>JAESGE010000019.1_pt1 | contig 410709 bp, 379 predicted proteins | sample 9269601 | NCBI WGS metagenome assembly JAESGE01 (sample SAMN14515569, study PRJNA621662) | algae metagenome | isolation source: Tolypothrix brevis GSE-NOS-MK-07-07A and co-occurring heterotrophs from wet... | place: USA: Grand Staircase Escalante National Monument, Utah | collected 2006-04-16
GAGGCAACGGCGATGATCGCTTCGATGCCCGGAACGCCGGCCTTGGTGCGCGGCGGCTGCGGCTGGCCGTGGCTATGAGCGTGACTGTGCGCGTGTCCTTGACTGGCCGGCGCGCCTGCCGGCGGCTGCGGTCGCGGCGATGGGGCTGTCCCCTGCCTGCGCTCCGCCGTCAGGCTGGCCAGAACACCCTTGACGCCCGGGATTGCCTTGACCGTGCGTTCCGCGGCCTGGCGCAAGGGCTCGAGCGCCTCGGCCTGATCAGCCGGCACGGTGATCGAGAAATAGACCTTGCCATCGGAAATGAAGACGTCCGAGACCATCTTCAACTCCACGATGCTCCGATCGAGATCCGGACCGCGCACGCGTCCCAGTGCTTGCAAAACCTGCTCGCGGGTCAACTCGGTCATGGCGTCCTCTTTTCTGGATCATTTCCCAGGCTCTTCGTCAAAGCCCGGATTGTCGTCGCTGCGTAGATAATGGAGGCGAGTGGCTTCGCCAACTGCAAATGCGGAGACAAAAGGTCCCACGGCGACAGAATCAACAATCAGGGAAAGAAAGGAGCGGGCCGCAGGACTGGAAACAGGAAAGCCGCCAGCAGGAACCGATGTTCACCGCGGCGGCTTATCCTTGCAGCACCCTTGGCTGGGTGCCATGCAGCGTCCCCTCTGGACTTCACTTCAACAAGCACGAAGCGTGCCAAGTTGAAAATTCGTCGACATCACCGCAATTCAGGTCGAGTTCCGCCAGTTCGGAGCACAACTTCCGGACCACCTGCTGTCATTCTAGGCGGTCACATGACGTGGCGCACAAAAATGCACCAGGATCTGGTCTACTTGATCAAGCCGAGACGAAGCGCCTTCGCCACCGCCTGGGTGCGATTCACGGCATCGAGCTTCTTGGTGGCGCGGTTCAGGTAGTGGTTGATGGTGTGTTCGGACAGGGTCAGGATTTCGGCAATCTCAACGCTGGTCTTACCGGCAGCCGTCCAGTTGAGACAATCCAGCTCGCGTTCCGTCAGCATATCGCTGTTGCGACTGTCCATGTCGCGGATCTCGGCCAGGCGGTTGAAGACATGGGCAGCCAGATAGCTCAGTTCCATCATCTCGCGCATGGTGAAAGGCTGGCGCTCGCCGCTGAACGATACGGCGCCGCGCGCGCCCGTTGCATCATGCACCGGGAAATACGCGCCGCGGTTCATGCGAAATCGATGAAACAGCGTCTTGGACAGTTCGGCACTGCGCGGATCGCGCTGCGCGACGACCTCATCGATGTCGTAGGTAAAGGGAATGGAGGCGCGGCGCAGCACGGCCAGGATCGGGCTGCCCGACAGAAGCGCGCCTTGATCGAATTCCGTCAGCAGGTCGGACGGCCAGTTGGTGATTATCGAGCTGCTGGACAGATCCAGCGACGTCGCACCCGGCATGTTGAGCACCATGAAAGCGCGTGAGCCATAATGCTCCGTCGCGCGCTTCATGAAGCGAAACACATCAAACTGGGTCTTGAAGCTTTTCACCTCGAGCACCAGCGCCTCGATGCGGCTGGCGTCGGGGGCATCATTGGCGGTCATGGCATCATTTTCTGCACGATATGTTCGGCCATCATGACGATCCACATTTTCCAAGGCGGTATTTCCAATCCGTGGCAGCACCACTTGGTCCTGTGGCACAGCAAAATGTTATCCACTTCGAATCCCAAACATACACAACCGAAACCATCTCGTCAGGCTTGCTGTCAGTTACGCGATCACGGGATTTATCGAGAACGCGACCTCATGTTGGCTCCCCTGTGAAGCACCAACGAATCCATTCCCCAAGTTGTCATACAATAGACTTGTAAACCACTCTGCGTCCAGCAGCCTCTTTATTTTACCGTAAACCCCTGTCAAACAGCGGGGCGCAGCGGCAAAGGTCGCAGCGACCAATGCGGGAGGATAGCGTGATCTCAATAGTGCCATTCAAGGGTAAGGTTCTCACGGAAGAGCGGCTAGAGTTGGGCGAAGGCCCGACCTATGATGCGCTGACCGACAGCCTCTGGTGGTTCGATATCCTCGGCAAGACGCTTTGCCAGCTCAACATCACATCGGGTGCCTTCACCAAACATGCATTGCCGTTTCTCGGCAGCGTGTTTGCGGTGATCGACGACAAGCAGCATCTGATCGCGTCCGACAAGGGTCTTTTCCTCAGGGACGCTCTGTCCGGTGCGCTCAACCCCTATGTCGAGATTGAACCCGGCAAGTCCCAGAACCGCTCGAACGACGGGCGTATGCATCCCAGTGGCGCGCTGTGGATCGGCACGATGAGCCGAACGGCCGAGACAGGCGCCGGGGCCATCTATCATGTGGCGGGCACAAGTGTGACCAAGCTGTTCAATGCGGTCAGCATCCCGAACTCGATCTGCTTCTCGCCGGACGGGGCGATCGGCTATTTCAACGATTCGAAGGTCAATCATCTGATGCGGGTCAGCGTCGATCCGGCAACGGGCCTTCCCACCGGCGAGCCGACGGTGCTGATCGACCAGTCCGCGCGCAGCACCGGCGTGATCGACGGCTCCGTGGTCGACGCGGAAGGAACGATCTGGAACGCCAATTGGGATGGCGGCGCCGTTGACCGCTATGCACCGGATGGCCGCCAGATCGCGCGCTATGAAATGCCGGCGCGCCGCGTTACCTGCCCGGCGTTTTTCGGATCGAAGCTTGATCGTCTGGCCGTCACGTCATGCTTCGAAGGCCTGTCGGCCGAGGAGATGAAGAACGACCCGCTGGCGGGTGCAACCTTCGAACTCGGCGTTGCCGTCCAAGGACGTGAAGAACCGCGATTCAAACTCTGAGTTCAATCGTTTCAATGACTTGCGGCGCCTCTCGCCGGGCGCCGCAAACAAAAGAACGACCAAATTGTTCCCATAATCGGTGAAAAATAAACCGGTAAAAATATCGGAACGATCGGACCCGCCAGACATTTTCCTCCCGAACCGACGCCGCGTCGATCACCCGAACGGGCCGGCCGCGTCATTCGAAGACCATCTCAGAGGAAAGGTAGTCCATCATGAACAAGTCCTTTAAAACATTCGCTGCAGCCATGCTGCTGGGTTCCACCGCCATTGCTCCGTTCGCCGTTGCGCAGGACGCCACAGCGCCTGCAACCGGCACCGAAGCCCCGGCCGGCACCGCGCCTTCCGCCACCCCCGTGACGCCTGAAGCTACCACCGGCACAGACGCAACCGGCGCTGCTGGCACCAGTGCACAGAGCACGACGGGCGCGGCCATGAACGATGCCTACCTGACGGCCCAGAGCGAAACGCAGATGAGCGCCAACGACTTCATGGGTCAGGCAATCTATACCGGCGACAACCAGTCGATCGGTGACATCAACGACCTTCTGGTCGAGAACGATGGCGGTATTGTCGCAGCCGTTGTTGGCGTCGGCGGCTTCCTGGGCATCGGCGAGAAAAACGTGGCCGTACCGTTCAGCAAGATCACGCTGACCCGCGAGGCGGGTGAAAACGGTGCCGAAGGCGACGTGCGCCTGACCACCACCGAAACGGCGGAAAGCCTCCGCAATGCGCCTGAATTCAAGACGCTTGACGAACAGGCCGCTGATGCAAGTGCCACGGCTCCGGCAACCATGCCGGCCGACAACACCACAACCTCGTCGACGAACAACTAATTTCGGAACGAGAGACGTGTTGACGTTTCAACGGGCGGCGCTTCAAGCGCCGCCTTTTTTCGTTGGTCGGCAAGCCGGACGGTTCTTCATTGCATGCACCAATACCGCGCTATCGTAGGCTCATGGCCGGCCAGATGGCCCCCTAGACGCTGACACAGCATCGGCTGATCTGGCTAGCGGACGTTTCCAGGCGTGCGGACTGGAGTCGTTGTCAATTGCATTACGCCGAAGCCCGTTCGACAAGAGCGAATTCGTGGTGATGTTCGCTGAGGTAACGCAAGGTGGCTGCCGTATCGACCGGCTTGCCGAAATAGTAGCCCTGCCCCATGCCGCAGCCGAGTGCACGCAGTTTGTCCGCTTCGGCTTCGGTCTCGATTCCCTCGGCGACCACTTCAAGATCCAGGCCCTCACACATGGTGACGATCGCCTTGATGATGTGCTCGGAGGTGCGGTCTGTGGTGATGGCGGACACAAAGGCACGGTCGATCTTGACCTTGTCGAAGGTGAACTCGCGCAGGCGGCCGAGACTCGACTGGCCGGTGCCGAAATCATCCAGCGAGATGCGGATGCCGGCATCCTTCAATTCCTTGATGATCCGGCGCGCGGTATCGGCCGACGTCATCACCGCAGTCTCGGTGATTTCCAGCTCCAGCCGGCGCGGGTCGAAGCCGACGCTGTTGAGGATCGATAACGTGCTGAACGAGGTGCGCGGGTCCATCAACTGACACGAGGACAGGTTGAACGACAGGAACAGGTCGCGTGGCCATGCGAGCGTCGCTTCGGCGGCCTTGCGCAGCAGCGTTTCCGACAGGGTGTCAATAAAACCGCGCTCTTCGGCCAGCGGCACGAACACGGAGGGCGAGACAAAGCCGAGATCGGGATCGATCCAGCGGGCGAGCGCTTCGAAACCGACGACCCGGTTGTCGCGCAGGCGCACGATCGGCTGGAAATGCACGTCGACCGTGTCGTTGATGATCGCGTTGCGAAGGGCCTGCTCCAGCTGGGTGGCACGCTTCATTTCCTGGGCGATCTCACGGGAATAGACGGTGATCTGGCCGCGGCCGCGTCGCTTCGAGCGATAGAGTGCCGTCTCTGCGCTCTTCATCAGTTCCTCGAAGTCATTGCCGGCAAACGGATAGACGGCGAAGCCGAGGGAGGCAGAGAGGCGGACGTTGCGGTCGCCGAGATCGTAGGGCGCCGACAGGACATCCTTGATCATCTGGCCGGCCCGTTCGGCGCCGGCGCGCTCGAAAACCAGCGGCAGGATGATGGCAAATTCGTCGCCGTCGTGGCGGGTGACGGTGGCGCCGTCGGGGGCGCAGGCCTTGAGGCGATGCGCGACCTGGCACAGGATTTCGTCGCCGGCGGCCTGGCCGAAAAGATCGTTGATGGGTTTGAAACCGTCCAGATTGACGATGCCGACGGTAAACGGCGCCGGATCAGCGGCCCGATCGGCTGCCAACTGACGGGCCTTGTCACGCAGCCGGTGGCGATTGCCCAGACCGGTCAGATGATCGGTATAGGCCATGGCGTGCAATTCGTTCTGGTTATACTGCTCGGTGGCAGGTCCAGCGGAGCCCATTCACGTGTCCTGATTCAGTTCCTTCCACGGGCCGAGGATGCGGGGGAAACATTAAAATAATCATATCGATATGGGCGGTCAGGACGTCGCCCGCGGCCCCTTATTTGGGGGGTTGACAGCGCGTCAGGCGTGCGAGGCCGCTTTTCCGATGCTCGGCGCAAGCCTTGTCAACGCCGCATCGACAATGTCCGGGCTCAGCGGCTTCAGGATCACGTCATTCATGCCGGACGAGTAACAGGCATCCCGATCCCGCTCGAAAGCCTGGGTCAGCACACCGATGATCGGCGTCGGGATGAGCGTGGCGTGCTCCAGTTCACGGATTCGGCGGGCAGCGTCGAAACCATTGATATCCGGCAGGGTGACATCCATGAGGATGATTGCCGGGGCGAGCTCCTGCCAAAGCCGCACCACTTCCTCACCTGTTGCGGCGATCCGATAGGCATAACCCAGCCCTTCCAGGATCTGTGCAAAGACGATCTGGTTGATTTCGTTGTCTTCCGCCACCAGAACCAGGGCAGGAAACACTGAGGGCGGCGCCGGTTCGACCACTTCTTCGGTGGTGATTTCCCAGTCATCGACGGGCGCTGGTGGCGCCTGAAGGGCGGTGAGACGATCGAGCACCGTAAACGCCAGGTCTGTCGACAACTGATATCCATCCAGGGCGACGTAGTCGACATCGACGGCCTGTATCAGTTCAAGGCACCGGACATCCATCTGAACATCGACGATGGCAAGGTCGATGGAGACGCCAACGGACAAGGCGACATTGAGGAAGGCGTCCAGCTCGTCGTCGTTGCGAACGCAGCAACTATCGAGCCCGAGGATTTCAAGCGTCTGCAATGCAGCGGCTTCAAATTCCCGGTCACTGGTAACAAGCAGTGCCTTGCGGCCGCGAAGCCGCTGATCGAGCTTTGTATCCGATACCGGAGACGATTGGCCCGCTCCGACAACGGTCAGGCCATTGTCTATGTCGGTGGCCGTCGCCATCGAGCCGACCTCGCCGAAACTGGCGACAACAAAGTAGCGGCCGGGTTTTCCCACACGCTGGACATGGGTCAGGATAGGCCGGGAGGGATCGCCGTACAGGCGCATGTTGAGCGTGACCGACGCACTCATGCCGGTGTCCAGCACATGCCGGCTGATGTTCGACAGTGGCGCTGCGATGTCCGTGTCGAAGATCGTGTTGAGGCTGCCGCCGAGCGCATTGTCCGCGCCAACCGCCAGCGCCGCGCAAAAAACCTTGTTGACGGCAACGAGCTGCAGGCTGCGATCCTGGACAAAGACCGGATGCGCGAGATTGTCGAGGATTTCCTCGGTCAGTTGCACCCGTTCCAGGTCGGCACGCCACTGGTCTTCGCGTTTCTTCTGCTCGGTGATATCGGTAATGATGCAAATGCCATAGCCGGATGGCAGACGACGCTTCGAATAACGGGTCCAGCGCTTGGCATCGTCGCAAAGCTGGTGCTCGGAACGCTCTTTCCAATGGGCAGAAATCTGACGGGACAGCCACTCGTCGCGGTTCTGCGCGACGCCTTCGCCCTGGTCGCGCCAGCCATTGTCATAGGCGGCGGCCAAGAAATCGCGCAGGCGCGTTCCGGGTTCGAAGAACCGCGCGGGCGCAGGAACAAGAGTTCGCACGGCACGGCTGGCAAACAGCAGTTGATCATTGCGATCGTAGACAAGAAAGGCAGCCGACAAAGCTTCCGACACGGCGTCGAGCATCGCAGCCTGGAGAAAGCTGTCCGACGTCTCGCCCGCTATTCCGTTATGCCCCCTGTTTTCGCCGGGGACCGGTGGAAACTCGCTCACAATGCTGCCTCTAAGAACCTCATCACGGGAAGCGACAGGTTTGAAATCGGGATCGTGCCTGCAATGAACATTCCGGCAATCACTTGAGGAAGGTGGGAGTAAATGAAGAGCGATCCGGCCATCCGCTCTTCCTCCGCCGGCTCGCGAGCCCACCGTGGAAAACATTTCAAGTTGTCTCGAAAACTAGAGCGTTTCCGTTAAGGCGCGCTTAATGATGCAAGCGAAATCGCGGCGACGACAAATAGGCCTTTCCCCCCGCGCCCGAATCCCGGAAAATGACCGCATGATGATCAAGCAGCTCTCCGAAACCCTGATCAACCAGATTGCCGCCGGTGAGGTCATCGAGCGACCCGCAAGTGCTGCCAAGGAACTGATCGAAAACGCCATCGATGCGGGGGCAACCCGGATCGAGGTGGCGACGGCCGGCGGCGGCAAGACCTTGCTGCGCATTGTCGACAATGGCTGCGGCATGGGGCCAGACGATCTCGAGCTGTCGATCCGACGGCACTGCACGTCGAAGATCAGCCAGACGCTGTTCGACATCCGCTCGCTGGGCTTTCGTGGCGAAGCCCTGCCCTCGATCGGCTCGGTTGCCAAGCTGACCATCACCAGCCGGCCGGCCGGTGCGTCTGCGGGTGCGGAAATCTCCGTGCAGGGCGGCAAGGTCGGCTCGGTCCGGCCAGCCGCTGCCAATCCCGGCACGACGGTCGAGGTCCGCGACCTGTTCTTTGCCACCCCTGCCCGGCTGAAATTTCTGAAGACGGAAAAGGCAGAAGCCGGCGCCATCACTGAAATCGTCAAGCGGATGGCGATCGCCTTTCCCGCCATCCGCTTCGTGCTGTCGGGCACCGATCGCTCGACGCTGGAGTTCCCATCCACCGGCGACGATCATCTGGCGCGCATCGCCCAGATCCTCGGCTCCGACTTTCGCGACAATGCGATTGCGCTCGACGCAGAGCGCGAAGATGTGCGCCTCACCGGATTTGCCGGCGTTCCGACCTTCAATCGCGGCAACTCGGCGCATCAATACGCCTTCGTCAACGGTCGGCCGGTGCAGGACAAGCAGATCCTGTCGGCCATTCGCGGCGCCTATGCCGAGACCATCCCGCACGGGCGCTATCCGGTTGCCGTTCTGTCCCTGACGCTCGACCCGGCCCTGGTCGACGTCAACGTGCATCCGGCGAAGTCCGATGTGCGCTTTCGCGATCCGGGCCTGGTCCGCGGGCTGATCGTTGGCGCGGTGCGCCAGGCGCTTCAGCGGGAGGGCGACCGGTCCTCGACCACCGGTGCCGGCGGCATGCTGCGGGCGTTTCGCCCCGGCTTCAACCCGCAGCCATCGGCGAACTGGTCGGCGGGGGCATCGCCCTATCGCCCGGTCAGTGATGATGCAATTCCCATGACCGCCGCCTACCCGTCGCAGAGTACCAGCTCAGGCTTTGCATTTGCCGAAGCGGGACAGGCGGCATTCGAAGCCCTGAGCCAGCCGACGGCACGCAGCGATGCGCCGTCGGTGATCGTTGCCGGGGAACCGGTTGCCAATTTTCCGCTCGGCGCCGCTAGAGCACAGGTCCATGCCAATTACATCGTGGCCCAGACTGGTGACGGGCTGGTGATCGTCGACCAGCATGCCGCGCATGAGCGCCTGGTGTTCGAGCAGATGCGCAAGGCACTGACCGGCCGCCGGCTTCCCTCCCAGGGCCTGCTGATCCCTGAGATCATCGACCTACCGGAAGAAGATTGCGACCGGCTGATGATGCATGCAGAGGCGCTGGAGCAGCTGGGGCTTGCGGTCGAGCGCTTTGGACCCGGCGCCATTGCCGTGCGCGAAACCCCGGCAATGCTGGGCGAGATGGAGGTGACCGGACTGATCAAGGATCTGGCCGACGAGATTGCCGAATGGGACACGGCGGACAGGCTGTCAGTGCGGCTCGAACATGTGGCGGCGACCATGGCCTGCCATGGCTCGGTGCGCTCCGGCCGACAGCTGCGCGTCGAGGAAATGAACGCCCTGCTGCGCCAGATGGAGCAGACGCCCGGTTCCGGGCAGTGCAATCACGGTCGGCCGACCTATGTGGAGCTCAAGCTGTCCGACATAGAACGTCTGTTTGGTCGCAGTTGAGACGGGTATTGGCGGCTTGGCTGGCGCGTATCTTCGGCGGCAAATCCGGCGCGCTGATTTCCGCGGACCGCTCTAGAAATCGCCCGGAGGGCGCTGTATTGCAGTACCGTGACAGGCGCAGGAGACAAAAAATGAACCGTTTCGAAGGCAGCGGCAACCGCGAGGCCAAGATCCGCTATCTCGACGCGGACTTCCAGATTCTCACGCCCGGCAGCCATGTCGTTTGCGCGATGACCGGCCGTCCGGTCCTGATCGACGAGCTGAAATACTGGAGCGTGGCGCGACAGGAAGCTTACGTGGATGCAGCAGCCTCGCTGGAAGCGGAAAAACGCGCCGGTGCCCTTCCCAACCAGTCGCGCTGATCGTCAGGCCTTGGCGGCAAGCTTTCGGGCGCGGCACGCGGCTGAAGCCTTGTCGATGATCTGAGCCGGGGCATTCGGATCGTCAAAGGCCATATCGATTTCGACCACGACCGACTGTTCGGCGAGCCGCGCGGCCTCACCATGTCCACCCGTCAGGCGCACATGGTCCTTGGCCGTGGTCACCAATTGCAAGCCCTTCTTTTGCGCGCGCTGCAACAGATCGACAATCTCGTCATCGGCCAGGTGATGATGATCGGGGAAACCCTGGCGATCGGTGATCACCGCGCCGACGTCCTCCAGCGTGCGATAGAACTTGCCCGGATCGGCAATGCCGGCATAGGCGAGGACGGGCTTGCCCTTCAGGTCATGCGCATCGCGCGGTTTCACATTGGCGACCAGAACCGGCTTTCCGGCGCGCGATGCCTGGCGCACCAGCGCATCGGCGGCATTGCCTGATCCGACCTTCAGAATGGCATCGAGATGGCGCATCTGGGTGCGGATGGGCGCGCGCACGGGACCGGCCGGAACGGTGCAGCCATTGCCGATGCCGCGGATGGTGTCGATGACAATCAGGGCGAAATCGACCTTCAGTCTGGCGCTCTGGAAGCCGTCATCCATGATGATCAGATCGACGCCCTCCGCCACCAGGCGTTCGGCACCCGCCACGCGGCGGCGGGAAATCACGGTCAGCGCCTCGCGGGCGAGCAGCAGGGGTTCATCCCCCACGGCAGACGAACGATGATGCTGCGGATCGACCACGGTCGTGACATCCAGCGAGCCGCCATAGCCACGGCTGAGAAAACCCGGTTTCAGCCCTTTTGCCTTGGCGGCACGGGCGATGGCAATCGCGGTCGGGGTCTTGCCGGCGCCGCCGACGGTGAAATTGCCGACGCAGATGACCGGCACGGCCAGCGCATGACGACGGCGACGGTTCATCAGGCTTGCTGCAATCCGCCCATAAACGAAAGCGACCGGCTGCAGGCAGCGCGCTCGCCAGTCCATCTTGGTCCACCAGAAAGGCGGTGCTTCCGAAACCATGCTGCCCTTGCCCCCGACGCGGTTCCCCAGCCGGGATGCACGGCTCCTCCCGCCACCCCAGCGAGCAACAAGAAGCCTTGCGCGCGTCAGAAGGTCAAGCATTGGTGTATCAAATCGAGACAAAACGGGTCAGCCGAGCACCGCTTCGAGTTCGGTGATGTCGGACAGAACCATGTCGGAGGCAGGCGTCAGCGTCTCGCGCGAGCCCGTACCGGACAAGACGCCGATCTTCAGCCCGGCGCCGGCATTCTGGCCCATGTGCAGATCGTGATTGTTGTCACCGACAACGGCGACCTGGGCAGGGGAAAGGCCGGTCGCGGCGCAGAAACCGAGCACCATGCCGGCTTCCGGCTTGGCGCCATGGCCGCTGTCATAGCCGGCAACAAAATCGATATACTGGGTTATGCCGAAACGATCGGCCGCGACCCGGATCGAACGTTCATTGTCGCTCGAGGCAATGCCGAGGCGCAGGCCGCGCCCGTGCAGCCGGGCAAACAGCGGCTGAAGCTCGGTGATCGGCACCGAAAGCTGGGCCGCTTCGGCAAAGCAGTCGTCGATGCGCGGCACGAGATCGGACAGCGCCAGCGGCGAACCGGCGACAATCATGCCCTCGGCAATCTCGCGTGTGTTGCCGGAGGCAAACAGGCTGTCGGGAACGATGTCGCCGGAGACCGGATGCATACCGCAGGCTGCCAGAAGCCGATCGGCCAAAGTCTGATCGCCATCGGCCGCCATCAACGCCACCATGCGGTTGACCGGTCCCCAGCTCGCATCAAAATCGAGCAGCGTGCCATCCTTGTCGAAAAGGATACCGGCGATTTCTGGCTTGGTGTTCATGTCGGCATCCCTTGAGGCAAGTCGTCGATCAGCTCTGGCTGGCAGTGCGCGGCTCAAGCTTGGCCTTGACAGAAAGCGGGCTGATATAGGGCTCCAGCGCCTTCAGCGTCGCGGTCAGCGCACCGCGCATTTCCTGCATGCTCTCGGTGCCGGCTTCCATCATCTTGGTGCGGGCGAGATCGTTGCTCATCAGGAAATGCACGGCCTTGGCCAGCATTTCGGCGTCGCGGACGATGCGGGCGGAGCCATTGCGCACCAGGCGCTGATAACTTTCGCGGAAATTGCTGACCTGGGGTCCCGAGAGCACCGCGCAGCCAAGCATGGCAGGCTCCAGCGGGTTCTGCCCACCATCGGCAGACAGGGATCGGCCAACGAAGGCGATATCGGTCATGCGCAGATAGAGGCCCATTTCCCCGATCGTATCGCCGAGGAAGACATCCGTGTCCGGCGTGATCACGTCACCGCGGGTGCGGCGGGCGACCTTCAGACCTTTTTCCACCAGCATCGCCTCGATTTCATCGGAGCGTTCGGGATGGCGGGGCACGATGATCGACAGAAGGCCGGTGTGCGCCTTCAGCGCACGATGCACCATGGCGGCGATCTTTTCCTCGCCCTCGAATGTCGAAATGGCAGCCCAGGTCTTGCGGGTGCCGATCTGCTGCATATACCGCGCCAACACTGCCTCGTCGCAGGGCGGGGCGTCACTGTCGACCTTGATATTGCCGGAAATCCCGACCGGCCAGGCACCAAGATCACGAAAGCGCTCGGCATCGACATCGGACTGGGCGATGACCAGGGCGAGCTTGCCGAACAGGGCCTCGGCGACCGACTTGTAACGCAGCCAGCGGTCAATCGAGCGATCGGACATGCGGGCATTGACGAGGATCTGCGGAATCTGGCGGCGGTGCAGTTCCATCAGCGTCGCCGGCCAGATTTCGGATTCGACGCCAATTGCCACATCCGGCTGCCAGTAGTCGAGAAAACGGCGCACGGCCGGCAGGAGATCGAGCGGCACATATTGATGCAGCACCGTATCGCCCAGGCGATTGCGAGCGACTTCCGCCGACGTGACCGTGCCTGTCGTCAGCAACACATGCACATCGCGACGGCGCAGCTCGCGCATCAGGGGAACCACTGCGACCGTCTCGCCGACACTTGCGGCATGGATCCACACCATAGGGCCCGCCGGACGCTCCAGACTGGCGTAACCGAAACGCTCGTTGCGGCGTGCGCGATCTTCCTTGCCCTTGGCTGCGCGATAGGCAAGCAAAGGCCGCGACAGCGGATAGGCAACCAGCCCCAACCAGCCGTAGGAGGCGACAGCGATCTTTGCCAAACCGTCGCTTAGCGCCATGGACCAAACCTGCTCATCTTCATCGACAATGCCAATATGCCCTTTCAAAATGTGGGCCATGCAAAAAGCAACAGATGCACAAAGACTGAGTTTAAAACGTGACCCTCAACGCGGATCGAACACAGCAGTGACGGCTGGGAGCGCAATCAGCTGCGCTGAAACCCGCTTATTCCGTCGGATTCAAAAGACGGTGCATATGAACAATGAAGTAACGCATATGTGCGTTGTCGACGGTCGACTGCGCCTTGGATTTCCAGGCCACAAGAGCGCTGGCATAGTCGGGAAAGATGCCGACGATATCGAGTTCATTCAGATCCCGAAACTGAACCTGTTCGAGGTTCGACAACTCACCGCCAAAAACGAGATGGAGAAGCTGCTTCTTGTCGCTGGACTCTGTCATTTTTTTCGTTTCATCCCATAGAATTTCTGCAGACATTTCATCTGCGCGATTTCATTTGAAAGGTCAACTCCGGGCATTTGGGGTAAGACTTCCCAACAACTCCGGCAAGACCTGACTGGAGGCCGCCACCAGAACGGGATGCGTAACGTCCTGCCGGTTATACATCAGCGGCGCGCCCGACAGATCGGTGAGGCTGCCGCCGGCGCATGAGAGAATCAAGTCGGCAGCGGCGAGATCCCAGTCATGCGAATTGCGCTTGACCAGCGTCGCGTCGATCCGGCCGTCGGCCACCAGCGCCAGCCGATACGCCAGCGACGGAACATGCTCGACCCGTTCGATGCGTTTACGGATTGCCGGATCAAAACCGACAATCATGTCCTGGGCGCAGGCAACCTTCAAAGGTCCGGCGCTTTCGGTTGCCGACACCCGGATCACCGCGCCATTGCGATAGGCCGGACCACCGAGCACGGCCGTAAACTCCTCGTCAAGCGCCGGCGCCACCAGAATGCCGGCGACCGGTCGACCTCCGTGGACAACGGCCACGCTGACGCACCAGGTGTCCTTGCCGGCGATGAAGGCACGGGTGCCGTCGATCGGATCGATGACAAACAGTGTCTCGCAGCCGAGGCGCGACGGATCATCATCGGTCTCTTCCGACAGCCAGCCATAAGTCGGGCGGGCCGTGCGCAGCACGGTCTCGAGCGAAAGATTGGCGGCGTAGTCGGCAGCACTCACCGGCGACTGCCCCTCGTTCTTCCACCAGACTTCCGGAGACTGGCCGAAGAAGGACAGCGCCACGCGACCAGCCTCGCGGGCGGCTTCCGTGATCAGCTCCAGATCGGCCTGCCAGTCGAAGTCGCCCAAAGCCGCGGAAGATGGCGCTTCTCTGCCGTCAGAGCCCGGCAAGGGTCATGCCCTCGATTGCAAGCGTGGGAGCCGCGACACCGAACTTGCGATCGATATCATCGGCAGGGGTGACGCGCATGAACATGTCCTTGAGGTTCGAGGCGATGGTCACCTCGGACACCGGATAGGTCAGCTCGCCGTTCTCGATCCAGAAGCCCGAAGCACCGCGGCTATACTCGCCGGTGATCATGTCGACACCCTGGCCGATCATGTCGGTGATATAGAGGCCCGTCCCGACAGCGCGGATCAGGTCTTCGGGCGAGATGTCGCCCGGCTCCAGCGCCAGATTGGTCGAGGAGGGTGAAACGGCCGTGCCGCCGCGAGCGCCGCGGCCATTGGTGCGCAGGCCCAGTTCGCGCGCCGCCGACGACGACAGGAACCAGTGCTTCAACACACCGTCCTCGATCATCGTCAGGCGTTCGCCACTGACGCCTTCGCCATCGAAGGGGCGCGAGGACGATCCGCGAACCTTCAACGGGTCGTCGGTGACGTTGAGACCGGCCTTCAGAACCGGCTGGCCCATCTTGTCGCGCAGGAACGAGGTCTTGCGGGCAACGGATGCGCCATTGATGGCGCCGGCGATCGTGCCGACGAAGCCGCGCGCGACACGTGGGTCGAAAATGACGGTCAGATTGGAGGCGGTCGGGACCTGGCGCGGGTTGAGCCGCTTGATCGCCCGTTCTGCGGCGCGGCGGCCGATCACTTCGGCGTCATCAAGATCGGCGAAATAGAGGCGGCTGTCGAAATCGTGGTCGCGCTCCATCTTGGTCCCCTCGCCGGCAATGACGCCGACGGAACGGGAAAAACGCGAGGCGGCATAACTGCCGGAGAAACCATGCGAGGTGACCAGAACCAGGCCACCCATGCCGGCAGAGGCGCCGGCGCCGAGCGAATTGCTGACGCCATTGACGCTGCGGGCGACGTCTTCCATGGCGAGCGCGCTTTCGCGCAGGCTGTCGCTGGAGACTTCCGTCGGATCATAAAGGTCCAGATCGGCTATATTTCGGGCCAGATCCTGCTCATCGGCAAGACCTGCATAGGGATCTTCCGGCGACACCCTGGCCATGGCGACCGCACGTTCTGCAAGCGCCGTCAGGTCGAAGCCGGGATTGGCGGAAACGCTGGCGACCTGGTTGCCGATGAAAACACGCAGGGAAAAATCATCGCTTTCGGAGGCTTCGGTCGATTCAACCTTGCCCATGCGGACGCTGACCCCCTTGGATCGGGACCGCACGACGACCGCGTCAGCGCGGTCCGCTCCGGCCTTGCGGGCCAGATCGACGAGCTGTTCGGCGCGTTGGAGAAGATTGACGGAATCAATTTCATTGGGCATGGCTTGGCCTTTCCTTCCCGCTCCATTTATTGTGCATTCCAGAGGGCATCAAGGGCGGTTCGGGCTTTTCCCGTTCACGAGCCCGGCATGCTGCCAAGGAGACCGCGTTTGTCCACCGCAACCGAAGCGCTTTTCACCCAACCCCTGCTGCTGCTCGGCGGCGCCGTTGTTGCCGCCCCGCTGTTTCGAAAACTGGGGCTGGGAACCGTTCTCGGCTATCTCGCCGCCGGCGTGGTGATCGGACCGGTGCTGCATATGATCGCCGGATCGGGCGACATCCTCGCCGTGGCGGAGCTCGGCGTCGTCCTGCTTCTGTTCGTCATAGGGCTCGAACTCAAACCCAGCCGGCTCTGGCACATGCGCCGCGACATTTTCGGTCTGGGAGCCGCGCAGGTCATCCTGACCGGCCTCGCCATGACCGGGGCGATCCTGCTTACGGGGTTGCTCGACTGGCGCGCCGCCGTGGTCGCGGGTTCCGGCCTGGCACTGTCATCAACGGCGTTTGCCCTGCAGATCCTCAATGACAATGGCGAGCTGAACAGCCGTCACGGGCAGCGCTCGTTCTCGATCCTCCTGTTCCAGGATCTCGCCATCGTGCCGCTCCTGGCGATGATCTCGATCCTCGACGGCAATGGTGGCGAACAGGGCTCTTCCGCCTTCACCGAGATCGCCATGGCAGTCGGTGCGGTTGCCGCCATGATCCTGGCCGGGCGCTATCTTCTGACGCCGCTGTTCCAGGTGATTGCAAGGACGGGTGCGCGCGAAGTGATGATCGCGGCGGCGCTGTTCGTCGTGCTCGGCTCCGCCTATCTGATGCAGATCAGCGGTCTCTCGATGGCGATGGGCGCCTTTCTCGCTGGCGTGATGCTGGCCGAATCCTCCTACCGGCACGAGCTGGAAGCCGATATCGAGCCGTTCCGCGGACTGCTGCTGGCGCTGTTCTTCATGGCGGTCGGACTGTCGATGGACATCCAGGTGATCGTCGACAACCTGCTGCTGATCACGCTTGCCGTGCCGGTGCTGATGATGGTGAAGGCGGCGGTGCTTTACAGCATCTGCCGGATCGCGGGATCGCCGCACAATGATGCCATCCGGATTGCCATGCTTCTGCCGCAGGGTGGCGAATTCGGCTTCGTGCTGTTCACCACGGCAGCCGCCAGCGGCATCTTGACAGGCGCCACATCCTCGTTGCTGATCTCGATCGTGACGCTGTCGATGGCGCTCACCCCCTTGGCGACCCTGCTGGCCAAGCGGCTCGTCTCCGAGGACAGCGGCGAACGCGAAGAGATGGAAGAGGATTTCGAGGGTGCCGGCGCCGATGTGCTGATGATCGGCTTCTCCCGTTTCGGCCAGATCGCCGCCCAGATCCTGCTGGCCAGCGGCCGCGACGTGACGACCATCGACGACAGTGCCGATCGCGTGCGCCAGGCGGCGCAATTCGGTTTCCGCATCTATTTCGGCGATGGCAAAAGGCTCGACGTGCTGCGCGCCGCCGGCATCGAGAAAGCCAAGATTGTCGCGGTCTGCACGCAGAAAAAAGAAGTGACCGATGCGATCGTCGACCTGATCCGCGCCGAATATCCCGATGTCCGGCTCTATGTGCGGTCCTATGACCGCATCCACAGCCTGTCGCTTCGTGCCCGCGACGTCGAATACGAGCTGCGCGAAACCCTGGAATCCGGTCTTTTGTTCGGGCGCAGGACCCTGGAAGGCCTCGGCGTCTCGGAAGATGAAGCCTATGATATCGGCGAGGATATCCGCCGCCGCGACGAGGAGCGGCTGCGGATCCAGGCACAGGAAGGCATCCAGGCAGGACGCGACATGCTGCACAACCGGCCGGTCAAGCCGGAACCGCTGGTCAAGCCGAAGCGCCCCGTCGCGCCGATGGTCGGAGAAGAGGCCGCTCCGCACAGCTAGGGCGCAGACAGCATCCGAAGCCTGAGGCAAAAGCCTGGGTCAGCGCCTGACGAAGTCTTCCATGCGCGCTGAAATCTCGCGCTTGAGACCGTCCTTCAGGCCTTCCGAGGCTTCGAAGATCTGGCGGGCTTTCAGAAAATCGAGCACGCGGAAGGAATTGACCTCCGGGCGCAGGTAGATATCGGGCTGGCAGATCTTCATTTTCAGCGCGACGTTCGACTGCATCATCAACTGTGATGCACCAAAGAGACTGTCGATGCGGTTGGGCATCAGGGAGCCGTCGCCTTCCGGCGCGCCGACGACATCGACGCCGATGGTGATGTCGGCCTCGCCGATCAACAGGTCATAGGGCACCGGATTGAAGATGCCGCCATCGATCATCAGCCGGCCCTTGATGGTGACCGGGGCAAACAGTGCCGGAATGGCGGCCGAAGCGGCGAGCGCCTCATAGAGATCGCCATGGTCGCAGATCTGCTCGCACTGGCCGTAATAATCCGTCGCCATCACCTTCAGCGGAATGCCAAGGCCGGTAAAATGCGTCGGGATTTCCGGCGGCAGGAAGGCTTGCAGCACCCGCTGCAGGTTGAACTGGCCGAGGCGAAAGCCGCCAAGCGCATCGCGCATGCTGGCCGGGCGCAGTCCCCAGAGACGGTTCAGAACCTGAGCGCGATTATCGGCCAAGTGCAGTGCATAGTCGCGGATGTCGCGGCCGCTCATGCCAGCGGCATAGGCCGCGCCGATCAGGGCTCCCATGGAGGACCCTGCGATGATCGACGGCTTCAGGCCGAGTTCGTCAAAGACTTCCAGCACGGGCACATGGGCAAAGCCGCGGGCACCGCCGGCACCCAGCGCCAGGCCTATTGTCGGCTGGACATGCGTGCCGGAAGACGGGATCGGGGTCTCAGCAATTATATCCATGGCACCTGTTCTCTTGATCGAAGTCAGGCAGGCCTATAGGAAAAGAAGTACATTTTCGTGTCACCGAAGGTGCGCTCCTCGGTGAAGGCAAAAACCGGGTCGACCGTGACCTGGACATCGCCGCGCTCCTCGAGAATGACCAGCGCGCCGGGTGCCAACCAGCCGCCCTTATGGGCCGAGAGCATCGCCTTTTCGCCCAGGCCCTTGCCATAGGGCGGATCGGCAAAGAGCAGGTCGAACGGCTCTATATTGTTGGAAGGACCGAGATCCGTCGCATCACGGCGCAGGATCCGCGCGCGGCCGTGCAGGCCGAACGCGTCGATATTTTCCCACAGCAGGCTGCGACCCTCGACACTGTTTTCAACGAACAGCGCCGATTTGCAACCGCGCGACAGGGCCTCGATGCCGACGGCACCGGTGCCGGCAAAGAGATCCAGAACACGCGTCCCGTCCAGCAGACCCGGATGGGCGTGGGCCAGAATGTTGAACAGGCTCTCGCGCGTCCGGTCGATGGTCGGCCGGATATCATTGGACTTGGGCGTGGCCAAAGCACGGCCACGGAATTCCCCACCGACAACCCGCATGCCGGCTTACCTCTTGCCCTTCGGCGGGCCACCGCGGCCAGCGCCGGAAGGCTTGCCGCCTGCACCGCGCGGGCCACCGTCGGCCCGTGTGCTTGCCGGACGTCCGCCGGGCTTGCCGAACGGCTTGCCGGCAGGCTTTCCACCCGGCTTGCCGCCGAAGGATTTTCCGGCGGGCTTGTCGCCAAACGGTTTTGCGCCGCGTGGCTTGTCACCGAAGGGTTTTGCGCCGAACGGCTTGTCGCCGCGCGGCCGGTCATCACTGGGACGATCCGAGCGAGGACGATCACCGGCCGGGCGATCTGCGCCGAAACGTTCGCCACGCGGCGCATCGCTGCGCGCACTGTCGCCACGGGGGCGATCGGCGAAATCGCGGCGTGGGCCACGATCCGTTGTCTCACGACGCGGGCCGCGGTCACCGGTTTCGCGACGCGGGCCGCGGTCACCGGTTTCGCGACGCGGGCCGCGGTCGCCGAAGCCACCGCGCTTGTCGCCGTCACGACCTCCATCCCTGGCAGCATCTCTGGCACCGCCTCTGCCACCATCACGACCACCGGGCTTGGTGTCCGGGCCATCGGCGCGGATCCAGTCGCCTTCCTCGTCGCGGGCACGGCTCACCACAACGCGCGGGCCGGTGTCACGGTCGGCGAAATCATTGCGGCCCTTGCTGTCCGGGTTGAAACGTGTCGAACCCTTGGTCGGCTTGCCATCCTTGCCACGGCCGTAACGCTTGCTTTCCGGTAGACCTTCGCGGCGGGCGCGCGGTGCCTTGGCCTCTTCGCCTTCAACGGCTACCTTCTTTTCGGCCACCGGACGGGCACCAGGGGCCATCCAGACATTGGCGGTGCGGCTCTTTGGCGCCATCGGCGCACGCTTAGGCTTGTCACCGAAACGACCGCCTTCATCACGGGCACCGAAGCCACGCTTTTCGCCGTCACGTTTGCCGGCCGGCTTGGTGCGGCTGTCGTCGCGACGGGTATCCAGGCGGTCGAGCGCACGTTCGCGCTTGTCGCCGGGCTTTTCGCTGAAGCGCGGCTTGGCCGGGCGCTCCTCGCGACGCTCTTCGCGCGCCCATTCTGCCTTGGCGGGCTTGGCCTTTGCCGGAGCATCCTCGTCTTCATCGTCAACAGCACCACCATGGGCGAAGATCGGCGCATCGAAATTCGCCTTGGCATCTTCGATCAGGCGCGGACCCAGCTGGTCACGCAGCATGCGGCCGCGGACTTCCTGGACATCGCCTTCCGGCAGGTCGCCGAGCTGGAACGGGCCGTAGGAAATACGGATCAGGCGGTTGACCTCGAGACCGAGCGCGCCGAGCACGTTCTTGATTTCGCGGTTCTTGCCTTCGCGAAGGCCCATGGTGATCCAGACGTTGTGGCCCTGCTTGCGGTCGAGCGTTGCATCGATCGCACCATAGAGCACGCCATCGACGGCCATGCCTTCCTTGAGCTTGTCGAGTGCCGGCTGATCGACCTCGCCAAAGGCGCGGACGCGGTAGCGGCGCAGCCAGCCGGTGGTCGGCAGTTCCAGAACCCGCGCCAGGCCACCGTCATTGGTGAGCAGAAGCAGGCCCTCGGTATTGATGTCGAGACGGCCGATCGACATGACGCGCGGAAGTTCATCCGGCAGATTGTCGAACACGGTCGAGCGACCTTCCGGATCGGAATTGGTGGTCACCAGGCCCGCCGGCTTGTGATAAAGCCAGAGCCTTGTGCGCTCGATGCCGCGGATCGGCTGGTCATCGACCTCGATCTTGTCGGACAGCGTCACGTTGACGACGGGCGTGTCGAGCACGGTGCCGTTCAGCTTGACCCGGCCTTCCATGATCATGCGCTCGATGTCGCGGCGCGAGGCCACGCCAACGCGCGCGAGCAGCTTGGAAATGCGCTCGGGCTTCATCCCATCGTCGCCGGCCGGTGAATCGGACCGGGCTGCGCGTGCGGGGTTGATTTCGGTTTTGGCGGCCGGCTTGCGAGGAAGCGGCTTTGCGCCGCGATCAGAGGGCTTGCCCGCCGGTCGCTTGGACTTGTCTTTGAATGTCATTTGCTATTTGCCTGTGGTTTGGGCTGTCGTATCAGGTCGCGCGGCTCTGGTTAAGTGGAAAGTTCACGCATGACTAAGACAAACGGCTTCATGGAGGCGGCTTTTGCCGAGGCGCGCGCTGCCGGGGCCCGTGGCGAGGTGCCGATCGGTGCCGTCGTCGTGCATGACGGCGAGATCATCGGGCGGGCCGGCAACGAGACGCGGGCGCAAAACGATGTCAGTGCACATGCCGAAATCCTGGCGATCCGTCGGGCGGCGGCGATCATCTGCGACGAGCGCCTGGTCGATGCGGATCTCTATGTGACGCTGGAGCCGTGCACGATGTGCGCGGCGGCGATCTCCTTTGCCCGGATCCGCAGGCTCTATTATGCGGCCCAGGACCCGAAGGGTGGCGCGGTCGATAGTGGCGTGCGGTTTTATGCGCAAGCCACCTGCCATCACCAGCCGGAGGTCTATTCCGGCTTTCGCGAGAGCGAGGCGGCGGACATGCTGCGGGCATTTTTCCAGGAACGGCGTGAGAGCTAGACCGGTTCACCCGGCGGCAAAGGCCTTCAGCGCGTCGCCGGACAGGCGGTAGCGGATCCATTCGGTCTGCGGCTCGGCACCGATCGCGTCATAGACGCGGATTGCCGGCTCGTTCCAGTCGAGCACGCTCCATTCGAAGCGGCCGCAGCCCTTGTCGACGGCAACCTTGGCCAGATGTTTAAGCAGCAGCTTGCCGGCGCCGGAACCGCGAAAATCGGGCGAAACATAGAGATCTTCGAGATAAAGCCCGCTCTTCGCCTGCCATGTCGAATAATTGTAGAACCACACGGCAAAACCCGCCGGTTTACCATCAGCCTCGAGGATCACCGCTTCGGTGACGGAACCCTCTCCGAAGATTGAGGCCCGGATGGTCTCCTCCGTCGCTTCGACCTCGTGGCCCGCCTTCTCATAGACCGCGAGTTCGGTGATGAAGCCAAGGATGGTTGCAGCGTCGTCAGGCGTTGCCGGGCGGATGGTGAATGTCATGTGCTATATCCATACGAAAAAGGCAGGTCGTTGCCGCCCTGCCCTGATCGAAACCTGTCTGCAAATCTTATTGGAAGGGCATCCACCAGGAGCTGTTGCTCTGCTGGGCGGCCTTGGCTTCCTTCTTGCGACGCTTCTGCTTCTTCAGTTCCGGTTCGCCGAGATCGGCCAGCGCGGTCTCTTCCGTCTTGCGGTAGTCGGTCGGTGGATCCGACAGCAGGCGGCGCTGGTCGATATAGGCGCCCTTCTGCAGCTTGCGGGCTTCGCGGAAGGCCTGCCATTTCTGGGTTTCGGTCATCGTGCCGGCCGTGCCGTAGCCGGCGAGCAGTGGCGAACGGTAGTTCGGGTTGCTGGAATTGGCATCGGCTTCCTCGACCAGGCGCTCGCGCGTCTGCTCTGGCGCTTCGACCCATTCCGGATTTTCCTTGCTGGCCAGCGATTGCTGCGGCTGAACCAGGGGCGCCTGGGCGACCGATGGCGGCATGACCAGTTCCGGACGCGGATTGTACTTGGTGCCCTTGTTGGCCGGCTCCTTGCCGCCAATCGACACGGCAGAGCCGACGTCATCGGCCAATTGCTCGATCGCCGTCTTGTCGGTGCCATAGGTCGGGCTGCCGAGGCAGCCGGTCAGGCCGAGCGTCGCGCCAAGAAGGCCCGCGACACCAAAGCCAACTCTGAACAGATATGCCGATTTCATCAGTGCCTACCAGCCTCGCCGCATTTCGTTCTGTCTTGCCGAAATTCCCAGCGTGTCCGCTGACAGTAAATTTCGGCCATTTTCAGGCAGTTTTACCGGATGGCCCGCCAAAGCGCAAACCATCCGGTAATATTTCGTCAGTGCGCTGCCGCCAGCTCACGCAAGGCCTTCGCATCGCGGGCCGAGACATCGGGATAGTCGGCATCGCTGCCGACATCCTTGGTGATCTTCCAGGAGCGGGCGCATTTGGTGCCTTCGGCCAGCTTCGGCTCGACCGAAACCTTGGTGCCGTCGTCCAGACGGAAGGCCTCCTGCGGGCCTTCATCGCCCACCACGGAGATATCCGAGGTGATGCAGATCTCGGCAAAGTCGAGGCCTTCGAGGGCGGCCAGCAGGTCCGGATCGGCGACATGAACGACGGGAGCCGCTTCGAGCGACGAGCCGATGCGCTTGTCCTTGCGCTCGATTTCGAGCGCGCCGGTGACGGCACGGCGGACCGCGCGAACCTTTTTCCACTTCTCGGCCAGCGCCTCGTTCGACCATTCGGCCGGGATAACCGGGAACTGTTCGAGATGAACCGAGACGGCGGACGGATCACGTGACAGCCAGGCCTCTTCCGTGGTGAACGGCATCATCGGGGCAAACCACAGCACGAGGCTGTCGAACAGCTTGCGGATGACAAACAGCGCCGAGCGGCGCTTCAGGCTCGACGGCGCGTCGCAATAGAGCGTGTCCTTGCGGATGTCAAAATAGAAGGCCGACAGCTCGACATTGGCGAAATCGGTCAGCGCCCGGGTGATGCGCTTGAAGTCGAATTCGTCATAGGCCTTGCGCACCAGCTGGTCGAGTTCGGCCAGCCGATGCAGCATCAGCTTTTCGAGTTCCGGCAGATCGGCATAGGAAATCTCCTCGCCCTTGTCATGGGCGAGCGTGCCGAGCATCCAGCGGATGGTGTTGCGGATCTTGCGATAGGCGTCGATATTGGTCTGGATGATCGTCTTGCCGACGCGCAGGTCCTCGGCATAGTCCGACGACATGACCCAGAGGCGCAGGATATCGGCGCCGGCATCGTTCATGATCGTCTGCGGGGCAGTGACATTGCCCTTCGACTTCGACATCTTCTCGCCCTTCTCATCCATGATGAAACCATGGGTGACGACGGCGTTGTAAGGCGCGCGGCCACGCGTCGCGCAGCTTTCGAGCAGCGACGAATGGAACCAGCCGCGATGCTGGTCGGAGCCTTCGAGATAGACATCGGCCGGCCATTTCAGGTCGGGACGATCCTCCAGCGTAAACGTGTGGGTCGAGCCACTGTCGAACCAGACGTCGAGGATGTCGGTGACCATCTGCCACTGTTCGCTATCATGGGCATTGCCGAGGAAACGCTCCTTGGCGCCTTCGGCGAACCAGGCATCGGCGCCTTCATTTTCGAAGGCTGCGAGGATGCGGGCATTGACCTCTTCGTCCTTCAGCACATTGCCCTCGGCATCGGCAAAGACGCAGATCGGCACACCCCAGGCACGCTGACGCGACAGCACCCAGTCGGGACGACCTTCGATCATGGCGCGCAACCGGTTCTGGCCGGCTGCCGGCACGAAGCGGGTGTCGTCGATGGCGGACAAAGCGCGCGAGCGCAGGGTCGTGCCGTCGCCGAAGTCCTTGTCCATGTAGACGAACCATTGCGGCGTATTGCGGAAGATGACCGGCTTCTTCGAGCGCCAGGAATGCGGGTATTCGTGCTTGATACGGCCGCGGGCGAACAGGTTGTTGGCCGCGATCAGCGCTTCCATGACCCGCTTGTTGGCGTCGCCCTTCTTGCCATTGTCGTCAAGCACACGGGCAGCACCACCTTCGGCCGACGGGCCGAAACCGGGAGCGTCCTCGGTGTAATAGCCGGCGTCATCGACCGGGAACGGGATCTTGGTGTCGATGCCGCGCGCTTCGAGCTCACGGACGTTCGACATCCAGGCCTCGAAGTCTTCGCGACCGTGCGACGGGGCGGTGTGTACGAAACCGGTACCGGCGTCATCGGTGACGTGGTCGCCGTCGAGCAGGGGCACGGCGAAGGTGTAGCCCATAGACGCCAGCGGATGGGCGCAGGTGATGGCGGCGAGTTCATCGGCAGACACGCCACGCAGGCGGGTAAATTCGAGCTTGGCCTTGGCAAATGACTCCGACGCCAGCTTGTCAGCGAAGATCAGCTTCTCGCCCGGTTGCGGCCCGAAATCGTTGGCGGCAGCCGTCACTGCGTAAAGGCCGTATTCGACGCGCGACGAATAGGAGATCGCTCGGTTGCCGGGGATGGTCCAGGGTGTGGTGGTCCAGATGACAACGGAGGCGGATTTCAGTTCGTCGACCGAAGAGGTACCTTCAGCCGCATCGGCGCCCGCGAAGATGTTGATAACTTTCTGGTGCTGTACATCTACAACCGGAAACTTCACCCAGATCGTGTCGCTTTCGACCTCGTGATACTCCACCTCGGCTTCCGCCAGTGCCGTGCGCTCCACAACGCTCCACATGATCGGCTTGGAGCCGCGATAGAGCTGGCCGGACAAGGCCATCTTCAGCAGTTCGCCAGCGATACGAGCCTCGGCGTGGAAATTCATCGTGGTATAGGGGCGGTCGAAATCGCCCTCGATGCCAAGGCGGCGGAATTCTTCCGACTGGATGTCGATCCAGCCTTGCGCGAATTCGCGGCATTCCTTGCGGAATTCATTGACCGGGACTTCGTTCTTGTCCTTGCCCTTCTCGCGGTATTTTTCCTCGATCTTCCACTCGATCGGCAGGCCGTGGCAATCCCAGCCGGGCACGTAATTGGCGTCATAGCCGCGCATCTGGAACGAGCGGGTGATGACGTCCTTGAGCACCTTGTTCAGCGCATGGCCGATATGGATATTCCCGTTGGCATAGGGAGGGCCGTCATGCAGGACGAACTTTTCGCGGCCGGCGGCAGAGGCGCGGAGCTTCTTGTAGAGGTCCATCTGGCGCCATTTGGCGGCCATTTCCGGCTCCTTCTGCGGCAGGCCTGCGCGCATCGGGAATTCGGTTTCCGGCAGATAGAGGGTCTTGGAATAGTCGAGCTTTTCAGGGGTATCGGTCATGATCTAGCCATTGAATGCGCGCCGGGAGGGCAGCGCTAAAAAATCGGGAACGGTCGTTAAAGACGGAGAAGCGCTGTGCAAGCGCTGAAAACCCGGACCCTCCGGCAGCTCAAAGCGCGCGGAAGGCCGGGCCTATAATTCGCTGATCTATGATCAATCGACGATATCGGGTCATGGTGGCCGGTTGTTTAAGATGTTTTCCCGGGAAAAGGAAGGGGCTTGCGGCGTGCGCCGGCATAGATCGCCCCGAAGGCCGCCAAAGCATCCGTTGACGCGCGGCCGGTCGAGGACGAGCCGGCCTAAAACGCGATCTTTTCATCCAGTCCGCCGATCGACCGGACGCCGGCAAGCAGTGCCCTTGCCTCCTGCTCATCCTTCCTGATCTGGGCGACCAGCGGATCGAGCCCGTCGAATTTCCACTCGTCGCGCAGATGGCCGAAGAAAGAGACCGAACAGGTCTCGCCGTAAAGATCGCCGGAGAAATCGAAGACGAAGGTTTCCAGCCAGGCGGCACCGTTGTCGGTGACGGTCGGGCGGTAGCCGAAGCTTGCGACGCCATCGCGGATCACGCCATCGGGTCGGCGGAAGCGCACGGCGTAGATGCCGGCGCGCAGCGTCGCTTCCAGCGGGAGCTTCATGTTGGCGGTCGGAAAGCCGAGCGTGCGGCCAAGCTGGTTGCCCTTGACCACTTCGGCCTCGACGGTGAAGCGGTAGCCGAGCAGGCCGGCCGCCTCGGACACATTGCCATCGGCGAGCAGATTGCGGATGCGGCTGGACGAGACCACGTCAGCGCCTTCGTCGCGGAAGGCATCGACCAGCGTCACGCCAAAACCGTGACGGGTGCCTGCTTCCATCAGGAAGGCCGGACCGCCTTCCCTGCCCTTGCCGAAATGGAAGTCGAAGCCGGTGACGACCTCGCGGGCGCCCAGCCATTCGACCAGGATGGAGCGGACAAAATCCTCGGCCGAGCGCTGGGAAAAATCGACGTCGAACGGATATTCGATGACCGACTGGAAACCCATGGCCTCGAGGATGCGGGCGCGCAGCGGGGCCGGTGTCAGGCGAAAAACCGGTTTTTGCGGATTGAAGACCGAGCGCGGATGTGGCTCGAAGGTCAGGACAAGCGCCGGGACGCCCAATGCTTCGGCGCGCTCCAATGCACGACTGAGCACCGCCTGATGGCCGCGATGCACGCCATCGAAATTGCCGATCGCCACGACACCGCCGGTCAGGAGCGAAGGCAGCGCTTCTTTCTTCTCGTTGCGATGGAATACGGTCATGCCTGTCTGCCTTATGCCAGCCGCTGCATCCAGAATTTCGGCGCGGCATTCTCGCGCTTGAGGAAGTCGTGCAGCGCCGGTTCATCCGTGGTGCCTGTCGGTGAATACTCGGCCGCATGGATGCCGCCCGAGATATAGAGAAGGTCGAGGCCGGCATCGATGGCGCCGCGCACATCGGTCGGCATGCCGTCGCCGATCGCCAGAACGCGGGCCGTGTCGATCGCGCTGCCGCGCGCCTCGCCGGCAGCGGCAAGCGTTGCCGCATAGATCGGCGCATGCGGCTTGCCGGCAATGCGGGTCTCGCCGCCGAGCGTGTTGTAGTATGCGGCCACAGCACCGGCGCAGGGGATCAGCCGATGGCCGCGCTCGACGACCAGATCGGGATTGGCGCAGATCAGCGGCACCTTGCGGGCGGCGAATTCGGTCAGCATCGCGGTATAGTCTTCCGGCACTTCGGTCTCGTCGTCAAAGAAGCCGGTGCAGACGATGCAATCGGCCTGGTCGGCGGCAACGGCCTCGACATCCAGCCCTTCGAGCAGCGGCATGTCGCGCTCGGGGCCGAGCAGGAAGACCTTTTTCGGGCCGGCGGCAATCAGGGTGCGGGTGACATCGCCCGAGGTGATGATCCGGTCATAGGCGTCATCGGCAACACCGATGGCGCGAAGCTGGGTGATGACACCCGGAGCGGGGCGCGGCGAATTGGTGATCAGGACGACGGTGACACCCGCCTTGCGGGCTGCCGTCAGGGCTTCGGAGGCGGCAGGAAAGGCATCGATGCCATTGTGCAGCACGCCCCAGACATCGCAGAGAATGACATCATAGTTCGCGGTGACGTCGCCTAGGGTGGAAATGCCGAGTGCCATATTCATTCCTGACTTCAAGATCGTGTGGGCTGACATGACAAAGGAAAGCCGGCAAGGCAAGAGCCTTGGCCCTTTCGGTGGTGAAAATGAATCCCGTGGCCAGTCTTCAGGCGGCGGTCTTCAGCTAAGCGTGCGCAGAGCAAGCCCGAGCAGCGCCGCAACGACCAGGGTGCGCCCGACGCCCTGGTGGAAGCGGAAGATCATGACCGCTGCAACGATGGCGACGGCGACGGCCGCAAGATCGAGCGAGGTCCAGTCCGGCACGGGGAGCGACAGATCCAGCGGCAGGCCCGAATGCGCGATCAGCGGCAGTTCGAATGCGCCGACGCGGGTAAAGACGACATGCAGGGCAAACCAGATGGCCAGGTTGAGGATGACGCCGACGACAGCGGCGGTGATCGCCGACAGGGCGGCATTCATCAGGCGATTGCCGCGCAGGCGCTCGATATAGGGCGCGCCGGCGAAGATCCAGATGAAGCTCGGAATGAAGGTGGCCCAGGCGGTGAGCAGTGCTCCGAGCAGGCCGGCCAGCAGCGGATCGAACCCGCCGCCATGGCGAAAGCCGGCAAGGAAGCCGACATAGGAGAGTACCAGGACCAGCGGCCCAGGCGTGGTTTCGGCAAGCGCCAGACCATCGAGCATCTCGCCGGGCTTCAGCCATTGATACTGCTCGACCGCCACCTGGGCGACATAGGCCAAAACGGCATAGGCGCCGCCGAAGGTGACCAGTGCCATCTTGGAAAAGAAGGCATAGAGATCCGGCAAGGCGGTATCGGCGGCAAGCAGCCAAAGCAGAGGCAGAGGCGCCAGCCAGACGGCAACCCAGAACAGCAGCGTCAGCAGCTGACGCAGCGCCGGCGGGCGGGCCTTCAGGTCAATAGGTGCCGGAACTTCTTCTGCGGGCGCGATACGGGCGCGAACGAGGCCCGCCACCGCCGCCAGCAGAATGACCAGCGGAAACGGCAGCGACAGGGCAAACAGGGCGAGAAAGGCGAGTGCTGCGAGGATCCGGTGAAACCGGGTTTTCAATGCCCGTTTGCCGATGCGGATCACCGCTTCGATGACGACCGCGAGCACGGCCGCCTTCAAGCCGAAAAACAGGCCGGCGACGAGGTCGGCATCCTGGTAGAAGGCATAGAGCGTCGACAGGCCCATGATCACGGCCAGGCCCGGCAGGACAAAGAGCAGGCCGGCGACAATGCCGCCGCGCACGCCATGCAGCAGCCAGCCGATATAGGTGGCCAACTGCTGGGCTTCCGGCCCGGGCAGCAGCATGCAGTAGTTCAGGGCGTGCAGATACCGGTCCTCATTGATCCAGCGCTTCTCGTCGACGCAGATGCGATGCATCATGGCGATCTGGGCGGCAGGACCACCAAAGCTCAAGACGCCGATGCGGGCAAAGGCTGCGGTCAGCTCGGCAAAACTCGGCGGCTGCGCCGACGCCTGCGCCGGATGTTCAACAGCAATGTTTGTCATTTCACTCCATCGCGCCCGCCGCGCGCCACCCAATCGTGTTTCTCATCCATCGCATCGCGTGCCCATCTGTAATAAGCGTCATAGAGAAGCAAACCCTGCTCCAGTTGCTGCAGATCGGATGCGTAGAGCCGTGACAGGCCAAGCGATGCCGCCAGGAGACCGGCGGCCTGCGGTGCGAGGTCGAGCCGGTTTGTATCGGCGCCGCGGACGATCTCTGCCAGGGTCAGCAATGCCGGCGTTTCCAATTGGAATTCCGACAGCATGGTGTCGAAGGTGCAGCGGTCGCCGCGATGGCTCCAGAAGACGCCTTCCATGTCAAAGGGAACCGCGTTGAACCTCTCCGCCACTCCTTCGACCTCGGAGGGCGCAACGAAGAGGAAGCGGGCAAAGGGATCAATGAAACGCCGGATCAGCCAGGGGCAGGCAATGCGGTCGATCTTCGGCCGGTTGCGCGTGACCCAGAGGGATGCGCCGGTGCCATGCGCAAGTCGGGCGATCGGTACCTGCGGCAGACCGGCCGCAGCCCAGGCCAAGACCCCGCCTTCCAGCACCTCGGCCGATAGTCCGCGAATGCGCAGATGGGCCGCCACGCCTTCGCTCAACTTGCGTCCCTGATGACAGGCGACGACAACGGAGGACGAGCCGATTTCGGCGGCCCATGCGTCGACCTGTCGGTAGTCGCGCAGAAGGGATCCGGGAATAAGAAAAGGATGCGCCTCGACATCGTCGGCAATGCGGACGTCGACAATCAGGGGAGACTGGGATGAACCGAGCAAGCGAAAGAGCTTGTCGGCGGAAATTGCGCCAAAGGGTGCCATGATTTGCTCCGTAATTTTGATCAGGACGGATGCGAAATTGCGGCATGGCGCCTCATGGAGCTTTCGCGCACTCCACGAGTGAAACCTCTCAAATTTGCGGGATGCTGTCAAACACCCTGATGCGGCAACCCCGACATGGCATTGTGACGGGGCATCGCGACGGGGCATCCCGAGGAGGCTCAAGGTTATCGCAAAAGCTGCGGCCCGGCGCCGGATCGGCCGAGCCGATCATCCGGATTGCGCAGCGGACAGGCATCGAGCGACAGGCAACCGCAGCCGATGCAGCCATCCAACTGGTCGCGCAGGGCGGTCATCGCGGCAATGCGGGCATCGAGATCGGCGCGCCAGGAAGCCGACAGCCGACGCCAGTCTGCCGCGGTCGGCGGGCGGTCGGACGGCAACTGCCTCAGCGCTTCGGCGATCTGCGACAGAGGCAGCCCCAGGCGCTGCGCGGTCTTGATCAGCGCCACCCGGCGCAGGATGCCGCGCGGATAGCGTCTCTGATTGCCGCCATTGCGCCAGCTCTGGATCAAGCCTTCACGCTCGTAAAAATGCAGCGCAGACACGGCCACGCCGGCGCGTTCGGCCACCTCGCCGACGCTGAGCGACAGGGATATCCTGGATGGCCCCTTCGGGTCTGTTTCCGCCGCTTCGGCAGGCCTTCGATTATTCCGCTTGATCTCAACCATGGTTGAGGTTCTAGCTTGGCGGGCGTGCAAGGGCAATCGACAAAGGAAAACCCGATGAACGCGAAAGTCCCACCTCAGAACACCAAGCCGGCTGCGGCTGCTGATAACAATTCTGCAGAATCCGCGTCCACCTCCCACGTGATGCGCATCGATCGCTTCACCTGCCCGGTTGTGCATCTCTCGGTGTTCACCGGGAGGCTGGCCATCATTCACCGCTATCTGGAAACACTGGAAGGCTGCCTCTACAACCGGATTGGCGTCAGCGAGGCCGATGGTAATGCGACAATCGTCACGGTCGCGGAATGGCGTGATCGCGCGGCCCTTGTCGAGGCCAAGGCCGCCGTTAACCGTTTCTACGAAAAGCTGGGGTTCGATCCGGCTGCGTTCATGGACGGGCATGGCATCAAGGGCGAGTTCGGCACCTATGACGCCTTGACGCTCTGACAAAGCATTGCCGCGGAAAAGGCTGATCGGCGCCGGCACTATCGTCGGCACTGTCGCCGCATTTGCGTGCAGGATGGTCAAGCAAGAGCGGGCCCGTCGCAGCGATATTTTTTCAGCCCCGTGCTTGACTCATCAGGGGCCTCTCCTTATCTCAACCTCGCTGGCACTCACCAAGAGCGAGTGCTAACAGTATCGATGCGGACCCGCTCTGCGGTCCGCGAATGTCATTTGATCGAGGGATTAGACAATGGCAAGCACAACTTTCCGTCCGCTTCATGACCGCGTTGTAGTCAAGCGCGTTGAATCTGAAGAAAAGACCAAGGGCGGCATCATCATTCCTGACACCGCCAAGGAAAAGCCGGCTGAAGGCGAAATCATCGCTATCGGCTCCGGCGTTCGCGACGACAAGGGCAACCTGGTCGCGCTCGACGTCAAGGTTGGCGACCGCGTTCTGTTCGGCAAGTGGTCGGGCACCGAAGTCAAGCTCGACGGCGTAGACCTTCTGATCATGAAGGAAGCCGACATCATGGGCGTTATCGGCTGATCAGCCGTTTCACCCTTCCGTTCTGAACAATTCACCAATGGGCTGATGCCCGGGAGTTTTGAAAATGGCTGCTAAAGAAATTAAATTCGGCCGCACTGCGCGCGAAAAGATGCTGCGCGGCGTCGATATCCTCGCTGACGCTGTCAAGGTAACGCTCGGTCCGAAGGGCCGCAACGTCATCATCGACAAGTCCTTCGGCGCTCCGCGCATCACCAAGGACGGCGTATCGGTTGCCAAGGAAATCGAACTTGAAGACAAGTTCGAAAACATGGGCGCCCAGATGGTCCGCGAAGTTGCTTCGAAGACCAACGACATCGCCGGCGACGGCACCACGACGGCAACGGTTCTCGCCCAGGCCATCGTTCGCGAAGGCAACAAGGCTGTTGCTGCCGGCATGAACCCGATGGACCTGAAGCGCGGTATCGATCTCGCCGTTTCGGAAGTCGTCAAGGATCTCCAGGCCAAGGCCAAGAAGATCTCGACTTCGGAAGAAGTCGCACAGGTCGGCACGATCTCGGCAAACGGCGACAGCCAGGTTGGCCGCGATATCGCTGAAGCCATGCAGAAGGTCGGCAACGAGGGTGTCATCACCGTCGAAGAAGCCAAGACCGCTGAAACCGAACTCGAAGTCGTCGAAGGCATGCAGTTCGACCGCGGCTACCTGTCGCCTTACTTCGTGACCAACCCGGAAAAGATGATCGCCGACCTCGACGACGCGTACATCCTGCTGCACGAAAAGAAGCTCTCGAACCTCCAGGCCATGCTGCCGGTTCTCGAAGCCGTCGTTCAGACCGGCAAGCCGCTCGTCATCATCGCTGAAGACGTCGAAGGCGAAGCTCTTGCAACGCTCGTCGTCAACAAGCTGCGTGGCGGCCTGAAGATCGCTGCCGTCAAGGCTCCTGGCTTCGGCGATCGCCGCAAGGCCATGCTGGAAGACATCGCCATCCTGTCGGGCGGTACTGTCATCTCGGAAGACCTCGGCATCAAGCTCGAAACTGTCACGCTCGACATGCTCGGCCGCGCCAAGAAGATCTCGATCACCAAGGAAAACACCACCATCGTTGATGGTGCTGGCCAGAAGTCCGACATCGAAGGCCGCGTTGCCCAGATCAAGGCGCAGATCGAAGAAACCACGTCGGATTACGACAAGGAAAAGCTGCAGGAACGTCTTGCCAAGCTCGCTGGCGGCGTTGCCGTGATCCGCGTTGGCGGCTCGACGGAAATCGAAGTCAAGGAACGCAAGGACCGCATTGACGACGCGCTGAACGCGACGCGCGCTGCTGTTCAGGAAGGTATCGTTCCGGGCGGCGGTACCGCTCTGCTGCGCTCCTCGACGAAGATCACCGTCAAGGGTGCAAACGACGACCAGGAAGCCGGCATCAACATCGTCCGCAAGGCGCTTCAGTCGCTGGTTCGCCAGATCGCTGAAAACGCAGGCGACGAGGCTTCGATCATCGTCGGCAAGATCCTTGAGAGCAATACCGACAACTACGGCTACAACGCCCAGACCGGCGAATTCGGCGACATGATCGCCATGGGTATCGTCGATCCGGTCAAGGTTGTTCGTACTGCCCTGCAGAACGCAGCTTCGGTTGCTTCGCTGCTGATCACGACGGAAGCCATGATTGCCGAACTTCCGAAGAAGGAATCGGCTGGCGGCATGCCGGGCGGCATGGGCGGCATGGGCGGCATGGACATGATGTAAGACCTTCGGGTCTTTCATCTGGCCATACAAGCCGCCCATCACTTCAAGTGGTTCAGCGCGTCAAGCGCGCTGAACAGGCGGCATGGACATGATGTAAGACCTTCGGGTCTTTCATCTGGCCATACGGTTCAGAATACGGAAAAGGGCGGCCTTCGGGCCGCCCTTTTTCGTGGCCAAGCGTCATCGTCACGAAGCGTCTTCGTAGACAGGCGTCGCATAACTGCGACAGTCTTCGGTATTCATGCGTTACGGCAAGTCCGGAAAACCAAAAAGGGATCTTGCTGGATCTGCACTTGATCCGTTAACCATTTCCCCTTTAATGCGAGGCCCGTTGCTTCGTCAAAGCACAGTCCTGTGCGCAAGACCAAATTATCTTCACAACTTTTCGGAGTTGGAATTGACAAAGAATACCCGAATATAAAAGATAGCTTATTAAATCTGAGATTACATTTCTGCATTTGCACTAATATCATATCTTCTGTGTTTCCGAATTCTTACATTATATTTCTCTAATATTTTGAGCCGAAAGATCGACTGAAAATGGGGGCAATTTCTCCTTTCGGAAGAACATGAGGCGTTTTCATGTGTTGTGAAACATGATATCCACCAGCCCATTCTTCGGATCCCAATTTGGGACACAGGAGGATCGGCTACCGTTGGCGAAGATGAGAGCACTTAAACATAAGGCCACCTTTGTTCATCGGACGTAGTTCGAATTGCAACTCTTGCGTTATCGCAAGAAATCCGGGGAACGAGCGCTTACATCAGACTATTCTTATGTGAATATGAAATGATGTAGGTGAAGGTTGGAATTGTAACCTACGGGCGAGTTGAATGACTTGGGGCGCTGCGCAGTGGAATCCATTTCGACGTGAGCGCTTTGGGATGACTATCGGCAAGCATCAGGCTTGCTGATCCCGGCTATATCGCCGGACGGGCCATACGGGGAAGTTTGGCTCTGGAACAGACATTTGATCCGAGACTTATAGGGCCATACGGCTTTCGACTTGGGGACCACCTTGTTTAAGATTGCAAACGCTGATCTCGCCGCAAATTTCGCGTCACACTTGCTTGAGGGGGAAAGTCCCCTGGGCGAGAATGCATCCCGTTTCGGCGTTTCCGAGGACTGGACGGGTGACCTGACCAATGGATTGCTGAAACTGGGTGAAAAGGCATCGCAGTTGCACGGGTTGGAAGGCGCCGAGTGTGGCCTTCTGACCATGATGCGTTGCTACGACCAGGGCGACCGGGGCCATATCCTGCGGCTGTTCGAACAGGCTGCGACCGCGCCGTCGCGTTTCTGCTATTCCACCACGATCCTGTCGGGCAGCGGCCAGCGTCAACCGGTGTTCTGCATCGGCGAATCCGGCGGCTTCGACGGCAATGAGGGCGGCATGATCGTGGGGCTGTTTATCTTTCCCCGGTTTCGCCTTTCGGCGGCCAACAGTGCCTGACGAAAGTGCGCTTCTGCAGCATTAGGTTCCTTCACATGACGGCTCGGCGGCGGCAGGCTTGACGTATGTTGGATCATGCGTGCATCGAGTGTTGCCTGTATCCGTGTCATTGCGTGAGGCGCGAGCGCGCCGTTTCGCACTTTTGGGAAACGAACCCGGGCTTATCGTTTCGTTTTTGTGAACGATCAGTCAATTGTCGTCAATCTATCGCGTAACGAGAAAAGCAGGCATCTAGAGGTCAGCTTTCTGAAGCCCATCTGGCTTGGGGTTTCAGTGTCATCCATTCAAAGGAGTTTCCTCATGTCCAGCACCAACAATACCCTTCTTCTTCTTGCCCGCGTCCTTCTGTCGTTCATCTTCATCCTGTCCGGCTTCGGCAAGCTGACCGATCCGGCCGGCACTGCCGGCATGATCGCAGGCGCCGGCCTGCCGGCTGCAACCCTGCTCGCCTATGCCGCCGGCCTGTTCGAACTGGTCGCCGGCCTGTTTGTTCTCGTCGGTTTCCAGACGAAGCTGACCGCCTGGGCGCTCGCCCTGTTCTGCGTGTTCACCGGTCTCGTCTTCCATAGCGGCACCGTTGCCATCGAAGGCTGGCCGGAAGGCGCACTCGGCTGGATCAACACGCTGAACCAGATCATGCTGATGAAGAACATCACGCTGGCCGGCGGCTACATCCTGCTCGCCATCATCGGCGCCGGCGCCTACTCGCTCGACGCCCGCCGCGGTTCGGCTACCGTCACCGCCTGAGGCTGACATTACTGGCAACAGAAAAGCCCGCCGGAGCGATCCGGCGGGCTTTTTCGTTTGTGCTTGTGACTGCCCCTCATCCGCCTGCCGGCACCTTCTCCCCGCAAGCGGGGAGAGGGTCAGGGTGAGGGGCAAGCAGACAGTTGCAGGCTCAAACCACCCCGCGCACAGCTTCAATAATCCGTGAAACGGTCGGGTTGCCCTCATGCTCGGCTTTGCGCGCCCGCACCAGGCAGGCCTCCGATTTGAGGATCACACCATCCGAGAGGATCTTCAGGTGGTTGGCCTTCAGCGTCGAGCCGGTCGAGGTGATATCGACGATGATATCGGCCTGGCCCGCTGCCGGCGCGCCTTCGGTGGCGCCGAGGCTTTCGACGATGCGATAGAGCTGGATGCCGTGGCTGCCGGAAAAATGCTGCTGGGTCAGGCGCCAGTATTTGGTGGCGATCGCCAGGCGGCGGCCGTGGCGGGCGCGGAATTCGGCAGCGACATCGCCGAGATCGGCCATGGTATCGACATCGAGCCAGATTTCCGGCACGGCGACGATCACGTCGGCATGGCCGAAGCCGAGGCGTGCGGCGATCTCGACACGGGCGTCTGCATCCGCCAGCCCTTCGCGGATCAGGTCTTCGCCGGTCACGCCGAAATCGACCGTGCCATTGCCGATCTCGCGGGAGATTTCCGAGGCCGACAGATAGGCGATCTCGACATCGTCGAAACCTTCGACGCGGCCGCGATAGGAGCGGTCATTGCCGACGGCGACGATCTTCATGCCCGCCTTTTCGAAAATGGCGGAAGAGTCATCCTTCATGCGGCCCTTGGAGGGAAGTCCGATGGTTATCGTCATCGGGCTGTCCTCTCGGTTTCGATGCGGTCCAGCCAGAGCGAGAAGCCGACGGCCGGGATATGGGTTTCGGCGCCGAGCAGCGTCAGCAGCCGGTCGAAACGGCCGCCACCGGCAAGCACCGCCGGGCGGTTCACGGCCACCACCTCGAAAACGAGGCCGGTATAGTAATCGAGCGGACGACCGAAGGCGGCGCGGTAGGTGATAGCCGACAGATCGATGCCGGTATCGGCAAGGGCGGCCACCCGTTCGTCGAAGCGCGAGACGGCAGCGCCCAGCTTCAGGCCGGCGGCATCGGCGAAACCGGCCAGCGCGGCAGACGCTTCCGCCAGCGGCAGCTCGAGCGAGAGGAATTCGCGCAGCAGCAGCAGAGCAGCGCCATCGAGGCGGGTTTCGGCAAGCGCCAGCTTTTCCTTCAGCCGGCGGGCGATTTCGGAGGGCGTGCGGCTGGCATTGGTCAGATAACCGGTCGCCTGCATGGTCTCGTCGATATGGGCGACAAGGGCCGCCTCATCGCCCTTCGACAGCAGGTCGGACACTTCCGCAGCAAGACCCGGCACCGGCGACGGCGTGGCGAGACGGCGCAACAACTGGTCGATCTGGGCCGGATTGCCGAAAGCCTGGATCAGGCGCTTCTGCCAGCCCGCCGGCAGGCCGAGCGCTTGGACAACGGCCTCGAAGACCGACTGGTCGCCGAGCATCACCGACAGGCGCTTGCCGGGCAGAAGGCGCGTCAGGATCTGGACGCTATCGGCAACAGCGCGCGCATCGGCCGCCGCTACACCGCTATTGCCGAGATCCTCGATGCCGGCCTGGTAGAATTCCTGCGCGCCTTCACGGCGCTGGCGGAAGACCTCGCCGAGATAGGCATAACGCTTCGGCGTTCCGGTCGCGGTTTCGATATGGCGCAGGCAGACGGGAATGGTGAATTCCGGCCGCAGGCACAGGCTTTCGCCGCGCTCGTTCTCGGTCAGGAAGATACGCCGACGCAGGTCTTCGCCGGCCATGTCGAGAAAGGGAGCGGCCGGCTGGATCACCGGCGTATCGACGCGGGTGGTGGCACGGGCGGAAAACTCGTCGAGCAGGATGCCGGCGAAATCGGGCATGTCGATCAGGGGCATGATACACCACAGTCGAAAGAATACCCCCCTCTGTCACTTCGTGACATCTCCCCCTCAAGGGGGGAGATCAGAAGGAATTCGGGGCGCCCACACAGGATCGATCTCCCCCCTTGAGGGGGAGATGCCCGGCCGGGCAGAGGGGGGTCGCGGCTCAGCATTGTTTCATCCATGCGTTATTCAACCAACTGCCTGCATCAGTTCGATCCGATTGCCGAAAGGGTCGTAGACATACAGTCTCTCAAAACCCCGCAACGGCTCGTCCGATACGACCTCAAATCCCGCGGCATCAATCCGAGCCGTCAACCCGGCAAGGTCATCAACGAGCAAAGCCGGATGCGCCTTGCGGGCGGCCCGAAAATTGTCTTCGACGCCGAGATGGATACGAAGATCATCCTGTTCAAACCAGCATCCGCCACGCAGCGCCAGATTGGCCGGCTTCACTACCTCGTTCAAACCCAGCACATCTCGATAGAAGGCGCGCGCCTGGTCTTCACCACCCGATGGCATGGCCAGCTGAACATGGTGAAGCGCCAGAAGGGTCATCACTGACCCTTCGCCCGGCGCCGGTCTTCCGCCTGGGCGGCCAGGATTTCCTTGACCTTGGCGACCAGTTCGGCCTCCGGCACCACGTCCTGCGCGACGCGAGCCTCGCGCCATTCGGCATTGTCGGTGATCTCGCCGGAGAGGCGCTTGCCCTCGATCAGGTCCTTGATCTGCACCACACCTTGCGCGCGCTCGTCACCGCCCTGGATGATGGCAATCGGAGCGCCGCGACGGTCGGCATATTTCAGCTGGTTGCCGAATTTCTTCCAGTTGCCCTGGTACATTTCGGCGCGGATGCCTTCGGCCCGCAGTTGCTGCGTGAAGCGCTGGTAGCGGCCCATGCTGTCTACATCGCCGTCCATGACCGTCACGAGAACCGGGCCGAGCACGTCGTCCTGGCCAAGCTTGCCGAGGTTCTTCAGCGCCGTCATCAGGCGCGAGACGCCGATCGAAAAGCCCGTGGCCGGGACCGGCTGGCCCATGAAACGCGAGACGAGGCCATCATAACGCCCGCCGCCGCCGACCGAGCCGAAGACGACCTTTTCGCCCTTTTCATTGGTGACGTCGAAGGTGAGTTCGGCTTCGTAGACCATCCCGGTGTAGTATTCGAGACCGCGGACAACAGACATGTCGATAAGTATGCGATCTGGCCCATAACCAGCGGCGGCGACCAAACTCTCAAGGCTAAGCAGCTCATCGATACCGTTAAGGTATGTCTCGTTTTGCTTGTTTCCTCCAAGTACGCCATCCATCGGCAACATCATCGAACGCCGGACTTCTTCTGACGCTTGGACCTGCCTAATCGATTCGCTATCTTTCGGTTTCAAGAACAAACTTGCAATGTAATCAATGTACATTTGTTTGAGGCCCGCACCCTTGGTGAAGTCGCCGGACTCATCCTTACGGCCTTCCCCGAGCAGCAGACGCACGCCTTCAATGCCGAACTTATCGAGCTTGTCGATGGCGCGCAGCACATTCAGCCGACGGCCAGCATTCTCCTCGCCGCCCAGCCCAATCGCTTCCATCACGCCGTCCAAAACCTTGCGGTTGTTCACCCGGATCACATAGTCGCCGCGCTTGATGCCCAAGGCTTCCAGCGTGTCGGCCATCATCATGCACATTTCGGCATCGGACTGGACGCCCGGCGCGCCGACGGTGTCTGCGTCGAACTGCATGAACTGGCGGAAACGGCCCGGACCCGGCTTTTCATTGCGGAAGACGTAGCCGGCGCGATAGGTGCGGTAGGGCAGCTGGATTTCCTGGAAATTCTCCGCGACATGGCGCGCCATCGGGGCGGTCAGGTCATAGCGCAGCGACATCCACTGTTCGTCGTCGTCCTGCAGCGAAAAGACGCCCTCGTTCGGGCGGTCCGAGTCGGGCAGGAACTTGCCGAGCGCGTCGGTATATTCGAACAGCGGCGTCTCGATCGGGTCGAAGCCGTAGCGCTCATAGACCTCGCGGATGGTCTCCATCATCTGGTTGGCAGCGCGGATGTCGCCGGCCTCGCGATCGACGAAGCCGCGCGGCAGGCGGGCCTTGAGTTTCTGCGGCTTCTTGTTCTTTTCGCTCATGATCACAACCGGATTTCTTCGTTTCAAAATGTGCCGGTGTCTTAGAGGATCAAGCATTTGGCGGCAAGGGCGAAGGGTGGCGAAGTGCGGTTCGCGATGGTATATTGCGGTCTCGAAAGGGTCAGGGCCATGAACAAGCGTGTCACGATCGAAATTCCGGAAGCGATGCACAAGGCGATTGCCGAACATGCGGCGAAAGCAGGCGCCAACACGGACGCCTATGTTGTCGATGTGATCGAGCAGCATCTGGAAGACCTGCACGACATCGCTCTCGCGGAAGCCGCGATGGAGCGGATCAAAAGTGGCGAAGACAGAGTCATAAGCTCCGAGGAGTTCTGGCGTGGTCTGGACGATTGAGTACCGACAGCCTGTTCAGAAATCCTTTCAGAAACTCGACCCCGTCATCCGCAAACGCATCAGGCACTTTCTTGAGGAAAGGCTCGTGCGGCTCGATGATCCGAAGCAGCTCGCAGAACGCCTGCAAGGCTCGGGTCTCGGCCATCTCTGGCGCTACCGGGTCGGCGACTACCGGATCATCTGCGATATCCAGGATCACAGACTGGTCGTGCTCGTCGTCGAGATCGGCCATCGCAGCCAGATCTACCGGTAGAGCATGATCCTCGAAGCCTTGAACTATGCCGCAAGCTGGCCGCTGACATCGGCCGCGCACCGCCCTTATGTGCGCTCGTCGGTCAATCTCTGGTCGCGGGCTAATCGCTGCGCGCTGCAATGGGCCGAGCATGAGGCGCGCAGCAAGGCGGCGATCCTCTCGGCCATCGACGGGTTGAAGCAGCGACGGACGGCCGTAGTGCTCGGGTCTGGCCTGTTGCGCGACGTGCCGGTCGTCGAGCTGGCCAAGCGCTTCGACACGGTGGTGCTGGTCGATCTCGTGCATCTGGCCAGTACGCGGGCCTGGATCGCAATGAAGGGCCTGAAAAACATCCGGCTGATCGAGCGCGACCTTTCCGGCTTCGACGAACTGGCCACTGGGCAGCAACCCGAGCCGCTCGCCTTCCTGCGTCAGGTGCCGTATCTCGATTTCGTCGTTTCAGCCAATCTGCTGTCGCAGATCGGACTTGGCGTGAAGAAGCGGTTGGAGACGGTGTCGACAGGGACGATGCCGGCCGATGCGCTGAAAATGCTGATTGCCGCGCATCTGGACGCTCTACGCGATATTCCCGCCCGCACCTGCCTGCTGACGGATATCGCCTATCGTGTTGTCGACCGGGACGGCCGGACACACGAAACCGTCGATCTGCTGCAGGGTGTCGAGGTGCCTGAACCCGACGCGCGCTGGGACTGGCCTGTCGTGCCGTTCGGCGAGCAAAGCGCCGACACTCAGGTGATCCACCGGGTGATTGCGCGGACATATCGCTGAAGGCGCGCCTTGTTTTTGGCCCAATCGCGCCTACCATGTCGACCATGAACAGGTTCATCCGTCTCATGCTGCTTTTTGCAGCCCTGGCCTATGCTGCGATGCCGGTCTCCGGCGCGGCTGCCATGGCTATGAGCATGGGGGCGATGAACATGTCGCAAAGCGACGAGGTGGCGGCAGGTCCCGGCCAGCACAGCCTGATGGTCGCGACAGCGGATCCGGATTGTCCGCATGCGGCGGCTGCTTCCAAGCCGTCGGGCAAAACCGGTGGCGCAAAGATGCTGCCGGGTGGACATTGCGCCGCTTGCGTCACGCTTGCGCCGCAGATCGCCTTTGGCGATGCCGGAAAGCCGGCACGAGCCGCGGAAGCGCCACAGCTCTCGCCGCGTCTTCTCTCGCGCAGTCTTGCCCCGCAGGTGCCCCCTCCCCGGTCCTGATCGTGATGTTGCGGCGGCGTGACCGCCAAATCACCATTCAATCATCCCGGATGAGACATCCCGTTTAAGACAGGGGAAAAACCATGTTGAAGACTACCATCGTTGCGGCGTCGCTGACGCTCGCTCTCACCACCTCGTTTGCCATCGCCCAGGACAACACGATGCATCAGGGCCATATGATGCCGATGGCCGACAACCAGATGCCGATGGGCGATACCGGCCCGTCGTCGCAAGCCTTCAAGGCAGCCAATGACAAGATGCATGCCGACATGGCCATGCCGCTGACCGGCAATGCCGATGTCGATTTCGTTCGCGGCATGATCCCGCATCACCAGGGCGCGATCGACATGGCCCGCATCGTGCTGGAACACGGCAAGGATCCCGAGATCCGCAAACTGGCGGAAGGCGTGGTCCAGGCGCAGGAAGGCGAGATCGCCATGATGAAGGACTGGCTGGCGAAGAACGGCCAATAGGCCATCTGTTGAAACAGGCCTGAACAATCGCAATGGCACGGCAAGGCGCCATTGCTTTGCCGGAGTGGCAGGCTAATCTCTGGCGCATTCACATCCCGGAGGGCGCCATGTCCATTCGTCCGATTACCGTCATCGGCTTCGACGCCGACGATACGCTTTGGCAGAACGAGCAATATTACAAGCTGACGGAAGCCCATTTTCAAAGCCTGCTGGCCGATTTTGCCGAAGGCGACCGCGTTTCGGAACGGCTGCTGGAGGCCGAGAAACGTAACCTTTCCCACTATGGTTTCGGCATCAAGGGCTTCACCCTGTCGATGGTGGAAACCGCGCTGGAGATCACCGAGGGCCGGGTGCCGAGCACGGTGATCGGCGAAATCCTGTCGATCGGCCGCGAATTGCTCAGCCACCCGGTCGAATGCCTGCCGCATGCACGCGAGGCGCTGGAGGCGCTTTCGGGCCGCTATTTCCTCGTGCTGATCACCAAGGGCGACCTGTTCGACCAGGAACGCAAGCTGGCGCAATCGGGTCTCGGCGACTATTTCGACGCCGTCGAGATCGTCTCCGACAAGTCGGCCACCACCTATCGCCGGATCTTCGGCAAACATGGCGAGGGACCGGAACGGTCGATGATGATCGGGAATTCGCTGAAATCCGATATCGTGCCGGCGATCGCCACCGGCGCATGGGGCGTGTTCGTGCCGCATGAACTGACCTGGGTGCTCGAGCATGTCGACCGGCCGACCGAGGCACCGCGCTTTCGCGAGATCGCGGATCTGGGAGACGTGCCGTCCCTGATCGAGACACTGAGCCAGCAGGAGTGATCATGCGATCCTTTGACGAAATCTGGGCGCTTGCCGTCGGGCGCAAGGGCGAGGCGGCGGTGCTGCAGGCCCTGCAGCACCCAAAACCGCTTGCCGAGATTGCCGCTACGCCGGACGACCGTTTTCTGGCGACGATGACCCGATGCATCTTCCAGTCCGGCTTCAACTGGAAGGTCGTGGACGCGATGTGGCCGGGCTTTGAAGCCGCCTTCGACGGGTTCGATGTCGGGCGCTGCGCCATGCTGCATGACGAGGATTTCGAACGGCTGGTCTCCGATACGCGGATCGTCCGGCATGGGCCGAAGATCCGGGCGGTGCAGCAGAACGCCGCCTTCCTGTCGGACATCGCACGCGACCATGGCGGCGCCGGCGCCTTCTTTGCCGATTGGCCGGCGGACAATTACATCGGGCTGCTCGACCTGCTGCAGAAACGCGGAACCCGGCTGGGCGGTAATACCGGCCAGTATTTCCTGCGCTTTTCCGGTATCGACAGCTTCATCCTGTCGCAAAGCGTCGTCCACCGGCTGATTGCCGAGGGCGTGGTCGCCAAGGCGCCGACTTCGGCCAGGGACAAGGCGGCCGTGCAAGGGGCCTTCAACCGCTGGCGCGAACAGTCAGGCCGGTCGCTGACGGAGATCAGCCGCGTGCTGGCGATGAGCATCGACTAGCGGCTTAGGGACGCACGAATACCAGGCGCTTTTCCTCGATACCCTGCCGGCAGCAGCAGCCTTCGATATGGTCGTTGACCAGGCCCATGGCCTGCATGAAGGCGTAGACCGTGGTCGGGCCGACAAAACTCCAGCCGCGCTTCTTCAGGTCCTTCGACAAGCGCACCGACGTCGGCGAGGTCGGATTGGCCCTGAGCGTGGCATAATCCATGCGGGCGGGACGCTCGCTCGGGTCCGGCTCGAAACTCCAGAAATAGCGGGCCAGCGAGCCGAACTCGGCCTTCAGATCGATGGCATGGCGGGCATTGTTGATCGTCGAGACGATCTTGCCGCGATGGCGGATGATGCCGGCATCGGCGAGGCAGCGGGCGATATCGTCATCACCGAACAGGGCGACCTGGTGAAAGTCGAAGCCGGCAAAGGCTGCGCGGAAATTATCGCGCTTGCGCAGGATGGTCAGCCAGGACAGACCCGACTGGAAACCTTCGAGGCAGATCTTTTCAAACAGCCGGATATCGTCGGTGACCGGATTGCCCCATTCCTCGTCGTGATAGCGGCGATAGTCTTCCAGACCGCCATGCCAGAAGCAGCGTGCAAGCCCGTCCTCGCCGGTGATCAATCCTGTCTCTTCGGTGCCCATGCGATTCCCCTCCGTTGCATCCGGCGTTTACCATTTGTTCACGAAGTTTCCAAACGCGGCGCTAACCCTGACGAAAGGTTTACGCACGTGCAGGCATTTTCATGAACGCCTATTTACCAATTTGCGGGGATCCGGCTGGCACGATCCAGTCCAGAAAGGCGCATGGCCAGCAAGGCGCATGGATTGATGCCGCCTTCCGTTGTTTTCGGTCCCATGTAGCGAGTTGTCCGATGTCGAAAAAATCCCTTCTGCTGGCGATTGTCGCCAGCCTGCCGCTGGCCTTTCCGTCGTTCGCCAGCGAGCGTTACCAGAACCGTCCGCCGGTCATCGTCAGTCCCGACCTGTCGGCGCCATGGGTGATGCAGCTCGGCGGCGTGCCGCAGCAGCGGCAACGGATCGTTGCACCGGCGCAACGTCGGGCCACCCCCGTTTACCAGCGTCAGGTCCTGCAACAGCAGCGCCCGGTGCAGCAGCGACAGCTTCGCCAGCAGCGCCGCACCCTGTTCGACCAGCCGGGCGCCGTTTCGCGGCAGCCGGTGGTCCAGCAGGCGGCAGTACGGCCGAACAAGCCGATCCGCACGCAGATCGATCCGATCTTCCTGCCGCAGATGGTCGCCTATGAAACCGCGCACAAGCCGGGCACCATTGTCATCGACACCAACAACCGCTTCCTCTACCTGGTGATGGATGGCGGCCAGGCGAAGCGCTACGGCGTCGGCGTCGGCAAGCCGGGTTTCGAATGGGCCGGCACGCACAAGGTGACCCGCAAGGCCGAATGGCCGTCCTGGCATCCGCCGCAGGAAATGATCAAGCGCGAGGCCGCCAAGGGCCATTACCTGCCGGCCTCGATGGAAGGCGGACCGGAAAATCCGCTCGGCGCCCGCGCCTTGTATCTCGGCTCTACCCTCTACCGCATCCACGGCACCAATGCGCCCTGGACGATCGGTAACGGGGTTTCCTCCGGCTGCATCCGCATGCGCAATGAAGACGTGACCGATCTCTATGAGCGGGTGAATGTCGGCACCAAGGTTATCGTGCTGTAAAATACACAGGCGGCTGAGAAGCCGTTGCGGGGCCTTTTAGGACTTGCTTTGGGAGGGGAGTCGGCTAGGCTCTCCTCCTATCGATTTTCGGGGGACCATCCATGCAGACCAGCATTCGACTTCGTGCCGCAGCCGCAATACTTGCCGCAACATTCGCGCTGCCCTTGCCGGCCGAGGCCATCAGCCTGAACCGCATCCAGACGACCAGCGACGTAGTGCTGGTGGCGCAGCCGAAGCAGGTTCCGGAGAAATTCAAGCGCCGCGCCGTGCGCCTGCAGACCGACGAACAGCCGGGCACGATCATCATCGATACCAACAACAAGTTCCTCTATCTCGTCGAGGGCAAGAACCGCGCATTGCGCTACGGCGTCGGCGTCGGCCGCGAGGGCTTCGGCTGGTCTGGCGTGGTGAAGGTCGGCCGCAAGGAAGAATGGCCAAGCTGGCGTCCGCCGGCCGAAATGCGCCGTCGCGAAGCGGCCAAGGGCCATATCCTGCCGATCGTGCAGGAAGGTGGAGTCGACAATCCGCTCGGCGCCCGCGCCATGTATCTCTACAAGGGCGGCCGCGACACGATCTTCCGCATTCATGGCACCAACCAGCCCTGGACCATCGGCCTCAACATGTCGTCCGGCTGCATCCGCATGATGAACAAGGATGTCGAGCACCTGTACGAACGCGCCTCGATCGGCGCCAAGGTCATCGTCGTCGGACCGGGTAACCGCCAGGGCGATGTGAGCTTCGAAGACAAGGGCGTCGATTTCCTGCGCACCGTCTTCGGCGGCTGACATCACAAGAAGCCAGCGTGGTGACACACATCACGTTGGCTGCGGCACCATCACTTGATGGCGCAGAATATCGGAGCCTCGTGTGAGATGATCGTTTCACGCGGGGCTTTTTTGCCGTCGGCCAACCGCGAGACCTTCAGGGCATAGCTGCCCTTGAAACTGGCTTCCCGATCAGAACCGCGCTGGGTCATGACCGACAGCTCGACCTGCGCCGTGGGCTTTTTTTCGGGAAGAAAGGCACGGATCTGGAAACGCATTTCCTTTCCGTCCATCCAGTATTGCTGCAGCATTTCGGAATTGATCTCGAACCGGCCGAGTTCGGGCGGCGCATCGGGGCCCTTGACCGCGGCGATGCCCCGGAAATGCACCAGCTTCTTGGCGTCTTTCTTGCTGAAGCCGCTTTCCAAAGACATGTTCAGCACGGCGTCCGACGTGGCGCAATAGATCCGTCCAGCCGCGTATGCCGCCTGCCCGTCCGCGATCAGCACCGCCAGCGCAAGAGAGGCCACTAACTTCAACATGTTTCCTCCTCGGGATTACACCATCCCGAAGCCACTATAACAGCGAGCACTTAATAATTTACGCCTGAACCTGCCGAGGCCGCATCAGTGCCGCCGGCTTTTCGCCGCCATAGGCCCAGTCGAGCAGTTCGACCGTGTGCACGATCGGAATGCCCGTCGCCGAGCCGATCTGGGTCATGCAACCGATATTGCCGGCGGCGATCAGATCCGGCTTCGTTGATTCGATGTTCTTGACCTTGCGGGCCTTGAGCCTGGCGGAAATTTCCGGCTGCATGATGTTGTAGGTGCCGGCGGAACCGCAGCAGAGATGGCCTTCGGGCGGATCCTTGACGGTAAAGCCTGCCGCCTTCAGCAGTTGTTTCGGCGCCATCGTGACCTTCTGGCCGTGCTGCAGCGAGCAGGCCGAATGATAGGCGACGGTCAAACCTTTCGGTTCGCATGCCGGCAGATCGAGGCTGGCGAGATATTCGGTGACGTCCTTCGCCAGGGCCGAAATCCGCGCCGCCTTTTCGGCATAGGCCGGATCGAGGCGCAGCATGTGGCCGTAATCCTTGATCGTGGTGCCGCAGCCGGATGTGGTGATGATGATGGCATCGAGCCCGCCTGTCTCGATCTCGCGACACCAGACATCAATGTTGCGCCGGGCGGATGCAAGTGCCTGTTCCTCGCGTCCCATGTGATGCACCAGCGCGCCACAGCAGGCCTCGCCTTGCGGAACCACCACTTCGACACCAACACGGGTCAACAAACCGATCGCGGCCGCATTAATGCCAGGATCGAGCACGGGCTGGGCGCAGCCGGTGAGGATCGCCACGCGGCCACGGCGTGCGGCCTGCGGCGCATGGTTTGCCGGTTGTGCCAGTGGCGATGGCGCCGGCACGGACGCGGGGGCAAGCCGCAGCATGGCCGCAAACGGCTTCAGCGACGAAACACGATCAAACAAACCAGCCAGGGGACGCCCAAGTCCGGCAAGCCGCAGCGCCAGACGAAAACGCCCCGGATATGGCAGGACCATCGCCAGGATGCCGCGCGTGAGCCGATTCATCAGCGGCCGCCTGTAGGTCTTTTCGATATGGATGCGGGCATGGTCGACTAGGTGCATATAGTCGACGCCCGATGGACAGGTGGTCGTGCAGGCCAGGCAAGACAGACAGCGGTCGATATGGGTGACGATTTCTTTGTCGGCGGCGCGGCCATTCTCCAGCATGTCCTTGATCAGGTAGATGCGGCCGCGCGGGCTGTCGAGCTCGTTGCCAAGCGTGACATAGGTCGGACAGGTGGCGGTGCAGAAGCCGCAATGCACGCATTTGCGCAGGATCGATTCCGCCTCCGCAATATGCGGATCGGCAAGCTGCTCGGCGGTGAAATTGGTCTGCACGTCGATCCTCCGAAAGAGCGACAACCGAGAAAACCCGGATCGTCGCTCTCCTCACTTGCTGATTAGACCCACCAACTGTCGGGTCGTTCGATCGGCTGATTTGCCGAAACCTTCTGCAGGCCGATGACGCAGCGCACGACGATCCAGATCGCGGTGGCAAACAGCAGGATCAGCCCGAAGAAAAAGATCGCCAGAATGGAAGAGACCAGCGCGTAGAGAAGGCCGATCCAGAAGGTGCGGATCGCCCAGGTGTAATGTGTATCAACCCATGCGGCTCCCTTGCCGCGGTTCATATAGGCGATCACCAGGCCGATGATGCCGCTGATGCCGACGACAAAACTGACGAGATAGAGGCCATAGACCAGCTGGGCATTGAGACGGCCCGGCGTGAACCAGCTCTCCGTCGATGAAGGGGTCGGCACTTGCGAATTCGGATCGGTCATAGCGTAGCTCCTGGCGCCATCAATCCGGGATTGAATATCCCGTGCGGATCGAATTTTGCCCTGATGCGCTCTGAAAGCAAGGCAACCGCCGGCAATTGCGGCTCGAAGGCCGGCGTGACGGCACGAACCGCATCCGGCGCTCGCATCAGCGTCGCATGGCCGCCGCCGAGCGTGCGGATGCCATGGCGCAGGATCTCGGCTTCCGGATCCGCCTCCATGCGCATCCAGATCAGGCCTCCCTGCCAGTCGTAGAAGGCATCGACACCGGCACGCAGGCGCAGGCCGGCAACCAGTTTCCAGCCTTCCGACGGCGGCATGGACACGCGCCAGAGCGGGCGCGACGAGCCATCAACGTAAGGCGCCACATCGCGGATCTCGCGCCAGAGCAAGGCGGTCTCGTCGACAGAAAGCCGGGAGACCGGGCCATAAGCAGCCATGGCGGCCAGAAGTTTTTCGGCGCGCACGGCAACCGAGGCGGTGAGGCCTTCCAGCCGCAGCACGGTGGCCGATCCTTCCGGCAGCGCGCCGCCGATGAAGCGGCCCGCCACGCTTTCCGGAAGATGCGCCGCACCCGAGACTTCGACCGGCAGCGCCATGGCCGCGGCCATCGCCCGTATGGCGGCTTCATCGTCGAGGCTCGACAGAACCACGGTCACGGCCGTTTTCGGTGTCGGCAGAACCTTGAAGGTGACTTCGGTAAGGAAGCCGAGCGTGCCATGGGAGCCGGCGAGCAGCTTGACGAGATCGAGCCCGGTGACATTTTTCATCACCTTGCCGCCGGCCTTGATGATCTCACCGCGTCCATTGACGAAACGCACCCCAAGCAGATGGTCGCGGGCAGCGCCCACGGTGAAGCGGCGCGGGCCGGAGGCATTGGTGGTAAACAGGCCACCGAGCGTCGGCTCGCCAGCTGTTCCCATCAAGCCGCGATGGTCGATCGGCTCGAAGGCCATGGCCTGGCCGTTTTCGGCCAGTGCTGCCTCGATCTCGGCGACCGGCGTGCCGGCCCTTGCGGTGATCACCATCTCGGCCGGATTATAGGCGGTGATGCCCGTGAGGCCGGAAGCGCTGAGTGGTGAGGCGCCGGTGACCGGATTGCCGAAACCGGCACGGGTGCCGCCGCCGGATATCCGCAGCGGCTCGCCACGTCCGGCATGGTCGCGGACGATGTCTGCGGCTTCTGTTTCGGTTGTCGGGATCAGCATGAGATGGGCTTTCGCGGAAAGCGACGTGTGATTGGCCGGTCGGCGTGGTGGATGTGAGTACCCCCCTCTGCCCTGCCGGGCATCTCCCCCTCAAGGGGGGAGATCATTTGGAGCAGCGCCTTGCACACTTCAGACGCCGAAGACGCAAACGAGAGCGTCATGCACCACGGTTGGCTTGAGGCAAAAGCATCACGGCTTGCCGATCTCCCCCCTTGAGGGGGAGATGCCCGGCAGGGCAGAGGGGGGTGCACCATCGAAGCCACCATCACGACCTGCCCTCCAGCGGAAAGACCTTGGACGGATTGAGGATCCAGGCTTCATCGAAGGCGGAACGTACGGCCATCTGCTGGGCGAGATCGACCTCGGCGAACTGGTGGCGCATCAGGTCGCGTTTCTCGATGCCGACACCGTGTTCGCCGGTCAGGCAGCCGCCGGCATCGACGCAGAGTTTGAGGATTTCCATGCCGGCGGCTTCGGCCTTGGCGGCGTCTTCGGGATCGTTGATATTGTAGAGGATCAGCGGGTGCATATTGCCATCGCCGGCGTGGAAGACATTGGCGACACGCAGGCCGTAGCGGTCGATGATCTCGGACGTCTTGCGCAGGACATAGGCGAGCTGGCTGAGCGGCACCGTGCCGTCCATGCAGATATAGTCGGCGATGCGGCCGGTGGCGCCGAAGGCCGATTTGCGGCCTTTCCAGATCAACGCGGCCTCGGTCGCCGACTGGCATTCGCGCACGGTCTTGACGCCGTGTCGCCTGGCGATCTCGACGATCGACAGCAGCATCGCGTCCATCTCCGCTTCAGAGCCTTCGACCTCGATGATCAGCAGGGCCTCGACATCGAGCGGATAACCGGCCTTGGCAAAGGCCTCGCAGATTTCGATCGCCGGCTTGTCCATGAATTCGATGGCGACCGGGACGATGCCCGCGCCGATGACGTCGGCGACACAGGAACCGGCCGCTTCCGCGCTGTCGAAGCCGAAGAGAACCGGGCGCGCGCCTTCCGGCTTGGCGAGCAGGCGCACGGTCGCTTCGGTGACGATGCCGAGCTGGCCTTCCGAGCCGCAGATGAGGCCGAGCAGGTCATAACCCTCCGCATCGAGATGTTTGCCGCCGAGATCGACCACCGTGCCATCGACCAGCACCAACCTGACGCCGAGCAGGTTATTGGTGGTGACGCCGTATTTCAGACAATGGGCGCCGCCGGAATTCATCGCGATATTGCCGCCAATGGTGCAGGCGAGCTGTGAACTCGGATCGGGTGCATAGAAGAAGCCATCAGCACCGACGGCCTCGGAAATGTTGAGATTGGTGACGCCGGCCTGCACGGTTGCCGTGCGGTTGGCAAAGTCGATGTCGAGTATGCGGCTCATCGCCGACAGGCCGAGAACCACCGCATCCTCCTGCGGGATCGCGCCGCCGGACAGCGAGGTGCCCGCACCACGCGGCACGACCGGAATGGCATGACGATGACAGTATCGCATCACCGCCGCGACCTGTGCCGTGGTTTCCGGCAGGACGACGGCGAGCGGCCTGCGGCGATAGGCAATGAAACCGTCGGTCTCGAAGGGCACGAGCGCATTGGGCTCGTGCACCAGTCGTCCGGCCGGAACAAACTCGGCGAGATCGGTAAGGATTTCGGCGCGGCGTGACAGGATGGCTGCCTGTGGCGGCAAAAAGGCGATGGCTTCGGACATGCTGATACTCCCTCGTTCCACCGTAGTCCCGCGCCGCCGGATGCTCAACATACATCAACTGGTAAAAAATACTTACCATTTTGAATCGCGAACGGCAAATGCTATGCACTTATGACAAATTGGTAAAAAGTAGCATTCACTGATGACAAATCTTGGCGATCTTGAAGTCTTCGTTCGCGTGATTGCGGCCGGAAGCATGTCGACAGCCGCGCGCGATCTCGGCCTGTCGCCCGCCGTCGTGTCGAAACGCATCAAGCGGTTGGAAGACAAGCTCGGCACCCGGCTTCTGCAGCGGACGACACGGCAGATCTCGCTGACGGAAGCCGGCCAGGGTTTCCATGAGCGGGTGCTGACCGTGCTTGGCGGGCTGGAAGAGGCGGAGGCCTTTGCCTCCGGGCGCTCGTCGGAGGTCAATGGCACGCTGAAGATCTCGGCGCCAACCTCCTTCGGCCGCATGCATGTCGCGCCGCATCTGAAGCCCTTCATGCAGGCGCATCCGGATCTGGAAATCCATCTCGTGCTCTCCGACGAATTCACCGACATTGTCGGCGGCGGCTTTGATCTCGCGATCCGCATTGCCGAACTGAACGACAGTTCGCTGGTGGCGCGCAAGCTGGCGCCGGTGCGCCGCGTTCTCTGCGCCTCGCCGGACTATCTGGCGGAACACGGCGAACCGGTGACGCTGGAAGACCTCAAACGACATCGTTGCCTGCCGGCGCACAATCACGAAGCCTGGCGGCTCGAGGGGCCGACCGGGGCCGTGACGCTCAGGCCGGAAGGCATGTTGACGACCAATTCCAGCGAGGTGATCCGCGAGGCGGTGATCGCCGGGCTCGGCATCGCCCTGCGCTCGACCTGGGATATCGGTGCCGAACTCAAGTCCGGGAAGCTGGTGCAGGTGCTACCGGCCTATGAAAGCTCGCGCAATGTGGCGCTGTCGGCGGTCTATCCGAGCCGGCAGTTTTTGCCGGCCAAGGTGCGGCTGTTCATCGACTATGTGGCTGAGCTTTACGGGCCACATCCTTACTGGGATCGGTAAGCATACACCGACCAAACAGGCGCGCGCCAACAGCGGTCCGGCTCATGGCCAGATGCCCGGAACAGCGCTCCAGAAGCCATGTTTCTTCGGATGGTTGCGGCGCAGGTCGTCGACGAAATCCTCGTGATCCTTGAGCCTAACATCGTCCGGCAGATGTGGCGCAATCCGGCCTAGCTCGACCAGATAGCGGGCTGCATGCGGATAGGCGATACCGATGCCGCGGCGGAGGATATCTGATATCAGCGTGCGATAGAGAACGGTTGCCGCCAGCGGCTGCTGGTCGGCCAAGGCTTCTGCCGCCGGCGCGAGATCCTCGAAATAGCGGCCTTCCCAGCGATCGTCGTGGCGCAGCACATGGGCGGCGGCATGATCGAGCTTGGGCCATGTGACGAAAAACTCCAGCGCGGCATAGATATCGCTGGCATTTTCGACCAGCGCAAAGGCCCGGTCGATCTCGTCGAATTCGGCGAAATCATCGAGTTTGGCGAGATAGAGCTTGAGGACAGCTGGATCGAAGGTCTCGGAAAATTCACGCCAGCGCAAAGCCTGCGCATCTTCGCGACGTTTCAACCGTTCCAGGATTTCCGCCTCGAGCAAGCGGCGCTCGCGGGCGCCATATTCCGGACCGACCGAAACCAGTTCCCCATTAAACGGCAGCAGGCGCAGACCGCTCGCACGTTGCTGCACCCATTCCAGCGCGTCCTGAAAACGGCCGGCGGCATGCAGCAAGGCGGCCATGGCCAGCGTGTCGCGGCGGTTTTCCGGCTTGCTGTTTTCGAGCTTCAGCAGCGTGTCGAGATCACCCTGATGCACGGCCAAAGCCTGCAGCAGGTCGAGCGCGCCGAGCTTCAGCGGCTCCTTTGCCAGGACCTCGTTGAGCAGCGCCTTCCAGCTTTCGGCAGCCGGCTTGCCGAGAACGCCGGTGAGCGTCCGCAGAAATCCGGTATGCTCGCCGTAGCGATCGCGCAGCCGCAGCTTTTCGATCTGCGGCACCAGCAGAACCTGCTCTTCGGGCGCAATCGTTCCGATCAATTCGGCCGCCGCGACCTCGGTATCGTCAAACACCTTCCACAGCCGTGCATTGTCCGACACCAGGCGCGCCGAGATCGGGAAGCGCAGCGCGAGAAACCGCAGGATGCGCTCGGCGGCACCGGCCGGGTCGGCCGCGCCGAGTTCCGACAGGATATTGCGCGACAGGCCAGCGAATTCGATCGCCAGATCCTTGGCACGTGCCGTGTTGATGCGCGTCACCGCCTGATCATAGGTGTCGAGGCGCTTGTCGAGCAGGCGGGCCATTTCGTGCGGGCCGGTCTCGCCTGCCAGTGCCGTCAGCAGCCGCGCCTTCAGGGCCTTGTTGGCCGTCGCCTCCTCGAGCAGGATCTCGACCAGCTTGTCGAGGCCCAGGCCGGAGAGCCCCTTCTTGTCGAGTTTCGCGCGTGTCTGCCTTGCCATCTAGTCCGCTTACATCATTCCTGCCGTTCGCACCTATATCGGCTGCCCTACTGGGACGGGCAAGCAAATTCGAAACAACACCTCGGTGATAAGCAAGCCTATTCGCACCAGAATGCTCTCGGCGGCATTCCCGTGCAAGGACAGGCCTCAATGCCCGTCTTCGTGGCTTCTCCTGATCCGCCGGACCACCCACCAGACGCCGAAAACGACGAAGGGCACGGAGACGCCGGTGATCACCGCCGCGTCGACCGGCAGCAGATCGTGGCTGACGGCCTTTGCGGCATAACCGATCAGACCGATCACATAATAGGAAATCGCCGCGACCGAGAGGCCTTCGACCGTCTGCTGCAGGCGCAGCTGCATTTCGGCGCGCCGGTTCATCGTGGTCAGCAGATCGGAATTCTGCCGCTCCAGTTCGACGTCGATCCAAGATCGCACAAGACCCGTGGCGCGCGACAGCTTGCGCGACAGGTTGGCCTGGCGCTCCTCGATCGACTGGCAGGTGCGCATGGCCGGTGCGAGGCGCCGCTCGAGGAAGGAACCGAGGGTCTCGTGACCCGGAACCGGCGTCTCGTCGAGCGTCTTGATGCGCTCGCGCACGATGCCGTCATAGGCGCGGCTGGCGCCGAAGCGGTAGAGGCTGAGCGCGGCATTGGCCTCGAGTTCGGCGGCAAGGCGGGTGATCTCGGCCAGCATCTCGTCGGATTCTTCGCGCGCATGGGCCTTCATGCGCTGGGTGACTGCGGTCAGGCCATCCTCGATGCGGCGGATTTCGGGCGACAAAGTCTGGGCAAGCGGCAGGCCAAGCATCGCCGTCGTGCGATAGGTCTCGATGTCGAGCAGGCGCTGGACCAGCGCGCCGCGGCCGGCCTCGGTCATGCCGCGATCGATGACCAGAATCTGGGTCAGACCATTGCCGTCCTGGCGAAAGTCGGTGAGCACCGCCGCCTGGCCGTTCTTCAGCTCGCTGTAACAGAGGCTGGCGGGATCGAACGCCGCCTTAGCTTCGTCGATGTCCGGCCCATCCGGGCGCAGCTCCAGCCTTATGCCGGAAATCAAGGGGCCAGGTGCGGTAAAGCCATCGCCGAACGGATGGATCGGCACATCGCCACCGAATTTTTCCGGCAGCGGTCCGTCCCAGAACCAGGTGGAAAACTCAGTGTGGCGTTCCCAGCGCAAGGTGCCCTGCCCCCAGGCCAACTGGTGGTGGCGGGCCTGGCGCTCCGGCGGGGCGATGCCGCGGCCGCGCGACAGTTCGGCGATCGCTACATGATGCACCGCCGCGCCGCCATCCATCATGAAGGCGAGCTGGAAGATGACGCGGCCGGATTTGACCAGCGCATAGGGGCGCGCATGGATCTCGCCCAGCGCCAGGGCCCGGTCCGCGGCCAGCGGAAATGCAAAATCACCCTTTGCCACGTGTCCGTCTCCGCTTACGTCCCTCCTGACGTAGCAGCGAGAAGGAGCCGGGGCCAAGGAACAATCGTCACAGGCGGTGCAAGAGTTGAACAGGTGTCGCGTTTTCGCCACGGCACAAGTGGACCATTAATTTGACCATTTGCACCGACACTTGGTAAAGCTCGCTCAAAGGGAGAGGTCGATGAGCGATGGTGAAGATGGGCTTTTTGCGGGCGTCAGCCATAGCCGAACAGCCGACGAAGTGGTGCACCAGCTGGAATTGCTGATCCTCGACGGCGTGCTGCGCGACGGCGACAGGCTCCCCGGCGAGCGCGACCTTGCGCAATCGCTGGACGTCTCCCGGCCGATCCTGCGCGAGGCGCTGAAGGAGCTGGAGGCGCGCGGCCTGCTGGTCAGTCACCACGGCGGCGGTACATTTGTCGCCGATATCATCGGCCAGGTGTTTTCGCAGCCTATCACCGACCTGATCTCCCGGCATGCGCGCGCGACCCGCGACTATCTGGAATACCGGCGCGAACTGGAAGGGCTGACGGCGGAATTGGCCGCAAGACGGGCAACCGAGGCCGACAAAGCACTGCTGTCGCGGATCATCGACGACATGCGCCAGGCGCATGAATCCGGCCTGCCGGAAGACGAACTTGCGGCGGATGTCGAGTTCCACAATGCAATCGGCGAGGCGGCGCATAATGTCATCCTCCTGCACACCATGCGCGCCTGCTACCGACTGCTGTCGGAAGGCATTCTCTTCAATCGCCGAGCGGTTTTCTCGCTTGCGAATGCCCGCGAAAAGCTCCTCGATCAGCATGTGGCAATCCAAGACGCCATTCTCGCCGGCGATGCGGTGATGGCCAAGCAGGCGGCGCAGGCGCATATCGACTTCGTCATGCAGGCGGCCGCAGAAACGGCAAGATCAGACGAGTGGAACCGGGTTTCCAAGCTGCGCATGATCCGCCGCGACGGCCATGCACCGTCCGCACGCAGCCCGCGCTCCGGGCTGCCGCCCCAACCGGACAAGGCGTAATCCATGCCCTCGCGTGACGGCAGCGAGCTCGCGTGCAAACGCAATGCCGTGACCAGGGAACAAAAGGCGTGAGTTTTTTGTTGCTTGTTTCAGCGACTTAGCTGACAAAAGCGCGCCGCAAATCGTATTTATTGAAATTTTAATCTCATAACTTGGAACTTTGGCGTATCATGCGCGTTTTCAATGCGCTTCATACGAACAGATTTTCTGAGTGGGGACCATGACAAAACATATCGATCCGCAGGAGACGCCGCGTATCGCGCTGGTTTCCACCCATGGCTATGTGGCCGCTCACCCACCACTTGGCGCAGCCGATACCGGCGGACAGGTGGTCTATGTTCTGGAACTGGCCAAGAAGCTTGCGCAGCTCGGCCATCAGGTCGACATCTACACCCGTCGCTTCGAGGATCAGCCGGAAATCGACATTGTCGACGACAATGTGCGCGTAGTGCGCATTCCCTGCGGCGGCCGCGATTTCATTCCCAAGGAATATCTCCATCGCCATCTGAACGAATGGAACGAGAAGGCGCTGCGCTACATCAAGCGCGAGGGCCTGTCCTATCTGTTCATCAACAGCCACTACTGGGATGCCGGCGTTGCCGGCCAGCGTCTTTCGGAGGCATTGCGCGTTCCACACATTCACACGCCGCATTCGCTCGGCATGTGGAAGAAGCGGCAGATGGAGACCGACTATCCGGAGCGGGCCGACAAGTTCGAGACCGAATTCAACTTCAAGGAACGCATTCAACACGAGCTGATCGTCTATCGCAGCTGCCAGTTGGTGGTGGCGACGACGCCGATCCAGCTCGACATGCTGACACAGGATTACGGCGTCGCCCGCAACCGGGTGCACATGATCCCGCCGGGCTATGACGACAACCGCTTCTACCCCGTCTCGAATGCGTCGCGGCAGATGATCCGCAACCGGCTTGGCTTCGAAGGCACCGTTGTATTGGCGCTGGGTCGGCTGGCAACGAACAAGGGTTACGATCTCCTGATCGACGGGTTTTCCGTGATGGCAAGCCGTATCCCAGACGCGCGGCTCTATCTGGCGCTCGGTGGCGAAAACCTCGACCCGCAGGAGCAGAAGATCCTCGACGAGCTGCATGCCAAGGTCTCGCATTACGGCCTCGAAGACCGCGTCGACTTCTCCGGCTTCATTGCCGACGACGATCTGCCGGACTACTATCGTGCCGCCGACATGTTCGTGCTGTCGAGCCGCTACGAGCCATTCGGCATGACCGCGATCGAGGCGATGGCGAGCGGAACACCGACCGTGATCACTGTGCATGGTGGCCTGTTCCGCGCCGTGAGCTACGGACGTCATGCGCTGTTTGCCGATCCCTTCGACAAGGAAGATCTCGGCATCACGATGATGAAGCCGTTCAAGCATCCGCGACTTTACGACCGCCTGTCGCGCATGGGCGCGCACAAGGCACGCAGCCTGTTCACCTGGACCGGCATCGCACAACAGCTCGTGGCGCTGGTCGAGGGCCGTCCGGTGGCGCAGGCGCTGGAAGAAAGTGATTGGGCCGAACCATGGAACGACGGCGATTGAAACCGATCCGGCTTTTTTCATCCGATCTCGACGGCACGCTTGCGGGTGATTGCCGCTCGACGCTTGAATTTGCCAAGCTGTGGGATGCGCTCGACCCGCAGACCCGTCCGCTGCTCGTCTATAACAGCGGACGCCTGGTCGGGGACATTCTGGAATTCACCGCCGAAGAGGGACTGCCGACCGCAGACTTCATCATCGGCGGTGTGGGCACGATGCTGCACGCAGCGCATGACGAAGGCCTCTCCGGCCTATATGCGCAGGCGCTCGGACGGGGTTTCGACAATCAGCGGATCGATGCATTGCTGCATCCACTTGAACACCTGAGCCGCCAGCCGGAACAGTTCCAGCATGGGCTGAAATCCAGCTGGTTCCTGCACGATGCCACACCGGAGATGCTGCACGGTCTGGAGACGATGCTGCGGAATTCCGGCCACGAGGCGCGTGTCGTCTATTCCAGCAACCGGGATCTGGACGTGATCCCTGTTCTGGCCGACAAGGGGCAAGCGCTGACGTGGCTCTGCCAGAGGCTGGAGGTCGGGCTGGACGAGGTCGTGGTGGCCGGAGACACCGGCAACGATCGCGCCATGTTCGAGCTGGCGGATGTGCGCGGTATCATGCCGGGCAACGCACTGGCTGAACTCGCAAGCCTCGCGAAGGGCAACCATCGTATCGTGCAGGCCGAAGGTCAATGCGCGGCCGGCGTCATCGAAGGTTTGCGGCATTGGCAGGTGCTTTGATCCGGCAAAGCCGAACATTGGCCTAAACAACCAAACTTAGTCAGTTGCGCCACGACATGTCGCTTGACGATGCCCTCCTATCGACGGCTGCTGTTAGCACAACGAATCTGTGTATTTCCCAGATGCTTTGATGGCAACGTCTTCAAGTTGTCGTGGTATCGTGTCTTAGTCATATTAGAGAATTAAGGTATAGGATATTTGGCTATTTTGCGCCGTATGGCATCAGATCTGAAGCTCATGTTCCGGCGGCCGCTGCGCCAGCAGTTTGCCGCCATATGCTATCGGCTGCGCAAAAAAAACGGTGATCTGGAAGTTCTTCTGATGACCAGCCGCGACACCGGTCGCTGGGTGATCCCGAAGGGCTGGCCGATGGAAGGCAAGAAGGCCCATGCCGTGGCCGAGCGTGAAGCCTACGAAGAGGCCGGCGTCAAGGGCAAGGCAAGCAAGGAGCCGATCGGCTTCTTTACCTACAACAAGCGCATGGACGGCGGGCTGAAGATCCTGTGCCGGGTCCAGGTGCATGCCCTCGAAGTCAAGGACATGCTCGATGACTTTCCGGAAAAGGGCATGCGCCGGATGGAATGGGTGAATTGCCAGGAGGCTGCATCCCGAGTTCAGGAGCCGGAACTGAAGATCCTGCTGCATAGCTTCGAACAGGACATGATCAACCGTGGCGCTGCGCGCAGCCGGGCCAATGCCGCCGAATAGGGTCGAATAGACCGGAACAACATCCATCTCCGTGTTGAACCTGTGGCTTTTTGCGCTTACGCAAGGAGATGAAATGCATGCCCGCGTCGTCGGTTTTGCCGCGACGCAGGAATGCATCTGATCCCCATGCCTCGGATGGCAAGACATCGGGTCGTTCCGTCCGAAGGAAAGCAACATATGGCCAAGCCTGACCTGAAACCGCCACCCAGAGCGCAGTCCAAACTGTCCAAACCGACCCTGGACAAGGACCTCGACAACATCACCTACGCTGAAGAGGCCGCCCAGCATCTTTTGCGACGGGTGATGCCCTTTGGTATCGGCCTTGTCTTTCTGGTTCTGGTCATGGCGCTTGCCGGAATTTATGTCAGCGATCGGCCCGGTGCGGTGATCATGGTCGCGGCGGCTGTTCTCGGCGGCTATATGGCGATGAATATCGGCGCCAATGACGTGACCAACAATGTCGGCGCGGCCGTGGGTGCACGGGCGATTTCCATCGGCGCCGCACTTGCGATGGCAGCCGTATTTGAAATTGCCGGCGCGATGATCGCCGGCGACGACGTGGTCATGACGATTTCGCGCGGCATTCTGGCGCCGGAATCCGTCGGTAATCCGCAATCCTTCGCGACCGCCATGCTCGTCGCCCTGCTTGCGGCCGCACTTTGGATCAATCTGTCGACATGGTTGAATGCGCCCGTGTCGACCACGCATTCGATCGTGGGCGCGGTCATGGGTGCCGGCGTTGCCGCTGCCGGAATGGATGCCGTGAACTGGTCGTCGCTGGCCGGTGTCACCGCCAGTTGGATCATCTCGCCGCTTCTCGGCGGCGGGCTCGCGGCGCTCTTTCTCGCCTTCATCAAGGAATTCATTCTCTACCGCATGGACAAGATCGGCGCCGCCCGACGCTGGGTGCCTGTGCTGGTGGGCCTGATGGCCGGGGCATTTACCGTCTACCTGACCATTAAGGGCATCGGCCAGGTGTTTGAACTCCGGCGCTTTGATGCGCTGATCGCTGGGGTATTCGTCGGCCTTGGATGCTGGCTGGTCGCCATTCCATGGATCCGCAGCCAGGCCGAAGGGCTGGAAAACCGCAATCAGTCGCTGCGCAAGCTGTTTCGCCTGCCCCTGGTGATATCCGCCGCCCTGCTGTCGTTTGCCCACGGCGCAAATGACGTTGCCAATGCGATCGGTCCGGTGGTGGCGATCTTCCAGGCGATTGGCGAGGATACGGCCATGGCACGCATGGCAACCCCGACCTGGGTCAACCTGATCGGCGCCCTCGGCATTGCCGTCGGCCTGTTGCTCTATGGCCCACGTCTTATCCGTCTCGTCGGCACGCAGATCACCAAGCTTAACCCGGTGCGCGCCTATTGCGTGGCGCTTTCGGCGGCCGTTACTGTCATTCTGGCCTCGTCGCTCGGCTTGCCTGTCAGCTCGACCCATATCGCCATTGGTGCGGTCTTCGGTGTCGGCCTCTACCGCGAATGGTATATCCGCAACTCGAAACGCCGCATCCAGTATCTGCGGGAGAAATTCGGCAAATGGGACGCGGACGATGAACTGGTGGCGGAGCGCGATCCCGATGAAGTCGGTCGCCGCCGTCTGGTTCGCCGTTCGCATTTCATCACCATGATCGCCGCCTGGAGCGTCACCGTGCCTTGCTCTGCGGGTCTGGCTGCCCTTCTCTACGGTGCCATTTCGCTGATGTTTGGACATATCTGAGGGTTTTTCATGCGCGCCAACTATCGGATGCAGAGACTGCATGTAAACGCCGCACTTTCGGCTGGCACTGGCTTCGAGGCAACGCCCGAGCAGTTCAACTACCTCGCCAATGTGCTGCGTTTTGAAGAAGGCACAGACGTGCTGGTCTTCAATGGCCGCGACGGCGAGTGGCGCGCGACCATCAGTTTCCCGACACGCAAGCGCATCCTTCTGACACCGGTTGAAGAGACGCGACCACAGCCGGCCGATTGCGACCTGCAGTTTCTGTTTGCACCGCTGAAGGTCGGCCGGATGGATTACCTGATCCAGAAGGCCGTCGAGATGGGTGCCGGCACCCTGCAGCCGGTGATCACCCAGCATGTGCAGGGCAAGATCGGCAATATCGAGCGGCTGCAGGCAAATGCCACGGAAGCGGCCGAGCAATGCGGCATCCTCGCCATCCCGACGGTCGCCCAGCCGGTGAAGCTGAAGGACATGCTGGAGCGCTGGCCTTCGGGACGACGGATCATCTATTGCGACGAGGATGCCAGCACACAGAACCCGCTGCCGGCGCTCCAGGCCATCACCGAACGCTCGCTGGCTTTGCTGGTCGGTCCGGAGGGCGGATTCTCGGACGAGGAACGCGAGCTGCTGCGCGCCCTGCCCTTCGTCACCGCCATCCCGCTCGGGCCGCGGATCCTGCGCGCCGATACGGCGGCCGTCGCGGCCATGGCCGTGGTGCAGGCGGCAATCGGGGACTGGCGGTAGGCGGTTTCGCAAACGTCAATTTCAAGAGTACGGCGTTTCTCTTTTTTGAGCAGGCCTTGAGAGTTTTTCACTTGCACACAACAAATTTCCGGTCCAATCACCTGTCCCCATGGGCCTACGCGCCCTGCGACAAAGCCCAACAAGGTTACCTTCATGGCTCGTGACACGACCGACGATACACCCCTCGGCTCCATTGAGGACATGGCCGCCTATATGGCCGCCGGCTCCAAGCCGAAAGAGGCGTTCCGGATCGGCACCGAGCACGAAAAATTCGCCTTCTTCCGCGCCGACAACAGCCCCGTGCCGTATTTCGGCGACGCGAGCATTGCAGCGCTCCTGAAGGGCATGCAGGCAAAGCTCGGCTGGGATCCGATCATGGACGGCGAGAACATCATCGGTCTCGGCGAACAGTCGGGCATGGGCGCGATCTCGATCGAGCCCGGTGGCCAGTTCGAGCTTTCCGGTGCGCCAGTGGAAACGCTGCACCAGACCTGCAAGGAATCGAACCATCACCTGGCCGTTCTGCGCGATGTTGCGGAACCGATGGGCATCCGTTTCCTCGGCCTTGGCGGCAGCCCGAAATGGACGCTGGCCGAAACGCCGCGCATGCCGAAGCAGCGTTACGACATCATGACCCGCTACATGCCGAAGGTCGGCAGCAAGGGTCTCGACATGATGTACCGCACCTGCACGATCCAGGTGAACCTCGACTTTTCGTCGGAGGCCGACATGCGCCAGAAGATGCGCGTGTCGATGAAGCTGCAGTCGCTGGCCACCGCGCTGTTTGCCTCCTCGCCGTTCACCGAAGGCAAGCCGAACGGGCTGGTCTCCTGGCGTGGCGATATCTGGCGCGACACCGACAACCAGCGCGCCGGTGTTTTGCCCTTCACCTTCTCCAAGGATTTCTGTTTCGGCGACTATGTGCGCTGGGCGATCGAGGCACCGATGTATTTCATCGTGCGCGACGGACGTTATCACGACTGTACCCACGTCACTTTCCGCCAGTTCATGGACGGCGCGCTGAAGGGCGAGGTGGCCGAATGGGAGCCGACACTCGGCGACTGGACCAACCACCTTTCGACGCTGTTTCCGGATGTCCGCCTCAAGCGCTTCCTGGAAATGCGTGGCGCCGATGGTGGCCCGTGGCGGCGGATCTGCGCGCTTCCGGCCTTCTGGGTCGGCCTGCTCTATGATGACGCAGCCCTTGCCGCCGCCGACGAACTGACCGCCGACTGGACCGTCGACGACGTGATCCACATGCGCGACACCGTTCCTGCGCAGGGCCTGAAGGCTTCAATTGCCGGCCGCCCGCTGATGCATGTGGCGCGCGACGTTGTCGACTTGTCACGGCAGGGCCTGAAGGCCCGCGCACGTCTCAATGGCGAAGGCCAGGACGAGAGCGTGTTCCTCGGCCCGCTGGACGAAGTGCTCGCCAAGGGCACGACACTGGCCGACGACATGCTGTCGCTCTACCATGGTCGTTGGGGTGGTCGGATCGATCCGGCTTTCGAAGAATACCAGTATTGATCGGGGGGGCTGCGCCGGCCCCGCTCTTTGCAACACACTGGCGCTTTCGCAACACCGGTAAAAACCGGTTTGCGCAGTGTTTTTTCCGGTTATAGTGCCAGCGATGATCTGCATGTAACCGGGGAGAAAACGTCCATGCTGCCACTGTTCGACATGATGCTTCAGGCGCAGAACGGCACGGCGATGGATGCCATGGCCCGTCAGTTCGGACTTGCCCAAGAGCAGGCGGCCAAGGCCATGGCGGCCCTGACGCCGGCCTTCGCCTCCGGTTTCAAGCGCAGCGCCAGCAACCCATACGATTTCTCCACCCTGATCTCGTCCATGACCTCTGGCAACTACGCCAAGTATTTCGAGGACATGAGCTCAGCCTTCACGCCGCAGGGCGTGGCCGACGGCAATCAGGTTCTCCAGCAGCTATTCGGCTCCAAGGACATGTCGCGAGCGATTGCCGCCCAGGCCGCCCAGCTGACAGGCATCGGCCAGGACGTGCTCAAGCAGATGATGCCGGCGATGGCCGACACCATCATGGGCGGCCTTTTCAAGCAGACGACCGGCCAGTTTCCCGGTGCGGATGCCTTTGCCAACTCGCCGATGAACAAGATGATGCAACAATGGCTGGAAAGCACCGGCATGCAGCCGAAACCGCAGCCGCAGGCCAACATCTTTGACAACCCCTTCACCAAGGCTTTCCAGGACATGATGGGCGGGGCGAAGAAGCCCGAGACCGCCACCGGCAATCCGTTTTTCGACAATCCGTTCGCCAAGGCATTTCAGGATATGGCGGCCTCCTATGGCGCGGCAGCCGGTGGCAAGCCGACAGAAAATCCCGCGCAGTCCGCCAAGGAAGAGGCGAAACCTGCCGCAGCCGAAGATCAGGCCGGCTTCACCGCAATGATGAACTCGATGTTCGACAGCGGCCTGGAGGTCCAGAAGAGCTATCAGAAGAGTATGGAGCAGATCTTCGACCAATATCTGACCGCCAGCAAGGGCGAAGCCGCAGTTCCGCCGGCCGAAAAGCCATAGCTCGCGGCCTTTCCGGCATCCGGCTGGTGCGGTCAAAAAAAGCCCGGCCTGAATTCGTTCAGGACCGGGCAAAATGCAGGGCTATTGGCTATCACCCTGCGGGGATGGGACATGTCATTCGGCGCGAATTCCGCGCAGCGAATTCTCGGACCGGCGGCGTGCTATGCGCTTCAGATGCGGCGAAGGATCGTCCGCGTAGCTGACCAGATTGAGGACCTCGTGGATGTCGACACGGCTGAGGCCGAGGTCATTCAGGAGCCTCTCATCCAATTCAACCAGGCGGTTCGCAGCACGATGATTGCGCAGGGCGGAGCGAAGGGATCGCAGGGTCGCCATCCAGTTCGCCAGACGCTGGACAAGCGTCGGCCGTGGAGTAGCGAGGTCAAGGTCGAGGATCCGATCAGTCGTGCGCATGGCAGTCATCCTTCCGATTTTGGCACGAGAAAAAGCGTCCTTGCCGCAGTTGCGGAAAGGTCATGGGGTTGGGGTTGAAACAGAGCGACCGCTATTGGTCAGTGCGATTTGCAAGACCGAGAATGTCGAAAGCATATTGATCAGTCCAACGAATGTTTCTAATGGTAAGCATCAACATCATTTATGGATGCTCCCGTCATGTCGGCACCTCTCGATATCGATCAGCTTCAGACTTTCATTGCCATCGTCGATACCGGCAGCTTCACCAAGGCGGCCGGCCGCGTGTTCAAGACCCAGTCCGCCGTGTCGATGCAGATGCGCCGTCTGGAAGAGCGCGTCGGCAAGCAGCTGTTCATCAAGGATGGGCGCGGCAACAGGCTGACGGCCGACGGCGACAAGCTTCTCAACTACGCCCGCCGGATCATCCGCCTGAACGGCGAGGCGATCGCCGCTTTCGACGACAATCGTCTCGAGGGCACATTGCGCATCGGCACGCCGGATGACTACGCCGATCGCTACATGCCGGAGATCATCGGGCGCTTTGCCAAGACGCATCCGAATGTCGAACTCTATATCGTCTGCGAGCCCTCGGTCGATCTTGCCGAGAAGATGGCGAAAGGCGAGCTCGACATTGCGCTGGTCACGCACAATCCGCTGCTGCGGCAGTCGGATGTGGTGCGCACGGAGCCTTTGTGCTGGGTCGGTTCGGCCAACCATCCGCTGCGCGAAGACGCCCCCGTGCCGCTCGCCGTCGGCCGTCGCGATTGCCAATGGCGGCAATTGGCATGCTCGGCGCTCGACGCCGACGGGCGTGAATATCAGATCCTGTTCACGAGCTGGTCATCGACGGTGGTTGCCGCCGCGGTGCTTGCCGGCATGGCTGTATCGATCCTGCCGGAATCGGCGCTGCGGACGGGTATGAAAGTGCTGACGGCCAATGATGGCTTTCCACCGCTACCACCTGTGCAGATCGGCCTGATGAAGCGTCCAGGCCTGTCGACTTCGCTGCTGAATGCGATCACGGACCACATTACCGCGTGCCTCGACAACATCACCCCGGCGCAGGTGGAGGACGATCTGGACGGCGAGGGCAAGCCCTACGCGCGATACTATCCGCGTCAGAGATCAGGCAACATGGTTCCCGGCTGGTAGGCGAGCCGTGACTAGATGTCGAAAAGCGTCGCCTTGATGAATTTCTGCCACTGAACGATATAGATCTGAGCCTGCGCTTCCGGCAATCCGGCAATGAAGCGAATGACTTCGCCCGTGCTGAGGATCTGCAGCTTCAGATTGGCGCGCATGCGCTCCTGATCCTCCTCGGGCACAAGATCGCCGAGATCGGCCAGAAACGCGGTAATGATCCTGTCGTGACTGGCTGTCGACAGTTGCTTCAGGTCCGGGTCCGACAAAGTCGCCGTCCACATTGACAGGTAGACCGGCTCCTTGGTGAACATTTGATAGAATTTGATCAGGGATTCGCCGGCACGGTCACGAGCCTCTTCGCGCGTCTTCACGCCGCTGAATACAGTTGTGGTGGTTCCACTGATCGATTTGGTGAAATGATCATGCAGCGCCCGGATGATCGCCGCCTTTTCCGGAAAGAACTGGTATAGCGAGCCAATCGGTATGCCAGCCTGCGCGGCAATCTCGCTCATGGTCAACGCCGACACGCCCTTTTCCGTCACCAGGCGGATACTCGCCGCCATGATGGCTTCCAGACGCTGGATGCTTCGCTCCTGCTGCGGCTTCTTGCGCAACCGGAGTCGCGGCTTTTCATTGTGGTCGATCATCGACATACCAACCGGTGTACCCACCGGCTCCCTTTAAACTTATACCAAGCCAAATAAGGGCGGCAACTGCCCAAAAGGTTAACGCGACCGTCAGGAACTCCGCAATTGCATCGAAGAGCACAAAAAAGGTCAGCGCTGGCGGGCGCTGACCTTTTTCCGCGTCATCTGGCCGAGCCTGCTCGGCCAGATGACGCTGTCGGTTTCAGGGAGACAGATAGGCTGGCGTCGGCTCAAAGACCGACACCAGCAGCCGCATGCGATCAGACCAGATCGAACCGGTCTGCGTTCATCACCTTGGTCCAGGCCGCGACGAAATCCGCCACGAACTTTTCCTTGTTGTCGTCCTGGGCATAGACTTCCGCATAGGAGCGCAGGATCGAGTTCGAGCCGAGCACGAGGTCGACGCGCGTCGCCGTGTACTTGGTCGCACCGCTCTTGCGATCGCGGATGTCATAGCTGTTGCTGCCGGTCGGGACCCAGGTATAGGCCATGTCCGTCAGGGTGTTGAAGAAGTCGGTGGTGAGCGCGCCGACGCGGTCGGTGAACACGCCATGTGCCGTGCCGCCGTAGTTGGTGCCAAGCACGCGCAGGCCGCCGATGAGCACGGTCAGTTCCGGAGCAGTCAGGCCCAGCAACTGCGCACGATCGAGCAACATTTCCTCGGGGCTGACGACATAGTCCTTCTTCTGCCAGTTGCGGAAACCGTCAGCGAGCGGTTCGAGAACAGCAAAGCTGTCCGCATCGGTCTGCTCGGCGGTGGCGTCGCCGCGACCCGGGGCGAAGGGTACGGTGATATCAAAGCCCGCAGCCTTCGCCGCCTGCTCGACGCCGACATTGCCGGCCAGAACGATGACGTCGGCAAGACTTGCGCCGATTTCCGATGCGATGCCTTCGAGAACGGCCAGAACCTTGGCAAGCCGCTGCGGCTCGTTGCCTTCCCAGTCCTTCTGCGGCGCCAGGCGAATGCGAGCACCATTGGCACCGCCACGCTTGTCGGAACCGCGGAAGGTACGGGCGCTATCCCAGGCCGTCGCCACCATCTCGCCGGTGGACAGACCGCTGTTGATGATCTTGGCCTTGACCGCCACGACGTCATAGTCGGTACGGCCGGCCGGGATCGGATCCTGCCAGATCAGGTCTTCGGCGGGAACATCCGGACCGAAATAGCGGGACTTCGGGCCGACATCGCGATGGGTCAGCTTGAACCAGGCGCGGGCGAAGGCGTCCGAGAATGCCGCGAAGTCGTTCATGAAACGCTGCGAGATTTCGCGATAGATCGGGTCGACCTTGAGGGCCATATCCGCATCGGTCATCATCGGCATGACGCGGATCGAGGCATCCTCGACGTCAACCGGCTTGTCCTCCTCGGCAATGGTGATCGGTGCCCATTGCGACGCTCCGGCCGGGCTGTGGGTCAGCGTCCATTCATGCTTGAACAGCATCTCGAAGAAGCCGTTGTCCCACTTGGTCGGCTCGGCGGTCCAGGCACCTTCGATGCCCGACACGACGGTATCGCGACCGATGCCGCGACCCTTTGTGTTCATCCAGCCGAGACCCTGGAATTCCGGGCCTGCAGCTTCAGGGTCGGCGCTGAGATTGGAGGCACTGCCATTGCCGTGCGACTTGCCGATCGTATGGCCGCCGGCGGTGAGGGCGACGGTTTCCTCATCGTTCATGCCCATGCGGGCGAAGGTTTCGCGCATCTGGGCAGCGGTCGCCAGCGGATCGGACTTGCCGTTGACACCTTCCGGGTTGACGTAGATCAGACCCATCTGCACGGCGGCCAGCGGGTTGGCCAGCGTTTCCGGCTTGGTCACATCGCCGTAACGTTCGTCGCTCGGCGCCAGCCATTCCTTCTCGTCACCCCAATAGGTGTCCTTTTCCGGATGCCAGATGTCTTCGCGGCCGAACGCAAAACCAAAGGTCTTGAGACCGGCGACGTCATAGGCCATCGTGCCGGCGAGCGCGATCAGGTCGGCCCAGGAGAGCTTGTTGCCGTATTTCTTCTTGATCGGCCACAGCAGGCGGCGACCCTTGTCGGTGTTGACGTTGTCCGGCCAGGAATTCAGCGGCGCAAAGCGCTGGTTGCCGGTATTGGCGCCGCCACGACCATCCGTCGTGCGGTAAGAGCCGGCAGCGTGCCAGGTGACACGGGCCATCATGCCGACATAGGAGCCCCAGTCGGCCGGCCACCATTCCTGGCTGTCCAGCATCAGCGCGCGCAGGTCGGCCTTCAGGGCCTCGACGTCGAGCTTCTTCAGCTCTTCGCGGTAGTTGAAGTTCGGACCCAGAGGATTGGTCTTGGCGTCGTGCTGGTGGAGGATGTCGAGGTTCAGCGCATTCGGCCACCAATCCATCACAGACTTGCTCGTGGCGGTGTTGCCGCCATGCATTACCGGACATTTGCCGATCGGTTTCGTATGTTCGTTCATATTGGCCTCCTGTTTTAACGGAACGACGTTTCTGGCGGCACAATCTCGTAATTGATCCATAATTTCCAATTGTATTTGATGGTATCTTCGATAGGATATTCCTATCATGATTACCATTCGTCAGCTGCGCTATTTCGAGGCTCTTGCCACCACCCTGCATTTCGGTCGTGCCGCGGAAATGGTGCATGTCAGCCAACCGGCGCTGTCGACGCAGATCATGGAACTGGAGCGTCATCTCGGGGTCAAGCTGATCGAGCGGACCCGCGGATCGACCTTGCTGACAGCCAAGGGCGCCGAGCTTCTGGCGCATGCACGCCTGGTGCTTTCATCGGTGGACCGGCTCGAACAGGCGGCGCGGCAAAACAGCGGCACGCTCGAGGGCCTGCTCAGGCTCGGCATTATCCCAACGGTTGCGCCCTATCTGGTGCCGCAGGTGGTGCCTTATCTACGGCGCATGCATCCATTGATCGAACTGGAACTCAAGGAAGCGGTGACGGACCGCCTGTCCGCCGATCTCGCCGAAGGGCGGATCGACGCGATGATCGCTGCCCTGCCGATCGAAGCCGACAATTTCGTCGACATCCACCTGTTCACCGATCGCTTCTTCATGGCCATGGCCGAAAACGACAGCGATGTGCTTCTATCACCGCTCACCGAAACCCAGGTAGACCCGGAACGATTGCTGCTGCTTGAAGAGGGACATTGCCTGCGCGACCAGGCGCTCGCCGTCTGCAAGGCGGCCAACCGGCGCAGCCTGATCAATTTCGGCGCGACCTCGATGGCAACGCTGCTGCAGATGGTGTCGCACGACATGGGCATGACGCTGATCCCGGAAATGGCCGTCGAGACGGAGACCAGCCGCAACCATCTGCGCATCGTGCCGTTTGCCGAACCGCAGCCGGCCCGCGAGATCGGACTGGTCTGGCGCCGCTCCAATCCGCGCCGTGCCGACATGGAGGCGCTGGCCCATGCGATCATCGCCAGCCGGCGGGAGCCTTCGAAACAGCTGCTGCGGGACAGCACCGTGCGGGTGCGTCCGATTGCGTCGTAGCGCCGCCCGCTTTTCAATCAACCGCTTTAGGACGCGACAGCCCGCTTGTCGTGACGTTCGCGCGCCAGATCGAAGATCTGGATGCCGTCCTTGGGCCTGCCGCGGTTGCGCCATTTGGAATGGTTGAGCGTGTAGCTCACATCGTCATAGCCGGCCTGCCAGTGCTCGTTGATCGAGCGGCGGGAGAATTCGACATCCATCGCATGGGTGGCATAGGCGGCGCGGCGATGGATCAGGTGGACGATCGTGACATCATATTCCTGGCCGATGGATCGCAGTATCCTGGCGTCTTCATCGTCGAGGAATTCCGGCGGCAGCTTTTCCAGCAGGCGCTTGGCAGCGCGCCGGACCACCTGCTTTCTGGCGAATTCATCGGTGTTCATGCGGGTGCGGCTGGAATAACGGATTTCCTTGACCCGGCTTTCCACTTCGAACTGATCGCGCGGCATGGCCCCGCGGGCGCTGAAGAGATCGACCTGGAAAATTTCCAGATCGCGGGTTGCCTCATTGACAGCCAGCACATGTTGCAGCGGGGTATTGGAGACGAGGCCACCATCCCAATAGAAACGGCCATCGATCTCGATCGGAGCAAAGCCCGGCGGCAGCGCCCCGGATGCGGCGATGTGACGGGCATCGAGCTTGGTCTGGCGGTTGTCGAAATAGGCGAAATTGCCCGACTGGACATCGACGGCACCCAGGCTGAGGCGGGTCGATCCATCGTTCAAAAGATCGAAATCGATCAGGGCCTCGAGCGTCTTCACCAGCGGATCGGTATCGTAATAGCTGATCAGCGCAGCCGGATTGACGGCAAGCTGGAACGGCGTGTAGAGGCGCGGCGAAAAGAAGCCAGGTACGCCGAAAAGTGTCCCCGCCATCGCGGCCAGATCATTGTTCATCCGGCGCAAACTGCTGTCGCTTTCGCCGAAACCAAACCCCGGGCTGGACGAAACCATGTCCCAGAAGGCACGGAGATTGGCGATGCGGCTCTCGCGCGGGCTACCCGCGACGATCGCAGCGTTGATGGCACCGATGGAGATCCCGGCCAGCCAATCGGGCTCGACCTCGTGCTTGTGCAGCGCCTCATAGGCACCGGCCTGATAGGCGCCAAGCGCGCCGCCACCTTGGAAAACGAAGATGCGATTGCTGTCGGAATTGCGAACCGAATTGCTGGCGGTGTCGGACATGGGTGCTCGATACAAATTGTTGCAGTGCACCATATATAGGGATCATTCGTGCCCGGACCAGTGCCGTCAGCGCCAGACAGCGTTTCTCTTTCGACAGGTTCGCTCATGGCGTTCAATCCGGCAGCGGAATGGCACGATCGGCATGCCGAACTGCCAAAATGGCGCGGAAGCCCTCCCAAAAGAGGTTCGACCTTGCAAACAAAGACTTGGCTAAATTCCGCTCAAGCTCCTAAGCTGCGGCAACATCTGTGACCTTGGGGATAACATGCGCCTTCAACTGCAAGCGGGATCACGGTCCCGGACGATTCTATCGCGCACGCTGCTTGCGTTCGTCATGTCCTCGGCACTGTCGTTGACGCCCGCCCTCGCAGACGAAGCCGAGGTAGACCAGCAGATCGAAAACCTGCTCGGCAATGCAGAAGAGTTCAAAGCCACGATCGCCGACCTGCAGACGCGTATCGCCAACGAAGATTCGATCGCGGTTTCCGCCTTTATCGACTACCCGATCACCGTGACGATCAACGGCAAGCGCAAGGCGCTTCGCCAGGCGGAAGACCTGGAGCCGCTCTACTACGACATCTTCACCCCGGAGATCACCGATGTCATCGTCAACCAGGATTATGGCAGCCTGTTCGTCAACGGCGACGGCGTCATGTTCGGCAATGGCGAAGTCTGGATGAACGCCGTCTGCCTGGATGATGCTTGCAACGAGACCGAAGCCAGGATCATCACGATCCAGGCAGCCGATTAAAAAAAGACCCGCTGGTGACAGCGGGTCGGCAGGATCAGGTCCGATCACCGGGATGGCGCATCGGCGCCAATCCTCGGGTGGTCTTCAAGCAGCGGGCGCAGTCAAGGCAGCAGCTGCGGCCGTGGCCGCGATGCCCTTGGGCGAAAATTCATTCAACCCAAGCAGGAAGTTGATCTGCGGACGCGTCTTGACCAGGTCGTCGATCGTGTACTGCGACAGCACGTCGAAGAAGGCATTCAGAGCCTTGCGCAGGGCCGAGTTCAGGCCACAGCTATCGATCAGCGGACAATCCACATCACCATCATCTTCAAAGCATTCGGCCATCGCGAAGCTGTCTTCCGTGACGCGCACGACATCGAACAGGGTGATCTTGTCGGCGGCACGACCGAGGCGCACGCCACCGTTGCGGCCACGCACGGTTTCGACCAGACCCGCCTTGTTCAAAGGCTGGAGAATCTTGAACAGGAAGAGCTCAGACACACCATAAGATCTGGCGATTTCCGGGATCCGACTCAGGTTTTCCTGGTTCGCAGCGCAGTACATGAGCATGCGCACTGCGTAATTTGTCTGCTTTGTCAAACGCATGCATGATTCCTCAGTTTCACTTTGGCCTTATATAGCGCCTTTTGTAGTTTTGAACAATTCCAAAATACTCAAGTTCTGAACTCACGAAATTGTGAGTGAAGCTTAGCGTGATTGACACCCCGGAGCAAATTATGAATATGCGGCTCAAGTAATTCAACAGGGAGGTAAAATCATGATGAAAACCCACTTTACCCGTCTTGCGCTCAGCGCTGCTTCGGCCCTTTCGATGACCGCTGGCGCCGCCTTGGCCGATGGCGAGGTCAATATCTATTCCTATCGTCAGCCGGAGCTGATCCAGCCGCTGATGGATACGTTCACCAAGGAAACCGGCATCAAGACCAATGTGCTGTTTCTCGACAAGGGACTGGTCGAGCGTATCGCGGCCGAAGGCGCCAATTCTCCGGCCGACCTGATCCTGACCGTCGATATTGCCCGACTGACCGAAGCCAAGGAAGGCGGCGTAACGCAGCCGCTCAACGACGAACGGATCAATTCCCAGATTCCGGCACAGTACCGGGACAAGGATGGCGACTGGTTCGGCCTGACCACACGCGGTCGCGTCGTCTATGCCTCCAAGGAGCGTGTGACGGAAGACACGATCACCTATGAAGAGCTCGCCGATCCGAAGTGGAAGGGCAAGCTTTGCATGCGCGACGCGCAGCACTCCTACAATATCGGCCTGTTTGCCTCGATGGTCGCCCATCATGGCGCCGAATATACCGAAAAATGGCTGGCCGGCGTGAAGCAGAACCTGGCCCGCAAGCCCGACGGCAATGACCGCAGCCAGGCCAAGGCAATCATGGCCGGCGAATGCGACATCTCGCTCGGCAATACCTACTATGTCGGTCTGATGCTGACCAACGAGAAGGATCCCGAGGAAAAGGAATGGGCTGCCGCGATCAAGGTGCTGTTCCCGAATACCGCCGATCGCGGTACGCATGTCAACGTCTCGGGCATGGCCCTCGCCAAGAACGCGCCGAACAAGGACAATGCGATCAAGCTGATGGAATTCCTCGCTTCGGATGAAGCGCAGGGCATCTATGCCGAGAAGGTATTCGAATATCCGGTCAGCCCGAAGGCCAAGCCTTCCGACATTGTTGTCGGCTTCGGCACGATCAAGCCCGACAGCCTGGCGCTGACCGATGTCGCCGCCAACCGCAAGGTGGCCTCCGAGCTGGTCGACAAGGTCGGCCTGAACGAAGGCCCGAGCAACTAAGCTGCTTCGGATTTTTCAAGGACAGAAAGGGGCGACCGGTCAGGTCGCCCCTTTTTTATGCGTTGTGCCTGGCTCCCGTCAGGGTGACGGGCGGCCGGACATCTCTTTGGCATAGTCCTCGATCGCCTTGCGGCGATCGCCGGTGCCGGGATGGGTGGACAGGAACGAGCTGTCATCCTTGCCGCCATACTTCTTTTCGATCAGGCTGAAGAAACGATTGATCGCCGCCGGGTCGCGACCGGCCTTGGTCATCAGTTCGACCGATACGCGGTCTGCCTCGCTTTCGGCGTCGCGTGAATAGGACAGCGCCATCAGGGCTGCACCATTGGTCATGATGTCTTCGCCTGCACTGCCGATATCACCGGCAATCAGCATGATCAGCCCTGCCGTACCCGCGGCACGGTAGAGCTGGCGCAGCGAGTGCTCCCGCTCGACATGGCCGATTTCATGAGCGAGCACGCCGGTGATCATGTCGAGATCGCCGGCGGCCAGTTCCACCAGTTCGTCGGTGATCACCAGCGAGCCGTCGGGCAAGGCAAAGGCATTGGCGCCGATCGGACCACCGCGGCGGAAATTCAAGTTATAGCCGCCCACACCCCGTACCGACACGGCCGCAACACTGGCAAAGGCATCGCTGATCTCGCGGCGCTTTGCCTCCGGCAAAACACTGTCGCTGAACACCGTCTTGTCGAGCGAGATCAGCGTGCCGCTCGCCATCCATTGCGTGACGACGGGCGGGGTCACCAGGACGGCAACCTCCACCAGGGCCGGAACGGCAAAACGGTAGATCAGGCCGGCCATCAGGAAGATCGCCAGCACGACGCCGATCAGGCGCGGATGGAAGCGCTCCAGTTCATGGACGAAACCGATGCGCTGGTGGCTGCGGAGCCAGAGGTCGACGGCATCATTGTCTTCGGTCTCGAAGAGAGACCCATCGGCAAAGGTGATGCGGCGCGGGATCCGGCCGACGCGGGCCGACACATCGACACGCGACAGGTCGTTGACCGCGACCGGATCGCGCATCTCTGCGTCAAGGCTGACGAACAAGGTCTTGCCCGTCGCCGATAGTCCCGCCGGCGAGGCGAGACTGGAGCCTGGCGGATGCCAGCGACCGGCTGCAATGCGTGTGGGATCAGAAGCCAAAATCGAACCCTTCGAGATCGAGATATTCCGCCGTCACGGCAGAACCGGACTGCTGAATGGAAGCGACAACCTCGCCCAGTTCGCCATCGACGACAATGCCGGAATGGGTGACGACGTAACGGTGTTCGCGCACGGCAGCCCATGGCCGCATCAGGCCGAGGGTCACGACCGAGACAACCAGGTTCGACACCAGGATCCAGAAATAGCGCAGCCGGCCGAGATCGGAAAACAGGCGGTGGCGGGTATCAAGCGTGGTGGCGTTCATCACGACATTGCGCACGCCGACGCGGTAGACGATCGCGGCGATGCCGAACAGCAGGAATGCGGGGATCAGTGTGCCATAGATCGCCATGACGATCTGGAATGTCGGATCGTCCTCCATGCCGAAGGAGGCGCTATCCGCCATGGAAAAATATGCCAGGAGGCCGAGGCCTGTGCCAAGTGCCATGCCGACGATCATGATCAGGAAAGCCGGTAGCCAGACGCGGTAGAGGCTGCCGATCTTCGGATCGGTGGCAAAGGGACGATCACCGTAGCGCAAATTGTTGAAAATGTAGCGATAGAGCCAGCGGCTGGCGAAGGGTGCCAGAATGCCGAACGAAAACAGTGCAACCACGCCGCCGATGATGATGGCAACAAAGGCACCCCAGGTCTTGCCGGTAAAATCGAAGCGAATGTTGCGATAGCTGGTGACCCGCGCATTGAAACGCAGGCTGCGCATGACGATCCACGGCAGAAGCAGCAGCATCAGCACGCCAAGTGCAATGCCGACAAACGGCATGAATGTCAGGACGATATTGTAGAGGATGATATAGGCGAAAACGATGGCGCGGCCGATGAAGATCTGCATGCCGCGGGCGTGATAGTCGAAGGAATGATCGTCGACGAAGCTGTTGCCATAAAAATAGCGGTTGCGGCGAACCTTGGCCCAGGCGGAATAGATGCCGAGGGTGACGATGGTCAGGAGAACATTGACAATCCAGATGCCGAAATATTCGCCTGCGCTGCCGCGGAAATCGCCGCGCTTCAGGTTGGATGCCCGTCCGAAGACTGCCTGTTGCATGAAATGTCCCTCAATTAACCCTTGTTCGCGCGCCTCCGGTCCCCCGACCGACTGGCCCATGCCTTTCAAATCATGGCGATATCACATTCTCAAGTGCGCGATGACACGACCTGCGTGATGCCGACAGAAATGCCGATGCAAAAAGGGGCGAGGAATACTCCCCGCCCCTTCCTACGTCTTTTGACTGGATCGCCGCGTTTACTTCATCGTCGGCATGACGAATTCGGCGCCGTCCTTGATGCCCGACGGCCAGCGGCTCGTCACGGTCTTGGTGCGGGTCCAGAACTTGATCGAATCCGTGCCGTGCTGGTTGAGGTCGCCGAAGGACGAGGACTTCCAGCCGCCGAAGGAATGGTAGGCGAGCGGAACCGGGATCGGCACGTTGATGCCAACCATGCCGATGTTGATGCGCGAGGCGAAGTCGCGGGCGGCATCACCATCGCGGGTGTAGATCGCGACGCCATTGCCGTATTCATGCTTCATCGGCAGATCGAGGGCTTCTTCATAGGTCTTGGCACGGACGACCGAGAGAACAGGTCCGAAGATTTCGGTCTTGTAGATGTCCATGTCAGGCGTGACATTGTCGAACAGGCAGCCGCCGACGAAATAGCCATCCTCATAGCCCTGGAGCTTGAAATCGCGGCCGTCGACGACGAGTTTGGCACCGGCTTCGACGCCGCTATCGATTAGGCCGCGGATGCGCGCCTGGGCTTCCTTGGTGATGACGGGGCCGAGATCGGCCTTGTCATCGGTGTAAGGGCCGATGCGCAAGGATTCGACCATCGGGGTCAGCTTTTCGATCAGGCGGTTGGCGGTTTCTTCACCAACGGGAACTGCAACCGAGATCGCCATGCAGCGTTCGCCGGCCGAACCGTAGCCGGCACCCATCAGCGCCTGGGCGGCCTGGTCGAGGTCGGCATCCGGCATGATGATCATGTGGTTCTTGGCGCCGCCGAAGCACTGGGCGCGCTTGCCGTTCATGGCCGCCGTTCCATAGACGTAACGGGCGATCGGGGTCGAGCCGACGAAGGAGACGGCCGAGATGTCCGGATGGGTCAGGATGCCATCGACGGCAGACTTGTCGCCATTGACGACGTTGAGGATGCCGGCCGGGAGACCTGCCTCGATCATCAGTTCGGCAAGGCGGATCGGAACGGAGGGATCACGCTCCGAAGGCTTCAGGATGAAGGCGTTGCCGCAGGCGATGGCAGGCGCAAACATCCACATCGGGATCATGGCCGGGAAGTTGAACGGGGTGATGCCGGCGCCGATGCCGACAGCCTGGCGGATCGAATACATGTCGATGTTCGGGCCTGCGCCTTCGGTGAACTCGCTCTTCGACAGATGCGGGATGCCGATGACGAATTCGCAGACTTCGAGACCACGGATGACATCGCCCTTGGCGTCTTCGATGGTCTTGCCGTGTTCGCGCGACAGCGTCTCGGCCAGGCTATCCATGTTGTCGTTCAGCAGCTGGACGAACTTCATGAAGACGCGGGCGCGGCGCTGCGGGTTCGTGGCGGCCCACTTGGCTTGGGCCGACTTGGCGTTCTCGACGGCTGCATTGAGCTCTTCGGCGCTCGCCAGCGAGACTTCGCCCTGCACTTCGCCGGTTGCCGGATTGTAGATCGGCTGCTTGCGACCCGAGGTGCCGGCGACATGCTTGCCGCCGATGAAATGACCAACCTGATACATGGGTTTCCTCCTGAATTGTTGTGGAGGCAGTATGCGCTTTGATTTCTACAAATCAACGCGATGATTACCGCATCCGTTGTGCGTAAATCGTAGCTCCCAAAACTTGCGAAGGTCTCAACCCCACAAAGACGCCTCGATCAGCGCGCGATGTGCCGACACCCCGGCCATGACACCGGCGGCGCTGGCGAGCGTGGCATTGTGCATGGGGCTCGCGGCATCGCCGGCGGCAAAAACGCCGGGCAGGCTGGTGCGGCCCATCTCGGCCTTGATATGAAACCCTTGAGGCCCTTCCTCCAGCTCCAGCCCGAGTTGGCTGGCAAGCGGCGAGGCGATGGTAACCTTTGACTGGGCAAAGAGGGCGTGGACCTCGACCGTGCGTCCATCGGCGAGGCGGACACCCTGCAGGCCCTGCCCCTCGCCCAGCAGCTCGACGACCCGTTCGGTTTCTCTCGTGACGCCGCGTGCCGAGAGCATCGCGGAGAGTTCCTCATCGAAGGTCACGCCCGGCTCGACAAACATGGTGGTCTTGCCCCAATCCGGCAGAAGGCCGCCCTGGTGCGCGGCGAGCGGCGACGAGGCGAGGATGCCGATCGGGCCACCGCCGATCTCGAAGCCGTGGCAATATGGGCAATGCAGCACGCTCCTGCCCCAGCGTTCGGCAAGGCCCGGTATCGCCGGCAGCGTATCCTCGACGCCAAGGGCAAGGATCAGGACAGTGCTTTCGGCGGTGCCATGCTCGGCCAGCTCGAGATGGAAGCCGCCGATGCGGCGCTCGGCCGCCAGGGCCTCGTCCTCCCACAGCGTGAAGCTCGGATAACGGCCGAGCTGGGCCAGCGCATCCGCACGGATATCGGCCGGGCGGCGATTGTCCTGGCCGAGAAAACCATGCGCGGTTGCGGCGAAACGATTGCGCGGACGACCGGCGTCAACCATCAGAACCTGTTTGCGAGCGCGCACGAGCTGCATGGCGGCGGACAGGCCGGCAAAGCTTCCACCGACGACGATCGCATCGAATTTCATCACAGGCTCCTCTTTCACGTATCTTTTCAAGTTACGTACTTTCATAAGTTACAGAAGCGGCTGGCGTCAAGTGATGTAACTCCGCTTGTTGCATAAGGCGCTTTGCGCTAACGGATATACCCAAGCCCCAGAAGGATACGCCGATGCGAGGTGACACACGGCTGTCGCGCATGCTGCATGTATTGATCCATCTCGACCGCCATGCCGACAGCATGACATCCGAGATGATCGCCAAGATGCTCAACACCAATCCCGTCGTCGTGCGCCGGACGATGGCGGGCCTGCGCGAACGCGGATACGTGCAGTCGGAAAAGGGCCATGGCGGCGGCTGGCGGCTGGCCAAATCGCTGGCCGAGATCACCCTGCTTGACGTCTATGACGCGCTGGAGCGGCCGGACCTGTTCTGTCTCGTGTCATCTTCCGATCATGCCGGCTGCCTGGTCGAGATCGCGGTCAACGAAGCACTGGAGGACGCCAGGCGCGCGGCAGAAGAATTGCTGCTTTCGCGCTTTGCGACGATCCGCCTGTCGGACATCGCCGACGGTTTCGAGAACAAACTTTCCCTGCTCGGGCTGGACACCGGTTTGTCAGGCTCCAGGCCGTGATTTAATGTCGCCAATGCGTTCCCAGGCGGGACGTGACACCTCCTGATCGGGGGTGGGCACTTCAAATTCAACAGGTCAGCGCTATGAAACTGGCGCCTGCTGTGCGAAAATTGATGTAACCAATCCTTGCTGGACCCCCGAGATGAGCGAAGCGCGCACTGCCCCGATCGTCAGAATGGCCGAACTGGAGATCGATGCGGACCAGTTGGAGGCCTATCGCCTGCTGCTGGCCGAGGAGATCGAGGCTTCCGTCGCCATGGAAGCGGGCGTGCTCATGCTGAATGCGGTCGCTCTCAGGGATGAACCGAACCAGATCCGCATCCTCGAAGTCTATGCCAGCCAAAGGGACTACGAGGCCCATCTGCAAACGCCGCATTTTCTCAAATACAAAAGCCTGACGTCCGGCATGGTCAAAGCCCTGCGGCTGATCGATGTCGATCCGCTCCTCATGCGCAGCAAGATGGACTAGACGATGAACTGGGACGATGTGCGGATATTCCTGGCGGTCGCGCGCACCGGCCAGATCCTTGGCGCATCCCGGCGCCTTGGCCTGAACCATGCGACCCTGTCGCGGCGGCTGACGTCGCTTGAGGAAGCGTTGAAGACGCGGCTGTTCATCCGCCGTACCAATGGCTGCGAGCTGACCGCCGAGGGTGAGGCATTTCTCGCTTCCGCCGAGCGCATGGAAACCGAGATGCTGGAGGCTCAGGCCCGCCTGGGGCGGACCGATACGCAGGTGGCGGGCACCGTGCGCATCGGCGCGCCTGATGGTTTCGGCGTGTTCTTCCTCGCATCACGGCTCGGCGCCCTGATCGATCGACATCCGGAACTGAAGATCCAGCTCGTGCCGGTGCCACGCTCTTTTTCGCTGTCACAGCGCGAGGCCGATATCGCGGTGACACTGGAGCGTCCCGACCAGGGGCGGCTCGTCTCGTCCAAGCTCGTCGACTACACGCTCGGGCTCTATGCCGCGAAATCATATGCCGAGGCGCACGGACTGCCGGCGACGCCGGAGGCGCTGAAGACCCATCGCCGCGTCGGCTATGTGGAGGACCTGATCTTCACGCCGTCGCTCAATTTCACCGGCGAGGTGATGCGCGACTGGAATGCCGGCTTCGAAATCTCCTCGGCGATCGGCCAGACGGAAGCGGTGCTGGCCGGAGCCGGCATCGGCATCCTGCACAGCTATATCGCGCGCCAACATGAAAGCCTCGTGCGGGTCATGCCCGATGTCACGATCCGGCGCGCCTACTGGACGACTTTCCACGAAAGCGCGCGCGAACTGGTGCGTGTGCGCGCCGTGGTGCAGTTCCTGCAGGAAGCCGTCGAGGCGGACCGGGCGATTTTCAGCTGAGGCCGGTTCAGCGGCAGGCGAGAACGGCCACCTCCGGGGTGACGAGGCCGCCGAAATAGACCGCATCCGGCTTCGGCTCTATCGTCGTCGTGCATCGCCCGTCATCGCCGCGCAGGATCAGTGGCCTGCCCGGCGCGAAGCGGAAGGCGAGCGTCAGGTCGCGGTCGCGCAGCATCAATTCCAGCCGTGCGCCACCTTCCAGCCGAGCGGGATCGTGCAGGGCAAAGGCGAGGTTCAGGACGATATGCCCCGCCTCCATCGTCACATGGCGCGCGGTTGGCGCAGCCAGCCGAACGGGCCTGCCCGCGACCGTGATTTCGGTGAAGAAGCCACGGCCTTGCAGGTTGGCGGCGATCTCGGTTGCCAGGCGTTCCGCCTCCTCAGGGCCGAGCGCGCCATCGCGATCGGCATCGACGCGTTGCAGAAGCCGGGCGCTGGTCAGTGTATCAAAGGCGAGCCGCTCTGCCATGCCGGTCAGCTGGCCGGCATGAAAGTCGAACAGGAAGCGCGCCGTCACCGCCATATCGGGATGGGCAAACGCCGGCGCGGCAAACAGCAGGCTCGCGGCGAAAACAAACCGGGTGAACAGCGGGCGATATCCTGTCGTGCGTCTCATCGCCCGGCTCCGGCCTTGTCGAGCGCCGGGAGAAGCGGCTCGAAGCCTGCGAACGCGCCCTCGCCGCCGAGCGCGGCAAAGGGTGGCGGCGTCAGGCTCTTGTCCTGGGCCGCCAGATAGGCGCCACCATAAAGCAGGCCGATGGCGATCATCCAGCTGGCGAGGATGCGGCTGCCGATCGACAGCCAGGGCGGGTCGAACCGCATGACCGGCAGCGCGATTGCGGCGACGAACCAGAACTGGGCCAGAAGGGCCTGAGCGAGATAATGCGGCGCATACAGCGTCGGATCGCCCAGCCGCGTCGCGATGGCGATCGCCGCTGCGACCAGCGGGACCAGCGGCAGGGCAACATAAGGCCTCGCGGGGCGCGGCAGAACCAAGGCCAAGCCAGTCAGCATGCAGGCGAGCGGGCCGGTGAGGAAAAGGTTGGCGGCGGCGGCGGGGATCGGCGCCAGCAGCAGATAAACGTGTTCGCGCAGCAGCAGTCCCAGCACGGCCCCCGCGACCAGCAACAGGGCAGCCGCCAGTCGTGCCGGCTGCGGCAACTGGCCGATCAACAGGCCGAGCCCGAACAGCGGCAGGAGACGCTCGGCCGAGCACAGGTCGAGCAGCAGCCAGCGGTGGCCAGCGGCCAGATCAAGCGCCAGCAAGACCAGCAGACAGACGCCACCGGCGGCCAGCAGGATCCAGCCGGATTTTCGCATCACCGCACTCACAGGAGCGACCGGCCGCAGCCGCGCCAGAAGCCATCCGGGCCAACCGGGGCGGGCCGCATCAGGCGACGAGGAAATACAGGCCACCAAGGCCGATCAACCCGCCGAGCGCGCGCGACAGATTGCCCTCACGCCATCGCTGGAAGGCGAGGCCCACGGCAATGCCGGCGAGATGGATGAGGCCGGTCGCGACGACAAAGCCGATGGCATAGTCGGCCGGATCGGCAGCACCCGGCAATTCGGCACCATGGGCATAACCATGGAAGACCGCAAAGACGCCGATGACCAGAAGCGCAAGAATTTCCGGCGGGCGCCAGACAAGGGCAATGGCTGCGCCGAGAACGACGATCGACAGCGCAATGCCGCTTTCGACGCCCGGCAGCGGCAGACCGGCGATGCCCATGATGCCGCCGACAACCATGATCAGCGGAAAGGCGATCGGCAGGCTCCAGACGGCGCGGCCGCCCATCTGCGCGCCCCAGAGACCGACGCAGAACATGGCGAGCAGATGGTCGAGACCCGAGAGCGGATGTTCGAAACCATGCAGGAAGCCACCGGCCTCGCCGGTCAGGATATGCGCTTCGGCAAGCCCCGGCATGGCGGCAAGCGCTGCTGCGGCGACTAGGACGGGCAGGCGGGAGTGAAGGCGGGAGCGGGACAGAATGCGCGGCATGAGGGTCTCCGGATTTGGCAGGCGTTCGGTCGACGGGCGGATCAGGTACCCTTTCAGGCACCCGCTCTGGTGCCCGAAGGTGCTTGGTCAGGCGACCGGTCAGCAGGCAGGCATTGGCAGTTCGTATCTAGGCGCGCAGTATCCCGGCAGTCCAGTCCTGCATGCCGGGAGAGCCAGAACGACAGCTTTGCGGCAAAAGCAGGATGACCGGCCGAGCCGCATGCTTTGCCACGACTATAACCGAATCGCCGATGACTGTAGAGCAAGGGCCGGATAAAAACCGTGCCGGCGCCTGCCGCCTTCGACCGGAGATCGTCATGAACCTCAAGCCTTGCCGCATCACACGCGCTTATCTCCGGACAGGCCTGCCGTCGGCACTCCTGCTGGCCGCGCTGCCCTCGCTCGCCGAGGCGCATGTGATGGACGGGCCGCTGGGCGGTTTCGGCAGCGGCTTCGGCCATCCGCTCGCCGGTCCCGATCACTTCCTTGCCATGCTTGCCGTCGGGCTCTGGGGCGCACAGATGGGCGGTCGCTCGGTGTGGTCGCTGCCGGCGACCTTTCCGCTGATCATGTGCATCGGCGGCGTGCTTGGCATGCTGGGCCTGCTGCCGACCGAGATCGTGCAGGTCGGCATTGCCGTCTCGGTGCTGGTGCTCGGCGCGGTCATTGCGGCGCAGTGGAAGGCGCCGGAATGGGCAGCGCTTGTGCTCGTCTCGGCCTTCGCCATCCTGCATGGCATACCGCATGGCGTGCTGGTGCCGCGCGCAACCGACCCTGCGGCATTTACCGTCGGCTTCGTCGTGTCGACCGGGGTCATCCATGTGCTCGGCATCGGCATCGGCTACGGGCTTAAGCCGCTGTTTGACGGCCGGCTGGTGCGCGGGCTCGGCGGCGTGATCGCCGCCTGCGGGATGTGGTTTCTCGTCTCCGCCTTTGTCGCCTGATCCGCAGGCTTGCATACACGCGTAATTGCTGCGCTGCACCTGCGGGTTTCAGTTGACAAAACCGCCCGGAACCGCACAAACCACGGCTTCCGGATCATGTCGCAGCATACGGGCATGGCCGACAGCATTGTCGAATTATCCAGCACAGGCTCCCCATGACCACAGATACCGCATTGCTCGACTTCACGATCACACCGAATGCCCAGCCGATGGCGGAAGCCGAGCGGCTGACGGCGTTTGAAAACCTCGGCTTCGGCACGCTGTTTACCGACCATATGACCGTGATCCAGTGGGACATCGACAAGGGCTGGCATTCGGCCGAGGTCAAGGCGCGCGCGCCCTTCCAGATCGACCCGGCGGCCAGCGTTCTGCACTATGCCCAGGAAATCTTCGAGGGCATGAAGGCCTATCGTACGCCGGACGGCCGCATCACCCTGTTTCGCCCGGAAGAAAACGCCCGCCGCTTCAACAAGTCGGCCGCGCGCATGGCGATGCCGGACGTGCCGGAGGAACTGTTCCTCAAGGCGGTCGAAGAGCTGGTGAAGATCGACGCCAAATGGGTGCCGGAGGGCGAAGGCAGCCTCTATCTGCGCCCATTCATGTTCGCCAGCGAGACCTTTCTCGGTGTGCGCCCGTCGCGCCAATATATCTTCTGCGTCATCGCCTCGCCGGTCGGCCCTTATTTCAAGGGCGGCGGCAAGCCGGTCACGCTCTGGGTCTCGGAAGATTTTACCCGCGCCGGCCCCGGCGGCACGGGGGCTGCCAAATGCGGCGGCAACTATGCCGGCAGCCTGCTCGCCCAGGCCGAAGCCACCAAGCGCGGCTGCGACCAGGTCGTCTTCCTCGATGCAGCCGAGCATCGCTGGGTGGAAGAACTGGGCGGCATGAACGTCTTCTTCGTGATGAATGACGGCACGATCGTCACCCCGCCGCTCGCCGGCACGATCCTGCCGGGCATCACGCGCGCCTCGATCATCAAGCTGGCGACGGAAAACGGCCTCAATGTCGTCGAGCGTCCGTATTCCTTCGAGGAATGGCAGAATGACGCGACCAGCGGCAAGCTGCGCGAGGCCTTTGCCTGCGGCACCGCCGCCGTCGTTGCCGCCATCGGCACGGTCCGCCATGCCGGCGGCGAATTTGTCATCGGCAATGCCGGCACCGGCATGGAAACCGAAAAGCTGCGCAACCAGTTGACCGGCATCCAGCGCGGCACGGTCGCAGACACGCATGGCTGGGTGAAGGACGTGACGCTGGCATAAGCGGCTGGCAGGATTGGGATGAACGGAGCCCCGTCATGGCAGCATGGCGGGGTTTTTCGTTGTTAGTAGTCTCTGGAGGTAGGGCTTCCGGCAAACTCGGTGGGATTCAGCCGCTTAAATAAGGGTTGCACTGGCCGCAACAATAGCAGCCTGTACTGGCTCAAGTCTGAAAAATGCTCTATCCTGCTCGCTCCTCTGCGTCCCTATTTCAGCGCGACTTAGACTGATTTCTTTTTTCTTGTCGATCGAGCGCTCGGGACTTTCTCGCGCGCGCTTATACGCTGAGCGACCACCGATACAAATGTAGCAGCCCCGGTGAACACGAGACCACCAAATATAGCGGACTTGAATAGGTTATTCGTTGGCCAGTTCTGACCAAACTGACGGTGTTGCCGTTGGCATCTTTCACCACATCCAGTCAGCGGATGCACGCTCAACCATGCGACGATCAGTGCCATGGCCGGCAGGATAACAAGAAAGAGACAGTATTGCTTTGGATCGGTTGGACCTGACATTGACCACAGCGGTCGCACCTTTCTGCGACGGCGCGACCGTAGGAAAACAAACCCGAGGCAAATGAACGCCGCATTTGCCAATTGACCGAGCATGTGAATCGAAAAGTTCACTTCGAACATGCCGCTGAAGCCGAATGCGAAGATAAAGGCACCAACTCCGGCCAGAGCCATCACCACCTCTGCCCCGGCGTCTCTTGCAAAAAACTTGTATATTAGAGTGAGAATCGACACACCCACAATGAAGTTAGTAAGATCTCCAGGCAATCAGATTTCCTCAGGCTAGGCAGCGGCGCATTAGGTTCTTGCCGTGCTCGCAGTCTTATGTTGCGCTCTGTTATTTACTACCTCTATTGGATTGCATTGCAACGCAGGCCCTATTGTCATGCAAGCCACATCCCTGGAATGCATTTACAATCATGAAGCCGTAAGTTTCTCGCTTCCAAGCAACCGTTTTGCCTCTTCCAAACTTGGCTTCAAATACTCCAGCACTGCGGGAAAACCGCTTGGAGATACAATTTACGCTTTCTGCGGAAAAGATACGTACGCTTGGCTTATCAACGAAGAAGCGGCCGTGACTCGAGCGGTTGACGACGTTATCCAGATAGGTCGCCGCATTTGGGGCTTAGCCAGTTGCTAGGCCCACTGCTGATAAATGGATGGTCGAAGTGAAGCCGTCCCGGCCCAGCACCTAGGATGAGTGCAAGGTAGAATCCAGGAGCAGATCATGGCGAACGTGAGATACAACAGTCTCGAGGGCATCCTGAGGATAGCGGGCGCGGGTCAGGAGGACCCTGACGCATTTGCCACCGAGGTTCTAACCTATCACGCGGCGCTGGAGATCGAGATGGATGAGCTACTGAAAAGGCTCCTACCCCGTGCCGAGAAAATAACTGATCAGTTTGGCGGTATCGGTTTCAAGAACAAAGTCTCAGTTATAGACGCTGCGTGGATTGGCGATCCTAAGGCAGGCGATCTTCTTTGCAACGCGCTGAGGTGTTTTAACGACCTCCGTAACGCTGTTGCTCACAAAGACCAAACAAAGGGTCGCGAAAAAAACTATCAAAGACTGATCGCTGCCTACAGAGCAATTGAACCCAGCGAGTACGACCGCCCTACCCCATTCTTTATCGCTGTCCAAATATGCATTTTCATGGGGGATGATAGCGTCGATTCCGTCCGCCAGGCCATCAAAAAATGGAAAGAAGAAGTTAGGGCATCCATGGAACGAAGCGACGCGGAGCGCGCTTGTGAAACCCCCAAATCGTAGACAATCTGGGATTAACGCGTCAAAACTCCGATTCCGCGCGACATGCGACAAATGCGCACAATGTGTCAGGAATGGACAAAGAGAAAAATGGTACGGTTGGGGGGTCTCGAACCTCCGACCTCAGGTGCCACAAACCTGCGCTCTAACCAACTGAGCTACAACCGCACATGACTGCGTCGCCGACGCCGTCGAGGGGTCACATACGAGCAGACGGAATCTTTTTCAAGCCTTTTCTGCATGGAATGCGAAAAGGCTGGGTATGCAAAAAGGCTGGATGTGAAAAGGGCCGGGCATAAGCGCCCGGCCCTTCCGTCTTGAGAGTATCACTGGTGCCGATCGGCTGGATCAGGCGGCCTTGAAGGTCGACATGACCTTTTCGGCGGCGTCCTTGCCCGGCTTGGTCACGGTTTCGGCGACCTTCTTGGCGGTTTCCTGGATCGACTTGGCCTGTTCGACCGTCACTTCAGCCTGCTTGCGGATGAAGGAGGTCTGCAGTTCGACGAGTTCGGCAACCGACTTGACGCCGAGCAGCGCTTCCATGTGGGCGAGCGACATTTCGGCATTGGTGCGCAGCGCGTCGATGGCCTTGAGGCCGATCTCGACAGTGCCGGCCTGGGCGGTCTGCACGGTGGCTTCGACGGTCTTGGTCGCTTCTTCGGTCGCGGTCTTCAGCTTGGCGTAAGCGTCCTTCGACTGGGCAGCGCCCTTTTCGGCGAAGTCACGCAGGCTTTCCTGCATCTTGGACGGATCGAAGGCGGTGAAAGAGAAGATATCCTTGGTCATAATCGCATTTCCTCATCTGGTGGGGTTTTTGCGGACCCCTCTTTTGCACTGATATTGCTTATATAGCACTGCCGATGGTGCATTGCAATATTATTGTGCAGTGCAATATGAATTTTTCCAGCCGAACATGCTTGCGGATTAACCTTACCTTCCGAAACAAAACCGCATTGCTGGACCCCGAGGGTCTCGCTAGCTATTAAAAATCTGTTAATTTGTGCCTGAAGGCAATGGAAACGACAGGTCCGCTGATGCCAGCCCAATACCCATTCATCGATGTCGCCGTGAACGACAAGATCCGCCCGCGGCTTTCGCGCGGCGAAGCGCTGATGGTGTTTTCGCCAAAGCTGGAACGGGTATTGTGGACCAATGGCGCCGGCGCGCGCTTTTTCGGCAGCGCCTCGATCTATGATTTTCTCGAGGAAGGGCCGAACCGCAGCGACGTGACGTTTCGCCAGATCGAGGCGGCAGCACGGCAACTGGCAAAGACCGGCGACAGCCGCAACCTGATGCTGCGCATCACGTCGGGCTTCCAGAAGGTGCCGGTGACGGCGGTGGCCGAACTCGTCGAGATCCGGCGTGGCGAGCCGGTCGTGCTGGTGGCGATCCCGCCGATCGGCAAGCCGGCCAGCCTCGTGGAACTGGCGCAGGAGCTGATGGCCGGCTTCGACGATCCCGATACGCATATGGCGGTGTTCGACGGCGACGGCCAGGTGGTCGCCTCGTCCGGCCAGTTCGCCGCCCTCGGCATTACCGCGCATACGGCGAGGACCCTGGTCAAGCTGACATCGGGCGAGAGCGACCGGCTGGTCAAGCGGCCGATCCCGACGGGCCGTGGCTATCTGCCGGCGGCGATCGGCAAGATCTCGGACGCGCCGGCGCTGCATCTGCTGTTTGCCGTCGAAACCATTCTCGGCCAGATGGACCCGAGCGCCGATTTTGCCGAGCCTGCCAGCCTGACAGATGTGGCGCAGGCAGAAGCGGTACAGACCGAGGCGGTACAGGCAGAGGCGGTACAGGCAACTGTCGTCGAAGAGACCGCAGCGGCTGAGGTCGAAGCACCCGAGCCCGCCACGGCGGAGCCGGCCATCGCAGTGCTTGCCGTCGAAGAGACTGTCAGCGCCCTTGATGTGAGCGGCGAACCCGCAGCGGATGGTGCTGTGGCGATCACCGAAGATGTCGTGAATCCGGATCTGGCAAACGCAGCGACTTTCGAACCGGTTGACGCAGCGCCGTTCGTCGATGCCGACATGCCGGCTGGGGAGATTGCCGCGGACTTTGCAACCGACATGGCCGAAGAGGCCGCCCGGGCCGAGGCCATCGACGCCCTGCCCCCGGCAACCGATACCGGTGGCTTTGCCTCTGCGCCCTTCGACAGCGTGATTGCCGCAATCGGCACGATCGAGGAAATCGAAGTCTCGGCCGAACAGATCGAGGCCGATGCACTCGGCCCGATCGAAGGGTTTGGCGCGGAACCGGCAAATGATCAGCCGGTTGCCGACGACCCGGCCGGCGCGGAAACGGCCGTCGAACAACCGGCAAATGACGAAGCCGCAGACGAACAGCTGGCAGACGAAGGCGTGACGGGCGAAGGCGTGACGGGCGAGCTGGTTTCAGCCGAAGCCGCGGCCGATGCCATCGCGCCAATCGATGAGATCGACGTCCAGGCCGAGATCGGCTCCGTCGACGTGGTTGAGGCTGAAGAACCGGCGCAGGCGACCGACACGGACCTTGCGGCCAATGCGTCCGCGGACACGGCCATCGGCGACGATGCATCGCGCGAAGAGGCAGCCTTTGCCGAAGCCGTGGAAACAGCCGAGCATTCAGGCGTGCGCGCACCTGTCGGGGACGCGTTCATGCCGGCCCCCGCAGACCTGCCGGGGGAGCCGATCGCCATCGATTCACTGCCCGCGGGATCGCTGCAAGCGGATTCACTGCCCGCACAACAGTCCGATGACGACAGCGTTGCGGATGACAGCGTTTCGGATGACCGCGCCTTTGTCTTCTCGCGTGACCGACGCGCCTCGCGCTTTGTCTGGAAGATCGATGCCGAGGGCCGCTTCAGCGAGGTCTCCGGCGAATTTGCCGAGGCCGTCGGCCCGCATGCAGCCGATATCAACGGCGTTGCCTTTTCCGATCTCGCCGCCCTGTTCAATCTCGACCCCGACGGCAAGATCGGCGAATTGCTGAAAAAGCGCGACACCTGGTCCGGCAAGACGATCTACTGGCCGGCCGAAGGCACCAGCCTGATGGTTCCCGTCGATCTGGCCGCCCTGCCGACCTATACGCGCAACCGCGATTTCGACGGCTTCCGCGGCTTCGGCATCGTGCGGGTCGGCGACGCGGTCGAAGATCCGCATGCCACCGGCCTGACCTTCGTGCCGCAAGAACCCCAAGCCGCAGTGCTGCAGGACGAGCCGGCGGTTTTCGCCGGTGCTGCGCCCGAGACGGTCGTTGAGGAGGACGAGGACGAATTCCGCGCCTACCGTTTCGCCGACGAGACGCCCGAATTCCTCGATGCCCAGGCCGAAACGCTGGAGGAGGCGCCCGAGGAATTCGGTGAAGCCGAGGCGGCCGAGACTGCGGTCGAGGACCTGGCGGCGCTGGGCGTTGAAAACGGCGAGATGGATATCGATGCCGTCGCCAGCGATGACAGTCAATCCGAGCCCGCGGACGAGCCGGAGACCGACAATGACGCGGCAGAGCCGATCGCGGATGACGTCGATCCGAAGGACCAGACAAATGACCAGACGAGGCCGCTCAGCCTGATCCCGTCGACGCCGTTCCGCTCGGTCGAACCGCCGGTACTGCGCATCATGGAGCCGGTTCGCCCGGTCGTTCGGCCGGAAAAGATCGTGCAACTGGAAGAGCATCGCAACCGCAGCCGCGAGGGCCTGACCCCCGGCGAGCAGGCCGCGTTCCGCGAGATCGCCCGCAAGCTCGATCCGATGGGCCTGCGTGCCAAGGTCGAGGAATCGCTGGGCGAAAGCCTGCAGGCAAAGACAAACGAAAGCGCGCCGGCGCCGGTGACGTCTGAAACGCCGGCAGCCACCCCGCCAGACATGCCGGAAGCATCGTCGATGCCGGCGGATCAATTCGACGCGCCGCGCATCGAGCGCGAACAGCCGGCCGCGCCGCTGCTTGAAGGCCTGCCGCTGAAGAAGGAAAAGAGCCTGACGGCCGACATCGTCGACCTGATGCCGGTCGCCCTTCTTGTGCATGTCGGCGACAGGCTGATCCATGCCAATCCGGAATTCTTCTCGCTGACCGGCTATGCCTCGCTGGAGGAACTTGAGCAATCCGGCGGTCTCGACGCGCTGATCCAGCGCCAGGATCTGGATGCGAGCGGCGACCAGGCCGGCCGGGTCGTGGCTGTGCGGGCCGACGATACGCTGGTGCCGGTCACCGCCCGGTTGCAGTCGGTACGCTTCGAAGATGCCAGCGCCCTGATGCTGGCGCTGATCGTGCAGCCGGAAGCGGCACGCCCGACGCCGGCGCAGCCGGAAATGTCCGCGGCCCAGGCCGGAGAAGCCGCTCGCCTGCGGGTCGAGGTCGAGGAAATGCGCTCCATCCTTGAGACCGCGACCGATGGCGTGGTGATCCTCGATGCCGATGGCGACATCCGCTCGATGAACCGGGCCGCCAGCGCCCTGTTCAATTTCGACGACCTGGAAACGCGCGGCAAACCGTTTGTCATGCTGTTTGCCCATGAAAGCCAGAAGTCGATCCTCGACTATCTGAGCGGCCTTGCCGGACACGGCGTGGCAAGCGTGTTGAACGACGGTCGCGAAGTGATCGGCCGCGAGGCCTCCGGCGGCTTCCTGCCGCTGTTCATGACGATCGGCAAGCTGACCTCTTCGAATGGTTTCTGCGTGGTCATCCGCGACATTACCCAATGGAAACGCACGGAAGAAGAGCTGCGCAACGCCAAGCGGGCGGCCGAAACCGCCAATGCCCACAAGACCGACTTCCTCGCCCGGGTGAGCCACGAGATCCGCACACCGCTGAACGCGATCATCGGTTTTGCCGACATGATGGCCAACGAACATTTCGGCCCGGTCGGCCATCCGCGCTACGGCGAATATGCCCATGACATCGTGCGTTCCGGCCGCCACGTGCTCGATATCGTCAACGACCTGCTCGACATTTCCAAGATCGAAGCCGGCGAAATGGATCTCGATTTTGCTGCCGTCGGCCTCAACGAAACCGTGCAGGCAGCCGTCTCGATCATCCAGCCACAGGCCAACAGCCAGCGGGTGATCATTCGCACCGCCCTGTCGCAGGCGGTGCCGAGCGTCGTGGCCGACAGCCGCTCGATCAAGCAGATCGTGCTCAACATTCTGGCCAATGCCATCCGGTTCACGCCATCCGGCGGCCAGATCATCGTCTCGACGGCCTATGAAGCCAATGGCAGCGTGGCGCTGCGGATCCGCGACACCGGCATCGGCATGTCGCGCACCGAGCTGGAACAGGCGATGAAGCCCTTCCGGCAGGTCTCGACCGGCAGCCCGCGCAACCGCGGCGACGGCACCGGCCTCGGCCTGCCGCTGACCAAGGCGATGGTCGACGCCAACCGCGCCAGCTTTGCCATCTCGTCTGCGCCGAACGAAGGCACGCTGGTCGAGGTGAGCTTCCCCTCGCCGCGCGTGCTGGCCGACTGAGACGGCGCATCTTGCAATCCCGGCGGAATCAAAGGACTGTTGCGCTGTCCGCGTGACTGGCGCAGCAAGATGGGTCACCATCGGGGAGCGCGGATCGACCGACCGCCGCGCGCCTGGGCACTTCCTCCGACAGAAGGACTGCGCCCATGAGCCTCACGCTCACTGCCACGCTTTTCAGCATTCTCGCCGCCATCGCGATCGGCGCGATGAGCCCCGGGCCGAGTTTCATCCTCGTGTCACGCCTCTCCGTCTCGCGCTCTCGCCTGCACGGTCTTGCCGCCGCGATCGGCATGGGCCTGGGCGGTGCACTTTTCGCAACGCTGGCGCTCGCAGGCCTGACCGCCCTCATACAGCAGGTGGCTTGGCTCTATCTGACACTCAAGGTTTTCGGCGGCGTCTATCTCGTCTATCTCGGCATCCGGATCTGGCAGGGGGCCAGCCAGCCGCTCGCCGATGTCGGCACCGGCGCCTATGACGGCCGCTCGGCGCTCGGCTGCCTGGCGATCGCCTTCCTCACCCAGATCAGCAATCCGAAAACCGCCGTGGTCTATGCCAGCATCTTTGCCGCCTTGATGCCGGCCAATCCACCGGCCTCCGTGCTGTTGATCCTGCCGCCCGCGATCTTCCTCGTCGAAGCCGGCTGGTATGCCATCGTCGCACTGGCGTTTTCCGCCAGGCGCTCACAGGCCGTCTATCTGCGCTTCAAGATGTGGATCGACCGTGCGGCCGGCGCCGTCATGGGCGCGCTCGGTGTTCGGCTGATCAGCGAAAGCCTGGCATCGGCCAAAAACTGAAGACTGGGCGAGATGGCAGTGCGGCCAAGGTGCCCGTTTCCTTTGCGCGGCCTTTCGGCTAGAGAAAACCCAGTTTCGCTTTCGCAAGGACAGACAGATTGGTCTCTGACGTGCGCCCGCTCGCCACCCCTCGGATGAAGCCCGCCCGCGGCGGGATTGGCGCCGCCACCAAGGCGGCCATGGTCGTTGCTGCCGTGGTGTTCATGCCGATCGCTGCCATTTTTGTCATCGGCTTTTCCGGCGATGTCGAGAACTGGCAGCACATGCTGATGAATGTGGTGCCGCGGGCCGGTTTGCAGACCCTGTGGCTGCTGGTCCTGACCGGCGCCGTGACCGCGCTTTTCGGGATCGGCACCGCCTGGCTGGTCGCGGCCTGCGATTTTCCGTTTCGCCGCTGGCTGTCTCCGGCCCTTGTGCTGCCGCTCGCCATCCCGTCCTATCTGGCGGCCTATGCCTTCGGGGAGTTTCTCGATTTCACCGGGCCGGTGCAGACGCTCTACCGCGCGCTCTTCGGCTTCAAGACAGCGCGGGACTACAGTTTCTTCGACGTTCGCTCGCTGGGTGGCGCGGTGCTGGTCATGTCGGCTGTGCTCTACCCGTATGTCTATCTCGCCTGCCGGTCGATGTTTCTGATGCAGGGGCGTGCCGCAGCCGATGTCGCCCGCACGCTGGGTGCCGGGCCTTTGCGGGTGTTTGCCAAGGTGCAGATTCCGATGGCACGGCCGGCGATCATGATCGGGCTGACCCTGGTGATGATGGAAACGCTGAACGATATCGGGGCTGTGGAATATCTCGGCGTGCAGACGCTGACATTTTCGATCTTCGACACCTGGCTCAACCGCGGCAGTCTGGCCGGTGCGGCGCAGATCGCCTGCGTCATGCTGATTTTCGTGGCGCTGCTGCTGCTGGTCGAACGCTATGCGCGCAAACGCCAGCGTTTTGCCAGCCACAAGACCACGGCCATCGTTGCTGATGCGGTGCGGCTGAGGCTGGTGGGCGCCCGCGGCTTCTTTGCCACGCTGTTTTGCACCATGCCCATCCTGGTCGGTTTCGTGATCCCGGTTGTCGTCATGGGCGGCTTTGCGCTGCGCCGCCTCGACGGCTTCCTGGAACCGCGGTTGATCAAGGCTCTGTGGAACTCCGCGCTGGTCTCCTCGTCTGCCGCCATCCTGACGGTGATCCTGGCCTTCGTCTTGTCCTACGCCGCCCGGACGGATCGGTCGCGTCTTGCGACCGGAGCAAGCCGGCTTGCCTCGCTCGGCTATGGCATCCCCGGCACCGTGCTCGGCATCGGGGTGCTGATCCCGCTCGCGGCATTCGACAATGCGGTCGATGGTTTCCTGCGCGCGCATCTTGGTATTTCGACCGGTCTGCTGCTGTCGGGCACCGGTTTTGCCATCGTCTATGCCTATACCGTGCGCTTCCTGACCATGGCGGAAGGCACGATCGATGCCGGCTTCCAGAAGCTCTCGCCGCATCTCGACATGGCATCGCGCACGCTGGGCCGCTCCGGACTGCAGACCCTGCGCGAAGTACTTTTGCCCAATCTCAGGCCCGCGGTGCTGACCGCCGCGCTTCTGGTCTTCATCGAGACGCTGAAGGAATTGTCGGCGACGATCCTGCTTCGACCGTTCAACTTCAACACGCTGGCGACGCTTGTCTATGAGGATGCCTCGCGCGGCATGGCGCAGGACAGCTCCGTGGCGGCGCTGATCATCATCCTGGCGGGCTTGATCCCGGTCATCCTGGTCTCGCGCTCGCTCGACGCGCGCACTTGACGGATCGAATATCCGGTCGTGCGGACATAAAAAAAGGGCGGCAAACGCCGCCCTGAAATTGATGCTGTTGAACCGGAGTTAGAAGGCGATCAACATCATGTTTTCAAAACCCGATTTGGGTTTACACCGCACAGTCATCGTGCGTCTCCAAGTTGACCTCATCTATGCCGACTGCCTGTTAACAGATCCCTAACGGGCGGCACCCCGCCACTACCCTAGAAATAGGGGGTACACCCCGGTCAGATGCCCCGATCCGGATCAGATGTGTCAGGTCTTCAGGTCCGGCAGGTCGGCAAACAGGTCCAGCGCCTCGGGGTTGGCCAGCGCTTCCTTGTTTTTCACCGGCCGGTTATGCACAACTTCACGCACGGCAAGTTCGACGATCTTGCCCGACTTGGTGCGCGGGATATCGGCGACCTGGATGATCTTTGCCGGGACATGGCGCGGCGATGCGCCGGTGCGGATCTTGGTCTTGATCTTCTTGTCGAGTGCCTCGTCAAGGATGAGACCCGCCGCCAGCCGGACAAAGAGGATGACACGCACGTCGTCGTCCCAGTCCTGGCCGATGCAGATCGCCTCGGCGACTTCATCCAGTTGCTCGACCTGATTGTAGATCTCGGCTGTGCCGATGCGCACGCCGCCCGGATTGAGCGTCGCATCGGAGCGACCGTGAATGACCAGCCCGCCATGCTCGGTCCATTCGGCGAAATCGCCGTGGCACCAGATATTGTCGAAGCGGTCGAAATAGGCCGCATGATACTTGGCGCCGTCCGGATCGTTCCAGAACATCACCGGCATCGACGGGAAAGCCTTGGTGCAGACGAGTTCGCCCTTTTCGCCACGCACGGGCTTGCCATCGTCATCCCAGACATCGATGGCAAGACCGAGGCCCGGGCCCTGGATTTCGCCGCGCCAGACGGGTTTCAGCGGATTGCCGAGCACGAAGCAGGAGACGATATCGGTGCCGCCGGAGATAGAGGCGAGTTGCACGTCGTCGCGAATGCCCTCGTAGACGAAGGAGAAGCCTTCCGGCGACAGCGGCGAACCGGTGGATGTCATCAGGCGCAGGCTGGAGAGGTCATGGGTCGTCTTCGGGGTGAAGCCGCCCTTGCGCACAGCGTCGATATATTTCGCCGAGGTGCCGAAGATGGCGAATTTCTCGTCCTGGGCATAGTCGAACAGGACATTGCCATTCGGATGAAAGGGCGAGCCGTCATACAGGCAGAGCGTCGCGCCACAGGCGAGGCCGGACACCAGCCAGTTCCACATCATCCAGCCGCAGGTGGTGAAATAGAACAGCCTGTCACCCTCAGAAAGCCCGCAATGGAAGCGCTGCTCCTTCAGGTGCTGCAGCAGCGTGCCACCGGCGGAATGCACGATGCATTTGGGCACGCCCGTCGTTCCCGAGGAAAACAGGATGTAGAGCGGATGCGCAAATGGCAGAGGCACATAGTCGATATCCTTCACCGCATAGGGCGCGATGAACTGATCGAACGTGCGGCCATCGGCAAGGAATGCCGCAAGCACGGGTGCATCGCCGGCATATGGGACGATCAGGACGGGAACGGCCAGCTTTTCCGACACGGCCCTGACCTTGTCGGCCACGTCCTGGCGCTTGCCATTATACCAGTAGCCGTCACAGGCGATGAACAGTTTCGGCTCGATCTGGCCGAAACGGTCCAGCACGCCCAGCTCACCGAAATCCGGCGAACAGGATGACCAGATCGCCCCGATCGACGCCGCGGCCAGCATCAGCGCAATCGTCTCCGGCATGTTCGGCATCATGGCCGCGATCCGGTCGCCTTCGGAAATGCCGAGATCGCGCAGGGCCTGCTGCAGGCGGGACACTGTCGCGGTCAGGCGCTGCCAGCTCCAGCGCTCGGAAACCTTGTCTTCCCCGCGGAAAATCAGGGCGTCCCCCTCGCCCACCTTTGCCAGCAGGTTCTCGGCGAAGTTCAGGCGGGCTTCGGGAAAGAACCGTGCCTTGAGCATGACTTCGCCATCGACAAGATCGAGTGCGCCTTTCTCTCCCTTGACCTCGCAATAGTCCCAGACCGCCGACCAAAACGGGCCGCGCTCGCTGATCGACCACTCATGGAAGTCGTCATAACCATCGAAGGCCTGGCCACGGCGATTGCCGCACCAGCCGATAAAATCGGTCATGGGAGCAGACGCCTTGAAGGCTTCCGACGGCGTCCAAAGGGGCATAGTGTCTGTCATGCATTCCTCCTCGCATGGTCGATGTGTATATCATACCGCATCGCAATATAAAGGATGACAGGGCCTGCTGTTTGCGTGGCTCCGCCAATTCCTGTATCGGGCGAGACTAGGCAATCATGTTGAGACTTGTCACTGCCTCAAGGATCGAGAATGTCCGAAAATCGGGTGCGTAATACGCCAAACAACGGAAGAAAGCGTGGACGCCGGACACTGCGCGTCATGCTCGTCGTTTCGGCTGTCGTCCTGCTTTCCTCTGTCTTGTTGCGGATCGCCGCTCCGCACCTGATATCCAGCAGCCTGGTGCGATCGGCGATCGGATCTGCGGTCAGCGGCTGGACAGGGCATGAGGTGACGATCGATGGCCCTCCCGTTATCACCTTCTGGCCGGAGCCACGTGTCACGCTCACCGATATCAGCGTGCATAAAAGTCAAGGCGCGGATGCTCAGTTGCTGGCCGAGATCGATGAGCTGTCGGCCTCGTTCGGCTTCTATACTGCGATCCGCGGTCAGCCTCAGTTTTCAGAGTTTCGCTTTGTCCGCCCCCGGATCAGGATCGAGCGTGACAAGGATGGCAAGCTCGACTGGAGCAACGAGGGTCGACTGACGGCTGCCGTGCGCGACGCACATCGCAATGAAACCGGCACGCAGGAAATCGATCCGAGCCTGGATGCCGCCGTCGACAGCGTACAAGTGGTCGATGGCGAGGTGACGCTCGTCGACGAGGCGTCGGGGCGGGAATTTCTCGCCCAAGGCCTGCAGGCGGACATCGACTGGGCTAAGCTGTCGAGCCCTCTCGGTGCCAAGGCATCCCTGAGTTTCGAAGGCCGACCGCTGACCCTGCAGATACAAACCAACTCTCCCCTGCTGTTGATCGGCGGCGAGGTTGCAGATGTCGCGCTCGGTCTCGAGGTCAAGGGCCTCTCCGGCCACTTCCAGGGCAAGGCCAATCTGATGAAAGCCGAGATTGGCGATGGTAGCCTCGAACTGAATTCGGCGGACGTACCGGCTTTTGCCGCCTTCAGTGGTCTGCGTCTGGCTGGCAGCGAGGATTGGCAGACCGCAGGATTGAAGACAAACCTCGTGACAACCGCCAATGAACTGCGTTTCGAAGACCTGTCCTTTCAGGTCAATAGCACCAGTGGTGACGGCTTCCTGGCGCTGACGCATCCGCCGCAGGCCCGTCCGAACCTCAGCGGCACCCTGGCACTTGAAAGGCTCGATCTCGCGGGATTGCTGCGCAGTCTCGAAATCGACATCGGCAACAAGGCCGAGGCCCGGCTGCCGAGCGTGATCGAGTGGGTCGATTTCGATGTGACGGTCTCGGCCGGCACGGCGACATTCGCGCCATTCGAACTCTCCGGTCTCGGCGCGAGCCTGATCGGCAAGGGCGACAGTCTGAAACTCGTGATCGGCGACGCGGCATTTCTCGGCGGCTCCCTGAGCGCCCGTTTTTCCCGCCCGGATGCCGCCGCCGATCAGGACGCAGATCTCAGCCTTTCACTTGAGGATATCAATGTCGAACGCTTGATCGACGGCCTTCAGCTGGACGGCACCCTCCCGACGGGGCGGGGTTCGATCCATCTGGCGGCGCGTCTGCCCAATGGTGGACCGGATGGCAATTTCGTCCAAAACATTGAGGCCATGTCCGGCACGCTGCGGTTTCGCGCCGATGACGGGGTGCTGCGCAACTTTGATGCCGATGGCCTGCGGGCAATGGCGAAGGGACACGCCTATTTTCAGCTGAGCGCTGCTGGTGATGAGGATTTCGCCTTCAACCAGTTGGACCTGACAGCGCGTTTCGATCATGGATCGGCTGACATCGAAAGAGCCGAGATCTCCGGCAGCCGCGATACGCTGACCCTGAGCGGCATCGCACCCTTCACCCGACAGGCGCTCGCGCTGAGGGCGGAGTTGATGCCGAATGGCGATCCGGATGCCGAAGAGGGCGGTCCGCTCTCCTTCTTCATCGGCGGCGTCTGGACCGATCCGGTCATCTCTCCGGTGCCAACTGTCCCTCCTCCATCCGCCGCTCCGCGCCTGCCGACAGGTCTGGTGCCGTAAACGCTCAAGCCTGCCGTTTCGCAATGTTTCGGCAGTCGCTAAGATAGCCCGAATCAAGCGTGTCTGGGGGAACGGACGTTGCGGGGAATTCTATCGGGACTGATCAAGATCGCGCTGGCCTCGCTGATTGCCGGCTCGTTTCTGGCGTTTTTCGGACTCTCACCCAAAGTCATACTCGACTATTTCGGCCTGACGCCGGACGAGATCTACACGGCACTTCTCGCCGGTTTCGGCTGGGCCGCCCCGCGCATGCTGCTCGGCGCGATGATCGTGCTGCCGCTATGGCTGATCACTTACATCCTGCTGCCGCCACGCGAATAGGCATGGCGGTGCTTTCCAGGGCGGCTAAGAGGACGTTCGTGCAGCGACATGCTCGTCGCGCTGGCGCTGCAGTTCCCGCTGCTTCGTCGTCAGGGAGGCGATGATGACGCCAATGGTGACGATGCCGATCAGGATGGTGCAGACCGCATTGATTTCCGGCGTGACGCCGAGGCGCACCTGCGAATAGATCTTGATCGGCAGCGTCGTGGCACCCGGCCCGGTGGTGAAGCTGGCAATCACAAGATCGTCGAGCGACAGGGTGAAGGCCAGCATCCAGCCGGACACAACCGCTGGCAGGATCAGCGGAAGGGTGATCTTGAAGAAGGTCTTGACCGGCGGGCAGCCGAGATCCTGGGCAGCTTCCTCGAGGCTGGTGTCGAAGGTCAGCAGGCGTGACTGCACGACGATCGCCACGTAACACATGGTGAATGTCGTATGGGCGATGATCACCGTCACCAGGCCGCGATCGACGCCGACGGCAACAAACAGCAGCAGCAGCGACAGGCCGGTGATGACTTCCGGCATGACCAGCGGCGCGTAGACCATGCCGGAAAACAGCAGGCGGCCGGGGAAGCGGCCATAGCGCACGAGGGCCAATGCCGTCAGCGTGCCAAGCACCGTGCCGAGCGAGGCACTGAGCAGGCCGACCCTGAGCGTCACCCAGGCGGCATCCATCAGGCCGGCGTTCGACCACATCTCGCGATACCATTTCAGCGAGAAACCGCCCCAGACGGTGACGAGCTTGGAATCGTTGAACGAGTAGATCACCAGGATCAGGATCGGAATGTAGAGAAAGGCAAAACCGATGGAGAGGATGGTCGCGTCGAACTTACCGGATTTCATCTGGGCGCCCTCCCCTCACACTTTCTGTTGCTGGTTCTGGAAGATCGCGATCGGCACGACCAGCATCAGAAGCAGCAGCACGGCGACGGCAGAGGCCAGCGGCCAGTCGCGGTTGCCGAAGAATTCCGTCCACAGCGTCTTGCCGATCATCAGCGTCTCGGCGCCGCCCAAGAGGTCGGGAATGACAAATTCGCCGGTGATCGGGATGAAGCAGATCATCGAGCCTGCGATCACGCCCGGGATGGACAGCGGGAAGGTGATCTTCCAGAAGGCCTTCCACGGTGGGCAGCCGAGATCGCTTGCGGCCTCCAGCAGCGTGCCGTCGAGCTTTTCCAGCGCCGAATAGAGCGGCAGGACCATGAAGGGCAGATAGGAATAGACGATGCCGATAAACACGGCCGTCTCGGTGCGGAAGATCTGCACCTGATCATTCGGATCCATCAGGCCCAGTGAGTGCAGCGCAATGGTCAGCAGGCCCTCGGGCTTGAGGATGCCGATCCAGGCATAGACGCGGATCAGGAAGGACGTCCAGAACGGCAGGATGACCAGCATCAGCAGCGTCGGGCGGATGGTGACCGAGGCGCGCGCCATGGCCAGCGCCATCGGATAGCCGATCAGCAGCAGCAGAAGCGTCGAGATCGCCGCGATCCGGAGCGACGACAGATAGGCGTTCATGTAGAGCGAGTCTTCGAGCAGGAAGAAGTAGTTCTCGAAATCCAGCTGGGAAAAATAATCGCGGATCGAGGCCAGGCCTTCGAAGACCGGCGTATAGGGTGGCATGGCGATCGCCGTGTCCGACAGCGAGATCTTCACGATGATCAGGAAGGGTGCGACGAAAAACAGCACCATCCAGAGATACGGAACGAGCACCACCAGCCAACGGGCCGGATCGGATTTCGGTGTCGAGACGGGTTCGGCCATGGTCGCCTCCTCAGCGCGTCAGGACAAGGCCGGCATCTGCCGACCAGGATAGCCAGACCATGTCGCCAAAGGTGATCGGCCTGTCGACCAGACGAGAGACATTGGCCTGAGCCGCACGGAACATGCGGCCATCATCCAGCTTGACGATGAAGACCGAGAAGTCGCCGAGATAGCCGATATCCCAGACTTCGCCGTGCAGGGCATTGACGGAAACGTCGGCCGGCTGGTCGACCGATATGCGTACCTTTTCCGGCCGGATGGCAAAGGCGACCGCATCGCCGGGCGCGGCTGCACATGTCTGCTCAACCGTGACGTTGATGCCTTCGCAATCCACTTTCACCGTATCGCTGGCTGTTGCTGCATCGCGGCTGATCAGCTTGCCCTCGAGCAGGTTGATGTCGCCGATGAAATCCGCAACATAACGGCTGTTGGGCGCCTCGTAGATCTCGGCCGGCGTGGCCACCTGGATCAGGATGCCCTTGTCCATGACGGCGATGCGGTCGGACACGGTCATCGCCTCTTCCTGGTCGTGGGTGACGATCAGGAAGGTCAGACCGAGCTTGGTCTGGATATCCATCAGCTCGAACTGTGTTTCCTCGCGCAGCTTGCGGTCGAGCGCGCCGAGCGGCTCGTCGAGCAGCAGCACCTTGGGGCGCTTGGCAAGCGAACGGGCGAGCGCCACACGCTGGCGCTGGCCGCCTGACAACTGGTTCGGCTTGCGTTTGGCAAACTGGTCGAGCTTGACGAGCTTGAGCATTTCCTGGACGCGTGCGTCGATTTCGCCCCGGGGCAGGCTGTCCTGTTCGAGCCCGAAGGCGATGTTCTTTTCGACCGTCATATGCGGGAACAGCGCGTAGGACTGGAACATCATATTGGTCGGCCGCTTGTAGGGCGGCGTGCCGGACAGGTCCTTGCCCTGCAGCAGGATGCGGCCCGATGTCGGCTGTTCGAAGCCGGCCAGCATGCGCATCAGCGTGGTCTTGCCACATCCGGAGGGACCGAGCAGCGAGAAGAATTCGCGCTCATAGATATCCAGCGTCAGATTGTCGACCGCGACGAAATCGCCGAAACGTTTCGTGACATTTTCAAAACGGATGAAGGGAACCGCATCCGGATCGGTCCATGGTGAGAATTTACGCTTAACTGGCCCCAGAGATTTCGCCATCGCCCGACCCCGACTGTCTTGTTGTTCTTTGCTTTTTGTTCTGTTTTTTTGTTTTGGCCCCACAAGAAAAAGCCGGGCGATTGAGGCGCCCGGCTGATGTCCTTGACCGTTAGCTGCCGGTCTTGATCTGGGTCCAGACCCGGTTGAGCACCCGCTGTTCCTTCGGGCCATAGGGCGAGATCGTGAAGAGCTTCTTGACCGTCTCCTCGGTCGGATAGACGGACGGATTCTTGATCACCGCCTCATCCAGCATTGCCTGAGAGGCAAGATTGCCATTGGCATACTGGACATAGTTCGAGGCCTTGGCGATGACCTCCGGCTTCATCAGAAAGTTGATGAATTCATGCGCTTCGGCGACATTCTTGGAATCCGCCGGGATCGCCAGGTTGTCGAACCACATGTAGGTGCCTTCCTTCGGGATCACATATTCGATCTCGACGCCGTTCTTGGCTTCTTCCGCACGCGCCTTGGCCTGCAGGATGTCGCCCGACCAGCCGATCGTGACGCAGATGTCGCCATTGGCAAGATCATCGATATAGGAGGACGAATTGAAGGTCTTCACGAAGGGGCGGATCTGCGAATAGACCGCGCCACCGGCTTCGAGGTCGGCGGTCGCCTTGCTGTCCGGATCCTTGCCGATGTAGTTCATCGAAATGGCAAAGGTCTCGTCCGATGCATCGAGAATGTTGATGCCGCAGGCCTTCAGCTTTTCCGCGTTTTCCGGCTTGAAGATCGCATCCCAGCTGTCGACCTTGAAGTCGGCGCCGAGCGCTTCCTTCAGCTTGGCCGAGTTATAGCCGATGCCGGTCGTGCCCCACATGTAGTTGACGGCATATTCGTTGCCGGGATCGTATTTTGCCAGGCGCTCGGAAATATCCGGCCACATGTTGGAAATGTTCGGCAGCTTGGACTTGTCGAGCTTCTGGAACACACCTGCGGTGATCTGGCGGGCCAGGAACGGGCCGGTCGGCACGACGACATCGTAGCCGGAGCCGCCGGCGAGCAGCTTGGTCTCCAGCAATTCGTTCGAATCGAAGACGTCATAGACGACCTTGATGCCGGTCTCCTTGGTGAACTCCTCGAGAACGGACTCATCGATATAGTCAGACCAGTTGTAGACATGGACGACGCGCTCCTGCGCCTGGACAGCCGATGCGATGAAGATTGTCGCCAGGGCCACAGACGCGGTGCGAATGAATTGAGACTTCATTTTTTCTCCTGTTCCAGCTTCGAGACCGAGGGTCCCACAATGCCATTCCCGTTTTTTTTTAAGAGACTAGAAAGGAATTGGACGGGCGACAAGCGAAATTCTTCGCAGGTGCAAAGGCAAATTTTGGTCCGCCGGGAATTACTGGAAGTCGAAGGCACTTAATCCCGTGACCATTTCATCAAGGCCGAGCGGACGCGTCAGGGGCGGCTCGGCGCGCGACAGACAGCCCGAACGCTCGCACAGCCGACAGGCGGTGCCGATCGGAACGGGGTCGACAGCCGGGGCACGCACGACATCCGCATAAACCACATCGTCCGCCTGGGCGATGTCGCAGCCGATGAGCAGAGCCGTGCGCCTCACCCGCTCCCCAAAGCCCGCCTGAGGGCCTTCCAGCGTGCGTGAGACCGTCAGGAAACCGGCGCCATCAGGCATCTGGACATGATCGACAAGCAGTTGGGCCGGCTGGGCGAAGGCCACATGAATGTTGAGCTTGGGACAGAGGCCGCCGAATTTTGCCTGGGGAAAGCCTTGCGCGCCGCTGCGGCGGAAGCGATTGCCGGCATTGTCGACTTCCAGAAGGAAAAACGGCACGCCCTGCGCACCCGGCCGCTGCAGCATGGTCAGACGATTGGCCGCCTGCTCGAACGAGACATTGAAGCGGGCGCGCAGCACGTCGACATCATAGCGGGCGCGCTGGGCTGCCGCCAGGAAGGCGCCGTAAGGCATCATCAACGCATGGGCGGCATAACGCGCCAGTTCGAACCGCCCGAGCCGCCGCGCCTCGCCGGACGTCAGGCCCAGATCCTCCAGCGCCGCCTGGATCTCGTCATTCAACGCCAGCAGACAGACCTCCATCGCCACTTCGCGCAACTGGTCGAAGGCGGACAGCCGCTCGGACAGAAACAGGCGCATGGAATGGCGGTCGTAGCGGCGACGTAATGACGGCATGGTCTGCACCGGCAGGGCCCGCACGACGATGCCGTGCTTGGTTCTCAGCCAGGATTTCAGGGCAACGGCGAGATCATCGCCGGCGGCCAAGCCGAGCGCGGCGTGGAACGCCTCTGCGGCATCCTCGATGCGGGCGTAGAAATTGGCCCGCCTCTCGATCACCTCGCGCACTTCGTCGATCGGCAGCCTGGCACCCGACAGCGACGTCTCATGGCCTTCGCGGGCGAGAAGGTCGGCGAGATCGGTCAGGCGTGCGGCCTGCTCGCGGTATGCGCGGTAGAGCTTGACGATGCCGTTTGCCGCATTGGGTGCGGCTTCGGCAATCTCGATCAGCTCCTGATCGCCCGGCAGTTCGCCGGACAGAAGCGGATCGGCGAAGACCTCGCGCAACAGGCTCGCCGTGCCGCCGGCCTCACCCTGCAGCTCGTCGAGGTCGACCTTGTAGACCGATGCCAGTTTCAGCAGCAGCTGGACCGTCAGCGGACGCTGGTTGCGCTCGATCAGATTGAGATAGGAGGGCGAAATCTCCAACGCCTCGGCCATGGCCGTCTGGGTCAGGCCCAGACCATTGCGAATGCGCCGGACACGCGGGCCGGCAAAGATCTTGTTCTCAGCCATTCGATAGCCTTTTTACAAATTCCGACAACATTCGCGCCTGTCATAACTTTACATAATTTACAATTTTACACCGCACGCCTGTCAAAGACAAGACAGCCTAACCTCTTTCAACACGTTGATTTCATGTTTTTTCTAGCCGATTTGTGCGGCGCGATGTAAATCTAGTCACATCAAAGACGAGCAAAATTAACGACGAGCTCGTATCAAGGAGTGAAAGGGAGACTATAATGACTGATTTTTACAATCTGGTTCCGAACGCACCGAAGGGCCGCTATGACGGCATCCAGCGCAGCTACACCGCCGAAGACGTCAAGCGTCTGCGCGGCTCGGTCGAGATCAAGCATTCGCTCGCCGAAATGGGCGCCAACCGGTTGTGGAAGCTGATCCACGAGGAAGATTTCGTCAACGCGCTCGGCGCGCTTTCCGGCAACCAGGCGATGCAGATGGTGCGCGCCGGTCTGAAGGCGATCTATCTCTCCGGCTGGCAGGTTGCCGCCGATGCCAATACCGCCTCGTCGATGTATCCCGACCAGTCGCTCTATCCGGCCAATGCCGCACCGGAGCTTGCCAAGCGGATCAACAAGACGCTGCAGCGCGCCGACCAGATCGAAACCCAGGAAGGCAACGGCCTTTCGGTCGAAACCTGGTTCGCGCCGATCGTTGCCGATGCGGAAGCCGGTTTCGGCGGGCCACTCAACTCTTTCGAGATCATGAAGGCGTTCATCGAGGCGGGTGCTGCCGGCGTTCACTATGAAGACCAGCTGGCTTCGGAAAAGAAATGCGGCCATCTCGGCGGCAAGGTGCTGATCCCGACGCAGGCACATATCCGCAACCTGTCTGCGGCACGCCTGGCCGCCGACGTCATGGGCACGCCGACGCTGATCATCGCCCGCACCGATGCCGAAGCGGCAAAGCTGCTGACCTCGGATATCGACGAGCGCGACCGGCCCTTCGTCGACTACGATGCCGGCCGCACGGCGGAAGGCTTCTACCAGGTGAAGAACGGCATCGAGCCATGCATTGCCCGCGCGATCGCCTATGCACCGCATTGCGACATGATCTGGATGGAAACCTCCAAGCCGGATCTCGAGCAGGCGCGCAGGTTCGCCGAAGCCGTGCACAAGATGCATCCGGGCAAGAAGCTCGCCTACAATTGCTCGCCGTCGTTCAACTGGAAGAAGAACCTCGATGACGCGACGATCGCCAAGTACCAGAAGGAACTCGGCGCGATGGGCTACAAGTTCCAGTTCATCACGCTCGCCGGCTTCCACCAACTGAACTACGGCATGTTCGAGCTGGCACGCGGCTACAAGGATCGCCAGATGTCGGCCTATTCGGAGCTGCAGCAGGCGGAGTTTGCCGCCGAAGCCAACGGCTATACCGCGACCAAGCACCAGCGCGAAGTCGGCACCGGCTATTTCGATGCCGTGTCGCTGGCGATCTCGGGTGGCCAGTCGTCGACCACGGCGATGGGCGAATCCACCGAGCACGACCAGTTCCGCCCAGCGGCGGAGTGATGCCGGGGCAATTGCCCCTCACCCTACCCTCTCCCCGCAAGCGGGGAGAGGGGGAGCCCAGCAATGGAGGCATCGACATGCGTCTTCTCCCCCGCCTGCGGGGAGAAGGTGGCGGCAGCCGGATGAGGGGCCAAGCCTTACCGAAAGACCACATTTCAACAACCCCTAATACAAGAGGAGAAATACCATGACCCCGCAGACCCGAGTCAAAGAACGCGCAGAAGAACAGTCATCGGCGATGAGCACCGATCAGCAGGCGATGATCCGCATGCTGGCCAATGACCTGCACCGCCTGAACCATTCGATCATGAAGGCCGTCGATGCCGGCGTGTCCGTCGAGCTGGTCCGCTCCGCCCGCCACCATGGTGGCGACGGCAACTGGGGCGATCTCTTGATCCCGGTCATCGTGACCCAGGGCGCTCACGCCGCCTGATCCGAACATTTGTCTACCGTCCGGCCCTGACCTCCGGAACGGCTGCCCGCACAAGGATCGCCTCGGGGGAGGAGCGACGGTCATTGTGCGGGCTTTTTCGTCAGAGCCGAAACCAGTTCATGCGCGGTTGGCGCGATGGCCGGCAAACAGGTCGGAATGCGCGCGCAGCAGTTTTGTCATGCGGTCGACCACCGTGCGGATCTCCGGGCGATGGCGATCGTCATTGTTCATCACGATCCACTGGCGGTGACGCAGGTCGACGATCTCCCCGCCTGCCCTTTGCAGCCTTGGCTCCTGGTCGCCGACAAAACAGGGCAGCACCGCAATGCCCGCACCCGCCAGCGCCAGATCCCTGAGCGAGCGCGGCCGGTTGACGGTTGCAACGATCCGGTCCGCCACCTGTTCATGCGGCCAGCGCAGATAGGCGGAAATGGCGTTGTCCCGATCGACGGCCAACCAGCGCTCCGGCCCGGCATCGACGGTGTTGCGGGCCCGGAAAGGCGCATAGGCGACCTCCCCGACGAGGGACGTGGCGAGGTTGAGCTCATCCGGTTCGAACGCGCGCATGCCGATGTCGCTTTCCCGGTGGGCGAGACTTGCGCGCTGTTCACCGATGAAAAGATTGATGCGAAAGGCATCGCGCTCCTGGCGAATGGCCGGGAAGTTTTCCGCCAGCAGCCAGCCGATCCAGGTGCCGACCGCAATCCGCACCAGGGCATCGGACGCTGTCCCGCGTCGCCAGATATCGACCTTGCGCGAGGCGGATTCCAGTTCACCCAGATGATCGAGCAGGGCCCTGCCGTCAGCGGTCAACGTGTAGCCGGTCTGGCTGCGGTGAAACAGCGGCCGCCCCAGATCCTCCTCCAGCACCAGCATGCGACGACCGATGGTGGCGGGGCTCAATCCACTGGCGGACGCCGCCCCGGTCAGGCCACCCAGGCGGGCGACCTGGAGAAAAAGCTGATAGGAATCCCATGCTATGTTTTTCATCGATGAAAGACATAGCGCATTATTGCGCGTTTATGGAGCGAAATTTAGCCGATAGATGGGGTGATGGATTGAAAAAGAGGAGATCCGTCATGGTCGAGATCTATGCAGCGATGGCTGTCGAGGCCCTCAGAGAACGCAATACGCAGAATCCCCGCGTCGAAGAAGAGGCGTTTTATCAGGCTTACCGGGAAAGCTGGTGGACTCGACTGAGCAAAGCCTGGAGCGCCAAGCGGCGGAAACAGGCGGTCGCGAAAGCGAAAGCGGAGCGGGAGTGGTGCTGTGACGGGCAACCGGCCGAGTGAGGCGATCGGTATCATTGGTCATCAACCGCCTGCTTTATAGTCTGGATCGTCTCCGCGCCGGCAAGGCTGGCGCGGAGATGGTTACGCGGGTCAGACGCTGACGCGTCGACCTTCCTTGTCGGCCGACTTACGATCGGCGCCGTGTTTTTCGATGATCGCCTTGGCGTCCTCGACCGAGATACGATGCTTCTTGGCAAAAGCGATCGGCTCATAGGGCTTTGCTTCAGCGCTTGTGTTTTTATCGGACATGAAAGTCTCCGTTCGTGCGGGATCCGGCGGGGCGCCGAAACCTGTGGAATTCGTGTTGGCTGGTAAGGATTGGGTCGGCCTAGTCTGCCCGCGATCTTTTCGCAGGCGGCCGCCTCGACGTGTTCTCTATGTGGGAAGAGGCTGCGTCTTTACAAGGATGAGGTCCGGACTAGCGCATCTGCATGCCTGTCTGTCCGTGCCATCCGCCATGTTGCCCTGCAAACAAAGGCAGCATGCAAAGGGGGTGGTCAGTATTTTTTCTTGCGCACGGTCTTGTTGCCGCGCGGTCCCGACGTGATCGGCGTGCGGTTGCGGCTTTCCTCCAGCAGACCACGCCAACGCTCCACACGATCGGCATCGAGCGTGCCCGTCTTGACTGCGGCCTGGACCGCACAGCCCGGCTCATGCACATGGGTGCAATCGCGAAAGCGGCACTGCTCGGCGAGATCGGTAATATCGCTGAACAGAGCTTCGATGCCGTCGGCGATGTCGCTGACATAGAGGGTGCGGATGCCCGGCGTATCGACCACCCAGCCACCGCCGGCAATCGCGTGCAGAGAGCGCGCCGTCGTGGTGTGGCGACCCTGCGCATCATATTCGCGGATATCGCCGGTTTTCTGCAGGCTTTCGGATCCGGCAAGCGTATTGACCAGCGTCGACTTGCCGACGCCGGACGAGCCGACCAGCGCAACCGTCTGGCCAGCGCCGCACCAAGGTTTCAACGCTGCAATCGCATCTGCCGACTTGGCGTTGAGGACAACGACCGACAGATCGCGCTGCAAGGCCCTTGCCTGCTGCGCATAGGTGTCCGCATCGGCGACGGTGTCGGCCTTGGTCAGCACGATCACCGGTGTCGCTCCAGCCTGATGCGCCATGATCAGATAGCGCTCCAGCCGTGCCGGATTGAAATCGGCGTTGCAGGACGTGGCAATGAACAGCGTATCGACATTGGCTGCGGCCAGCTGCTGGCCGTGCTTCAGTTCGGTGCGCCGCTGCAGGACCGTCTTGCGCTCAAGCCGGCGAACCAGCATCTGCGTGAACGGGTCGGCGAGAACCCAGTCTCCCACGGCAAAGTCGGCCGTGTTGACGTTCGAGCCGATCTCGAGCGCCACCGGGCCACGGGCATCGATCGCCTCGAGGCGCGCACGATGAACGGAAGAAATGCGCCGGGGCGCGAGGTCCATTTCGTCGGGCATGACCTGCGTGCTGAAAAATTCAGACCAGCCCAGCGGCTCCAGCGATGATGGATTGTTCGAACCAGTCACAGTCTTCGCATCATTCATGGCTTCTCCCGATGTTTTGGCCCGGCCTTGCCAGCCAGCATCAAGATAGGCCTAACGGCGATCCGATGGATTGCAACAAAAAAAGGCCAGGCAATCAGCCTGACCTCCCTGGGTAAACTTGCTTTCGACAGTGCCGGTACATCCGCGGTCAAAGGAAAGCAGTTTCCGATTATACAGCCTGCAGGTTGCAAGCAGACATCTTGCCCGACTTCTTGTCGCGCTCGAGGTCGAAGCCGATCTTCTGGCCTTCGACGATTTCGCGCATTCCGGCGCGCTCGACGGCAGAGATATGAACGAACGCGTCAGCGTCGCCATTGTCAGGCTGGATGAAGCCGAAGCCCTTGGTGGAGTTAAACCATTTTACTGTGCCGGTGATCATGATGAACCCTTTCATAGCAGTATTGAGTAACCACAGTGCCGAAGCGCTGCGGATGGTGGTAGCGAATTTTGAAATGAAGGTTCGTTCAGGGCGCGATTGAAAAAAGCGCGGTAACCAAAGCTCAGCAAGCAAAATATCGACAAGCCCGATATAGGCAAGCGTACCGGTATTGTCAACTTTTAGTTTTTGCTAACCTGGCGATCGTCCCCTGCTTGCATTAGCGATGAATGCCGAGATGACGCTCATTGCGCCATGCGGACTGCCGCCTGCAGCTGGTTCATCGCGATGAAGAACGGCGCTGCAGGCATAGACATCCTGCCTGGAGTATCAGGCCGCCCTTGCGGCCGTGGCGCGACTGCCGCGCTCTGCCTCGATGCGGAATTGCTGCAGCAAATCGCGCAGCGCGTCGGTCTGGCCCGACAGGTCCTGCGTTGCGGCCGTGGCTTCCTCGACCATGGCGGCGTTCTGCTGGGTCATCTGGTCCATGCGTGACACCGCGCCATTGACCTCCTGCAGGGCGCCGGACTGTTCGCGGCTGGTTTCAGCGATCTTTTCGACATGTTCGCTGATGGCGGAAATCTGGCTGCCGATGCGCGACAGAACCTCGCCGGTCTGCTGCACATGGGTGGCACCACTTGCGACTTCCTGTGCCGAACGATTGATCAGACCCTTGATCTCCTTGGCGGCACCGGCCGAGCGCTGGGCGAGTTCCCGCACTTCCTGGGCGACGACGGCAAAGCCCTTGCCAGCTTCGCCAGCACGGGCGGCTTCGACGCCGGCATTCAGCGCCAGAAGGTTGGTCTGGAAGGCGATCTCGTCGATCACGCCGATGATGCTGGAGATCTGGCCCGAGGCTTCCTCGATCCGGCCCATGGCCGAAATCGCACTGCCGACAACGACGGCGGATTCATCGGCATTCTTCTTGGCGTCACGCACCACGCCATTGACGCGTTCGGCACGCTCTGAGGCGGACCTTACGGCGACGGTAATCTCGTCGACGGCAGCCGCCGTCTCTTCGAGCGAGGCCGCCTGCTGTTCGGTGCGGCGGGCAAGATCGACGGCGGATTGCGCCATCTGCCGTCCGTTGTTCTGGATCATGTCCACATTGCCGGCGATCTGGCGCATGGTGTCGCGCAGGCGGGCAAGCGACAGATTAAAATCGGTGCGCAGCGTTTCGAGACGGCCGTGGAACCGGCCCTCGATCTCGAAGGAAATGTCGCCATTGGCGAGGCGTTCCAGCGCCTGGGCGAGCTTCGTCACGGCATGATCGATCTCGGCATCCAGCGCCTGCTTGTCGGCATCGTTGCGGCGGCGCTCGGCTTCGGCTTGCTGTTGTTCAAGCTGACGTTCCGTCTCCATCTCGATCTTGGTATGGGCGTTGGACTTGAACACACCCAAGGCACGCGCCATCGCGCCAATTTCATCGCCGCGCTTGTCGCCGATGATGCCGGCTTCCAGGTCGCCTTCGGCAAGGCGCTGCATCGTGGCCGTGATGCGCGCGATCGGTCTCTGCAGAGTCAGCACCAGTGCGACGCCGCCGAAGATGGCGACAACGACGCCGGCCACCATGGTCGAGATCGACAGGCGGTTGGCCTCCTGGCTTTCCGTGCCCGCAACATCCTTCTGCAGATCGGCAAAGGCGGTCAGCGACGCCCAGATCGTATCCATGGTCTTGCTGGCTTCGGCATAACTTGCGATGCGGTCGGCGCTGGATTTGACCAGCGTCTCGCTATCGGTTGTCAGGCCCGCCAGGTGCGGGGTGATGGCAGCGGCAAGGCTTTCGTAAAATGCCTTGTCGGCGATGCTGCCGCCGAGCACGGTAAGATTGTCGCCGACCAGCTTGATCTGGCGCAGCAGCGGATCGCGGGCCTTGTCATCCTTGGCCATCAGGAAGGCGGCAGTGATCAGGCGCAGATCATAGACATCGGCAATCAGCATGCGGCTGCCCGACAGGACGTCGGCGGCCTGCACCGCGCTGGTTTCGACGGCGGCAAAGCGGCTGACGGCGAGCGCATTCTTCTCCGCGGCACTGTCGCGCAGAATGGTTTCATAACCACGGAATTTCGCCATGACCGGCCCGATGGCACGAGCGGCCTCCAGGCTGGTATCACCCGTGGCAAGCTTTTCCTTCAATTCGGCAATGCTTGCCTGCAACGTCTTGCCCAGGTCCTTGTGCTGCGGCGGCAATGCCGTTGCGATCTTGCGCTGGGTCTTGACGAGTTCGGGCAGCGCCTTCTGCAGAACCGGGAACTGCGCTTCCGGCAGGCCGGCGGAGAAATAATCCTTGGTGAGCGTGGCCATGAAGTTGGCGGCGGCAGTCAGGCGGTCGGCTTCGCGCAACGCGCTCTTCGCATCGTTTTCGCCCGAGACCACGGCGCGCTGCAATTTCTGCGCTTCGTCGGAGACACGGATCTGCTGGGCCATCAGGCTTTTCAGATGTTCATTGATGCCGGTTGCGAGCTGAACTTCGGCCTGGTGCAATTGCCACAGGCTGTCGATCTTCTGGTTGATCGCACCGGTACCGGCAATCGCTTCGTCGAGAAAATTGCGGCCGACACCATCTGCACCGATTTCCGTGACGTTGACCTGAAGCGTAGCCTGCTGGGCCGACAGTTCGGCAAGAACGGCGGCGCGCGTTTCCTCCGATGTTTCGCTGAGGAAGCGGGCCATGGTTGCGTTGACGTTTCTGAAGCCATTGAGCGACCGCATGGTGCCGTTCGAGATCTCCATGCGCTGCTGCAACATGCCGGAGGCGTAAAGGCCCATCAACCCGACGGCCGTGATCGACAGCACAAATGGCAGGACGAAGGCCATGACTTTGGTCGATATGGAAAAACGCGACAAAATACGATCGATCAACTGGTGTCCTCCAAGCAATTGCGACGCTTGCGCGCCGACTCCCCCCTGCCTGCAATCCATCGTCGTGCAACCTGAAACAGTGCACAGCGATTTTTCGGCAAGTCTCCCAAGTCGAGCGTGCAACAAAAGTATCAAGACGAAGTTAAGTGAGGATCTGCCGCTAATGCAGCCGCGCGCACATGTTTGCAGGCCACAGCCGTGCGGATGCACCCGAGGGACTGCATGTCTCGATATCGGGGAAAATCGGTCGAGATCCGGCGCCCGTTCAGGACCATCCCACCCGGGCCGAACCTTATCTTGCTGTGGACGTGATTAGTGGATCAGGCAGATGGCGAGGGCTGCCAGGGCGCTGGCTGCGTAAGCACTGAGGATCGCGAGATGGAGCAGCCGGTCGCGGTCGGCGTCCCGCGTGCGGGCAATGGCAATGGCGCGGGGCTTGCGGTCATGTCTGTTCATCAGCGCTGTCCTCATAGTAGGCCACTCGTCAGGAAGCATGCCTCTTCAGGCTCGCCGGCCCGACCTCATGTCACGGATCCCTCAGAGGAGCCGCTCCGGCATTCGGTCAGGATGGCGGACGCATGTTAACAAGTGCTGAATTATCAGGCGAAGCTTGCGCGGACCGGTGGAAAAGACCGCATGGCGGCCGAGCCGATTGAAGTGCTGTCAGAGGCTCTCGCCGGCGGCAAATCCGGACGCCCAGGCCCATTGGAAATTGTAGCCGCCGAGCCAGCCGGTCACATCGACACATTCGCCAATGAAATAGAGGCCGGGAACGGTCTTGGCCACCATCGTCCGGCTATCGAGATGTCGGGTATCGACGCCGCCGAGCGTGACTTCCGCAGTCCGATAGCCTTCCGACCCCGCGGGCTTGATTACCCATCGCCGGAGATGCTGCTCGACGGATGCCAGCGCCTTGTCGGTCTGGTCGGCCAGCGGCCTGTCGAGCTTGAGGCTGTCTGCGATGTATTGCGCCAAGCGTTTCGGCAGGTGCTGGGCGAGCACGGTCTGGACCGCCTGACGACCGTTTTCACGTTTGGCCTTTTTCAGTCCTTCGAGCACCGCCACATCCGGCTCCAGCGACAGGATGATCTCGTCGCCCTCGCGCCAGTAGCTGGAGATCTGCAGGATCGCCGGGCCCGAGAGACCGCGATGGGTAAACAGCATGGCCTCGCGAAAGCCGGTCTTGCCATGACGGACTTCGGCATCGACGGCGACGCCGGCGAGTTCGGCCAGATCGGCGAGCAGGTTCGGCTCCAGCGTCAGGGGCACCAGCGCCGGCCTTGTTTCGGTGACGGTCAGGCCGAACTGCTCGGCGATGCGATAGGCAAAGCCGGTGGCACCCATTTTCGGGATCGACTTGCCGCCGCAGGCGACAACCAGCGACCTGGCCGTGATCGTGCCTTCCGACGTCTGCAGCCGAAAGCCGTCGATGCCATGTTCGACCGTGTCGATCGTCGTCGAGAGCTTGAGGTCGACATGGGCGGCCCGCATCTCTTCCAGCAGCATGCGGATGATATCCTTGGCGCTGTCATCGCAGAACAGCTGGCCCAGGGTCTTTTCGTGCCAGGCGATCCCGTGGCGATCGACCAAGGCGATGAAGTCGTGCGGCGTATAGCGGGCCAGTGCCGACTTGGCGAAATGCGGATTTTCCGAAAGATAATTCTTCGGGCCTGCGTGGATATTGGTGAAGTTGCAGCGACCGCCGCCGGAGATGCGGATCTTTTCGCCCGGCGCCTTGGCGTGGTCGAGGATCACGACGGAGCGGCCGCGCCTGCCGGCTGTCATTGCCGCCATCATGCCGGCCGCGCCTGCGCCAAGGATGGCGACGTCATACTGCTTGGCCATGCCTGGCTCCCGATCCGCGTTCATCGCCTGTCTTTTCGATCGGGCCGTCAAAGTCAACGGTCCCCCCTCGCCAATTGGCAAAGTCTGGTTATGATGGTTCCATCAAACAACCCGAACCGGTGAGACATGCCTCCTAAAAAGACAATGCTGAGACCCCAAGGCGCGGCAAAGAAAAAGGCGAGCATCCCCCCGGACCCCAGATCGATGCGTGGCGTGAGCACCTGGAAGGAAGCGGCCGGCTGGCTGCGGGCGCGCGGCATCGAGGATATCGAATGCATCACGCCCGACCTTGCCGGCGTGCCGCGCGGCAAGATGATGCCGTCGTCAAAATTCACGTCGAACACGTCGCTGGCGCTGCCGTCCGCCCTCTATCGCCACACGATCTCCGGTGAATATCCGGAGGAAACCGGCAATTTCCGCTATGAACCGCGCGACAGCGACCTGAAGCTGGTGCCCGACCTTTCGACGCTCTCCGTCGTTCCATGGGAGACCGATCCGACCGCGCAGGTGATCTGCGACATCGTCGGCTCGACCGGCGAGGACGTTCCCTATACCCCACGCAACGTGCTGAAAAACGTGGTGCGCATGTATGCGGACCGCGGCTGGAAACCGGTCGTTGCGCCGGAAATCGAATTCTATCTCGTCGCAACCAATGACGACCCCGACTATCCGCTGCATCCGCCGAAGGGCCGCTCCGGTCGCGCCATCGTCAGTGGCCAGGGCTATTCGATCGCCGGCATCAACGAATTCGACGAACTGATCGACGATATCTATCACTTCTCGGAAAAGCAGGGGCTGGAGATCGACACGCTGATCCATGAAGAGGGTCCGGCGCAGCTCGAAATCAACCTGCGCCACGGCGATCCGATCGAGCTTGCCGACCAGGTTTTCCTGTTCAAACGCACGATCCGCGAAGCTGCCCTCAAGCACGGCATCTATGCGACGTTCATGGCCAAGCCGATGCAGGGACAGGCTGGATCGGCGATGCATATCCACCAGTCGGTGGTCGATATCGAAACCGGCAAGAACGTCTTTTCCAATCCCGACGGCTCACCGTCGAAGGAATTCTTCCACTTCATCGGCGGCATGCAGAGCTTCGTGCCCAAGGCGCTGGTGATGATGGCACCTTACGTGAATTCCTATCGCCGCCTGACGCCCGACATGTCGGCGCCGGTCAACAATGCCTGGGGTTATGACAACCGCACCACGGCCTTCCGCGTTCCGGTGTCCGACGCCGCTGCCCGGCGTATCGAAAACCGCCTGCCCGGCTCCGACTGCAATCCCTATCTAGCGCTCGCCGCCTCGCTCGGCTGCGGTCTGCTTGGCATCCTCAAGGAAGTCGAACCGACGGCCGCGTCGGAAGGCACCGCCAACGAAGGTTCGGTCGATCTGCCGCGTGGCCTGCTGGAAGCCGTGTCGCAGCTGGAATCGGACGATGCCCTGGCCGAAGTCCTGAGCGCCGAGTTCATCGGCCTCTATGCCGGGGTCAAGCGCGGCGAGTTCGAGACTTTCATGCAGGTGATCAGCCCGTGGGAACGCGAATTCCTTCTCCTGAACGTCTGAGGAGCGCGTTTCATGGCATGGCAAAGTCCTATCGCACCCGGCCTGTCCTGGTATCAGGCGAGTGCCGGAGAGCGTCCGGAATATCCGGCGCTTGACGGCTCCGTCAGCGCGGACGTCGCCATTGTCGGCGGCGGTTATACAGGGCTGCAGGCGGCCTATCATCTGGCGACGCGCGGCGTCTCGGTCGTGCTGATCGAGGGCCATCGCTTCGGCGACGGCGCATCGGGTCGCAATGGTGGCCAGCTCGGCACCGGCCAGCGCGCATGGCCGGACGAACTGGAGGAAGAACTCGGCTACGAGCGTTCCAAGGCGCTGTTCGACATGGCGGAAAACGCCAAGCAGCATCTGCTCGGCTTTGCCGACACGCATGGCATCGACATGGAATACATGCCGGGACAGATGAATGTGTCGCACAAGAAAAGCTACGGCGACGACTATCGGCGCTCCGCCGAGATCCTGGCAACCCGCTACAACTATCCGCATGTCAGCTTCATGGACCAGGCCGAGACGGCCGAGCGCCTTGGGTCACATCGCTATTTCTGCGGCATGCGCGACACCGGAACCGGCCATATCCACCCGCTGAAGCTGCTGATCGGGCTGGCGCGCGTGGCGGCAGGATCCGGGGCGCGCCTCCACGAAATGACACCGGCCACGGCGATCCGCCAGAATGGCGGCAAGACGCTGATCGATACGCCCCGCGGCACGATTACCGCCGACAAGGTGCTGATCGCGACCAATGCCTATATCGGCAATCTGGAACCGGTGACGGCTGCCCGGGTGATGCCGATCCGTTCGTTCATCGGCGCGACCGTGCCGCTCGACAAATTCCCGGATGTGATCCCCGGCTCGGAAGCCGTCGCCGACAGCCGTTTCGTCGTGCGCTATTTTCGCAAGAGCCAGGACGGGCGGCTGCTGTTCGGCGGCCGCGAGGCCTATACGTCGGACAGCCCGCGTGACATTTCCACCCATATCCGGCGCCAGATCGCCGAGATCTACCCGTCTCTCAAGGATATCGAGATGACACATGCCTGGGGCGGCTCGGTCGGCATCACGCTGCCGCGCAAGCCGTTTGCCCGCGAGGTCATGCCCGGCGTCACGTCGATCGGCGGATTTTCCGGCCATGGCGTGATGTTGTCAAACTATTCAGGCAAGATGTACGCCGATTCGATTGCCGGAAATTCGAGTGAACTGGACCTGCTCAAGCAACTCAAGATCCCGCCCTTCCCCGGTGGTGCACGGCTCAGAAGCCCGCTTCTGTTCCTGGCGCTGACTTGGTATGCGCTTCGGGACAGGTTCTGAAATCCGGCTGCGGCATTGCGCTGCAGCAGAGATTTTCATTCGGGCTCTGGCTTTTTTAAATCGATTAGATTACAAACCTAGCCACGAATTTCGAGTGAGAGACGCCGTATGAGCAGCCAGATCATCCCCGTTGAACCTTTTGACTATGTCGTCTTCGGCGGCACCGGCGACCTTGCCGAACGAAAGCTGTTGCCGGCGCTCTATCATCGCCAGCTGGCCGGCCAGTTGACCGAGCCGACCCGGATCATCGGGGCCTCGCGCACGGCCATGACCGACGACGAATATCGTCAGTACACGCTCGCCGCGTTGAAGGAACATCTGAAGGCTGAGGAACTCGACGAGGCTGAGCTGGCTAAATTTCTCGCTCGTATCTTCTATGTCGCGGTCGATGCCAAGTCCGATCAGGGCTGGAGCCAGCTGAAGACCCTGCTCGACACCGGCAAGGATATCGTTCGCGCCTTTTACCTCGCCGTGTCGCCATCGATCTTCGGCGATATTGCCGACAAGATCCGCGATCACAAGCTGATCACCAAATCGACCCGGATCGTGGTTGAAAAGCCGATCGGTCGCGACCTCGCCTCCGCCCAGGCGCTGAACGACACGGTCGGCAAGGTGTTCAAGGAAGAGCAGATCTTCCGTATCGACCACTATCTCGGCAAGGAAACCGTGCAGAACCTGATGGCGCTGCGTTTTGCCAACGCGCTCTACGAGCCGCTGTGGAACTCCGCCCATATCGATCACGTGCAGATCACGGTTGCCGAATCCGTCGGCCTGGAAGGTCGCGTCACCTATTACGACAAGGCCGGCGCGCTGCGCGACATGGTGCAGAACCATATCCTGCAGCTGCTCTGCCTCGTGGCCATGGAAGCTCCCTCCTCGCTCGACGCCGAAGCGGTGCGCGACGAGAAGCTGAAGGTTCTGCGCTCGCTGAAGCCGATCACCGGCGCCAATGTCGAGAAGCAGACGGTGCGCGGCCAGTACCGCGCCGGCGCGTCTGCCGGCGGCGCCGTCAACGGCTATCAGGAAGAACTGGGTGCCGCCTCCGACACGGAAACCTTCGTGGCGATCAAGACAGAGATCAACAACTGGCGCTGGGCCGGCGTACCGTTCTACCTGCGCACCGGCAAACGTCTTGCCAACCGCATGTCGGAAATCGTCATCGCCTTCAAGCCGATCCCGCATTCGATCTTCGGCGAAAGCGCCGGTCGCATCGAAGCCAACAAGCTGGTCATTCGCCTTCAGCCGGACGAAGGCGTCAAGCAGTGGCTGATGATCAAGGATCCGGGTCCGGGCGGCATGCGCCTGCGCCACGTATCGCTCGACATGAGCTTTGCCCAGGCTTTCGAGGTCCGCAATCCCGACGCCTATGAACGCCTGCTGATGGACGTCATCCGTTCGAACCAGACGCTGTTCATGCGCCGCGACGAAGTCGAGGCGGCGTGGAACTGGGTCGATCCGATCCTGAAAGCCTGGGAAGAAATCGGCCAGAAGGCGCAGGGCTATACGTCCGGCACCTGGGGTCCAAGCCAGGCCATCGCGCTGATCGAGCGCGACGGTCGCACCTGGCACGAAAACGACTAAGGCCGGGGATCGCGATGGCGCATCACATGCATACATTCGAGACCGGAGCGGCACTGGCCGAGGCATTGGCCACGCGCGTTACGTCGGCGCTGGCCGCAGCGATCGCAGCCAAGGGAGAGGCGACGCTCGCCATTTCCGGCGGCTCGACACCGAAGGCCTTTTTCGAGGCTCTGTCGGCGTGCAAGCTCGACTGGTCGAAGGTCAAGATCACCCTGGTGGACGAACGCTTCGTGCCGGCAGACAATGCACGGTCGAACCATCTTCTGGTCTCGACACATCTGCTGAAGAACGAAGCGGCATCGGCCGAATTCGTGCCGCTCTATCGTCCGGAAGCAACGATCGAGGAAGCGGCCGTCACCGCGTCCGGGATCGTTCCCGGCATGACCGAGCCTTTCGACGTTGCCATTCTCGGCATGGGGACTGACGGGCACACCGCCTCGTTCTTCCCGGGTGGCGATCATCTGGCGGCGGCGCTCGACCTTTCCAAGCCGCGCCGGGTGATGACCATGGAAGCGCCGGGCGCCGGCGAGGCACGGCTGACCCTGTCGTTCTCAGCGCTGCAGGATGCGGGCCTTCTGGTTGTGCATATCGAGGGTGCCGAAAAGAAAACCGTGCTGGACAAGGCATTGTCCGGCACCGACGAGGGCGACATGCCGATCCGGGCCGTTCTTGAACGGGCCCAGACGACACCCGACATCTATTGGGCGCCCTGAGAGGCTTGCCCTGCCCTGCCGGTTGAGGAGACCGGCAGGGGCCTTATAACGACAAGACGATGACCGTTCGGGCCTGTCGAGGCCCCCGCACGATGCGTGCCCAAGGCGCTCGTGCCCAGTTGAGGAGCAACATCCGATGAGTGCAGATCGCCGTATCGAAGCCATTACCAAGCGCATTGTCGAACGGTCGAAACCGACCCGCGAGCTCTATCTCGAGCGCACCCGCCGCGCGATCACCAAGGGCGTGCACCGCTCGACACTGTCGTGCGGCAACCTCGCGCATGGCTTTGCCGTCTGTTCCCCCGGGGACAAGGCGGCGCTTGCCGGCGACATCGTCCCCAATCTCGGCATCATCACGTCCTATAATGACATGCTGTCGGCGCATCAGCCGTTCGAGACCTATCCGGCGCAGATCCGCAAGGCGGCGGCCGAAGTCGGCGGCGTCGCCCAGGTGGCCGGCGGCGTTCCGGCGATGTGCGATGGCGTGACCCAGGGGCAGCCCGGCATGGAACTGTCGCTGTTTTCGCGCGACGCGATTGCCATGTCCGCCGGCATCGGCCTCAGCCACAACATGTTCGATTCCACCGTCTATCTCGGCGTCTGCGACAAGATCGTACCCGGCCTGATGATCGCGGCGCTGACCTTCGGCCATCTGCCGGCGGTCTTCGTGCCGGCCGGTCCGATGACCACCGGCCTGCCGAACGACGAGAAGTCGCGTATCCGCCAGCTCTATGCCGAAGGCAAGGTCGGCCGCGAGGAACTGCTGGAAGCCGAATCCAAGTCCTATCATGGCCCCGGCACCTGCACCTTCTACGGCACCGCCAATTCCAACCAGATGCTGATGGAGATCATGGGCTTCCACCTGCCCGGCGCTTCCTTCATCAATCCGGGCACGCCGCTGCGCGACGCGCTGACCCGGGAAGCGACGAAGCGGGCGCTGGCGATCACCGCGCTCGGCAACGAGTTCACGCCGGCCGGCGAGATGATCGACGAGCGTTCGATCGTCAATGGCGTGGTCGGCCTGCACGCGACCGGCGGCTCGACCAATCACACGATGCACCTGCTCGCCATGGCGCGGGCCGGCGGCATCAAGCTGACCTGGGAAGACATTTCCGAGCTTTCCGACATCGTGCCGCTGCTCGCCCGCGTCTATCCGAACGGGCTTGCCGATGTGAACCATTTCCACGCCGCCGGCGGCATGGGTTTCCTGATCAAGCAATTGCTGAAGGCGGGCTTTGTGCATGACGATGTGCGCACGGTCTATGGCCAGGGTCTGACCGCCTATGCCATCGATCCGAAACTGGCCGAAGACGGCACCGTCAGGCGCGAACCTTCGGCGGAACAGAGTGCCGACCCGAAGGTGCTGACGACCTTCGACAAGCCGTTCCAGTCCAACGGCGGCCTGAAGATGCTGACCGGCTCGCTCGGCAAGGCGGTGATCAAGATCTCCGCCGTCAAGCCGGAGCGCCATGTCATCGAGGCCCCGGCGATCGTGTTCAACGACCAGCAGGAACTGCAGGAGGCTTTCAAGGCCGGCAAGCTCGAGCGCGATTTCATCGCGGTCGTGCGCTTCCAGGGACCGCGCGCCAACGGCATGCCGGAACTGCACCGCCTGACCCCGCCGCTCGGCGTGCTGCAGGATCGCGGCTTCAAGGTGGCACTGGTCACCGATGGCCGCATGTCGGGCGCATCGGGCAAGGTGCCGGCAGCCATCCATGTGACCCCGGAAGCCGTCGATGGCGGCCCGATTGCCAAGATCAAGGACGGCGACATCATTCGTCTCGACGCGATCGCCGGCACATTGGAAGTGCTGGTGAATGCCGGCGAGTTTGCCGCCCGCGAAGCGGCGACCGCCAATCTGGACGAGAATGAATACGGCATGGGCCGCGAGCTGTTTGCCAGCTTCCGCCGCATTGCCGGTCCGGCCGACCAGGGCGCCAGCGTCCTGTTTTAATCCCGGCCACACCCAGAGCAACGAGCCATCAGACCCCTGACGACGGGGCATGATGGCTCGTGCATGACTGCGACTTTTGTCGGATGCACCATCCGAGGCGCACAGATTTAACGAATTCGAAACTGCTAATTTTATATGTTTTTCAGGAGAAAGCGACGAATCAAAACATACATAACGATAGAAACAGATGTGATGTCGTTCTGCCGCTTGTCTACTTTCACGCAGTCTCGCTGCGTGAAGGATCATCAAAGGCTCTCTGGCAAAGAAGGACCAGGAACACATGTTTGGAAAGTCGCAGAACACTCGCTCACAGCTCGAATCGCTCGAGGTGATTACCGCCAACATCATGATCGCCGACGAGAACCTCAATATCCGCTACATGAATGCGGCCGTAAAGGATCTCCTGCGCGAGGCGGAAAGCGATCTGAAGAAGGAATTGCCGCGCTTCGAATTCAGCAAGCTCATCGGCAGCAATATCGACATCTTCCACAAGAACCCCTCCCATCAGCGCAATATGCTGGCGAGCCTGAATGCGCAGCACAAGGCGACGATCTGGGTCGGTCAGCGCGCCTTCGACCTGATCGTCACGCCGCTGAAGGACGGCTCGAAGAGGACCGGCTTCGTCGTGGAATGGGCGAATGCCAAGGAGCGACTTCAGAACATCGACTTCCAGAACCAGATCGCAGCCATCAGCCGCGTTCAGGCGATCATCGAATTCACGCCCGAGGGTGAGATCGTCTCGGCCAACGACAATTTCCTCAACGCCCTCGGCTACCGTATCGATGAGATCCGCGGCAAACATCACAGCATGCTGGTCGATGCCGACTACAGTCGCACCAACGACTATCAGGAATTCTGGAAGCAGCTTCGTGCCGGCAAATATCAGGCTGCAGAGTTCACACGTTTCGGCAAAGGCGGCAAGAAGGTCGTCATCAATGCCTCCTACAATCCGATCCTCGATGATCGCGGCCGGGTGACCAAGGTCGTCAAATTCGCGACCGACGTTACCGAGCGCGTACTGGCCGTCGACACGATCGGCGAGTCGCTGCGCAAAATGGCCGGTGGCGATGTCAGCTTCACGCTTGACAGGGCCTTCGCGCCAGATTTCGAGCCGCTGCGCACCAATCTAAACGAAGCTTTGAACCAGCTCGGCTCGACGCTCGGCGCCGTGGCGAAATCGACCGACCAGATCGACAGTGGTACCCGCGAAATCAGCCACAGCGCCCAGGATCTTTCCAAGCGGACCGAACAGCAGGCAGCATCACTCGAAGAGACGGCTGCAGCCCTCGACCAGATCACGGTGAACGTCAACAATGCCTCCAAGCGTGCCGATGAGGCGCGACACTCAACACAGATGGCCGATACGAGTGCGACCCGCTCCGGCCAGATCGTCGCGGAGGCCGTTGGCGCCATGGCGCGGATCGAGCAATCGTCGAACCAGATCTCCAACATCATTGGGGTTATCGACGAGATTGCCTTCCAGACCAACCTGCTGGCGCTCAACGCCGGTGTCGAGGCGGCGCGCGCCGGGGAGGCCGGCAAGGGTTTCGCCGTCGTCGCCCAGGAAGTGCGCGAATTGGCCCAGCGTTCCGCCCAAGCGGCAAAGGAGATCAAGGAACTGATCCGCAATTCGTCCGAAGAGGTGAAGAACGGTGTCAAGCTCGTCAGCGAGACCGGGGAAGCTCTGAAGACCATTCAGGAGAATATCGTCTCGGTCAACGACCACATGCAGGCGATCGCGAGCTCGGCACGCGAACAGGCAACAGGGCTTTCCGAAGTCAATTCGGCCGTCAACCAGATGGATCAGGTGACGCAGCAGAACGCCGCCATGGTCGAGGAATCGAATGCGGCCAGCGCCACGCTTGCCCATGAAACGGAACGTCTGCGGCAGTTCATCGCCCGCTTCTCGCTCGGCCATCACTATGCCGGCAACACTGCCAAAGGCTCAGGTACCCCCGTCAGACATGTGTCTTCAGCTTCGTCCGGACCACGTCCGGCAGCGCGACCGATGGCAACCCACGGCAATGCGGCCCTGAAGCAGGATGACTGGCAGGAATTCTGATCGCCTCGCCCGACCCCAATCAATAAAAAGGCCGGCTGTCTCAGCCGGCCTTATTTGTTCAGATCCTGGGCACCTTGGCGAAGCCCTTGCCGAGGATCGGCCCTGTCGGCCTGCCCGTCGGCGAGCCCCCCAGCGGCTCGACGGTGATCTCGTAAAGCTGCTCTTCCCGAGGTCCCGGCAGGCCGGGGCCATCGATCATGACGGTTCGCCAGCCATCCAGAACGCCGAGCGAGACCGGACCCATGTCCTTCGACGGCAGCGTCCAGACCTGCAGTGAGCGATCGTCCGGCACATCGACGTCAACCAGCGGCGTGACCCTGGCAGCATCATTGCCGAAATCCTCGATCATCACCACCGGCTGGCCGGCATCGTTCATCAGAATGGCGATCACCTGCGGATCAGGCCGGTTGCTCAGGGTATAGGCGAGACCGGCGATGAGGAGGACCGAGGCTGCGGTCGCCGACAATGCCATGCGTCTCCAGCGGCCGAGTGCACCGATTGCATTGTCATTCGCCGGTTGGACGGGAGGCTCCGCGGCGCGTTCGCTGCGCTCCGCCTGCACAGCCCCCGGCAATTGTTCCGGCGTTCGCAACTGGCCTTCTATGCGCGCCCAAAGATCGGGGGACAGGCTTGATGGCTCGCCAGCCAGATCGAGTTCGACGAAGCGGTCGCGGGCGAGACCGACGGCCCTTTGCAAAGCCGCATCGCCTTCCATCGCCGTTTCGAAAGCGGCACGATCGGTGTCATCCATCAGGCCGAGCACATAGGCATCAGCGCGTTCATCGATGTTCAACGGCTCGGTCATGCCATGCACTCCCGCAGTGCCAGAAGCGAGCGGCGGATCCAGGCCTTTGCGGTTCCGAGCGGCAGTTTCAGACGGCCAGCGATCTCGCCATGACTATAGCCCGAGACATAAGCCATCAGGACGGTCTTGCGGCGCAAGGCATCGAGGCGCGACAGGCAGGCGCGCAGACGGCTCGACTGGTCGAGATCGTCGAACAGATCGGCAAACAGGCCATCCTGCGCCTCGTCCTGCAGCCGTTCCAGGCTTTCCGTATCGGTCAGTTCTTCGCGCCGTCCGTCGCGGATGGCATTGAGCGACCGGCTCCTGACCACGGCATAGAGCCAGCCACGGGCGGATCCGCGTTCCGGGCTGTACTGCCCGGCTTTCTGCCAGATCTGCAGGAAGGCTTCCTGCACGATCTCCTCGGCCAGATCGTGGCGGCGCAGAATGCGTTCGGCAATCGTGACCATACGCGCAGCCTCGCTGTGATAGACCACGGCAAGTCCCTTGCGGTCCCCGGCGGCACAGGCCTTCAGCGCCGCTTCCAGCCGCTGTTGCGGATCCTCCATCCGAACTCCTTCTTGTCGTCTCGTCAAAGCGTAGCGGCGCGGCAGGCGATTGCAAGGCCTGTTGCCTGCGCCATGATGCCGACGATCCGTATCCCCGATCAATCCCATGTGTTCATCCCTTCTACGCATGAGACACGGCAGCAGACGATTTGGATGCAGAAAAAAATTCGAATTCACTGCATCCAAACTGCATCGCCCCGGTGTCTAGGGTTCAGGAGGCGCCATTCCGGCGTGTTCCGGATCCATTCATTCGGGAGAAGACCATGAAGACCTTGAGCATCCTCACCCTGACCGCCGCAACCGCACTGACCGCATTTTCGGCGCATGCCGCCCCTGCCCTCGGCCTTGCCGGCGACAAGACACTCGTGATGTTCGACACCGACAAGCCGGATGCCACCAAGACAATGGACGTGACGGGTGTGACCAAACTGGTCGGCCTCGACTTTCGCCCGGGCACCAAGACCATTGTCGGCGTGACGGCAGACAGCGTCATCGTGACGATCGATCCCGCGACCGGCGCGGCCACTGAAGTTGCCAAGATGGACAAGCCGCTGACAATCGGCGATGCGCCGGTTGTGGTCAATTTCAACCCCGCCGCCGACCGCCTGCGCTACATGACGGGCACCACGAACTATCGTGTCCATCCGGACACCGGTGCGGTCACCGTCGACGGCAATCTCGCCTTTGAAGAGGGCGACATGCACAAGGGCGAAGCCCCGAACACGGTGGCGGCTGCCTATACCAATTCGATGGGCAAGCCGGAAAAGACGGCGATGTACAATATCGATGCGACGATCGGCGCGCTGATCCAGCAGACCAAGCCGAATGACGGCACGCTGAAGGCGATCGGCAAGCTGGGCATCGAAGGCATGCCGAAGACCTATGCCTTCGACATTCAGGCAACCGGCGAAGGCAAGAACACCGCCTGGCTGGTCGCCGACAACAGCCTCTACACGGTCAATCTGGAAACAGGCGCCGCCACCAAGACCGGCATGCTTGCCGGGGTCGATATGCCGGTGCGCGCGATCACCGTAATGCCGGCGATGTAAAACCGGACACAGCAATCCCTCGCCCTGCTGGGGGGCGAGGGTCAGGGTGAGGGGCACGAGTTCAGCGCGTCCCGAGTTCGACGCTTGTCCCTCACCCGCCTCCCCTTTGCGATTGACCCTTCTCCCCGACAAGGGAGAAGGGTCTTTGCATTGGTTCAGCCGCGGATGAAGCCCAGGACATCGGCATTGAACTTGTCTGCCTGTGTCTGGGCCAGACCATGCTGACCACCTTCATAAACCTTGAAGGTCGAGCCCTTGACCAGCTTGGCGGCCTTTTCAGCTGTTGCCTTGATCGGCACGATCTGGTCGTCGTCGCCGTGGATGATCAGGGTCGGCTTGTCGATCGCCTTCAGGTCGTCGGTGTAGTCGACTTCCGAGAATTCCCGGATGCAATCGTACTGGCCCTTGATGCCGCCGGCGAGGCCCTGCAGGCGGAAGCTTTCGCGGAAGCCTTCATTGACGGTGACGCCCTCGCGGTTGAAGCCGTAGAAGGGCAGCGTCAGGTCATAGTAGAACTGCGACCGGTTGTTTGCCGTACCGGCGCGGATGCTGTCGAACACTTCCATCGGCACGCCTTCCGGATTGGCTTCCGTCTTCAGCATCAGCGGCGGAACGGCGCCGACCAGGACAACCTTGGCGACACGGGCCGAGCCGTGGCGACCGATATAGTGGGCCACTTCGCCGCCGCCGGTCGAATGACCGATCATGACGATGTCCTTGAGGTCGAGCTTCTCGATCAGTTCGGCCAGATCATCGGCATACTGGTCCATGTTGTTGCCATTCCAGGGCTGGTCGGAACGACCGTGGCCGCGGCGATCATGGGCGATGACCCGGTAACCCTGCAGGCCGAAATACAGCATCTGCGCATCCCAGGCGTCCGACGACAGCGGCCAGCCATGCGAGAAGAGGACAGGCTGGCCGTCTCTGGAGCCCCAGTCCTTGTAGAAGATATTCGTGCCGTCCTTGGTGGTGATGCTGCTCATGATCAAATCTCCTGGGTTGCTAGAGGCGAATGAAGGGGTTGCGAATGCCGGGGCATTCACCAAAGCGAGGGCTGCGAATGCCGTTCCGGCCACCAGCGCGTCCCTGCGGGTAAGCGAGAGTGCAGTTGAATTTCGGTCCGACATTTGGCTCTCCTTTTTAATTGCGTACTATTTGTTTGTGCGCAATTGATATCGCGCAGATTCGCATCGTTGTCAATTGCCACCAATTAAATAGTGCACAATTTTTCTTGTCGGCTGGATGCCGTATGGCAGCGCGACGACCAGCACGGTGCCATACCCTCACTCGCCATCAGGCTTGCCACCAACAAAAATGCCCCCGACCGGGATGGTCGAGGGCATGGATGGTCTGGACGAAGGCGGAAAAAACTAGAGCATCGCCATGTATTTCGGCAGTTCTCGCATGCTCGGAACGACAACCAGTGTCTTCACATTGCCGCGCTTGAAAGCGTTGAGGAAGCGATTGTAGTCCTCGAACACCACACAGCCGGAACTGTCGCCGCGTCGGCGCAGCAGGTAGGTATGGGTCAGGAAGCCGTCGCGATTGTACATCCTGGAATCGCCGACCGGGGTCATGCGGATCGCCTCGATGCCGTGGAAGCGGGATTCACGCATGCGCAGGCTGTAGACATTCGGCGGGGTCGGCCCCTGGTTCTTCATATGGACAAATTTCGGCTTGTCGCGCATGTGGCCGCGTCCGGAATGGGCCTCGAGCTTTTCGCCGTTCGGCATGTGAACGACGGCTTCGTCGATGACATAGACCGCGATGCGGCTGCCGGCGCCCGGGAGTTTCGATTTGCGGCTGAACAGGCCACCGGCACCATCATCGGTGGTGATGGGGTTGTCAGGCTTGGCATAGGCCAGCATGCTGGCCAGCGTTTTCGTCTTTTTCAGCTTCGGCGGCGCGGCCGGCGTTTCGGTGGTCAAAGGCTCGACCAGCACAGCCTTGGGCTTCGGCTTGGAGCCCGGCATCGGACCGTCATCCGGCAGGGCATCGTGGTCCATGTCCGGTTCGGACAGCAATTCGACGAAAGGTTCCTCGCGCGGATCGGCCTCGGCAACAACTTCAGAGGCCGTCGACGGGGCGGCATAACCGAGCGCCATGGTCGCCGCTGTGCTGGCTGCCACGGGAATGGAGGCGGTCATCACCGGATCCACGTCGTCTGCAGCGGTGCGGCGTTCATGCGCGGCCGTGGCAAGACCAGCCTGTTGGCGGGTCGCTTCCGCTTCGACCAGCGCTTCTCGCAGGACGGCCAATGCCTGCGGATCGGTGAAGCTCTCGATCCGGGCAAGCAACAGGCGATCGGATTTGTCGACTTCGGCCAGGCGCATGGCAGCCGGCAACATCAGCAGGCCAAGATGATCGGTCGCGGCGATCGCTTCGGCAAAACGGGCGCGCATCTTTTCAAGCGCGGCATGCTGCATACTGGCCGTGGTGATCGGGCGTGGTGCCAAAGGCTGGGCGAGCGCCAATGTGGGGCGCGGCAGCGAATGGCCGACTAGGGCCGGCGCTTCGACGGCCGAACTGGACAGACCCTTGACGATTGCAACAGTGGCCATGGCCCAGAAGCCGCAAGCAAGACCGATGCCCATGATGGTCGGCATGCTGGAGCCGCGCTTCTTGGTGCGCGACTTCGCCTTTACAACGGCAGACACATTGCCACCGGACACAAACTTGGTCGAGGACGCCATACTGATACTCGCTACCGGACTCACATGGCATCAATACGGCGATGCCGACACTCTTACAGGCCAGACAGATTGGAGATCCCATGCTGTCGGATGCCCTAAAGAATGAAGAAGTTTGGTAACCAAGAGGTTTACGCGCCGATATTTCTTGTCACATGGCGGGATGAAATCTGCTTCTTCCCGCCATCGGTACCGGCATACCTCACTATGCCTGAGCTGACAGGTCGGCAAGACATCAGACGGAGCGCGTCAGGCCGCCGTCGACCTTGATGTTCTGGCCGGTGATGTATCCGGCGCCGGACGAGGCCAGAAAGGCAACCGTTGCAGCCACTTCCTCGCTGGTGCCATAACGCTTCATCGGCACTCCATCACGGCGCTCTTCGGTCGCCGGCAAACTGTCGATCCAGCCCGGAAGCACGTTGTTCATGCGGACGTTTTCCGCCGCATAGGTATCGGCAAAGATCTTGGTGAAGGCTGCAAGACCGGCACGCGCGACGGCCGAGGTGGGGAACATGGCGCTCGGCTCAAACGCCCAGGCCGTCGAGATGTTGATGATCACACCCGATTTCTGCGCCTGCATGATCGGTGTGACAAGACGGGTCGGACGGATGACGTTCAGCAGATAGACGTCGATGCCCTTGTGCCAGTCCTCGTCGGTAATTTCGAGGATCTGCGCGCGCGGACCGTGGCCTGCGCTGTTAACCAAGACATCGACCCGGCCCCAGGCGGACATGGTGCTATCGACCAGGCGCTTGAGGTCGTCGTTCGACTGGTTGGAGCCGGTGACGCCGATCCCGCCGAGGTCCTGCGCCAGCGCCTCGCCCTTTCCCGACGACGACAGGATCGCAACCTTGAAGCCGTCTGCGGCCAGCCGCTTTGCGGCGGCCGCTCCCATCCCGCTTCCACCCGCAGTAACGATGGCAACCTTCTGTTCGGACATGACTATCTCTCCCTTTGTCTGGCCGGGAGGATCATGAGCTTTGCACTCGATGTCCAGTCAGAAAAAATGAAGGCCGGTGCAGCTTGCGCCACACCGGCCTTCAATCACGAAACGAAAAGCGCCTTACCAGCTGCGAACGTCGAGCACGCGGTCCCTGTGGGCCGGATGTGTCGAGAAGACGAAGATGCGGTCGAGTTCCTTCTGGGTCAGCAGACGCAGGAAGCGGATCTCGGCGGTATTGTTGGAAAACGTCTTCAAGAGGATGCTGCCGATCTTGTTGATGCGTGCATCCGGAATGTCGAAATAGAATTGCTTGGGAAGATTGACCTGCGTGATCAGCGAAATGATCGCCCCGCTCATCGAGATGCGGACGACGTCGCAACGGCGCGCGGCCATATGCGTCATGCCGTTCTCGGTATATTCGAGACGCCCCGCGTTCATCGTGTCTTCCATGCGGTACCGGTTTTCCCGGTCGTACATGAAGGATTCTTCCTTTTTCAGAAAATGAGAGCCACCTGTCGCAGCCATTGTTCCTGTCCCTGTATTTTTGCCGTTCTTATGAGCAAAAAGCTAGCAGTGACAGTTTAACAGTCGGTATTTCGAAAGCCCCATTCTTGGGTGAAAAAAGGCCCTGTCGCAACTACGGCTAACAGGGCCTTAATCCTCAACCACACGCGAAACCTCCGGAAAACAGGGAGGTCAACGGCGATATGTCTGCCCGGCCGCGTCAAAAAGGTGCAGCTTCGACTTGTCCGCAGAGAAGCGCAGCTTCGTGCCCTTCTTAACATCGACGATACCCGGCAGCTTGACGACGATCGGCGCGTCCTCGGCCGGTCCCTGGACATAGAGCATGGTCACTTCGCCCAGCGCCTCGACGATATCGACGAGCCCCTCGAAGAGATAGTCGTCACCGGTGGCAACCGCGATGTCTTCCGGGCGAACGCCGAAGCTTGCGGCCTTGCCTTTTTCACTGGCCTGCGTCGCGATATCGACAGCGACTGTGCTGCCATCCTTGAGCTTCAACGTGGTGGCCTGACCGGCTTCGACAATGGTTGCCGGCATGATGTTCATCGCCGGCGAGCCGATGAACTGGGCGACAAAAAGATTGGCCGGGCGCTCGTAGAGTTCGAGCGGCGGGCCGACCTGCTCGATGCGGCCGGCAGACAGCACGACGATCCGGTCGGCCAGCGTCATCGCCTCGACCTGGTCATGGGTGACGTAGATCATCGTCGTGTCGGGCATGCTGTCGTTGAGCTTGGCGATCTCGATGCGGGTGGCGACACGCAGGGCCGCATCCAGGTTCGACAGCGGCTCGTCGAAGAGGAAGACCTTCGGGTCGCGGCAGATGGCACGGCCGATGGCGACGCGCTGGCGCTGGCCACCGGACAGGGCTTTCGGCAGGCGATCGAGATACGGTCCGAGCTGCAGGATGTCGCCTGCCGCGCGTACGCGTCGGTCGATCTCTTCCTTGCTCTCGCCGGCAATGCGCATGCCAAACGCCATGTTGTCGTAGACCGTCATATGCGGGTAGAGCGCATAGGACTGGAAGACCATGGCGATGCCGCGCTTGGAGGGCGGGATATCGTTGACGCGCTGGCCATCGATCAGCATTTCACCACTGGTTATGTCCTCAAGGCCGGCAATCATGCGCAGAAGCGTTGATTTCCCGCAGCCCGACGGCCCGACAAAAACGATGAACTCGCCCTGTTTGATGTCGAGATCGATCCCGTGCAGGACCTTGACCTGCCCGTATGCCTTGCGAATGTCCTTGAGAACCAAGCCCGTCATTGTCTTCCTCCCCTTTTAGACATGACGCGCGAAATACGCGCCCCATGCCGGCAATTCTGCGTGGTTGTCGTTCATCTCACTTGTGAAGCCATGGCCTTCGAGCGCCACCCATTCGCCGGCCGGAAGCGCAATTGCGCTTGCTTCCGGGCTCATGTTGAACAGGCAGAGCAGCGTCTCGTTGCCGAAGGACCGTGTATAGGCCAGCTGCGTTTCGCCGGCCGCGTGGAATTCGATATCGCCCTTGGCAAAGGCCGGGTGCTTGCGGCGGAAGGCCAGAAAGCGACGGTAATGTTCGAGAACCGTCTCCTCCTTGCCGACCTGCGTGTTCACCGAGCGCAGCACATGCTCCACCGGGATCGGCAACCAGGTCTTGGCGGCTGTCGAGAAACCCGCCTGGGCCGCATGATTGTCCCAGACCATCGGCGTGCGGCAGCCGTCGCGACCCTTGAATTCCGGCCAGAACTGGATGCCATAAGGATCCTGCAGGTCTTCGAAGGCAATGTCGGCCTCGGTCAGGCCAAGCTCTTCGCCCTGATAGATGCAGACCGAGCCGCGCTGGGTCAGCAACAGCGCCGACATCATCTTGGCATAGGTGTCGCGGTCGAGCACGTCAGCACCCCAGCGGGTGATGTGGCGGACGACATCGTGGTTGGAAAACGCCCAGCAGGCCCAGCCTTCCGGGGCTGCCGCGGCAAAATTGATCTGCGTCTGCTTGACCACATCCGGCGTCAGCGGTTCCGGAGCCAGGAATTCGAAGGCGTAACACATCTGCATCTTGTCATTGCCGGAGGTGTATTCGCCGACGATCTCGAGACCACGCTGGCTGTCGCCCACTTCGCCGACGGCGGCAATTGCCGGATATTCGTCGAGCAACGCGCGGAAGCGCTTGAGGAAGGCGATATTCTCCGGGCGGTTCTTGTCGTAGAGGTGCTCCTGGAAATTGTAGGGATTGACCGCCGGTGCCGTCGAGGCGTTGCGGCGTTCCGGCGCCAGCGCCGGATTGTCGCGCAGTTCCTTGTCGTGGAAGTAGAAATTAATGGTGTCGAGGCGGAAGCCATCGACGCCGCGCTCCAGCCAGAACCGGGTGGCAGCGAGCAGCGCATCCTGGACTTCCGGATTGTGCAGGTTCATGTCGGGCTGCGAGGTCAAGAAGTTGTGCATGTAATATTGCATGCGGGTCGGATCCCACTGCCATGCGGAACCGCCGAAGATCGACAGCCAGTTGTTCGGCGGCGTGCCATCCGGCTTCGGATCCGACCAGACATACCAGTCCGACTTCGGATTGACGCGGCTCGAGCGGCTTTCGACAAACCACGGATGCTGATCCGACGAGTGCGACATGACGAGGTCGATCATGACGCGAATGCCCAGGCGATGGGCCTCGGCGATCAGTCCGTCGAAATCGGTAAGCGAGCCGAACATCGGATCGACGTCGACATAGTTCGACACGTCATAGCCGAAGTCCTTCATCGGCGAGGCGAAGAAGGGCGAGATCCAGATCGCATCGGCGCCAAGCTCGGCAATGTGGTGCAGCCGCGCAGTGATGCCTTTGAGGTCACCGATGCCGTCGCCATTGCTGTCCTGGTAGGAACGCGGATAGATCTGGTAGATCACCGCGCCACGCCACCAGTCCTTGTCGGCGGTCAGCATCGATTGCGTCGTAGAGCTCATGTTCAGTCCTTGTTGCATGTCAGTGAAGAGATTGCCTGCTCAGCCACCCTTGACCGAGCCAGCGAGCAGACCCCGGACGAGGTAGCGCTGCAGGGCGAAGAAGACGCAGAGAGGAACGATGATGGTGATGAAGGCGGATGCCGTCAGGATCTCCCAATTGCCACCACGCGAGCCGAGCAGGTTGACGAGGCGACCGGTCAGAACCAGTTCGTTGTCGCCGGACCCGAGGAAGACCATGGCGATCAGCAGGTCGTTCCAGGTCCAGAGGAACTGGAAGATGGCAAACGAGGCCAGTGCCGGGTAGGACAGCGGCAGGACGATCTTGATGAAGATCTCGAAATCGGAGGCGCCGTCGACGCGGGCGGATTCCATGATCTCGCGCGGCAGGCCGGCGATATAGTTGCGCAGCAGATAGATGGCGAGCGGCAGGCCGAAGCCCATATGCGCCAGCCAGATGCCGACATAACCCTTGGCCGGGACGCCGAAGAAGGCGCCAACACCGTTATACATCTTGAGGAGCGGGATCAGCGACATCTGCAGCGGCACGACGAGCAGGCCGACGATGATGGCGAGCAGGATGGAGCGGCCCGGGAACTTCATCCAGGCCAGCGCATAAGCGGCAAAGGCCGCCACCAGGATCGGGATGATGGTGGAGGGAATGGCAACTGTGAGCGAATTGATGAAGGACTGGCCGATGCCTTCGGAGTTCAGCACCGTCTGGTAGTTTTCCAGCGTGAAGCGCGGCGGCACGGCCGAGGTGAAGAAGATGCGGTCGCCGCGGGAGCCTTCAAACGCCTTGGGCGATTCCAGGCGGAAATCGCCGTTTTCCTGCAGCGTCAGCTTGCTGCCGTCATTGCGCTCGGCAACGGCGCCCGGTTCGAAATCGGCCGGCTTGTTGATGTTGACGCCGAAGGCGCTGACGGTACCGCCCTTGCCGTCGAAGACATTGCCGGTAATGACGAACTGACCGTTTTCCTCGACCTGGGCGCTGGCTGGCGGCGCCCGATAGATGGCGTTCTGGCTGGAGGTGGTCAGCGCCGTCCACCAGCCGGAGGCGACGATCTGGTCCTTGTCGCGCAGGGACGAGATCAACAGGCCGGCGGTCGGCAGAGTCCAGAGCGCGACCAGCAGCAGGACGGTGAGATTGACGACGATCGTCAGCGGCGAAAGCTTGGTGGCGTGCATCTCAGTGTCCTTCCATTTCCCGGCGGGCATTGCGGATGTTCCAGATCATGATCGGCACGACCATGATCATGATGACGACAGCGATGGCGGCACCCTTGCCGAAATCGCCGCCGCCGCGGAACATCCAGTCGAACATCAGGTTGGCGAGAACCTGTGTCTGCCACTGGCCGTTGGTCATCGCCAAAACGATATCGAAGACCTTGAGGACGAGGATGGTGATGGTGGTCCAGACGACCGCGATGGTGTTCCAGATCTGCGGCACCTTGATCTTCATGAAGATCTGCCAGGGATTGGCGCCATCAATGATTGCGGCCTCGATGGTTTCCTCCGGAATGCCGCGCAGAGCGGCCGACAAGAGAACCATAGCGAAACCGGTCTGGATCCAGATCAGGATGACCATCAGGAAGATGTTGTTCCAGAACGGCAGCGCGATCCAGATCTGCGGATCGCCGCCAAAGGCGACGACGATGGCGTTCAGGATGCCGATCTGCTCGGAGCCGGCATCGCGGTAGTCATAGACGAATTTCCAGATGACCGAAGCGCCGACAAAGGAGATCGCCATCGGCATAAAGATCAGCGATTTGGCGATGTTGCCCCACCAGATGCGGTCGGTCATGGCCGCGATGATGAGGCCGAACAGCGTGGCTGCGGCCGGCACGACGATCAGCCAGAGAAGATTGTTGTAGATCGACTGGCGGAATTCGCCATCCTGCAGCATCCAGCGGAAATTGGCGAGGCCGACATAGTTCTCGCCGGACCGGTCGAGAAACGCATAGACCACCGAGGAAAACAGCGGATAGACCAGATAGACCGCCAATGAGATCAGGGCCGGCCCGAGAAAAAGCCAGGGGCGGATCAGCGCCGCCTTGCGCAGGTTTTCGGATGCGCGGGTCGTGTCCGTGATGCGCGACGGAAAGATCATGTCGAGCAGCAGGTTGGACCCATAGAAGTAGCCTATGGCTGCCGCGACACCGATCACGATCGTCAACAATGCAAAGAATAGCTGTTCCACTTGCGTTCCCTCCCTTTACGGGGTCCCCCTCGCCATAGGCACATGACGCCGGACCGCAGGCATTTTTGTATCTGTCGCCGGGCTCGATTTCCACGAGCCCGGCGGTGCTCCCTCTTCGGAGAGACTTACTTCAGGGCGTCCCAGGCCTTCTGGATTTCGCCGGTCACATCTTCCGCAGACTTGCCACCGGAATAGTCCACCATGCCGGTCCAGAAGGCACCGGCGCCGATCTTGCCGGGCATCAGGTCGGAGCCGTCGAAGCGGAACGTGGTGGCATTCAGGAGAATGTCACCCTGCTTGGCCATCGGGGCATTGGCATAGGTTTCCTTGTTGGCACCCTTGAACGGCGTGAGGAAGCTCGACTGCGCCATCCAGGTCTCATGCGCGATCGGTGTCTTGAGGAACTCGATGAAGGCGCGGGCAGCCGGGCTGTCCTTGGCAATCATGGCAAGCGTTCCGGCACCCAGCACCGGATTGCCGAGGTCGGCCTTGGATGCATAAGGCGGCATGTAGAAGAAGTCGGCATCTTCGCCGACAACCGTGCCCTCAGGGAAGAAGGACGGAATGAACGAAGCCTGATGGTGCAGATAGCACTTCGGCGGTGCACCGAAGAGACCCTTGGGGCTGTCGCGGAAGTCGGTCGAGGCCACGGCCTTGGCGCCACCATCGACGAACTTGTCGTTGCGGGCGAAGAAGCCGAACTCCTCGATCGCGCCGATCACGGCCGGATCGTTGAACTTGACCTCGTTAGTGACCCACTTGTCGTAGACATCAGCGGTCTGCGTGCGCAACATCATGTCTTCGACCCAGTCGGTGGCCGGCCAGCCGGTCGCGCCGCCGGAGCCGAGCCCGATGCACCACGGGGTACCGCCGTCAGCCGCGATCTTTTCGGTCAGCGCCTTCAACTCTTCCATTGTCTTGGGAACTTCGTAGCCGGCGTCCTCGAAGTTTTCCGGCACATACCAGACCAGCGACTTCACGTCGATCTTATAGGGAAGCGCGTAGAGGGCGGCTGCGCCGTCCTTGCCCTTGTAGGTCGAGAGATCAACCCAGGACTGTCCGGCGGAATAATTCTCCAGGAGCCAGTTCTTCGTCTCGTCGCCGAGCGGCGTCAGGTGGCCTTTCGACGCAAGGTCGGCGATCAGGCCGGGCTGCGGCAGAATGGCGACGTTCGGCGGGCTGCCGGCCTGGGTGTCGATGACGATCTGCTGTTCGTAGTTTTCCGACGAGGAATACTGAACATCAACACCCGTGGCTTCTTCGAAATAGGCGAAGATGCTCTCGAACAGAGCCTGGTCTTCGCCGCGCCATGGGCCAAAGATCGTCAGCGTCTGACCCTTCAGGTCATTGGCCTTCTTGAATTCCTCATAGCTCGCCCAATTGAATTTCGCGTCCTCGCCCGGCTTGAATTTCAGCTCGGCGGCGGACGTCATACCCGTGGTCAGCGCAGCGGCAGCGACCGTAATCAAAAACAGTTTCTTCATGTGATATACCTCCCATCACATATGGACGGCCAAACGTCCATTGGCTCGAAAGCCCCTTCCTCAAAGCGCTTTGGCCTACAAGTCATCCCACTCCGATCCCGTGGGAGTCAAGAGCTATCGTGAGATTGCCGTAAATAGTCGAATTGCGCATCCTAAAATGGTGCAGGTGCGCTCAAATATGGCAAGTTCACCCTTGTCGTCCGGGCAAAAACTGCGGCATAGTCGAAGCGCTTTGAGGCGCCGGCTTGAGGAGATGCCGGCGGCTCTTCGGCAATGGGAGAGGAATTGCCTGCCGTGAATCTGAAAGAACTGTCGCTCATGCTCGGCCTGTCGCAAACGACGATCAGCCGGGCCATCAACGGTTATCCCGAGGTGAACGAGGAAACGCGCCAGCGTGTGTTGAAGGCGGCCAAGGAGACCGGCTACAGACCCAACCGCGCCGCACAGCGCCTGGCCACGGGCAAGGCCGGCTCGATCGGCCTGATCATGCCCGTTTCGCCCGATCATGCCTCCGATATCCACTTTGCCGAGTTCCAGGGCGGTTTGGCCGAGGTGGCGATCGAACATGACTTTCACTTCGTCATCATGCCAGCGCGCGTCGAAGACGAACAGGAAGCAATCCGTTGGCTGGTGGCCAGCGGCAGCGTCGACGGCTACTATCTCGCCTATATGCGCGAAAACGATCCACGCATCGCCATGGCGCAATCCCTGTCCCTGCCGTTCATCGTGCATGGACGCTCTGGCGGGCGCGCCGAGGACTACGCCTATCTCGACGTCGACAACGAGGGCGCCTTCTACGATGCGGCACGTTTTCTGCTGCAGCTTGGCCACAGGCGTTTCGCGCTGCTGAACGGCCCGGCCGATCTGGACTTTGCGTTCCGTCGTAGACGGGGCACGGAAAAGGCTCTCGCCGAACACGGACTGATCCTGGATCCAGACCATATCCGCAACACCTTCATGGGCGATGAGCAGGGCTATCGCGGGATGAAGGAGATCCTGAGCGGGCCGCAGCGCCCGACAGCCGTGCTCTGCGCCAGCACGGTGCTGGCGCTCGGTGCCGTCAGGGCACTCAATGAAGCTCGCCTGAAACTCGGCGTCGATGTGTCGCTGATTGCCCATGACGACGAATTGCCGTTGCTGAAGCCGGAAAATTTCAGCGTCCCGCTGACAACGACACGTTCATCGCTGCGTCAGGCCGGCAAACGTGTTGCCGAGCGGCTGATCGCCATGATCCATACGGGCACAGACATGCAGAAGACGCAGCAGGAGCTGTGGAAGGTCGATCTGGTCGTCAGGTCATCGACAGGTCCGGCGCCGGCGGCGGATTGATCGCCGGTCGGCTCTAGCTCAGAACGTCGGGGCTTTTTCGCCCGCTGCGCGATAGGCCGCAATCACGGTGTTTGCCATCAGCATGGCGATGGTCATCGGACCGACACCGCCCGGAACCGGCGAGATCGCCGCAGCCACCGGCTTGCATTCGGCAAAAGCGACATCGCCGACGAGACGGAACTTGCCCTCGCCGCGCTCAGGAGCCGCGATCCGGTTGATGCCGACATCGATGATCGTCGCGCCCGGCTTGACCCAATCGGCCTTGACCATTTCCGGGCGGCCGACTGCAGCGACCAGGATATCGGCCTCGCGTGCCAAAGCCGGCAGGTCGCGGCTCTTCGAGTGGCCGATCGTCACCGTGGCATTGGCAGCCAGCAGAAGCTGGGCCATCGGCTTGCCGAACAGGTTGGAGCGGCCGATCACCAGTGCATTGAGGCCGGAGAGGTCGGCGCCGTGTACCTGGCGCACCAGGATCATCGCACCGGCCGGGGTACAGGAGACGAGGCCAGTTTTCGTATCGCCGATCGCCAGCTTGCCGGCGTTGACGACATGCAGGCCATCGACATCCTTCTCAGGCAGGATCGACTGGATCACCGGATCGGAGTTCAGCGGCTTTGGAAGTGGGAGCTGGACAAGGATGCCATCGATGGAGGGATCGGCGTTGAGCGAAGCCACGAGCGCCATTAGCTCATCCTGAGATGTGGTTTCCGGCAACGTGTGCTGCACGGAATTAAAACCGCATTGCTTGGCCATCTTGCTCTTGGCACCGACATAGGCGTGGCTTGCCGGATCGTTGCCGACAATCACCACGGCAAGGCCCGGCTTGCGGTGGCCACGCTTTTCGAGGGTTGCTGCTGCAGAGGTTACCGCCTCGACCACCGATGCGGCCGCTGCCTTTCCATCAATCACCGTCGTCACTGTCTCTCGCCCTCGCCTCACGTTTCGACAAGCTAGCGTCATCGACCCGGCGCCGTTTGCCTGTCTCCGTCCTATGCTGTCAAATTGCGGCATTTTGCAAGAGATGTGGCGGTGAGATGCGAGCACAACATGGAAAAGAGGAGTGGCAATCCGCATTGCCATTCCTCTCATCATTCTTTGAATGCACCCAGATCAGGGTCGCTCAGTGGCCTGAACCGGCCGCCGGCTCCTCGGTCTTCTCGCCCTCGACGATCACTGTGGCGTCCAGCGGCCCGCGGCTATCACCATCGGCTGCCTTGCGCGCGACTTCCTTGGAGACGTAATCAAGCTGTTCGATCAGCACCTGGCTGACAAAGCCCTCTCCGATATGGGCGTTCATGTCGGTCTTGATCTTTTCGCGGAAGACGGCGACATCAAATCCCTTGGTATTGGCAAGGTCGACCATCTTGTTGCCGATCAGCAGCGTAAACAGCTCATCGGTCATCAGCTCGGTCATCGGCAGTTCGACGCCGGTGATCTTTGCCTTGTCCATCATGAATGAGACGCGGGTGAGGAAGTAGCCCGATACACCGCCATCGGTGATGACGGGAATGGTGATCGGCTCGCCTTTCACCAATTCAAGCGGCGCCTTCTGATCTTCCTCGCTGGGGCCAGCCGGAGCCGTCGCCAGGCTGATGGCGCCGTAGACGGCGCCCAGCGTGACGATACAGACCCACAAACCAACAGCCAGTAACTTTCCCATCAGAACTCGCTATGCAGAAGGAATTGTTCCTGAGAGTAAGTGCCATCGCCGTCGGCTTCGCGCACAGCGTTCTTGAGCAGATCGGCAACGGCGCGCACAGCGTTCATGTGTGCTTCGACACGGCGCACGTTGAGCGCCAGCTTCTTCTTCAGCGAATGCATCTGCTCGACGTAGTTGACGGCGATCTCGCGCGGGTCGGTCTCTCTGAACAGCATGGTCAGTTCATAGAGGCAACGGCTCTTATGGGCATTGGACACCTTGAAATCGAAGTCGCGGTCTTTGCCGATGCGCTCGTTTTCATTGTCGATAATGCGTTCCAGACGCCCCAGAACCGTCTTTACACGGTACTCGCTCGAAACAACTTCCATGATGTCACCTCAAAACTATTCTAATTATTATTGTGCGGACTTGGATTCGGCCGAGGCGCCGAGCGTGCGCCTCTCAAGATCTGTCACCCAGCTCAAGGCCCGGCTTCGATCCGCTTCGTCCGTCTTGGCATTGGCGGTGTCCTGGCCGCGAGTGCGGGCAAGCGCTTCATCGTACATCTGCTGGGCGATGCCGATGCCACCGGAATCCGCAATCACCGAGCCCATCTGTTCGGCCATCATGCTCTTCCACATCTCGCCGGCATTGCCCTTGCCGTAGACTTCTTCGCTATCGTCCGGCAGCATCGACTGCACGAAATTGGTCAGGTAGACCGCTTCGAAATCGCGATAGATCTTCGGCGGTTCGCTGCTCTCGGCCTTTTCCGCAGCGGCTGCGCGCGTATCGGCGGCGCTGGCCTTGTTCAGGATCTCGACGGCGTTTCCGAATCCAGCACCCTTTTCAGCCAGGCTGGTTGCCAGGAAGTTCGCCCGGTTCGTCTTGAGCTTTTCCTGTGCTGCAGCAACTTGCGACGGATCAGCGGCGCGGACAACGTCCAGCACGAGATCGCTCGGAGGGGAAATGGCCACGGTGACATCCTCGATATGTGTTCGGGGCGATTATCACTCGTGAAGCTTGCTGGAGGCTGGTGTGGCGAACTGCAAATCGATCAGATCATAGATGGAGTTGTCGTCGGCTTCGCGATCCTCGTGTTCGCGCGCTTCCTTCATATTCTCTTCCAGACGATCGCCCTTGGCCCGTTCGCGCATGACCTTCATCTCCTGGACCTGTTGCAGACCGTGGAGCTGCTTGTCCGTGCTGGACAGCCGATCGAAACGATCGGCATAGTTCTGGGCAAAAAGCCGATGCAGGGGCTCAAGAGAGCCGATGGCGTCCATCACGGCGTCCATCGACACCGAGTTGTCCTCGATGCGCTTTGCCGTTGTGCTCAAGTCGCTTTCCGCCATGCGCTCCATGTGACGCTGCACGGCGACGAGGCGTTTCAGTTTTTCGGACTGCTTTTTCGGTCCCATTTCAGTGGTCCTCTGGCGCGACCTAGAAGTCGAAGATCATCGGGAAAGACTGGGCAAACTGCATGACCATCGCCGCGATGGAGAAATAGACCAGAAGCAACCCGCCAATCAGCAGGTAAGGCGTGGAAATGTAGAAGATCGGGATCTGCGGGGCCAGCTTGTTGACCAGACCCACGCCCACGTTGAACATCAGACCGAAGATGATGAACGGGCTCGCCAGCCGCAGCATCAGCATGAATGTCTTGGACAGGGTGTCGCTCAACGTGATCAGCATCTTCTGGGTATCGGGAAAGCCGCCCAGCGGCATGACCGAATAGGACTCCACCAGAGCGCGGAAGACCACATGGTGGAAATCCAGCATGAACAGGAGCAGCAAGCCGCCGAAACTGATCAGGTTGGTCAACTGGTTTTCGCTGGTGTCTTCGAGAACGTCGGCTGCACCCGGTGAGTTGAAGCCGATCGCCATCGAGGTGGCGGATCCGGCAAATTGCAGACCAAGCACGTAAAGCCTGGGGACCAGGCCATACATCGAGCCGATCAGCACTTCCGCGACAATCAGCTGGATATAGGTGTAGCCGCCGCCCGCGACGCGCGGATAGACCGTATCGAAAAGGATCGGCAGCAGCGCCAGGGATACCGATACGGAGAGGAACACCCGAATCGTCATCGAAATGCGTGCGGAGGAGAAACCCGGCAAGGTCATCATGCAGGCACCGATGCGGCAGAAGACCGCAAACAGTGCCAGAACGGTCCCTTCCGGGTCTGTTATCATGAAATGGAGCCCAGGATCTTAATCTCGATGCCCTTGGCCAATTCGACGTGAGACAGAACCGGCAGCGTGGCAAACAAGCGTTCGATGATCATGCGGACATAGGAGCGTGTTTCCGGCGAGGTGACAAGCACGAAAGGCAGGCCACGGTCCATAAAGTCGCGGATAACCTGGCTCGCCTGCTCGCTGAACTCTTCGAGGCTGCGTGGATCGATGTCGAATTCGACGACTTCGCCCTTGGCGTCGCGCTTGAGCGCCTGGTGGAAGACGAGGTCCCATTTGCTGCCGAGGCGCAGGACGCGCAGGACACCATTGTCGGTCAGGTCGCCGCAGAGCTGCTGGGCCATGCGCACCCGCACATGCTCGACGATCTGTTCGGTCTTGCGCACATGCGGCGCCAGTTCGGCCACGGCTTCGAGGATCAGGTGCAGGTTGCGGATCGAGACGCGTTCGGCGAGCAACAGCTTCAGGACCGCCTGCAGGCCAGAATAGGACATGTGCGACGAGCAGATTTCATCGGCCAGCTTCTTGTATTCCGGATCGAGGCGATCGATGAGGATCTTAACGTCCTTGTAGGACAGAAGCTGCGGCAGGTTGTTGCGGATGACTTCGCTGACATGGGTGAGCACGACCGAGACATTGTCGATCGGATGGAAGCCTTCGCGTTTCAGTTCTTCGGTAAAGGTTTCCAAGACGGACACCGCCGGCATGCCGAAAGCGGGTTCGCGAATCTCGTCGCCGGGCACCTTCGGCTTGCGGCCAGATCCCGTCACGACGAGCACTTCACCGACGCGGAGCGCATTCGACGCAATCGTCGTGCCGTGGATGCGGATCTGATAGGACTTGTCCGGGATGGCGATGTCGTCGGTCACCTTGATTTCCGGCACGACGAAACCGTATTGGCTGGCGAACTTCTTGCGCATCTTGCCGACGCGGAACGCCAGTTCCTGATGGGCGCCGAGCAGGCGGGTCGAGACCAACTTGCCGAGCGCCAGTTCGATCTCGGCAGTCTTCAGGACCGACTTGACCGAATCCTTCTCGGCTTCCTTGTTCTGGATGACCTTCTTTTCTTCCTGGTCGCGCTTGACCTTGTTCTCAGCCTCAAGCTGGCGCGGGATGAACCACGCACCGAATGCCATCAGACCGCCCAGCGCCATGAATGGGACCAGCGGCAGGCCGGGAACGAGCGCCAAGGCACACATCAGCGCCGCTGCGACCGACAAGGCGCGCGGGTAGCCGCTCAGCTGGTTGATGACTGCCTGGTCGGTCGAACCGGGCGTGCCGCCGCGCGAGACGAGCAGGCCGGCGGCCAGCGAAACGATCAGGGCGGGAACCTGCGAAACGATACCGTCGCCAACCGAGAGCTTGACGAAGACGTCGGCCGCTTCGCCGATTTCCATGCCGTGGCGGAAATAGCCGATGATGATGCCGCCGAAAACGTTGATGCCGGTGATGATCAGACCGGCAATCGCGTCACCGCGGACGAATTTCGAGGCGCCGTCCATGGCGCCGAAGAACGAGCTTTCCTGCTCCAGTTCCTTGCGGCGATGCTGGGCTTCCTTCTCGTCGATGATGCCGGCGGACAGGTCGGCGTCGATCGACATCTGCTTGCCGGGGATGGCATCGAGGGTGAAACGCGCGCCGACTTCGGCGATACGCGTGGCACCCTTGGTGATGACGATAAAGTTGACCGTGATCAGGATCATGAAGACGATCAGACCGATGACGAAGTCACCGCCCATAACGAGCGTGGAGAAGCCTTCGATAACGCCGCCGGCCGCCCCGTGTCCCTCATGGCCATGCGACAGGATTACACGCGTCGTCGCGATATTGAGCGACAGGCGGATCATGGTCGCGATCAGCAGGATGGTCGGGAACGAGGAGAAGTCGAGCGGCCGCTGGATCCACAAGGACACCATCAGGATCAGCACCGAAAAGGCGATCGAGAAGGCCAGGCCCATGTCGATGAGGAATGGCGGTATCGGCAGGAAAAGAATGCCGAGGATGAGAACGATGCCAAGTGCAAACCCGATATCGCGCCCGTTCGGACTGACCTTCGGAATTACGAGAGCAGGAGGTTGCGCCATGTTCGTTCCATCTCTTCATGAGAAGTCACCCAGAAGCCAAGGCTTCGGGCAGTATCCCGATCAGCCATAGAGGGCGAAGCTTGCGCGAGGATGGCAACAGCACTGCCAGCGCGTCATGCGCACCGATCAGAAACCCGACTGGACGCGGGAAAACACCATGTTGGCAAACAGGGAAATCTGCGCGCCGGCAAACGGCGCCGTAATACCGATGGTGATCAGGATCGCCAGGATTTTCGGCACGAAGGTCAGGGTCATTTCCTGAACCTGGGTCAGAGCCTGAACCAGTGCGATCAGCACGCCGACAATCATGCCGGCAGCAACGGCAGGCCCCGATGCCATCAGGATGGTCCAGATGGCGGCCTGCATAATGTCGAGCGCGTCAGCCTCATTCATGAGACGGGGTCCTTCCGGAGCGGCGAATCATGCCCTCCACTCCGGAAGGCTTAGCACTTTAGGTGTCGGACGTCTCTGTATCGGTATCAGTATCGGTATCAGTATCCGGATCCGGATCCGCCGCAGGCGGCTCTCCAACGCGGACACCGACGGTAATCGGGATCTCGTCGCCATCGGTGGTTGTCGCCACCATCGTGTCGGAATAGACACGAACGGATTCAATCACGCCGGTCGTCTTCTCGTCGGCACTGGTGATGGTCTTGCCGATGTAATTCGAGGCGTTGGTCAGCGCGTTGCCGGTGATCAGGGTCTCGAGGTTCGAATTCGTCTGGATCGTCTGTTCGACCTGCGAGAAGGTGGCCAACTGCGAGATCTGCTCGCTGGCATCCATCGGATCCGTCGGGTCCTGGTTCTGCATCTGCGCGATCAGAAGCTTCAGAAAGCTTTCATAATCCAGCGATGCGGAGGCCGAGGCGCTGTCGGCAGAGTTGTTCGTCGTGGTCTTTGCGGTACTCGTGGTGGTGCCGACTGCATCTACCGCCATGGCGCAATCTCCTTGCGAATCTGCTCGATCGTGGCCGGGCTCATTTCATCGCTGGTCAAGATCCGGTCCTCGACCGCATAAAGCGAGCGGATCGCCTTCAGTGCATCGAAGGCTCGTCCGGACGAGACCATCGCATCGACGCGCTTCAGTTCGGCCAGAATTTCTTCGTTCTGGAAGCAGTTCAGCAGCATGATGATCGACTTGCGGAACATCGCCATCGACTGTTCGCGGCCTTCCGGATTGATCAACATCATCTGCGCGATGAAATAGAGCTGCCGCAGGGGCGTTGTGGCCTGGTCGGGCTGCAGGACGTGATTTTCCAGGAGGAAGGTCACGTCGTTGAGGAACTCCAGAGCAACCTTGCGGTCGACGCGAAGAACCGCTCCATTGATAAAGATCCGTTCGCCCGACTTGAGCGAAATGCGCAAAGTGCTCTTCATTTAAGTCCATCCCTGATGATGGTTGTCACGTCTATGATGCCCTGGAAATTGTCTGACTGGCGCTTCCGGATCCGGTCGCATTCCTTCAAAATCCAAATAGCGATGGAAATCAGATTGGCGCGAATTTCGACAGCAAGCTGATTTTCAGGGTGCTGGAGATCTTCAATGAAGCGGACCCAGACCCGTCGTGTGTAGTAAAGCGCTTCAATAGCCTCGCGCGAATAGCTGGCCTTCAGTGAAGCCGCCCGCAGCAAATCAATCGTCCGATCGAGGGCCTGACGCTCGCGATCTTTCGCGTCGGCCACCCCATCTTCCATGATTTCGGCGTATGAAAACTGGTACATTCATTTGCCCTTCAGTTTTACTCAGTCCCTTTGATCATCAAAGGTAGTTTACGAGACTCAGCGCCTGGATCTTTGCTGTCAGCGTGTAGGACGCTTCAACCATTGCCAGCAGGCTGTTGACTTTCGTCGATGCTTCGTAGGCATCGACCTCGATCTTGCTGGACAGGCTGGTCTCGATAATGTCGACCTGGATCTGCAAAGACGAATCCGCCTTCTCGATCCGGTTCTCCGAAAGACCAAGCTCCGATCTGGTTTTGTTGATGCCGCTGATCGCCTTGCCGGTATAGTCAATGGCCGAATTGATCGCCACGGTGACCGCATCGGCGGGCGCACCCATGTTCATCAGCTCCTGGGTAATGACACCGGCGAGCGCGAAGTAGCGGAAGCCGTCTTCATTGGCAGATGCCGAGGTGTTCACCGTTTCGGACTGGGTGATCCGGCTTGTCATCACTTCATCGGAGGCACTGGACCAGTCTGTGGTCCAGTCGGCGCCGGAATACATCGGCTCCAGGACGTTGCCGATAAAGTCTTCCATGCTCGGCGCACCACCGGAGGCGACGATGGTCGCCGTGCCGGCCGTATCGGTTGGCGCAAAACCGAAATAGCTGGTGAAAGCATTGTCGAATGCCGCCTTGGCCGCCGAGGTTTCGTCGTACTTGGCGAGTGGCTGCACATCGGTATTAATGCCAGAAAACAGAAACTCGCCGTTGATCGAGGAATTGGCCATGTCGGACATGGTGTCGAGCGAGCTCTTGACGGTGCCGATCGTCGTGCCAATCGTGTCGGTATTGGTCGAACCCGAGATCGTGATCAACGACTGGTTCATTTCCTCGGCAGCCTTGGCAATCTGATTCAAGGCTTCCTGAGAGGCCGATAGCCGCTGGGTCGCGATGCTGTTGTTGCTGAGGATCGAGGACAGGCGCAGGCTTTCGCGGTTGAGATCGACCACCGTCGACGTCTTGCTGCCCAGCTCGGCGCCGATATCGGCGAAATATCCGGTGCTGACCTCCTGCTGCGCCTGCAGAAGTTCGGTCTGCGCCTGCCGGATGGTCAAACGCATCGACGTCTGTATGGAGAGATTGGATACGTTTGAAGTCGACATTCAGGATTACCCCGCCATCTGCAGCACGGCTTCCAGCATCTCGTCAATTGTCGAGACAAGCTTGGCTGCAGCTTTGTAGGACTGCTCAACATCGAGCAGCAGAGAAAGTTCTTCGTCGAGGCTCACCGCCGTCTTCGACGAATAGGTCTGGTAGGTGCGCTCATAAAGCGCGCTCTTGTTGTCTCCAGCCGAGGTGGCCGTCGAACGATATTCTTCAAGCCAGCCGATGGAGTCGCTGGCGAAAGACAGCAGGCTGCTCGTCGTGGTCAGATCGGCGTCCGCAGAGAATTCACGGTCGGCCGACATGGCGTCGACATAGGCGTTGATCAGGTCGGTGTAACCCGAAGCCCCGGCGGTGTTGTGGACATAGTCGGTGCCGTTGATGCCACCGTCGCGGATCAGCGTCGGATCACCGCCGGCATCGGATCGCACAGCGTCGTTGACCCTGATCTTCGCAGCCAGTCCAGGCTCCACTGTGCCGGATGTCAACGTCGTGCCACCAGACCAGGTAAACAGGCCCGGCGCGTCCGGCTGACCGCCCGAGGGATCGGTTTCGGCAAAGGCTTCGATCAGCCCGCGGGCAACCTCATCAAGCTGCACCTGGAACGTCGGTGCAATGACATCGCGCAGCTGAACCAGCGCGCTGAGAGTGCCCTGCCCGTCGGTATTGCCGCCAACACCGGCCCGCACCGGCGTACCGTCGATATAGATCGAATTCCCGGTAACCGATGCATCGTAATTGTATTTGCGGTCGAACGTGACTTCGCGCGGATCGGTCTCGAACAGCGTGGTGCCGTCCGACGTGTAGAGCACCATGTCGCTGTTATCGCGCATGTTGATGCTGACACCGACGATGCCGGAAATCTCCTTGACCAGCGTATCACGCCGATCGAGGTAATCACTGGGTTCACCACCCGTCGCCGTCAGACGAACAACCGCGTCATTGACCGTCTTGAATTCAGCGAGAAGTTTGTTCAGGCTCTCGACCTGTTCGGCAATCTGGGTATCGGTATCGGCGCGCAGCTGCTGGGTCGACGCTGTTGCATTGTTCAGCGAATTGGCAACGTCGATCGCGTCGGTGACCACGGTGGATGCGAGTGCATATTCACCGGGGGCAGCCGCAAAGGACTGGAGGCTGCTCTGAAGATTGGCGAGATAGGTTGACGTCGACAGTTCGTAGTCGTTGCCACCCAGCGCGCTGGAGATTGTTTCGAGACCTTCCAGCAGGGTGCTTTGCGAGCTCTGCTGCGATGTCGCGCTGGAGAACTGGCGCAGCAGTGCCATCTGCTGCGACCGCTCATTTTGCACCATCGTCGCACCGTAAACGGTGGTGGTGACGACGGCTTGGCGCCTTACATAGTTCTCGTTTCCATCATTGGCGATGTTCGTCGTGAGCACGGAGGTCTGTTGCCCCGTGTTCCGGAAGATTCCCTGAGCAGTGCCAAGCGATGATGCAAGCGACATAAGGCTACCCTAACTTTTTCGGTCTATCTCTTCAGGTTGACCAGGACTTCCATCAATTCGGAGCCGGTCTGGAATACCTTGGAGTTTGCAGTGTAGTTGCGCTGGGACTCGATCATCGCGGTGAGCTCTTCAGCCACGTCGACGTTGGAGTCTTCCAGAGCGCCGGAGATGATGCTGCCGAAGCCGCTCGAGCCGGCATAGCCCATGACCACCACACCCGAGTCGTTGGACTGGGTGTAAAGGTTTCCGGCAACCGGATTGAGGTTGTCGGGGCTCTGAACGCTGGCGAGCGCCACGCGGAACGTGGGCACGAGGTCACCGTTTTCGTAGGCGACGGAAACCACACCGGTGTCGTCGATTTCGTAACCCTTCACCTTGGATGCGGCGTTACCGTCGACCTTACCATTCTGCACGGAGAACTCGGACGCCAGCTGCGTCGTACCAGCAACGCTGAGCGTGATGGCAGGGATCGTGGCACCATCGATATCCGCAACAGGATCGAGCACAAACTCGGCCGGATCCGGATTAATCAAGTTGCCATCGCTGTCGAACTCCATTGCTGCACCGGCCAGAAGCACATCGCCGGTTTCAGGAATGACAGCATCGACCGTCCAGTTGTTGTCGCTGTCTTTCGTGTAGGTAAATTCGACAAGACGGCTCGTGCCCTGGCTGTCGAAGACCTTCAGCGAGGTCGTCTTGACGTAGCCATCGGCCTCGAAGTTCGGCAGATTGACCGAGAGCGCCCCACTCGTGGAGGCAACTGCGGAAATGCCGGAACCAGACAGGTTCACTTCTGTCAGGCCGTCAAAACCGTTGACGACGATCGTCGGATCGGCGGCAGAATCATATTCATAACCCATCAGCGTATAGCCGGCGGAGTTCTGCAAACTACCGTCGTCCTGCAAGGTGAACGCACCGGCGCGGGTCAGGTATTCGACGCCGTCTTCACCCGATACGATGAAGAAGCCGTCGCCATTGATAGCAAGGTCCGTGGAGGATGTGGTGTAGCTGAAGGTGCCCTGGCTGGAGATCGAATAACGGACGTCCGTTTCGACACCACCGGAATTGTACTGGCCTGCAGAGCTTGGCAAAATCATGGATGAAAATTGTGTCGACGACTTCTTGTAGCCGACAGTGCTGGAATTCGCGATGTTGTCGGCGACGGTGCCGAGGCGGTTTGCCTGGGCATTCATCCCGGACACGCCGGTTCGCATTGTTCCGTAAAGGCTCATATTAAAATCCTCGCTTCGGTAGTCAGTACGGAGACTAGGGGATGGGCCTTGCGTGAGGCTGTATGACAGTCCGGTGATCGGTCGAATTCATCCGATCAGCCGTCCCCACGCAAGGAACCGCATGCTGCCCGATCAGCTCCAGTCGATGCAGTAGCCAAGGAAGCGCTTGGAATCGACCGGGTCGAAATCGAGCTTCTTGCGAAGCTTCTTGCGAAGCTTGGAGATGTGACTTTCGACGACGTTCTCTTCGACTTCCTCGTCGAAGATGCCGTAGATGGCATTGAAGATCTGGGTCTTCGAAACGCGTCGGCCGCGATTTGCGACCAAGTATTCCAGGATGCGACGTTCGCGCCGCGGCAGAGGAAATACATCGCCGGAAATTTCCGGATCGCGTCCATCGGAGAAGACCCGGATCGGACCGATTTCGGTAAAGTTGGAAATTGCCTTCAGACGTCGGCGAATGGCCGCCGCCCGTGCCAGGATCTCGCGAGGATGGACCGGCTTGCGCACGACGTCGTCGACGCCGCAATCAAACAGGGCCAAGGTCGCCTCCAGGGATGGCTGATCGCTGACTGCGATCACCGGTGCCTGGGTTCTATCCCGGATTGCCCGCGGCAGTTCCAATGTGCTTTCGCCCTGTCCGAGCAGAAAAGCTTCAACTGCCGCAATGTCGGAATCAGCCGCCGTAGTGACCCATTCCCCGAATTCCGCCGGATCAAATCCGGTGGATGGAATACCTTCCCGTCCAAATAGAGAAGTGTACCCGTCTTTCACGAGCTCGCGCTCATCAACCACGACGATCATTCAGCCGCCTCCGAATCAGTGTGGTGTTTCGATGCACTATGGGTACGAATCGGGGGATTCAGGGACAACTGGCGAAAGTTAATGATAGATATTAATAATTGATTAACGAATTGGTGCCGATTTGATCTATATATAGTGGGTACAACGACTTCTCTACACTATTTTTTAGTGGAAAAGTTACGCAAGCTTCGCACAAGCTCTTGCTTTGCCCCATTTGTCCGCAGTCTCGCCACAATTGGCAAATCGGCACTAGTGTGGCTGTCAAACAATCAAAGGTTGCTATGCACCACAAAATTGACGCGCGTTGGTCGTCCAGGTTCCATAGCCTGTGGCAACCAGATTGGCGATAACGCGACAGACATAGCGCTTTTGCGCCGGGTCATTGTTGGGCCCGGCGTGATATCGGGCAACTGCCATAGTCCAGGTTTCGTGGCGATTGTGCAGTTTGCTGAGAAAGCGGGCGGCATATTCGACGTTCTTCCGGGGGTCGAACATGGCTTGAACAGAGGTGAACTGGTCGCCGTGGAAGTGCTGGTTTATCTGCATGCAGCCCACGTCGATCAGCTTGGCCCCCTGTCCGCGCGCCGCCTGGAAAGCGCCGAGCGCCTCGCTCATGTCTTGCGAATAGATCGCCCGCCCCTCGACGTTCATCGCGTAAGGCTGCAGCGATCCCTTGCGCCCGGTCTCGGTCAGGCCAACGGAATAAAGGATGCCCTCAGGCACCCCATACTTCGCCGCAGCGGCGCTGATTTCACGCTCGCAGACGCCAGCGGTTGCCGCTGCACTAGATGTAAATGAGATCAGGACGAGCGCTGTCGTCGGCAACAGCCTGGTTGCCAGCTGGCTGAAGCGTCCTGTCATCCGTCATCCTCACCCTGTCACCCGATGCGTCGCCGCGTGTCTGCCGATCGCCGCCGGCTTGCCGCCCCGACTGATCCGAGGCCTGCTGGCCCGCCTGCCCGTTCTGCTGGCCATTGCCACTGTTCTGGCTGTCTGCGCTGCGTTCCGCGGGCGCGACCTGAATGTTGATCTGCACCTGGTCGATGGTCAGCCCCTGCGCGCGCAAGGCCTTCAGGATCTCGTCCTGATCCTTGGTCAGCTTCTGCAGCGCCGCATGGTTTTCGACGGTCAATTGAACCGAAAGCTCTTCGCCCGTCAGCTTCAGCGTCGCGGTGACGCTGCCAAGCTCGATCGGGCTCATCTGGATCTTCAGGGTGTTGACGACCTTGCCCTGGCTTGACTGCGTGGCAGCATTGGCCAGTTCCGAGCCGGGCGACATCGCGCTGACCCACTCGCTGTCGCCAACCATCGCCGCGGTAATCGAAGCGGCATTGTTGCTCGATACCGGCGCCAGGAAGCGGCGCGCATCGATGACGGTAACCGTTTCGACGGTCGTCGATGCGGGCTCATTGTCTTCCCGCACGGTCTGAGCGGCTTCGCTCCTCAGGGTTACGGGTTGGCCCTTGCCGTCGGCGCGCACAAAGCGGAATGCCTGGTCACCAGCCTCGGTGCCGGTCTCAGCTCCGGCATCCTCGGTTGAGACGCCGAGGGCTGATACGGCATCGACGCCATGATCGCCATTGATCTTGCCTTCCACCGCCTCATGGCCATCGGGCTGGCCCTTGATCTGCTCGGCAGCAGTTCCACTGGTCAGGAGCGACAGGACATCGCCGAGATCGGGGCTTTTGCCGTCCACCAGCGCGCCTTCGTCGGTCTTTACAACATCCGCATCCACGTCGGTGGTTTTCTCCCCGCTGGTGGCGGTGGGTTTCTGGCCTCCGGTCTGCGCTTGCGCTGCAAGCTGGCGCGGGTCGACGGAAGCAGTCTTGCCGTCGGTCGCGTCGTGCTCCTTCACCTTGCCTTTGATCTTGTCCTTGCCCTCGACAGGCACCTGCTCGGTCGCGGCGTTCTCCGCCTCCGCCGTGGCGGGCTTCAGCAGACTCGCCTGAGTAAGGTCGATAATCGGACGCTTGGTTCTGCCGGTTTCCTCCGATGCGGCATCGGGATGCTCGCTGCCGGCATCTGGCTCACCGCTGACTCCGCTATCGTTTGCGTCGCCATGGTCCTGGCGCCCGGAACTGGACAACGCTTCGGAAAAGCCGCCGTCGCCGGATTTGTCAGATCGACCAGCCGACGCCGCATGCGAGGCCACTGTATCCGTCGTGGGGATCCTGGGGGCTGTATACGCATCCAACATGGTCAGGGGCCTTCCTGCTTGAGGAGATCATCGATCGCATCCAGCTTGGTGCGTCCGGAATCAACAAAGGTACGAACCGCCGGATCGAGGTTGGCGGCATTGGTCTCTGCAGCTTCAGCGGAAACCGGTTGAGGCTGCGGCACGGAGGCAGGGGTCGGTGGCGCCGTCGGATCCTGCAAGTCTGAATCAGCATCGACTGAGGCCATCGCCCCTGTATCCGCATCAGTTGTATTAGCGTTGGCTTGCGTCAGGCTTTCACGCACAGGCTCGGGTTTGCGCAAGACTTCCTTTGCGACGGCTTCTGCTGCCCGGCGCAGCGCGAGATCCTTCGGCGAGAGCGATTCCGCCGGAATGTCCATGATTGCCTGCATGGCGTCATCGACTTTATCCGTCGAAAGATTGACAAGGCCGCCGTAGAGGTTCGCGAGCGCGTCGGCACCTTCAGCCGTTCCTGACAAGGCCCGCGCCTGGTCTGCAGCCATCTTGGTCAGGTCCTTGCGGCCGGCGATCGCTGCTTTACGGGCAATGCGAAGATAGACCTCACGGCGGCGATCATTGTCCATGTATCCAAGCGTCGCTTCGATATCTTCCTGCTTGATGACGTCAAAATGCTCGACGACCAGTTGGACGAACAGATCGGCAAACTGGCTGGCATAGGGAGAATAGAGATAACGCCGGGCATAGCGATTGGCGTAGCCTCCTGCCTTGTCGACAATCTTTGCGTCAACGGCAACCGCCAGCGATCGCCGCAGGGCGGCTTCCTCGACGATCGTGCCGGGTGCTGTCAGTCGGGCCCAGTCATAGAATTTGAGCGCCTCGACGGGATCGCGCGTGATCGTCACGTTGCCTGCGACCAAAGCCAGATACGGCGCCAGATCGGTATTGCGATATTCCTTGCTGATCTCGCCGAGAGACTTGGCAATCAGGGTGCCCTTGCCGCTCAGATACTTGCGCAGGCTATCGGCAATGCGGTTGTCGAAATTGCCGTTGATGTCACGCGCTACCAGGAATTCCAGCGTCGCCGGATTGCCACCGCTCATCGCATAGATCAGGGCGGCATCGACATTGCGCGGATCATCGAAGATCGCCTGATCGGCGCTGCGCAAGCGCTCGTCGATGGTTCCGAGCATGAAACGCTGCATTTCGGCGGCCGAATGATCGCCCAGGACCACGGTGTCCTGGACGAACTGCAGCGAGCGCAGCATCTGGAAGGGCTGGATGGTATCCATGTCGTTGGCCCGTACGGACGCATTGCCCAGACCGACAAGTGCGGCGAAGGCCAGGACCGAGATGGATACCCTGCGGAGCATCATTATCCCTGCTCCGCCTGAATCAGGATTTCGATGCGCCGGTTGGCATCGGCCAGCGGATCATCCGGGACCTGCAGGCGGCGATCGGCAAAGCCGGACACCTGCTGGACGCGATCTTCCGTCAGGCCGCCGCGCAACAGCATGTAATAGGCGCTGTGGGCACGCGCCATCGAGAGGCGCCAGTTGTCGTTCTCGCTGCCCTTGAACTGGCGGCCGTCAGTATGGCCGCGGATGATGATCGATCCCGGCCGGCCCTGCAGCAGCTTGCCGATCTTTTCCATCGCCAGCACCATTTCGCGCTGGGGCACCGCCGAGCCGACGCTGAACATCGGTTGGTCGCTCTGGTCGCTGATCGAGACCAGAAGGCCGCCTTCGGCCGGGGTGACAATGAGACCTTCGGCGAGTTTGCCGGAAACGCCGCCGATCTCGGCTTCGATCTGCGCCTTCAGCGTATCGGCCGAGGCCTGCTGGACTGCGAGTTCGGCCTCTGCCGTCATCGCGGACTTGCCGTCCTGTGGCTGTTCTGTCTTGCCGTCTTCCGGCTTGGCTTCCTTGGCAATGTCCGGGGCTATGTCCGGCTGCATCTGGGGCTTTTGCCCGGGCACGACCAGAGCGATCTGCTGGTCCGGTGCGGTGGGGTCTGCCGGTTCCTGCGGTGGCTGGATCTCGGCGGTCTGCGGCTCGGCCGGCGTCGTTGCATCGGTCGGCTTGCCGACCGGCGTGATGGCCGTCTGGACCTGCTGCGTCCAGAAGTCGGGATCGAAGGGGTCGCGATAGGCCTCGCCGCCCTGAGCACCGGTCGACGGGCCGGAATCGGCCGCACCACCCTCACCCTTGGCGCTGACATTGGCCTGCTGGCCGACTTCCTGGGCGATTTCGGCCAGAACGGAATAGGGGTTTTCGAAGAAATCAGCTTCAGAATAGTTGGCCTGGTCACCGGAGGTGGCCGTCTGGTCTTCACCAGTCGCAGCGGCAGCCCCGACGGTTTGCTCGTCGGCCTCGACTTTCGAGCGCTCCTGCTTCTGCTCGCCCTCGGCCTGATCGACGGGCTTCTTCAAACCTTTTTCGGTCGGCTTCTCATCCGACAGCTTGATCGGGTTGAAATAGCTGGCAACGGAGGCCTTGGTCTCTTCGTTTGCAGCGTTGACCAGCCACATGACGAGAAAGAATGCCATCATCGCCGTCATGAAGTCGGCATAGGCGATTTTCCAGGCACCACCATGGGCGCCATCGTGATCGCCGCCGCCATGGCGTTTGATGATGATGATCTCGTTCTTGCCGTGATGGTGATTTTCGTCGCTCATCCGATCACCTTCCTGAGGCTTGCCGTAAAGGCCGATATGCGCGTGACCAGCGCCGCCTCAGCAAACTCGGCGGAAAGATCGAGGTCATCCGCCTCGACATGATGCATAAGGCCGAGATGCTCCGGCATCTGGGCAGACAGCATTGCGAACAGCGCCTTGGGTCCGCGTAGCTCGATGACGCCCGCCTCGCCGGCACTGATTGCCGTTTTCAGCAGATGCGCGAGATCGGCGACGGCCTTTTCTGCCACCGCATCGGAAAACAGCGGCGCAAGAGCCACGGCCACCTGATCGCTGATGGCAAGCGAAAGCTCGTTGATGATGGCAGGCAGCTTCTCCGAAAGAGCCTTGGTCAGTTCGTCGCGATGCCGGGCTTCCAGCTCGGCAATCGCCTGCGAATGGGCAACCTCCATTGCCTGGCGATCGACTTCCAAACGACTTTCGGCGGCCTTTTCGCCTGCCTCGTGCCCTTCGGCATAGGCCGCGCGGCGCTCTGCGTCGACATCGATCGGCTCAGGTTCCGGCAGGGCCGGGAAATCCATGTCGAACGGATCCGGCTCGGACACGTCAAAACGCGCCGACAGTGACGGCGCCGGCGCAGGGGGCGCCGAAAAATCCTTCAAAAGGCGGGTCAGCGGCATGCTCATCGGCGGTCGCCTCCATCGGCGAGGACGACCGGTCCGGATGAACGGTCACTGATCTCAAGCAGATTAAATTCCATAAATGTCCGAACGCGCAGCATCATCACTTCCAATGTCGAGATCACCTTCGGATCGAGCCGGTCGCGGGCGCATGTGTCCACGGGTGCTTTGGCCGAAGCTAGGGTTTCAAACTTGCGCGAGGATGAATGCGACGGACCGCGCCGGAATGATCGCGCGGTCCAAAAGGTGACTGCCGTATTGATGGCGGATCTGGCCATGCTGCCGAGGCTTGCGTTTACTCGCGGAACAGGGTGAGCAGCTTTTCTGCGCTGCTGTTGGCGATCGAAAGCGCCTGGATGCCAAGCTGCTGCTGGGTCTGCAGGGCTTTCAGACGGGTCGATTCCTCGTTCATGTCGGCATCGACCAGACGGCCGACACCCTTGTCGATCACGTCCATCAGGTTGGAGACGAAATTGTCCTGCATTTCGATGCGGCTGGTGATCGCGCCAAGCGTTGCGGCAGCGTCGGTCAACTGGCTGATCAGATCGTCGACGACGCTGATCATGTCATCCAACGTTTCCGTGTCGGTGTCATTGTCAATCTCGATCGGATCACCGGTCGGCGGCACGACGGAACCGACGTCGAGAAGATAATATTCGCGCGCCGTCCCCGTCGGGTCCGGAACGAGGGTATCGGCGTCAATCGCCTTGGTCAGGAAGCCGCGGCCTGCGTCTTCGGTATCGATCAGGACGGAATCCGCGGTGTCGAAGTCCAGCGTCGTCACCTGAACGCTGCCGTCGGCGCCGCGCACAAAGGAGGAGACAACCTGTTTGGTGCCCAGTTCGTTGACATTCGTATTGTAGAGCCAGTTCTCACCGGAGAATGATGCCGACTGCGCCGCCGAAACCAGCTGGTTCTTCAGCTGTTTCATTTCTTCGTTGATCTTTTCCTTGTCGACGCCCGGCTCGCTTGCGGCGACCAGCTTGGCCTTGATCGACGACATGACTTCGATGACGTTGTCGAGCGCCGTGTAAGCGGTATCCACCGTGGCGGCACCCAGACCCAGCGCGTCCGAGACCGTCGACAATGCAGCATTGTCGGAGCGCATGGTGGTGGCAATCGACCAATAGCCGGCATTGTCCGAAGCTGTCTCGACCCGATAGCCCGAGGAAACGCGGCTTTGCGTCGTTTCCAGATTGGTATCGATCGATCGCAGAGTCTGCAGGGCCGCCATTGCGGCAGCGTTGGTCATGATGCTGGTCATTGAGGTGCCCTTAATCGTCAATCCAAAAGGCCGGAAGCATACCGGTGGCAACGGAGGGGCATCATGCAGACCAGCATTCCGCCGGTCCCCGCAACCATTAACAAATCGTTAACGGCGCCAGTTAACAAACGCATGCGCCATTTGGCAAGGTCGGAAATCTGCTTGGAGGGAAAACCGCACAAATCGGCCAGCTTCACGCAAGGCACGAAAAAACCGCACCCATTTCTGGGTGCGGTTCATACCGAATACATCCGACTTGTCAGCTCGGGACGAAGTCGCCCCTAGCCAAGGCGCCCTTACTGACGGAAGAGAGTCAGGATGCTTTCGGAAGCGGTGTTGGCAATCGACAGCGACTGGATGGCGAGCTGCTGCTGGGTCTGCAGGGCCTTCAGGCGGGTTGATTCCTCGTTCATGTCTGCGTCAACGAGACGACCGATACCGGAGTCGATCGAGTCGGTGAGCGTGCTCACGAAATCTTCCTGGAGTTCGATGCGCATGGAGATCGAGCCGAGTTCAGCGGCCGCGCTCGTCATGCTCTGCAAGGCGCTTTCGATAAGATCCAGTGCTTCCTGCATATTCGCGGCCATGTCAGCCGGATCGAAGGCATTGAGATCGAGCGTATCAACGGACACATCGCCAACACCGGTAAATGCCGAGACGGTTCCAAGGATACCCGTTGTGTATTCGATATTGCCGGCACCGTCGCCGCCGAACAAAAGGTTGCCATCAGCGGCGTCGCTCAGCACGTATTCTGTCGTCTTGACCGTCACGGCGCCGCTGGAATCGCGGACAAATCCGGACACGACCGTCTTGGTGGCGGCATCGCCGGCGATCCAGTTTTCGCCACTGAAGCTTGCCGATTCGGAGATCGAACGGAGCTGCTCCTTGAGCTGGTCGATTTCTTCCTGGATCTTGGACTTGTCGACACCTTCTTCGGTTGCCGCCACGACCTTGGCCTTAATTTCCTTGACGACTTCGATGGCGCTTTCCATCGCGGCGTAGGACGTATCAACCTTGGCGCCGCCAAGGCCGAGTGCATCCTGCACAGCCGAGAGTGCCATATTGTCAGATCGCATTGTGGTGGCGATCGACCAGTAGGCGGCGTTGTCGGACGCCGTGCCGACACGGAGACCTGACGATACACGCGCCTGGGTGTCTTCCATGCTGGAATCAATAGTGCGAAGGGTCTGGAGTGCAGTCATAGCTGCATTGTTTGTCAAAATGCTGGTCACTTGCGCGTCCCCTAAAAATGGCTAGTTTCTGGGACATCCCGGTCCGTCCGGGAACGATGGCGTCGCCTAATGCAATTAACCACTTCTTCGTTTTGGTTAATCCATCGTTACTTGACCTTCATGTAAACCGGACATGGTTAATGCATGGTTAACGCAATTTGACGATGTAAAAAAAAGCCGCCCCGGAGGGCGGCTTTCCAAAATTGCGATCTTGCTGTTGACCGAAAGCCTAGGCTTAACGGAAGAGCGAGAGGATGACTTCCGAAGAAGAATTGGCGATCGAGAGCGACTGGATAGCCAGCTGCTGCTGCGTCTGAAGCGCCTTCAGGCGGGTCGATTCTTCATTCATGTCTGCGTCAACCAGACGGCCGATACCGCTATCGAGCGAGTCGGAGAGAGAACCGACAAAATCTTCCTGCAGTTCGATGCGGGTAGAGATCGAACCAAGTTCCGCAGCAGCGCTTGTCATGGAAGCCAGGGCTTCATCAACAAGCGTCAGAGCTTCGGCCATATCCGTGCCGGTGAATGTGCTGATGTCGAGTTCGTATACGGATACGCCGATCGTCGCGCCGCCTGCAGTGCCGAGGACACCGGTCGTGATGTCGATGCCGCCTGCGCCGTCGCCACCGAACAGCAGTGTGCCGTCAGCTGCATCGTCGAGCGTGTAGGTGGTGGTCTTCACAGAAACCGCATTGTTGGCATCACGTACGAAGCCAGAAACGACGGTCACGTCGGCAGCGTCGCCGGCAATCCAGTTCTCGCCGCTGAATGCAGCGGATTCTGCGATCGACATCAGCTGTTCCTGCAGCTGCGAAATTTCTTCCTGAACCTTGGCCTTGTCGACGCCTTCTTCGGTCGCCGTTACCAGCTTGGCCTTGATTTCCTTCACGACGTCGATGGCGGCGTCCATACCGGCATAGGCAGTATCGACCTTGGAAGCGCCGAGGCCGAGGGCGTCGGAGACAGCCGAGAGGGCCATGTTGTCGGATTTCATGGTCGTTGCGATCGACCAGTAAGCTGCGTTGTCAGACGCTTCACCAACGCGTTCGCCGGAGGAAACGCGCGACTGGGTTTCTTCCATGCCGCTGCTGATGCTGCGCAGGGTGCTGAGTGCCGACATTGCGGCGACGTTCGTCAAAATGCTCGTCATAGGTGTGTGCCCCTTAATGGCTGAATAGGAAGGGCATTCCGGTATCACCGGTAGGTGCGCACAGCGTCATGCCTGCTAACCGGCTGAATTTAATTGGTTAGCTCGCCCCTTCGATGGGTTCAGATAAACCCATGTTGGTTAACGAAGGCCTAAGGGGATCCGCCAGCTCAATGGTTAGCGGAAAAAAAGTGCAATCTTCGCGTGCACGCGCGCGTAACAAAAAATGCTTAATAAAACGAAAAGGCCGCGTCTGTTTCCAGACGCGACCTTCGCAGCCACTTACCCGGTTCAGCCTCCGGATGTTGAAGCTTTCCCTTCGCGCGCCTCTGGTCAGCCACCAAGGCATATCGGCGTCGGGATAGTCTAGCCGGCCCTTACGGGCCGGCTCGTTCTTACGATTAACGGAAGAGCGACAGGATGTTCTGCGAGTCGCTGTTGGCGATCGACAGAGCCTGGATCGCCAGCTGCTGCTGGGTCTGCAGGGCCTTGAGGCGGGTCGATTCTTCGTTCATGTCGGCGTCGACGAGACGGCCGATGCCGGTTTCGATTGCGTCGGACAGCTTGTCAGCAAATTCAGACTGCAGATCGATGCGGCTGGACAGCGAGCCGAGCGTTGCGCCGGCGCTGACCATGCTTGTCAGAGCGGTTTCAACGTCGGTGAGCAGGTTGTCGAGCGTTGCAGAGTCGGTGTCGTTGTCGATTTCGAAGCCGACAATGCTCGACGACGAGGCAGTGCCGTTGGCACCCAGGATGCCGGTTGCTTCGTCGATAACGCCGGCGGCGTCAGCGCTGAACAGCATATTGGTGTCGTCCAGCGTGATCGTGCTCGACTTGACCGTGACCGTGTTGTCGGCAGCGCGGACAAAGCCGGTGATGACAGTCACGTCGCCACCTTCATTCGCCAGCCAATTCTGGCCGTTGAACGAAGCGGATTCAGCGATCGAGGTCAGCTGATCCTGAAGCTGCGAGATTTCTTCCTGGATCTTTTCCTTGTCAACGCCCTGTTCCTTGGCGGCGACAAGCTTTGCCTTGATTTCCGTCACGACGTCGATGGCGGCGTCCATACCGGCATAGGCAGTATCAACCTTGGCGGCACCGAGGCCGAGCGCGTCGGAGACTGCGCCGAGAGCCATGTTGTCGGACTTCATCGTGGTAGAGATCGACCAGTACGCAGCGTTGTCCGAAGCAGATGCAACGCTCTTGCCTGTGGAGATCGCGTTCTGGGTGGATTCCATGTTGGCGGAGATCGAACGCAGCGTCGAAAGTGCAGACATAGCGTTGGTGTTGGTCAGAATGCTGGCCATGTTATTTGTCCCTTAAAACAAGATACTAATGGGGACATACCGGACTGGAAATTACCGGCTACGACAGTTCGGCATCATGCCATTCGGTAGCGAATTTTTCGTCTACCAGACCCTTCGTGTGAGGACCAAACTGACCGTCAAATATTGCCAACAGCTTAACATATTAGGGAACGCTAAGCCTGGTTAAATCTATGGTAAACAGGGGAGTAAGCGAATTGGTAAAGATTTTATCGCGCGTCAGGCAAACGAGCGTACCAGGCTGCCAACCAGCAGGTTCCAACCATCGATCAAGACAAAAAACAGGATCTTGAACGGCAGCGAGATCGAGGTCGGCGGCAGCATCATCATGCCCATGGCCATGGTGATCGTGGCGACCACCATATCGATGACGAGGAAAGGCAGAACGATCAGAAACCCGATTTCGAAACCGCGGCGGATCTCCGACAGCATGAAGGCCGGAACGAGCACACGGTAGTCGACCTTCTCGTCGGTCACCGTGCTCTGGCCGCGCTCGTTGGCGATGTCGACAAACAGCCGCAGATCCTTGTCGCGGGTATTGGCAGTCATAAATGTGCGGAAGGGTTCGGCGATCAAGGCCACGGCCTCGGCTTCGTTGATCTGGTTTGCCAGCAACGGCTGGACGCCGGTGCGCCAGGACTGATCCATCGTCGGCGCCATGACATAGAAGGTCATGAACAGAGCCATGCTGGTCAGGATCATGTTGGAGGGGGTTGTCGCAAGCCCCATGCCCGAGCGCAGGATCGAGAAGGCGATCAGGAAGCGCGGGAAGCTGGTGACCATGATCAGGATGCCAGGGGCAACCGACAGGACGGTCAGAAGACCAAATGTGCGGATAATCCATGCCGCCACCGATCCATCGATCGGCGTGTTGAAGATCTCCGTCGGAAACTGCTGCGCGTGAGCAAGTTCCGGCGCCATCATCATGACAGCGGCAATAACAAGGAATCGAATCATTCGATGACAAACGTCCTGAACATCACCTTCGATACGCGCCCTTCGGAGCGTAGGTCAACACGCTCCTGGATGTCATCCTTGAGATATTGAAAGCCGCGCGGCCCTTCGACCTGCTGCAGCGAGACCGTTCTCAGATAGGCCATGATATCCTGGTGCACATCCTCGGCGATCTTAACGTCGGGCGCACCGTTGAAAAGCAAGGCCAATTCCACCCGGATCCAGTTTTCGGACGGGTAAGCCAGGTTGGTGGTGATTGCTTCCAGTTGAACGATGCCATTGGCTTCGGTGGCGATCTTGGGAAGCCCTTCTTCCTTCTTGGCCTCGCCATGGGCTGCCGGGGCAGCCTCAGCCGCCTTGGCCGCCTCCTCGGACAGCTTGACCTGCGGCGCCAGCATATTGCCGATCACCCAGCCGCCGCCGCCGCCGACGGCGGTGAGCACGACCAGCGGCACCACCAGCATCATGAGGCCGGACTTCTTCTTGCCTGTCGGCTCTTCGCTTTGTTCCATCGGATCTGCCGTTCCTGCTCTGCCTTGCGTTCGCGCCGTCAGAACGGCGAGAACAGATCGACCACCTGCTGCCCGACGGGCGGCTGCTGCACTTCGGTCAGGCGGCCGCGGCCACCGTAGGAGATGCGAGCCTCGGCGATGCGCTCGTAGGAAATCGTGTTGTCGGCATCGACATCCTGCGGCCGCACGATACCCGCGACGTTGAGAATGCGAATCTCGTGATTGACTCGGACTTCCTGCGAGCCGCTGATCAGGAGATTGCCGTTTTCGAGGATGCCGGTAACAACGGCTGCAACCAGCAGGGTCAACTTCTCCGAGCGTTCGGTCGAGCCCTTGCCCTGGGTGCTGGTATCAGAGCCTGAGCTCAGGTCTCCGGTGGTTGCCGGGATCTCGTTGCCGAACAGATCGACCGCCGTCGACCAGGAGAGGCCGCTCGAATTGGTGCGGCTTCGATCGGTTTCGTTCTCGAACGATGCCTTGTCGTTGATCTGGATATTGACCGTCAGGATGTCGCCGACATTCAATGCGCGGGCATCCTTGAACAGGGCAGACTGGCTGTCGCTCCACAGCGAATAACCGCTGGCGGTCGCCTGCGGCTGCTTGGGATACAGCGCCATCTGCGGTGTCTGGCTGAAGCGCAGGCCAGATCCGATCGGGCTCATCGCCGGTGCGTTGCCGATTTCCTTGACGGTCTGGCTCTGGCAGCCGGCAAGAAACAGAACAGCCAGCAATGCCGGTGAACGCTTGATCATGATGGATCCTTCGATGTAGTGGAATCACCGGCACTCGACATGATCGCGGCGACCTTGGCTGCCTTGTCCGGCTGCATTTCCGTCAGAATGAGGCTCGACTGGCGTGGCGGCAGCTTCATGATGATCGCGGCAGCGAGAATGACATCCGTTTCCTCAAGCTGCGGTGCCGCCGCATCCGGCGCCATTTTCTTGTAGATCTCGATCAACTGGCCTTCGGCCTGCTTCATGAAAGCATTGCGGCGCCCCAACCAGTCCTCGTATTCGGCCCTCCGGGTCTCGAGCACGACGATTCGGCTGTCGACATCGGCCTGAAGCTTTTCGAGTTCCTGCTTCTGCAGCAGGTAGCGCTGGTCACGGGCTGCATCGGCAATTCCGGTGCAGAACTGCTGGATCTCGGCGTCGCTCGGGTTGACGGCCTGTTGCTGGCCGACCGCATTGTCGGCAAAGGCCGGCAGACAGGCGATGGCACCAATGATCAAGCCATTGCGCAGGATCGGCGGCAGCGAGGGAAAATGCCTGGACTGTGTCATTGCAGGACAAGCTCCGCTTGCAGGGCGCCGGCGGACTTGATGCCCTGGAGTATGGCGATAATGCCGTCAGGCTTGACGCCGATGCTGTTGAGGCCGCTGACAAGCGTCCTGAGGTCGGGACCATCAACGATCACGACCTTGTCGCCGGTCTTCTGGGTTATGATATCGGTCTGTTCCTGAACTGCCGTTTCGCCGCGGGAAAACGGCTCGGGCTGGATGACCTGCGGCGTCTCGGTGACCTGAACCGTCAGGGTGCCGTAGCTCACCGCGACGCGCGAGACACGAACCTCGGCGCCGATGACGATCGTGCCCGTGCGTTCGTTGATCACGACTTTGGCCGGCGAGTCTGTCGCGACCACCAGATTTTCGACATCCGCCATCAGACGGGCGAGATCGGCCGTGCGTGGCTTCTGGACCACCACTTCCTGGCTGTCGCGCGCCTCGGCGATCGGCGCACCGTAATTGGCGGCGGCATAGGCGTTGATGGTATCGGCGATGCGCAGCGACGTGGTGAAGTCGGGATTGCGCAGCTGCAGCACCAGGTTGACCGAATCCTTGAATTTGGACGGCAGTTCGCGCTCGATGATGGCGCCGCCCGGCACACGGCCTGAGGTGGTGATGCCTTCCTGTACCGACGCCGCGTCGCCTTGCGCGTTGAAGCCCGACACGATGACGGAGCCCTGGGCAACGGCATAGATCTGGCCGTCGGCGCCGGTGAGCGATGTCATGATCAGCGTGCCACCGCGCAACGACGTTGAATCGCCGAGCGAGCTGACATTGGCATCGATCCGGCTGCCGGGGCTGGAAAACGGCGGCAGGTTGGCCGTAACCATGACGGCGGCAACGTTCTTGGCGTTGGACTGGCCGCCCTGGGTGGAAATGCCCAAATTCTGCAACATGGCGCGCATCGACTGATCCGTGAACGGTGACGAACGCAGGCTGTCGCCGGTGCCCTGCAGGCCGACGATCAGACCATAGCCGATCAGCTGGTTGTCACGCCCGGACTGCAGCGATGCGATATCCTTGATGCGCGAATTCGCGGCCTGGACCGGCTGAAGCGGCGCCAGAACCAGGGCCAACGCGCAAAGCGCAATCCGAGATGATGCAAACAGTTTCATTTCGCCATCACCTGTACTGTCCCATCGGCCATGACCGTGCCGGTGACGATCGCGCCGGAATCGATGTTGCGGACCTTGATCACCTCGCCGACCGTGGCATCGACCATGGGGGTGCCAGCGGCGCTGATCACCATGTTGCCAATGGCAAAGGTCAGCCGAATGCTGGCGCCGCGCTTGATGGCGAAGGCCTCCCGCAGGCCGCTGGTCGGAATGGTGCGGCCGGGCAGAAGCGTGCGCTTCGACACCATGCCGACGACTTCCGCCTTGGTGCGGGCATAGCCGCCGCTCAGGTTGGGATTGGTCACCTCGACTTCATTGACCTGCGCGGACGAGATGGTCTCGCCGGGATAAATAATCTGGGTGGGAACGACGGCGGTTCCCTGCGCGAGCGCTGCACAGGCGCCGAAGCCAATGACGGACGCTGCGGCGAGTGCCGCAGCCCGAATTGCATTCCCGATTTTCCGGCGAAACCTCATGTTTGCCTCCAGTTGCCTTACTTCAGGTTCTTGCTGACGATCTGAGCCATCTCGTCGGCGGTCTGAATGACCTTGGAATTCATCTCATAGGCACGCTGTGCCGAGATCATGTCTGTGATTTCCTTGACGGAATCGACGTTGGACGATTCCAGGTAACCCTGCTTGATATAGCCGAAGCCCGGATCTTCCGGGACGCCGACGATGGCTTCGCCCGAGGCTGCCGTCTCGGCCACAAGGTTGTCGCCGAGCGGCTTCAGGCCAGCTTCGTTGACAAAGTTTGCGATGGTCAGCTGGCCGAGGTCGGTATAATCGGCATCGTTACCGATGCGCGCCTGGACCTGGCCTGTGCGGCTGATGACGACTTCGCTGGCATCCTGCGGAATGGTGATCTGCGGGGTAACGAGATAACCGTCGATGGTGACCAGCTGACCTTCGGCATTCATGTTGAACGCGCCCGAGCGGCTGTAGAGGGTCGTGCCATCGGGCGATTCGACCTGGAACCAGCCGCGGCCGACAAGCGACATATCGAGTTCGTTGCCGGTCTGGGTCAGTTCGCCCTGGGTATGAATGTTGCGGACTGCGGCCGTCTGCACGCCGAGACCGATATTGGCGCCTTCCGGCACGATCGCCTGGTTCGCACGGTTCGGCACGCCCTGGGCGCGCTCGGTCTGGTAGAGAAGATCGGTGAATTCAGCACGTGCCCGCTTGAAGCCGGTGGTGTTGATATTGGCGATGTTGTTGGCGATGACTTCCAGATTCGTCTGCTGGGCGTCCATACCTGTTGCTGCAATCGCAAGAGCTCTCATGTGTCCGTTCCCTGCTTACTAAATCTGCATCTTCGTGATTTCGAGATAGGCGCTGACAATCTTGTCGCGGAACGCGATCGCCGTCTGGAGCGACTGCTCGGCCGACATCACGGCATCCACCACTTCGCGGGTATTTGCCTTGCCGGTCAGGCCGTCGAAGGAGGCCTGTTCGGCTTTCTGCAGATTGCCGACCGCGTCGGTCGCCATGCTGTTGAGGGTCGAGAGAAACGTCTCGCCGGTCGACATGCCCGGCGTCAGGCCAGCCGTTGCGACCCCTTTGGTCGACAGGTCGAAAGTGGACAGTTCGGTGGTCAGGGAATCCAGACCCATCGACTTGGAAAATGCGCTTACGCCGGAAATGGAATCGATCATTGCGAAGCCTTCAGAAGTGAAATGGTCTGGCCAATCATGTCGCGCGTCTGCTTGATGGTCTGCAGATTGGCTTCATAGGTTCGGTTGGTTTCGCGCATGTCGCCCATTTCGATCAGGACATTGACATTGGGCATCTTGACGATGCCGCGCTCATCGGCGGCCGGATTGCCCGGATCGTATTCCTCGATGAAATCGGACTTGTCGAAGCCGAGCTTTTCAACTTCGATCAACTGAGCCCCGGACACCTTGTCGAGTTCGCTGCCGAAGGTAATGGTCTTGCGTCGGTAGGGATCGGCGCCGGGCGTATCGCCGGTCGAGCGCGCGTTGGCGATGTTTTCCGAGACGATGCGCATGCGTGTGGACTGGGCTTCCAGGCCGCTGCCCGCGATCTTCATCGCTGCCTTCAAGGGATCAATCATTAGCGTTTCACCGTCATCAACATCATGCGATGGAAGGAGCTCATAAGCGAGGTGTTCAGCTCATGCTGCCCCCTGATTTCGCCGGTTTTGGTCAATTCCTCAGAAATAGAAACGGAGTTGCCCGATTCCTGGATGCCGATCTCGTCGTTGAGTTCCGACTCCTCGATATCGATATTGTCGTCGCTGATATCATTCGACGCCATGTGACCGGGCTGGGTCACGGCCATGTGCTGAACCATCGCCGTGTTGTCCAGCACGGAGCTGAACGGGGTGATGTCCTTAGCCAGGTATTTGGGTGTGCTGGCATTGGCGATATTGCCTGCCACCACCTGCTGGCGCACCGAAAGCCATTCGGCCTGTCGGGAAGCCAGCTCGAACAACTGGATTGGGTTCATGGGCGTTACTCCGTCTTTTACCCCTCGGAGCCTAGGCCAGTAATCTTGCGTGGGACTTGCCCCGCCCAGATAAGTTTAGTTGTTCTGATATATATCGCCCTTGGAGGTCACGATGACCCATTTGCCGTCCCGCTGTTCGAGCGTGGCCACTCGGCTGTTGTCGGGCAGGATCGAGCCGACGCGGACCATGAACATGGTGCCGCCATCCTCGATCAGCGCACGGCCATTGGCGACATGCAGCAAACGGAAACCGCTCTGGCCGGGAAACGGCTGGGCCGCGGGCAGATCCATGCCCTGCGGACGCTCCTTGCCGAGCGTCGGTACCGTCGCGGTGACGATCTGATCGACAGCCGGGAGATTGTTGCCGTCTCCGCTGTTTTCATCATCGTTGTCGACCAGAGCCAGCGGCGACACGCTGAACACATTGCGGCCCGGTCCCTCGGGCAGATCACGAGTGCTCTGCCAGTCTGCGACGCGCACGCCGAATTTTTCCTCGTTGAAGAAGACATACCAGGGAAAGAAGGCGGCAGCGCAGGCCAGAGCCACGCCGGTGGCCGCAAGCATGCGGTCAACGGTCAAGACGCGCTTGCGGAGCACAGCAGGCCTGACGGGTGCTACGGGTTCATCGGCATCAAGGTCGGTCATCGTCATCCCCTCTGTCTCGCTCCGCCCTGCGCGCCGCTGGCCGCTGCTTTCAATGCACCTGCAAGATCCGCATAGGCATCGTTGGAGGCCTTGTCGCCGGGCGACTGTTTCAAAATTTCATAGATGACCGGCACCTGCTTGATCGCCATGTCGAGATCGGGATCACTGCCGTTGCGGTAGCCACCGATCAGGCGCAGGTCACGTGTTTCTTCGAACCGGTGGATCAGCGCCTTCAGGCGCGATACCAGCTTTTCCTGTTCGCCCGTCCAGGCCTTGCGTGCCAATCGGGAAATCGAGGTCAGCGGATTGATCGGCGGATAGCGGCCTTCGTCGGCAAGACTGCGGTCGAGCACGATATGGCCGTCGAGAATACCGCGAACCGAGTCGGCGATTGGGTCATTGTGGTTGTCGCCGTCGACCAGAATCGAGATGATCGCGGTAATCGTGCCGGCACCTTCGGCGCCCGGCCCTGCGCGTTCCAGAAGACGCGGCAGTTCAGTGAAGACGGAGGCCGGGTAACCGCGGGCGATCGGCGGCTCGCCGGCCGCGGTCGCGACTTCGCGGATCGCGTGGGCAAAACGAGTGATGCTGTCGGCGATGAACAGGACATTCTCGCCCTTGTCGCGGAAATGTTCGGCAATGGTCATGGCGGTCAGCGGCGCCATCTTGCGCAGCATCGGGCTTTCATCGCTGGTTGCGACCACAGCGATCGACTTCGCCATGTTGTCGCCCAGCGTATCCTCGATGAATTCGCGCACTTCGCGGCCACGTTCACCGACCAGAGCAATGACAACCTTGTCGAAGGCATCGGCCCTGGCAAGCATCGACAGCAGCGTGGACTTGCCGACACCGGAGCCGGCAAAGATGCCGAGACGCTGGCCGAGGCAGAGCGGCGAAAAAATGTCGACCGCCCGGACGCCGGTGCGAAACCCCTGGTCGACGCGCCTGCGGGTCATGGACGGCGGCGCCGTGGTGGAAATCGGCCGGCGTTCATGGCCGGGCGTCATGCCGGGTCCATTGTCGATCGGATCACCCAAGGCATTGATGGTGCGGCCGCACCAGCTGTCATCCGGCGCAATCCGGAAAGCACCCTTGCGGATCACCACGTCATGAATGCCGATCGGTTCACCCGGCTCGATCGGGCAGATATAGGCGATATCCGGCTCGACGCGAACGACTTCGCCAAGGTGCACGCCGGTGGCCGACCTGTGGGCGACAAATTCACCCAGCCGAACATGGCGCGACAAACCCGTCACCGTATAATGGCCAGCCGCAATCGTCCGGACATGGCCGCCATGCGTCACCGAATGCTCGGGCTTGGCATAGCGTGTTGCCAGTGCGGACAGCTGGCTGAGCTTGGGTGAAAAGACGAAGGCTTCATTCTCAGGCTGGGCCATAATATTCCAATCTCAGGATCAGGCGCCGCCGCCGAGAATCTTGATCGCTTCACTCATCGAGCTCTCGCTGCCGCTGATCAGCGCGCTGACGCTCTCGAAGGCGCGGTTGACCTGGATAAGCTGGGTCATTTCACCGATACCATTGACGTTCGAATTTTCGACATAACCCTGCATGATCGAGACTTCCGGATTGTCGACGACCGCCTGCGGCGCGTCCACGGTGGTCACGCCGCTGTTTTCATAACGCAGGAAGCCGTTGCGCACGTCAGCGGTAAACACGCCGAGCTTCGCCACCTGGCGTCCATCCTGCATGATGGCGCCATCGGCACCGACTTCCGGCGGTCCGCCGGCACGGTTGAGCTGGATCGGCGCGCCGCCAGCGTCGAGGACCGAGAACCCCTTGGTCGAGACCAGCTCGCCCGTGTCTTTCATGGTGAACCGACCGTCACGCGTCAAAACCTGGCCAATCGGCGTATCGATGGCAAACCAGGCATCGCCCTTGATGGCGAAGTCGAGAACATTGCCGGTCTGCGCCAACTCGCCGGTCTTGGTCGACAGATAGTCGTTGCCCTGCGACACGAAAGCGATCTTCGCATTCAAATCGTTGCCGGTCTTGCTCAACACCTCGTCGAACTTCACCTCGGTCGAGCGAAAGCCGACCGTGTTCACGTTGGCCATGTTGTCGGCGATGGTGGTCAGACGACGCTCAAGCGCGATCTGCGAGGATAGCGAGACGTAGATTCCGGATTGCATGTCATTTGCCTCCGAGCATCAGAGAAAAAAAGAACGCCATGGGCTCAACCTGACATGGGCCGAACCGGACACGAAAAGGGGCAGGCAATCTCCGGGCGCCGCCAAAATTCTCGTCCAGCGCCAGAGACTTGTCCGGTAGATGAGGCGCAATGCGCTCAGGTCGACCGGGAGGCTGGCTGGTCATATGAAAACGACAATCTCGACTGCGCGGACCACGGGATGCTTGCGTCCGTCAGCGCTCTTCTTGCGGCAAATGGCTTGTGCGAAGCTGTCTGGCGATCGGCCGCTGCAAAAATGGTCGCACACGGCGTGCCCTGCCCGTTTTGATTCAGCCTCACGCAAGGCACGGGCCGTATCGCTGAACCTGATAAATAACGTTCAGGTGCGGGCAAGGTACGGGCAAAATGAATATCATCATCGGATTTGTAATAACGATTGGCTGCGTGCTCGGCGGATTCATGGCCATGGGCGGTCACCTGGACGTTCTGGTACAGCCGTTCGAGCTGGTGATCATCGGCGGCGCCGGCGTCGGCGGCTTCATTATGGCTAACCCGATGAAAGTGGTGAAGGATTCCGGCAAGGCGATCGGCGAGGCCTTCAAACACGCCGTGCCGAAGGAACGCGCCTATCTCGACGTTCTGGGCGTTCTGTACTCGCTGATGCGCGACCTGCGCACCAAGTCGCGCAACGAGATCGAAGCCCATATCGACAATCCGGAAGAATCCAGCATCTTCACCGCAGCGCCCAACCTGCTGAAGAACAAGGAACTGACCTCCTTCATCTGCGACTATGTCCGCCTGATCATCATCGGCAACGCCCGTAGCCATGAAATCGAGGCATTGATGGACGAAGAGATCAACACCATTCTCTATGACAAGATGAAGCCGTATCACGCCATCACAGCGATGGGCGACAGCTTCCCGGCCATCGGTATCGTTGCCGCGGTTCTCGGGGTTATCAAGGCGATGAGCAAGATCAACGAGTCGCCGGAAGTTCTCGGCGGCCTGATCGGCGCCGCACTGGTCGGCACCATGCTCGGCATCTTCCTGTCCTACTGCCTGTGCAACCCGATCATTTCGCAGATCAAGATGGTCCGTACCAAGCAGCACCGCCTGTACATCATCGTCAAGCAGACCCTGCTTGCCTACATGAACGGCTCGGTTCCGCAGGTGGCACTCGAATACGGCCGAAAGACAATCTCCTCCTATGAGCGCCCATCGATCGACGCTGTGGAGCAGGAAATGATGAACCCCGGCGGCGGCGGTGAAAGCAAGGCGGCGTGATCATGAGCGAACCAGACAGACAGAGCACATCCTTACCAGCCATGGACCGGGCGCTGCTTGCGCGCCTCACCGGCGGCCTGGGCGACACGAAATCGCTGCAGCGTCTCTGTGCCGACTTCGGCCATCTGTATATCGAGTTCCTGCCTGATGTGTTCCACAGCGAAACCGGGCTGAACATCGAGGTTCACTATAACGGCCTCGAAAGCGGGCTGATGAACGATCTTGTCGCCGATCTTGGCGACAATGTTGCGCTGGTCGATACGCAATTGCGCAACTGGTCGCCGAATTTCGTCATGGCCTGCGGCAACAGCTTCATCATCACGCTGATGGAGAACCTGCTGGGTGCTATTCCCGAGACGATCCAGGAACCGATTCAGAGGCCGCTGTCACAGATCGAGCTCGATCTGTCGACCATGGTGTTCGACAAGATCGGCAATGTGCTGCGCTCGGGCGTCAATGCCCAGGGCGGCTTCGAACCGTTGATCGAAAAAGCCCACAATGCCGAAGACCGGCCCAAGCCGGAAGACGACCACATCGACGAATATGCGGTCACAATCAAGATGGGCGTCACGCTTGGCACCGTCACGTCGGAGTTCTACCTGGTCGTCCCACAGAAGGCCCTTCTCAAAACGGTCGTCACCGTGCCGAAATCGATGAACCAGTCTTCACGCACGCGCAAGGAATGGCAGGAGCAGATTGGCGAGCAGGTTCGCCGCTCGCAGGTGACGCTGGAAGCCAGGATCCGCCTGGAAACACTGACACTCAACACCATTGCGCGGCTTGTTGCCGGCGATGTCATTCCCTTCCAGGACAAGGGCGATGTCATGGTCGATGTCAGCGCCAATGGCAAAGAGATGTATCGATGCGAATTCGGTCGTGCCGGCGACCGCTATACTGTGCGCGTCAAAGACAATGTGAGCAGCGAAGATGAAATTCTAAGACATTTGATGAGCTAGGCATTTTTGACCGGGGGCGACCCACGGCAGCTTGAGGCAAGTTTCAACAGGAATAATGAATCCATGGCTACGAAAAAGACCCCCAAGACGGAAGCAGACGCTCTGGCAATGCCGGGTTCCGATGCGGATTTCGACATGGCAGTCGATGACCTGCGCGGCGTCCTGAAAGCAGATGCCGAAGGCACGCTCCCCGACATCGGCTCCGATTTTGGCGTGGACCTCAACGATTTCGGCGGCTCCAGCGATCCGTTGGCCGCTTTCGAATCCGATTTCGGCGGATCGGCCGCGACCAGCGATCTGGGAACCGGAGATGCTTTCGGTACCGATGACGCCTTCGGCGGCGCGAGCTTCGGCGACGACAGCTTCGGCGGTGATTCGTCTTTCGACAGCGCCCCTAGCAGCAGCCAGGCACCTGGCAGCGGCCTGAGCGCCAATATCGACCTGATCATGGACATCCCGATCGAAGTCCAGATCGTGCTCGGCTCCAGCCGCATGCAGGTTTCAGGGCTTATGAATCTCGAGGAAGGCGCCATTATCGCGCTCGACAAGAAGATCGGCGAGCCCGTCGAGATCATGGTGAACGGTCGGCGCATTGCGCGCGGCGAGATCACCGTGCTGGAAAATGACGACACCCGCTTCGGTGTAAAGCTGATCGAAGTGATGGCGACCAAGACATCCTGACCCCATGACCGGGCCAGAGAGGAAAGACCATGATGGACTTTGACGATTTTGGCGGCCCCTTAACCGGTAAACCGCTTTCCCAGGCCGACAAGGCAGCCGCCGTGCTGCTGGCCATGGGAAAGGGCGTGGCCGGCAAGCTGCTCAAATACTTCACCCAGGCGGAACTGCAGACGATCATCGCGTCGGCCCAGACGCTGCGCACCATTCCGCCGGATGAACTGACGGATCTGGTCAACGAATTCGAGGACCTGTTCACCGAAGGTGCAGGCCTCATGGACAATGCCAAGGCGATCGAGAGCATTCTCGAGGAAGGCCTGACGCCGGAAGAAGTCGATGGCCTTCTCGGCCGTCGCACGGCCTTCCAGGCCTATGAGGCATCGATCTGGGACCGCCTGCAGGATGCGGAGCCGGACTTCATCGCCAAGTTCCTCATGCGCGAACACCCGCAGACGGTTGCCTATATCCTGTCGATGCTGCCGTCGTCCTTTGGCGCAAAGGTGCTGCTGAAACTGCCGGACAGCCGTCGCGCCGACATCATGAACCGTACGGTCAACTTGAAGAATGTCAGCCCGAAGGCGGCACAGATCATCGAGAACCGGGTCCATGACCTGATTGCCGAGATCGATGCAGACCGCAATTCGACCGGTTCGGCAAAGGTTGCCGAACTGATGAACGAGCTGGAAAAGACCGAAGTCGATACCTTGCTCACCTCGCTGGAATCGATCAGCAAGGAATCGGTCAACAAGGTTCGCCCGAAGATCTTCCTGTTCGAGGATCTGCTCGCCATGCCGCAGCGCAGCCGCGTCCTGCTGCTCAACGACATTTCCGCCGATATCCTCACGATGGCGCTTCGCGGCGCCAGCACCGAGATCAAGGAATGTGTGCTCGCATCGATCAGCCCGCGTTCACGCCGCATGATCGAATCGGACCTGCAATCCGGCACCACGGGGGTCAATCCCCGCGAGATCGCCATCGCCCGTCGCGCCGTCGCGCAGGAAGCGATTCGCCTCGCCAATGCCGGCCAGATCCAGCTCAAGGAGACGGAAGGCGAGAATCAGGCCGCCTGAGCCTGCGCCTCTGTTGAAAACCCGACTAATTGCCGCCCGCCGATTGAACCGCAATCGGCGGGCGGTTACGTTTTATCCGGGCGCGAGGAACGTAGCCTGCCGGCGGGCCTGAACGGCGCCGACTTCATCCAGCGAGCCCATGCGGCCCGCACCAGCCTGAAGGGCAATGGTCATGGCTGACGATGAAGACAAAGACAGCAAAACAGAAGACCCTACTGAGAAAAAGGTGCGCGACGCGCATGAGAAGGGCAACGTCCCGATATCACGCGAACTCGCGCTGTTTACCTCCACTCTGGGATTCTATTTCTATCTCGTGTTCTTCCTGCCTGGCGGAATTGGCCGGCTTGGGGAAACGCTGAAAGATCTTTTCGATCGGCCTGACCAGTGGCGACTCGGCACGGCGACGGATGTCGTGTCGCTGTTTACCCATCTCGGCTGGGAAATCGGCGCGCTGCTTGCTCCGGCCTTCATCCTGTTCATGGTGCTCGGCGCCGGATCCAGCATTGTCCAGCATCTTCCCACATTCGTACTCGACCGAATCACGCCTCAGGCGAGCCGCATCTCGCTCGCAAAAGGCTGGACACGCATCTTCAGCGGTCCGGGCATGGTCGAATTCGGCAAGTCGCTGTTCAAGATCGTCATCGTCTCGGTGATCATGGTCTTTGCGCTGCGCAACGACTACTACGCGATGATCGATTCGATGTTCTCCGATCCGCAGACCATCTTCGTCAAATTCGCGGTCATCGTCAAAAAGATGCTGATCATCATCCTGCTCGCCACGGCATTGCTGGCGGCGGTCGACGTGTTCTGGACGCGGTACCACTGGTACGAGCAGCTGCGCATGAGCAAGCAGGAAATCAAGGACGAACACAAGCAATCCCAAGGTGACCCGGTGGTCAAGGCGCGCCAGCGCTCGATCGCCAGGGACCGCGCCCGCCGGCGCATGATTGCCAACGTGCCGCGCGCCACGCTGGTGATCACCAATCCGACGCATTTTGCCGTGGCGCTACGTTATGTGCGCGAGGAAAACGAAGCTCCGATCGTCGTCGCCAAGGGTCAGGATCTCGTTGCGCTGAAGATCCGAGAAATCGCCGGTGAGCACAATATCCCCATATTTGAAGATCCGCCCCTCGCCCGCTCCATGTTTGCGCAAGTCTCAGTGGATAGCGTGATCCCGTCGTTATTTTATAAGGCCGTCGCCGAACTCGTTCACCGAGTCTACGCGTCGAAGGCCCCCAAGAGACGGATCCGCTAGCCACTATGAAAAAGTGCTCTTACACCACCCAGCGTGAACGTATTGTGGCAGAAGCCATCAGCCCCGTCGCAAGTGAGATGCGCCTGCTCGACGCAGCCGATCTCATTTCGCTTTTACGCTTCGAACTTTACGGGAATATTGCAGATCTCGTTTCTTCGGCCGCGGAACTCTATTTTCATCCGGGCACCGTCAATTTCGGCTCTGGAGGAGAATATCGGCTCGAATGGGGTGGTCCGCCGGAGATCGTCCTCGATCTCGAGATCAAGCCGCGCGATATTACGATCTATGCGCAGTTGACCCTGACCAACGAGACCGCAGGGCTCGAGATCAATCACATCGCGTTCCATGAAACGGCCGGCGACCCGGATGCGAACACACGCATGCTCGAACAACGGCTGCGCGAAGCCCGCTTCGTCAAGGCACAGGCGACGCCGCTCTACGGCTGAAAGCTGCGGAAAAAATCAACGGCTCTAAGTGATATAGCCAAGGCGGATCGCCTTGGCGATGGCCTGTATGCGGTTGACCGAATCCAGCTTGATCGTCGCGGAGCCGAGATAGGCGTTGACGGTGTGGACAGACAGGCCCAGCCGTTCGGCAATCTCTTCACTGATACGTCCGTCGCCGGCAAGCTGCAAGCAGGCGATCTCGCGCTCGCTCAAAGTCTCCGATGTCATCGACTTGCGCTCATCGAGCGACAGGATATCGGTCATCACCTGATAGCATCGGCTGTGCACCGAAAGCACCAGCTCTCCCGGCAGATCGGCACCACCGGCTGTCGGAAACACGATGTAGCCGTTGCCCACGGCGCCCAGGCGCACCGGAAAGGCGATGCCGGAATATGGCAGGAGACGGGCATTCACCTGGGTGGTGAAAGGCGTAAAATCGGACGCTTCGATGAAGCTCGATTCGTCGTCCGCGCACCACATGAGCGGCAGGGTCGACGCCTCGATATGTCCGAGCAGTGTATCGCCATAGGCCGCCACGAAAGCCTCACGCCCGCTGCTCAGTCCTGAACTCCAGTTCTCGTATTCCGCATCGAGGCGACGCTTGTGCGGCAGGCTGGCGCCGGCGACACGGAAGGCGGCAAAGCCGCGGGCATTCAGCGAGCGCTGCAGAGCGACCAGCTTGGGAAAGATATCGGTGCGGGACGTAACAGGGCGCTGGCTAGACCAGGTCGCATCATCAAGAGTGGCACCGCCGGGTCTGTTTTGATGGCCCATTCCGCCCCCTTAGACGAGATTGTTTCTGACCGCATAGGCGATCGCTTCAGAACGTGTCTTGGTTGCCGTCTTGCGCATCACGCTGGTGATGTAGTTGTTGATCGTGTTGCGCGAGATGCCCAGGATCGTGGCGATCTCGTCGCTGGTCTTGCCCTCGGCAATCCAGAAAAGGCACTCCAGCTCGCGCTCGGTCAGTTCGAAATCACGGTCGCTTTTCTGTCCCTTGCTGACCGACAGGCCGACTACATAGCCGATCAGCAGGCCCACTTCACGCAGTCGATCGGCCGAGAGAATGTAGTCCTGCGGAAAGAGCAGCATCAAGGCAAGGCGCGTGCGGCCGACATTCAGGGTGACCGAGCAATACTGACGGCTGATGCCGTCCGGCACATGCGCGTCATCCGGCAGAAGATTGTATTTCGGCTGCAGAACCGACATGCATTTCTCAAGTTCGGTCGACTGCGAATATGTCGTGGCCAATTCGCTGTCCAGACGGCGGACCAGATCGAACGGCCAATCGGAGGCCACGACAAAATCGAGGCCGTCCTCCTGAACAAGGTCATAGCGGGCCAAGAGATAGTGCGAGACACCCAGATATTCGGTCAGCATGCGCAAGCAGTGGGCAAGATCACCAGCCTGCCCGGGCGCTGCGAGTCTGTGGATCAGGATTTCCCTTGAGGACGAGCCCTGCGGAGGCTCGGCATGTGCGGACGAGCGCACTCTGCTTCCTGATCCCTCCGTTGTCAGCTCGGCATCCATACAGTGTTGCCCCCTTCGAGGACGTGACATCCCAGCGAGAAGATACACAGGCGATCATCACCGGCCGAAACCGACTCAACGCTTGCCTTCAACTCAGGGACCCAACGAATCATGTTCATTTTAAAATATAAATAGTCAAAGATCACAACCAGTCGCGGTACATCCCCAATTAAAGAGAGGATCCCATTGCGGGTGCCGCGCTGTAATACTGCGACGCCGGGACCATAACGCAAAAAACCGCGCCTGTGGGCGCGGTTTGCGTTTGTGAGCCATTTTTCCTCAAGCTGCGTTGTCCACAGCCCATTTGCGGAGGATCTTAGCAGCGCGCTCCTCGGAGAGCTCCACCATGCGGGAGAGACGCCGCTCGGGGCCTTCCTTGACCCGACGGTTGAAGCCGCCATTCGGGTCGTCGTCGAGCGTGAGCAGGTCGTCGGTGCTGTCGAAGCCGAAGTCGGAACCGAAGCCGTCCATGAGCGAGCTTCCGGCACCCCCGCCGAGGGCGGGCGAGAAATCGGGAAGTTCGAGACCTGCCGCCTGCTCGCCGAGATCGCCGGTCAAGGCCGCCGCACCGCCACCACCGGCGCTGCGCACCATCGGACGGATGCCCATCCAGACGATCAGGAAGGCAACGGCGACGAAAGCAAGCGAATTGATGATCCCGCCGACGTTGCGGCTGAGGATTTCCATGATGCCCGGTCCGCTGGCCGATTCCTCGAGCAGCTGGTTTTCGAGGAAGTCCATGGCGGTCAGAGTGACGACGTCGCCGCGGGCAGCATCAAGGCCGGAGGCCGAAGACACGATCTTCTGCATCTCGGCGAGATAGGCATCGATCTTGGCCTGATCGACCGGTTCGCCGACCATCTTGGCAATGCGACCCTTGTTGACCACGACAGCCACCGAGATCTTCTCGAGCGTGTAGCTGTTGCGGACGGTGGCAACGGTCTTGCTGTTGATTTCGTAGTTGGTCTGCTCTTCCTTCTTGTCCTGCTCGTCAGAGGATTCAGGACCGGCGCCGCCACTTTCGGGGGCTGCCTGGGGAATGTTCTGCTCGACGGTCGCGGCCGTATCCGACTGGCGCTGCAGGGATTTCTGCGCTTCCTTGGTGACGCGCACCGAACGTTCGACGCGCGATTCCGGATCGTAGATCGTTTCCTGGATCTGCTGGCTGTCGGTGTTCAGCTGGGCCGTGACGCTGGAACGGAAATTGTCCATGCCGAGGAACGGCGCGAGCGCCTTGTCGATGTTCGATTCGATTTCCTGCTGAACCGACTGCACAACGCCGAGCGAGCGCGTTGCGGCGCCACCTGTTTCATCGCCGGACGCCAGAAGCTGGCCGGTGGAATCCAGAATCGTGACATCCTCGACGTCCAGACCCGGGACCGAGGATGCAACAAGATGGCGGATGGAGGCGGCGGATTTGCGGCCCGCATCGGAGGCCGCTCGAATCATGACGGATGCTGTCGGCTTCTGCTCGCCACGACGGAAATTGCCGACATCCGGCATGACGATATGCACGCGGGCAGCCGCGATGCCACTGATCTGCTGGATGGTGCGTGCGACTTCACCCTCCAGAGCACGGACACGCGTCACTTCCTGCATGAAGGAGGTCAGGCCCAGCGAGCCGACATTGTCGAAAAGCTCATAGCCGGCATTGGCGCTGTTGGGCAGACCGCGCTCGGCGAGCAGGAGACGGGCCTTGCTGGTCATGCCGACCGGAACGCGAATGCTCGCGCCGTCGGTCCCGACTTCAAAGTTCAGCCCTGATTCGGCAAGCGCGATGCTGACCTGGTTCAGATCGACCGGTTCCAGGCCCACATAAAGCGTCTCGAAGGCCGGTTTGTTGACGTAAAGAGCACCAGCAATGATGATTGCGAATGAAACAAGGGCTACACCGCCCATGGCCAAAAGCTTCGTCTGGCCTAACGACCCGAAGTTTTTCAGCACCTGAAGTAATTGATTTAACAGATTCATTCTGTCTCGCACCATCATAAAGAAAGGTTTGAGGGCTTTTGCCCTTGGCGAGACCATAGAAAGCGAAACTTGTGCGAGAGTTTCGCGAGGCTGAAATGCCGAATTCATTTCGGCTTAGCCAGGAAAGAAGGATGCCTGACAAACAGGCGGCACGCTAGAAGAAGTCGAAGTCGCCAGCCGCCTTGCTCAGGGGTTGGGAATGGCCATGGCGCAAACCGGCACCCAGCGTCTTCTGCATTTCGGCAAGCTTGACGAGGCTGAGGGCCGTCGTCATGTCGATCATCCAGGCCGAGGGAATCGAACCGGTGATCGTATCGATGAATTCTGCCAGTCCACGCGTCTTCTGAACGGCGAGGTCGATGCCCTGCAGCACCTTGATGCTGTCAGAGGATTCCAGCACTTTCGAACCGCCCAGTTCCAAAAGTTGTGGCTCGACACGCTCGATCAGATAGGCAACGTCATGCAACTCGCTGACGATGCGCATGAGGATTTCCGGCAACGCTTCCTCGAGGCCCGCAACGTCGGCTTTGTTTTCGTTTTGCATCCGATTTCCAGTACTAGAAAAACTCGATTGAACTTTCCACCGGCTTCGACACAGGAGCCGGGCGCCTTTCCAGCGCAACCGTCTTTTGTGTTTCCGCGCCTGTGAGCGGATACTGTCTCGCGCGGCCGCTGATTGGCCAGAATTCCAGCTTGCGGCCGTGATCGCCCCCCGTGGAGGAACCGACAACTCTGATCCCTTCATCGCGCAGGAACTGGGTCGCAAAGGCTGCATTCTGCTCGCCGACATTGGAGAACGTCGCAATGGTCTTTGCGCCGCCGAAGATCTTGGCTTCCAATCGATCCCTGCGGGCCCCCTTCTTCAGGAGGCCGTTGATCAGAAGCTCCATCAAATGGACCCCGTAGCGCGTGGCGTCACCGCCGCCAGCACCGGGGACAGCAGAACCTGGAAGGAGGAAGTGGTTCATACCTCCAACTCCGGCATTCGGATCCCGAATACAGGCAGCCACGCACGAGCCGAGGATCGTCGACAAGACCACATTCGGGTCGTCGCTTACCTTCCACTCGCCCTGAATGATATGGACGCGTTTAGCTGCACTGTCCTCGACCATTTTATTTCAATGCTCCGAATACGGCTTCGATCGCTGCCTTCATTTTTTCGATGGTGAAAGGCTTGGCGAGAACGTTGTTGGCACCCAACTGAGCGGCCTTCTGCACCAGCGCACGGTCGCCCTGAGCGGTCAGGATGATGAAGGCTGCCTTCTTGGTGTTCGGATTGGTACGAACAGCCTGGAGAAGGCCAAGGCCATCCATGTTCGGCATGTTGAAGTCGGAGATGACCAGATGATGGGGCTGCTGCTCCATGACCTTCATTCCCTGTACACCGTCGCCGGCGGCCGTGATCTGCTTGAAGCCAAGCTGGGTCAGGGCATCCGACAGGAGGAGGCGGCTGGTGACCTGATCGTCGACGATCAGAACTTTGATTTTTTCGGCTATGGACATTATTCGATACCTTCTTTTCGGGCGGCAGTGAGTTTGAGGATCTCCTCCCCAATGGAACCAAGCGGCAGCTGATGTTCGACGGCGCCCAGTTCGTGGGCGACGCGGGGCATGCCATAGACCACGCAGGTCTTTTCGTTTTGACCGATGGTGCGGGCACCGGCGTGGCGCATCTTCAACAGGCCGGAGGCGCCATCGCGCCCCATGCCCGTCAGGATCACGCCTACGGCACTGCGTCCCGCGAGTTCGGCCACCGAATCAAACAGCACATCGACGGATGGGCGGTGGCCATTGACCGGCGCACGTTCGACGAGGCGGCAGCACGGTGCCGAAGCGTTCGACACCTGCAGATGACGATCGCCGCCCGGGGCAAGATAGATCTTGCCGATTTCGAGCCTTGCACCGTCGGTTGCCTCCTCGACGACCGGGGCACAAAGCCTGTTCAGGCGTTCGGCAAAACTCTTGGTGAAGGTCGGCGGCATGTGCTGCGTGATGACCGTCGGCGGGCAATTGCGCGGAAACTTCTGCAGGACCGCGATCAGTGCCTCGACGCCACCGGTCGAAGAGCCGATGGCGACGATCTTGCGACCGACGCGGAAATCGGCGACAGGGGCAGCCGCCAGCGGCTGCAGCTGTGGAGCCGGCGCATGACGGTGCTGCGAGCGGGCTGCGGCCTTGACCTTTTCCGCCAGCTCGCCGAACGGACGGGCGTCACCCGGGACGGGCTTTGCGACGCAATCGAAGGCGCCGATCTCAAGCGCCGCAAGCGTCGCTTCCGCACCGCGATGGGTCATGGTCGAGACCATGATGACCGGCATCGGACGCAGTTTCATGATTTTCTCGAGGAATTCGAGGCCGTTCATGTTCGGCATCTCGATATCGAGCGTCACGACATCGGGGTTCAACTGCTTGATGGCCGCGCGGGCCTCCATGGCGTCGCCGGCCTGGCCGACAACGCTGACATCCGGATCCTGGCTCAGCACAGCCGTGATCAGGCCGCGCATGGTCGGGCTGTCATCGACAACAAGAACGCGTGCGGGATTGCCCATTATTTGCGGCCTCCCTGCTTGCCGAGATAGCGATAGGTGGTGATGCCGATATTGTCGAAATCGTTCTTCGGATCGCCGGAGACACGCTCCGAATGGCCGATATAGAGGTGACCACCGACCGGCAGCAGCCCGGCGAAACGACCCCAGATCTTAACCTGGGTCGGCTCGTCGAAATAGATCACGACGTTGCGGCAGAAGATGACGTCGAAATTGCCCTTGAACGGCCACTGCGACATCAGGTTCAGCTCGTTGAAGGTGATGATGCGCTTCAGGCGGTCATCGACCTGGAACTTGCGGCGGCCGTTGATTTCGGTCTCCTTGAACCACTGCTTGCGCATGGCGGGAGAAACGGTTTCCAGCGCCTGCTCGTCATAGGCACCCTGACGGGCAATGGCGAGGATCTTGGGATCGATGTCGCTCGCCAGGATCTTGAAGTCATAGTCGGCGGCATTGGGAAATGCCTGAAGCACCGTCAGCGCGATCGAATAGGGCTCCTGGCCGTCCGAACTGGCTGCGGACCAGATCCGCACGCGGCCGCCGGCCTTCGCCCGGGCGATCAGTCCGGGGAGAACCTCGTCGCGCAAATGCTCGAAGTGGTGGTTCTCGCGGAAAAAGCGGGTGAAGTTCGTCGTCAGATGCGAGAGCATTTCGCGGCGTTCGCCAGCACCCTCTTGCGAGGCGACAAGCTGGCAATAGGCACGGAAGCCCGACAGGCCGAGATTGCGGATATGCTTGGACAATCGCGAATAGACCAGAGATGCCTTGGAATCATTCAGGGCAATACCGGCATCCGAATAGATCATCGCCGCGATCTCGTTCAGATCGCGACGGGTCAGCGGGTATTCGCCGCTGGCCAGGACCTCGTCGTCCGATTGCCTTGATGAACTCATTGCAAATGTCATGCAGCCTCGCTTTCGGCGTCGGTAAAGAGAGCACCAAGCTCGATCAAGCAGATCATCCGCTTGTCGATCGCGAGAATGCCGCGGGCATATTGGCGTTCGAGGTCGGAGGAGATCTCCGGCGTCGGTTGTATGTTGTCCTCAGTCACGGTCAGAATGTCGGAAACTGCCTCAACCAGCAGGCCGATCACTTTCGAGCGAACCTGCACCACGATGATCACATGGCGCGTAGTGGGTTCGACCGGCTTCATGCCGAGGCGTCGGGACAGGTCCATGATCGGCAGTACGGCGCCGCGCAGATTGATCACCCCCAGGACATGGCTGGGCGAATGTGGCAGCGGAGTCGCGGGGGTCCACCCGCGAATCTCGCGCACCGACATGATGTTCACGCAAAACTCCTGCTCGCCGATCCGAAAGGCGATGAGTTCACGATTTCCTTCTGCGAGGCTTCTGACCGCATACGACATGAGACTATCCTGCGACTGCTAGTGACATTTCCTGCTTGAGTGACTGGCCGCGCGAGGCGGCGACGACGGCATCCACGTCGAGGATCAGCGCCACACGTCCATCACCAAGGATGGTTGCTGCGGCAATGCCCGGAACATGGGTGTAGTTGGCTTCGAGCGACTTGATGACGACCTGGCGCTGACCCTGGATGGCATCGACCATCAGAGCGCGCTGTCCGCCGCCTTCCGATTCGACCAGCAGTGCCACGCCTTCGACAGGATTGGCCTGGGTTCCGCGGAAGTTCAGGATCCGACCGACATCCACCAGCGGGCAGAAGGAGTTGCGGATCGAGATCAGGCGCTGGTTTGCACCGAAGGAGTGGATGTTCTGCGCTTCCGGCTGCAGGGTTTCGACGATCGCCGTCAGCGGGACGACGAGGGTCTGGCCGGCAACCGTGACGACCATGCCGTCGAGAACGGCGAGCGTCAGCGGAAGGCTCATGGTGAAGGTCGAGCCAAGGCCCGGACGCGAGGTGATCGAGATACGGCCACCCAGTGCCTGGATCGAGCGCTTGACCACGTCCATGCCGACGCCGCGGCCGGAAATGTCGGAGATCTTGTCGGCGGTCGAGAAGCCCGGCGCGAAGATCAGGTTGTCGATCTCTTCGTCCGTCAGGTTGGCATCGGCCGCGATCAGTTCGTTGTCGATCGCCTTCTGGCGGACACGCTCGCGGTTGATACCGGCACCGTCGTCGACCAGTTCGATGACGATACGGCCGGAGCGATGCTTCGCCGTCAGCTTGATCGTGCCTTCCGGCTCCTTGCCGGCGGCCGCACGCTTTTCGGGGCTCTCGATGCCGTGGTCGACGGCATTGCGGATCATGTGGGTCAGCGGCTCGGCGAGCTTGTCGATGACCGTCTTGTCGACTTCGGTGTTTTCACCTTCGGTAACGAGGCGGATCGACTTGCCGACCATGTCGGCGACTTCGCGGACGATACGCGACATGCGCTGGAAGACCGGCTTCACCGGCTGTGCGCGGATCGCCATGACCGAGTCCTGGATCTCGCGGGTAAGCTGCTGCAGCTCCTCGAGGCCCATGTTGACGGCGGATGTGCCGGTCGCATCGTTTTCGATGACGCTCTGCGACAGCATTGCCTGGTTGATGACGAGCTCGCCGACCAGGTTGATCAGGCGGTCGACGCGGTCGAGATCGACGCGGATGGTTTGGCCGGCGGCGTTGTTGGCCTGGGCGGCGGCGGCGGCGGCTGCGGCTGCGGCTGCAGCGGCTGGCGATTCCTTCTTTTCCGCCTTGGCGGCGGCAAGCTTGCTGACCCGGGTCGCGGTTTCGGCAGCGTCCACAGCGGCGTTGACCGTTTCGGCAGCGACCATTTCCGGGCCGTCGTCGAGCGCCGACAGATCGAAGGGTACGGGGATCATCGGAAGCTCTTCGCCGGCTGGCTTGGCTTCCGCCTCGATCATCTTGATCTCGAGGTCACAGTCCCATTCGGCGAATTCGAACACGGTCCGAATGGCCTCTTCGCCCTTTTCCGGCTTGATCTGGATTTTCCAGGCGAAATAGGCTTCCTCGGGGTCCAGATCATCGAGCGACGGCAGGCCGTCCATGATACAATTGATGCTCATCTCGCCGACGCGCGAGAGATCGCGCAGCAGGAGAGCGGCTTCGTTGCCCTTGGAATACAGGTCGCGACGCGGCTTGAAGCTGACCTCGAAGGTCGACGGGGCGGCCGCTTCCTCTTCTTCTCCGAAACCATCGAAGGAGAAGGGAACAGGCTGGAAGCCATCGTCGGATGCAGCCGGTGCCTTGGCAACCGGGGCTGCAGGGGCCGGAGCCGAAGACGCCGCCGGCAGTTCGCCATGCGCCAGCGCCTCCAGTTCCTTGACCAGGCCGCTCGACCGGGATGCCTCGACGCTGCCGCCGTCGCGGGCAGCATTGGTCAGGTCCGCCAGCACGTCGGCTGACTTGAGCATGACCTTCATCACTTCCGGGCCGGGTTCGAGCTTGTTGGAACGAACGCAATCAAGTGTCGTTTCAAAGACATGCGCAAAGGCTACCAGGTCGTCGAGACCGAAAGCACCTGCGCCGCCCTTGATCGAGTGAACCGCGCGGAACACGGCATTCACCGTCTCCGGGTCACGATCCCCGTCATTCATTTTCAGAAGACCGGATTCCAGTTCTGCAAGCTGCTCCTCGCATTCCTGGAAGAAGATCTCTTTGATTTCGTTCATATCCATAGGAGAAAATCCCGGCTTAGGCGGTTACACGCTCGATGGCATCGATCAGCTTGGTCGGATCGAACGGCTTGACGATCCATCCGGTTGCACCAGCCTGGCGCGCGCGGTTCTTCTTTTCCGCGTCGCTTTCCGTGGTCAGGACCAGGATCGGAATGGCGCGGTATTTCTCGTTCTTGCGAACGCCTTCGATAAAGCCGAAACCATCGAGACGCGGCATGTTGATGTCGGTGACGATGACGTCCGGATTGCAGTCTTCGAGGACTTCCAGACCTTCAATGCCGTCTTCGGCCTGAATGGTTTCAAAGCCGGCATTGTTGAGTGTGACCAGAAGCATGTTTCGGATGGTTCTGGAGTCATCCACGGTAAGCACTTTTTTCTTCATTGCCGGATCTCCTTAGCGAGCAGATGGTCGACGTTCACGCCAATCAGTTGAAGGGTCTTGAGAAAGGCCTCCGAGGCCTTCCCGAAAGAGAAGGGGTGCTTGTCAGCTTCCCAGGCCTTGGCCGCAGCCATGAGGACCTGGACACACTGTGCGCCGACGCGCTCGACGCCGGAGGCGTCGATGGTGAGCGGGGCACCGCGCAAGGAGAGGATGTTCGCCTTCAGATTGGACGCCTCGTTGAGGTCCAGCACTGCCGCGAGTTTCAAACTCTTCTGTTGGCCTTTCTTGACTGCCATCATTTCTTTCCTTGTTTCACGCAGCCGCAGCTATCGTGCCGGTCCAGCCGGTAACCGGTTGAGAAATTCCACCATTTGTTCGGACATTCGCCGCCTGAGCTTCCTGTGTAGCGCATGGTGGTAAACAATCCCCTCACCCTCCCAGCCCAGCGATCTGGACCGAAAAGCCGAAATCATCATCAAACGGTGCGTTGTCGAGGTTATCTCCGTCAGACGCGCGCGGACCGAGCAGCGAGGCGCTCACCGGCGAAGCGGCAAGACGCGGCGAGACCGGCTTTGACGGGCGGACCTGACGTTCGATATGGAATTCGCGGATCGTCTCGCCGAGTTCGAGGATGACCTTGTGCAGGTCGTCCGAACTGTCACTGGAGCGGCGGGCGAGATCGGCGGTTGAAGAGACATCGGCGCCGAGAGCGGCCACGATGCCGGAAAGGTCGGCGAGCCCGGTCGCCTGGGAATCCGTCTCGCTGGCGATTTCAGAAACGGTGCCGCTGATGCCGCCAACCTGCGTGACGATATCGGCAATGGCTCCTTGCGTCCTGGCGACCATGTCGACGCCGGCGACGACCTGGTTCTTGGTGGTGGCCACCAGTGTCTTGATTTCACGCGCCGCATCGGCCGAGCGCTGGGCGAGTGCCCGCACTTCCTGGGCGACAACGGCAAAGCCGCGACCACTGTCGCCGGCCCGGGCCGCCTCGATGCCGGCGTTGAGCGCCAGAAGATTGGTCTGGAAAGCAATTTCATCGATCGCGCCGATGATATGGCCGATCTGCTCGGCGGAAGCCTCGATATCGGCCATGGCCGAAATCGCCTGGCCGACCACCTGGCCGCTGGCCTCGACCGACTGACGCGTGGCGGCCACCGAGGCTTCGGCCTTCTTCGTCTTGCCGGCGCTGCCGCGCACCTCGGATGTCAGGCTTTCCAGCGCACGGGACGCCTCGCCCAGCTGCTCGGATTGGGCATCGGCGCGTCCCGAACAGTCGCGTGCGGCAGCGACCATCGCGTCGGTCGTGCCGCGGGCCTGCATCAGCTTGTCCTCGGATGACAGGAATGCGGTCTGCAGCTGTTCCAGCGCAGCATTCATGCGGCTGCCGAGGTCGCAATAGGCGTCCGGCACATCCGCACCGATGCGCACGGTCAGGTCGCGCTCCGCCAGGCCCTCGATAACGGGACCAAAAATCGCTTCAACCTCGGCACGATCGCGCTCGCGCTGGGCCGCCATGTCGCGGTGATGCTTGACGCGCAGCTCGTTGAAACGCAGGGAAACGGCGATTTCGACATCCACCATGACCAAACGCACGAGCGCACCGGCAAGGTCGGTGACCTCGCGCTGGCGGCGGCGCGCCGAGGGCAGCAGACCGGAGCCGGCATTTTCGCTGATCACGGCCGTCAGCAGATGTTCGAGAACAACCGCGTGGCCGGCGATGTGCCACCGTGGGTCAAGGCCCATGCGGCTTTCGCTGTCGGAAAGAACCTTTACACGCTCGGCATAGAGCGCGTCGAAACGGGCATCCGTCAGCACATCCCAGTGCGAGGACAGGAGGTCATGGAAACGATCGTATTGACGCTCGCTGGAAAAGGCGCGCGACGCATCGGGAAATGTCTGGAGACGCTGGAAGAGATCGCGCAGCGCCGTCTTCACCTGCGGCGAGAGCAGGTGGCGGTTCTGGCGCAGCAATTCGCGGTGGCTGTCATCAAGGCCGGCAAAACGCAGGCGTTCGCCCAGGCTTCCCGCCTGCGCTCCCGTTGTCCGTTCCGTCGGATTGACCTGACTTGCCATAATGCCCGTATTGCTGCGATCTCGAACGAGATCGCCCCCTTCTGGGCAGGCCGATGGAGCGGGTGGCCGAAACGCGAATGCAAGGTGATGGAACCCCGTCTGGAGGTCCGTCCGCATTCATGGCGAGCCGTCTGTCGAACTGCCTGCATGATTTTTACAGACCGGGTCAAAACCGGTACGACGGGACGGCCTCATGCCCGAAGGAAACTTGGAAAAGTCCCACTCCGACGTGTCCAGCAATCATTATGGTTAATTCCTTGCCTGAAGGTTAATGAATGGTGCCCGCAGAACCGATTTCGCTAATATGCCAGCGAATTGCAGCGCGGCGCGTCGCGGTTGGGCAAATCCGTCGCGATCAGACGGTACATCCGTCGCTCATGCCATCCGTCAGCAAAGCGACGCCCACCTGCGCCCATCTTGCGGGCGCGCAAATGTGAGCGGACCAGAGTGAACTGACGGTCAACGGTGTGACAGCGCCTGCTGCTCAAATCCCTGCTGAAGCCGGGAACCGATTGCCAACGATGGCGTTACTCTCATGTCTAATCTCGTCAATGAACGGACAGAGCGGAAGAACGGAGCGGCATAGGCCAGCCGCTGGTGTCTTCCGTTGTTTTGGTCTTTTCCCGCGCCCTGCGGGACGGGTCTCAATATCTGTTCGACATGACGGGAAAGCGGCGGAGAGCGGAGAGAACCATGCCCGACAGAGACGAATGGATTGCCCGCAGAGCTTATTCACACTGGGAAGCGGAGGGCCGTCCTGATGGCCGCGATGCAGATCACTGGCATGCGGCACTCATCGACTGGCAGATGTTACAAGACGCGGCGGATCGACTGAGCGACAACGCTGGGCGCCGCATCGCCGACGCCCGGACACCGATCGTGGCCCCGGCACAAGCGCTACCGGAACCGGGCGACCTTGCAAACGTCAAAGCACCGGCAAGATCCGGCAAGGTTCCGAAACGATGACGACGATGGGCGAAGCCGAGATCAGCGTCGCTTTCGGACGGGCGCAATTCGTTCAGCGCATGCGCGAACTGCAGCAGGCTGAAGGGCATTTCCGGCTCGCCATAGATGGCATCGCGCGCGTGCCGCTGCAGGTACTGGCCGTGGCATCGGAAATCTATCCACTGGTCAAGACGGGCGGTCTCGCCGATGTGACCGGCGCGCTTCCAAAGGCCTTGTCCCGCTTCGGCATCGAGACCCATACACTGGTTCCGGGTTATCCTTCCTTGCTGGCACTGGCGCGCCTGCATCCGCCGCTGATGGCGTTTGACGACTTGCTCGGTGAAGCCGCCATGCTGCGGCACCTTGAGATCGACGGGCTCAGCCTGTTCGTGCTCGATGCGCCGACACTCTTCGACCGTGAAGGCGGCCCCTATGTCGACCAGCACGGAACGGACCACCCGGACAACTGGAAACGCTTTGCCGTGCTGTCGCTCGCGGCGGCCGAGATCGCGGCTGGCGCCCTGCCCGGCTGGCGCCCCAATCTCGTGCATTGTCATGACTGGCAGGCGGCGCTGACGCCGGTCTACATGCGTCATATCGGATCGACCGTGCCGGTGGTGCTCACCATCCACAACCTGGCCTTCCAGGGTCAATATTCATCGACCCTTCTGCCCTATATCGGCCTGCCGCCGGAGGCCTATTCCGTCGATGGGCTCGAATATTTCGGTGATATCAGCTATCTCAAAGGTGGCCTGATGATGGCCGATCACATCACGGCCGTCAGCCCGACCTACGCGCGCGAAATCCTGTCTCCGACCTTCGGCATGGGACTGGACGGCGTCCTCAACGCCAGGCTTGACCGGCTCCAGGGCATCGTCAACGGCATCGACAACGATGTCTGGAACCCGGCGACGGACAGCTATCTTCCATACCGCTATGACGCCAAGACGATCCGCAACAAGAAGCGCAACAAGGCGCTGCTGCTGGAGCGTTTTGGCCTCGAAGCTGGTGACGGCCCGCTGTTTTCAGCGGTGACCCGCCTGACCTGGCAGAAGGGCATGGACATGCTGGCGGAAGTCGCCGACGAGATCCTCTATCGCGGCGGTCGCCTGATCGTGCTCGGCCAGGGTGACCATGATATCGAGGACGCACTGAAATCCACCGCAGCGCGGTTTCCCGGCAGGATGGCCGTGTCGGTCGGCTATAACGAGCAGACGGCGCATCAAATTCATGGCGGTTCGGATGCGATCATCCAGCCCTCGCGTTTCGAGCCCTGCGGCCTGACCCAACTTTACGCGTTGCGCTACGGTTGTGTGCCGGTCGTATCGCGAACCGGCGGCCTGTCGGAGACGATCATAGATGCCAACGACGCGGCACTGACGGCGCGGGCGGCAACTGGCTTCCAGTTCCATCCCGTACGGCCGGAGGGGCTGCGTCATGCCTTGCGCCGCGCCGCTGATGCGTATGAGGATCGCCGCCAGTGGGCGCGGATGCAATTGCAGGCGATGCGTGCCGACTATTCCTGGGACCGTAGCGCCGAAAATTACGCCGACGTCTATGCGCGCCTGACGCGAGACCGCGCCCAGTCAGTCTTATGACATATAGTTTCGGTAAGAAATTACTTACATTAACGACGCTGCACTAGATCCACGTCTCGCGCGGATGATCGTCCTGCAGCGATTGCTCGCGAAGGGCAAGCGTTTGCTGAAGGGCCGCGATATCCTCGCTGTCTGCGACAACGGGCTCTTCTGCGATGGCTTCGAGAAAGGCCGGATCGATCGTGCCCCGTCCAAGCGCCAGCCGCAGGGCCTCGCGCTTCTGCCGCTCGGCGTCGAGCTGGGCCGACAATGCGAGGATCAGTCTGTCGCGCGGGTCGCTATGGCGGCGCCAGCGTGGCCTGCGGATTTGTTCAGACATCGTGCGGATCCCCTCTGCCCTGCTATTTCCAGCTCGCTGATGAAACTTTTGACCGCCTTCATTGTTCCCTGCATTGTGGCAGGCCACAGTTGATATCAAGGCAGAAAGGCCCAGAGAGATGCAAACCGACAATTCCATGATCGACGGACAAAGCATCGAGGGGCGATTGAACGCCCATCGCGAGATCCTGATCTGCCTGCTCACCTCGGCCTTGCTGCGACCTGACAGCACGCTCGAGTTGCTGCGCAGCCTGGAAGAGGAAGTATTGATCCGGGATGGTGCCGAAGATCCCGGCCTGACGCCATCGGCGGGGATCGCCAGGGCTGGCAAAAAAAGCGACGAAATCCGCCAGATCCTAGACACCGCAAGGGCCCGGGCCGACGCACTCACCCGTCAGGCGCAAGCAGGGCGGTGATGGTGATAGAAAGTCAGGCCTTGCACGGCAACGGCCGACGGCTCAAGTCTTCGTACTGCTGACAAACGCCTCGAGCGGCGCCACCAGTGACCAGCGCAGGCCTTCTGGATTGAAGTCCATGCTGACCTTGCCGCCGAAGGCGCTTGCGGCATGCCGCTCGACCACGGTCGATCCGAAGCCGCGTCGACTGGGTTCGATGACGCGTGGGCCGTTCAGCTCCGTCCAGGTCACCTCCAGCATCGGTTGCTCGGATTGCGCATCCTGGATCGTCCATTCGACCGCAATTCGGCCCTCGAACACGGAAAGTGCGCCATATTTCACCGAATTGGTGGCGAGCTCGTGGAAAACCAGGCCGAGGTTTTGGACGGCGTTGGCATTGGCCAGCAGGTCCGGTCCGCGGCGCGCCACGCGCTCAGTCGAACCGACAACGGTCATGAGTTGCAGCTCGACCAGTGTCGACAGGTGAATGCCACCCCATTGCTGCTTGGCCAGGGCCTCGATCGATTGCGCCAGGCCTGCAAGGCGTCCGCTGACCGCACGCTGGAACTCTTCGACGCTGTCGGTTCCACGGGCGAGCTGACGCATCATCGCCTGGACCAGCGACAGAATGTTCTTCGTCCGGTGCACCAGTTCCTGGAGGATGAAATGCGTGCGCTCCTCGGCCTGGGCTCGGTCGAAGGACGCATTGGACAGCGCTATCGCCACCTGATTGGCCTCGACGATCTTGGTGCGCTCGGGCGAGACGATGTCGCCATGGCCAATGCGCTCGGCCATGGCGGCGATCTTGCGAATGGACGACCGCAACTGATGCGCCGCCGTCAGGACGACGCACAGGCTCAACGCCAGAAATACCATGCTGCCGATCAGCAGATTTTTCCAGATGGTGACGAAGGAGCCCTGGACGCTGGATACCGGCCCCCAGATCGCCACGCGCCAGGGCCAGTCGGCGACCTTGGAATAACCTAGCAGATATTGCACGCCGTCCCGGTAGATGATGACGCTGTTGCTGGAGCCAAACATCAGATCCAGCGCGCTTTGGTCGAACTGTTCGCCGGACGGGCGGTTGTCGGGTCCGCTCGACACGATCACCCTGCCATCGCTGTCCAGCAGACCGGTGGTCCAGCCTGGAGGCAGGTTGTCCCGGGACAGCAGGCTGGCGAGGCTGGCCGCGTCCTGGGTGAGCACCACCGCGGCCGCACCGCTGGGGTCGCCTTGCGGCAGAGGCATGGTGAGATTGACCACCCAGCGCTTGCTGGTTGCACCATAAAACACTCTGGACAGTTCGGTTTTTCCCGACAGCATTGCCGATTGCAGCGAGCCGATGTTGGACATCTTCGGAAGGGCCGAACCAAAAGCGATCCGCGTGTTGAGAAGCTGTGCGCCGTCGGCCCTGACGAGCAGAACATACAGCGAGCTGCCTTTCAGGCTTTCCCCCACCCGGCGATGAAAGGCGGCGAGGTTGCCTTGCTGCAGTTCGGCCGAGTTGCTGACGAGGGCGAGTGTCGTCTCCATATCGGAAATCTTGCGCTCGACATTGCCGCTCACAGTCTGCGCATCCTGCGCCGTCTCACGCTTCAGGGCCTGGAACTGGCCACGCTCGAGCTCAAGCAGCAGAAAGACCACGAATACGAGCAGGGGCAAGGTCGAAAGCGCCGCCATCATCGCCAGATAGGTGCCGATCGTTGCCGTCGGAAAAAGCCGCGCCAAGTATCTCGTCAACACCTTCATGATCCGAGTTTCTCCGCCGCCATACCCGGCAATCCGCTCCACGGCCGATGCACGGGGACCAATTTAAATCGAAACAGAGCGAACCTTAAGCCGCGCACGGCGTTAGACCAGTTGAAGCAAGAAGGATCAATACGATGGTGTTCAAGCCGCAACGCTTTCACGACGACATACCAGTCGCCGAAATCGACCACCCCAGCGAGGCCAATCTTGAGATCGCGGTCGCCAAGGCACTTGCGATCACACAAGGGCTGGATGCCAGCGAGTTGACGGTCGTTTCCAGGGGGCCGGAAATTGTCCTTGCTGGCCACGTCGCATCGAGATCCGAAATCGATCGGGCCGTCGACGTCATCCTCTCCGTGCCCGGCGTCAGCAAAGTCACGGTTCAAGTTGCGAGCGACGAAGCGCTGTGACCTCCGGCGCCGCGTCCACGCACGAAACCACGGCAGCGCGAGCTGTCGTGGTTTTGTTTTCCGTAGATCGCGCCCAGACTGACCCTGCCTCACCCACATACCATCACGATCTAGACTTAGACTGCTATTTCCGACCGCCTACACCGACTGACGTGCCGCGCTGTTCGAAAGCCTGAGACATCGCGCCGATTTCCAGCATACCGCCCTTCAGATCCTGCTGGCGGAAGATGAACGTCCGACGCTTGCCGGTCTGCCGTTCAGTATGGGCTTTAGCCGCTTCGACGGCCAGACGATAGCTTGGATATGCGGCCGACTGTATGCCGTCGGACACGAATACCCAGCCGTTCGCCTGGGGAACAATATCACAATACACCTGGGCCATGGCAAACTCCTCCTCATGTCCTGCCGAAACGCGCGAGGGTGGCGCAGGGTTCCGACGCTGAGCGCATATTTTTCGATATTAAAACTGGATGCGACGATCGGTGGATACTGCGCGGCCGGCCCGCCTTCCCCGCGTCGCATCGATGATCATCGGCTCGGACAACCCGTCTTGCCGAGACCCTCCGATCGGAACTGGCCGGAACTGGCGGGAACCAAAAGCGACGGTTGGGGATTGCCCCTTTGTCGCCCGTTCGGCCCAGCCAACAAACGACAGTCACCATTGTCTCACCGGTCGTTGTCCGGCTTGCAATGGAAAGCACAGGAGAATGAGATGAACACCATGCGTGTCAACGCCATGCCGAAGCCGCCCGGTCCAGGCGACCTGCCGCCGGCAAAGCCCGTTCCCGGCCCCGCGCCGGGGTGGTTGCCCGACGTACCGGTCGAGGAACCGGAGCCGGATCTCTTGCCGGACGAATGGCCCAACCCCAATCCCGACGAGACCCGCAACCCGCCCGTGGTCGAGCCCGGCAGAGGCATATAGGGAGCAACGAAGGGCAGGCGCGCGACAGACACCGCGGCATGGCGATCGCCATGCCGCACTTGCTACATTGGGCTTCAGACCACGGCCCGATACCCGACGGCTATGCCGGCCGGCACCTGGGCCTCAACTTGCGCCGCGGCCCGACCAGCGGTGCCACTGTTCCTCGCTGCCATGGAAGACGTTGAGATCGATTTTCTCCTTGACCCCATGCGACAGGCCGGAGCCGGAATACTGCCAGAAGATCCATTTGCGACCCGGATAGACCTTGGACGGATGCTGGGCAACAGCGCGCAGCCAGAAGGGATAATCGAGGAAGGCGTTGCGCAGGTTGTCCTTGTAGAAATCCGGTGCTGTGTAGATGACCGGTCGCTGGCCGTAGTGGCGCTCAAGCTTGTCCATGAAGACCTGCATCTTCTCACGCACCGTTTCCGGCGACAGGCGGCGCTTGCAGCTTGATTCACCATTGTATTCGACGTCGATCACCGGCGGCAGGGCATCGGGATCACGTGGCACGTTGCGGATGAACCAGTCCGCTTGCTCACCCGCGGTGCGGCACCAGTAGAAGAAGTGATAGGCGCCGCGCTTCAGGCCGGCATCGTCAGAGCGCTTCCAGTTCTTCTTGAACATCGGGTCGAGGTGATCGCCGCCGTCGGTGGCCTTGATATAGACGAAGTTCGCCCCCTGGCTGCGCAGCTTTGCCCAATCGATCTCGCCCTGCCAGCGCGACACATCGACCCCATGGACAGGATAGTCACGCGGTTTGGTCTTGCCGAAATTGATCGGCTTGGCATCCTTGAAGCGGTGGCTGTAGATACGGGACCGCCCGGCGCTGCCACTTCGTGCGCGCGGCGCATCCTGCAGATCCTGCGGGATCGGCGGAACGACGGGGGCCAGCATGGCAACCGGCCGCTCGTTTGGCAGCGGCATGCCCGCGGTCATGCCGCTCGGCGTCATCGTGCTTGTCGCCATGGCGGCACCACCGGGGACCGGCCCGGCCCAGGCGAGCGCATCCTGATGGGGTTGACTGGTTTCGACGGCTGCCGGCGGCACGATCGACGCTGTCACATCCGACAGCGGCACAGGGCCCTGCTGCTGCGGCACAGCCGCTACGGCCGCAGCCTGGGGCAGCGGCCTCGAGCCGATGGTCAGGACGTCATCAGGCCCGGACGAGCGGCATCCGGCAAGGACAAGGCAGCCGATCAGGATCGACGAGACAAGCTTCAAACGCATGACACAGGTACTCAACACTCAAGGCCGGCAACCCCGAAAACCGGGCCTGCCGGGAACACGGACACCAATTGCTAACAGAGTTTTACCGGGAAATGCTGAATGCAATCTTTACGAAGTGGCAGGATGTTGCCCGCGGCCGGCGCGCATCGAGGGGCCGCGGCAACCCGGTTATGCGTGCAGCGCGGCCAAAAGCCAGGAAACTGCCCGGTCGCTGGCCACAGTCCGCCGTGCCTTGAGGGGCAGAAGAACATTGTATCGCCCTTCGGCCTTGGACGTTTGATCATCAAGGGCGACCAGGGTTCCGTCGTCAAGAAATGTCTGGACGAGCGTGCCCCAACCCAGCGCTACACCTTGGCCGGTACGGGCCGCGAAGATCGTTTCGGTATAATGGCTGAACCGCAGCGACGGCTTGTGCGCAAACGATGCCCCGATTTGCCCCAGCCACTGCGACCAGGAAAACCACAAGGGATCGGAACTGTGCGTTTCGATAAACTCGTCTGACGGAGAAAGAGGTCCGGGCTGCCTTCGCCTGAGGTAATCCGGCGAACAGACGGGCGTGATGTAATCCTCTCTCGAAGCGATCACGGTGCCGTCGTTAAACGGCGGCACGCCATAACGAATGGCGATATTGATCTCGCCGCCGTCAAGATCGATCTTTTCGTCCTGGGATACCACCCGCACCTGGATACCCGGATTCTGAGAGCGAAAGTCGGCCAGACGCGGAAGCAGCCAAAAAGACGAAAACGCGACCGTTGCCCCGATCGTGACAACGTCCTGACCGGACGCTTTGATATTGTCGACCGTGTCGGCGATATTGGCGAAGCTTTGCGCCAGCGATGCGCCGAGGATCAAACAGGCCGGCGTCGGTTCAATGGCGCGATGCTTGCGCAGGAACATCGGCTGGCCCAGTTCCGCCTCAAGCAAAGCAATTTGCCTGCTGACGGCTGCCTGTGTGACGCCGAGTTCCGCCGCCGCTGCCGTGAAGCTCTTCCTGCGCAAAACAGCTTCCACCATGAGCAATGCCGTCAGCGATGGTAGTCGTCTTCGAAACTGCATGCTCGCCCAACTCATCCATAACTTTTCGTTATGCCAACGTAAGAATTAATGCCGTTGAACGGGCTGCATGGCAAGAGCACTCTCGCTGCAAAGCAAAGGGGATCTTCATGCTGAACACGTTTGCGTCTTCGATCTCGTCACTTCTGGACGCACGCGCCGACGGGCACGCACTGCCCGCGGGCCTTTATATTCGCTCGGACGTGTTCGATGCCGACATGGACGTGTTCTTCCGTCAGCACTGGATCTGTATCGGTCTGGAATGCGACGTGCCCGAGCCTGGGGATGCCGCCGTTGTCGACATCGGAAAAACCAGCCTCATCCTGTTGCGCGACGATGACGGCGAGATTCGCGTCATGCACAATGTCTGTCGCCACAGGGGGTCGCGCCTCCTTGATCCCGGCAAGACAATCGTTTCGAAACTGGTCTGTCCCTATCACACCTGGACCTATGAACTGAGCGGCGAGTTGAGCTATGCGCCGCATATGGGCAAGAGCTTCGACAAGGAATGTCGCAGCTTGAAGTCTGTTGCCTTCAAATCCATCAGCGGCCTGATCTATGTCTGCCTCGCCGACAATCCCCCGGAGGACATTGCCCACCTCACGCAGGCAACGGCTGAGCGCCTGGCCCCCTACGATATCCGCAATGCGAAAGTTGCTTTTGAATCGGACGTGATCGAGCACGGCAACTGGAAGCTGACGATCGAGAACAATCGGGAGTGTTATCACTGTTCGGCAAACCATCCCGAGCTATGCGTTTCTTTCGTCGACCTGGATTTCGGATTTGACCCCGAGACCCTCAGTCCGGAAGACAGAGCCCAGGCAGAGGAGCATCTTGCCCTCTATGCGGAGCGGACCCGCCAGTGGGAAGCGGACGGCTATCCTTCCGCTGCCGTCGAACGGCTTGCTGACTGCGAGACCAATTTCAGGACGCAGCGGCTGATCATTTCCGGCGCGGGCGAATCTCAGACGCCCGATGCCACGGCCGCGTCGAGCAAGCTCCTGGGAACGATGACACGCAAGGATCTCGGCGATACCCACCTGTGGGGTATCAATAGCTGGAACCACTTCATGGGTGATCATGCGGTCGTGGCAATCGTCATCCCGCTTTCGGCCGACAAGACGCTGGTGCGCACCAAGTGGCTTGTTCACAAGGACGCGGTCGAGGGTGTAGACTACGATCTCGAGAAACTGACGAACGTCTGGCTGGCGACGACCGAACAGGACGCCGATCTGGTGGCGCGCTCCCATGCCGGCGTCGAGGACCCGGCCTATGTTCCGGGACCCTATTCTCCGTTTTCGGAAACCAACCTCGACAAATTCGCCACCTGGTACATCGATCGGATGCGCGCTCATGGATACTAAGAGCGCATTTCCGGCAATGAAACCCATCGAGAAAACCGAATTCTGGAACAGGGATCTGGACGAGGATCTCGTTTGCATCGACGTTCACCCGGAAACGCATGACGTGAAAACCTTCACGTTCGTTTCGTCGCACGGCAAACGATTTGACTTCAAAGCCGGGCAGTATTTTCTCTTCGACCTCAAGGTGGACCAAGAGCCCGAAAGTCGCTGCTACAGCATCTCATCCTCGCCCCAGCGCACCAATGCGTTTTCCGTCACCGTGAAGCGCGTGCCGGGCGGAAAGATTTCCAACTGGTTTCACGACAATGTCGTGGCCGGCTTTGAAGTGAAGGGCAACGGCCCTCTCGGACATTTCATTCGACCGGACGCCAGGAAGCTTCTTCTTCTGTCGGGCGGGTCAGGCATCACCCCCGTGATGTCGATCGTGCGTGAACTCGCAGATACGTACGACCCCATCGACGTCGTATTCATGCATGCGGCACGAAGCCCCAGGGATCTGATTTTTCGCGACGATCTTATTCGGCTCGCCACCCGGGAAAAAGGATTGCGTCTGCACTTCCTGCCAGAGGTGACGGCAGGCGAAGCCCATTGGCCCGGTCTCACCGGACGCATCTCGCCAGACTACATGAAGCTGGCGGTGCCCGACCTTAGCGAGCGAACGGTGATGTGCTGCGGCCCGGCGCCCTTCATGGCGGCGGCGCGCGCGATCGTTGCAGAACTCGGGGTTCCTGCGTGCAACTACATCGAAGAAAGCTTTGACGCCGCCGTCATCGACGATATCGATCTCCCCGTTGCCCAAGAGGCCGCAACACGAATGTTTGCCGTGGACTTTGCCAAGCAAGGCCGCAAAATCGATGTTTCTGGCGAGCAGACCGTGCTGTCCTGTGCCAAAAAAGCGGGGGTGAAACTCCCCTCCTCCTGTTCAAACGGCGTGTGTGGCACGTGCAAGTCAAAACTGGTTTCCGGAACCGTCGACATGAACCACAATGGCGGGATACGCCAGCGTGAGATCGACGCCGGGCTGTTCCTGCCCTGTTGCTCCAAACCGCTCAGTGACCTCGTCATCGATCGATAAAGCCAGAACCATCCCTGCCACGCGTCATTGTACCGTTCACGCGATCTCCCCGGCACACGAGGTTCAGCGAAGCCCTGACGGGCTTCGCTTCAAGCCATGTCACATATCCTTGACGAGGCGCAGGGCGTCGTAGATTGCCGCATGCGTGTTGCGGGCGGCAACCGCGTCGCCAATCCGGAACAGCTGATAGGATCCCGCGGGATTGCGCTCGGTGGTTTGCGGCGCACCGGCCAGCAATGCGTCGTAGGAGACTTCCCCGAGGTTTTTCGAGCCGGGCTTCAGTTCGAAATAGAGGTCGTCCAGCGGAATGGTGCCGTGATTGACGACAATCTGGTCAAATGTCCGCTGCTTCGCCACGCCGCCGTAGTCGCTGCCGACATGGGCGACAATCTGGTTGCCGCTCTTTTCCGCCTCTACCAGCCGATAGGTCACGGTAAAGGTGACGTCGAGCTTCTGCAGCGAGCGCATATAGGGAACGAGGTTCATCGCCATGACTTCGGGCGCAAACGAGCGGTCGGGTGTCATGATCTCGACCTTTGCGCCGGTCTTGGCGATAAACTCCGCCGCCTGCAAACCGGCATGGTCACCGGCGTCATCGAAGACGAGTACGTTGGTGCCGGGTTTCACATCGCCTGAGATGATGTCCCAGGAGGAGACGACAAGCTCGTTGCCCTTCGACAGAACATCCGTATGCGGCAGTCCGCCGGTGGCAATGATGACCACATCCGGCGCTTCCGCCGCGATCATATCGGCATCCGCCCAGCTGTTGAAATGAAAGGTGACGCCGAGCTTTTCGCACTGGCTCATGCGCCAGTCGATGATGCTGATCATTTCGCGGCGGCGCTCGCTCTGGGCTGTGAGACGGATCTGTCCGCCTGGATTGTTGGCCGCTTCAAAGACCACGACGGCATGGCCGCGCTCGCCCGCGACGCGGGCGGCTTCCAGACCGGCCGGTCCTGCGCCGACGATGACCACCTTCTTGGCGATGTCGGCCTTTTCGATCTGATGCGGCATGGTCTGTTCGCGACCGGTTGCGGCATTGTGAATACAGAAGGCCATGCCGCCCTGATAAATGCGGTCGAGACAGTAATTGGCGCCGACGCACGGACGGATGTCCTCCTCGCGCTTCTCGATGATCTTTCGGACAATATGCGGATCGGTCATATGGGCCCGCGTCATGCCGACCATATCGACCTTGCCGGAGGCAATGGCATAACGCGCCGTGGCCACGTCCGGAATCTTTGCCGCATGAAACGTCGGAAACTGCGTCGCGGCGCGGATCTCCCCGGCAAAATCCAGGTGCGGCGCGTTGGCCATGCCCTGGATCGGAATGAGGTCGGTGAGGCCCGGGTCCGTGTCGATGTGACCGCGGACAACATTGAGATAGTCGATCAGGCCGCTGTCGCGCAGGCGCCTGGATATTTCGATGCCCTCGGCGGCCCCCGTGCCGCCGGGAAGACATTCGTCGGCCGTGTAGCGAACGCCGAGGATGAAATCGTCGCCGACCCGCTGCCGCATCGCCTTGAACACGTCGAAACAGAAGCGCATGCGATTGTCGAGATCACCGCCATAGGGGCCGTCGAGCTCGTTTGTCAGCGGCGAGGTGAACTGGTCGATCAGGTGGCCATAGGCTTCCAGCTCGACGCCGTCCATGCCGCCCGCCTTCATGCGCTCGGCGGCATCGGCAAAATCCTTGATGATGCGCTCGATGTCCCAATCTTCCAGCTTCTTGGGAAAGGCGCGGTGTGATGCTTCGCGTTGATGCGAGGGCGCCACGACCGGCAGCCAATCGCCCTTGTCCCAGCGTGTACGCCGGCCCAGATGGGTCAACTGGATCATGATCGCCGCGCCCTCTTCATGCACGGCGTCGGTCATTTCCTTAATCCAGGGAACGATCTCGTCCTTATAGGCGAGCAGATTGTTGAAGACGGGCGGACTGTCCTTCGACACGGCGGCAGAGCCTGCCGTCATGGTCAATGCCACGCCGCCCTTTGCCCGTTCGACCGTGTAGGCGCGGTAGCGCTCCTTCGGCATGCCATCTTCGGGGTAAGCCGGCTCATGCGACGTGACGATGATGCGGTTTCGAAGGGTCAGATGCTTCAGTTGATAGGGCTGAAGGAGGGGATCGTTCGACATGCGAAGGGCTCCTGTTTATGGCTTCACGCCGCAGGCTAAGGGTGAATGAACATATGTGTCAACTTTAAAAACACCGGCGTACTATAACTCGACATAGATGTACCTTTTGCTTGAGTTGCCGCGTCAATTTTGTTAGGAGTTCGGCATGGAACAGGGAGCAAGTGACAGCGGTTGGCGTGGATCCCAGGAGGGCTGGCTCGAGGCCGCCCATGAACTGCTGCTGCTGTCCGGTGTCGATTCGGTGAAGATCCTGCCGCTTGCCAAGCGGCTCGGCCTTTCGCGGACCAGTTTCTACTGGTTTTTCAAGGACCGAGAAGAACTGCTGGACACGCTGGTCGCGCGCTGGAGGGACAAAAATACCGGCAATCTCGTGAAGCAGTCCGAGGCTTATGCCGAGTCACTGGCGGAGGCGATGTTGAATGTCTTCGACTGCTGGCTGAACAAGGATCTCTTCGATTCCCAGCTCGAATTCGCCATTCGTAGCTGGGCGCTCCAATCAGCGGAGATCAAGGTGGAGGTTGAGCTTGCCGACAAGGCGAGGATGGAAGCCCTGGGCCGGATGTTTGTCCGGTTTGGCTATGACGAGGCGGCCGCCGATGTTCGGGCAAGGACGACATATCTCGTACAGATCGGCTACATCTCGATGCAGTCCACCGAGGACGTCGCGCTGCGCATGAAGCGAATTCCCGAATATATCGCGATCTATACCGGCCAAAACCCGCAACAAAGGGAACTCGATCGCTTTTATGCGCGGCACGGCTACAAAGGGGAGTAGGACGAGGTGGACGGTGGCAAGGACTTGCGCATCGGCGTGATCGGCGCCGCTGGCTGGCTTGGCGGCGCCCTTGTCGGTGCGGCGCTCGATGCCGGGATTGTGCACCCTCAAAACCTCGCACTCTCCTTTCGCAGCAGGAAGCCTGAGCGTTTCCGGGAAGCATTCTGGACAGACGACAATCAGACCCTCGCAGACCGTTCGGATGTTATCCTTGTCTGCGTCCGGCCGGGCGACTGGCGCACCCTCAAGGTCAATGCGAAAGGCAAGCTTCTCATTTCGGTCATGGCCGGCATCCCGCTGGGCGTGATGCGTGATCATCATCAGACCGATCGCGTGGTCCGCTCTCTCCCCAATGCAGCCGCAGAAGTCGGCCGATCCTACACGCCCTGGGTTCCGACCGCGACGGTCAGTGAAGCAGACCGCACTATCGTCCGCACCCTGTTCGGCGCCTGCGGCCTTCAGGACGAGCTGAAATGCGAGAGTGATATCGACTATTTCACCGGACTTTCCGGCGCCGGTCCCGCGTTCCCGGCGCTCCTTGCCGACGCCATGATGCAGGACGCTGTTTCGCGCGGCATTCCGGCCGAAATCGCCCGACGTTGCGTCAATGCCGTGATCGTCGGCGCCGGGCGCCTGCTGGAGAAGCGGGACGCCTGTCCGTCCGAAACGCTGAAAACATTCCTCGCGTATCAGGGCACCACGGCAGCAGCGATCGAAGCCATGCGCGTGGCGGGCTTCGAAGCGTCGATCGCCCGCGGCCTGACAGCGGCATTCGCCGCTTCGGCCAAGTTGGGCGACGCTGGCTAGCGCGGGGAAGCGGGCTTCGTCGGCGTCGCTGCACGCGCGTTTTCATCCACGCTGGGGCGCTCGTTCGGACCTTTCGCGATCACTGTGGTGCCTCGCCCGGCCGGCATCGCGCAGACCGCGAAAAGCCACTTTCTGCATGCGAGACCGGAAAACGCAGCAGACCCCTATGCCGCGGCGATCCTGCTCGATGCGAGGGTTTTGTTGCGACCCTCGGCTTTCGCTTGGAGCAGCGCCGCATCGGCCCGCGTGATCAGCGTTCCTGTCGAGCCTTCATTGGGAGATCCTGCCACGCCCAGCGACACGGTGACGATGCCCAGCATCTTGCCCGCATGCGAGAGTGCGGCGCTACTGACCTTCTGTCGCACGTTTTCCGCGACGGCAATCGCTTCGACTTCCGTGCGGCCGGGAAGCAGAATTGTGAACTCCTCCCCGCCAAAGCGGAACGCACGGCCATCGGGTTCGATTGTGTCGCGAAGGATCTGCCCGACATACTGCATGACCACGTCGCCGGCATCATGTCCAAATTCGTCGTTGAACCGCTTGAAGAAGTCGATGTCGATCATCAGACAGGCAAGCATCTCGTTCGATGCCGCCGCCTGCGCCAGGGTCTCGTCGAGGAACCGGCGATTGAACAAACCGGTGAGAGGATCCCGGACGGACAATGCGATCAGCTTGTCGCGCAATTGAAGGTTTGCGATGGCCAGGCCGACGTTTTCGGCAATCAGTTCCAGATACAGACGTGACCGGTTTACGCCGGACCACTGCGCGCCGTCCCCCTCCAGGTACAAAAGGCCGATCATCTCGCCCTGGGCTGTCAGTGGGACGCAGAGCGTTGCCGCATTGCCGCCGTGCAGATGCTGGCACGGCACATCACTCTCGCCCGAACCACTGGCATGCGGGCGGACCCTGCGCAGCCCCCAGCAGGCGGAGGCCGGAAATGTCTCGGACGCATCAACAGGCTCCAGCCATGCCGCAGCTCGCGCGAGCGTCGCCCTCATCTCGTCGAGGAAGTAGAGCCCACCCGCGATGCCGGGGAAGATCTGCGGCGCATAGCGGGCAACGACATCGGCGAGCTCAACCTGGTTCTGGCAGGCCTGCAGGCGATGCATCATCTGAAGGATCAGGTCCTTCGTGTCCTGGTCCGCCCTGCGCTCGGCATCAAGACGCTGCCGCTCGATGCCATTGATGCGAAAGATCTCGATGGCATCGTTCATGTCACCAATCTCGTCCCGCCGCCGGTCGACGGGGATTTCGACGGTGTAGTCCTGCCTTGCCAGTCTGCCGACCACGCCGACCATGCGCATCAAGGGCATCGTCACACGCCGCCGCAGGACGAAATACAACACCGCCAGGAAAAGCGCGGCGGTCACGGCGAGCATGATCTTGGCGAGGAAGCTCCAGACATCGCTGCGCGATCGTGATGCTTCCAATTGCGCTTGGGTCCGCGCGGCGATCAGGTCGCGAAAATGGGAAATCTCTGCGAGCAATGTTTCGTGGAGTCTTGCATGATCCGGCCCGAACACCAGGCGTTGCGCGTCACCCCTGTCGCCATTCTGAAAGGTCTCGACCGCGGCGGTCTCGATCTTGGCCAGTTCCTCGACGACCTTGTCGATCTTTTCCAGCGCTTCGGCCTCGGCCGGCTTCAACCCCTGCGATACCAGCTTGAGCGCGGCTGCCTCCCGTCGCCGTTCCGATTTTTCCTCGGCGTGAAACGCCTGCAGGTTGCGCTCTTCGCCGCGCATTACATACAGCCTCGCCTCGTCGGTTCTCACCTCCGCGCCCAGGGCCAGTTCCTCCGCCAGGCTGTCCAGCACCAGATGCTCCTCGACAGCGGCACGTTCGTCAATCGCCGCAGACGACGACATGATGAAGGCCGTACCCGACAGAGCCGTCAGAACGACCGTAATGCCGTAGGCCCAGTTTGTGATGGTGCTTATTCTCATGCGCCCAGCATAGCAGCCTCTGCTTGAAGGATGCTTAAAGGGATCGATCGAGGAACGTCGACGGTCATCGGCCTCTGATGCCGGACGACGCCAGGGTCATGGGCCTGCTGCTGGTGGCCCTGCCCCGAAGCATTGCACAGCTATTATTTGCGCCCTCGGCCCGAGCCCGATGTATGTCGCGATTCCTTGGCCGAGTCGGAAAAACCCGGAGGCTTGCTTTTCACCCAGGCGACAAATTTCTGCACGGCAGGGTCCTCAAGGATCGCCTCGATCGTGCAGAACGTCTTGGCGAGTTGAGAATCGGTGAATATCGCATGGATCTGATCGTGGCATACACGATGCAGGCGAACGGTCGTCTTGCCGCCCTTGCTCTTCGGGACGAGATGGTGCTTGCCCATCTGATCATCCGGGATCACGCGCTCGCAGATCGGGCAAAACACCGGCTCCGGCGTCTCGTCCTCTGCAACCAATTCCTGTCTGTGCTTGCGGGCCATCTGTACTTGTTCGATCTTTCTGTTTGCTGGCCTTGCGTCAAAATCGCTGTGACCAGTGCCAGTACCAATGCGGGGGAACGCGGCTCGGTGGTCCAGCAGCAATGCTCCCGGGCATCGACCGGGAGTGGTCCAATGGCCAATTCCGGCTTCGAAAACAGTAGCTACCGCTCTCGGGTCCCGGATACGGTTGAGAGTATCGATGCTTTGGCCGTCCTCAGTCAACAGAGGCTTGTCCTAATTCTCCGGCAGTTTGCGTTGGTTTCCCGCGTCATACATCTGAATCTCGCCGCGCATGCGACCCTGCCATCGATCGATGAAGGCCCGGGTATCGTCGGCGTCAAGATGAGCACGGAGCGCCGATTGATCCGACCACCGTTCCGCAATGAGCAGGCGCCCGGCCTGCGGGTCGGCCACTGCAGCGTCGTAGGAAATGTTTCCGGGACGCTGCCGCGTGGCGACCGCAAGCCCCTGAAGATCAATGAGAAATTGCGGAAGATCCGTGGGATCGACGTGCACATATCCGGTTACTATGAGCATGGTGGTTCCATCCTGGGTTCGGGTTTGGGTTTGGCCCGGCCACCGACTTGATGTTGACCGGGACCCGGATGATCATTCTGCGATGAGAACCACCTTGCCCTGAATTCCGCCCCGGGAGGCGCGCTCATGGGCCGCCGACGCTTGCGCCAACGGAAAGGTGCTGTCGATCGCAATGCGAAGGGTGCCATTGTCGAGCAATCGACCGGCCTCTGCCAGTTGCCGGCCGTTCGATCGAACCTGTGTCGAGGACACCACAATCCCGCGCCCGGCAGCGTTATCGTGAGCGACAAAGCCCAGGGGGTTGACCAGAAACAGCGCTCCGCCCGGCTGGATGATGCTCAAGAAGCGCTCCATGTTGGCGCCGCCGACGGCATCGATCACGAGGTCCATATCCTGCACGACCTCTTCGGCCGCCGCCCTGCCGTAGTCGATGAACTGATCCGCGCCCAGATCGCGCAGAAGCGCCTCGTGCCGTCCGGAAGCAACAGCGATCACACGCGCGCCTTTCCACTTCGCGACCTGAACTGCCAGGTGGCCGACGCCCCCTCCGGCGCCATTGACCAGCACCGTCCTGCCTTCAAGCGGGAGCGGTGCATGGGGAAACGACTGAAAAGGGTTCCTCTCGTCATGGCCAAGATCGACCAGAAACTGCCAGGCCGTCAGCAACGACATGGGTGCGCCCGCTGCCTGGACGTGGTCGATCCCTTGCGGCTTCAGGGCCAGATCCGATGCGGGGACGCTGACATAGTCAGCATAGGCGCTGCTGCCTTTCATCAGATCCTGCGGAAAGCGCACCATCGCATAGACCGCGTCACCGACACGGAAACCCGCTGCGCCCGTGCCGAGCGCGGCCACGACACCAGAAACATCCGTGCCCGGGATCAGGGGAAAGCTTGGTTCAGGCCGCCATTCGGGCGGGAGCGCCCGATAGCCGTCACGCAGATAGAGATCCGGCGGATTGAGACCTGCCGCATGCACGCGGACAAGGACCTCGCCACGCGCCGCGACCGGTCGCGGCGCATCCCGATAGAGCAGGACCTCGGGGCCACCAAATTCCTGCAGCTGCACTGCCTTCATCATCTCAGTCATTCTCAACCTCGCTGTCGCCGTTTGTTGTCGACAGCAGATAGGACTTACCAACTAGGTTGATAATGCCGCGTGCGTTCGCTTTAATAGTGCCATGAAGGAACAAATTGGATTTGAACGGCTGACCGGCCTTATCGCGTTCGCCAAAGCGGGCTCTCTCGGCAGCTACACTGCCGCCGCCCGGGCGCTCTCCGTCTCGCCTTCGGCGATCAGCAAGAGCGTCCAACGGCTCGAACAGCGGCTTGGCGTCTCGCTCTTCATGCGCACGACGCGCTCGCTGGCGCTGACCGCCGAGGGACGCGACCTGCATGAGCGGGCGCTGCGGCTGCTGCGGGATGCCGAGGAGATCGAGCAGGTGGCAAAGTCGGCACGTGCCGAGCCCGCCGGCACATTGCGGATCGCCACATCCTTGCCGATCGGGCTTCATGTGATCGCGCCAGCGCTTGGTCCGTTTCGGCAGCTGCACCCGAAAGTGACGATCGATCTCAGGCTGAGCGATCATATGGTGGATCTCATCGAAGACGGCGTCGATCTGGCCGTTCGGATCGGCGACCTTGCGGACACGCGCCTTCTGTCGCGTCGACTGTCGCCCCATCGGCTCTGCTGCTATGCTTCCCCGGCGTATCTGGCCAAACACGGTAGCCCGCAACATCCCAATGAACTGGAGGCGCATGAAACGGTCAATCTGCGCTACCAGAACACCGGCCAGCTCTTCCGCTGGCCGTTCCATACAGGCGACCGTGACATCGAGATCCTGCCGTCCTCCGGCATCATCGTCGACGCAAGCGAGGCGGTTATCGCCTCGGTCGCTGCGGGCGCAGGCATCGGCATGCTCACGAGCTTCATGGCCGCCCCTCGGGTCGAACGCGGCGAACTGATCCCCGTCCTCTCCGATTTTGCCGTGGAGCGCCACAATATCACGGCGGTCTGGCCCGAAAGCCGCCGCACCAATCCTGCAGTCCGCGCCTTTTTGAAGGAGCTTGTCAGATTGTTCTAGTTATCGACCAGCGCGATTGAAAACGTTGGTCCAGAGACCCGCAGGACATCGATCGTTCCCGCACAAGCATGACCAAAGTGCATGCCAAGCATTTGATGTATTGAGTAATTGAATGGTGCTGGGCGCAGTTAACCGCGAAGCCGTCTCAGTCTTTAGTTTCCCTGATATCGGGCGATTTACAGGGAAAACACGGCGACTGGGAGGCACTAAATGACCAATAAAATTCCCTTGGATTTTCTGGCTGGAAGTACCCTACCGCCGCCGACAATGAAACTTGCGACGGGACATGCCGCAAGCGAGATATCCAGAATTGCGCGAGCGGAAGGACAGCTTCATATCTGCGCAACCGGTCCATTGACCAATATCGCACTCGCCCTGCTCCTAGAGCCTGAACTTTCGCAATTTGTGAGTGCAATCACCATCATGGGTGGGGCAGCTTTTTGCCCGGGCAACACGACGCCACTGGCTGAATTCAACTTTGCTGTCGATCCGCATGCCGCAGCCATCGTATTCGATAGCGGCATCCCGATCACTATGCTTGGCCTCGACGTGACCCGACAGGCCGTCGTGACCGAGGACATGATCTGCAAAGCCCAAGGAACCGGTACGGCCGCAGCGGACGAAGCGGCGCATCTTCTTATCAACTATGGTGCCAATGACCCCTGCCTGCACGACCCCAGCGCTATAGCCTGGATGCTCAACCCCGAGATTTTCACTACAGTCGAAGGCCATGTATCCATCTGCACTGATAACGGTCCCGCAGCTGGCCAGGTTGTCGCCGCTATCAGTGATAGACATCTTGCTGGGCGAAACCGCAACTGCACAATCGTGACCGGGGTAGATGCAGAAGCATTTCGTGAGCTTTTCCTGGACGCACTGCGTTAAGAAATTGCACGTTACTGACGAGGCCTAAACAGTCCGAGACGCTGACGGCTGATCGTGACAACCGCTATCTGATGATCGCCAGCACGATCGTGCGTGCTCATCAGCAGGCGGCATACGGAAAAGGGGTGCCAAGGATCAGGCGCTGGGGCGTTCCCGAGGCGGAATGACCACCAAGATGCACATGCTGGCTGATGCCCTGGCGGAAACCAGGTCAGAAGTCCGCAAGCGGCAGAAACGAGCAGAAGCGGTAGACTGCCTCGATGCCGGTGTGCCATGGTCCATACAACGCACGAAACTTTCCGCGGCGGGGATGGAGCCGCAAGTGGAAATGACCTAGGGGCAAACTGCCTGATAGGCGCGCTTGAAATAGACAAGCGCCTCCTGCCGATCGCTGGCGCAGACATCGATGACCTGGCACATCAGGATGATATGGGTGCCAACTTCAACTGTCTCGGTCACCGTGCAGTCGAAGGAGACGAGTGCGTCCTCGAGCAGGGGTGCGCCGGACTTGCCGCAAGTCCAGCGGGCTGCCGCAAAACGATCGGCCATCGGCGTCTTGCCGCCGAATAGCGCCGACACCGCTTCATGGCCGGGCGCCAGGGCATTCACCGAGACGACCCTGTTTTCCAGCACGGCGGGTGCCGCCGAACTGTTGCGATTGAGGCAGACCAGCAAAGTCGGCGGATCATCGGTGACGCTGGTCACTGCCGTCGCGGTGAAGCCGGCAAGGCCGGCCGGACCATCGGAGGCAATGACATTCACGGCTGCAGCAAACGAGGCCATACCGTCGCGATAGGTTTCCCGCGTCACCGGCACTAGAACGGATCCGATCGCTGAAGGTTCGGCATGGGGTCTTGTCATCATCGTCATGGAATTCCTCCGTGTCGGGCTGCTTGCAGCAGAAGGGGACGGCGGGCACGGATGCCCGCCGTCGAGGCTCAGAATTCGCGCAATGTGTCGCGCAACAATTCGTGCTTGTAGCTGGTGCGGGCAAGGCCGCGCTTCTGCAGCGCCGGCACGAGGCCGTCTGCCACTTCCGCCAGATAACGGCGGCTGACGCGCAATACCGGCGTCGTGATCAGGAATCCGTCGCCGCCGACCTCCGCCATCACCTCGCCCATGCGCTCGGCCACCTGATCCGGCGTGCCGATCAGCTCGACGGAAGACACAAGGCCGCCACCGCCATCGACGACCAGTTCACGCAGCGTCTTGCCGCTTCCCCATTGCTGGAACTTGTCGAGCGTACCGGATTCACCATTGGTCACCAGCTTTTCCGGCAGAGGCTGGTCGAGTTCGAACTGGGCGAAGTCGATCTCTGTGATGGCCGACAGTGACGACAGGGTGTCGATGATGAAATGCTCGGACGACAGCTGGCGTTTGTATTTTTCCCGGGCCTCGAACTCTGTTTCGCCGAGCGTCGGCGTGATGCAGAACAAAACCTTGATCTCGTCGGGATCACGGCCGATCTTTTCCGCCCGCAGACGGATATCGTCTCGGAATGCCTTCATTTCCTTGACGCCAGAAGCAACCGAGATGATCGAATCCGCATGGCGGGCGGCAAAGTCACGGCCGCGCGGCGAGGCACCCGCCTGCACATAGAGCGGCTTCTGCTGCGGCGACGGCACCGTGTTGAGCGGGCCGCGCACCTGGTAATGCTTGCCGGAATGGTCGATTGTGCGGACCTTGGACGGATCGACATAAATGCCGTTTTCGCGATCCAGCACAACGGCGTCGGCATCCCAGCTGGCAAACAGCTTGTTGACCACCTCGAGGTATTCGTCCGCCATTTCGTAGCGCGTCTCGCGCAGCGGCAGCTTGTCCATGTTGAAATTCTTCGCCGCCAGATCCTCGGCGCTGGTCACGATGTTCCAACCGAAGCGACCGCGCGTCAGGCTGTCGATCGTCGAGCAAAGACGGGCGAGCAGGAAGGGCGGATAGGCCATGGTCGACATGGTGGCAACGACGCCGAGCCTGGATGTCGCCATGCCCATGGCGGTGGCAAGCGGCGCCGGATCATGCTTGGGCACCATCATCGCGTTCTTCAGGGCGATATCGCGCGAGCCGCCATAGGTCTGCGGCACCATCAGCTTGTCCTCGATCATGATATAATCGAAGCAGGCGCGTTCGAGGGTCTGGGCCATCTCGATATAGAAACGCCCATCCCACGGGCTCCCGCCCTGACCGAAGGGCTCGCGCCATTCGTCGGGGGTGAAATTCATGAACCAGGCGAGATGCATCGGTTTGGTCGCCATGGGGAACTCCTCTTGATCAGCGATATTGGTGCAGGGGGGTAACGGTCGCGCGGCTCAGCTCGAAGCGGGCCGAGTCGCGCACGATCCGGGGTTTGGCCTCGAAATCGGAAATGATGCCGGCGCCAAAACGCTCCGGCGCATGCGGATCCTTGCGGTGTTTGTCGATGGCGATGACGCGGGTGCCAAGCTCGAAGGCCTCGCCCATGTCATGGGTCACCATGACGATGGTCATCTGCCGCTCGTTCCACAATTCGCGGATCAGCACATGCATGCTCTTGCGCGTCACCGGATCGAGCGCCCCGAAGGGCTCGTCGAGCAGCAAAACCTTGGGCTGCATGATCAGCGCCTGGGCAATCGCCAACCGCTGCTGCATGCCGCCGGACAGCTGCTGCGGATATTTGTCAATCGCATCTTTCAGGCCGACGCGCTCAAGAAGCGCAATCGCACGGTCGCGCAAAGCCTTGCGGCGATCACCGAACAGCATGCCGAGGAAAGCGGAACCGCGCCATTGCGGACCGAGCATGACATTGCCAAGCACGGTCTTGTGCGGAAACACCGAATAACGCTGGAAGACGACGCCGCGATCATCGGTCGGCTCACCGGCAATCGGCTGGCCGTCGAGCAGGATCTGCCCTCGGGTCGGCACCTCCTGGCTGAGCAGCAGCCGCAAAAGTGTAGTCTTGCCGACGCCACTCGGGCCGACGATGGACAAGAATTCGTGGTCCTTCAGCGTGAGGCTGACATTTTCGAGGATGATGGCATCGCCATATTCCTTCCAGACCTTGTCGAAGACGATCTCGACCATATCAGCCCTCCTTCAACACGGACCAGGGGAAGAGAAAGGCCGACAGCTTGCGCAGTGCGAGGTCGACGAGGAAGGCGAGCAGCGTGATCCAGATGACGTAAGGCAGGATGATATCCATCGCGAGATAGCGGCGGACGAGGAAGATGCGGTAGCCGAGCCCGCCTTCCGCCGTGATCGCTTCTGCCGCGATGACGAAAAGCCAGGTGGCGCCGAGAGACAAGCGCACGGCATTGATGAGGCCCGGCAGGATCTGCGGAAGCACGATTTGGATGAGCATGTGCCAAGAAGAGCCGCCAAGCGTTTGGGCCTTGATGATCTGCTCGCGTGGCAATGCCTCGACGCGCAGCACGACGTCGCGCATCAGGAAGGGGGCGACACCGAAGACGATGAGCACGATCTTGGAAACTTCCCCCAGGCCAAAGAGGATGAAGAGGATCGGCAGCATGGCGAGCGGTGGCACAAGCGAGATCGCTGCCAGCACCGGATCGAAGGCGGCCCGCAACTGCGGGATGAAGCCGATCGGCGCACCGAGCACGAGGCCAAGCAGGGCCGAGATCCCCAGGCCGACGAACAGACGCCAGAGGCTAAGATAGGTGTCGAACCAGAAGAGCAGTGCGCCGCTGGCGCGGTCCTGCTCGAACATCATGCGGTTCATTGCGGAGACAAAGGAAGATAGTGCCGGCATCAGCTTGTCGGTCGGATTGACCGAGAGGCGCGCTTCGGAGGCCATCACATAGGCGAGAAGGATCAAAAGGAATGGCAGGATGCCGAGGAAGAGGCGCTGGCCGCGGGAAGGAGGGTAGTTGATGATGCGTTTCATGAAACCGTCCCCCTTCCCTTCTGTTCTCGTTCAGAGCCCGCCTTCTGCGCCGAGCTTGGTGTAGGAGGCGTCGATGCGCAGTTTCACATTGGCGGGATCGCCCAGCACGGTGCCGTCGGCAAGCTGTATACCGATCGCATCGACGGAGGTTGCCCCCTGGCCGAACAGGCCACGATCGAAAGAAAATTTGCGAACGTCGTCCATGATCGTGCCGGTCTTGGCGTCGGTGAGGAAGGTCGTGGCTTCTGCTGGGGTGTAGAAGAAGAAGGTCGTGTCGATCTGGGTCTTCAGGCCCGCCTGATCGGTGCCCAGCGCGCTGGCCATGTATTCGTTCACGGGCTTTGCCGTATCGCCGCCTGCCTTGATCGCGGCAAGCGCCTCATACCAGGCGCCGGTCAGCGCCTTGCCGAAGGCCGGATTGTCCTTCAACACGTCCGTATTGCCGATGAACACGTCCATGATCTCCCCGGGGATCTGCGAGCTGTCGAACAACACCTTGGTTTCCGGTGAGCCGGCGATCATGTCGGCCGTCATCGGCTTCCAGGCGGCGGCATTCTGGATATCCGCATTGGAGAGATAGGCGGCGGCAATGTCCGCGTCGGATATGTTGACGGTCTTCACCTCACCGACACCGCTCAAGCCGTTCATCACGAGTGCGCGGTTGAGGAGGTAGTGCGAGACGCTGTATTCGACGAGATAGACGTCCTTGCCTTTGAGGTCGGCGACTGAGGCGGCCGATTTCGACATCAGCACGTCGTTGCCGTTGGAATAGTCGGTGATCAGGAAAATCGAGGTGTCGACCCCGCCAGCCGCCGGCATTGTGAGTGCATCCATCCCGGCAACGCCGACGGCATCAAGGTCGCCGGAAATGAACTGGTTGATCGAGCCGACATAGTCGTTGACCGCCATCATCTCGATCTCGATGCCGTATTTGTCGGCCCATTTTTTGAGGAGGCCGCTTTCCTTCATGTAGCCCATCGGCATGAAGCCGACATAGATGGAATAGCCGACCTTAAATGTGGTCTTGGGCGCCGCAAACGCGGATGTGGACAGCGTCACACATACGATCAGAAGCAGGAGGGCGGACTGAGCGAAGGCACGAAAAATACGTTTCATCGGCTTGTCTCCAGGACTTTTCTTTCTGAGGATTGCCAATAACTAAGCAAGTGTTTAATAAGCTCGCAAGCGCAAAAGTGACAAAGATCAAATATTAGGCAAAGAAAATCAGAAGCTTAGATTGATGTTTGCTTTTTGGGCTAAGATTTTGCTGCAATGCACATTCGCTGACCAGCAATTCTGCCCTGAGCGCGCATCGCATTCGGTCGATAGGGACACAGCACCGGCACTAAAGCCCGGCGGCGGTTGATCCGCAGAAGGAAATCAGGGAATGGAGGCCAAAGTTGCGCGGCAAAGACTGGACCCGGCAAAACGTGCCGAGCTGATCCTCGACGCGGCACTCGGCCTGTTCGGCACTTCGCATTTCAGCATCGTCACCATGCGCGACATCGCGGTTGCTTGCGACGTCAATGTCGCCCTGCTCTACCACTACTTCAAAAGCAAGGATCACCTGATCCAGAGCGTGCTTGCCCAGGCGATCGGTCAGATCATCTCCGATTTCGAAATGCGCCGCGCGCAGCCCTGCGATGATTTCCTCGGCGAGATCGGCATATGGTTCGAAACCCATGCCCTGATGGCGCCGACGATGATGACGCGCATGGTCAAGCTGATGGCCGACTATGCGGCGCAGACCAAGAAAGACCCGCAACTCGACGCCGTGGTGCAGAGCTTCTATCGCTTCGAGTCCGAGCTGATCATCAGCACCCTGCAAGCCGGCATCGACAGCGGTCGTTATGCTGCGGTCGATACCGTCAAGCTCGCCCGTATCGTCGGGCTGCATCTCGACGGTATTTTCCATGGCGCGGAAAGCCGCGGTGAAAACCGGATTGCCGCCGATATCGGTGATCTGCGCGACCTGCTGGAACAGCAGCTGAAGCGTTAAGACCGGCTGAAATCAGCCGTTGCCATCGATCCGCGCAAACGCGGCAAGAACCGTGCGTGTGGATCGGCATCCAACTTTGGCCCCGGTTACTTCCGCACTAGGTCATTGAACTCACAGAAGAAGTATCTCGCTGGGTGGGGTCATTGCCTGACCGGGCCTGCATGGCTCATGATCTGGAGAAGGACATTGAAATGGCAGCGAAAAGACACAGGACGGGAAAGATCGTCACGAAGCCCTCTAATGGAGCAATCCGCCTAGCTCAGTGAATATAATTCACAAAATTCATAATAGGTGATAGGTTTTCGCTGACGGTGATGGATTCTCACGAAGGGATCTAGACCAGGTGATCCAGTTTCGCGGGAGTACAGATGGGTGAATGGCCTACGCAGAGTGTGAATGACTTTCACGGGCGACCCTTGCCTGAGCGCGGCGAGCCGGCGGGTTATGCTGCAATCATCGCGGCCTTCGACCTGATCTTGCCCGCACCATCCCGCATGGCCGCGATTGCGGAACGGCACCATCCGGTCTCGACAGAAGCGTGGCTGATGCAAACGCCGCGCTACCGCCCGGAACCGGAACTCCGCTCACATCTGGTTTTCGCATTCAGATACGAAGGCATTGACCTTCAGGTCTTGTCCGCTCTCTTCCAAACCGTTGCTCCTGAAGAGATCGAGGCCATCATACGCCTGACTCCGACCGGTGCCTTTGCCCGCCGCCTCTGGTTTCTGTACGAATGGCTGACAAGCCGACAGCTCAATCTTCCCGATCCTGGCAAAGTGCGGATGGTGCCGATCCTCGACCCGGACCAGCAATATTGTCTCACCGAGGGTGATCCGTCACCTCGACACAAGGTATTGAATAACCTTCCCGGCACACCTGCATTTTGTCCGCTAGTGTGGAAAACAGCAGACCTCTCCGCGTTCTCGCAACAGGCACTTGGGACGCAGGCGCGTGAGGCGATGGGGCGCGTTCGTCAGGATCTGGTCGCGCGCGCTGCTGCATTTATCCTGATCAACGACTCAAAATCCTCATTTGCCATAGAAGGGGAACAACCGTCCGGGCAAAGAGCGGCGCGTTGGGGCCAGGCCATATCGCAGGCGGGTGTCCGACCGCTCAGTCTCGTAGAGCTCGACCGTCTTCAACGGATCGTCATCGGGGACGCCCGCTTCGTGCGCCTCGGCCTTCGTGATGAGGGTGGATTCGTCGGCGTCCATGACCGCGACACCAACATGCCTATTCCCGATCACGTCAGCGCCCGACACGAGGATCTTGAAAGCCTGGTCGGCGGACTGATTGCATTTTCGGAGCGCGCGACGCGCGGAACGATGGATCCGGTGGTGGCCGCAGCCTGCCTGGCATTTGGGTTTGTTTACATCCACCCGTATGTGGATGGGAATGGCCGCCTACACCGCTGGCTAATCCACCACGCGCTTGCCGCCGCATCCTACAGCCCACCAGGTCTCGTTTTCCCCGTCAGCGCAGTCATTCTGCGGAACATCGAACGTTACAGAACCGTGCTGGAATCGTGGTCGGCGCCTCTCCTGCCGTTCATCGAATGGCGTCCGACGGCTGCTGGCAACGTTGAGGTCCTGAACGACACCGCGCCATTCTACCGATACTTCGACGCCACGGCACATGCGGCCTTTCTCTACGAATGCGTCGAACAGACTGTGAAACACGACCTGCCGCAAGAACTTCGCTTCCTGCAAGCTTTTGATCTCTTCGCCGCGGGGCTTCAGGAGATCATCGATATGCCCATGGCCCAAGCCGAATTGCTGCACAAGTTTCTCAACCAGAATAACGGTCGCCTCTCACAGAGGGCGCGCACAAAGGAGTTTGCCGCTTTAGACGATACCGAGGTCGAGCAAATCGAGACGCTCTACGCTAACTCATTCGAGCAAAACGGTCGGTGAAGCTGGCGGCACATCAAAATTGGATCTGCCGGAGAGCGTGTTTAGGTCGATGTCGCTAATGTAAATGTGCTGACTGTCGAAATTCAGCAGAATTTGCCCATCTTTCCGTTTCGCGTTCACCCACCACAGTCGTTGCAATCAATTGCTTGCAAACACCTTTTCGCTTCGTGACCGGATCACAGCGAAATGGAAAATGATGTGCACGCATACCCGACTGCCGCCAGAACTGTCGATGCCTGCGATAGACAACCCTCAGCTACGTCATAGTTGGTTGCAAAACAGCAGGCGCAGGCTCTGGTTGGTGAACTCTTTCAGCACCCCGGTGATAGGGCTTTCGGAAATGCCGCTCAAGCTTTGCTCCGATGGCAGATATCGTCCAGCAAAGCGCGAAATAAACGATCAGTATGGACCCGTAAATCAGATAGGCCGGGCTTCCCCCACGCGCGATTGTCGTCTGCTCAATCAAGATCTGCGCAGATCGCAGCAATTCGTTGACCCCGAGGACGGCGCCGAGTGAGCTCGCTTGCAGAAGACTGGTTACCAGACTGACATAAGGCGGCAAAATGATCGGCATCGCCTGGGGAACTATGACCAGAGCAAGCCCCTTCCAGCCGCGCAGTCCGAATGACGCTGCAGCCTCACGCTGACCGTGTGGCACCGAGAGTAGGCCAGCGCGAATGATATGCGCGCCGTTCGCCCCACCCCAGACCGACACGCTCAGCGCGCTGGACCAGAATGGATTGAGCGAAACGCCTGCATGCGGCAGCAGGAAGTATGTCATCAGCACCGTCACCATCAAAGGAATGTCACGAAGGCACTCGACCAGACCGTAGACCGGTCGTCTCAGCCAGGCGGATCTGGCAGAAAGGCCGGTCGCAAATATCACCGCAAAAAGCGTGCCACCTGCGATCATCACCAAGGAGAGAAGCAATGTGTTGAGAAGGCCGTCCAAAAGAAACGTTTTGAATTCCAGAAGCAGCATCGTTTATCTCCCGCCGAATGGTCGGCTGAGGCGTCTCTCAACCATGTAGCCGAGACCGGAGATGGTGAAGACGCAGATCAGATAGATAACGCAGATCGACGCGAACATTTCGATTGCTCGAAAGTCGTATGCGATGCGGTCGACAGCAACAAAAGTCAGCTCCACCAGGCCAATTGCCTGCAGGTAAGCCGAATTCTTTACGGTTGCGACAATTGTGTTCATCGCGGATGGGAGCGCAGATCGCATGGCCAAAGGCAGTATGACAAACACCGAGTGCTGCCAGCGGCGCAGTCCGAGGGAGGCGGACGCATCATGCATTCCCCTGCCGACAGCCGCGAGCCCGGCGCGAAAGTTCTCGATTTGAAACGCACTCGCCCAGGTCGTCAGCGCAATGACGCCGGACCAGAAAATGCTGAAGCGCAAACCGAGGCTCGGAAGGCCGTAGAAAATGAAAAAAATCTGCACGAGGTAGGGTGTGCCGCGGATGAACTCGACATAGGCAGTCACAATGTATTCCAGCGGCTTGATTCCGCTTGTCCGGAGAACCGCGCCCAGCACCCCGATCAAACACGACAGCAGGATCGCCATTAGGCTGACGGTCAGCGTCATTTTGAGGCCAGACATAAGATCTGGCAGGGCCTCGAAAATATAGGTGAAATCCATGACCCTCATCCTGTTCCGAAATTGAGATGACGTGAGGTCCTGGCAGCCAAGGCCGCCAGGACAGATCATTCATTTTACTGTGCGGCTGGCGGATCGGTTTCGAACGATGTCAGCATTTCTGCAGCGATGATAGGATCCGTGACAAAGGCCGGCACGGTCTTCGAGTAGAATTTCTCGTCCTTCAGTTTCTTCAGGACGGCGTTCACGAAGGCCTTCAGTTCTTCTTCACCCTTGCGGATTCCGACACCGTTGAAGCCCAGATCGACGGGCTCTTCCAGCGTCCGGAATTCGGGGTAGTTGGCAGCGAGTGTCGCGATCGTGATGGCATCGCCCACATATCCGTCGGCGCGTCCCTGCTGCAGGGCCTGCAGGTTGTCTGCATTGGTGTTGAGCTGCACGAACTCCAGGCTCGGAATGCGCTCTTTCAGCCATTTCAGCTGCGATCCACCCTTGATGATGAGCATCGACTTGCCGTCGAGATCGGCCAGTTTCTGCACCTTGCTGTCTTTGGGTACGATCACCCGGCTGCTGCCCCAGTAGTAGATGTCGGAATAGTCGATCACCTGTTCACGCGACGGCGTTTTGCCAAGCGTGGCGATGATAAGGTCGATCTTTCCGCCTGTAAGCGACGGAATGCGGGCATCGGTCGCCACGCAGCTCAGTTCGGCTTTGTCCGCAGCCCCGAAAGCGGCCACGCCTATCTGCTTTGCCAGCTCGATTTCGATGCCGGCTGGTTTTCCGTCGGTGCCGGAAGCGCCGAAGGGCGGAGAATCACATTTCACACCGATACGGATGACGCCGGCTTGCTTGATCGCCTCTGGCAGAGCTTGGGCGGCAACGGGCAGAGCTTGGAGCGAAAATGCGGCGAAAGCGATGGCTGTCAGGCGGAGCATGCTGATGGATTTGGTCATGGCTTTGTTCCCTTGGTTTCTATCTTCTTTGCCGAACGTTGACCGCCCGTCTGCTTCTTGCCGCAGACACCTGCCTGCGGAGGCTCATCCGGCTAGTGCAGGATCTGATTGAGAAATGCTCTTGTCCTTCCCTCCTGCGGATTGCTGAAGAATTCCTCCGGAGGCGCCGTCTCGACGATGCGTCCGGCATCCATGAACACGACCCTGTCGGCGACCTGCCGTGCAAATCCCATTTCATGCGTCACGCACACCATCGTCATGCCGTCGCTGGCCAGCTGCGCCATCGTATCCAGAACCTCGCGGACGAGTTCCGGGTCGAGCGCCGAGGTCGGCTCATCGAAAAGCATGATCTTGGGGTTCATGCAGAGAGAACGGGCAATGGCAGCGCGCTGCTGCTGTCCACCGGACAACTGACTTGGATAGAAATGGGCCTTGTCCGGGATTCGCACCCGCTCAAGATAGGCGAGTGCCACAGCCTCTGCGTCCTTACGCGAGACGCCCTTCACCCAGCGCGGCGCAAGCGTGCAATTTTCAAGCACTGTCAGATGTGGGTACAGATTGAAGTTCTGGAACACCATTCCGACGTCCTGCCGGACGAGGTCGATGCTCTTTTTGTTGTCCGTCAATTCCGTGCCGTTGACGACGATCCGGCCCTTCTGGTGTTTCTCCAGATAGTTGATGCATCGGATCATCGTCGACTTGCCCGACCCCGAAGGTCCGCAGACGACCACCTTTTCACCGCGATTGACGGTCAGGTTGATGTCGTACAGGACCTGTAAGGTGGAGAACCACTTATCGACACTGGACAATTCTACGACGACTTCGGTCTGTGTCATTCTCAAATATCCTCTCCTTGCATCACCAAACAATCCGATCGGACCGTCCCGAACTACGATGCCAGAGCCTCGGTGGCCTGCGCGAAACGGGCAGGTCTGAATCTTTCCAGCAACGGGCTCATCTCCCCGTTGGCAATTTCACGGGCGATGAGTTCACCGGTGATCAGACCCAGCGTCGCACCGCTGTGGCTGAAAGCGACGAAATAGCCGGGAATGCCATCGAGCGCGCCAATGACGGACTCACCATCTCCCGGCACTGGTTTCGGTCCGCAATGATAGCTTTCCAGTTCCAGCGGCGGATTGCCCTCGAGCACGTTGGAAGCTTCCGAAAGGAGGCGGCGCAGTGTGTCTTGCTTGACTTCGTATGTTCCGTCGGAGCTGCGGTTGAGTTCTTCTTCCGACCAGGCGGAATCGCAGACGATTGCGCCGTCGGGCGTCGGGCGCAGCGCCACATTCGGCGTATTGAGCACTGCGCGCACCGCGTATTTAAATGGCTTCGACTTGACGAGAAGCCCGATGGGGGTTCCATCGGCGATCACATGCCCCGCCTGCTTTGCCATCGCCGGCACGGCCGCACCCGTCGCGACAAGCACAGCATCGGATTCGATACTCATCCCATTGGCGCAGGAGACGCCTGTTGCCCGACCGCCCTTGATGTCGACGGTCGCCTTGCCGGCCTGTGTGATGACCTGAACGCCAAGTGCCTTCAATTCCCGCACCAGAATGTCAATGAGCGACGGAAGATCGACCCAGCCTTCCCCGGGATTGAATATCGCGCCCTGAGGCGAAATCGCGGCCGCATTGATCCCTGGCGTCACCTTGGCCACGTCGCCTGGTTCAAGGAGCAGGCAGTCGTAGCCGATCGACCGTTCATGGGCGAAGGCTTCGGCGATCTGGTTCGCGGGATCGTCAGCGTCCCATGTTAGGCCTCCCTCGAAACGGAGCCATGAAGCGCCTTCATTACGGCTTGCCAATGTCCGATACCGATCAATTCCAATCACGCGCAGGCGATGATATTCGGCGGAACGGAACCGCGCCGAATTGAGCCAGGCCAAAGACCGCCCGGATGCCTCGCTGGAGAACGCACCTTCGGTCACGAGGGTGACATGCGCCCCCAACCGCGCAAGATGCACCGCCGAAGACACACCGAAAATGCCGCCGCCAATGATGGCGATCCGTTGCCTAGATTGCGAGATTGTCACTGCGTTTTCCTTCATCGGTTGCTGTTATCAAAGGCCGGTCATTCGTTGCGTCCGGGCCGCCCGGCTTTTCCCATTGCCCCGACTTCTGGGAACGGAAGAACGCATCGATGACCTGCATGTTTTTCACGGAGTCCGACAAATCGGACACAAGTGGTCCGTTACCGAACACCGCGCGGGCAAAGGCGTCGCCCTGTTTTTTGTACTGGTCGGCCGCCGGGAACCGGATCGTCTCACGTCCGCCGCCCGAGAGGTCGCGCCCATCGTCGATGCAGATGGACGCTTCCGCATCGGCGGCCGGATTGAATGGAAGCGCGATTGAAATGCGGCCGGATGTGCCCAGGATCTCGACGCGCTGGCACGGCGACAACTGGGTCGCACAGGTGAAGGCCAACTGCCGATGCCTCGGAAACTCCGCCAGTCCGCTTGTCAGCCGATCCGTGGCCAGATCCGGATCCATATCGAACAGGCCAATCACACGCTCTGGTTCGGCGCCAAATACGTAGCGAGCCGTGTTAATGGCATAACAGCCGATGTCGTACAGTCCACCACCGCCGAGTTTGGCCTGGTTGCGGATGTTTTGAGGATCAGTCAGGAAATAGGTAAAGATCGCCTGCATCGCACGCACCTGCCCGATGCGGCCGCTCCTTACGATCGTACGAACGGCTTCCCATTGAGGGTGGAAGCGCACCATGAAGCCTTCCAGGACGATTCGCCCCGTCCGCTTCTGTGCGGCCAAGATGTCGAGGGTCTCCTGGGCATTCATGGCCGCAGGCTTTTCGACCAGAACGTGCTTGCCGGCTTCCAGTGCGCGGATCGTCCAGATTGCGTGCAGGTGGTTGGGAAGTGGATTGTAGACGGCATCAACCTCGGGATCCCGAAGCAATTCCTCATAGGAACCGTAAGACCTGGGGATGCCCAGATCCATGGCCGCCTTTGCCGCACGCGCAGCATCGCGAGAGGCGATGGCAACAACCTCGGTGAGCTCACCCGACTTCATAGCCGGGATGACATGGTTCCTGGCAATCCCAGCGGTGCTCAGTACGCCCCAGCGAAGCTTTCCCGTTGCAGCCAATGTGCTTCCCTCACCTCCAAAAATTCATGACGCGACTATCAGTCGCGGCATGAGACCGGTATCATTCGTATTTGAGACCGGTCTCATGTGTCAACGCGTGATTTTCTTGACGCCCAATTTTTCTGAACCTATGTGATGGAGTCATGACGAAAAAACTTTCAAAACGGCTTGTGACCATTTCAGACGTCGCGCTCAGTGCTGGCGTTTCGAAAGCGACCGCAGCGCGGGTTCTGGGCAGCTACGGCACAGCCAGCCCGGAGGTGAAAGACAGAGTTCGTGATGCCGCAAAAGAGCTCGGCTATCAGGCCAACGAGCTTGCGCGCAGCATGACGACCGGCCGATCGAAAACCATCGGAGTTATCGTCGGCGACATTGAAAACCAGTATTTCGGACAGGCGGTTAGAGGTATCAGCGACGCGGCGCGCAGCGCAGGATTCGACGTCATCCTGGCAAATTCCGGCGAAGATGCCGGTAAAGAGAAAGCCGCGGTGCGCGTTCTCCTCGGCAAGCGGGTCGATGGACTTATCATCACCCCGGCCTCGGTCTTCGAAACCCAGCATATTCAGGACATCCAGCGCGCAGGCCGCCCTTTGGTCCTTCTGGACAGAACCATTCCCGGCTTTAACGTGGACGCCGTGGTGACCGATGACCGACGGGCAGCAGAAGCTGCGACAAATGCGTTAATCGCGGCTGGCCATCGTCGCATTGCCTATATCTCCGCCACAGAATCGGAAGATCCCGTCTACCAGGGACCACACCAGATCAATCTGAGCACCGTCATGGAACGCATCGAAGGATTCGTTGCCGCAAGCCATGCAGCCGGCATAAACCATCCCGAGCGATACATTCGCTTGGGCGCTGGGCGCGGTGGAATGGGCGACAAGGTGATTGCAGACTTGCTGATGGAGCATGAACGGCCAACAGCCATATTGGCGTCGGATAACGTCGTCGCACTCGAAGTGTTCAAGACCCTGCGCAGACTTGGAATGTCAATTCCGGGAGACCTCTCATTGATTGCGTTTCACGACGCAGACTGGACGAGCGTCACCAGCCCGCCGATTACCGTCATTGCACAACCGGTCTACGATCTCGGTTTTGAGAGCACGCAAATCCTGGTCAAGCGCATCATGGGCATGGGTGACGCCCCCCGCAGTCGTGTTTTTGCAACCAATCTCATCACGCGCCAGTCCGTGGCTGCACCGCCGGGGATATAGCATATGATGGTTGTTGGGTTTCAGCAGATTTGGCCCACTTTTCCGTTTCGCGTTCACCCACCAAATTCGTTTCAATCAATTGCCTGCAAACACCCTTTCTCTTCCTGACCAGATCACCGCGAAATGGAAAAGCGGCTTGAACTTACGCGACAACCAACAGCCGCTTTTCGAACCTGTCACTGAAGCCATGGCACGCGCTCCGAAACATGATGCCGCAACCCTGTGCGCCAATAGCCAGGGCATGTCGTTGACCTTATAACGGGTACAGCACGAACTAGAGCAGGTTCAAAGGTACACTTGAGGCCGAGGGCTTCATCCAACCCGGATTGACGCTGAAGGGACTGCGTCACACGATTGCGACAATTCTGGCAGAGATGGGCAAGGACTGCGGGACGATCGCCCTGGTGCTCGGCCACGCTACGGAGGCCATGGCAAAACTCTGTTCCAGACGCGCCAACATGACGATGCGCACCACGGCCGCGGTGACTGAATTTGAGGCGGAGTTTAACAAACGAAAAACGAAAGTTGTCAAACGCCACGTTTGAAACCGCCAAACCACGAACAAGAATTTCAAGAAATGTGCAAAAATCCAAGCACTGTAAAGGCTTGGAATGGTGCCCGGAGGCGGATTTGAACCACCGACACGCGGATTTTCAATCCGCTGCTCTACCAACTGAGCTATCCGGGCATCTCGGCTTTTTGCTAAAGCCTGCCGGTTTCTGGTCGAAACCGCCGGGGTATTTCCCCGGGAGCGAGCGGGGTTATAACATCTTGTTCGGCCATGTCCAGCGTGTTGCGGCACTTTTTTGAAGAAGATGTGAAAAACGCGGAAACTTCAATTCAAACAATGGGATCGCGACAGCGATCCGGGCGGTTCAATCGGCATCAGCGGTATTCGTCGTCGTCGGCCTTGGATTCGTCCTCGGCCACCGGAATGGCATAGGAGCCTTTCAGCCAGCGCGACAGGTCGAGATTGCGGCAGCGGTCGGAGCAGAAGGGATAGTGTTCCCGAACGGACAGACGCTTGCATTCCGGACATGGCAGCGCCTTGCGCAACGGCGCGACCTTGGCCATGCGCGGGCTTTCGTCATCGGTCATGGATCAACCCTCCGTCCAGCCGGTATGCACGTCGTAACCCTCGCCCGCCAGCATCTGCATGGTCTCGAACAGCGGCAGGCCGACGACATTGGTGTAGGAGCCGACAAGTTTCTGTACGAAGGTGCCGGCAATGCCCTGGATGGCGTAGGCACCGGCCTTGCCGCGCCATTGGCCAGAGGCAAGATAACATTCGATGTCATAGCCGGAAAGCCGCTTGAAACGCACCTTGGTCTCGACGATCTTCTGGCGCAGGCGGCCGTCGGGCGCGATCAGGCAGACGCCGGTGAACACCCAGTGGCTGCGGCCGGACAGCAGATGCAGCGCAGACGATGCCTCTTCCATGTATTCCGCCTTGGGCAGAATGCGCCGGCCGACGGCCACGACCGTATCTGCGGCGAGGATATAGCCATCCTTCCAGGCGACATCCTGGCGGATCGCCTCATAGGCGGCCTTTGCCTTGTCGGCCGAAAGCCTTCGAGCCAGCGATCGCGGATGCTCGGATTTCTGCGGGGTCTCGTCGAGATCCATCGGCATCAGGCGCGCGGGCTCTATGCCGGCCTGTTTCAGCAGGTCGACACGGCGCGGCGACCCGGAGGCCAGTATCAGCTTCTGTCTCAGTTCCATGGCCCCTCGCGACCGACCGTCACGCCTTACTTGAAGCGGTAGGTGATACGGCCCTTGGTCAGGTCATAGGGTGTCATTTCGACCAGCACCTTGTCGCCGGCGAGAACACGGATACGGTTCTTGCGCATGCGGCCAGCGGTGTGGGCGATGATCTCGTGCTCGTTTTCGAGCTTCACCCGGAACGTTGCGTTCGGCAGGAGTTCCGTGACGACGCCGGGAAATTCGAGGACTTCTTCTTTAGCCATTGAGCGGTTGTCTTCCTTGAGTTTAGCATGGGGGCAGACGCCCCCTTAAAAATGTGCGCGGAAACTACACAATCGCCGGGGCTTTGTGAACCTAGTCGATCAGGCTTTTGGAATTTGTTTCGCGCGGCCGTTGAGGGCTTTTAGTGCGATCGGCCGGCAAAGGGAAGCCATGCTTTGCGCTTTGCGTGACGACGCCAACCGCGCAGGTCATCGAAGGGCCTTATCGGACCCTGGCGCCGCCCGCGTCAGCCGGCGACGAAGCGGTCGATGATATGGCGTTTCAGCCGGTCGCGTACATCGCGGTAGGCGTCGAGGATCTGCTCGCGCGTGCCCGTTGTTCCGGTCGGATCCGGCGTCGGCCAGTAGATCACCTCCACCGCGCTTGAGCGGGTCAGTTCGAGGGCTGCATGATGGGCTTCCGGCGACAGCGTCACCACAAGGTCGAAATAGTCGTCTTCCAGGTCTTCCAGCGTCTGCGGCTGGCGGCGACCGAGGCTCAGGCCCTCTTCTTCAAGCACGGCATCGACAAAACCATCGCGCTCGCCGCGCTTGACGCCGGCCGAGGCGATGTAGATGCCGGACGGCAGAAGCGCACGGGCCAGCGCTTCGGCGATCGGCGAGCGAATGGCATTCATGCCGCAGACAAAAAGAACGGCACCCGGGCGGCGATGCTGGCTCTGTTCCGACGGGTTCGGCAGATCGGACCTGTCCGGCTCTACTGGCGTGTGCGCCGCCATGCCGTCAGCCACGCCAGTAGAGCACGCAGACCAGCGTGAACAGCCGCCGCGCGGTGTCGAAATCGATCTTGATCTTGCCGGACAGGCGGTCCATCAGCGTCTGCGAGCCATCGTTGTGGATGCCGCGGCGGCCCATGTCGATCGCCTCGATCTGCGACGGCGTCGAGGAGCGGATCGCCTCGTAATAGCTCTCGCAGATCATGAAATAATCCTTGATGATCCGGCGAAACGGCGTCAGCGACAGGATATGGGTGGCGACATCGGCGCCGGCCTCGGTCTTGATCGACAGGACCAGCTTGCTGTCGACCAGCGACAGGAACAGCTTGTAGGGACCGCCGGCATGGCCGGCCGGCGCGAACGAATTCTCCTCGATCAGGTCGAAGATCGCCACGGCCCGCTCATGCTCGACGTCAGGGGTCGACCGGCCGATGGTCTCGTCCAGCACGACATCGCAGAGCCGGAAGACGCCGTCGGCCATGGCTCACCCTTCGAGATTGAGGCGGATGGCCACCGATCGCGCATGGGCGTCGAGGCCTTCCGATTGCGCAAGGGCAATGGCCGCCGGCGCCAGTTGCCGCAATTGTTCGGCGCCGAGCCTCAGGATCGATGTGCGCTTGACATAGTCGAGCACCGACAGGCCGGAGGAAAAGCGGGCGGAGCGGGCGGTGGGTAGGACATGGTTCGATCCGCCGACATAATCGCCGATCACTTCCGGGGTATGGCGACCGACAAAGATCGCACCGGCATTGCGGATGGCCTTGATCAGCGGCTCGGGATCGGCGACCGCCAGTTCCAGATGTTCGGCGGCAATGCGATTGGCGAGCGGCACGGCGGCTTCAATGCTGTCCACCTTGATCACCGCGCCGAAGTCGCGCCAGCTGGCGGCGGCCGTCTCGGCGCGGCTCAGCGACTTCAGCTGCCGTTCGACGGCGTCTTCCACCGCCTTGCCGAACGCGGCATCATCGGTCATCAGGATCGACTGGGCGCCCGGATCATGTTCGGCCTGGGCGAGAAGATCGGCGGCCAGCCAGTCGGGATTGTTGTCGCTGTCGGCGATCACCAGAACTTCGGAGGGGCCGGCGATCATGTCGATGCCGACGGTGCCAAAGACCTGGCGCTTGGCGGCGGCCACATAGGCATTGCCCGGGCCGACGATCTTGGCGACCGGCGCGATCGTCTCGGTGCCATAGGCAAGCGCTGCCACCGCCTGGGCGCCGCCGATGCGGTAGATCTCGGTGACGCCGGCGATCTCGGCCGCCGCCAGCACCGTCGGATTGATCCTGCCACCGGAGGCCGGCACGACCATGACGACACGCGGCACGCCGGCAACCTTGGCCGGCAGGGCATTCATCAGCACTGAACTCGGATAGCTGGCGGTGCCGCCCGGGACATAGAGGCCGACCGCATCGATCGCCGTCCAGCGCGAGCCGAGGCCGACCCCGATCGCGTCCTCGTAGATATCGTCCTTCGGCATCTGGCGGGCGTGATGACGCTCGATGCGCTCGGCGGCAAGCTTCAGCGCGTCGATCAGCTCCGGCGCGATGCTGGCGGTGGCTTCCGCGATCTCGGCCGCGGTGACGCGCATCGCCACTTGCGCAAAATCGATGCCGTCGAATTTCAGCGAATAGTCGGTAAGCGCCGCATCACCGCGGGCGCGCACGTCATCGATGATCCTGCGCACCACGTCGTTGACGTCGTCGGAGACTTCGCGCTTGGTCGTCAGAAAGGCGGCAAAACGCGCTTCGAAATCGCCCGATGCCTGATCCAGCCAGATTGCCACGTCCCCACTCTTCCTTCTCAAACAGTTCGTGCGGCCCGCCGATACATTCGTCCGACGCTCCGCCCGTCAAAATCCTCGTCAGTCCGCCTTGTGGTCCGGCAAGGATGCCGTTCCCCAGGCCCCGCCGATATCGGTCAGCTGTGCCTCGATGCATTCCACATCGAGCGCGATCATGCCCGCACCCGACAGGACCAGTTCGATCACGCCGTCGGGCCCCTCGCCCTTTTCGACAAAACGGATGGCGAGCAGCGACAGAACCTCGTCGGCACCCTTGCGGTCAAAGCCGATCGAGCGCACGGCCGAAACGCGCTTGAAGCCGAGCACGGCGCGGTGGCGCTCATAGCTCTTGTCCGGGCCGCTCTTTGCACGGTCGGCCTTTTCCCAGACGAACCGGTTGACCGTCAGCGAAAACAGGCCGGGACGCGGCGCAAAGGACAGATCGCCGGCCTTGAAGACCGCATCCTGCATATGGGCGGAGATAATCGAGAGATCATCCGTATCAAGCGCCAGAAGCTTCAAATCCGTCATGTTACCCTGCCCGTATCAACGGCTGTCCCAGGCGGCGGATCTTAACGACCGCGTCCATCCTGCGACTGCCTCACATCCTTTTGACATAGGTTGCCGCTTGTCCAGTGGCAACCGGGCAATGGGGCAAAAAGACTTGGGGGCCGATCAATCGCTGATGCGTTCGACCACGGCGCCGCAACGGGTGAGTTTTTCTTCCAGGCGCTCGAAGCCGCGGTCGAGGTGGTAGACGCGGCTGACCATGGTTTCGCCTTCTGCCGCAAGGCCACCGATGACCAGCGACACCGAGGCGCGCAGGTCGGTCGCCATGACCGGGGCGCCGCGCAGGCGCGTCACGCCCTCGATGCGTGCCGTCTGGCCCGACAGGGTGATCTTGGCGCCGAGGCGGGCGAGTTCCTGCACATGCATGAAGCGGTTCTCGAAGATCGTCTCGGTGACATGCGAAACGCCCTGGGCGCGGGTCATCAGGCCCATGAACTGCGCCTGCAGGTCGGTCGGGAAGCCGGGGAAAGGCTCGGTAACGATATCGACCGGGCGGATGGCATTGCCGTGGCCGATGACGCGGATGCCGTTGTCGACGGCGATCAGTTCGGCGCCGGCGCGGCGGATCGCCTCGACGGCGGTGTCGAGCAGGGTGATGTCGGTGCCGGCCAAAGTCACGTCACCGCCGGTCATGGCGACCGCCATGGCATAGGTGCCGGTCTCGATGCGATCGGGCAGGACGCGGTGGCGGGCGCCCGACAGGCTGGTCACGCCTTCAATGGTGATGGTCGAGGTGCCGGCGCCAGTGATCTTGGCGCCCATGGCGATCAGGCAATTGGCGAGATCGACGACTTCCGGTTCGCGGGCGGCATTGCCGATCACGGTGGTGCCGCGGGCAAGCGAGGCGGCCATCAGCATGACATGGGTGGCGCCGACCGAGACCTTGGGGAAGGTATAGTTGGCGCCGATCAGGCCGCCCTTGGGCGCCGTCGCATTGATATAGCCGCTGTCGATCTCAAGCTCGGCGCCGAGCGCTGTCAGGCCCTCGAGGAAGAGGTCGACCGGACGCGTGCCAATGGCACAGCCGCCCGGCAGCGAGACGCGGGCTCTGCCTTCGCGGGCGAGCAGCGGTCCGATGACCCAGAAGCTGGCGCGCATCTTCGAGACCAGCTCGTAAGGTGCCGTGGTCTCGGCGATCGTGCGGCAGGTGAAATGCACGGTGCGCGAATAGGAGCCGTCCTGGTGTTCGCGGCGGCCGTTGACCGAAACGTCGACGCCATGATTGCCGAGGATGCGCAGGAGCAGCTCGACATCGGCCAGATGCGGCACGTTTTCGAGCGTCAGCGTATCGCTGGTCAACAGCGAGGCGATCATCAGCGGCAGGGCCGCATTCTTGGCGCCGGAAATCGGGATGATCCCGTTGAGCTCATTGCCACCGACAATCCTGATGCGATCCATGTAAGCCTACGATACGGGCAGAGCCCGCCTTTCCTGAACAATAAGGGATGACGCCAGATGGCGAAGGATGGGTGTTTAGACGAAAAGCCGCAGCGGTTCAATTCGCCGCATGCACTCGCCTTTAATCAGCAGGTTTGGACGAATTTGCGGCAGGCAGGCCATCGGTATCATCGGCCTCGCCGGCGCGGCGCGCGCGCTGCTGTAGCTTGCGGCGCTGGAGATTTTCCTTGAGCTTCTTGGCCGCACGCAGACGGCGATGATCGGCCTCGGTCAGTTGCTGCGGCTTTTCGCCGTTTTCCACCACCGTCTGCCGGCTTTTCGCGCCCGTGGCGGAAAAGCCCTTGTTTTCCGGGTTTTTCTGATCATCGCTCATGGTGCCCTGATAGCGAAAAACCTGATCCCTGACCAGAGACTTCGCACGCTGAGCGGTGCAAAACACAAATCTTGCAGGCCTATTTCGATTTGCGGCTTGCACTCGCCATCAAGCTATGGCAATAGGCCCCTCGTTCCGAGGCGACGACAGTCCGCTTCGCCGGATGCTGCTATAGCTCAGGGGTAGAGCACTCCCTTGGTAAGGGAGAGGCCGAGAGTTCAAATCTCTCTAGCAGCACCATCATTTCCCATTATTTTTCAAATAGTAGATGATACCAAGCTGTCAGAGATTTCTAGGATTGTCTCTGCAGACCTTGGTGTGTCTCCGTCGGTCGTACAGGTTTGTCTCTGAGGTGCGAATCTCTCGATTTATCGGGAAGTTGGACACCGGTGTCCGAGCGTGAACCGAGGGGAGTTCGTGGATTTCTCTCAAGAGCTCGAGTGGTCCGAGCAAATACGCTGACCTCCCTTGACACCAGCGTCCTGTAGCACTCCCGTTACGATTATATATCGTGTGGCACGAGTAGGAAATTTCGCCGACGGTCAGTGTAGACCTTTATGTTCGCAATAGCGCCGCTATTCGCTCCGACGGCGCGAACGATACCGCTGAAGCTCTTAACGTTATAGGTCCGCGTTCGATACTTAAAGCGCTCAAGCTCAGAAATAGAGCACGCCAAACGAGCTCTCGCAAACAGCCCATTCCTTTGAAGCATCAGATAGGAATCTGGAGAGAACACGTTGATCAGCTTTTCGACGGCGTCGATCTTGCCATTGACATAGTTGATCGCGTCCTGCTCGTTCAGCACTGCAAACATTTTCCAGACAGGCTCGTGATGAGACAACCTATTCCTGAAGCGGCGTACGGTTTCGATGTCCCGTCGAACTGCATCGATGGTCTTTCCAGCTTTGGTATAAGGCCAGCTACCTTTTAAGACACTCCCTAAGAGCAGTGGCCAGACTGATCCACGGGTCATAAACTCTCGGTCGAAAATGTATTCCCATGTTGAGAACTCGGTCCCGGCTACGATTTCATCGTGTGTAGGGAAGTGGGCGTGGACACCATATCGATCTCGTTTCTCGCGTTCGACTGTCTTTGTCGCACTTTTGAAGTTTCCGCGAATGCTTTTCACCACGTCGGGGACTGGCCCGCCGGCTACAAACGACTTGTAAGGGAGAGTCGCGGCACTCCACCAAAAACGACCCAAGTGCTGGGTTAGAGCTTGGTCAACCAAGTTGCGAATCGTGATTTCTACATGATTCAGCAATGGATACAGGTTCGCACATGCATTCAGATTCCACAGATAGACACCAACCAGCTCCAAATCCGATTTGACCTCGAAAACGCTTTTGTAGCTTTTCAAGCGTTCCTCGGTAATTATGGTAGGGATCAGATGGGGATGGAGGTTGACTGAAGCGGGCATTGGCAATCCGTTTTGTGTGACCTTGACACATTCGCACGTGTACGCTAACTAAGAGTTATTGAGGCTGGTGATCGCTTCCAATGCGCTGCTGCGTAAGACCGATTACAAATGCCTGACTACAATCCTACCCCGGCCTAGAGCCGGGGTTTTGTTTTTGGGGATTGGCAACTGCAGCAATATTCGCTCGATTCCCCAACAGTTGTTGTCAGCGACATTTGAGGAATGTCTCTGCATACCCTTTGTGCGTCTCCATCAAAAGATCGTGGCCATGGTGGCGGCGGGCCTATCCAGCACGAGCGCCTATGTAGCATACCCCCTTCTCTCTTTCCCGGTTTCGATGGGATGTGCGAGGCGATGCGCATTCAGCATTTCGAAGACTAAGAGCGGCAGCGGTTGAGTCACGGGAGAGAACCGCACGCGCTTTGAGATATCTTCTCGAATGTATTGCACCCACAAAGACTGCAATGTGTCTCGTAAGGCATGCAGGGTTCAAAGGTGTCTCCCCATGCGATCGACCAATCCCCCGACCACCGAGCCCCCGAACGCAAAAACGCCCGCGTCATCAGCGGGCGTCGTGCAGGCAGGCATAGGCTGTTGTGGCGGCTTAGCGGGCGAATGCGCCGCGGGCAACGCGTTCGATGTCGGCGCGGCTGATGCCGACGTCGCTGAGTTCGCGGGCGCTCATGCGGCCGAGTTCTGCGACGGTCTTGCGGTACTTGCGCCAGTTGTTGAAAGAGCGTGCTACGTTCATGATAATCCCCTTTCCGGAGGCTGTATTGACGTCAGCAACCTCTTTTTTGGTTCCGGCGTCGTTTCGATGATGTGCATATAAGCGCTTGCTGCGATTTACGAAATACACAAGCTTTCACGGCACCTATGCATTTTACGCATTGCTGAGGCTTGAGCTATTCATCTCCTGTTAACCGTCGTCATCGCGGCCCGGAAGACGTGTCGGGACGCCGGCATTTGGTGCGGTGTCGCGGCGTGTTCAGGCGCATCCGCCATCGGCGGATCGCGGCCGGGGGCGCTTGTCACGGCCTGCCCGCGAGGTGACTTCATGGTTCACCGCCTGTAAGAGATGTGCGGCGCGGTCCGTGACAGCGGGTCGCAGCCGACACCTTTCCTCTCGCGCAGGACCAGCCATGACCAACCCGTCTTCAGTCCCCTTCGACCCGCAGCATCTGGCGGCCCAGTTCAGCGCAGCGAAGGCGCGCATTCCGGCCGCCGAACTCGGCGTGCCTTCCAGCGTCGCCGAGGCCATGGCCGTGCAGGAGATCACCTCGTCGGCGCTGCCTTCCGAACCGCTCGGCTACAAGGTGGCGCGCTCGCCCGACGGTATTCCGGTTGTCGGCCGCCTGTGGCCGCTGGCGCTTGGCGAAGAAGGCGCAATTGCCGAATTTCCCTGGCGCGCCGGCGTGAAGATCGAGGTCGAAATCGCGGTGACGCTGGCGTCTGCCCTGCCGCCGCGCGCCGAAGGCTATAGCATTGACGAGATCCGGGCTGCGATCGGCAGCGTGCATCTCGGTGTCGAGATCCTCGACAGCCGCATCGCCGAAGGCGGCAAGGCGCCCTATCTGCTGTTTCTCGCCGACCGGCTCGGCAATGGCGGATATGCGCTCGGGCCGAGCGTGCCGGAGAGCCTGCTTGATCTCAACGGCGAAAAACAGCTGGTCGTGCGCCTTGGCGAGACGACGATCTACGCGGCCGAAGCCCGCCATCCGACCGGCAATGTGATGGACTGGCTGAGCGGCTGGGCATCGAAAAGCGACCGGCCGGCCGGCTCGCTTTCGGCCGGCGAGATCATCACCACCGGCAGCCTGTGCGGCGCGCCCGAAGCTGCAGAACCCGGCCTGCTGACGGTCGAGCTCGAGGGTGGATATACGATGGCCGTTCGCCTGACGGCGTAATCCGGAACAGCGGCACCGGACAGCGGTGTCGCTTGAGGCCTTGCGGGGCCTGCAAGGCCGGGCGGATCAGAAGCCGCCGGCCACCAGGCGGCGGCGCAGGCCGTCGATGTCGGGGGCGACGAGATCGTCGAGGCGGCGTTCCCAGACGAGCGCGGTTTCAACGATGACCCGTAGATCGTCATGGCGCGGAACCCAGCCGAGCCGGTCTCTGGCCAGCGTCGCATCGGCCACGACCAGCGGCGCATCGCCCGGCCGGCGCGGGCCGTATTCGACGGCGATCGGCTGGCCACTGACCTCTTGCACCGCGCGCAGGATATCGAGCACGGAATAACCCCGGCCATAGCCGCAATTGGCAATCAGCGGTTCGCCGCCATCGCGCAGATAGGCGAGCGCCCGCAGATGGGCGTCTACCAGGTCGTTGATGTGGATGAAGTCGCGCACGCCGGTGCCGTCGGGCGTCGGATAGTCGGTGCCGAAGACCGAGACCGACTTGCGCTTGCCGAGGGCGGCTTCGCAGGCAACCTTCAGCAGATGGGTGGCGCCGGCTGCCGAATTACCCGCCCGGCCCTTCACATCGGCGCCTGCGACGTTGAAATACCGCAGCGCGACATAACGCAGGTCATGGGCGCGCGCCGTATCGCGCAGCATCAATTCGCTCATCAGCTTCGACTGCCCATAGGGCGAGCCCGGACGCAAGGCGGCGTCCTCCCGGATCGGCAGCGGCTGATCCGGCTGGCCATAGACGGCAGCCGTGGACGAGAAGATCACCTTGTCGATCCCCGCCTTGACGGCCGCGCTCAGCAGCCTGTGGGTGTTGCCGGTGTTGTTTTCGTAATAGCCGAGCGGATCGGATACTGATTCCGGCACGACGATCGAGCCGGCGAAATGGATGATCGCCTCGATCCGGTTTTCGGCAAAGACCTGCTTGAGCACGCCCGGTTCGCCGATGTCACCGAGATAGAAACGCGCCTGCGGCGCCACGGCCCAGCGGAAACCGGTCGACAGCCGGTCGACGACGACGACCTCCTCGCCGGCATCCAGCAGTGCCCAGACCATATGGCTGCCGATATAACCGGCGCCACCGGTGACCAAGATCGCCATGATTGTCTTCCCAAGTGTTCTTCTTGGGCAGAGCTAATCACGGCGACATTGTCGAATGTTTATCCGCGCTGTCTAAGCCGCTGATTTTGCCGGTTTAAATGGCAACATGCTTAAATGTTTCCCGGCAAAATCGTTCAAATTTTACCGATATTGCCGAGAGCGCGGATCGCTGCGCTCAAAGCGCCAGGATATAGCGGCTCAGGCGATCGGCGGCTTCCTCGATCTGTCTGGCATTGCGCAGGAAGCAGGCGCGCAGGAAGGCCTCGCCGCCGGCGCCGAAGGCGGTGCCCGGCGCCAGGCCGACGCCGGTCTTGTCGACGATGTCGAAGGCTGCCCTTCGGCTGTCGGTGATGCCGTCGATCTTGAGAAAAGCGTAGAGCGCGCCCTCGGGCTTCAGCGTCTCGACCCGGTTGGTGGCAATCAGCCGGTCGCAGAGGATATCGCGCGCTTGCGTGGCGCGGGCGATGTTTTCGGCAACAAAGCCATCGCCCTGGTCGAGTGCCGCCACCGCACCGCGCTGCATGAACGCGGCCACGCCCGAGGTCGAATACTGGATCAGGTTTTCCAGCACATGGCCGATTTCCGGCGGCGCGACGATCCAGCCGACGCGCCAGCCGGTCATCGACCAGTTCTTCGAAAAGGAATTGGCAAACAGCACCCGGTCGCCCTCTTCCATCACGTCGAGGAAGGACGGCGCGCGCTCGCCTTCGCCGTAATAATAGAGCGCATAGATCTCGTCGGCGAGGATCCAGATGCCGTGGCGGCGGGCAATCTCCAGGACCTTTTTCAGGTCTTCCTTCGTCGCCGTCCAGCCGGTCGGGTTCGACGGCGTATTGATGAACAGCGCCTTGGTCTTCGGCGTGATCATCGCCTCGAGCCTGTCGAAATCGAGCGACCAGCGGCCGTCGGCAAAGGTCAGCGGCAGGCCGACAGCCTTGGCGCCGGCGATTTCGATCGCCGAGACGATGTTCGGCCAGGTCGGCGACAGATAGACCATCTCGTCGCCCGGCGAGGTCAGCGCCTGGACGCAGAGCACGATCGCCTGCATGCCGGAGCCCGTCGCATAGAAATGATCGGCCGGCAGCTCGACGCCGAAATGGCGGCTGTAGTAGTTGGCCAGCGCCTGGCGCAGTTCCGGCACGCCGCGCTGCCAGGTGTAGAAGGTCTCGCCGCCAAGAAGCGCGTCGCTGGCCGCTTTGCTGATAAAGTCCGGCGTCGGCAGATCGCCCTCGCCGACCCAGAGCGGCAGGAGGTTGTCGCGGGTGCGGGCATGGTTGACCAGTTCGACAATGCCGCTCTCCGGGGCGGCAAGTGCACGGGCGCTAAGGTCATTCAAAAACGGCATGAATCGGCGTCTCCAGGGATCAGTGGACCTGATCTAGCCGATCGGCGGGCAAAAATCCCATGACAATGATTGAGCAAGGGATCGATTCAGGTGATGGATCGCCGTGGCCTCTTGCAGAATTGGCCACGGCGCAAACAGCATCAGGGCTTCTTCAGGAGGTCGCGGATCTCGGTGAGCAGCTGGATGTCGGCCGGCGGCGGCGCGTCTTCGGCCGCCTGCTTTTCCTGCTTCTCCAGCGACTTGCGCAGCGTGTTCACGCCCTTGACCATCAGGAAGATGATCCAGGCGAGAATGACGAAATTGATCACCACGGTGATGAAATTGCCATAGGCGAAAACGGCCCCCTGTTCACGGGCAGCGGCCAGCGACGTCGCCGTGACCTTGTCGCTCAGCGCCAGGAAATAGTTGGAGAAGTCGAAGCCACCGAAAACCACACCGACGACCGGCATGACGATGTCCTGGACCAGCGAGTTGACGATCAGGCCGAAGGCACCACCGATGATCACACCGACGGCGAGGTCCATGACATTGCCCCGGGCAATGAATGTCTTGAATTCGTTCAGCATACCGCTCTCCTTTTGTGCTGCGCTGAGCCAACCGCCGGCGCGCGGCGATCCCTTCGCAATGGTTAAAGAAAGATTTTCCATTCGGGAATGGTAAATTTCGATTTGGTCAATCTGATCTTCGACTTAAGGCCAAGTTGAAGGCGATTTCAAAAACGATCGACTTCCCCTAGAGTTCCAGGCGGGTGCCGTTCAGGAGGAAAAAGTGCTCCCAGGCTGGATTATCGTCGCTTCGGCTCTCGGCTATCTGCTGTTTCTGTTCGCCGTGGCTAGCTACGGCGACCGAAGATCGCGTGTCAGCGGCGTGCCGGCCGGCGGCAGGCCGGCCGTCTATGCGCTCAGCCTTGCGGTCTATTGCACGTCCTGGACCTATTTCGGCGGCGTCGGTCTTGCGGCCGAACGCGGGCTGGAATTCATGGGCATCTATATCGGCCCGATCCTGATGTACACGCTCGGCATGCCGGTGCTCAGGCGCATCGTCGAACTCGCCAAGACCGAAAAGATCACCTCCGGCGCCGACTTCGTCGCGGCCCGCTACGGCAAGAACCCGATCGTCGGCATGCTGGTGACGGTGATCTACCTGGTCGGCATCATCCCCTATATCGCCCTGCAGCTGAAAGCGGTCTCCAGTTCGGTCGCCACCGTGATGGATCCCAGCGCATACGGCATCGGCACCGGCAATCTCTATTTCATCGACCTACCGCTGATCGTCGCCTTCATGCTGGCCTGTTTCGCAGTGGTCTTCGGCACGCGCCACACCGATGCGACCGAACACCAGGACGGGCTGATCCTGGCGATCGCGATGGAATCGGTGGTCAAGCTGGTCGCCTTCTGGACGCTCGGCATCTTCGTGCTGTTCTTCATCTTCGACGGGCCGGCCGATCTCTGGCACAAGGCGCAAAACAGCGAAGCCGTTATGGCCGCCCTCTCCTACCAGACGCCGCCGGCGCGCTGGATCCTGCTGATCGCGCTGTCGGCCTTTGCCATCATCATGCTGCCGCGCCAGTTCCATGTGACCGTGGTGGAAAACCGCACGCCGCGCGAACTCAGGCTCGCCGGCATCCTGATGCCGATCTATCTGATCGCCATCAACATCTTCGTGCTGCCGGCGGCAATTGGCGGCATCATGACCTTCGGCGGCACCGGCGATGCCGATCTCTATGTGCTGTCGCTGCCCCTGAATGCCGGCGCAAGCCTCGTCTCGCTGCTGACCTTCATCGGCGGCTTTTCCGCCGCAACCGCCATGGTCATCGTTGCCTCGGTGGCGCTGGCCATCATGATCTCGAACGACATGGTGCTGCCGATCTTCCTGCGCCAGAAGCTGCTCGAGCGGCCAAGCCAGCGGGCGGACTTTGCCAAGACGCTCCTGCATATCCGCCGCACGGCGATCTTCGGCGTGATGCTGCTCGGTTATGTCTATTATCGCTCGGCCGACAATACGACCGGCCTTGCCTCGATCGGGCTTCTCTCGTTCACCGCGATCGCGCAGATCGCACCGGCGATGTTCGGCGGGCTGATCTGGCGGCGGGCCAATGCGCGCGGCGCGATCGCCGGCCTCGCCTCCGGCTTTTTCGTCTGGGCCTATCTTCTGTTCCTGCCGAGCCTTGGCGCCATCGACCATTCCTGGATCGCATCGGCCGTGCTCGGTTTCCTGCTGCCCGGCCTGCAGATGTTCGAGCCGGCATTTGCGGATTCGATGGTCAATGCCACGCTGTTCAGCCTCGCGGTCAATACGGCGGCCTTCATCATCGGCTCGCTCAGCCGCAATCCGCGGCCGGTGGAACGCATCCAGTCCGATATCTTCGTCAAGCGCCATGCGCGCTCGCATTTTGCCACGCGCGGCTGGAAAACCAGTGTCGCCGTCGGCGACCTGAAGGCGGCGATTGCGCGCTATCTCGGCAATGAGCGCATGGAGCGCTCGTTTCGCACCTATGAACAGACGGCCGGCCGCAAGCTGGCAGACGACAGCCCGGCCGACATGGCGTTCATCCATTTCTCCGAACAGCTGCTCGGGAGCGCCATCGGCTCGTCCTCGGCACGGCTTGTGCTATCGCTGATCCTGCAGAAAGCCGAGGACACCTCGGCCGACACGGTCTGGCTGCTCGACCAGGCGTCGGAAGCGCTGCAATACAATCAGGACATGCTGCAGACGGCGCTGTCGCAGATGGAGCAGGGCATCGCCGTCTTCGATGCCTCCGACCGCCTGACGATCTGGAACCGGCGCTTCCGCAGCCTGCTCGACCTGCCCGAACATGTCGGCCAGGTCGGCTTTCCGCTCACCGACATCATCGCGATCCTGGCGCAGCGCGGCGACGTGGCACCGGCCGGGCAGACGGCCGTGGTGCAAAACTTCCACCAGTTCGACAATCCCTTCCGCATCATCCTGTCCGGCGGCGAACGCATCCTCGAAGTGCGCTGCAACCTGATGCCGGACAAGGGCATCGTTGCGACCTTCACCGATATTACCGCGCAGGTCGAAGCCGACCGGGCGCTGAAACAGGCCAACGAAACGCTGGAACAGCGCGTCAGCGAACGCACCGCCGAACTGACGCGGGTCAATCACGCGCTGGCCGAGGCAAGAGCTGCGGCTGACGACGCCAATATCGGCAAAACCCGCTTCTTTGCCGCTGCCGGTCATGACATTCTCCAGCCTCTCAACGCCGCGCGGCTCTATTCCTCGTCGCTGGTCGAACGTCTCGGCGCGTCCGACAACAGCGCGCTGGTGCGCAATATCGATTCCGCGCTGGAATCGGTCGAAAGCATCCTCGGCGCCGTTCTCGACATCTCGCGTCTCGACACCGGCGCGATGAAGCCGCGTTTCTCCACCGTGGCGCTGAACGGCCTGCTGGAGCGCATCGAAACCGATTTCGCCCCGATGGCGCGGGAAAAGAACCTGAAACTGGTGGTCAGGCCGACCAGGCTTGCGGTTCGTTCCGATCCCACGCTGCTGCGCCGTCTGGTACAGAACCTCGTCTCCAACGCGATCAAGTATACACCGGCTGGCCGTGTCGTGGTCGCCGCGCGGCTGCAGGGCGACAAGGTCGTGATCCAGGTCACCGACAGCGGCATCGGCATCCCGGCGTCGAAATTCCGCACCGTGTTCAAGGAGTTCGCCCGACTGGAGGAAGGCATGCGCACAGCGTCGGGTCTGGGTCTCGGCCTGTCGATCGTCGATCGCATCGCCCGCGTGCTGCATCATCCGGTCGAACTGACCTCCAAGCCCGGCCGGGGCACGACCTTCCGCGTCGTCATGCCGCTCGAAATCGCCAAGCCGGCAAGCGCCAGCGTCGTGCCGCTTTCGGCTGCCGAGAGATCGAACCTGACCCTTCAGGGCTTTCGCGTCCTGTGCATCGACAATGAACCTAAGATCCTCGAAGGCATGGCGCTATTGGTTTCCGGCTGGGGCTGCAGCGTGCAATGCGCCGGTTCCATCCAGGAGATGGACACCTTGATCTCCAGCCAAACCATTCCGCCGGATCTGGTCATTGCCGACTATCATCTCGGTGATGGCAGCGGCATTGGCGCGATCCTCAGGCTCAGGGCACTCTACCAGATGGAATTGCCTGCATTGCTGATCACCGCCGACCGCACGGCGGAAGTCCGGGCGGAAGCCGAGCGCCATTCGATCACCCTGCAGCACAAGCCCGTCAAGCCGGCGGCGCTGCGCGCCTTCATCACCCAGGTCTATTCGCAGAAGCGCGCGGCGGCGGAATAAGCTGCACCTTGCTCGATGGTGGAGCCCCATGGCTTTCGCTCGTCGAGCAAGGGCATCACTGCCAGGACGACAGCGCCCTCAGCGTCGGCGTTTTCTTGAACACATGCCCATCCATCCGCGCGAGCAAACGGTCGAGCAGACTGACCGCCTCGACAACCGCCGGACCCTTGTTCAGCATCACGCATTCGGCCCTGGCAGCCATGGCAGCATCGGTCATTTCACCGCGGGTCGGTATGCCCTGCTTTACCATGTCTTCCAGCACCTGCGTCGCCCAGATGCACGGCACCGAGGCCGCCTCGCATATCCACAGGATCTCCTCCTGCATCTCGGCCAGCCGTTCAAAGCCGATCTCGGCCGCCAGATCGCCGCGCGCGATCATCACGCCGAAGGGCCCACGCTTTCGGGCACGAACGATCAGCGCCGGCAGATTGCTGACCGCCTGCGGCTGCTCGATCTTGGCAATCAACCCGAGCGTGCGGCCAGTCTGGCCATGCTGTTCCAGCACGCTGTCGAGAAGATCGATATCCTCCGGCTCGCTGACGAAGGAGTAGCCGATGATATCGGCAAGCACGATCACCGTGGCCAGATCCGTCTCGTCCTTGGTGGTCAGCGGCGAAAGCCCGAGCGACGTATCGGGCAGGTTGATGCCCTTTTCCGGCTTCAGCTTGGTGCCGCCGGCCTTTGTCTTGCGCACGAGCACCACCGCCTCGCCGTCGGACAGGCTTTCGACCACTGCTTCCAGTTTTCCGTCGTCGTAGCGAAGCCTGTCGCCGATGCGCAGCCGGGTGACGATCTGCGGCAGAGAGACACCCGCGGAAAAACGGGCGGTTTCGCAGACGCGTGGCTTGCCCTCCGCCACCAGTCGCACCCGGTCGCCGACCTGCAGGCGCGCCTTCTTTTCCGGCAAAAGCACGTCGGCCGTGCGGATCTTCGGCCCGGCGATATCCATCAACACCGCGATGTCGCGGCCGACGACCTTTGCGGCCGCCCTGACGAAGCCGGCCATGCGCGTCCACGCCTTGACGTCATCATGGGCGCAATTGATCCGCGCGACATCCATGCCGGCACGGGCGAGATCGAGGATCAGGTCCGGCCCGTCGGCCGCCTCGCTCGGCAGGGTGACCATGATGCGTGTGCGACGGCTGTCCGGTTCCGGCCCCATCAGAGCTTGCGCTGCGTCCGCGAGACGCAGTTCGCCGGCAAAATACTCCGTTTCCGTCGGCGGATCGACCGGTGTGTCGCGGCCGGCAAGGGCGGCAAGCGCTGCGATCACCGCATCGAGCGTTGCCAGCACGCGTCCCTCCAGGCGACCGAGCGAGGACAGTCCGAGGGCCATCAGGCGACGCTGCAGCGGCCGGATATCGTGCTGGCGCAGCAACAGATAGTGAACCAGGTTGACGACGGCGGGATCAGTCGCTGTCTCTCCGCCACTCAGCATGGCGACCCGTTCCGGCGCGTCTTCGAGGATCTGCGCCCGCAATACCGTCAACTCGTCCAGCATGGCGCTGGCGCGCATGGCGGGAGACTGGATGTCCTGGCTGTTCATGATCGTGCCTCGCGACAGGGGTTGTCGCGACCTACGCTACATCGGCAATCCTGACAGCCAGATGACGTGGGTCAATCTCTTCGCCTTCCTCTTCGCCTTCCGGCCAATGGCGTCCGTCCCCGAAGCTATCTATGGTGGCAATCTGCCTCTGGAGAGCAGAGGGGCAAGATCACGGCCGGGAGGGCCATCGACTGCATGAAGATCGCATTGCTGTCCGATATCCATGGCAATCGCCAGGCCTATGAGGCCGTGATTTCCGATGCCCTGGCCCGTGGTGCGGCGCGTTTCGTCATTCTCGGCGATATCGTCGGCTACGGCGGCGACCCGCGGTGGTGCGTCGACTGGACGATCGCGCTTGCGGCGGAAGGTGCCGTGGTCATTCGCGGCAATCACGACCAGGCGATCGTCGATCCCGGCTATTCGATGACCTCGGCCGCCGGCATCGCCATCGACTGGACACGCATGACGCTGGAGCCGCGCCAGCGCGCCTATCTCGCTGGCCTGCCGATGGCGGTCGAGGAAGAGGACCGGTTCTATGTACATGCCGACGGCTCGGCACCCGGCCGCTTTCGTTATGTCACCGATGCGACGACAGCACTTGCGCATTTCGATGGCTGCACGCCGCGCCTCAGCTTTTGCGGCCATGTGCATCGTCCCTGCCTCTATGGCTGCAGCCAGGGCGGCAAGGTCACGGTGTTCACCCCGACATCCGAGATCGGCATTCCGCTCACTGCGCCGCGGCGCTGGCTTGCAGTCATCGGCTCGGTCGGCCAACCGCGCGACGGCAATCCGGCAGCGGCCTACGGGCTCTATGACACCGATCTCGGCGAACTGTCGTTCCGCAGGACCGCCTATGACATCGACGCGGCAGCCACCGCCATCCGTGCCGCCTCGCTGCCGGAAAGCCTGGCGACCCGGCTTTTCCAGGGACGCTAGGGACAAGGGATAGGGATAGCATGCCGAAGGGACGTCTGAAGGAAGGCGATATCATCGACGGATTTGCCATCGGCACGCTTGCCCATACCGGCGGCATGGCCAAGCTCTACCACGTCAGCCATGCCGACCACCCCGGCCCATTGCTGATGAAGGTGCCGGAAATGGGCAGCGGCACCGATCCGGCGATGATCGTCGGCTTCGAGATGGAGCAGATGATCCTGCCCCGGATCAGCGGCGCGCATGTGCCGCGCTTCGTCGCCAATGGCGACTTTGCCCGCGTGCCCTATATCGTCTTCGAGCAATTGCCGGGCAAATCGCTCTATCCCGAACTCGACCGCCTGCCCCGGCCGCAGCCGGAGGTAATCGAGGTGGCAACAAAGGTGGCCACAGCGCTTGCCGACCTGCATCGGCAGAAGGTGGTGCATCTCGACATCAAGCCGTCCAACATCCTGTTTCGCGACACCGGCGAAGCGGTGCTGGTCGACTATGGGCTTGCCCGCCATCTCGAGCTTCCCGACCTGATGGACGAGGAATTCCGCCTGCCCTATGGCACGGCGCCCTATATGGCGCCGGAACAGATCCTTGGCGTGCGCAGCGATTTTCGCTCCGATCTGTTTGCCCTCGGGGTGATGATGTATTTCTTCTCCACCGGCCGGCGGCCGTTTGGCGATCCGCAGCGGATGAAGGGCCTGAAGAGACGCCTGTGGTGGGATCCGCCGCCGCCGCGCGAACTCAATCCGATGGTGTCCAAGGCCTTCCAGGAGGTGATCCTGCGCTGCCTGGAAATCGACCCGGCCCGGCGCTACCAGACGGCGGCTCAGCTGGCGCTCGATCTCGGCGACCTCTTCCATGTGCGGCTGACGGCGCGGGCGGAAAAGCTGGAGCGCGATCCCTGGAGCGTGCGGCTGAAGCGGCGGATCAATCCGGACCCGATCGAGCTGATCCGACCGCAGGGTGCGGCGGCGATCCTCGCCAGCGCACCGATCGTGCTGGTGGCGATCGATCTCGGCGCGGCGTCGCGGGATCTCGCCGAGGCCTTGCGCGCGACCGTCAGCCAGATCACCCGCAACCGGCCGCATGCCCGCATCGCTTGCCTGAACGTGCTGAAGATCGCCCGGATCGCGCTCGACAGCGATCTCGATGCCGAGGGCAACAACAAACATGTGATGCGGCTGGTGGAGCTGAAACACTGGGCCGCAGCCCTCGGCGCGCCGGACGGCGACATCACCTATCACGTCATCGAGTCCGTCTCGACGGCCCAGGCGATCCTGACCTTTGCCCGCGACAACAATGTCGACCACATCGTCATGGGCGCCCGGCCCAACTCGACCCTGCGCACGCTGATGGGCAGCGTGTCGGCCGAGGTCGCCGGCTCCGCCCCCTGTTCGGTCACCGTGGTCCGGGTGCGCGGCGCGGCCGTAACCGGTTCGCCGCAGGCGGATGAAGCGGGCGACCATGACGGCGTGGAACTCGGCGACGCAGGGCATGACCACGTGGCGGATGCCTGACGGCGGCGGTCATTCGTCAGTACCCACTTACAATAGGCGCTACAACCGCAGAGCCCATACCGTCGCATGGGCGACGACACCCGGCTCTGCCACCAGCCTGAGCGCCTGCACCGGCTCGAAGCCGGCAATGCGCTTGGTGCCGGCATGACGCCCACCATCGGCGAAGACCTCCAGCGAACCGTAGTCGACAAAAACGCGGAACTGCTTGGCCTTCACCGCCTTGGCGAGATAACGCGGGCCGGCCAGGCCGCTATTGCTGCCGGCGCCCGCCCCGCCGGTTTCCTGCAGGATTTCCAGCCCTTCGGCATGCTGGGTCACCGCCAGGCGCATATCCGGATGGTCAAGTTCGAGGTGGAATGCCGCCCCCGGCTCGTTCAGTTCGAAGACGATCTCGGCGGCTCCATGCGGCAGGGCCACCGTCTGGCCGGCGGCGAGCCTCGTGCGGTCAAGCATGCGCGAGCGCAGGCTCTCGGTTGCCCCGATCGGCGGCGTCAGGAGTTCGCCACCCTCCAGCAGCAAGGTGCGCGGCAGGCTCATGGCGCTGGGGAAATCGATCGTCGGACCGGTATCGGCCCAGTTGCCGAGCCAGCCGATGCCAACCGGGCTGCCGGCATCGACAAAGGCCTGGAAGGCATAGTTGTCGGTGCCGAAATCCAGTTCGCGGCCGAATTCCTTGGTGAACGTCTGGCCATCGAACCAGCCGACATCGACCATCGACAGGTTGCGACGACCAGTGTCCTTGTCCTCGCCATTCATCAGGCCATAAATCAGCGCCCAGCGGGTGGCCGGATCGCGTGCGTCGCCACCCAGCGGCAGCAGGCAGGGGCATTCGAGCGCCGATGTGGCAAAGCGCGTCTCGGTATAGAGCTTACCGAGATAGACCCAGCCGCCAGCCGCCGTCTGGTCTTCCGTCTCATACAGCAGAATCACACCGCCGCTGTCGCTCTGGCTGCCGAGCAACATCTTCCAGCGCCCATCCGGGCCACGAAAGACATAGGGATCGCGGAAATCGAAGGTCAGCCCCTCGCCGTCCGGCCGGCGCGGAAGAAGCACTTCTGCAGCACCGGCGCTGAACAGATCGGCCGAGGTCGCCGACATCTGGATCTCCTGCTCGGGCACCCGGTCGGCGATCTTTTCGGTGAAGAAGACGCGGATCCCCGGTCCGTTCGGCAGCGCGATCGCCGAGCCGGAAAAGGCGCCGCCGCGCTTGTCGGGCCGGACGGACAACTCCTCCGACGGAAACAGGAAGACCGGCATATGCCGCCAGCGCAGATAGTCGGACGAGACCGCATGGCCCCAATGCATGTTGTTCCAGATCCGGCCATGCGAATAGTGCTGGTAGAACAGATGCGGCCTGCCGCCGAAACGGCCAAAACCGTTCGGATCGTTCATCCAGCCAAACGGTGGGCGGAAGTGATAACTTTCCGGCAGGTCCGGTGGCTGATTGGCCGGGTTGGTGTGCAAAACCGTGATCCCGGTCTCCAGCACATCGCTTGGCGTGAACCAGTAGGCGACCGACACAGAGGTGACCGCCGGGTCGTAGATCAGCTCGATCGAGCCACCGCCGAAGACGTGGTAGATGCGGAAGGAATGTTCCTCGGCATTGACCGCCTGGACCTCGCCGAACTTGCCATTCGCGCTGTGGAAGGAAACCGAGCCGGGCTCGTCCGGCGAGATCGCCTTCAGCCAGAGATGCAATGTCGCGTTGACCGGAAGCTCCGCCTCGATGACGCGATTTTCCACCGCCGTCTCCCCTGATCCTGCCATGTCCATAGTCTCCCAAGTCATATTCCGCCGAGCAAAGCTCTGGCCAGCCGCACGGTTGCGGACCGCGCGCGAGATGGAACAACGACGATGCCCCCCGGCCTGTTCCTTCGGGTTGTTCGGGCTGTTGCGTCAGCTTGTTCCCTTTGCCGCATGTCATCAAGCCTTCATCGCAACGTCATCGCGCTTTCATCCGAAGCCTCTAACGGAAAAGAGCAATTCCGGACCTGGAGCGACTGCCAATGCGTCTTGCCGTTTCGATTCTCGCAGCCTTTGTCGGCCTGTTGCCGCAATCGGCGCTGAATGCTCCCTTCCCCGCGGCCACCGCGCCTGCCAGCACTGTTTCCACCGCTGATGCCGGCCGAAGCGCGCTGATCCACCAGCGTCTGACGGAGGCCAATCAGTGGCGCGACCATGTCATGGTCGTCGCGCATCGCGCCGGCTGGAAGGAAGACGGCGTGCCGGTTCGGGCGGAAAACTCGTTTGCGGCGATCGACCATGCCGTCGAGATCGGCGTCGAGATGGTCGAAATGGATGTGCGGCGCAGCCAGGACGGCGTCCTGGTGGTGATGCATGACGCAACGCTGGAGCGCACGACCAGCTGTTCCGGCGCGGTCGCTGACATGCCGCTGTCGACGCTTCGAACCTGTCACCTGGTCGTCGAAGGTCAGCGACGACTGACGGACGAGACCGTCTTCACCCTGGAAGACGCGATGCGCCATGCCAAGGGCCGCATCCTGATCAATATCGACAACAAGCTCGAGCCCGAAGCACTGGTCGAGGTCGCCGACCTAGCGCAACGGCTGGAGATGGCGGATGGCATTCTTCTGAAAATGGCCGTTTGGAACGCCGAGCGGCTGCAGCTTGCCCGCGACATTCGCCGGGCGATCGGCCCCGAGATCGCCTTCATGCCGATCCTGGCCGACGATGCGGTGAAAGAAGCCGATTTCATCGACCGCACCGAAGCCTCGCTGTCGGCGCCGGCGGCCGAACTCATCCATTGGTACCGCGATGCCGCTCAGCCGCTGACCACCGATGGCGGAGCACTTTTGTCGGCGCGGGCGCGGGCAGCGGCGATCCGCAACGATACGCATCTCTGGGTCAATACCTATCCGATCACCGACCGGCCGGAGGGCATGGTCGCCGGCGGACGCGGTGATTATCTGGCGATGGCCAGCGGCCGGCCGGAGGATGTCTACGGCTTTTTCATCGACCGCGGCGTGACGATCATCCAGACGGACGAACCGGCAGCCCTGATCGGCTGGCTCGATGCGCAAGGGCTGCGACGTAGTTACGACCTGACCAATTGAGGTCCGATGTGAATTCTGATGCCGGGCGGATCGACCGCCCGGCACTGCTCTGCATCAACCGAGCTGTCAGGGCTTTGTGGTAGCCACGCGCGCAGCCTTGTCGTCGGCATCGACCTGGCGGGCAAAATAGCTTGCCAGCAGTGCGCCGGAAATATTGTGCCAGACGCTGAAGATGGCGCTGGGCACGGCGGCCAGCGGCGAGAAATAGGCATTGGCCAGCGCCGCCCCCAAACCGCTGTTCTGCATGCCGACCTCGATGGCGATCGCCTTGCGCTTGGCGAGCGACAGGCCGCAGGCTCTGGCGGCAAAGAAGCCAAGCAGGTAACCCAGACCGTTGTGCAGCACGACGACGGCGAAGATCATCAGGCCGGACTGCACAATCGCGCCCTTGCTGGCGCCGACAACGGCTGCGACGATCAGCACGATGCCGAGCACGCTGACCAATGGCAGTGCCGGAACGGCGGCGCGGACCACGGTCGGTGCCAACTTCTGCAGGGCGAAGCCCAGCGCCAGCGGCAGGAGCACGACCTTGACGATGCTGATGAACATCGCCATGGCATCGACGGGCAGGAACTGGCTGGCAAACAGCCAGACGAGAAACGGCGTGACAATCGGGGCTGCCAGTGTGGTGACGCTGGTGCAGGCGACCGACAGCGCCACATCGCCCTTGCTCAGATAGGTCATGACATTCGACGAGGTGCCGCCCGGGCAGCAGCCGACCAGGATGACGCCGGCGGCGACTTCCGGCGGCATGGGGATGAGCATGGTCAGCAAGACAGCGAGGAGCGGCATGACGATAAACTGCGCCGCGACGCCGATCGCCACGTCGAACGGCCGCTTGACCACTTCGCGAAAGTCATCAACCGAAATGGTCAATCCCATGCCGAACATGATGATGGCCAGAAGTGTGACGATCCATGGCACGATCTGCTTGAACACGTCCGGGAAAAAGAAGCCGAGCACGGCGAAAAGGATGACCCAGGCGGCAAATGTCTTGCCGACAAAGCTGGAAAAAGATGCGAGCGATTTCATGATTGTCTCCCGATAAATGCGTCATCGCGGGTTTATGTCGGCCTTGTGTTCTGTCAAGTCGGACGGGCCGTCGATCGGTACCCTGCGCGTGAGGAACAGCGCGGCAATTGCGTTTTCCGCATCATTTGTCGCGATTTGCCCGGCAGGACTCGCTTGCCGTAAGGTTTCCCGCGCTGCCGCGGCGCTTTGTCGGGCATTGCGAGTGAGGTCGTCGCAGCAACAAGCACTGCCAGGCGCCTTGCGAATGCGGTAAGCTTGCGCCTGGATCCTCGGGTCATCCTCGGGTTTAACCCGAGGACGAGGACGACCCAAAGACGCAAATACTCAAGGCGACAACTGAGGTTCACCAACAAGGTACCCATCCCTCTGTCATCTTGTTCCCGGGTCTAGCCCGAGGGTTCCCGCGCGCTCCGTCATCATCCTCGTCCTCGGGTTAAACCCGAGGATGACCCGAGGATCCAGACACAAGGGGTTGCAGCAGAACGCTGCCCATCTCCTTCAAACCGCCCCGAAACCCACTTCCGCGGGGATGACTTTTCCAAATCCCCCAACGTTTTCAATAAAACGCACCCTATTTCATCCCCCTCGTTTTGAGCCGTGCCATACTCATTCCCGTTCCGCTTTCGGATACACCGGGGATTGCGAGCCCGGCGAAGCGGAACCGGCGCCGGAGGGCGCGGCTGTCGCTGGCCAGACCCTCCGGGCCGGATGCAACGGTCTCCCTCCGGTGGCGGGACGGTGGATGGCGAAGACCTCGGATGGTTTGAGCCAACCTCGATCCCAACGGCCATCGGGCGTGCCTCAGGGGCACACAAACAAGGCGCCGGATCCGGTCAAACGGGTCTGGTGACAAAGACGGCGGGAGCTCAGGCGCCAATGCCAAGGCTCCCCGGGCGAGGGTCAGGTCGGGATGTGCGCACATCCGCCGAGAACCTCCCGGGCACCCGGCCAGGACGTCTCAACGAGACGTTTCGGAGGACCCGAGCCCGGTTGACGACGAGACTTCGGTCTCAAAGCCAAAGCCGCCTTGCCAGAGAGACGCATGCAACCGGCAAAAATCGCCGAACGGGGCGCCGGAAGGAGCCATATAAAGTATTCAAACAGGTTGCTTCTGGCGCCCTGTCCGAGACTGCCACCATCCCCGGAGGAGGAGATTCCAACCGGAGTTTTGGCGTGGGATTTTTCAAGGTTTTGATTGATGAAGATGGTGAATGGAAGTCGAAGCGTGGGCGTAGTTTTACCCGCAGCCGTCAGTGCCAGTTCACCCCCCTCTGTCGGCTCCGCCGACATCTCCCCCTCACGGGGGGAGATCGCCGAGACCTCGGGCAAGGGAGAGGATGGTGACCGCGGTGCCAAGGGCAAAGAAAGACAGTCAGAAATTGACTCGTTACACCGGCCTCATTTGCACAAGCTATCCGTTTGGGCGAGCGGCCGCCCCTTGCCGATCTCCCTCCTTGAGGGGGAGATGCCCGGCAGGGCAGAGGGGGGTATTGCCAAGGCAGAGGGGGTATTTGTCAGGCAGCAAAGCAAACGATCAAGTGAACCATTTCCAGTGACGAACGAACGGCAGAGCAGAGGGGGGTATCGCCGAGAACAGAGCCAACCGCAAAAAAGGCGGCCGAAGCCGCCTTTTTCGTTCGCCATCGCGATGACCTCAGGCAGCCTTGACGGCCTCGCCATAGGGATCGAACCGACCGTAGAAGGTATCGCCCTTGGCGGCCATGTCGACGAGCAGCGGAGTCGGGGCGAAATGCGGGCCGTAATCCTTTGCCAGGCGTTCGCAAAGACTTACGAAAGTCTTCACGCCCATGCCGTCGATATAGGACAGCGCACCACCGGTATAAGGCGCGAAGCCGAAGCCGAGGATCGAGCCGACATCGGCCTCACGCGGATCCGTCACGATGCCTTCCTCGACGGTCCGGGCCGCTTCCAACGCGATCGTCACCAGGAACCGCTGCTGCAGTGTCTTGACGTCGACGGCTTCCGGCTTCTGCTGCGGATGGAGATCCTTCAGGCCCGGCCAGATATGCTTCTTCGCGGGCTTGGCCGGATAGTCGTAGAAGCCCTTGCCGTTCTTGCGGCCGAAGCGCTCTTCCTTCTCGACCATGCGGGCAACCAGCTCCATATGGCGCGGATCGACGGCCTTGTCGCCAAGGTCGGCAACAGTCGCTTTCAGGATCTTATAGGACAGATCGATCGCCACCTCGTCGTTGAGCGCCAGCGGCCCGACCGGCATGCCGGCGAATTTCGCGGCATTTTCGATCATGACCGGCGGCACGCCTTCGATGAGCATGTTGTAGCTTTCCGCCATGTAACGCAGGACGCAGCGGTTGACGAAGAAGCCGCGGGTGTCGTTGACGACGATCGGGGTCTTCTTGATCGCGGCAACGTAGTCGAGCGCGACGGCCAGCGCCTTGTCGCCTGTGTCCTTGCCGAGGATGACTTCGGTCAGCATCATCTTCTCGACCGGCGAGAAGAAATGGATGCCGATGAAATCGACCGGACGCTTGGCGTTTTTGGCGAGACCGGTGATCGGCAGGGTCGAGGTGTTGGAGGCGAAGATCGCACCCTCTGGCAGAACCGCCTCGACCTTTTCGATCACGGCCTTCTTGACGTCGCGATCCTCGAAGACGGCCTCGATGACCAGATCGGCATCGGCGAGCGTGCCGTAATCGTCGGACGGGGTGATCAGCGACAGCAGCTTCTCGCCCTCGTCCTTGGTCAGCCTGCCCTTACCGATTGCACCGGCAACAAGCCCTTCGGAATGGGTCTTGCCCTTACCGGCTGCTTCCATGTCGCGGTCGATCAGCACGACGTTGATGCCGGCTGCGGCCGTCACATAGGCGATCGAAGCGCCCATGAAGCCGGCGCCGACGACGCCGACCTTGGCGATCTTCGACTTCGGCTGGCCTGCGGGACGACGGGCGCCCTTGTTCAGTTCCTGCATCGAGACGAACAGCGAGCGAATCATCGAGAAGGCTTCGGTCGTCTGGACGATCTCGGTGAAATAACGCTGCTCGATCCTGAGGCCCGTGTCGAACGGCACCTGCAGGCCTTCATAGACGCTTTTCAGGATAGCCAACGCTGCCGGGTAATTGCCGGCGGTCTCGCGGCGCAGGATGGCAGACGCTGCCGGCCAGAGCTGGGCTGCCGCTGGCGTCCAGATGCCGCCGCCGGGAACCTTGAAGCCCTTTTCGTCCCAAGGGGCGACCGGCTTCAGTCCATCCTTGATCATCTGCTTGGCGGCCGGGATCAACTGGTCCGGCTCGACGACCTGGTGAACCAGACCCATCGCCTTGGCGCGGGCGGCCGTCAGGCTCGACCCGGTGGTCATCATCTGCAAGGCGTCCTGGGTATTGGCCAGACGCGCCACGCGCTGGGTGCCGCCGGCGCCCGGGAAGATGCCGACCTTGACCTCGGGCAGTGCCAGCTTGACCGACTTGGCATTGGAGGCGACGCGGCCGTGGCAGGCGAGCGAGAGTTCGAAAGCACCGCCCATGCAGGTGCCGTTGATCGCCGACACCCACGGCTTGCCGCAGGTCTCGATCTTGCGCCACAGCCAGGTCATGCGGCCGGCGGCGTCAAACAGCTTCTTGACGGCACCGGCCGGGTCCTTCGCCTTTTCCTCTTCGAGCATGGAGAACATGCCCTTGATCATGGTGAGATCGGCACCACCGGAGAAGGACGACTTGCCGGAGGTGAAGACGACGCCCTTGACGTCGGCATCGGCAACGGTCTGGTCGAGGATCTTCTCGATCTCGTCCATCACCTCGACGGTGAAGACATTCATCGACTTGTCGGGCATGTCCCAGGTGACGAGGGCAATGCCGTCGGCATCGGTATCAACGGTGAAGTTCTTGTCGGTGCTCATGATGGGATTCCTCTTCCCTTGAATTTCGTTGGCAGCCGTGAGCCGCCCCTCATCCGCCTGCCGGCACCTTCTCCCCGCAAGCGGGGCGAAGGGACAAGCCGCAACGCTTCCGATCTCCCTCGCCCCGTTTACGGGGAGAGGGTGCGCCGAGCGAAGCGGAGGCGGGGTGAGGGGCTTTCATTTGGAGCCTCAAACGCGTTCGATGATCGTCGCCGTGCCCATGCCGGCGCCGATGCAAAGCGTGACGAGCGCGGTGTTGAGATCGCGGCGTTCCAGCTCGTCGAGCACGGTGCCGAGGATCATTGCGCCGGTGGCGCCGAGCGGGTGGCCCATGGCAATCGCGCCGCCGTTGACGTTCATCACGTCGTGGCTGACGTTGAAGGCCTGCATGAAGCGCAGCACGACGGCGGCAAAGGCCTCGTTCAGCTCGAACAGATCGATGTCGGCGATCGTCATGCCGGAACGCTTCAACAGCTTTTCGGTGACGTCGACCGGACCGGTCAGCATCAGGGCCGGATCGGAGCCGATATTGGTGAAGGCGCGAATGCGGGCGCGCGGCTTCAAGCCCATGCTCTGGCCACCGGCCTTGGAGCCGACCAGGACGGCTGCGGCGCCATCGACGATGCCGGACGAATTGCCGGCGTGGTGGACATAGTTGATCTTCTCGATTTCCGGATGGGCCTGGATGGCGACGGCATCGAAACCGCCCATTTCGCCGGGCATCTGGAAGGACGGGTTGAGGCCGGCCAGCGACTGCATGTCGGTGCTCGGGCGCATGTGTTCGTCGCGATCGAGGATGACGAGGCCGCTGCCATCCTTCACCGGGATGACGGACCGGTCAAAGTAGCCCTTTTCCCAGGAATTGGCCGAGCGTTTCTGGCTCTCGACGGCATAGGCGTCGACGTCGTCGCGGGAGAAGCCGTATTTCGTGGCGATCAGGTCGGCGGACACGCCCTGGGGCATGAAATAGCCGGGGAAGTTGACCGACGGGTCCATGTACCAGGCGCCGCCGGACATGCCCATGCCGACGCGCGACATGCTCTCGACGCCGCCGGCGATGACGATGTCGTCGGAACCGGCCATGACCTTGCCGGCGGCAAGATTGACTGCGTCGAGACCGGAGGCGCAGAAGCGCGAGATCTGGATGCCGGGCGCCTTGAAATCATAGCCGGCCTCGAAGGCGGCGGCCTTGGGGATGACGGCGCCGGCTTCCATGACCGGATCGACGCAGCCGAAGATGATGTCGTCGACGGTTGATGTGTCGAGGCCGTTGCGGTCGCGCAGGGCCTCCAGCGTGCGGGCGGCAAGTCTGGGCGTCGGCACTTCGTGCAGCGATCCGTCCTTCTTGCCACGGCCGCGCGGAGTGCGCACGTGATCGTAGATATAGGCTTCAGTCATTGTTTCTCTCCCTTTAGGCGCGCGGGGCGCCTCGAAAAGCCTTTTGGCCACATATTTGGCCACACACGAGTGGCCCCTCATCCGCCTGCCGGCACCTTCTCCCCGCAAGCGGGGAGAAGATCGGGTGCAGCAGCGTCAGCGACCCATTACTACCGTTTGCGCGGGGCACGTCCCCTCGCCCCGCTTGCGGGGAGAGGGCTAGGGTGAGGGGCCATACTCCACAAGAGCGTGTCGCCCCCTCATCCGGCCTACGGCCACCTTCTCCCCCGCTGGGGAGAAGGGAAGATCAAAACGCTTCGGCGGCCATTTCCATCAGGCTGTCGGCGCCGGCTTCGATGCGGGTCTTGCGCAGCGCCGTCTCCGGCATGATCTTTTCCATGTAGAAGCGGCCGGTGAGCAGCTTGTTCTTGTAGAAATCAGCGTCGCCGGTTCCCGCAGCAAGGGCCGTGTTGGCGGCCTTCGCCATCTTGGCCCACATATAGCCGAGAACCACGACACCGAAGAGATGCATGTAGTCGGTCGAGCCGGCACCGGCATTGTCGGGCTTGGCCATGGCATTCTGCATGAACCACATGGTTGCGGCCTGCAGGTCGTTCAAGCCCTTCTTCAGGCTCTTGGTGTAGGAGGACAGGCTTTCATCGGCACGGTTTTCCTCGCAGAAATCGCCGATTTCCTTGAACAGGGCCATGACGGCGCGGCCGCCGTTCATGCCGAGCTTGCGGCCGACGAGATCGAGCGCCTGGATGCCGTTGGCACCTTCGTAGATCATCGCGATGCGGGCATCGCGGACATACTGGCTCATGCCGTGTTCTTCGATATAGCCATGGCCGCCAAAGACCTGCTGGGCCATGACCGCGTGGTCGAAGCCCTTGTCGGTCAGCACGCCCTTCAGGATCGGCGTCATCAGGCCGAGGATGTCGTCCGCCGTCTGCTTCTCAGTCGCATCGCCCGAGCGGTGGGCGATATCGGACTTCAGAGCGGTCCACAGGGTGAAGGCGCGGCCGGCTTCGTTGAACGACTTGATGGTCAACAACGTGCGGCGGATGTCGGGATGCACGATCAGCGGATCGGCCTTCTTTTCCGGCGCCTTGACGCCGGACAGCGAGCGGCCCTGGATGCGTTCGCGGGCATAGTTGGCGGCATTCTGGTAGGCGATTTCGGCGATCGACAGGCCTTGCAGGCCAACGCCGAGGCGGGCCTCGTTCATCATGACGAACATGGCCGACAGGCCCTTGTTTTCTGCGCCGATCAGATAGCCGGTCGCCTCGTCGTAGTTCATCACGCAGGTGGAATTGCCGTGGATGCCCATCTTGTGTTCGATAGCGCCGCAGGTGGCGGCATTGCGGGCACCGACCGAGCCATCGTCACCGACCATGAATTTCGGCACGATGAACAGCGAGATGCCCTTGGTGCCTTCCGGTGCGCCCTCGATGCGGGCGAGCACGAGATGGATGATGTTGTCGGTCATGCCGTGCTCGCCGGCCGAGATGAAGATCTTCTGGCCAGAAATCTTGTAGGAGCCGTCCGCCTGCGGAACCGCCTTGGTGCGCAGCAGGCCGAGATCGGTGCCGCAATGCGGTTCGGTGAGGTTCATGGTGCCGGACCAGGTGCCCTCGACCATCTTCGGTAGATAGGTCTGCTTCTGTTCGTCGGAACCATGGACGAGGATGGCGGCGATCGCGCCCTGGGTCAGGCCCGGATACATCATCAACGCCATATTGGCGGACGACATGTATTCGCCGACGGCGACATGCAACGTGTAGGGCAGGCCCTGGCCGCCGAATTCCGGCGGGACGGCGAGGCCGAGCCAACCGCTCTGGCAATAGGCGTCATAGGCTTCCTTGAAACCCTTGGGCACGGAGACCGTGGCGTCGTCGTGGCGGGTGCAGCCTTCCTGGTCGCCGGAAAGATTGAGCGGGAAGAGCTGCTCCTCGGCCAGCTTGGCGGCCTCGCCGACAATCGCCTCGACCATATCGGGGGTCGCATCCTCGAAACCCGGCAGATTGTTGTACCGGTCGAAACCGAGCACGTCGTTCAGGATGAAAAGCGTATCGTTTACGGGGGCCTTGTAGACAGGCATCGGGTATCTTCCTCCAAAGACATGGTTCCGAGATTATCGGACTGGTTCTAGCTTATACAAATAATTGACGTGCGCGTAAACGTCAAAATTATCGGGTACCCAAATTTTGCCACTGGCGGCAGGCGCCCTTCCCCGCACCACGCCGGCAATCCGCAGACAAATCCCGTTCCGACACACGGCACCGGAGCACAGGCTGGCAGGTGCTGCTTGCGCGGGGCATTTCAGCGAAAGTTAAAGTTTTTTAGGACCGGGTTAACGGCTTCTTTACCATGTTTCATGAAAGGTTGCTTTTGAAAGCTGGCGATCCGCGCGCCTTTCATATCGTCCCTGGCACGTCCTTCGGAAGCAACCGGACCGACAGGTGGGAGGCGAGCAAGATGCCGGATCAAAGGCCTGACAGCGGCAGACGCAGCCGAGCGGAGTAACCGTCGGCCATCATCGAAGCGAGCAGAACCATGAACGGATCTCGATCACCCTCTCAACGTCCCGGCGGCACATCTTCGCTGGACGCGCTGAGTCGTACCATCGAAGGTCTCGAGGCACGGATCGATGGCCTGATGGGGCAAAACGGCCGCAACCGTCCCGCCGACGAGATGCCGCGTGCACACGAGCCTGCAGCCGGACCGCAGCGCGATTTTCGCGACCCTCTGACGGAAATCCGCGAACGCCAGCGCCTCCTTGAAGAGAGCCGCAACCGCGTGCCGGAGCGTATAGCCGAGCGCAGCGCCTATCGAAACGATCCGGCGCCCCTGACCGCGTCCCCGACACCGAGCCGCGACCCCCTGCCTGTATTGCGCGAGCCGGTGCGGGAACCGCTGCCGCCTTTGCGTGATCCACTTCCGTCGCTGCGCGAGCCGCTTCCAGCGCTGCGCGAGCGAGGGGCAGACCGTTTTACCACACGCGGCGATCGTCGTAACGACAGCGGCAGCCATGACATTACCGAAGCTTTGATGAGCCTGCGCCAGGAGCTGAAGCAGGACATTGCCGAGAGCATGGCGCGCGAGATTTCCAGCCTGCGCCACGAGATGCGCAGCCTTCGCACACTGGCCGAGGAAAGCCGGCCGAGCGAGGACATGCGTCTCGACATCGCCAAGCTTGCCGACAGCATCCACCAGCTTGACGCAGCAAAGGCTCCGGGCGCCGACGGGTTGCAGGCGGAATTCAATGAACTGCGCTCGTTGATGGACGGGCTTGCCCGTGAGGATTCCGTTGTACGCATGGAGCGTCGCTGGAGCGATGTCGAGGTCCGTCTCGGCGAACTCGACACATCGGCCATGCGCGATGAAATCATCCGGCTGGCCGACCGTCTCGACGATATCAAGGCGCATCTCGGCACGATGGGCGACACGCGCGCCATTCGGGCGCTCGAGGAAAAGCTGATCACCGTTGCCTCCGCGCTCGAGCATATCGGGGCGCATATCGACCCCAACGAACGCATGGTGATGGAACAGTTTGCTGGCATCGACATGCGGCTCGACGAGATCACACGGGCAATTGCCGCCGGCAGCCGCAGCACGGCCAGCACCGACACGGCCACCCTGCACCGGCTGGAAGACCGGCTGGCCGGCCTTGCCCGGCAGATCGAAGTCTTGAACGACAGCCGCGACCCGCAGACGGACGCTTCTGAAGAACTGGCCCAACGGCTGGAACTGTTGACGCAGCGCATCGAACAGCTGTCGGCCAGCCAGAGCACCGCGCCACTGGAAGACCGTCTCGACCAACTCTCCTACATGCTGGAGAGAACACAAAAGCCGGTACCGGCTCCGGAACTCACGGGCTATCTCGCCGATATCTCGCGCAAAATCGACGCACTGGACAATGGTTCGGTGAACGATCGGCTGGCCGACAGGCTGGAAGTGCTGGCGCGGCGGATCGAGGAACTCGACCTGCCGGTTGCCGCGACCGCGCAGATCGACGACAGCGCGTTCCGTGACCTGGAAGACCGGTTGAACGCCGTCGTCTACCGGCTCGAAGAAACAAGTGCATCTGCGCCGGCTGGCGACAGCGCCAGCCTGCGTGGCCTCGAAGAACAGATCGCGCATCTGTCGATGCTGATCAGCCAGCCATCGAGCGATCCGGAAGTCGCAGGACGGATCTCGGCCCTGGAAGACTATGTCGCAACCAGCGACGAATATATCATCGAGGCGGCCCGCCAGGCCGCCGAGACGGTGATGGCAAATTTTGCCCATCGCGGACCGTCTTCCACCGCGAGCCCGGCCGACCTCAGCGCGCTCACGGCACTTTCGGACCACCTGCGGCAGCTTGAGGACTTCTCGCGCAATTCGGAGGAGCGGACCCACCGCACCTTCGAGGCGCTGCATGGCACGCTTGTGCAGATCGCCGGTCGTCTCGACGAATTGCAGGACGGCGTCCACAAGCCCGAACCAGCCCTCTTTGCCCAGGCGCCGATCACCCAGCACCAGCCGCAGGACCGACGCCCGGAACCCGCGACGCGCGAGCCGGTCATGGCCCCCATGGCCGCCCAAACCGAGACATACGCCGCCGACGCGCATCCGATCGATGCCGAACTCCAGGCGGCAGCCGATGCCTTTGCCGAAACGATGACCGCGCTGCCGGTGATCGAAGCGGCGCGAAACGAGAAGAAGCCGGCCAAGCCGAGCCTGCTGGCCGGACTGGGCAAGAAACTGCTGCCCGCGAAGAAGGAGCCGAAGCCCACGGAGGCCCGGCAGATGATCGACCCGGCACCGTCGATCGACCCGGTCGACATCGTGGCTTCGGATGAAGACAACGAACTGCTGGAGCCAGGCTCCGGTGCGCCGGACGTACGCAAGATCCTGGAGCGGGTTCGCGCCAGCCAGCAGGCTCCGCGCAACGATGCCGCCGGCAAGGACGGCAATGATCGGACCGACTACATTGCCGCCGCCCGCCGCGCCGCCCAGGCGGCCGCGATGGAGATGGACCGTGCCCAGAAGACGGCTCCGGCCGCCCGGGCGGTCGCCGGTCTGAAGGCTAAGACGAGCGACGCCCAGAAGACCTCCCTTTTCGGTCGCTATCGTCGGCCGATCCTGATGGCCGTGGGCGCGATCCTCCTGGCCGCCATGGCGATGCCGCTGGTCAACACGCTGATGCGCGACGACAACAGCGGCCAGCCGGCGCCGATCGAGACACCAGCAGCGGACGAAAACAGCCAGATCGAACAGGCGCCCGCGACTACAGACACCGCGGCCGTCGAAGCCGCGCCGACGATCGATACAAGCGCTGCACCGACCGAGGCGGCCATGGCGGTGCCAAGCCTCGACGCCCTGGAGCCCGCGGAAGACACACCGATCGAAGATGCCGCGACGGCGAGCGACGTGATTGCACCGGACGCGCCCGCCGCCACGCCAATGATCGGCGACGTGCCTGCTGCGGCCGAACCGACCGCGGCGCTGATGGCGCCGACGGAGACAGCACAGCCCCTGACCACAGAGGCCCAGACACCTCCCGCGCAGACCCTGGACAGCAATCCGGCACCGGTTGCGGAAAGCGCGACGCCTGCACCGACGCCGGTTGACGCCAAGGCGGCCGCAATCGTGGTTCCGGCGGCGATCACACCGCCGTCGCTGGCGATTGCCGCCAAGGACGGCGATCCGGTGGCGCTGTTCGAGATCGGCGCGCGCTATACCGATGGTCGCGGCGTGACCAGCGATTTTGCCGAAGCGGCCAAATGGTACCAGCTTTCGGCCGATCGCGGCTTCGTGCCGGCACAATATCGACTTGCCAATCTCTATGAAAAAGGCACCGGCGTGCCGCGCGATATCGTGGCGGCCAAGCGCTACTACGAGATGGCGGCCAATGCCGGCAATGCCAGCGCCATGCACAATCTCGCCGTGCTCTTTGCGTCCGGCGCGGACGGCGCGCAGGATTATGCCAAGGCGGTGGAGTGGTTCGAGAAGGCTGCCGAATTCGGCATTTCCGACAGCCAGTTCAACCTGGCCATTCTCTATGCACGCGGCAATGGCGTGAAGCAGGATCTGACCGCTTCCTACAAGTGGTTCGCCGTGGCGGCCGCAGGCGGCGACAAGGACGCCGCGCAGAAACGCGACGAGGTGGCCAATGCGATGAAGCCGGACCAGCTGGAGCGCGCCCGCGCCGCAGTGGACCTGTGGAAGGCAAAGCCGCTGGATGCCGATGCCAATTCGGTCAACACGCCGGATGAATGGGCCGGCAAGGGCCTGAAAACGGCCAGCGTCGACATGAAGAAGGCGATCTTCAACATCCAGGCCATTCTCAACAAGAACGGCTTCGACGCCGGCAAGCCGGACGGCGTGATGGGTGCGAAGACCGTGACGGCGATCAAGGCCTTCCAGACGTCGATGGGAGAACAGCCGACCGGTCAGGTTTCGGATAAACTGGTGAATGCGCTGCTCGCACGCAACAAATGACCGCTCTGTCATAAAAGGCGGAGAATCAGGGCTTAAGGGTGGCTGCAGAATTGACTTGCGGCCCCCGGGGGCGCAAGAAAAGACAAGCTTGGGATCAAATCCAATCAAGGACTTGCGCCCGTTTTAGACAATATGTGAACGGGCCGCGATCCGGCCTCCAGAGATCCGCGCCGAGAGCGCGGATAGTCGCATTTGAGGTCAGCGCGTGACGATCTATCTGCCGATCGCCGAATTATCGGTGAACATCTTCATCATCCTCGGCATGGGCGCGGCTGTCGGGTTTCTCTCAGGCATGTTCGGCGTCGGCGGCGGCTTTCTGATCACGCCGCTGTTGATCTTCTACAACATTCCGCCGGTGGTCGCGGTTGCGACCGGGGCCAACCAGGTGGTTGCCTCCTCGGTGTCCGGTGCCATCACCCATTTCAGGCGCGGTACGCTCGACATGAAGCTCGGCTTCGTGCTTCTGGCTGGCGGCCTTGTCGGCGCGACCATCGGTGTCGTGATCTTCTCCTGGCTGAGACGCCTCGGTCAGCTCGACCTGATCATCTCGCTGCTCTACGTGGTCTTCCTCGGCACGGTCGGCGGGCTGATGCTGGTCGAAAGCCTGCGCGCCATGCGCCGGGCCGCGCGCAACGAAACGATCTCGCTGAAGCGGCCGGGGCAGCACAACTGGGTGCATCGCCTGCCGTTCAAGATGCGGTTCAAGAAGTCGAAGATCTATCTCAGCGTCATCCCGCTGATCGCGCTGGGTTTTGCCATCGGCATCCTGACCTCGATCATGGGTGTCGGCGGCGGCTTCATCATGGTGCCGGCGATGATCTACCTCTTGCGTATCCCGACCAATGTGGTCGTCGGCACGTCGCTGTTCCAGATCATCTTCACCACGGCCTATACGACCATCGTGCAGGCAGCGACGAACTTTTCGGTCGATATCGTGCTGGCCTTCGTGCTGATGGTGGCCGGCGTGATCGGGGCGCAATATGGCGTGCGGGTCGGGCAGAAACTGCGCGGCGAACAGTTGCGCGCGCTGCTCGGTTTGCTGGTTCTGGCCGTCGGCGTGCGCCTGGCGATCGAACTGGTGCTGACGCCGGATGACATCTATTCGCTGGCGATCGGGGGCTGAGATGTTGAAGACGCTGATCGCCGCCGCGTGTTTTTCCTCCTGCCTTGCCAGCGCGCTTCCGGCCGCGGCGCAAAATCCGCTGGCCACCGAGATCATCGGGCAGGAAACGCTCGATATCGGTACGTCGACCAGCGAAATCGCCATTACGTCCGACTTTTCCGGCGCCGACCTGACGATTTTCGGGGCGCTGGCCAATGCCGACCAGTTGCTGCTGGCGATCGGGCAGTATGACGTGGTGGTGACGCTGGAGGGACCGCGCGACTGGACGACCGTGCGGCGCAAGGAACGGCTGTTCGGCATCTGGGTCAACCGGACCTCGATGACCTTCGAACAGATGCCGACCTCCTATTCGCTGGCGAGCACGCGGCCGGTGAGCGAGATTGCCGCCGCGGGCAAGCTGACACAGCTCGGCATCGGCATCGAGCATCTGGCGTTGACCCCGACAGGCTACCTGAGCAATGCCGCCAATCTCGGCGAATTCCGCGATGCGTTCCGGCGACTGAAGCAGACCGCAGGGCTCTACCAGGGGGATACGAACGGCGTGCGCTTCGTCTCCTCCAGCCTGTTCAAGGCGACGTTGCGGCTGCCGGCGAACATTCCGGACGGGGTGCATATGGTGCATGCCTATCTGTTCAAGTCGGGCGAGTTCATCACCGAGCGGGAACTGCCGCTGCGGGTGATCAAGACCGGGCTCGAGGACGCAATCACGCAGGCCGCCCACCAGCAGCCGCTGTTCTACGGCCTGTTTGCCGTGACGCTGGCGCTGCTCACCGGCTGGCTGGCCAGCCTGATCTTCCGCAAGGATTGATGACCGCTCAGCCGAGCAGGTTGCCAAAACGCACCGAATAGATCCGGTCGCGGCCGAGCAGGTGCGCGATCAGGTCGGCCCGGGAAAACAGGCCGGTAAAGGCCTTGTGGCGCAGATCGAGACCGCCGGTCAGGACGCCGAAGGCCGGCATCAGCAGGCGGTTGCCGTCGGTGGCAAAACACGGGCGGCGCACGGATTTTTCCCGGCGGCGGACGGTGGCGCAGGGGTGCAGATGGCCGGCGATCTCGCCGGCGCCATGGGCAAGCGACGGTTCGTGGCGGAAGGTGATGCCGGACAGGGCGATCTCGTCGGCGGATATTCCCGGCAGATCGGTGGTGCCGTCCGGGTCATGGTTGCCGTTGATCCAGATCCACTCGCGGCCGCGCGCCATGGCGGCGATCATCTCGCGAAACGGCAGCGGCATCAGCGCGGACCCTGCCCGATCATGGAAATTGTCGCCGAGACTGATGACGGTCTTCGGCTGGTAGCGGGCGATCACCGCGTCGAGCAGCTTGAGGGTGGCGAGCGTGTCATAGGGCGGTAGCAACTGGCCGCGGCGGGCAAAGGCGGCACCCTTTTCCAGATGCAGGTCGGAGACGACGAGCAGGTCGAGATCGGGGAAATAAAGCGCGCCCGACAGATCGGCCGAGGCAAGCTGGCCGGCGACCACGAAGCTTGCGCCCAAGGTCTCGTCCTGCTGTCCGTCGATTGCCCTTGCCAGTCTGTTCATTGCGCCCTTCTAGCGTTTTTCAGTGCGGATGCCAGCCCTGTTCAGGCCAATTCAGTTCACGCCAACCCAGTTCACGACAGGGCTTCCGCCATCAGATCTTCGGCGGCAAAGGCCAGCAGGTGTTCCTGGGCATCGCCGGCGACCGGCTCCTTGCCGATCTCCATCATAACGGGTACCGCCAGCGGCGAGATCTGCTCCAGGCGCTTGTGCAGGATATGGCCCTTGATTCGTTTTAGCATATCGGCAAGCCGGGCGATGTCCAAAAGTCCGGCGGCGGCATCCTGTCGCGTCGCCTGCATCAGGATATGGTCCGGCTCGTGGGTGCGTAGCACGTCGTAGATCAGGTCGGCGGAGACCGTCACCTGGCGGCCGGACTTTTCCTTGCCGGGATGGCGCTTGTCGATCAGGCCGGCGATGACGGCGCAGGTGCGGAAGGTGCGCTTGAGCATCCAGCTTTCGTTGAGCCAGGCTTCGAGATCGTCGCCGAGCATGTCCTCGTCGAACAAATCCGAAAGGTTCAGCGCCTTGCGGGCGATCATCGAGCCCATGTCCTCCAGGCCCCAGATGGCCAGCGCATAGTCTGTCGCAACGAAGCCGAGCGGCTTGGCGCCCATGCGTTCCAGCCGCCTCGTGAGCAGCATGCCGAGCGTCTGGTGGGCAAGCCTGCCCTCGAAGGCATAGATGACCATATAGAAGCGCTCGCCGCGCGGGAAAGTCTCGATCAACAGGTCGCCGCGCTTCGGCAGGACGGATTTTTCCTGCTGCAGGGCGAGCCAGTCCCGCACCTGGTCGGGAAGCTCCGCACGTCGGGCCGGGTCATCGAGCATGGCGCGGACCTGATCGGCGAGATAGGTCGACAGCGGGAACTTGCCGCCGGCATAGGCGGGGATCTTCGGATCCTGGGAGAAGGCATTGGAAACAAGGCATTCATTGTCGCGGATGCCCTCGAAGCGCAGGACCTTGCCGGCAAACAGGAAAGTGTCACCCTGGGTCAGCTGTTCGAAGAAATACTCCTCGACCTTGCCGAGCGTCATGCCGCCGCGGCCGATCGAGCCCAGGTGGTTGCGCTTGACGAGGCGGACATTGAGCATCGGCATTTCGACGATGGTGCCGAGATTGAGGCGGTATTGCTGGGCGACGGCCGGATTGGAGACGCGCCAGGTGCCATCGACCGTCAGGCGGATGCGGGCGTAACGCTCATAGGTCTTCAGCGCATAGCCGCCGGTGGCGACAAACTCGACGATGCGGGCGAAGGTTTCGCGCGGCAGGGCGGCATAGGGAAGCGCACTCACGACCTCTTCATAGAGTTCATCTTCAACAAAGGGGGCGGCACAGGCCATGCCGAGCACATGCTGCGCGAGCACATCCAGCGAGCCCTCGCCGACCGGCGGAGTGTCCTGGGCGCCGATATAATTGGCATCGAGCGCCGCCTGGCATTCCATGACCTCGAACCGGTTGGCCGGCACAAGAATGGCGCGCGACGGCTCATCCATGCGGTGGTTGGCGCGGCCGATGCGCTGGGCGAGCCGCGAGGCACCCTTGGGCGCACCGACATGCACGACGAGATCGACATCGCCCCAGTCGATGCCGAGATCAAGGGTCGAGGTGGCGACGACGGCACGCAGCGTGTTTTCGGCCATGGCGGCCTCGACCTTGCGGCGCTGGGACACATCCAGCGAACCGTGATGCAGCGCGATCGGCAGGTTGTCGTCATTGACCGTCCACAGTTCCTGAAACAGCATTTCGGCCTGCGACCGCGTGTTGACAAAAAGCAGCGTCGTCTGGAAATCCTTCAGCACCTTGTAGAGGTCGGGGATCGCATATCGGGCGGAGTGGCCGGACCAGGGGATGCGCTCCTCGGTGTCGAGAATGGTGATGTTCGGCCTGGCGCCGCCATCGACCGTGATGACGCCGGATTCTGCAGTTGCATGCAGCGGCTGGGCGACCAGCCAGCGGCGGAGGTCGAGCGGTTCGGCGACGGTGGCCGACAGGCCGATGGTCTGGAGATCGGGGGCAAGGTGGCGCAGGCGGGCAAGACCGAGCGACAGGAGATGACCGCGCTTGGAAGTGACCAGCGAATGCAGTTCGTCGAAGATGACGTAGCGCAGATCCTTGAAGAAGCGCGCGGCATCGGAATGGGAGATCAAAAGTGCCAACTGCTCGGGCGTGGTCAGCAGGATATCCGGCGGATTGAGCTTCTGGCGTTGGCGCTTGGCCTGCGGCGTATCGCCGGTGCGGTTCTCTATCGAAATGGACAGCCCCATCTCGGTCACCGGCTTCATCAGGTTGCGCTCGATATCGACGGCAAGCGCCTTGAGTGGCGAGATGTAGAGCGTGTGAATGCCGGTGAAGGCGGAGCCGGGAGGCAGCTTGCCGCGCTCGGTCAGCTCGGTCAGCGCCGGCAGGAAACCGGCGAGCGTCTTGCCGGCACCGGTCGGCGCAATCAGCAGCAGGCTTTCGCCCGATCGTGCGCGGCGGAGCAATTCCAGCTGATGGGCGCGCGGCTGCCAGCCCTTTTCGCCGAACCAGCGAAGGAAGGGGGCAGGCAGAAATGTCTCGGCGGCCTGATTCATCAACACAGTGTCAAACTAGCGCAGTGGCGGTGAAAAAGAAGCGCGTTGACAGCGGCAATAATCACGGATAAATATTATCCACGATAAAGGAGCAGGTGATGAAACTCAGCGACGGCATAGAACAGGCCATCCACTGCATGACGATGCTGACCAGCCTTGAAGAGGACAGCACGCTTTCGGCAGCAGCGCTTGCGGAGTTTCATGGCGTGTCGCCGAGCTATCTGCTGAAACATCTGCAGGCGCTGTCGGCGGCTGGTCTGGTGAATACGGTTCCAGGACCGAAGGGCGGCTACCGCCTCGGTCGAACGGCGGCTGAGATCACGCTTCTCGACATCGTCATCGCCGTGGAGGGTCCGCAACCGGCCTTTCGCTGCAACGAAATCCGCCAGCGGGGACCCAATCCCCTCCCCGCGCGGTACTTCGACAAACCGTGTGGGATTGCCGCTGCGATGCTCGCGGCCGAGAGGGCCTATCGGGCCGAACTGAAGAAAACCAGCATCGCGGATCTGATCGCAGATCTGACTGAGGCAGACGATGGAGGCATTGCCGCGCGCGGTTGTGCCTTCCTGGAAATCAACGAACGCAAAGCCGCACGCTAAGGCTTGCCCATCCTCGAAAGGAACCATCATGCATCCCCGTCTCGATATGCAGAAGGCGGCACCGGCCGCCTTCAAGGCCGTGCTCGGCCTGGAAAACTACGTCCAGTCCAGCGGCCTTGCCCGCTCGGAAATCCACCTGATCAAGCTGCGTGCCTCGATCATCAATGGCTGCGCCTTTTGCGTCGACATGCATATCAAGGAATCGCGCCATGACGGGCTGTCCGAACAGTGGACCAACATGATGTCGGTGTGGCGGGAATCGCCGGTCTATTCGGCCCGCGAACGCGCCCTGCTCGGCTGGGTCGATGCGGTGACGAACCTTGCCGGCACCGGCGCACCCGACGCTGACTTCGAGGCCCTGAAGGCGCAGTTCAGCGAAACCGAAATCGCCAATATCACGGTGGCGATCGGTGCCATCAATGTGTGGAACCGGCTCGCCGTCGGCTTCCGCTTCCAGCATCCGATCGACAAGCCGCGCGCAGCGGCCTGAGAACGGTCCCGAGAGACACAATAGATTGGAAGGCGGTGCAATTTCTGCGCCGCCTTGCCTCGTTTGCAGACCGACTGGCGATCAGGCCGCCAGGTCGAGCACGATACGGCCGTCGATCTGGCCCTTTTCCATGCGCTTGAAGATGTCGTTGATGTTCTCGAGCTTGTCCCAGGAGAAATGCGAGGCCACCTTGCCCTCGCCGGCAAACTGCAGGCTTTCCTCAAGATCCTGGCGGGTGCCGACGATCGAGCCGCGCACGGTGATGCGCTTCAGCACCGTCTCGAAGACCGGCAGCGAGATGAAGCCCGGCGGCAGGCCGACCAGCGCCATCGTGCCCTTGGAGCGCAGGAAGCCATAGGCCTGTTCCATCGCTTTGGGCGACACAGCGGTGACCAGCGCGCCATGCACGCCGCCGGTTGCCTTCTGCACCTGTTCGATCGCATCTTCGGCCGTGCCATTGACGACGATATCGGCACCCAAGTCCTTGGCAAGCTTCAGCTTGTCGTCAAAAATGTCGGCGGCGACGACATGCATGCCCATTGCCTTGGCATATTGCACGGCCATGTGGCCGAGACCGCCGATGCCGGAAATGACGACCCATTCGCCGGGGCGGACTTCGGTTTCCTTCAGGCCCTTGTAGACGGTGACGCCGGCGCAGAGGATCGGGGCGGCCGCGCCGAATTCGAGATTGTCCGGCAGGCGGCCGACGAAATCGGGATCGGCCAGACCATATTGGGCAAAGGTGCCGTTGACCGAATAGCCGGTGTTCTGCTGGATGCCGCACAGGGTTTCCCAGCCGGTGCGGCAGGGATTGCAGCAACCGCAGGCGGTGTGCAGCCATGGCACGCCGACGCGGTCGCCTTCCTTGATGCGGGAGACGCCGGCGCCGAGCTTGGCGACATAACCCGTGCCTTCGTGGCCGGGGATGAAGGGCGGGTTGGGCTTGACCGGCCAATCGCCGTTGGCGGCGTGCAGGTCGGTATGGCAGACGCCAGTTGCCTCGTATTTCACCAGGATCTGGCCCGGACCGGGTTCGGGGATGGGGTGTTCTTCAATTACCAGCGGCTTGCCGAACGCACGCACCACCGCAGCTTTCATTGTCGATGCCATCATATCCTCCAGTCAAATTTGACGATTGCCCCATTGCATGGGCACCACCCCGCGGGATCGACCGGCGGGTATGACAGGAGACTATGCGCGTATGGAGGGAAGGCGATTGATCAGTGTCAATCTGTCGGCAATTTCATCGGAATGACATGAAACAGTCTTGAGCCAAGGTGGCGGGGGAGATCCCCCCGCCGGCAAGCTCAGGCGAGGTTCTTCTTGAGGAACTCGACGGTGCGCGACCAGGCGAGATCGGCGGCTGCCTTGTCGTAGCGGGCCGACGAGGTGTCGTTGTTGAAGGCGTGGTTGACCCCGTCGTAGACGAACAGCTCATAGGTCTTGCCATTGGCATCGAGCGCTGCCTTGTAGGCGTCGATACCGGCATTGATGCGCTCGTCCAGCCCGCCATAGTGCAGCATCAACGGTGCCTTGATCGACGGCACGTCCTCGGCTGGCGCTTGGGCACCGTAATAGGCCACACCTGCGCCGAGCTCCGGCGAGGCAACCGCCATGCGGTTGACCATGCCGCCGCCCCAGCAGAAACCGATCGCGCCGACTTTGCCATTGGTCTTTTCATGGGAGGCCAGGAACGCGCGGGTCGCCTCGCCATTGGCGACCGTTGCCGGCATGTCGAGCTTGGAAAACATCTCGCGGGCCTGATCCTCGTTTTCCGGGGTGCCGCCCAAGGGAGAGAGGAAATCGGGTGCGAGCGCGACGAATCCCTCCAGCGCCATACGGCGAGTGACATCGCGGATGTGCGGGTTGAGGCCGCGGTTTTCATGGATGACGATGACGGCCGGGAGCCTGTCGGTCGCGCCCTTCGGCATCACAAGGTAGCCATTCATCTCGCCGCCGGCACCCGGATAGGTGATGTCCTGCGCTTCGATGCGGTCGTCGGCTTCCGGAACGATGGTGGCATTGGCCTGGTTGGCGGCCAGCAGCGGCATGATGGCGGCGGCCGCAGCACCCGCGCCGGCGAGCCGGGTCAGCTTTTCCATGAAACCGCGGCGATCGAGCGTCAGATGGGTGTATTCATCATAGGCGTTGATCATCGCCTGGGTAATCTTCGGCTTGTCCATGTTCTTCTCCCATGTTGAATTCGACATCGGGAAAGATAGGCGCAGCCGCGGCCAAGCCCAGACAAAACTGCGTTACCGCAGGTTCACGAAAACGCCATCCACGCCACAAGCCAGGCCCAGAGGGCAAACAGCGTCGCGAAACCCAGGCCGAACAGCGGCCGGCGCAGATGCAACCGGTTGCCGAAGACATGCACATAGGCATGGGCGTAACGGGCCGCGACGAAGAACCAGGCGAGCACCACGGCGATCAGATTGTCGGCCTGGGTGATGTAGAGGAGGACGCAGACGGCATAGAACAGGATCGGCAGTTCGAACTGGTTGGCGATCGATTTGTTGACCACGCGGCTTTCCTCGGGCTCGGCCAGGTTGTCGCGAAAGGCGATACGCTCCACCTTGCCGGAGCGAACAACGTCATTTCGGCGCAGGACCAGCAGGCCGTACAGGCAGAAGACGAGGAAGGCATGGGCAACGAGGGGCCAGAACATTTCAAAACCGGTCATGGCAAAATCCTTGTTCAAATCACTGTCATGAAAAAGCCCGAGGTCGTTGCCGACTTCGGGCCTTGAGTTGGTCTAGCGGATCGGGGAGATCATGCACCGCCCGGGTAGTTCGGGCTTTCGCGGGTGATCGTCACGCCATGCGGATGGCTTTCGCGCAGGCCGGCACCCGAGATGCGCACGAAGGTCGCCTTGTCCTGGAAATCCTTGATGTCCTTGCCGCCGACATAACCCATGGCCGCCTTCAGGCCACCGGCGAGCTGGTGCAGCACGGCCGAGACGGGGCCCTTGTAGGGAACTTGGCCTTCGATGCCTTCCGGCACGAGCTTCAACGTGTCGCGCACTTCGGCCTGGAAGTAACGATCGGCCGAGCCGCGCGCCATGGCGCCGACAGAACCCATGCCGCGATAGGCTTTGAAGGAACGGCCCTGGTAGAGATAGACTTCGCCCGGGCTTTCGTCGGTGCCGGCCAGAAGCGAGCCGACCATGACGGCCGAGGCGCCTGCGGCAATCGCCTTGGCCACATCGCCGGAGAACTTGATGCCGCCGTCGGCGATGACCGGGATGCCGTGCTTGTTGGCTTCCTCGACCGCCGCCATTACGGCTGCGAGCTGCGGAACGCCGACGCCGGCGACGATGCGGGTGGTGCAGATCGAGCCCGGGCCGATACCGACCTTGATGCAATCGGCGCCGCTGTCGATCAGCGCACGCGTGCCCTCGCTGGTCGCGACATTGCCGGCGATGATGCGGATGGCGTTCGACATCTTCTTCACTTCGGCGACCGCGTCGAGCACCTTCTGGCTATGGCCGTGTGCGGTATCGACGACAATCACGTCGACGCCGGCCTCGATCAGGCGCTCGGCGCGTTCGCGGCCATCGTCACCGGTGGAGATGGCGGCTGCGACGCGCAGGCGGCCCTGGGCATCCTTGGCGGCATGCGGGTTGAGCTGCGACTTCTCGATGTCCTTGACGGTGATCAGGCCGACGCAACGACCTTCGTTGTCGACCACGACCAGCTTTTCGATGCGATGGGTGTGCAGCAGGCGCTTGGCCTCCTGCTGCTCGACACCATCCCTGACGGTGATCAGGTTCTGGTGGGTCATCAGCTCATGGATCTTCTGGGCCGGATCGGAGGCGAAGCGGACATCGCGGTTGGTCAGGATGCCGACCAGGCGGCCCGGGCGACCACCGTTCTCGACGACCGGAATGCCTGAAATGCCATGCGACTTCATCAGCGACAGGGCTTCAGCGAGCGTCGCATCCGGGCCGATGGTGACCGGGTTTACGACCATGCCGCTCTCGAACTTCTTGACCTGGCGAACCTCTTCAGCCTGCTCGATCGGGGTCAGGTTGCGATGGATGACACCCATGCCGCCCGACTGGGCCATGGCGATCGCCAGGCGGCTCTCGGTGACGGTGTCCATCGCCGACGACAGGATCGGCAGCGAAAGGTCGATGTCTTTTGCGATGCGGGTGGCGATATTGGTCTGGCCCGGCATGATTTCCGAATGGCCGGGCTGCAGCAGCACATCGTCAAAGGTAAGCGCTTCTGCGCCGGTTGCCGAAATCACGATCCGTGCCATTGCCATTTCCTTCGTTTGATAAAAAGCCGGAAGCTCCGGGACGAAATATACGTCCGGCTGCTCCTGCAAAAACTGCTTGGAAGTTGGCGAGGGCTGGTAACACGTTCATGACAGGAAGGGAATAGCAAAATGGATTTCAGCCGCAGGGGCCTTATTTCTGCGCTCGGGGCGGATAAATCTCGCGTTTAACGAGAATTAAATCATGCTAATGAAGAGATCCTCAAGTGTTCTCCGCTAGAAGAGCCTGGATCGCGCCGAAAACGGCCGGCACCAGAAAAAAGCAAAATCAAAACGGGGACGTGTCACATGACGGCAATCAGAAAACGCGCAGTTGCGCTTGAGAACCAATTTGCCCGCGATCAGGAACTCCTGTTCAAGACCGAAGCGCGCCGCAATGCGCTTGTCGGCCTTTGGGCGGCATCGCTGATCGGAACCGGCAATGGCGAAGCCTATGCCAAGGAACTGGCGATGACGGCAGTCGAAGGCCAGCACAAGGTGATGGAGCGCCTGCGCCACGATTTCGATGCAGCAGGTGTCGCAGTGCTCGATACCGACATTCAGGACCGCATGGTCTCGATGCTGCGCACCGCAGCCGACGATCTCTACAACGGCCGGTAAACCGCGCTTTCCCGACGATCAGGGGCCTGCATGGCGATCGCGCGCCTGCAGGCCCTTTTTCACGGTCGCGATCGGGGCCGATCAGATATCGAACTGATAGGCCTTGGGCACGAAGCGATAGCCCTGGTCGACCTTTTCGACATAACCGACGGCCGGAAACGGCATGTGATAGCCGAGGAAGGCAAGCTTGTCGGTCGCCAGCATGTCGAAGACCTTCTTGCGGCTGGCAGCGGCAGCGGCCTTGTCCATGTCGAACCGCACTTCCCAATCCGGGCGCTGCAGCGACAGGACGAAGTGGTTTGCCGTATCGGCGGTCAGGACGAGCTGGCGGCCTTCCGATTCCACGCTGTAGATCATGTGGCCCGGCGAATGGCCGAAGGCGGCCATGCCGGTGATGCCGGATACGACTTCGCCGCCATCGCCGATGAAGGTCATCTTGTCGGCCAGAGGCTTCACATTGGCGAGCACACCCTTGTGGCCGCCTTCGGCCGGCGTGCCGGCGCGGGCCGGATCAACCCAGAAATCGTATTCTGCCTGACCGGTCACATAACGGGCGTTCGGGAAAGCCGGTGCGCCACCTTCCATCAGGCCGCCGATGTGGTCGCCATGCAGATGGGTGAGCACGACGATGGTGACGTCCTCGCGCTTGTAGCCGGCCGCCGTCAGGCCTTCCAGCAAACGACCGTTGCCATTGGCGCGGCCACCTTCGCCGAAGCCGGTATCGAACAGGATGACATCCGATCCGGTGTTGATCAGGGTCGGCGAGAAGCTGTTGACGAATTTGTCGGCGGGCAGGAAATTGGCTTCGAGCAGCGCGCCGACCACTTCCGGGGTCTGGTTCGTGCCGAAAATTTCCTGCGGATTGTCAGAGGGGCGTGCGCCATCCTTGACAACGACGACCTCGAACTTGCCGACGTTGAAGCGGTGGGTCTCGGGCGGCATGGCATGATTGATATCCATGGAGGTGTCGGCTCCGGTCTGCGCCCTTGCGGCGGTCATGATCATCGGCGATGCCAGAGCGACGCCTGCACCACCCAGCAACATTCTTCTCTTTAGAGAAATCATCGAAAACTCCCTCATTGAAAAATCCTCCGCCCGGCACGCCGAGCACTCGTGGCGAGATAGGCTTTCCCGCGCCATAGGAAAGTCGCCTCACACCATCGTGATCCGGAGGGAACATGGCAGAGGGAACATTTGATGCACGCGGCGCATCTCCGACGAGATCAAACTTCCTGTTGCACAGGCGCCGGAGACGATATCGCCGCCGTCGTGAATAGGATAGAAGACGCACCGCACGCTCTTGCCCGCCGCATTCCCCAGGACCTTCCCTCAGGACATCTCGATGAACCGCATCACGCCGCTGATCCTTGCCGTCGCGCTCTTCATGGAGCAGATGGATTCCACCGTGATCGCGACGGCGCTGCCGACCATTGCCGCCGATCTCCATGTCGGCCCCATCACGCTGAAACTGGCGCTGACCGCCTATATGGTGGCGCTGGCGATCTTCATCCCGATCAGCGGCTGGATGGCGGATCGCTTCGGCGCCAAGCGCATCTTCCGCGCGGCGATCGTGGTCTTCATGCTGGGCTCGGTATTCTGCGCCATCTCCGGCTCCCTGACCACGTTCGTTGCGGCGCGGTTCCTGCAGGGCATGGGCGGAGCGATGATGACGCCGGTGGGACGCCTCGTGCTGTTGCGCACGACGAAACGCAGCGACCTGGTCTCGGCGATGGCGCTCTTGACCATTCCCGGCCTGCTCGGCCCGATCACCGGACCGCCGGTCGGCGGTTTCATCACCACCTTCTTCAGCTGGCACTGGATCTTCCTGATCAACATCCCGATCGGGCTTGCCGGCCTCTGGCTCTCCAGCATCTACCTGCCCGAGATCGAGCCGGTGGACACGGCACCGATCGACTGGAAGGGTTTTGCGCTCACCTCCATCGCAGCATCCGGGCTGGTCTTCGGCCTGTCGGTGATGAGCCTGCCGGGTTTGCCGATCACCGTCGGCATCGGGGCCGCGGTCACCGGGTTGCTGTGCCTGGTGCTTTATGTGCCGCATGCGCGCCGGCACAAGGCGCCGCTGCTCGATCTCAGCCTGTTTGCCAATCGCAGCTTCCGCGCTTCGATCATCGGCGGCACGGCATTCCGGCTGGCAGCAGGTGCAACGCCATTCCTGCTGCCACTGATGCTGCAACTGGGTTTCGGGATGACGGCGTTCGAATCGGGCATGACCACGTTCATTGCCGCGGTCGGCGCGATCACCACCAAGTTCGTGGCGCGACGCGCCTTTGCTGCCGCCGGTTTTCGCAACATCCTGATCGCCGCCGGCATTGGCGGCACATTGACCACGGTCGCCAATTCCTTCTTCACGCCGTCAACGCCGATCGCCGTGATCATGGCCTTCCTGTTGATCGGCGGCTTTTTCCGGTCTTTCTTCTTCACCGGGGTCAACACGCTCGGCTATGCCGAGATCGACGACCGGTATGCAAGCCAGGCCACATCGCTGACATCGGTGCTGCAGCAGATCAGCCTGGCGCTCGGCGTGGCCGTCGCTGCCGCCATTCTCGAAACCAGCACGACGCTGTCCGGCGGCACATTGTCACTTGGTGATTTCCACGTCGCCTTCGCGGTCGTGGCCGGGCTTTCCGTCTTCGCGATCATCCCGTTTTTCGGGCTGCCGCGCGATGTCGGATCTGCGGTCTCGGGCTATCGCCGCTCCGCAGAGACGGACACCATCGCGGTGAAGTGAAAGCCGCAGTCCGCTCAGGGCTTTTCGCAAACAGCCGAGAGCTTGTTGCCGTCGGGATCGCGGACGTAGCAGGCATAAAAGCTGGCGTGATAGGGCCTGAGACCGGGCGCGCCTTCATCCGTACCGCCATTCGCAATCGCTGCAGCATAAAACGCATCGACCGCGTCGCGGCTCGGCGCATCCAGCGCCGTCATTGCGCCATTGCCGAACGTCGCCTCTTTGCCGTTGACCGGCGTCAGAACCCAGAGGCGGCAGCGGCTGTCGGCGTCACCTTCGGGGGCGTAGCCGAGCTCATCGTCCTCGGTCACGCGGCGCGTCACCGACAGCGGTGCCAGGACGGCATCATAGAAGATCTGCGAGCGGGCGAGATCGGTGGAGCCGAGAGTGATGTACAGCAGCATTTGGTTTTTTGTCCTGTATCTGTCCTGATCCGGCTCGACGCCTTGTTCATCAGTCCCGCTGCGTCAGTCCTGGTTCTCGTCGGCCGGCACATCCTCGCGCGGATCGTAGGCGAACCCGCCATCGTCTTCGGTGCGCTCGAGGTTGCGGGCGCCAAGACCGACGCGCTTGCCCTTGAAATCCTTGGCAAGCAGAAACATCTCGACCGATTCCGAACGCGACGACGGCGGCTTGATATGCAGGACCTGGCGGAAGTTCTGCTTGAGCATGTTCAGCAGGTCCTTTTCCGTGCCGCCCTGGAAGGTCTTGGCAAGGAAATGTCCGCCTTCACCAAGCACTTCGACGGCAAAATAGGCCGCGACCTCGCACAGATGCATGGTGCGCAGATGGTCGGTCCTCTGGTGACCGGTGGTCGGCGCTGCCATGTCGGAAATGACCAGATCCGGGGTGCCGCCGACAGCTTCCATCAACTGGCGCGGCGCATCGTCATCGAGAAAGTCGAGCTGCAGGATCTTGACGCCCGGAAGCGGCGCCATCTCGAGGAAGTCGATCGCCGCGACGCGGATATCATCGTCGGTCGAATCGGTGACCTTGGCGGCGATCTGCGACCAGCTGCCCGGTGCCGCGCCGAGATCGATGATGCGCCGGGCACCCTTGAGGATCTGGTGCTTCTCGTCGATCTCGAGCAGCTTGAACGCCGCGCGGGCACGGTAGCCCTCGAGCTTGGCGCGCTGCACATACGGATCATTGATATGGCGTTCGAGCCAGCGTCTGGACGAGGCCTTCAGCTTGCCCTTCTTGACCTTCTGGCCGAGTTTGCGGCCGGTGCGATTGCCGCCGATCGGTGGCTTGCTCATGGCTCAGCGCTCCCTGAAATGTGGTGGGCGACGATTGCGGCCGCGGCGCCAGACGCCATCATCCGCCATCATGTCGGTCAAAAGGCCCTCACGCAGGCCGCGATCGGCAACCCGCATGCGGGTGGACGGCCAGCGACGGCGAATGGCCTCGAGAATGGCACAACCGGCCAGGACCAGATCGGCGCGATCCGGACCGATGCAGGGATTGGCGGCACGGCCGGCAAAATCCCAGGACAGAAGCTTGGCTTGCATGGCCGTGACTTCGTCATCCGACAGCCAGACGCCGTCGACCTTGCGACGATCGTAGCGCGGCAGGTCGAGATGCACACCGGCCAGCGTGGTGACCGTACCGGACGTGCCGATCAGGTGGAAATCTTCGGGCGCGCCGCCGGGACCGAGCGGCACAGGCGGGCAATCGAAATGCGACAGCATGCCGGCGACTTCCGAGGTCATCGCCTCGAAGACCTCCGGCGTGACATCGCGGCCGCCATGACGCTCGGACAAGGTCACGACGCCGACCGGCAGCGAGGTCCAGTGGGTGATGTGATTGGCCAGCCGGCTGGAGCGGTTTTCATTGATGCGGATGACCGCGATCTCCGACGAACCACCGCCGATATCGAACAGCACGACGGAGCGTGCTTCACGGCCGACCAGCGACGAACAACCGGACACCGCAAGCCGCGCTTCGGTTTCGCGGTTGATGATCTCGAGGTCCAGCCCGGTCTCGACGGTGACACGGGCGAGAAACTCCTCGCCGTTTTCGGCAGCCCGGCAGGCTTCGGTGGCGATCAGCCGCATGCGGCGGATTTCGCGGCCGGCGAGCTTGGTGGCGCAGATGCGCAGGGCCTCGACGGCACGGTCCATCGCATCCTGCGACAGGCGACCGGTGGCCGCCAGCCCCTCCCCGAGACGGACGATGCGCGAAAAGGCATCGACGACGCGGAACTGGCCGGGCCGGGTCGGCTGGGCAATTAGCAGGCGGCAATTGTTGGTGCCGAGGTCGAGCGCCGCATAGAGGTCGTCATGCGAACCCTCCGGGGCGGTTGAGCGCGGGCGATCCGTCTGCGACCGATCGGAGGCGTGACCGGCTTGTGCCGGGCGCGGCGCCTGACCGGCAGGCTGCGGCTCGCTCTCCGGCGCGCGCGCCCGGGTGGCGGCAGCATGCCCGCCGGACGGGGTAGCCTTGCCTGACGGGTTAGCCTTGCCGGCCGGCGGCTGCGAGCCGGCGAGCGGCCGGACCTGACCGGGGCGATTTTGGCCCGGCCTGCCTTGGCGGGCAGCGGCCTGACCGTTGCGCCGATTGCGTCGGCGCTTGCGGCCAGGGGCCCGCTCGCCTGCCGCTTGGGCCCCTGCTTGACCCGCTGTGTTGCTGGCGGTTTGGCGCGTTTCACCCTGAGCGGATGGTGCCGAACCCTGCGAATGCACGGCGGCCGCGGCGGCATTGTCGGTGCGCGCCGATCCCTGACCGGAACCCTGTGGTGATGCAGATGAGGAGGAACCGTGCGACGTCAAAGTCTGAGAGGGCGTATTTTTCGGCGGCACGGGGCCGCTCTGCAGCCCTGACGCATCCGACGTTACCGCAGAGGCGGACGCCGCCTTGCCACGACGACGACGCTTTCGCTTGCGGATGGGACCATCCGCAACCACTGATTCGGAACGTCGAACCGAGACCTGCTCACCAGCTGATCCTGCCAAAGTCGAAAGTTCCGCGCCGGCTTGCGCCGCCGCCGTCTTTCTTCCCTTGCCGCGCCGGCGGGAATTACCGCCCTTGCGCTTGCTCGTCGACGCCCCCTCGCTTTTCGGCTTTCCGCCGCGGTCGGGGTCTGTCACTGCGTTTTCCACTGCACCGCGCAAGGCGTCTCAATCGACGCATGCCGCTGGTGTCACATCCATTTCGTTGGCGCCAGCATACCAGCGCAAAACCCTCAAGCCAAACGGTTTTTCTGATCGCCCCGGGCCTGCCGCTTTGCCGGCCGGCATGCCTTGTGCCGTCGGCAAAGCTTCGCTCCTAAACAATCGGCAGCATTCTCGATTTTTTTTCGCGTCAGGTATTTGCAATCGTCCACCTTTTGGTTATAAGCCCGCCTCACCGACGGGCGCACGATCTTCGCACCCGACCCCTGCTGGGGAATAGTTCAACGGTAGAACGACGGACTCTGACTCCGTTAATCTTGGTTCGAATCCAGGTTCCCCAGCCAAAAATCCTCCTAACTAGATGAAATCGTTCAAGTGTCTCACGCCAACGTCGGCGGATAGTAGGATTTTGCTACAATCCGCTGCTACAAATCACCGTTTTGGTGGCTGGCGGAAATTTTGGCAATATCGAACGTCGTCCGCCGTGGCGGTAACTATCACTTCCGGCGAGCTGTCCCGGTCGAGCTCCGAGAACGCATTGGCAGGCGAGAACTGGTCTGCAGCCTCGGAACCTGCCACGCGAGGACTGCCCGGCTGCTTTCGGATCAGCTATACGGGGAATCAGAATTCCTCTTCGAACTGGCCCGCCAAAACCCGATGCTCTCAGACGATCAACTCGCCCGCCTCGTGCAGGATTTTTATAGTCTTATTCTGCGGCAAGAGAGGTCTCACCGCGCCAAGGGCCGTGCCATGTCGGAAGAGCAGCGCCTCGCCCGCGCCGAGCTCTGGCGCACGACGGCTGACAACATTCGCAAAGACCTTGGTGCGAATGCTGTAGATGGCGGAAGCTGGACAGCGATGGGAGCAGCAAGACTTCAAGGCTTGAAATGGTCTGAGCTTACTAGCGAGGAAAGACATCAGTGTGCAGAGGCCGTCCATCGCGCTGGCATAGACCTCGCTAACGCCCTTGCAGCGCGGTACGAAGGCGATTTCAATTTCGAGCCAAAAGACAAACTGCTGATCCGCTCCCTTCGCGAAGATTTAGCCGCCGCATCGCCATCGCCATCTCCATCTCCATCTCCATCGCCAACGCCAACGCCAACAACCGAACCGACGGCGCAAGCTGCATCAACCTTTTCCGCCATCTATCCTGACTTCATTAAAACGCAGGTGGTGCGCGGCGATTGGCGTCAGCAGATGGCCAGTCAGGCGGACGCCACTTACAGATTGTTCGCGGGCATCTGTGGCGACCACCCGCTTTCGACCTACAGCCGCGCAGATGCCATGACATTCCGAAAGACAGTCGAAAGAATGCCTTTCGACTATGGAAAAGCAGCGGCCTATCGTGGCCTCGGTCCCGTCGAGATCATTGCGCGATACGAAGCCCTTCCGGACGAAAAACGCTCCCCGCTCCTGACGCAAAAAACTATCAAGCGGCATTTCTCGGCGATATCCAAACTCTGGTCGGAAGCGACTTCCGGCGGCGTTGTCGCAACCAATATCTTTTCCGGTTTCAGGTTCGCGAATGCAAAGCGGGCCAGTGACGAACGCGACATGTGGGACGCAGCTGAACTCAAGTCCCTATTCTCCTCTCCCATCTGGACCGGATGCGCAAACGAACGCCAGCGCAGCGCGAAAGGCGACCTGATCATTCGGGATGATAAATTCTGGGTTCCGCTCATCACTCTGTTCAGCGGAATGAGGCTCGAAGAAATCTGCCAACTTCAGACCGACGACATTCGCGAAGAAGACGGCATCGCCTTTTTTGACCTCAACGACCGCCCACCCCGCCAACTAAAAAACAAAAATGCGGTGCGAAAAGTGCCGATCCACTCCGAACTAGTCCGCTTGGGATTGCTGCGTTATGTCGAGGCATTCGGGAAGCGCTCTCACTCGCTGTTCCCGCAACTCAAGCCGGGGGGCGCGGACAGCAAATTAGGTCATGCGTTCTCGAAATGGTTCACGCGGTATCGCCAGCAGATCGGCGTCTATCGAAAGAACCTTGATTTCCATTCGTTGCGACACACAGCAACGACATTCATGCACCATGCAGACGTGAACACGATGGTAATCGACCACCTGACTGGCCACAGCACGGCAGGCGAGACCGCACGGTATACAAAGGGATCAGCCTTGAGCCAGTTGGCCGCGGCCGTAGAGACGATACGACCGCCGCTGGATTTTCGCCACCTATCAACTGACATTGCGGCGTTTGATTGATTCTGGCTTTGGCAAAGAGCAACCGTCTTATACGGGTTCACACTGATCAAAACCCATTCGCCCATTCTCTGCGTCCGATGGACATGATGCGCCAAGGCTAGCTTTTCGACCTTTCGCCAAGCATCGCAGCAGTGATCGACGATGTCGTCGTAGGATTTGAAGACACGGTTTGAGAGCCAATTTTCGCGCATGAATTGCCAGAGGTTTTCGACGGAGTTAAGCTCAGGTGATTTCGGCGGGAGCGGTAGGACGGTGATGTTTGCAGGAACCAGGAGATGGTTGGACATCTGCCAGCCTGCCTGATCCATGATGAAGATGGCGTGCGCGTCCTCCGAACAACGCCGACGAGATAGGGCGTCGGACCACGCTCGATGGACTGCGCAAGCGCCGCACGCTGCTGATCGTTCAACCGCAACTGCTTTCCGTGAGCCTTGCCATTGACCAGCCCAGCAGGGCCGCGTTCGTTAAAGAGCATGACCCAGTCTCGAACGATCTGGAGCGTGACATTGCCGAGACGGACGGCATCTGACCGCGTGCCGCCGTCGTAGATCGAGGCGAGCGCCAACAAGCTCCGAACCTGAGCTGCGTCCTTCGTCTGCCGCGCCAGCCGCCGGAGACGTTCTCCATCAAAATCTTCACGTAACGAAATCCCTGATCGCATCGTAAACCTCCGGTTTGCCACAGAGATTCAGATTCACCGCATTTTGGGAAGGCCAAAGAGTCGAGGTAGCGAGGCGGCGTATTAATCATTTTTTGAGTTCGTCGCGGTAAGAGTTCGGGCATGCGGTTGAAGACTTACTTGATCATCACGGGCATTGGCGCGTTCGTTGCGCTGTCAATGCCATCCCTGGTCGTCATCGGCAGTTTCCTGATAGTCCCGGGGCTCATCCTTGCGTTGATGCCGACGGCCTTCATGTATGGCGTCGCCTTCGCGCTGGTTCGCCTGCTGCTCAAAAGTTTCCTTTCAGGGTTTCCTCTTCACGTGATGTCGGGCGCCGCGACGCTCGCACTGTTCTGGACCGTTCCCCAGCCAGGCATCGCCTTGACGAGGGGGATATTGGCTAGCCTGAAGGAGCCGGACATTCAGCCGAGCGCACCGATTGCGCTGAACGGCGACATTCTCCTCGCCCGCCCATTCGAGGATCGTTGCGAGGCATTGTGCGCGGCCGTGCTCAAGACCCCGGGCGTCACTTCGGTCCGCGTCCAGACCGTTCGCGGTCGTTCCAATACCTATCGCATCGTGCCGGCCTCTACCCCCGGCAAACGAAGCACCGTCATCGGTCACGGCCTCTTGGAAGAGCGGCGCTACGATGCCTCCGATCCGCTCGCCCCTCAGCGCGCGCTGGAAGCTGAATGGAACCTGATGATGTCAGAGGGCAAGGCGCTGCTGCAAAGCAACGACGCTCCCGAACCCGACTTCACCATTGCGATCGAGGATGGCCCTGCCGTGCCCGATGCCAAGCCCTCTTTGAGACGCAATGATTGGTCACTCGAACCCTCAGCAGCCCATCGCAAGGCGCTCACCATCACCGACGCCGGTGAACAAGTGCTGCTGCGGCAGTCTATTCTGTCGATCTTTGCCCCGGCGGCACCCTTGCTGATCGGAACTTCGGGCGGGATCGAGAACTTCCGGTTCGGCTGGGAACGTCGGCGGTTCGGTGACGGAAAGAATTACGACGAGATTCCGGCCAACCGGCTGCTACTCGATCACACCAGCGTTTCGCGCGGCGTGGATATGGACGCGGCGAAAACGAGAACGCGCAAGGAACTAGCTAGATCGCTCGACGATCAGCGCAAACCAGTGGGCGATCCGGCGTTCGCGCTCGCCAATCAGTGGATGGACTCATTCCGCGCGAATGACCAGCCACTCAGCGAAAGCGACCGGGGTCTGCTGGTTCGCATCTTGGCAGACCCGCGGGTGCAATCCGCAGACGGACTGTGGGCCATCATCAAAAAGGTCAATGGCGACGCGGCCGATTTGCGGCGGCTGGTCAGCCGCCGCTTCCTCGCGGCCACTGACAAGAAGGACGCGCGCCAGTGGATCAATGCCCTGGCCGACCTCCCTGAGGGCGCCTACGCCGATCCTCTGCCGGAAGAGCGCGAGATCCTCGCCGATCCGGCGGTCAGCCGCCATGCCATCGGCCTGATCGAGCGCCAGGGCGACCGCGGCGTCGATGCCGTGCCCGACCTGTTGCGGCTGCTGCGCGAGTATTCCGTCTACGATCCGGGCGAACATGGCTTCAGCGAGCTCACCGAGGCTACCGATGCCGTACGGGGCGGTTTTCGCCGCATCGGCCCCGGGGCCTCTTTCGCGCGGCCTGAGATCGAGCAGCTCCTGGCTTTGCCTGGCCTGGAGTACCGTTATAAGAGGCTCGGCCCGGAAGAATGGGACACGCTGCTGATTGTTCTGGGCAAGCCTGTCGAAACGCTAACCAAGCCGGAAAACCGAAGTGGTACCGACGCGACGTACCGCGAGCGCGTAGCTCACCGGGCCGCCAAGCCTTACGATCCGCGTCGGGATTGATTGCATAAGCGGAAAAGTGTCTTACGGACAGAGCTACGTCTGGCGACAGGATGGTTGATGGTCCTTCTGTCACGTTCGCGCCGTCTGAATGGCCAGGGCACGGATCATGGGATCGTTGGTTACAACTTCAATTACTGACGCTACCCAAATTTGCCTTTTTATCAGACAGCGACGATGCGAATTGGCCTAGATCTGTCTTCAGCCACTCCTAGATCTCCATTGGGCAATCTCTTTCAACATCGCGAAGACAAAGGACCGCTTAACAGGGAATTTTAGATTTTACTAACTCTAGGCGTGACGAGGTAATTTCATGGCGCCAATTCTTTCTGCTTGGGAAGAGGCGGAAACTTCGGGCATTTGAATGAAGATTTGCCTCCTGCTCTAAAGCTACAGGCTCTCGGTCATGCACCGTGTTGTTTGCTGTCACGGATTTCCCTACATCTCGGCTCCGCTAGCACCACGACGCTCCGCGCATCGCCCAAGGAAATCCCTGATCGCATCGTAAACCTCCGATTTGCCACAGATATTCAGATTCACCGTATTTTGGGAAGGCCAAAGAGTCGAGGTTAGCGAGGCGGCGTATTACACGGTTTCAACCATTGTTTGGGCCAGACCGAGTACTAGCGTTTTGGCCTCGCGCCCTGGCACTGCGCCTGTCGGGCGACAGTCTGTGTTTCACCTTCGAACGCAACTCAGAAAACGACCATAACGTCCCGTGCGCTCGATCAGCCATCCATCTCTGCATTCTGGACATGCAGGATAGCTGGCGGCGCGCTTGCACAGCACGCTGACCCGTCTACACGACGCGGAAGGGCAGTGTCACAAGACTGGCGCAGGTAGCAGATTTCCGCAATGCTGATCGTGCTCACAACGGTGCTAGACGCGACCATCCTTGCCACGCACATCCGATAGTCGCCCACCGCACTCCCCGCACGCGTGCGTTTCCGGTTCCGCGCCTGATCGCTGGTTCGGTCGCCGTTCCAGCTGCAACGATCTGCTTGGAGATCTGGGCCGGGTTCCTCAAGACGAAGGTCTTGGCCGCAATGGCGATCTTGTCAACGGAACGGAAGGTACGACCGAGATCGACCGTCCGGTGCACGCCAGCTCCGCCGTCGAAGTTTCCGCCGAACTCTTGGCCGAAATGGCGCATCAGATGAATATCGGACCGGCAAAGCGAAAAATCGACTGCCAGTCATCGCCAACGGCACTTCCGAAACAGAATTTCTCAAATCAACAATATAAAATTACTTCCGTGAATAACTTATCACGCTTCCGGAAACGCTATAGGAGTTCCCGCAAAATCAAATGTTGAATCTGACTTCAGCTGACTTTATCGCGAAGGAGAAACAATCAATCTACTCCTTCCTTCCTTCGGTCCATCCATCTTTCCTTCCTTGCTTTCTTACTTTCTTCCCTTTCCCTTTCCTGAGACTCTGGAAAGCACAATCAAAATGCATAGTCGGAGTTTAACCATGCCAACCAAACGCCGCATCGACGCCGCCCAAGCTATGGCCGAAGCCGAAGCTGCCCTGACCCGCGCCTGCGTTGGATTTGAACGCAAGACGGATTTTCACATCAAAGTTGAGAACTTCAACTTCTGGCCCTCAAGTGGGAAAATCGGTCGTGACAATGACTGGAGGAAGTGCGAGCAGGTCGGCTTGGCCATCTTTCTCCACATGCTCCAAGATGCGGGACTGGCAAAGAACCAGCCCCTAGATACGGTCGCCGATCCACTCGATAGTGACTTGGAAGCACGGCATCGGGGGCGTGGTATAGAGACGCTCTAGAAATCCACGCACGGCGCCAGGCCCAGGCCTAGGCCCAGGCCCAGGCCCAGGCCCAGGCCCAGCGGATACGCTAAGCACTATGTTTTGTCAGCGCTTTCTAACAACAGGCCTCCAGAATTTAGTGGTGTCGAACTGGCGTGCCACGTTAGTACTGCTTCCACCACCCCGGCTCGCCAACAAACCGAGCCTGCCAAGCCGGAATTTCAGACCCCGAATAGATTTCACTGAGACGGCGCTGGTCAATTTTCGATACAAAGTTCCAGCCGACCTTCTGACCCCATTCCCGTCGAGCCTTCATGTTCAGGTCTCGCGAAATTCCATAGATCTGACGGGTACGAATAGGCAGGGTGTCGGGTCGTCCAAATCTGGGCCACCACGGCATCATGAAGTCCACCGCCCAGCACCTCTCCCCATCTCGGTCGAAGGCATATGCATGCTGTTGAACGGTCTTAATCAAATATCGAAACTTTATCGCCTGGTTTGTGTAGTGCTTGCTCCTGCTCCCACTGTCGGAATATCGCACATCGACAGCGTTCGTCGGCACGGCCAGACATGCCCGATTTTCCCACCAGTCCCGCAGGTATGCGTGAAACTCCTTGCGCAAGGCCACGGGAATCGAACACATCATGTGGAAATGCAGGCCGTGTCTATAACCGCTTCTTTCCAGCACAAATATGTAACTATGGTCGGCAGGTTCCGTCAGGAAGTATCGAGCCGATCGCTTCGGTCGAGCTTGTAGCCAACCCGCTATGGCCTTGTTCATTTCCGGAATCATCTCAGCAAATTCCGCGTGGCTAAAGAGGCCCAAATACTTGGCTGTCACAGTGATGAAGGCATTGAACCCCCAACCATCCCTCAGCACTTTGTACGACATTGCATTGTACAGCTTTCGGGTTTCGTCACCCAGTCCGCCGGAATGAGCCCTCCCGTCCACATGCTGCTTCACCTTCATCTTGCTCGGCAGCACCGCTGGCATAGCAGTCCAGATAGGCTTTGGTGTCGTGGGTTCCCGACGCGAGGTCCCGAAAAGGTCCAGATCTGCGCCGTTTGCACGTCGCAGGGGCACTTTGGGAAACCGCCACTCGTTCGTGTGGGTCGCCAGATCTGTGTCGAAATGAACCTCGAAAATTCCTGGCGCATCCTGCCGTGGATATTTCCGTTCGATTTCCCTATCTTCGTCCCAGAATTCATCTTCAGGCGGCAATTCTACGCGATCATAATATGTCATCGGACATCTCCAGATTGATCGCGGTCGCTATTGCAGGCAGCTATTGCGCTGTAAGGACCGCCTACAATATAGAAACGTCGCCCGTTTTCTCGTAGCAGCGCGTACAAGATACTTTTACTGTTGCGTAATAGCGACTCTGGCTTGCCAAGATAAAATTGAATTTCAGATCAATTTCTAGTGCCGTCCAGTGAAACATCCTTGCTTCTCCAAGAACTCGAGGACTTCACTTAATGCGCAAAGCCACTTCCCCGCCGAATTGTTCAATGCCGGAAGATTTCACCGAAACCATCCCGCTCATCCCAGAACCAATCCTGCGCCAGCATCAGTGCCATGAGGCGAACGACACCCGTTTCACCGCCGCTGCCCGGCTCCTCCAATCACTCTGGAGGCAAGACAACGAGATGCCTATCGGTCGCCACCGCAGCCCTTCCGGAGAAGTCCGCGAAATAGGCTCTAGACTGGCCGTGACTGCAGGCCGCGCAGGAGCCAACTTCATCGATCCTGGCATTGCATCCCTGGTACGACGAGAATTGGTGTACCGAGAAATCGGGGCGTGCATCGACGTCGATCGACTGTTCCACAATCTGCTTTCATCCATGCCGCTGGTTTTCAACCTCTTCGGACTGCTCAAGCGCGACAACGAGCTTGCTACCCGTGTTATGCGCTTGGTCGTTCCAAATTTCAGCGGGACCGTGACTGGCGTCCTGTTCGAACATTCACCCGGACGCGGGAACCCTGCTTTTTCTGCGGACTACAGCGCCTTTGACGCCTTCATCCGCTATCGCACCAAAGAGGGAATGCGAGGCTTCATCGCCATCGAGCAAAAGTACACCGAAACACTTCAGGAAACGACACAACCAACCAGGCCGCATCTCGACGCTCTCTCCGAACAATCAGGTCTGTTCAATAATCCCCATGCCGAAAGCCTACGCAGCAATCCATGCCAGCAGCTTTGGCGGGAGCACCTACTTGCTGCAAGCATGATCCAACGCGGCATTTATGACGAGGGGAGCTTCGTTGTCATTGCGCCACGCCTCAACTGGTACGCCCAGAACGGCATTGCCACATACGCTCGGCACCTGAAGAAGCCAGACGCCCATCAGCCCGCTTTTGCCGGCATATTTCTCGAACGTTTCATCGAAGCCATTGGGACCTCTGGCGAACCCGACTTCGCCCAGCGCCTCCACCAGCGCTATTGCGACTTTGCCCGAATAGATCAGATGATCGACGCCTATCTAGGCGCTGAGGATCAAGCAGGAATTGAGTTGCTGACCGCACCCGCCACGTCAGTTTCGCCAAGCGAGACTTCAGTCATGGCTAACGCCTGATTCACTTCTGGTGGAGTCGTATTCGACTCCACCCCTCTTCATTGTCACCCATGCCGCCGCCGAAGGTGTGCGGCGCAAATCCTCAATCCCACCATCGCCACCGACTTTTGAAGAAAGGAACATTACCTTCCGAAGGATAAGCTACGATCATCTGGTGGGTGAATGATTCGCCTTTGCTATAAATTCTCTTTCACAAACGGCAAACCTGCAGCGAAATCATGAAAAGAAATGTTGGCCGTCTAGCGGAGGGTTTTTTCCAGCAGCTTTGTGACGACACCCCTGGGCTCGCTTGTAACCGCTCGTTGGTCGATGAACGGGGATGGGATTTCTTGGTAGAGTTTCCAGCGGCACGCCTGCATTCGCTCCCTTTGGACATGCAACCATCGCCGCTGTCCGCGTTTGTTCAAGTCAAGAGCACCGAAAGCCGAAATCTGTCATGCCGCGTAAAACTGTCGAATGCTCTCCGCTTCGCATTGAGGCCAGATCCCTGTTTTTTAGTCTTTTTCACATATGATTTTGGAAAACGCGATCCGACGAAGGCGTACCTACAGCACTTCTGGTCTCCATTGATCGAGCAAACCATAAAAGCTGTTCGGGAGTCTGAGGCACAAGGCCGCACAGACCTACATTCGATAAAAATCCCCATCAGGTTCGACGTATCCCACAGGGTCGAGGTTCGTGAACTTTCCTTGCGAATGCGAGAAATGATCGCCGAGATTGGAGGAAGCTATGCCAACGAAAAGGCGAGTTTGTCCCATTTTTCAGGGATCGACGATGGTTTGGGACACTGCGGTTTGGAATTCGCGGAAGGTGTGACGGACGACGATCTTGTAGATCTTGCCTTGGGGTTGAGACCCAGTGTTCCTGTCAAAAGCATATCGCCTCAGTCGAAGCGATTCGGTATTTCGCTTCCTCTTCAAACAGGCGGGATTGGGCCAGCACAACTGTCTATTGAGGTGAAACCGGCATCGTCAGCTACGCTCGTATTATCATCACCGGATTCGGAAGATATCGTTTTGCCGGTCGAAATCTATGCGCCCTCAGCAATGCCTTGGATTAAACAAGACCGAGTCAGATACCGCATCAAGAACTCTTTCATCGACTTCATCTTTCACCCGAAGAGCCTGGAAACAGGTGTGATATCAATTACTCTGCCAACAGATAGAAACCTCTCGATGCGAGATTTCGACAGCTTTCTTAAGCTCATCGTTAAATGGCGCGGGAAAGAAGTTTATTCACAGGTCTGGGTTCAAAATCGGATGATGATATGGGGAACCCTCCAGGTTCCCGCGGTGGCGGACGGAGAGAACGTCGATACCTGGTCGCAACATTTGCGTTTTCTTCAACATTTTCTTCGCGAGGCTCCGCGTTTCGCCGAGGAGGTTAACTTCAATCAAACGCAGATGATCGACGCATCGGAAGAAATTCATGCCTTCCTATCCTGCGCTTACAGTCCAAACTTCAATGCCGACGGCATGGGCGACAAGCTTCCTGAACAAGGAGCTATACATCGAATACTTTATCCGGTTACGGCCCAAGTAGGAGAATTCGCCTTTTGCTGCCTGGTTTCCCGGATGGGGCAGGTTCATCGCGAGAAAGCTGGACGTGTCACTTTGTCGATGGGCAATCCTAACCATCTGGCAAGCTATGTTCTTCGAACGGACGACGGCCAAAACGTCAGCGCTCAACTATTGTCCGACCTGGAGCGACGGGCCGAGTCCTTCCGAGATGAAGTTCCTGTAATTATCTTACCTGACCCCGTCGTAAAACGCGAACGTCCACACACTGCCGACTAGGCCTTCCGCCGCCCACTCCGTAAAGGCTTCGGCGCCTTGTCATCTGGCCCAGGCACTGCGAATAGCTCGTTCACCGAGACCGACAACGCACCGGCAACTTTGTCCAGGAGATCAACGGTCGGGTTTTCGGTCTTCCGTTCCAATCCACCCAAATAGGCACGGTCAACGCCAGCGTCCGCAGCCAGCTTCTCTTGCGAGATACCTTGACTAACCCGTATTCGCCGTAAATTCCACGCGACCAGCGCCCTGCCGTTCATGAGCCAAGAACAACAACCATGCTGGCCAAGAAACCACTGGCTATAGCCACAGGAAAATTCTAGGTTGCAGCGAACCAAGAGAGGCTACCACTGTTAAACCTAGCTCTCCCTGGTTGAACGGGAGAGGGAATGCGGGTCAATATCCATCGCGGTACTAAGGAAATCGGTGGCACGTGCATCGAACTTGAAGCGAGCGGCGAAAGACTGTTGCTCGACCTAGGCTTGCCACTGGATGGTGATCCTGACGACATTGCCGATTATCCCGCACTTGATGGCTTAGACGGTCAGGGTTCGCTTAGAGCGCTGGTTCTATCGCATGGACATCTTGACCACTGGGGCCTGGCACATCTTGCAGGTGACGACCTTCCTGTCGCATTAGGAGCCGTAACCCATCGTATATTCAAGGCAGCAGCACCATTCATACCCCGGCCCTATGTTCCCCAGAACACGGTTGAACTTCGGGACCGCACACCTCTGACATTCGGGCCATTCAAAGTTACGCCATACTTGGTTGATCACTCGGCCTACGATGCCTACGCCCTCGAAGTTGAAGCGGGCGGTCAGAAGTTGTTCTATTCTGGAGACTTCCGCGCTCACGGTCGCAAGGCAGCTTTGTTTGAAAAACTGATCGCAAACCCGCCTGTCGATATCGACGTCCTGTTGATGGAAGGCTCCACCCTCGGACGGCTCGACGCTGAGCATAAGTTTTTAACTGAGGCCGAGATTGAAACTCGGTTTGTCGATGTGCTCCAGGCGGCGCCTGGGATGGCGCTGATAGCCGCATCCGCACAGAATATAGACCGAATGGTAAGCCTTTATCGCGCATGCAAAAAAACGGGCCGCACGCTGATCATTGATCTCTATGCCGCCGAGGTTCTTCGCGCTACAGGCAATGCCAATATACCGCAATCAGACTGGCCGAACATGGCCGTCCATGTGCCTCACTATCAGCGTGTGCGGATCAAGAAGACCGAGCGATTCGACATCCTCGAATCCCACCGGGCTAACCGCATTTTCGCGGAGGATTTGAAGACGCTGGCTCCAAAAGCGGCCTTCCTCTTTCGCCCTGCGATGTTGCCCGACCTCGACAGAGCCGAGTGCTTGAATACCGCAGTGGCCGTCTGGTCTCAGTGGGAAGGCTATCTGAAACAGGAAAAGGGCGCGCGGCTTTCTGAGTTGTTAAAAGTGCGCGGCATTCCCCTTGAATACGCCCATACCTCCGGGCATGCCAGCATATCTGACCTCAAGCGACTTGCCCTAGCTGTTGCACCTCGGATGCTAGTGCCGATCCACACCTTCGAGCCACACCGTTTCCCTGAATACTTCGGAACCATTGTTCACCAGAAAAATGATGGCGAATGGTGGGAGATCGCGGCATGATGGAGACCACTGACGCCCACCGAACGCTCGATGCCAATTTCCTGGATGCCTTGGAAGCGCTATCTACGTCGCCAACTCCGAACTGGTGGTCGGATGTTCTTAGACACGACGATTTATTTATTGCGGTCCGGCGAAATTCGCTGAACGTTTATTATCGTGGGGGGTCAATTTTTAAGATTGACTGGACCAACGGTAAAATCGTTCCATCGACCCACGCCAAATATTTGGTCAGGCAGGTGCAAACCTATGTACCACTGATTGAAGGACGATTTGTTTACCCGTTGGCGCCATTGGCATGGGAAGTTTATGAAGGGAAGGAAACGCTTGACCAGATGATGCGGGCTGCGAACTCTTTCGCAGGTGCGGAGAAATCTGGGCTTCATCCTCTGCTTATCGGCGATCCGGCCGTAATCGACGTTGAAATCGCGCTGACACGAGCGGCGATGGAAGAAACCGATACGCAACAGCAGGATCGGCTCGACGCCGCCATGGTCCGCAGCACCCCATCCGGACCGGAGATCGTATTTTGTGAAGCAAAGCATTTTACTAACCCCGCGCTTCGTGCAAGAGGGGACAACCTCCCTGCCGTTGTCGGTCAGATCAATGACTACGAAAATGCGTTGACCCAATACAGCATGTCATTGGCGGAAGGCTATATCGAAGTTTCTCAAGCGCTTGTTCGCATAAACTCTATGAAGAGATTTGTACGCAATGGGGCTGCTCCCAAATTGCACGATGCTATTCTGCAAATTGCAGAACATAAAATTCCGCCAACCATAGATCCCCGGCCTCATCTTCTTATATTTGGCTTTGACAAAGCCCAGCGTGACGATCCTGCCTGGCGAAATCATCTTAAGAAAATAGAAATTTATCTCAACGGACGAGTGCGCGCCATCGGCACTCCGACACGCCAAACTGTTGCAATTCGGTAACGTTTCGAATTTCTTCGCGCGGGGCCGCAATTTCTGAAGGGCTGAAATGAACATGGGTAAACCACCGTTCATCGGAGGGGACAAGTGTGTGAATGCAACGACAGAGGCCCCATGAAAGCCAACAGACTACTTCCCATGGCGGAAGCAATATCGCTTTCTGATACTCCAGTTCTGCGACCTACATCCCGCAGCCGTCAGCTAGAAGAGTATGGCTGGCAAGAGGTTATTGACCTCAACGCATGCCCAACCGGAATTGCTCTTTTTTTTGAACCAAAACAAAAAACGCGGGTCATTCCAATTTACTTGGCAAATGCGACAGGTTCACCGCTGAAAAGCGTTTTCGTATCTGATGCTGGTTTCAATAATTTCGATGCAGCTCATGAAGACACGCAACAACATGTCAGAGCCTTGAGAACCATTGAACACGGCAAAGGTCTATTTCTCGACGCCTGCCATCTCGATCTGCGTGGAGACCTTTGCGTTACCTACACCGTAATCGCGACTAACGACCATGGCATACGGTACTCTGGCACAGCAAGCTTTTCGCGACGACCACGCGATGGTTGGACCATCGTCCACGATTGGGCGCCGATCCCCCTCTGATCCCAAGACCGTTTAGTCATTTACGCGGCCGACGAGTCGCATGGAGCTTTTTATGAACACTCAATTCTATAAATCGTGGAAATTTGCTTTCACCGTCGCTGCGGGAATGTCGATTCTGGTGACCGGCTACAAGTTGACGGTTGGGCCCGATATTGCGACACAGATTTTAGAAAACCGTACGTCGGCTGCATTTCCTAAAGGACAGCCCTCCCCAGAACTGCGAGGAAAAGTGATTGCAGAAGGCACTTCGCTACTCACCCTCAACTTTACACTGGCCGAGTTCGAGAACTACTTACGTTCCAACAGCAATGAGATTTTCTGGGAACCAGAAAATGAACGTTCATTCGTCATGCGGACCACCCGCTTTGATCCCTTGACGAAGGTGCAAAACGAATTCGCGTATCAGATGAAAGTCTTACAGCCATCCGAACTCCCGGTTGGAGAACCGACGTTTGCCGATGGCGCAATTACAGTGACAGCGATGGCCTTTAACGCCGAAATGGTGGACCAAAGGGTTGCGCAAAATGTCCTTTTTCAAATGCAAACGGACATCGAATTGAGGCGACAAAGCGCGGTGCAATAGCGCATCCGGCAATCCAATACACTGCTACAATCCTCAACTCAGCTTTAACAGTGAGGCCCTGATTTCATTGAGGTTTTGTCTGGTCAACCTGGATCGTGCAGGGTCCAGGTTCCCCAGCCAATTCTCCCTAAAAGCCCTGAAATTTGAATTCGTTAGCGTGATACGAGCACCCATCGATCGGGACGTCCGGTCATGGCGATTGGCGCTTATGCGCTATGCCTCGCTGCGATCGGTGGTGGCGCGGTCATGGGGGTATTGCCTCATTCCCGGGAACGGCGGCAACCAGGATTCGCGGCGCGTGGTCCATAGTTCGTAGGTCGGCAGCAGCTGGTCAGGGGCATCGAGGGAGCCGAGGTTGACTTCGATCTCGTCGGCCGAGCAGGAGAACACGGAGGAGCCGCAGCGCGGGCAGAAATGGCGTCCGGCGTATTCGCCTGTCTCACCCTCGATCGTGACTGCCGCTTCAGGGAAGATCGCCGAGGCGTGAAACAGGGCGCCGTGATGTTTGCGGCAATGGAGGCAATGACACAGCCCGACCCGATAGGGTTGTCCCGAGGCGACGATTTTGACATTGCCGCATAAACAACTGCCGGTGAACCGGTGCATGAACGCCCTCCTTCATCATCCATCATCGTTGGCATCTTCAGCCTGCTGCCGGAAACTTTACGACGGCCGATGATGTCCGCGCAATTGTCGCGGCGGGCGGCGGGTTCGTTTGCGATGACGGGATGGAGATATGACCACCCTACACACCATTGGCGCATATCCCATTGGCAGACCCATGCGATCCGCGGGTGCGCCCTGATTTCAACCGCGAGCTCGCCGGGGTTTTTGCTCCGGGAATTGTCGGGGGGCGTCACAGGTATCTCGTCAGGCACCTCACTAGACACCTCTTGGGGACCTCTGTTGCGGAGATCGAAAATTCTCTGTCGACAAAAAGAATACAAGACTGTATATCTAGTTTCAAGGTAACGCTCCGACAGGCGGGGCGGACCAGATCCGGCTTCGGCGCACAGAGGAATTCGACAATGAAGGCAACGATTTTTTCCGGTGTTGTTCCGGCACTGATGACGCCCTGCAAGGCTGATCGCAGCCCCGACTTCGATGCGCTGGTGCGCAAGGCCAAGCAGCTGATCGGCGACGGCATGTCGGCCGTGGTCTATTGCGGCTCGATGGGCGACTGGCCGCTTCTGACCGATGCGCAGCGCATGGAAGGCGTCGAGCGCCTGGTCGAGGCCGGCATTCCGGTGATCGTCGGCACCGGTGCGGTCAATACGGCCTCTGCGGTCGCGCATGCGGCGCATGCGCAGAAGGTCGGCGCGCAAGGCCTGATGGTCATTCCGCGCGTGTTGTCGCGCGGTTCGTCGGTGACGGCGCAGAAGGCACATTTCAAGGCGATCCTTGCGGCAGCCCCCGATCTGGCGGCCGTCATCTACAACAGCCCGTATTACGGTTTTGCCACGCGCGCCGACCTGTTCTTCGCGCTGCGCGCCGAACATCAGAACCTCGTCGGCTTCAAGGAATTCGGCGGACCGGCCGACATGCGCTATGCGGCCGAGCACATCACCAATCATGACGACAGCGTTTCGCTGATGATCGGCGTCGATACGGCCGTCTTCCATGGCTATGTCAATTGCGGTGCGACCGGCGCGATCACCGGCATCGGCAATGTTCTGCCCAAGGAAGTGCTGCATCTGTGCAACCTGTCGCAGGCTGCAGCCGCCGGCGATGCCGAGGCGCGCCAGCGGGCGCTGGAACTGGAACAGGCGCTGGCCGTGCTGTCATCCTTCGACGAAGGGGCCGACCTGGTTCTCTACTTCAAGCACATGATGGTGCTGAAGGGCGATGCGGAATATACGCTGCATTTCAACGAGACCGACGCCCTGACGGCAAGCCAGCGCGGCTATGTCGAAGCGCAGTTCAAGCTGTTCAACAGCTGGTATGGCGAGTGGAGCAAGCTTTCCGGCGCCGTGGCCAAGTACAAGGCCTGATCAAACCGGCCCGGATCGGACAAGGCCCTCCCCCCGGAGGGCCTTTGTCGATGTCCCTTCTTCTGTGACACAGACGACCGCGCTTCCCCAGCCGGTGCACCCTACGGATGCGGCAGGGGGCGAGTCAGCACGAAGGCGGCGCAGGCGATCAGGATCGCGCCGATCGCCAGTTTCAGCCAGATCTGCGGCGGGCCGACGAACCAGACGATCAGATAACTTGCGCTCATCAGCGAGACCGAAGCGATTTTCGCCGGCTTGGAAATCGCGCCCTGGCGACGCCAGTCGGTCAGCGGCTGGCCATAACGCGGATGCTCCAGCAGCCACCGCTCGAAGCGCGGCGACGAGCGGGCAAACAGGGCGGCGGCGAGGATCATGAACGGGGTGGTCGGCAGAACGGGCAGGAAAACACCGATGATGCCGATCGCAACCAGCAGCCAGGCTGCGGCGAGTGTCAGAAGACGCATCAGGGACCTTTCCTTAAAAGTTGACTGATGCGGTCATATACCGGCAGCCGCCGTGTCGGAAATAGGCAACCTTCGCCGTTTCGCCAAGGATTTTGCGGATTTCGACGGATGCGACCATTTTTCGTTTGCGCCGCAACCGTGGCAATTGCATCCTTGTATACATCTTGCCCTCAGGGAAATGAAACATACCATGTCCAAGGTTACCATCGTGCTTGGCGCCGGCATTATCGGCGTGTCCACCGCAATTCATCTGGCGCGTCGCGGGCGCGCGGTGGTTCTGGTGGACCGGCGCGATCCGGGCGAGGAAACCTCGTTCGGCAATGCCGGGCTGATCCAGCGCGAGGGGGTTGTGCCCTACGCCTTCCCGCAGGATCTCGGGCTGCTGCTGCGCTACGGGCTGAACAACCGGATCGACGCGCATTATCATGGCAGTGCGCTGGCGAAACTCGTGCCGTTCCTGGCGCGCTACTGGTGGCATTCGAACAAGCCAAGACACGAAGTGATTGCGCGTGCCTATGCGCCGCTGATCGAGAACTCGATCTCCGAGCATCAGGTGTTGATCGAGGCTGCCAATGCCGGGCAGTTGATCCGCAAGGATGGCTGGATGGAGCTGTTCCGCACGAATGCCAAGCGCGACGGCGAAGTGGCGGAGGCCGAGCGGCTCGGGCGCGAATACGGCATCAGCTTCAAGAGCCTGTCGCGCGAGGAACTGGCCCGGGAAGAACCGCATCTTTCGGGCGACTTCATCGGCGCGCTGAAATGGAACGACCCGTGGTCAGTGACCAATCCGCATGGATTGACGGCCGCCTATCTCGCCTATTTCCAGTCGCTCGGGGGCCGTTTCGTCAAGGGCGACGCGAGCACGCTCGAGCCGGGTGCCGGCGGTCGCGGCTGGAAGATCAGGACCGATGAGGGCATGGTCGAGGGCGAAGAGGTGGTGCTGGCCGTCGGTCCCTGGGCACAGGAGATGACCGCGAAACTCGGCTACCGCTTCCCGCTCGGGGTCAAGCGCGGCTATCACATGCATTATGCGCCGACCGGCAATGCGGTCTTGAACAACTGGGCGATGGACGGCGAACGCGGCTATTTCCTCGCGCCGATGGAAAAGGGCATCCGCCTGACGACCGGTGCGGAATTTGCCGATCGCGATGCGCCGAAATCGCCGGTGCAACTGGAGCGGGCCGAAAAGGTGGCGCGCGAGATCTTCCCGCTGGGCGAGCGGCTGGATGCCGAACCGTGGATGGGTGCCCGCCCCTGCACGCCGGACATGATGCCGGTGATCGGCAAGGCACCGCGCCATGATGGCTTGTGGTTTGCCTTCGGCCATGCCCATCACGGCCTGACGCTGGGTCCTGTCACGGGCCGCCTGATTGCCGAGATGATGGACGGCGAAAAGCCTTTCCTCGATACCACGGCCTGGCGTCCTGAACGGTTCAATCCATGAGGTGAATTGGCGCATGGCAGCCCGTTGTTCCCTGCGGGCTGGCCTTTTCAGCGCCGGGATGGTATCTGGGAATTGGTCATATGACCAAATTACCGCTCAACGGAGTGGCTGACCGGAGAAAAACCGGCCTCAACAAGAGGCCAGCGGTCGAGGGGAAAATCGAGAGGCAGCCGAGGCATGGTGCGGTTTCTGATCTATAACGCGAAAAGCGTCTATCGTTAGCGGCACGTCCCGCTGGCGTGGCGACACGTGTTACATATCAAGCAGACCATCTATCCAAACGGTGCCCTATGGACATTGCCGAGCAGGCGCGAGAATTTTTCGCGCAAAACCCTGATATTGAAGTTCTTGAAGCCTTTGTCATCGACGTGAACGGCGTGCCGCGCGGCAAATGGATCCCGCGCGAACGGGCGATCGATGTGCTGACCAATGGCATGGCGATGCCACGCTCGGTCTATGCACTCGATGTCTGGGGCCGCGACGTTAATGCCGCCGGCCTTGCCGAAGGCACCGGCGATCCGGACGGGATCTGCTTTCCGGTGCCCGGCACGCTGTCACGCGTCACATGGCTGTCGCGCCCGACGGCGCAGGTCCTGCTGCAGATGCGGACGACGGAGGGCGATGCCTTCTACGCCGATCCGCGCCAAGTGCTCGCCAATGTGCTGGAGCGCTACAAGCGCGAAAAGCTGACGCCGGTCGTTGCCACCGAACTCGAATTCTACCTGATCGACCCGGTGCGTTCGGCACTCGATCCGGTGCGTCCACCGAACACGCGCGACGGGCGCTGGCACACCGGCCAGACGCAGGTGCTGTCGATTTCCGAACTGCAGGATTTCGAAGAGGTGTTCCACGGCATTTCCAACGCGGCACGCGCCCAGGGCGTGCCCGCGGATACGACGCTCAGGGAAAACGGTCCCGGCCAGTATGAAATCAATCTCAACCATGTACCGGATGCGCTGGCGGCGGCCGATTATGCGGTGCTGTTGAAGCGCATCGTCAAGGGTGTGGCGCGCGCCAACGATCTCGACGCCACCTTCATGGCCAAGCCCTATGGCATGCAGGCCGGCAGCGGCATGCATGTGCATTTCTCGGTTCTCGACGAGAGCGGCCGCAACATCTTTGTCGGCGAGAATGGCCCGGCCGATACCTTGCTGCATTCGGTCGGCGGGCTGCTCGAAGCGATGGGCGAGAGCATGGCGGTCTTTGCGCCGCACCAGAACTCCTATCGCCGCCTGCGGCCCTCGGAACATGCGCCGACCTATGCTTCCTGGGGCTTCGACAACCGCTCGGCCGCCGTACGGGTGATCACCGCGTCCAAGCCTGCGACCCGCATCGAGCATCGCGTCGCCGGGTCCGATACCAATCCCTATCTGGTTCTCGCCATGATCCTGTCGGCGGCGCTGGCCGGCATGAAGGAGAAGACGCCGCCGGGCGGTGCGATCTCCGGCGACGATCACGCGATCAGCCATGAGCCGCTGCCGACCAACTGGGATTACGCGATCCAGCGCTTTGCCAAGTCGAGCTTTGCCTATGCGGCGCTCGGGCCGAAGTATCGCGGGCTCTATACCGCCTGCAAGCAGCAGGAGCTGTCGGAGTTTTCCCAGCGTGTGACAGACGTCGAATATGACGCCTATATCCGGACCGTGTGAGGTGAATGCCATGACGAAGTCTATCGGAGCCAATCCCGGCCATGCGGCCACCTATTATGCGGCGTCCGCCCGCGACAAGCGCATTCGACCGAGCCTCGAAGGCGAAATCTCCGCCGATGTCTGCATCGTCGGTGCGGGCTTCACCGGCATTTCGGCGGCCTTGCAACTGGCTGAAACCGGCTATTCCGTCGTCGTGGTCGAGGCCGACCGCATCGGCTTTGGCGCATCCGGCCGCAATGGCGGCCAGATCGTCAACGGCTATAGCCGCGATCTCGATACGATTGCCAGACGCTACGGCCCTGATCGCGCGGCCCGGCTTGGCGAGATGTCGCTTGAGGGCGGCAGGATCATTCGCGAACGGGTGGCGAAATACGGTATCGAATGCGATCTCGTCGATGGCGGCTTCTTTGCCGCCTTTACCGACAAGCAGGTGCGCGAGATGGCCGAGGTGCGCGCCACCTGGCGGAAGCATGGTCATGACGGACTGGACATGGTGTCGAAGGCCGAGGTGTCGAAATATGTGAAGGCCGATCATTATGTCGGCGGCATGATCGACAGGCATGGCGGCCATATCCATCCGCTCGATCTGGTGCTCGGCGAGGCAGCCGCCGTGGAAAGTCTCGGCGGCAAGATCTTTGAAAACTCCAAGGTGATCGAGTTGAACACCAGCGCCCAGCCCTATGTGCGCACCGAGCGTGGCATCGTCCGGGCAAAGTTTATCCTGGTCTGCGGCAATGCCTATATGAGCGGGCTGGCGCCGAAGATCACCGAAAAGATGATGCCGGTGTCCTCCCAGGTGATGGCGACGGAGCCGCTTGACGCCAGGCTGATCGAGGACTTGCTGCCGGCCAATTACTGTGTCGAGGATGCCAATTACGTGCTCGACTACTATCGCCGCACGGCCGACAACCGGCTGCTCTATGGCGGCGGCATCGGCTATGGCGGCCAGGACCCCGCCAATCTCACCGGCGTCATTCGTCCGAACATGCTGAAGACCTTTCCGCAGCTGAAGGACGTGAAGATCGACTATGCCTGGAGCGGCAATTTCGCTCTGACGCTGACCCGGATCCCGCATATGGGAAAACTGTCGGACACCGTCTATTTCTCGCATGGCGACAGTGGTCATGGGGTGACGACGACGCATCTGCTCGGCAAGATCCTCGGCGAAGCGATCAACGGCCAGGCCGGTCGCTTCGACGTCTGGGCCTCGCTGCAAGCCTATCCCTTCCCGGGCGGGCGGATGTTGCGCGTGCCGCTGACGGCGCTTGGCGCCTGGTGGTACGGGCTTCGTGACAAGCTTGGCGTTTGAGGAGAGCAGGATGAGCCGTATCGTTACCGTCGCCGCAACGCAGATGGCCTGCAGTTGGGACATTCCCGGCAATATCGCCCGGGCCGAAAAGCTGGTGCGTGAGGCTGCCGCCCAAGGCGCGCAGATCGTGCTGATCCAGGAATTGTTCGAGGCGCCGTATTTCTGCCAGGACCAGATGGCCGAGTTCTTCGATCTGGCAAAACCGCTCGAGGGCAATCCGCTGGTCGGGCATTTTTCCCGGCTTGCGGCGGAGCTTGGCGTTGTCATACCGGTCAGCTTCTTCGAAAAAGCCAGTCCCGCCTTCTTCAACAGCGTGGCGATCATCGATGCGGATGGCGCCGCTCTCGGCATTTACCGCAAGAGCCATATTCCAGACGGCCCAGGATATACCGAGAAATACTATTTCTCGCCCGGCGATACCGGCTTCAAGGTTTGGCAGACGCGGCATGCGAAGATCGGTGTTGGTATCTGCTGGGACCAGTGGTTCCCCGAGGCGGCGCGGTCCATGGCCCTTCAGGGGGCCGAACTGCTGTTCTATCCGACGGCGATCGGCTCGGAGCCACAGGACCCGACGATCGACAGCGCCGCCCATTGGCAACGCGTGATGCAAGGGCATGCCGCCGCCAACCTGATGCCGGTAATCGCTTCGAACCGGATCGGGACCGAACCCGGCCGCAAGGGCACTGAACTGACCTTCTACGGCTCGTCCTTCATCGCCGACCAGACCGGGAGCAAAGTTGCCGAAGCCGGGCGGACTGAAGAAACCGTTCTGACGGCACGGTTCGATCTCGACGGCATTGCAAAGCAGCGTGCGGCCTGGGGACTGTTCCGGGATCGCCGACCGGAGCTTTACGGGCGTGTGCTGACACTCGACGGCGCGGTGTAAGCTAAGATCAGCGCGGCCGTGCGTCATAGGTCTGTTGAGCCGCCAGCACGGCATCCATGTGCTTTTCCGCCCAATGGGCCATGGCGGCCACCGTTTCCGTCAGCGTGCGGCCGAGCGGGGTCAGGGCGTATTCCACCGTCACCGGCACCGTCGCAAAGACGGTACGCGACACCATCCCGTCGCGCTCCAATCGTTTGAGCGTCTGCGACAGGACCTTCTGCGATACACCTTTGATATCGCGCCGCAGGTGATTGAACCGCACAGGCTCGCCCTCCAGCCGATCGAGGATCAGCAGTGCCCATTTGTCGGCGACGCGGGCCAGGACCTGGCGTGTCGGGCAGTTCTCTTCATAGACGTCGTAAGGTTGCAGCATGACTGTCTCTGTGTCGCACGGGCGGTTTCCTCAAGGAAACCATGTCACCCGAAAGTGCCTTCTTTTCCGATTTCTGAATGTGGGTATATATCCGATAGGAAGATAGTTTCCAATAGATACCTACTCAATCATTCGAGGAATGAACGACATGTCGAACAAGATCCTGGTTCTCGGTGCGACCGGCAATGTGGGCGCCCCGCTGGTGAAGGCGCTCATCGCCAAGGGCGAAAAGGTCAAGGCCGCCTCGCGCTCGGGCAAGCCCGTCGATGGCGCGGAAGGCGTTGTGTTCAGCTACACCGATTCCGCCACTTTCGGCCCGGCGCTCGAAGGCGTCGATCGCGCCTATGTCATGCTGGCGTCGGGCAATGTCGATTCGATAGCCCTGCTGACGCCGGTGCTTGAGGCTGCCTATGAGCGCAAGGTGAAGGTGGTATTTCAGAGTGCTTTGGGCGTCGATGCCGACGACAGCATTCCCTATCGCCAGGTCGAGATCGCCATCGAAAAATCCGGCGTGCCTTACGTTATCCTGCGGCCGAACTGGTTCTCCGACAATTTCCATACCTACTGGAAGGCCGGCATCGATCACGGCCAGATCGCGGTTCCGGCCGGCGACGGCAAGTCGAGCTTCATCGATGCGCGCGACATTGCCGAGAGTGCTGCCGCAGCCCTGACTACGAACACGTTCGACGGACGGGCATTCAATCTCACTGGTCCGGAGGCGCTGAGCTACGCCGAGGCGGCGGCGATCATTGCCCGGACGATCGGCAAGCCTGTCGGCTACAGCGCAATCAGCGACGAGGCCTTCATCGCCATGCTGACCGGCGTCGGCGTTCCGGCCGATTATGCCGGCTTCCTCGCCTCGATTTTCTATCCGGTTCGTGAAGGTTGGACGGCAGCTGTGACCACGGATGTCGAGACGCTGACCGGCAAGGCGCCGCGCTCGGTCGAGACCTATGCCAAGGACCATATCGCAGCCCTGAAGGGCTGAGGCCAACAAGCGACCGCCCTCTTTCGTCAGAGAGAGGGCGCAAGCCCGCTCAGGGCGTCCTCGACAATGTCCTCGACGCTCTGGTCGATGCTGACAGTGACCACACCTGGCTCGCCGGTCGGCACCTCCAGCGTCGCCAACTGGCTGTCGAGCAGGGCAACAGGCATGAAATGGCCGGTGCGGGCGCCCATGCGCGACAGCAGGAGCGCGTGGCTGCCTTCGAGATAGACGAATTGCAAGGGACCTCCGGCTTCCCGGCGCAGCAGGTCACGGTAGCTCCGCTTCAGGGCGGAGCAGGATACGACAATCCCCTCACCCGCGTTTTGCGCTGCCGCGATATCACGGCCGATCCGGGTTAGCCACGGCCAACGGTCGTCGTCCGTCAATGGTGTGCCCTTGGCCATCTTTTCGACATTGGCCGGCGGATGCAGCGCATCGCCTTCGGCGAAACCCAGACCCAATCGTTCTGCAAGCAGGGCGCCGACGGAAGATTTGCCACAGCCGCTAACACCCATGACGATGACGGCCAATGGCGCGGTATTGGTTTGACCAGTCATTTTTTCTCCTGCGTGCTTCGCCTGATTTGTGCGCGCCGGACGATAGGCAGGCTCAGGCAAAATGCAATCCCGCAGCGGGTTCGCTCGCATCTTTACGATCGGCACGAATGGATGCGGCAATCTTCTCGGCGATCATGATCACCGGAGCATTGGTGTTGCCGCCAATCAGGCGCGGCATGATCGAAGCGTCGACCACCCTGAGCCCCTCCACGCCGTTCACCTTGAGCGCGGGATCGACGACCGCGGCCATATCCGACCCCATGCGGCAGGTCCCGACGGGGTGATAGATGGTGTCGGCGCGGGCGCGGATGGCCTCTTCGAGATCGACGTCGGCGCTGCCTGACGGATAGAGTTCGCGACCGCGGTAGCGAGCGAGCGCCGGCGCCTCCATGATCTGCCGCATCAGCCGAGCGCCTGCCTTCAGCGTCTCCATGTCGCGAGGGTCGGAAAGGAAGGCCGGATCGATGACCGGGGCATCCGTGGGATTGGCGCTTGCCAGCCGGATCGTGCCGCGTGAATGCGGCCTGAGCACGCAGACATGACAGGAATAGCCATGGCCCCAGTGCATTTTCCGGGCATGGTCATCGACCATGGCAACGACAAAATGCAGCTGAATGTCCGGACGGTTCAGGGATGGGTCCGTCTTGAGGAAGCCGCCGGATTCGGCAAAGGTTGAACGCAGATGGCCTGTGCCATGGCGGCTCCATTCGTTGGCGGCCGTGAGCATGTCGCGGGCGCCGGCAAAGCCGAGGCCGATCATGTCGGTGTCGGCAGACCTGTAGATCTGGGTATAGTCCAGATGGTCCTGCAGGTTTGCACCGACCTCCGACCGATCGACCACGACCGGGATCCCATGGGCGCGCAGATGGTCGGCCGGACCGATGCCCGAGAGCATGAGCAGGTGCGGCGACTGCAGGGCCCCGGCAGAGATCAATACCTCGCGCGCGGCACCAACGACGATCTCCGTGCGGCCTTTGCGATAGGCGACACCCACAGCCCTGCCGCGTTCGACGATGATCCGGCTCGCCTGGGCACCACTGATGACCTTCAGGTTCGGGCGATCAAGGTGGTCATGCAGATAGGCGGCGGCAGACGAGCAGCGTTCACCCTTTTTCGGGCCTCGCCAGAATTGCGTCGCCTGATAGAGGCCGAGCCCCTCCTGCTGCGGACCGTTGAAATCCTCGTTCGGTCGAAAGCCGCACTGTTCTCCGGCCTTGATGAAGGCCTGGTTTATCGGACGGGCCCAATTGGCATCGCTGACCTGCAGGGGGCCGCCACGGCCATGCCAGGGGTCGGCGCCCCGGACATTGTCCTCGGCTTTCAGGAACCAGGGCAGGACATCGGCAAAGGACCAGCCTTTTGCGCCAAGTGCGGCCCATTCGTCGTAGTCACTGCGATGTCCACGGGTGTAGAGCATGGCATTGATCAGGCTTGAGCCACCCAGCCCGCGTCCGCGCGGCTGATAGCCAATCCGATTGTTCAGCGCCTTCTGCGGCGTGGTTGAAAAGGCCCAATTGCCGCCCTTCACATATCCGGGCACGATCGCGGCCGCACCGGACGGTACCCGCATCAGCAGATTGCGACCAAGGCCGCCTGCTTCCAGCAGGCAGACGCGGATATCAGCATCCTCGCTCAGCCGTGCAGCCAGAACAGCTCCGGCAGAACCGCCGCCGACGATGACATAGTCAAACATGAAAGCCACCTCCTCCCAGAGGGCAAGGCGGCCTTGCTTCGGTCGCCCGCATGGAAGACTCCCTTCTTCCATTTACGTAAACGTAGCTTCATGTGACGCGGGTCACAAGTGCGACCCTATAGGGAATTTGATGGTATTTAGATCGCCGGATCGGGGCGCGCTCACTCGCCAATGGCGACAGCGCTGGACGCATGACGAACAGCGCCAGCGCGGCGGCGGTTTTCTCCGCCTCTTGTCGCTCACGTTACCGCAGTGCGATGTAGCGGTCCGAACGGTGATTGACAGTGAGGAAGAGGTTCAGGACGACAGCACCCAGTACCGAATAGGCAACCACCATGGGGCTGACGACGGCAAAGGCTGTCGCCATGACGCAGAGGTCGAAGGCGAGCTGGACAAGGCCGGCGCGGATGCCGAAACGGTCCTGGATATAGACGGCGAGGATGCCGAGGCCGCCAAGGCTGGCGCGGTGGCGATAGAGCGCCAGAAGGCCGAAGCCGAGGAGAAGGCCACCGAGGACTGCCGCCCAAATCGGGGCGATGCTCTCGATCACCAGGAAGCGGCTTTCGATTTCGACGAGGAACGATGTCAGGCCGACGGCGAGGAAGGTCTTGATGGTGAAATCGACGCCGACGCGGCGCAGCGACAGGATGTAGAAAGGCAGGTTGAGGACGAAGAACAGCAGGCCGAAGCTCATGCCGGTCCAGTAATGCAGGACGAAGGCAAGGCCGGCCATGCCGCCGGTGAGCAGCCCGACCTTGGCGAGAAGATAGAGACCCAGCGCCGCGATCATGCTGCCGGCGATCAGGCCCTGCAGATCTTCGGCCACGGTGTGACGCGTCGGATTGGAATTCCAGATACCCAGCATGCTCGTGATCTGCGCCATCAACCATCTCCGCGAAAAGGGGCCTCCCAAGCGCCAAGATGACCTGAGAAACGCCTGTTCACAAGGGTGATGGGTCAGGAATGCTGACCTATTGAGAAGATCGCAAGAAAACGGTCGTTCAGGGCTTGTTCATCGCAAGAAACAGAATGCCGAAGACCGGTTTTCCGCCATCCATGCGAATGGTGGCGTGCTCGCGTTTGACGACGTCGAAGCCGTTTTGCGAGAGACGCTGGCGCACATGGGCTTCGGAATGGGCATAACGCATCGACGGCTGAAGCGCGAAGCCCTCGTCCATGGCCGCGTCTTCGACGGAAAAGGCAAACAGCGCACCGGGTTGCGACAGGTTTGCGGCCAGTGAAAAAGCATTGGCGAGATCGCCGAGATACATCAGCACATCGGCCGCCGAGACCAGATCGGCACGGTGGCTGGCCAATCCGCCGGCGAGGAGGCCGGAGGCTTCCGGGTCGAGAGAAAGATCGGCGCGTGCCAGCAGGTCGTAGAGGTTCTTCTCTTCTGCCCGAGCCAGCATGTTGGCGGACAGGTCGAAGCCTTCGAGACGGGTCGCATGCTGGCGGATCTCGGCGCCGAAGAGGCCCGTGCCGCAGCCGAGATCGATGGCGCAGACGAAGGGCTCGGCTCGTGGACTGGAGGCGACCAGCGCCGCGAGCTTGCCCGGGACAGAATAATCCAGCCGCTCGACCAGGGCCGTGTCGAAGCGATCGGCATAATCGTCGAACAGAGCCTCGACATAACGGCTGGGCGGCGTGTCGGGCATTTTTTCCGCACCGAGCAAAGCGAGCTTCAACTGCGCGCCGAAAATATCCTCGGGATCAAGCGACAGAACCGAGCGCAAGGCAGCGATCGCCTTGTCCGGCTGGCCGGATTTTTCGGCATAATCGGCAAGGCGCACCAGTCCGGCCGGCCAGACAGGCGCCAATTCCAGCGCCTGCTCCATCAATTCGACGGCCGCCGCAGGATCGCCACTTTCTGCCAGCATGCGGGCATAGTCGGCGCGACGGTCGGCAATCACGTCGCCGGAGGAAAACTGGGTCGGATGCATGGCTGTCCCTCAAGGCCTTTCAGGATGAGGAAGGCGCGCGGTCTTGACCGACGGCCGGAAAAAACTCAAGTGCTAAATGGAAAGCGAAGCAGGTCTTCGCCTCAAGGCATGCTTGCGAGGGCCGGTGGGTCCTCCCATATCAGAGCAAACAGGAGCGCCCTATGTCGGATAGCGTCAACAGATTTCTCGGCGATACGCCAAGCCGCACGATCGTCAAGCTGATCGTGGTGTCGCTGATCGTCGGCTTCGTCATGGCCGTGTTCGGGCTCGATCCGCTCGACCTGATCCAGGGCGTGAAATATTTCATCCTCGACCTCTGGCATACCGGCTTTGCCGCCCTTGGCCGGGTGGGCGACTATCTTCTGATCGGCGCGACCATCGTCATTCCGGTGTTCATCATTCTGCGCCTGTTTGCCTCGCGGAAGTGACATGAACGAGCGGACCCTGCATCTGCCGCGCCGTCGGCTTCTCCTCTTGGCCGGTGGCGGCCTGGCGCTTTCGATCGCCGGCTGCCGTACCACCGACGTGCTGACACCGGGCGACGCCCAGGCGCGGGCCGAGACCGAGGGGGCGCTGGAACTGGTCAACGACCTGCGTGGCGCAAAAGGGCTTTCGCCGCTGGTGCGGGCCAAGGAGGCGGAAGTGGCGGCCATCGGCCAGGCCAAGCGCATGGCGCGCGCCGGCAAGATGACCCATCTGATCGGCTTCAACGACAGCTTCCTGGAGCGGATGAAGGGCAGCAATGTGCCGCTCCCGGCTGCGGAAAACATCGCGACGGGCCAGGATACGGTCGGGCGCGCGGTGCAGGCCTGGATCGATTCGAAGAAACACCTGGAAAACATGCTCGGATCCTATCGTGGGCTGGGCGTGGCGGTTGCCTTCGATGCCTCTTCCGCAAACCGGCCGTATTGGGCCATGGTGCTGTCGGCCTGAGCGATTCCCGCCTTGCCACCAGAGGGCTTCGGGGGATGGACCAGGGCATGGATCGAGATCGGGTCGCAGAACCCTTGCGCATCATAGAAGTCACACATCGCTCCGTGCTGGCGATTGCCGTGCCGATGACGCTGGGCTTCCTGACCACGCCGCTTCTCGGCCTGACCGACACCGCCGTGATCGGCCGCACCGGAACGGCAGCAAGCCTTGCCGGCCTTGCCATTGCCGCCGCCCTTTTCGATCTGCTGTTTGCCAGTCTCAATTTTCTGCGCACCTCGACCACGGCGCTCGTCGCACAGGCAGAGGGCCGCCGTGACGACGCCGAGGTGTTTGCCGTCTTCTGGCGATCGATGGCGCTGTCGGTCGGTTTCGGGCTGCTCGTCCTGGCACTGTCGCCGCTGATTGCGGCCGGCGGACTGGCGCTGATGGGAGCCGAGGGCGAGGTGGCGCTGGCAGCCTCCACCTATATCGCCATTCGCATTCTGGCCGGACCGCTGACACTGTCGAATTTCACCCTGCTCGGGTTCGTGCTGGGGCGCGGCATGGGCTCGGTGGGACTGGCGCTGCAGATCCTGCTGAACGGTGTCAACATCGTCATGTCGATCATGCTCGGCATCACATTCGGATGGGGCATTGCCGGCGTTGCCTGGGGCACGGTAATCGGCGAGGCGGTGGCCGCTGTCGCGGGTCTCTGTTTCGTCTTCTGGTGTTATCGCGGCGCAGCCATGCCCCGGCTGGCGATGCTGACCGACAGGGCCAGGCTTTCCCATCTCTTCCAGCTGAACCGCGACATCCTGATCCGGACCTTTTCGCTGATCACCGCCTTTACCGTGATGACCCGGGTCGGCGTGAGTTTCGGGCCGGTAACGCTGGCGGCAAACGCCGTGCTGATGAATTTCTTCATGATCGCCAGCTTCTATCTCGACGGCATTGCGACGGCAGCCGAGCAGATCACCGGCCAGACGGTCGGCGCCCGATCTCGCGCGGGCTTCGAAAAGGCAGTCAAGCTGACCGGGATCTGGTCGCTGGGGTTGGCGCTTGCCAGCCTCGCCTTCTTCCTGATCTTCGGTGAAGCGATCATCGGCTTCATCACCACGGCAGAAGACGTGCGAGCCATGGCTTCGACCTACCTGCCCTACGCCGCGCTGACGGCGCTGACCGGGGCGCTCGCCTTCCAGATGGACGGCGTCTTCATCGGCGCGACACGGTCGAGCGAGATGCGCAACATGATGATCGTCGCGCTCGCAGGCTATCTGCTGACGGTGGCGACCCTCGTGCCGTTGGCCGGCAATCACGGGCTCTGGGTCGCGCTCAACGTGTTTCTGGCGCTGCGTGGCCTGTTGCTGCTGTCACGGCTGAAGATGAAGATCGATCAGACCTTTGCCGAGAGCCAGTAATCGAGGCGGCTGTCGCGCAGCTCGCGGATATTGCCAACCTCTTCGCGATCGATGAGGCTCGACAAACCACGGACGATCCTGGCCGGCAGGCCGGGGCCTTCATAGACCATGCAGGAATAGAGCTGAACGAGATCGGCACCGGCGCGGATCTTTTCCAGCGCGGTTTCGGCTGACGACACACCGCCAACGCCGATGATTGCCAGATCGCGGCCGACACGCTTGCGCATGCGGGCAAGCACGGCGGTGGACTTGTCGAACAGCGGCTTGCCGGACAGGCCGCCCGCTTCCTTGGCGACGACCGGATCGGAGAGGCCATCGCGCGACAGTGTGGTGTTGGAGACGATCAGGCCGTCGAGATCATGGGCAAGCGCCACTTCGGCGATGTCATCCATGCCTTCCTCGGTCAGATCGGGGGCGATCTTGAGGAAAACCGGAATGCGGCGGCCGGCGCGCAGCGCCTCTTCCTGACGCGCGGCGAGCACGGCCGACAACAGGGCGGCCAGGCTTTCACGCGCCTGCAGGTCGCGCAGGCCCGGCGTGTTGGGCGAGGAAATGTTGGCGGTGAAATAGCTGGCGACAGGATAGAAGCGGCGGATGCCGGCGACATAGTCGGCAATGCGGTCCTCGGCATCCTTGTTGGCGCCGATGTTGACGCCGACAAGGCCGGATTTGCCGGAGCAGGCAGACAGGCGCGCATAGGCGGCATCGTGGCCTTCATTGTTGAAGCCGAGGCGGTTGATCACTGCCATGTCGTCCACCAGCCGGAAGATGCGTGGCTTGGGATTGCCCGCCTGCGGCTTCGGGGTCAGGGTGCCGATCTCGGCGAAACCGAAGCCGAGTGACAATAGCGCATCCGGGACTTCGGCATTCTTGTCGTAGCCGGCGGCCATGCCGAGCGGATTGGCGAAGGCAAGGCCGGCGACCGTCTGGGCGAGGCGCGGATCGGGGCTGATGCGGCAGGACGGAAGCAGGCCGGATTTCAGCGCGGCGATCGACATGCCATGGGCGGTCTCGGCATCAAAAAGGAAGAGGCCGCGGCGGGCGAGAGAGGCGAAATCGAGCATCACTGGGTATCCTTGGAAGAGGCGTTCTTGAAGGCGTCGGGAAAAAGATGGGCACCGTCCGGCCCAAGCGGCAGCGGCTTTTCCCAGGCGACAGCATCGAACGGCAAAGCGGCGTAAAGATGGGGAAAGAGGGCTCCGGCACGCGACGGTTCCCATTTCAGGGCGTCTCCCAGCGCTGCCGTTTCGACGGCGACCAGCAAAAGGCCGGACTGGCCGGCGAAATGGAGCCTTGCTGTCTCGACCGCCTGGGCGGCAGTGGAGAAATGGATATAGCCATCGGTGAGATCGATTGCCGCTCCCCTGAACTGGCCGTCGGGACGCGCCGCCTGCCATAATTCCTGCGGGACGATCTTGTATATGATCTGGTCCATGGTCGCTCCTGGAAGGGTCGGTTGGAAAAGGGTCGGTTGGGGGATGCTTCGGTATTCCCGTGCGATCTTTGCCAGCGGTTTGCCGCAAAGCGGCGCCATTGTCCACGCCTGCGGCCGATTGAACGACAAGAGGAGAACGAAGACATGGGCAAGACAGTTTTCAAGGGCATGGTTGCAGCAATGCTGGCTCTCTCTAGCCTGCCGGCCCATGCCCAGGATACGGGCGAGGATACGGGTGTTGCACGCTACAGCCTGGAAAAATCCGAAACCGGCTTTGTCCGCCTGGATCGGCAGACCGGCACGGTGACGCTGTGCAAGGAGGTCGATGGCAGCCTGACCTGCCGCATGGCGGCGGATGAACGGGCGGCCTATGACGAGGATCTGGCGCGGCTGGAAAAACGCGTCGACCTGCTGGAAAAACAGCTGGCGTCCGGCACTGCGGCAGCTGCCAAGGGCGAATTGCCAAGCGATGCCGAGATCGACCGCTCGATCGGGATCATGGAGCGCTTCATGCGGGCCTTCTTCGCACTGGTGCAGGAGTTCAGGCAGGAAGAAGAGCAGACACCGCCGAGCAAGACCTGAGGCGAGCAAGACCTGAGGCGAGCCGCGCCATGGCGCCGAGGCCCTGTCGATTTGCATTGGCGATTGGCATTGGCGAGCAGCCTTGTCTATTGGCATTGTCTAGCGGCGCAGCAAGCGCTAAAAGAAGACAGGCGCATTGCGCGATAGCTGACACAGCTCTTGGGAGGGGGCTTTGACATGGCTGCATCCACTTTCATCATCGCTGACGACCATCCATTGTTTCGCGGCGCACTGCGTCAGGCCGTGACCGGAATCGACGGCAGCCAGACGATCATCGAGGCCGGCGATTTCGAAGCCGCCCGGGCTGCGGCGACAGCCAATCCGGACGCCGACCTGATGCTGCTGGATCTGGCCATGCCGGGCGTCAGCGGCTTTTCCGGCCTGATGGCGATGCGCGCCGAATTCGCCAGCCTGCCCCTGGTGATCGTCTCGGCCAGCGACGACCCGGTCACCGTGCGACGGGCACTGGAACTGGGCGCCTCCGGCTTCATTTCCAAATCCTCCGGCATCGACGATATCCGCGCGGCGATCCAGTGTGTGCTGGAAGGCGATATCTGGACGCCGAAGAGCTATCAGGGCGGACAGGAGACCGATCCGGATGTGGCCGATCTGATCAGCCGGCTGAGGACGCTGACGCCGCAGCAGAGCCGGGTGCTCGGCATGCTTGGCGAAGGGCTGCTGAACAAACAGATCGCCTATGAACTCGGCGTATCGGAAGCAACGATCAAGGCGCATGTCTCGGCGATCCTGCTGAAGCTCAAGGTCGACAGCCGCACCCAGGCGGTCATCCAGCTCGGCAAGATCAACATGGCGATGGTCGCCTGACCGGCGCGATTTGATCCAAGGATTTTATTCCTTTTTGCTTTACTAAGATGGGGTCCTGATTTATTGTTCCAGCCGAATTGGCCGGGGGCAGAATGCGTGCTGCCTTGCCGGCCCTGGAGCAGGCACGATCATGCTTTCGCACGACAGCATATGGGCCGCGATTGACCGTCTCGCCGAGCGGCATTCGCTGACGCCTTCAGGGCTTGCACGCAGGGCGGGCCTCGACCCGACGTCGTTCAACAAATCGAAACGTGTGGCCTCCGACGGCCGGATGCGCTGGCCATCGACGGAATCGATTTCCAAGGTGCTGGATGCGACCGGCGCAAGCCTCGACCAGTTCATGAGTTACGTGTCACCGGAGACTGGCCGCAATTCCATTCCGAACGGCCTGTTTCCTCCACAGGCGAGCTCCATTCCGCTGCTCGGCATGGCACAGGCGGGTGCCGGCGGCTTTTTCGACGATGGCGGTTTTCCGGCAGGCCAGGGCTGGGATCTGGTGGAGTTCCCCTCCCCACCCGGTCGCGGCGCCGGTGTCTATGCGCTCGAGGTGCAGGGCGACAGCATGAAACCGCTCTACCGCGACGGTGATATCCTGATCGTCGAACCGGGCGCGCAGGTGCGCCGCGGCGACCGCGTGGTGGTCAAGACCCGCGAGGGCGAGGTCATGGCCAAGATCATGGCCCGGCAAAGCGCCAAAACCATCGACTTGCAATCCCTGAACCCGGAGCATCCGCCACGCAGCCTCGACATGAACGATGTCGAATGGGTCGCGCGGATCATCTGGGCCAGCCAGTAGGAAAACGCACCTATGCGTCGAAACGCAATGACCTTCGCCGTCGGCCTGGCCGGACTGCTGATATGGGGATTCCTGGTTGCCTCTGCCGGCCAGACGCTGCGTGATGAACCGGTCGACTATGACGTCGAAGACATGGATGTGCCGGATCCTTCGGAACTGGGCCTGCCCGAGGTCGAGACAATCGTCGAACCGCAGGTCGAGAGCCGTACCGTCAGGCCGATCGCACCGGAGGTCTTTGCCTCGCCGGCTATTGCCAATGCCGAAAACCTCGAACGTATCGCGCCCCGAGAGCCGCTCGGCGAAAAACGCGTTCCGGCCAGGCCGCAAGTGGTGCTGCTGCCACGGCCGGTATCGCTGCAGGCGGGCATCGTTGCCTTCGGCGACGATCAGCGCGTTCGGCTGGCCGATCTTGAGGCAACGGCGCTTGAGCGTACATGTTCGGCAGCGGCGGACGGGGAATGGCCATGCGGCATGGTGGCGCGCACCCAACAGCGGCAATTGCTGCGCAACCGGTCGCTGGCCTGCGAAACAAGCGACGAACACTGGGTGGGCGAAATCGTGACGCGCTGCTGGGTCGGCACGATGGATGTCTCGACCTGGCTTGCCAGGCATGGCTGGGCGGAGGCGCGCGCAGGCTCGGGGCTTGCCGGGCTCACCGAACAGGCGCGCGCCGACGGCATAGGATTGTTTGGCAGTTCGGTCAGATAAAAAACAAGCCGGCCGCGGATCCGCAAGCACGGCGGCGGTCTCAGGCGCAATCGTCTACGTCGCCTTGAAAGCGGCCACCACAGTCCCCATTCTTGGCGAAATCAATCAGGATCCTGACTTCATGCAAAACCACGTCACTTCCGAAGAAGCGCTCATCTTTGTCATGGTGATGGCTTCAGCCGTCGACAACGCCATGGCGGAAAAGGAGCTGCGCCGGATCGGCCAGTTGATCGACATTCTTCCGGTCTTCGCCGCGTTCGACAAGGATCGACTGATCGAGGTTTCGCAGCGTTGCGCCGAGATCCTGAATGGGGCCGAAGGGCTGGATATCGCGCTCGAGATCATTCGCGACGCCTTGCCGGAGCGGCTGTACGAGACGGCCTATGCGCTCGCCGTGGAGATCGCTGCCGTGGATCTTGCGATCCGGACGGAAGAAATACGGCTGCTCGAACTGCTGCGCAGCCGCCTCAAGCTCGACAAGCTGGTATGCGCGTCACTGGAGCGCAGCGCGGCGGTGCGGTATCGCGCCATCTGACGACAGTCGGCTGATTTCAGCGGCCCGATTTCGCCCGAGATCAATACAGGCCCGAGGGGAAATAGCGCAGATAGATTTCCTCCAGCCGGCCATTGCGCGACAGGGCTGCCAGGGCGCTGTCGAGCGCGGTTGCCAGCGTGCCGCCCTGTGGGCCAAGCATGATGGTCATGCCCTCACCGAGAAACTTCTCCGAGAGATAGGGTCCGTCAAACAGCCTGCAGCAATTGGCGGCAGCCGGGCTTTGCGTCCAGAAGGATAGCTGAAGGGCATCGGCGAAGGCGGCATCGATCTTGCGATCCTTGAGCGCCGCAAGCAGCGTCTCGCGGGTTTCGAAGGTCACGGGCTTGATGTCGGGAAAGAACGCTTTCAGCATCATCTCATGCGCCGTTCCGGCGATCACGCCCACCGGACGATCGAACAGGGCCGCGGCATCGCCTCCCGGCAACTGCGTCTCGCGATGCCGAATGAAGCGAGCCGGCAGAAGCATGTAGGGCCGGCTGAAGACGAAGCGCTGGCGCAACGCGGCGGTGACCGCAACGCCGGCCAGAACCGCATCCCCCTGCCCCGCCTCAAGCGCATCCTGCAACTGTGCGTAGGGAAGCGCCTGGATCTGGCATTTCGCCTCCATGCCGAGTTCGGCGCACAGGGCCCGGGCAAGATCGATATGGAAACCGGCAAGACGGCCGGTCTGGTCGGTGAAATTGAAAGGCGGAAAATCCGTGGTGGTGAGGAAACGCAGGCGCAGGATCTCGCTGACGTCCGGCCGCGCCAGCCGTTCGCGAGCATCGAAAAGCACAGGCAGATCGCCCGCCGCATCGATTTGAGCTTGTCCGGCGAGCCCCTGTGCCTGGGCGGGTGCTGCCAGCAAGACGAACACCAGCAGGGAAAATCGACAGAGCCGGGAACACAACCCGTATAAATCTAGGGATGTAACTTCTGCGCGTATCCGTATCATCACATACCGGGGTCATTGGGGACGTCATCTGGGGTCGGTGACGTGTATCAGGTTCATGTGGACGAGGGAATATGGGTTTGCGCGGCTTGCCGCGCACCGATTGCCAGACACGGTCCATTCAGAGCGAGGCGCAGTCAGCGCGGCGCGGGCGAAGCGTTATGCAGCGCTTCGGCATGAAGCGCTTCTGCTGAAGACACTCGGCATCTCCAAGCCGCTGATTGCCCGAATGGCGCAGCGCGCTGCCATGGTCGACACCACGATCGAGGCGGAACTGCTCGCCTCCGGCGCAGTGGACGAAGAAGCCTATTACGGCGGTCTGGCCCGCATGGCCGGACTGGCCTTTCTGCCAGACCTCCCGGCGGAGCGGATCTCCGACTGCACCGCACTGGACAGCCAATTGAAGGAGCCGACCATCGTGCGGCTGCATTCCAATGCCCGACCGCCGGTGATCGCGATCGCGCCGAAGATCACGCATATCGAAGGCCTGGCGGCACGGGTCCGGCGCAGCGCCGAGGCCGGCGAGGCGCTGGTGATCACAACGCCATCGGCCATTCGCCGGGCCGTGTGGAAGGCGGGTGAAGAGCGACGCGGTCGGGTGGCGGTCCAGCAGCTGTTCCAGAACACGCAGCCCCTGTCGGCCCGCACCGTTGTGACCGGCGACCAGGGCTTTTCAGCCGGCCTGGTCATCGGCTGGCTGCTGATGCTGCTGTTTTTAGTGCCGCAATTCATGCTGACCACCCTACATGTGATCCTGTCCTCCTTTCATTTTGGAGCGCTGATCCTGCGGTTCGCCGTGCTGCTGCACAGCAGCCGACGCAAGACTGACGACCACATGCTGCTCGAAAGCGCCGACACGGCATTGCCAATCTATACGGTGATGGTGGCGATCTATCGCGAGGCAGCGGTGGTGCCGCAATTGATCCGGGCGCTGGAGGACATCGACTGGCCGCGAAGTCGGCTCGATATCAAGCTTGTCTGCGAGGCGGATGACCGCGAAACGCTCGACGCGATCGCCATGGCGCAACCGGCGCCGCATATCGAGGTTGTGGAAGTGCCCGCTATGCAGCCGCGCACCAAGCCCAAGGCACTGACCTATGCGCTGGCCGGGGCGCGGGGCGAATTCGTCACGATCTACGATGCCGAGGACCGGCCGCATCCGCAGCAGTTGCGGGAAGCCTATCACCGTTTCCGCCTGAGCTCGGGCAAGCTTGCCTGTCTGCAATCACCGCTGGTGATCGCCAACGGGGCTGACAGCTGGCTGAGCGCGATCTTCGCGCTGGAGTATGCAGCCCTGTTTCGCCGCCTGCTGCCGGCACTCGGCTTCTACCGCATGCCGCTGCCGCTCGGCGGCACGTCGAACCATTTCCGCACGGCAGTGCTGACCGGCGCCGGTGGTTGGGATCCGTTCAACGTCACCGAGGATGCCGATCTCGGCATGCGACTGAACAGGATGGGCTACGCGGTGTCCACCCTGACACTGCCGACACTGGAAGATGCGCCGACGCGGTTTCCCGTGTGGCTCGGACAAAGGACGCGCTGGTACAAAGGCTGGCTGCAAACCTGGCTGGTGCTGATGCGCAATCCGACCCGGACGATGCGCGAGATGCGGCCCCTGCCCTTTCTGGTCTTCCAGCTCTTGATCGGCGGCATGCTGATCTCGTCGCTCAGCCACCCGGCCCTGCTCAGCTTCATCGCGGTCTCGGCGCTGTCGATGCTGCAATCGCCGACACCCGACAGCTCGACCTTCACCGTGGTCATGCTGGTGATCGACATGCTCAACATATTCGGCAGCTACGCCGTGTTTTATGTCACCGGCTCGGTGCCGATGAGCCAGCGCGAGAAAAATAGCCTGGGACGCTGCTGGCTGTATATTCCCGTCTACTGGATGGCGATCTCGCTCGCGGCCTGGAAAGCGGTCATCGAACTCCGCCTGAAGCCGTTCTACTGGAGCAAGACGCCGCATCTGCCGTCACGGGTCGCTGTCGCGAGTGACCGGATCGGCGGACATGACGCGGTTTTGGCGACGTGATCACGCCGCTGCACAGACGCGTGGCGCCTGGAGCCCGTTGCGCCAAGATCTACGATCAGGCTTTGACGCTCAGGCCTGTGCATTTCCCGCAAGCCAGGCCCTGGTGACATCCATGTCGCCAGCGGCGATGGCGTGGCCCGCCGGCAGGATGCGATGCGTGACATCGGCGCCGACCGAACGCAATTGCTCGGCAAGAGCCAGCGCGTGGGCTGCATAGGGATCATGCTCGCCGGCGACGATCAGCACGCGACTGCCGGACAGGTCGACGTCCGGCGTTTGCTCCAGCACCCGCATGGGGCGCAGAAGGACGGCCGTGGCCGCGATGCCCGGGTGAAGCAGCATGGCGGCGGCCAGCATATTGGCGCCATTCGAATAACCGACAAAGGCGAGCTTCTGCGTGTCGAGACCATAGGCGGGCACCACGTCGTCAACAAAGGCGGACAAGGCTTCGGCTTCCGAGCGGATATCCTTCTGGTCGAAGGTAAGCTCGGAAAACCGTCGGAAGAAGCGGGCGACGCCTTCTTCGGTGGAGCGGCCGCGCAGACCGATCAGAAGCGCATCCGGGCCAAGCTTGCGGCCGAGGGGCAGCAGATCGGCTTCGCTGCCGCCCGTGCCATGCAAGAGGATCAACGTCGATCCGTCGGCCGCCTCCGGCTCATGGAGGCGATGAACAAAGGGGAGATCGCGATAGATGATGCGCGGCTCGCCGGGCAGGCCAAATTGCGGCAGCATCGGCGTGATGTCGTCAGCTGCCAGCTTGAAATGTTCCGGGATGAACAGCTGTTCGCCGAGACGGTCGATCGGTTCGTCGATGTCGAAACCGGGACCATCGCTGGCCAGTTCGATCAGGCTGCCAGCGGGTTCGCGCACATAGAGTGAATAGAAGTATTTGCGGTCGTGCACATTGATGTCGCCATGGCCTTCGGCGACCAGCCTGCCAGCCTGCCGATCGACATCGGCCTGATCGGGCAAACGCAGCGCAATGTGATCGATCATGCCGGTACCGGGAATGGCTGGCCAGAAGCCCGTGGCATCGCGGATATCGATGATCTGGCCTGAGCCGGAGATCAATCGTGTAACGGCGCCCTCACTGCCGCTTTCGGCGAAATCGCCGTGGTGGATCAGAAAACCTGAGGTTTGCGCCGGATGCTCCGACAACAGCGTGGCGCCGCGCAGGCCGACAATGGCTTCATCCGCAGAAATAGCGGGGGCAAGCCAGGGTTTGCCGAGGATCAGGCCGCCGACACCGACCAGCTTGACGATGATGCCGTCGGGATCGGTCAGGCGCAGCACCGGCTCGCCGAATTCGAGCGACGGGCCCGTCGCCTTGATGCCGAACTGCAGCGCCCGTGTCAGCCAGAAGCCGATGGCCGATGGTTCGATGGCAAAGGAGATTTCGCTGGGCGCGCCATGGCCGACTCGTCCGGGCGCTCCGTCCTCCCAGGCAAGGAACGAGACCAGCGAGCCGGCACTGGCCGTCGCATCGCCGTAGAACAGATGAAGCTGGGCCGCATCCTCGAAACCGCCGGTGCGCTTGACCAGCCGAAGCCCAAGAAAGCCGAGATAAAAATCGACATTCGCCTGGATCTTGCGGGTGATGGCGGTGATGTGGTGCAGGCCGCTGGTCATGGTTTCTCTCTTCGTGTCTCCAGGACGTTGCATACAGCAAAATGCAGACAGTGGAACGCCTGATGCCATGGGCAAAGGGTGACACAGTGTCGAGCAGAAATATGAGGGAGAGAAACTGGAGCGGGTGAAGGGAATCGAACCCTCGTATTCAGCTTGGGAAGCTGCTGCTCTACCATTGAGCTACACCCGCGACAGGGGAGGAATCCAACAGATCGCCGGCGCTGTCAAGCGCCGGTCTCTGGGAAACGGTGCGGCCTTACGGCAGTCGGAAGTGTTTCGAGAGCTTGAGCCCTTGCGCCTGGTAGTTGGAACCGAGGCCCGTGCCGTAGAGGCCTTCGGGGCGTTCCTGCATGTGTTCATAGACCAGGCGGCCGATGACCTGGCCGTGTTCGAGGATGAACGGGACCTCGTGGCTGCGCACTTCGAGAACCGCGCGGCTGCCGGAGCCGCCGGCGGGGGCGTGGCCAAAGCCAGGATCGAAGAAGCCGGCGTAGTGGACGCGGAACTCGCCGACCAGCGGATCGTAGGGCGTCATTTCGGCGGCGTAGAGCGGCGGCACATGGACCGCTTCGTTGGAGACGAGAATGTAGAACTCGTCCGGATCGAGGATCAGTTCGTCGGCGCCACGGCTGTAGAGCGGTTCCCAGAAATCGAGGACTTCATGGGCGCCCTTCAGATCGACATCGATGACCGAGGTATGGTGCTTGCCGCGATAACCGATCAGGCCTTGTGGACCGGAACCCTTGAGGTCGATCGACAGGGCAATGCCGCCGCCCGAGACATTCGGCATGTCGCTGGCGACCAGCGTGTCGGCTTTGTGCAGGTCGAGCAATTCGCTTTCACCGAGCAGGGCATGGCCGACACGGAACCGGATCTGCGACAGGCGCGAACCGCGACGGACGATGATCGGGAAGGTGCGCGGCGAGATTTCGAGATAGAGCGGCCCCTTGTAGCCGGCCGGCACCTTGTCGAATTCCTGGGCATAATCGACCATGACGCGGGTGAAGATATCGAGGCGGCCGGTCGAGCTTTTCGGATTGGCGGAAGCGGAGATTTCGGCCGGCAGGTCGAGGCTTTCCATCAGCGGCACGATATAGACGCAGCCGGTCTCCAGCACGGCACCGTTTTCGAGATCGATTTCGTGCAGGGTCAGGCGTTCGAGCTTGTCGGCCACGGTATGGCCACGGCCCGGCATGAAGCTGGCGCGCACGCGGATCGCCTTGCCGCCGAGGCGCAGGTCCAGACTTGCCGGCTGGATCTGATCGTGATCCAGCATGACCTCGCTTTTCAGCCGCTCGGTGCCAAACAGCGTGCCGATGGCGCGATCCGACAATATCCCGGGTTTACTGCTCATTTTCTCTATCCTGTTTGGGGCCGACAAAACCAAACCCCGGGAATTGACGCAAGTCCAGCTTCGGCGTATGGCAAGCTTATCCCGTGGTGATTTGGCCGGTCGGCTTGCAGCCACGTTAAACAAATGGCTAAATAGACCGGGTTACTTGTAAACCGGTCCGTCTTCGCGACCGGTTTTTTTGTGTTTGAAAAGGCACTGACATGAGCAAGAACTGGCGCCCGGCAACCCAACTCGTCCATGGTGGCACACTGCGCTCGCAGTTTGGCGAAACCTCGGAAGCGATCTATCTGACCCAGGGCTTCGTCTACGACAGCTCGGAAGCGGCCGAAGCCCGCTTCAAGGGCGAGACCGACGGTTTCATCTATGCCCGCTACGGCAGCCCGACCAATGACATGTTCGAAAAGCGCATGTGCATGCTGGAAGCCGCCGAAGACGCGCGCGCCACGGCATCTGGCATGGCGGCGGTTTCCGCGGCCATTCTCTGCCAGGTCAAGGCCGGCGACCATATCGTTGCCGCGCGCGCCCTGTTCGGCTCCTGCCGCTACATCATCGAGACACTGGCGCCGCGCTACGGCGTCGAGTTCACGCTGGTCGATGGCCGCGATCTCGCCAATTGGGAAGCGGCGATCCGCCCCAATACCAAGGTGATGTTCCTCGAAAGCCCGACCAATCCGACGCTGGAAGTGGTCGACATTGCCGGCGTTGCCAAGCTGGCCAACCAGATCGGCGCCAAGCTGATCGTCGACAATGTGTTTGCCACGCCGCTGTTCCAGAAGCCGCTCGAACTCGGCGCGCATATCGTCGTCTATTCGGCGACCAAACATATCGACGGCCAGGGACGCTGCCTCGGTGGCGTGGTTCTGTCCGACAAGGAATGGATCACCGAGAACCTGCAGGACTATTTCCGCCATACCGGCCCGGCGATGTCGCCGTTCAATGCCTGGACGCTTCTGAAGGGCATCGAGACCCTGCCGCTGCGCGTTCGTCAGCAGACGGCCAATGCTGCAGCCATTGCCGATTTCCTCGCCGAACAGGGTTCTGTTGCCCAGGTGATCTATCCGGGTCGCGCTGACCATCCGCAGGCCGACCTCGTCGCCAAGCAGATGAGCGGCGGCTCGACGCTGGTGTGCTTCGAGATGAAGGGTGGCAAGGACGCGGCCTTCAAGCTGCAGAACGCCCTGGATATCGTCAAGATCTCCAACAATCTCGGCGACGCCAAGAGCCTGATCACCCATCCAGCAACGACGACGCACAAGAACCTGAGCGATGAGGCCCGTGCCGAACTCGGAATGTCAGGCGGCACCGTGCGTCTGTCCTGCGGCATCGAGGACACCACCGATCTGCTCGAGGATTTCGCTCAGGCCCTTAAGGGGATTTGAGGCCTGCCGCGATGGCCTCGCCCCCAAGCAGGTGGGGACGTCGAACCGAAACCAAAAAAAGTCCGGCCACGCGCGCGCGCGTGACCGGGCACTTGCCCTTGACGCGGTGATATAGGCTAATATGCAATCGGCTTATTAATTCGCTCCGGACAGCAGGACCTTGCGCTGCCTTCCACGAAGACTAGTTTAATGTTGGTAATGAAGCATTCAGAAGGTTCAGGCATGTATCGCGCTCTGACACGGGACATCGAAGTCAGCGTCGAGCCTTATTATCTGGAGGAGCAGTCCGATCCGGATGACAGCCGTTATGTTTGGGGCTACCGCATCGTCATTGCCAATCACTCCGGAAAGTCCGTGCGGCTGACCCATCGCTACTGGCATATCACCGACCAGAATGGCCAGGTGGATGAAGTCAGCGGCCCCGGAGTCGTGGGCGAACAACCCCGCCTCAGCCCGGGCGATACCTATGAATATTCCTCCGGCTGTCCGCTCGACACACCGTCGGGCATGATGCATGGCACCTACCGGATGGAAACCGACGACGGGGAAGCCTTTGACGTGGACATCCCTGCCTTTTCGCTCGACAGTCCCGGCATGAGCCGTACGCTCAACTGAGCGCTCGACCGCCGCGCCATGTTTGGCAACGACGGCCGCCGATTGCCTACACTTCCTTCAGACGTTCGCCGCCGTCGAGGCTGCCGATCAGGGTCGCGCTGGCCTGATTGAGGCCGACAACGTCGACGGATATGTCATGCGCCCGGAAGCGCTGGACGACACGATCGAGAGCGGCCACTGCGGTGATGTCCCAGAAATGCGCGTCCGACACGTCGATCACCGCCGTCATGCCGGTGGCGTCCTCGATGTCGAAGGCGTCGATGAAGACATCGGCGGAGGCGAAGAAAATCTGACCAGAGACGCGGTAGGTCAGGCGATTGGCCGCGGTATCAGCCTGCTCTTCGACCTTCAGCAGGCGCGCGACCTTGAAGGTGAAGAAGACGCCGCTCAACAGCACGCCGACGAAGACACCAAGCGCCAGGTTCGCGGTGAACACCGTGACGACGACGGTCGCGACCATGACGGTGCTCGACATCTTCGGATGGATGACGACGGCGCGCAGCGACGACCAGTCGAAGGTGTCGATCGAAACCATGACCATGATGGCAACCAATGCCGCGACCGGCACTTGCGACACCCACGGCTTCAGCAGCACCATCAGCACCAACAGGAAAGCGCCGGCGAACAGCGTCGACAGGCGGCCACGGCCGCCGTATTTCACATTGCTGACCGTCTGGCCGATCATGCCGCAACCGGCGATACCACCAAACAGGCTGGCTGCCGTGTTGGCAATACCGAGGCCGGTGCATTCGCGGTTCTTTGAACTCGGCGTGTCGGTGAGGTCGTCGACGACACTCGCCGTCATCATCGATTCCAGCAGGCCGACCATGGCGATGGCGAGCGCCGGCCCGGCGATGATCGACAGTGTTTCCAGCGTTAAAGGCACCGAGGGCCAGCCAACGACCGGGAGCGAATCCGGCAGCTTGCCGAGATCGGCGATGGTCATCACCGGCAGATCAAAGGTCACGGCCGCTGCAGTCAGTACGAGAATGCAGATCAGTGGCGAGGGAATGGCCGTCGTGAAACGTGGTACGAGATAGATGATGGCAAGGCCTGCCGCCAGCATCGCATAGGCTATCCAGTCGCCGTGGATGATATGCGGCAGTTGCGCCGCAAAGATCAGGATGGCGAGCGCATTGACGAAGCCGGTGCGCACCGATTTCGACACGAAACGCATCAATACACCGAGGCGCAGCAGGCCGAAAAGGATCTGGAAGAGGCCGGCCAGCAGTCCGGCGGCAAGCAGATAGTGCAGTCCATGCGCATGGACCAGCGGCGCAACGACAAGCGCAACGGAGCCGGCAGCGGCCGAAATCATCGCCGGGCGCCCGCCGGTAAAGGCAATGACGATGCCGATGACGAAGGAGGCAAACAGGCCGACTTGCGGATCGACGCCTGCGACAAAGGAAAAGGCGATGACCTCGGGAATGAGCGCGAAGGTGGCGACGGCGCCGGCGAGCATTTCGCGCATGGGATTGGCGGACCACTCGCGGCGGTAGGAAGACAGATTTGACATGGGATTCCACAGGTAAAGGCAACTGGCCGAGAGATATCGGGCCAAGGGGAAGGGTTGCGTTGCTGTGTTGTCTGGCGGATCGGCGGCCAGAAGAGCCACCCGGAGTTTCACCGGGTCCTTGTGAATGCAAGGCTTGTAGCGCGGGAATGGCGGGATGACAAGATTGGCCGTAACTGACCCTGCGCCGGCTCATTCGGGCTCAGCCATAGTTTCCTATGATGACAGACAAGCGGGCACAGGCGTCACCGCCGCAAGCCTCAATCAACTTCCCAGTAAGGCGGACTGCCGAAGGCCTGCCTGAGATGGCTGACGATCGCGGTGACCTTGGCGGAAGGCTTCTTGCCCTGCGGATAGGCGAGATAGATGAATTCCGGCTCCGGCGTATGGTCGATCCTGATCTCCTGCAGCAGGCCATCCCGGATCGCCGGACTGGCTATGAAGGGTGGAAGCATGGCTATGCCGAGGCCGGCGATGGCGGCGTCGCGCAGCATGTCACCATTGTTCATGCCCAGCGCCAGCGTGGCGCGCACGATCTCGACGCCGGCCTCTGTCTGGAAGCGCCAGTCTGCGATGCCGCGATTGGTGTAGAAAAGCCCCCTGTGGCTTTCCAGGTCGCGCAGGGTTTTCGGCGTGCCGTGGCTTTCCAGATAGGCCGAGGCTGCACACAGCATGCGCCGGCTGGGCGCGAGCTTCCAGGCGACGAGGCGTGAATCCATGATGGGGCCATGGCGGATGATCGCATCATAGCCGGCGGAGAAGGCATCGACGCGGCGATCGTCGATATCCAGCGTCAATTCGAGTTCCGGATGCTGGGCGAGGAATGGATAGAGTGCAGGGCCCAGGTGCATGCGGCCGAAGGTGACGGGTGCTGCGATGCGCACCGGTCCGGCAAGCGTTCCCCGTCGCTCCGACATGTCGGCGGTCGCCTCTTCGATCTCGCGACTGATGCGACGGGCGCGCTCCAGAAACGACGTGCCGTCCTCGGTCAGGGAGAGCTTGCGCGTCGTGCGATGCAGAAGCACACCGCCCAAGGTCTTTTCCAATTCGGAAAGCCTGTCGCTGACCACCGATTTCGACAGGCGGAGCCGTCTTGCGGCTTCGCTGATCGACCCCTCCTCGACAATCGCGACAAAGGCCAGGATGCATTCCGTCTTGATCATTGTTCGGTATTTCCGGATTCCAGTTCCAACACCTGGAGACTAATCCGAACGATGCGGAAATGCCATCCTCTGGTCATCGAAACCGGCGGCAAAACGTCGCCGACATATCCAGGAGAATTGAGATGACACGCTTGAACAACAAAGTCGCAATCGTTACCGGCGCAAGCTCCGGCATTGGCCGCGCAACCGCCCGGCTTTTTGCCGCCGAGGGTGCAAAGGTCGTGGTCGGCGCACGCCGACAGGCCGAGCTTGACAGCCTTGTGGCCGAGATCGAGGCGCTCGGCGGAACGGCGGTCGCCATTGCCGGCGATGTGCGCTCGGAGGACTACCACAAGCATCTCGTTGCCACAGCCGTCGAACGCTTCGGCAAACTCGACATCGCCTTCAACAACGCCGGCACGCTGGGCGAAGCCGGACCGAGCACCGGTGTTTCGAAAGCCGGATTTACCGATACGCTGGCGATCAACCTCACGGCCTCTTTCCTGGCCGCCAAGCACCAGCTCGGCGCGATGGAAAACAACGGCGGCGGTTCGATCATCTTCACCTCGACCTTCGTTGGCTACAGCTTTGCCTTCCCCGGCGTTGCAGCCTATGCTGCCAGCAAATCGGGGCTGATCGGCCTGACCCAGGCGCTGGCCGCCGAATACGGCCCGAAGAATGTGCGGATCAATGCGATCCTGCCCGGTGCCGTCGATACGGACATGTATCGCGACATGAATAACACGGCTGAAAAGCAGGCCTTTATTACCGGATTGCATGCATTGAAGCGGGTGGCCACGCCCGAGGAACTGGCCCGCTCTGTTGTCTATCTCGCATCCGACGATTCCAGCTTTGTCACCGGCACGGCTTTGCTCGTCGATGGCGGGGCCTCGATCACACGCAGTTGAGCAGCATCAGGGGCGACGATCGAACCCGCCGCCCATTGCGCCTTCGATCATCCGGCTGGGCACGCGCCAAAGTCAGGCACGACAGCCTGCCGGGTGGACAATGACTGTTCGGTATTAACGGAATGCAGCTCCGCCTTCGGGCGGCTAATCCGAACGCCGAGCCAATGGTATATCAACATTGCCAAGGGAGAAGAAAGCGACGGCCAAACGACCGTCCTCCCAACAAACAGGAGAAGTGCCATGCTGAAATTGATTGCCGCTTTTGCAGCCATACTATCTGCGACGCCTTCTTTCGCCGAGATGCCGGACTTTCCAGCATCGTTCAAGACCCAGGACATTACAACGAATGGCGCCACGATCCACGTCCGCGTCGGCGGCAAGGGACCGGCCGCCGTGCTGCTGCACGGCTACGGTGAAACCGGCGACATGTGGGCTCCGATGGCCGCCGATCTTGCGCGCGACCATACGGTGATCGTACCGGATCTGCGCGGGCTCGGCCTCTCGTCGAAACCCGATGCCGGCTTCGACAAGGTGACCCAGGCCGAGGACGTCGCAGGCGTTCTGGATGCGCTCGATATCGACCGCGCCGGCCTGGTCACCCATGACATCGGCAACATGGTCGGATTTGCGTTTGCCGCCCGGCATCCGGACCGTGTGACACGTTTCGTCCTGATTGACGCTCCGGTCCCAGGGGTTGGCCCGTGGGAAGAGGTCCTGAAGAACCCGCTGCTGTGGCATTTCCGCTTCGGTGGTCCGGATATGGAAAGGCTCGTGGCCGGACGTGAGCGCATTTATCTCGACCGTTTCTGGAACGAGTTTTCGGCAACGCCGGATCGCTTTACCGAAGAATCCCGTGCACATTATGCGAAGCTCTATGCGTTGCCGGGCGCCATGCATTCCGGCTTCGCCCAGTTTGCCGCCTTCGACCAGGATGCAATCGACAACAAGGCTATTCTTGCCAAGAACGGCAAGCTTGCCATGCCGGTGCTGGCGATCGGTGGCGAAAAGTCATTCGGCCCGATGATGGCGACGGTGATGCGTGCCGCGGCAACCGATGTGACCGAGGGGGTGATACCGGATTCAGGCCACTGGATCATGGAGGAAAACCCCTCTGCCACGACCACCATGGTGCGCGCATTCCTGGAGGCCGGGCGCTGAACGCATACCGCACCGCCTCGGAGAAACATCAGGGCTCACGTTAGCCGTCCGTGACGTGCTTTACACACAGGCAGACCAGAGGCTGGGACATCCCCGGCCTCTCTTCCATTCGTCACCCATCCATCAAGCGGCAGCGACTTCCGCCGGTTCATAGTGATAGCTGCTGGAGCAGAACTCGCAGCTGACGGTGATCTTGCCGTCCTCGGTGCTGGCTTCGATCTCCTCGGCTGAGAAGCCTTGCAACACGCCCTTGATCTTGTCGCGCGAGCAGCTGCAGCGGTCGTAGACGGCGTGCGGGGCGTAGGCGCGAACGCCACGCTCGTGGAAGAGACGGAACAATAGGCGCTCGATGCCAACCTGCGGGTCGGTGAGTTCATCGGCATCGATCGTATCGACCAACATGCGGGCTTCTTCCCAGGCGTCGTCATGCGAAATCTCAAAATCGCGTTCGTCGCCATCGCCTCCGTGCAGATCCGGCATTCGCATACGTTCCGGCGCCTCGGGCAGGAACTGCGCGATCAGGCCGCCTGCCCGCCAGGTGCGGCGCGGCTTGCCGTTCTCGTCGCGGTCGAAGAGTTCGGCGGCGCCCAGGCGCACGCGCGTCGGGATCTGTTCCGACTGGCGGAAATAGACACCGGCGATATCCTCGAGCGACGAGCCGTCGAGCGGCACGATGCCCTGGTAAGGCTGCATGAAGGCGCCCTGATCAATGGTGAAGGCGAGCACACCATTGCCGAGCAGTTGTTCCGGCGAGGTCCGGCCGGCAGCCACCGCTTCAGCCAGCGCTTCCTCGTTGAAGCGGGCATAAGCGCGGACGCTTTCCGGGGTCGAGAAGTCCGCGACCAGCAGATCCACCGGGCCGTCTCCCTTGGTCTGGACGGTGAACTTGCCATCGAACTTCAGCGATGTACCGATCAACACCGTCAACACGATCGCCTCCGCCAGCAGGCGGGCAACGGGCTGCGGATAGGAGTGGCGATCAAGGATGGAATTGATCAGCGGACCGACCTGAACGGCGCGGCCGCGCACATCCAGACCTTCGACCTGGAAAGGCACGACACGATCATCACCGGCGAAACCGAATTCGCCGAGCTCGGCTTGTTTATTCGACATGAATGGTCTCCTGGCGCCCGGTGGCGCAAAAAAGCAGAGCCGATACGGCCCTATGAGAAAGCGCTCAGATGGTATCGCCGCCGTCAAAGGTCAAGCGGGGCAGCATGGCCCCGTCTCAAGGGCCTTAGATGGCGCCGAGGCACCACGCGAGAATGGACTTTTGTGCATGCAGGCGGTTTTCCGCCTCGTCGAAGACGACCGACTGCGGACCGTCGATGACCTCGTCCGTCACTTCTTCGCCGCGATGGGCGGGAAGGCAATGCAGGAACAGAGCCTCGCTATTGGCCTTCTTCATCAGCGCCGCATTCACCTGGAAGGGCTGGAAGACATTGTGGCCACGCGCCTTGTGTTCCTGGTTCATCGAGATCCAGGTGTCGGTGATGACCGCATCGACACCTTCGACGGCGCGATCGGCATCATGGCACAGCATGATCTCGCCGCCATTGTTGCGCGCCCAGTTGAGGATCTTGTCATCCGGCTCGGAGCCGAGCGGCACGGCCATGTTCATCTTGTAGCCAAAACGTGCAGCGCCTTCGACCAGCGAGTGAAGGACATTGTTGCCGTCACCGGTCCAGGCGAGCGTCTTGCCGGCGATCGGGCCGCGATGTTCCTCGATGGTCAGGATATCGGCCATGATCTGGCAGGGATGGGTGAGATCCGTCAGTGCGTTGATCACAGGCACAGTGGCATGTTCTGCCATTTCCAGCAGGCGGGAATGATCGGTGGTGCGGATCATGATCGCGTCGACGTAACGCGACAGGACCTTGGCGGTGTCGCCGATGGTCTCGGCGCGGCCGAGCTGCATCTCGGTACCCGAGAGGAACAGCGTCTCGCCGCCGAGCTGGCGCATGCCGACATCGAAGGAGACGCGGGTACGGGTGGACGGCTTCTCGAAGATCATCGCCAGCATCTTGCCGGCCAGCGGCTTGTCGGCCGTGCCGGCCTTGGTTGCCTGCTTGCGGCTGCGCGCATCGTCCATCATGGAGCGAAGGTCGACGGTGGAGACCGCGGAAAGATCGAGGAAATGCTTTGGAGATGCCATAAATGTCTACCTGTCCCTGCGCATATTAAGCGATTGCTGCGGCCTTTTCGCGGACCTTCTCTGCCGCAAGCTCGATGCGACGCAGGCCGTCGCGTGCTTCCTCAGCCGTCGTGACGAGCGGTGGCAGAAGACGGATAACATTGTCGCCTGCCGGCACGCCGAGAAGATGCTGGTCACGCATGGCCATCAGCAGGTCGGTATTCGGTCCCTTTGCCTTGATGCCGAGCATCAGGCCTTCGCCGCGGATTTCCGCGATGACATCGGGGAAACGATCCTGCAGCGAGGCAAGCCCCTGGCGGAAGACGAGTGCTACATCACGCACCTGATCGAGGAAACCATCGGCCAGCACAACATCGAGCACGGCATTTCCGACCGCCATGGCGAGCGGATTGCCGCCATAGGTCGAGCCATGGGTGCCCGCCTTCATGCCAATGGAGGCCTCTTCTGTGGCGAGGCAGGCGCCAAGCGGGAAGCCGCCGCCGATGCCCTTGGCAACTGCCATGATGTCCGGCGTGATGCCCGCCCATTCATGGGCAAAGAACTTTCCGGTCCGGCCGACGCCGGACTGCACTTCATCGAGGATCAGCAGCAGATCATGCTCGTCACAAATGGCGCGCAGTTCGCGCAGCATCTCGACGGCGATGGCGCGGATGCCGCCCTCGCCCTGAACCGGCTCGACAAGAATGGCAGCTGTCGCATCGGAGATGGTCGCCTTGACGGCGTCGATGTCACCGAACGGCACCTGATCGAAGCCCGGCGCCTTGGGGCCGAAACCTTCGAGATATTTTTCCTGGCCGCCGGCGGCGATCGTCGCGATGGTGCGGCCGTGGAAGGCGCCCTCCATGGTGATGATGTGGAATTTTTCCGGATGACCCTTGGTGAAATGATAGCGGCGTGCGGTCTTGATTGCGCATTCCAATGCTTCGGCACCGGAATTGGTGAAAAAGACGCGGTCAGCAAACGTGGCTTCCGTCAGCCGCCGACCGAGCGTTTCCTGGCCAGGCACATCATAGAGATTGGAGACGTGCCAGAGCTTTTCGGCTTGCGCCTTCAACGCTTCGACCAGATGCGGATGGGCATGGCCGAGAGAGTTGACGGCAACGCCGGCGGCAAAATCCAGGTAGCGTTCTCCGCTCTCGGTAACAAGCCAGACGCCCTCGCCTCGCTCGAAACGCAGTGGCGCCCGATTGTAGGTCTGATAAAGCGGCGTCGCTTTGGTCATGGCTGTTATCATCCTTGATTGGCGGCGTTCAGCGGCGACAGAACAGCCGTGGGCAGGTCAAAAATTAAAAATGCCGCCTTGCGGCGGCGGGGGCACTATCGGCATTTAACCCAGTAATGTCAACGAAACTTACTGGAAAATGAGGGCTTCCGGGCATTTGCCGCGACCACCGGACGCCATGGCGCCGGGTCCATTTGTGAGTGTTGCAGACTTGACTCACTCGGGAAGCAAGTTGGGGAAAACCGGGAAATCGATTCCAGATGATTCTCCCGACTCTTGTCACAGAGTCACCCGACCAGTAGGTTAACATTCAATAAATTGAGCAATGCGGCGGAAATAGTCACCGACAGTAACGAGGCGGTTTTTGTTTCGAATTCGTTCGAAGCAACGGTGAGGGATTCTGCCATCACACACGCGAGCGGCGGAGAATTACAGCATGAACTGGACTGATGAACGCGTTGAGAGACTAAAGCGCCTCTGGGCCGAAGGCTTGAGCGCGAGCCAGATCGCAGCACAACTGGGCGGCGTAAGCCGCAATGCAGTTATCGGCAAGGTACACCGGCTGAACCTGCCAGGTCGCGCCAAGGCCGGCGGAAGCACATCGGCAACCCGCGCCGCCAAGCGTCCGGCACCGGCAACCCAGCGTCCAGCGGCATTCCAGGGCCGCACCGCAACGACGACCCGCACAGTAACCCGCGCGGCTGGCGGCAACATGCTGAAAGAAGAGGTCGAAGTCGATATCTTCGAAGAGGTCGAAGTCTCGCGTCCGTCGAATGTCGTGGTGCCGATTTCGCGTCGCCTGGCCTTGACCGAACTGACCGAGCGCACATGCAAGTGGCCGATCGGCGACCCGATGAAGGACGATTTCCACTTCTGCGGTTGCGAAATCAACGATGCCTCACCGTATTGCGGCTACCATGCCAAGATGGCCTACCAGCCGGTGAGCGAGCGGCGTCGGGCGGCCCGCTAAGGGCCGACGGCAAACGCCAGATACAAAAAAACGGGCCGCTGGGCCCGTTTTTTTATTGCGCGCTGTACCCTGCCGAGGGTTCAGACTTCCATGGAATAGCCCGCACCGCGGACGGTGCGGATGACATCCTGCATGTTGGAAAAGTTCAACGCCTTGCGCAGGCGCCCGACATGCACATCGACCGTGCGTTCGTCGACATAGATGTCATGGCCCCATACGCCGTCGAGCAACTGCGAGCGGGAAAAAACGCGACTGGGCGAAGCCATGAGAAACTCGAGCAGCCGGAATTCCGTCGGCCCGAGGCGCACTTCGCGGCTCTTGCGATGGACACGGTGGGTCTCACGATCCAGTTCGATATCACCGCAACGCAGCACGCTCGACAGAACCTCGGGCTTAGCACGGCGCAACATCGCCTTCACACGCGCCATCAGTTCCGGCGTCGAGAACGGCTTGACGACATAATCGTCGGCACCAGTCGCCAGGCCCCGGACGCGCTCGCTCTCTTCGCCACGCGCCGTCAGCATGATGATCGGCAGCCGCTCGGTTTCCGGGCGCATGCGCAGGCGCCGGCACAATTCGATGCCTGAAACGCCCGGCAGCATCCAGTCGAGGATCAGCAGGTCCGGCACGCGCTCCTGGAGACGAAGCTCGGCTTCGTCACCACGCAGAATGGTCTCGACCTCGTAGCCTTCGGCTTCGAGATTGTAGCGGAGGAGAACGCTCAACGCCTCCTCATCCTCTACGACAGCTATTTTCGGCAGCATGGAAGGCAAAACCCCATTTGTGACGGCTTACTCGTTGATCGCGCCGACGGAGGACGTCAGGTCTTCCTTCGGACGCTCGCCCTCGGGCTGGGCACCGGTCGTCATGTAGTAGATTGTCTCGGCGATGTTGGTCGCGTGGTCACCGATACGCTCGATGTTCTTGGCGCAGAAGAGAAGATGCGTGCAGCTGGTGATGTTGCGCGGATCTTCCATCATGTAGGTCAAGAGCTCGCGGAACAGCGAGGTGTACATGGAGTCGATCTCTTCATCGCGGTCGCGGATCGATTTTGCCTTTTCCGCCGAACGGGTGGTGTAGACGTCGAGCACTTCCTTGAGCTGGGCAAGCGCCAGGTCGGAGAGATGTTCGATGCCGCGGGCGAGCTTGCGAGGGATGCCCGAGCTCTGAACCGCCATGACGCGCTTGCAATTGCTCTTGCCGAGATCGCCGACACGCTCGAGATCGCTGGCGATGCGCAGCGCGCCGATGATTTCGCGAAGGTCGGCGGCGACCGGCTGACGGCGGGCGATCATGACGATCGCCTTGTCGCCGATTTCGCGTTCGGTGGCATCCATGATCACGTCGTCGGAGATGACCTTCTGGGCGAGTGCGCCATCGGTATTGACCAGCGCACGGACGCTTTCGGCGACCATCTGTTCCGCCATGCCGCCCATCTCGGAGATGCGGCGCATCAAGTATTTCAGCTCGTCGTCAAAGGCCGACAAAATATGAGAAGAAGACATGTTTTAGCTTCCTGATAAGAGAAACGACTGCAAGGGGAACAGTGGATCAGCCGAAGCGACCCATGATGTAGTCCTGCGTGCGCTGATCGTCTGGATTGGTGAACATCTTGTCCGTATCGTTCTCTTCCACCAGATTGCCCAGATGGAACATCGCCGTGCGCTGCGAGACGCGGGCAGCCTGCTGCATCGAGTGCGTGACGATAACGATGGTGAAGTTGGTCCGCAGTTCGTGGATGAGTTCTTCAACCTTGGCCGTCGCAATCGGATCGAGCGCCGAACAGGGCTCGTCCATCAGGATGACTTCGGGGCTGACCGCCACCGCACGGGCAATGCACAGGCGCTGCTGCTGGCCGCCGGACAGGCCCGTACCTGGGCTGTCGAGACGATCCTTGACCTCGTTCCAGAGGCCGGCCTTCTGCAGGGCAGATGTCACCAGTTCGTCAAGATCGGCCTTGGAACGCGCGAGGCCGTGGATACGCGGGCCATAGGCAACGTTTTCATAGATCGACTTGGGGAACGGGTTCGGCTTCTGGAACACCATGCCGACCTTGGCGCGCAACTGCACCGGGTCAACCTTGGGATCGTAGATGTTTTCGCCGTCGATCGAGATATGCCCTTCGACACGGCAGCTCGCGATCGTGTCATTCATGCGGTTGATGCAGCGCAGGAAAGTCGACTTGCCGCAGCCGGACGGGCCGATGAAGGCGGTCACGGTGCGCGGGCGGATTTCGATATTCACATCGATGATGGCGTGCTTGTCGCCATAATAGACCTGAACGTCGCGGGCGGAAATCTTGGTTTCGTTCATGGTGGAAGCCTTCGTCGGCGTCGTTGTTATGTTGCTCGTGGACATGTTGTTCATCTCTACGCTCCTTTTACCAACGACGCTCGAAGCGGCGACGAAGAATGATTGCGACTAGGTTCATCATGATCAGAAAAACCAACAGGACGATGATTGCACCGGATGCACGCTCGACAAAGGCCGGGTCGCCGCGCTGGGTCCAGTTATAGACCTGGACAGGCAGGGCGGAGGCCGGGTCGAACAGGCCTTCCGGAGGACCGGCAGGAAACTCGCGGACGAATGCCACCATGCCGATAAGAAGCAGCGGTGCAGTTTCGCCAAGCGCCCGGGCAAGGCCGATGATCGTGCCGGTCAGGATGCCGGGCATTGCCAAAGGCAGAACATGGTGGAAGATGGACTGCATCTTGGAGGCGCCGACGCCGAGAGCGGCGTCGCGGATCGACGGCGGCACGGCCTTGAAGGCAGCGCGGGTCGCGATGATGATCGTCGGCAGCGTCATCAGCGTCAGAACCAGACCGCCAACGATCGGAGCTGACTGGGGAAGGCCGAAGAAATTGATCAGCACCGCGAGGCCGAGGATACCGAACACGATCGAAGGCACCGCAGCCAGGTTGGCAATATTGACCTCGATCAGGTCGGTAAAGTGGTTCTGCGGGGCGAATTCTTCGAGATAGATCGATGCCGCGACGCCCAGAGGGAGCGACAGGCAAACGACAATCAGCATCATGTAGACGGAGCCGATGATGGCAATGCCCAAGCCAGCCGCTTCCGGACGCGTATCGGACGCATCCGGTGCGGTAAAGAAGGCCCAGTTGAAGCGTGTCGTCAGAATGCCGGCTTCCTTGAGCTTGTCCGCCAGCATGAGCTGTTCGGGTGAGGTATTGCGATCGAGGGCCGCGCTTTCCATGGTCACGCGCCCCTTGTAGAAGCCGTCGATGCGACCGGCCGCCAGAAAGTCGAAGGAGTGCGTGCCTCCGATGACCGAAGGATCGGCCAGAACAAACCGACGCAGATCGGCCGGTGCCTCCTTGGAAATCAGCTCGGCAGCAGCCTTTGCATTCATGGTGTCGACGGCGATGCCCTTGGCCGCCATCACGTCGCTGAGTGCCTGCTCGATCAGCGGCACATAAGCGAATGTTGAGGCCTTGGCGATGTTTTCCGGGTTCCGGTCGCCGGCCTTGTCCAGGCGAGCGGGGTCCAGATAGACATCGAGCGAGATGTAGGTCTGGCGGAAGGCCGATGCGCCATTCGACAGGATCGACACAAGCAGGCCAACAAGAGCCAGCATGCCGATGCATACGGCGATCTTGCCCATCAGGCGGAACCGTACCTCTGCAGCATTGCGGCGGCGGGTGCGATCATCGGGGGCAAGCAGCGACTTGCCTTGCGGCGGAACGGCGGTGTTGCTGAACACGGAGATGTCGGTCATTCGTACTGCTCCCGGTATTTGCGCACGATATAGAGGGCCATCACGTTCAGCCCGAGCGTGATCACGAAGAGGGTCAAGCCGAGAGCGAAGGCCACCAGCGTTTCAGGACTTGAAAATTCCGTGTCGCCGGTCAGCTGGCTGACGATCTTCACGGTGACGGTCGTCATGGCTTCGAATGGATTGAGATCGAGTTTGGCAGCGGCACCCGCACCCAGCACCACGATCATGGTTTCGCCGATCGCGCGGCTGGCGGCGAGCAGCACGGCACCGACGATGCCGGGAAGTGCCGCCGGCAGGACGACCAGCTTGATGGTTTCCGACTGCGTCGCGCCGAGGCCATAGGAACCATCGCGCAGTGCCTGCGGAACGGCGTTGATGATGTCATCCGACAGAGAACTGACGAAGGGGATGATCATGATACCCATGACCAGACCGGCCGTCAGAACCGAGGAGGAGGAGGTGCCAAGGCCGAGCGGCTCGGCAAACCAGTCGCGCAGGAACGGGCCAACCGTAACCAGTGCGAACAGACCATAGACGATGGTCGGGATGCCGGCGAGAACCTCGATGGCCGGCTTGACGATGCTGCGTGTCCGCGGGCCGGCATATTCGGAGAGGAAGACGGCAATCATCAGGCCGAGCGGCACGGCGACGATCAGCGAAATGACCGACACATACATGGTGCCCCACAGCAAGGGCAGAATACCGAGATCGGAGCCGCCGCGGAACTGCGGGTTCCAGACCGTGGAGAAGAAGAAATCCTGCCATGGATACATCTTGAAGAAGCTGATCGTCTCGAAGACCAGCGAGCCGACGATGCCCACCGTGGTCAGAATGGCGACGAGGGACGACGCCATCAGCACCCATTTGACAAAACCTTCGGTCAGATTGCGGGCGCGCTGTTCCGGGCGAATGCTGCGATAGGCAAGCGGGCCCATGATCAGGGCCAGTGCCAGGACCGCGATGGTCATGACCATATTGCTGGTTTTGGCGCTTTGCCGATAGGCCTTGGCGGCCTCGAAGACCTCAACCGGAACATCGCCACCCAGCGCGACACCGACTTCCGCAAGACGGGCGCGGATATTGTTGAAATCGATACGTCCGTCGTCGAGTTCACCCTCGCCGACCCCACCCTTTGCGATGACCGCATTCAATCCGCCGGCAATTCGGCGCACATCGGACATGACGAGGCTGTGCGCGCCACCTTCCGGCACCACACTTTGCGGGATCATGTCGCTGATGCGCCCTTCGATGAAGGTCGGCTGCAGCGAAAGCCACAGGATCATCAGAAAAAGGGCTGGTACGGCAGTGAACAGCGCAACCATCTGACCATAGTAGCCAGGAAGGGAGTGCAGCTTGGCGCTGCCGGGCGCCCAAAGAGACAAAGCGCGCTGCCTGCCGACAACAAAGCCAAGCGCCGCAAGTCCCAGTATAACAAGGATAATGATGCCCACACTCATTTCGCCCACATCCCCTGAAAATCTCACATCGTCAAAAAACAATGAAAACCGGCGGCGCAAACATTGCGCCGCCGGAGGTGGCCGAAATTACTTCGTCAGCGGACCCATCGGGGTACGGTTCTTGACCATTTCCTGGGTCTTGGCCAGTTCCGGGTCAGAAACCAGGCCATAGGCAGCCAGCGGGCCGTTCGGGCCGGCCATATCGTCGGATACGAAGAACTCGACGTATTCCTGCAGGCCCGGGATCACGTCAAGGTGTGCGTTCTTGACGTAGAAGTAGAGCGGACGCGAAACCGGATATTCGCCCTTGGCGATCGTTTCGACGGATGGCAGGACGCCTGCCATGGTGCCGACGCGCAGTTTGTCGGTGTTGTTCTGGTAGAAGGACAGGCCGAAAACGCCGATGGCGTTCTTGTTGGCAGCAACACGAGCCAGCGTTTCGGTGTAGTCGCCGTCGATGTCGGTGGAGACGCCGTCTGTGCGGAGCGCCATGCAGGCCTTGGAAGCCTTCGACTTGTCATTTTCTGCAGCAGCAAGGTGAAGGTCGTATGCGCCGTCTTCCTTGCAGCCATCGACGATTACCTTTTCGTCGAACACTTCGCGGGTGCCGTGCTTCGTGCCGGGGATGAAGGCGAGGATCGGCTGGGCCGGCAGGTCGGCGCGGATCTCGTTCCAAGCCTTGTACGGGTTGTCGATCAGCTTGCCGTCCTTGACAACCTTGGCAGCCAGGGCATTGTGCCAGTCAGCCTGGGTGAAGGCGTATTCCGGGCCAGCTATGTCGGAAGCGAAGACGATGCCGTCGTAACCGATGCGAACTTCCTGGATGTCCTTGACGCCATTGGTGGCGCAGAGGTCGATATCGCCCTGGCTGATGCGCGACGAGGAGTTCGCGATGTCGATGGTGTTCTCGCCCACGCCTTCGCAGAGCTTCTTGCGGCCGGCGCCCGAACCACCAGATTCAACGACCGGAGTACCGAAATCGGTATTTTCGCCAAAGGCTTCAGCGACGATCGAAGCATAAGGAAGGACGGTCGAAGAACCAGCGATCTGGATCTGGTCGCGAGCAACGGCGGCGCCGGTGAAGGCAACAGAAGCAACGAGTGCTGCTGCAGCAATTTTCAAAACGTTCATAATGGATTCTCCCGTTGATGGGCTCGTGTAAAGGTGCGGCCGCAAACCAAGTTCATTGCCACAACAAAACGGCGCCCTGTTCTTAGCCGGACTAACCTCATCCTTTTATGTCAGATCGATGAAACATTTGTGACAATATATGCCATTGAAAATAATACATATTCTTCAGCTTGGCTTTAGCCGCGTAGAGTTTTATGTCAAAAGCGCACGGTAAAGTCCGTGCCCTTGCCCAATTCAGACTTCACGATGAGGCGCGCGCGGTGACGGGTAAGGATATGCTTGACGATTGCAAGCCCGAGACCCGTGCCCTTCTTGGAGCGACTGTCTTCCACGCTGACACGGTAAAAACGTTCGGTCAGGCGCGGAACGTGCTCGGCGGGAATGCCCGGTCCGTGATCGCGGACGCTGACTTCGGTTGAGCCGCCGGGCTCGCGTCGAACCGCAACATCGATGAACTGGCCGTCCTGACCATATTTGCATGCATTCTCGATCAGGTTCTCGAACACCTGAACAAGTTCATCACGATCACCGAGGACCTCGACCCTGCCCTCGGGTACATCGAGCCTGATCTCGACATTCAGGTCACTTGCGAGCGGCGCCAGCGAATCCCGGACATGGCCGAGCACGGGAACGAGATCCACCATGTGATCAGGGGCAAGGTGGGCCTTCAGTTCGAGCCGTGACAGCGACAGCAGATCATCGACCAGACGGCTCATGCGATTGGCCTGGTCGAGCATGATCGAGAGAAACCGTTCCTTCGCCTTGGCATCATCCTTGGCCGGACCCTGCATGGTCTCGATGAAGCCACGCAGGGAAGCAAGCGGTGTGCGCAACTCATGACTGGCATTGGCGACGAAATCGCTGCGCATCTGATCCAGGCGGCGAAGATCCGAGATGTCCTTGAAGGACAGAAGAAAGAAACGACCATTGGCCGCAGCATCGCCGGCTGCCATACCGGACGGGGCAACCGGCGCGATACGCACAACATACACCCGTTCAGACGGCAGCCGTTCGGAATGCTCGATCTGGTTGGGTTCGCCGGTCGCAATGGTTTCGCGTATCATGTCGAGAATGCCCGGCGATCTCCAGCGGGCGGAAATATGCGCGCCGGCCGCCAGTATGCCAAAAACCTTTTCCGCCGCCCGGTTCTGCGCCAGAAGTTCGGCCTCCGCGCCGATGACAAAGATCGGCAAATCCAGGGCATCGATCGTCGCGCCGATTTGTGGCGCAGGATCGGTGGACAACCGTTCGCCCTCAGCAGGCCCCGCGATCGTGACAAGATCCTCACCAGAGGAGCGCCTCAGCAAGAGCATCACACAAAACACGATGAAGAGCACAATTGCGAAGGCAGCATTGGCACCGGCCAGATAGGCCGCCAGCGCGATCGCGAGCGAGGCTAGAATATAAAACAAGCCGGACAAGATATGCCGCGTCGCGCGGCTCAGGCCACCGGTGTCATCGTCTTCAGTCACGCGCAGAAGGCCTCGCCATTCGATCATTCCATCCTGATAGCCATGATTCATGACAGAAGTTTCGGTGCCCGGCTATCGGCGCTTTCGATTTATCCCCGCACCCGAGCATCCGAGCGATCAGCAAAGGCTTGAATTCACGCTCGCCATGGGCTCACTATGGGTGAACGCGGGGCCATAGCCGCGGTTAGCCGGAGAGGACCCCATGGACACACAGACAGAAAGCCGCGCCACAACATTGAAAATTGGCGGCGCAGAGCGGGTGTTCGATATCGATGCCGTGGCGCTTCCCAAGTGGATCGATGACAATGCGCTACAGTCCGGTGGCTTCCCCTATGACAAGAAACTGGACGAGGACACGTTCGAGAAGGAACTGGAGCGGCTGCAGATCGAACTGGTCAAGGTGCAGTTCTGGATGCAGAAAACCGGCAAACGGGTGATGGCGCTGTTCGAAGGACGTGATGCCGCTGGAAAGGGTGGTGCGATCCATTCGACGCTTGCCTATATGAACCCGCGCTCTGCCCGGGTCGTGGCGCTGACCAAGCCGACTGAAACGGAGCGCGGCCAATGGTACTTCCAGCGTTATGTCTACCATTTCCCGACGGCTGGCGAATATGTGCTGTTCGACCGCTCCTGGTATAACCGCGCTGGCGTGGAGCCGGTCATGGGCTTTTGTACGCCTGAGCAATACGAGGATTTCTTCAAACAGGCGACGCGCTTCGAAAAGCTGATCGTCCAGGAGGGCATCTTCTTCTTCAAATTCTGGCTGGATATCGGCCGTGAGATGCAGTTGAAGCGTTTCCATGACCGCCGGCATGATCCGCTGAAAGTGTGGAAACTGTCGCCGATGGATATCGCGGCACTGAACAAGTGGGACGACTACACCGCAAAGCGCAACCGCATGCTGAAGGAGACCCATTCCGACCATTCACCATGGACGGTCGTGCATGCCAATGACAAGCGGCGCGCCCGACTGAACATCATCCGCCATATGCTGATGTCGATCGATTATGAGGGCAAAGATGAGGAGAAAATCGGCAAGCTCGACAAAAAGATCATCGGCAAGGGGCCGGATTTTCTGAAATGACGCCTAGATTATGCGATCTGGATCGATCCGGTCGCAATCGTCTCGCCGCCGTGACGCGATCCGCGCGGCGTCACTGGCCCGGCAGAATGCGCACTGCGTAGAGATTGACACCCCGGCCGCCGCCGGACAGGTCGGCATTGACAATCAGCCGACCGGCATTTGCAGGTGCCATGCCACTGTCGAAGCTCACCTGAAACAGGGCGTCGAGCTTTTGCGGATTTATGGTGAAGCGGTGGCGCGGGCAGGTGCCCAGACGCGAAAAATCGCAATCGACGGAGATCTGCACCGGCTTGTCGTCTGCCGACTGCAATGTGAGCGCGATCGTCGAGGTGCGCCCGGCCAGTTCGCGCAGGACTTCGGTGGGGACCGTGATTTCGATCGCACCATCCGCATCGCCGCTGCGTGAGCCAAGGCGAACCGCCGATCCGTCGCTGGCCGTCACGACATCGACCATGCCATTGGCACGCGGGCGGATGGCGGCAATCTGCTGCGGCTCGAATACATCGATCCAGTCATCGGAAAAGCCGCCGCGGGTATCGATGGCCTGTGGGCCCTGGGGGACCTGCGGCGCGGTTTCCGTTCCGTTGAAATCCTCTTCCTCGGCGCGTGGCGGTGGATTGGGCACGCTGGTGTCGCGCTCGGCATCGGTCAAAAGCAGATCGGAGGAATAGACCCACCAGGCCGCCATGCCGACGCTGGACAGCAGGATGACAAGAATGAACAGGCGCGAGAAAAAGCCGCGGCGGCGGCGCGGCTTGCGCAGCGGCACTTCGGAGCGCATGTCCGGCATCGGCCCATCGGCATCGGACAACTGCTCGCGCTCGTCACGGGGCGATGCATGAATATCTTCGTCGAACACCGGATCACGATCAATGCCGTTTCCATTCGCACGGCCGGTATCGGCGACCGGATCATCCGCCGCAAACGCGGGCTCTGCACGCCTTGCCTGCGCAGCCGTCGACGTCTGTGCTTCAGTCGATGTCTGCACTGGGGCTGCGGCCTGTGGCGGCGTTGATGTCTGCGTGTAGGTCGGCTGGCCGGCGGACCGTGATGGCGTCGAGCCGCCATCGGGCGGCGCGACGGTCATGTCGAGACGCGCACGCTCCTCGATCTCGATCTCATGGATCAGCGTTTCCAGCTTGCGACGCTGGTAATTGACTGTTTCGATATCATTGATGTTCTGCTTGCGCAGGCCGCTTTCCAGCGCCTGACGTGCAGACTGGTAGATGCGCGCCCGCGTTTCGGCACTTGTTCGATCCGAACGTTCCAGGGCACTCCTGATGGCTGTTTCCAATCCGTTCACTGGCCGCCATACTCCTCTGGGGATCGCCCCTGCCACATCTTTTTACCGGTATCGATTCGGTAACCGCTGGCTTTTTGCTGTGCAAGCCCAGAAAGCCGAACTTGCCGACAATAAACACAGGAATGCGACCGATGCGAGACTTTCGGCCGGGCGGCGCTCTTGGGCAAGCGCGGCATTGTTGAATGTCGGTGGCCAGCGGACTGTGATCGGAACGCCGTGGATCCCGCTCCTTGCCCAGCCGGTCCGCTTCCCTTGGCCTCGGTCATCTGCTAATCAATTGACGTTTTCGTAAACGTAACTTCATGGGAGGTGAAGTGATGGCACTGCCGTCGATCCTGAAAGACAACCTGAGGCTTCCCGTCGTCGCCTCGCCGCTGTTCATCATATCAAACCCCCAATTGACGCTTGCCCAGTGCAAGGCCGGCATTGTCGGCGCCTTTCCGGCGCTGAATGCGCGCCCTGAAGCACAGCTCGACGAATGGCTGGCCGAGATCACCGAAGAGTTGGCCGCCCATGACGCGAAAAACCCTGACCGTAAGGCGGCCCCGTTTGCCGTCAACCAGATCGTGCACATGTCGAACAAGCGGCTCGAGCATGATCTGACGATGTGCGTCAAATACAAGGTGCCGATCGTCATTTCCTCGCTGGGCGCGGTGCCGGAGGTCAACGCCGCCGTGCACAGCTATGGCGGCATCGTGCTGCACGACGTGATCAACAACCGGCATGCGAATTCGGCGATCCGCAAGGGTGCCGACGGGCTGATTGCCGTTGCCACCGGCGCTGGCGGTCACGCGGGTACGCTCTCGCCGTTTGCACTGGTTCAGGAAATCCGCGAATGGTTCGACGGTCCGCTGCTTCTTGCCGGCGCAATCGCCAATGGCGGCGCGGTGCTGGCCGCCCAGGCGATGGGGGCCGACATGGCCTATATCGGCTCGCCGTTCATCGCCACCGACGAAGCCCGCGCCTCCGACGCCTACAAACAGGCGATCGTCGATGCCAAGGCCAATGACATTGTCTATTCCAACTACTTCACCGGCATTCACGGCAACTACCTGAAGCCCTCCATTGCCGCGGCCGGCCTCGATCCCGACAACCTGCCGGAAGCCGATCCCTCGAAGATGGACTTCGACAAGGCCACCACCGGCGCCAAGGCCTGGAAGGATATCTGGGGCTGCGGCCAGGGCATCGGTGCGGTCAAGGCGATCGAACCCGTGGCCGTGCTCGTCGATCGGCTGGAACGCGAGTATTTGGGTGCAAAAAAGGCGATATGCGGCTGAGAGCCGTGCATTTGCGGTGGCGCCGGTTCCGGTGCGAGCGGCGCCCTGCATCCTTTGACGAACGGCACGCACTTAATGTGAGCGCCTTTGCTCGCGTCGCCATATACCGAAGAACGGCAACGGAGCCATATCGGCAGATCGGGGAACTCCGGCCGGTGCCGGCGTGGGCAGTCGGTGTTCAGACATGCGCAAGCTACTCGCCTTCGGCATCGCCATTTTTTGTACAACGGACGGAAATCCGGCTTGAAATCATGGGGCAATGCCTGTATCAGCCGCATCACCAAACGCGGACGGGCCTTGCCTCTTCGCCGCGTGCCGCTTTAGCTCAGGTGGTAGAGCACATCATTCGTAATGATGGGGTCGCAGGTTCGAGTCCTGCAAGCGGCACCAGTTCCTTTTAAATCAAAGACTTGCTTCCGGCTTCCACAGGTGGGACATTCCGGTGAGGCATTTCTTGTTCGTCCCCACGTACCTTCTCAAGTCTCGGCACGGCCTTTTCTACTTCCGGTGGCCACTACCAAAGCAGCTACATCCGCGCGGTAAAGCCGAAACAATCAAGCTGTCGCTACAGACGCGCGATCCGCAAAAGGCATTGCGCTTGTCTAGGTCTTTGATCCAGATAGGCGAACAATTGAATGACTACGGAATTGCGTACGGAATGCGATACGACGAACTGCACGGATTGCTGAAACAGCATTTCCGCGAACTTCTCGACAAGGTTCGAAACGAGATAGATATTCAAGGCCGTCTGAACGAAAAGACGAGACAAGAATATGAGCAAAGGCTTGCACAGACTGAGCACGAAATAGCGGACGATAAGCCTCTCTCGTTCCAAACAGACTACCAGACCCTGCTAGCGGGTTTCATGTCTCAATACAAAGTCCCGTTCTCCCATGCAGACGAACAATACAAATGGCTTGAGCGAGATTTTAAGAAGGCTGTCCGCAGCTTTTTGAGAGCGGCCCTCGACCATGACGCATCGTACGACCAGTTTGACCTCAGCGCTCCTACGGGCAGCCCGTCAATTTCGGCGACGAATGCTATGCCCGAACCAACGCCTGTCACTCAGCGCGAACCCATTGGTGCAGGCATCACGATAGAGGAACTAGCCAAACGGTTCATCATGGAGCGCAAACGGGGCGGCAACTGGGTGGAAACCACCGTTAGCGGCAAGGAGGAATATCTTGGCCTGTTGACCGAGCTATTCGGAGCCGATCGCGATATTGCCACGCTGACCCAGAAGGACGTGACAGTCGTCAAGGACACCCTTTTGGCCCTGCCCAAGCATCGCCACAAGAAGCAGGCGACGATTGGAAAACCATTGGCAGAAATACTCACCATGACGAACCTGCCCCGCCTTTCGGTGCCTTCGATCAACAAGTACCTACAGACCTACAATGACTTTTTCGGCTACGCCCACCAGCACGGCCATATCAAACAGAACCTATTTGCAGCTGTAGCCATCAAGCAGAACCGTCAGCGATTGCAGGCAAAGACCCGCGAAGGGTTCACGCCCGAACAAGTACGGACCATTCTGGAGGCCATAGTGGATGGTAGCCTCGTGCATGCACGTAAACCACATCAGAAATGGGGACCACTGATAGGCTTGTATACCGGCGCACGGCTCAATGAGATTGCACAGATTGACCTTGCTGACATCAAGCAAGAGGACGGTATTTGGTATTTTGACCTGAATGACGAAGGCGACGAGAAGAAGCTCAAAACTTTGTCGTCAAAGCGCAGGGTTCCTGTACACAACGATCTCATTGCTCTTGGCTTGCTTGACTATGTACAGACGTTGCGAACGCGCGGCGGGTCGAAACTTTTCCACGACCTCAGCACATCCGTTGAACATGGACGCGGACGAGCAATTGGCCGTTGGTTCAACGAGACCCTGCTTCCATCACTAGGCATGAAGACTAAACTGCTGGTGTTCCACAGCTTGCGGCATACCGTCGTGACCAAGCTGGTAAACGCGCAAGTTGATGGCCCGCTGATAAAAGCCCTCGTCGGACATAGCCAACAGGGCGTCACCTACCAGAGCTATTTTGGCGGGCATACACTGACGCTCCTCAATGACGCTATTCAGAAGCTGGACTACAGCTTGCCAGCTCAGAAACTTGATACGGCCATTCGGGATTGACACAAATCCTGAATACGAGAAACGGGCCTTGGAGCCGTACGTGCGGCTTCGGCTTCTGGAAACCCCTCGTGACTGGGATTGTGCGCCACTGAACTGGAACGACTTTTCGACCCGTGGCCGGGGAGCTTGCGGCGTTTGCAACAGGCTCCCCCGAACAAAAGGTCGTAGGCCGTGCCTCGCAGCGCAAGCTTGATAAGCAGTATGTCAGTCAGGTGAGACCACGCTTCCTTTTGAACCTCTCCAGTTCGTCGTCTAGTTCCTCTTCACGTAGCTGTTCGGGTGACTTGTAGACCTGCGATGGTGGTGCATCCTGCGGTACGAGCCGAATGAACACCCCATTGATGAAGATCTCAGCCACAAATCCCGCCTGCGCTGCGCCAAGGCACAGTGCTTTCACTTGTCGCTGCGTTAGCGCCATTGCCCTGCTTGCCATACCGGTTCTCCGTTGTGGGTTACGCGTCCGCTATTGCTTGCTCTGGCCTGCCTATGCGTCGGAAAACTGACTTCACTGCAATAGAGAAAGCGGCAAGAATGCCCAGTGCTATGGTAATGTCGGGGAGCGCAGCAATTGTTTTGACCGCCGTTTGACCCACCGTACCCATGCGCTGTATCCGGGATTGTGCCGCCTTGCGGTCGTTTACGTCAGCCAGAAGAGCGTAAGCTTCGGCTTCCGATCTCGTACCTGCAAACGATGGAAGGTATTCGATATTGATCTGGTATTTTTCACGGTTGTCATCAAGCCATGTCAGCGGCTCGAAATCTGGATCGGCGGGATGTTTGTAAGCTCGCCGGTATGACGCCAAGACATTGAGGGCGATACTGCCGCCTGCTTGGAGGCTGTGAGCCACTCCCTTGACCAAGGTTTCGGTCTCGTCGTCCGTAGCAATCCCCAGTGTCTGATACCAAGCCTGGCCGCCTCGTTGTTCTTGGCACTCCCGTACTGCCCGTGTGCTTGCGGCTTCCCCACCTATGACAGGTTGCCCCATCGTGTTTGTCGTGCCTTCCGACAAGTCATAGGGGCGGTACTGTTCAGGTATTCCCTCGAACCCGCAAGCTGCATAGAGGCTGGTAGGCGCGACCAGCAAGCCAGCAGCCATAATACAGGCTCGCAAGGGCGGCAGCACAGACGAAACCGAGCAAAGCAGCACATGCGCTTGTCTGGTCGTCGCGGCCCGTATATCTGATGTGCTCATTCGCAACGGAATACCCCTCCCGAATGGAAGGGCGTTAGGCGCGGTACGTCCCCGCGAGTACCCTTCGATCTCTGGTGATCGGGGAGTTAGTAACCGCATAGCGCGGCCCTACGACCTTTAGTTCGGAGAACCTGGACATACGCCGCAGGCTCCCCGACCATATAGGGTCGAAGAGTCGGTGCCTTTTCGGCAGCACCAGCCTAGCTATGAGGGGTTACTACGCCCCTGAGCCGCACGTACGGCCCGAGGCATGTCTCTCGTATTCAGGAGTCCGTGTCAATCGTGAACGGCATGCCTGATTTCCGACGCTCGCAATATGTGTCTGTGCTTCAGTATCGTTTGGATTACGCTGCTAGATGTCGTCAAATTGCAATGGTATCAAAGGCTTGACAGCATTTTAGGCGATGCCGAAATTCCCATATTCGACCATGGGCGGGCCGCAAGCCGCACCGGCGCTCACCATCGGTCCGGCACGGTATTTTCCCGCTGACGGGCGCCTACGGCCGAATGAGAGCAAACCTGAAAACAATCTGCCTGCGTGGAATGCCGACTGACGACCTTACGTCCGGTTTGATTTGGTGGCGCATCGAAAATTGCCGGTCATCATCCCGCACAACAATCCGGTAGCTCGAGCATGTAATCTTCTCCGCTATCCGGTAACGGTATAGACACTCGCAATCGCACCTACTGCATCAATTCATGCCACGGGGCCAGTTGCCTTCGTGTGCCGCATGCACGAACAGATAGCCTACAGTTATAACCATGTGTAAAACTGTGGATTGACTTGTTTCCATCAGCCGTTGATGGAGTACTGTATTTTCAATACGACAAAAAATTTACAGATACAATACTGATGCGTATGGCATACTGAAATCATAAATCTGTATATATGATACTTATATATACTATTTCATGGAATTGTAAATATGCGTCATGTCGTTGATCGTACTATAGTCATATATCAATTGTATAATTTACAATTATGATCTCCAGCATGATTTCCTATACATCATTGGTATATTACTAGTACACTATCTGTACAATAACTGTTCATATTACCATTCGGTAATCTGCTTATACTGATACAGCAGTAGCTATTCCTAAAAGGGTCCAGAATTAAGCCATTGTATTTAAACGATATTTTTTATCTGCGGCAGTATCCAGTGGGTGCAGGCCGGATGATACAGGCAGCACCACCCTTGGCCAGAGAAGCATCCGGCTAGGCTGCGGCCTCACAAGCCCCATCTCACTAACGCAGTTTCGGATGCGACCGGATCGCCCTTAATCCTGAGTACCGCCTGTCGGGACAAGCCCGTGACCTTGGCAATCTCGGAAGCGCCATTGCCGATTGCCAGCATGTTCACCACCTGCTCATATGCCTCCCGACTGTAACTCGGCTTCTTGCCCCGGTACTTCTTCGGGTCGTCTTTCTTTGCTGCTATTCCGGCCCGCTGAGCGGCTTTCGTCGCTTCGGCCTGCGCCTGCGCCGTCGCGGCCATGAACGCTATCAGCGCGTCCCTGACGGCCTGCTGTATCGGGTCCGCCGTTGCCCCATCGAACGTCATGCCATTGATCACGGTTTTGATGACGACCCCCTCACGCATGAAGTGCCTGATCGCGTCTGTCACGTCCTCGTAGTTACGCCCCAGCCTATCGACCCAGCGGACTACCAGCACATCGCCACGACGGAGCCTGTCATAGAGCCGCTTACCTTCCGCTCTGTCCCGGAGTCTGGTGCTGACGCCTGATACGGCATGGTCTGCGAATACCTCGTCTATGACGAAGCCTGCTTGCTCGGCTTGCGTTCGCTGGTGGTCAAGCGTCTGGTCGATAGTCGATACGCGGGCATAAAGCACTGTCTTGGACACGGACAAATCCTCGCTCGTTAGGGTGATGTCCGTTAAAATGCATGTCCGTTGAATGAAAGCAACCCTTACGGTCGAACTTTTGTGCGCAGCGCTGGCTGTACGTTACGGTATACCCCTGCGGACACCCCCCTACCCCCGTCTTATGTGGCCACACTTGTAGCGACCCATCGCACACAAGATGCTCACCCCTATCGTGCCGGAATTCAGGCGTTCGGAACCCGTCGTACCCCGTGGGGGAAACGGCTGCACGAGCGGGCATAAATACCCTCTCGCAAAAATTTCTGGTTTCGGGGATCAGAGGTCTGTTGCAAGTCCCGACAAGTCTGGCCACTGGCACGCCCAAGCCAAACAACGCGCCTGGATGGACGCTGTAGTCAAAAACGCAAACGACGCCTTCCGTACCGAGCTAGCTGTGCCTCAAGCGCCAACAATTTACGCTGGTTCTCTGCGCTATGTGACTCAAAGCCCAATAGTTGGTGGCCGCTCAAGTAGTGCCCAATCACCGAGTTCTTTAGTACGGGCATGACGGACGCAATTCCAAATCGATAGATCACCCGCCACAGTAAGCCGCCATTCACGGAAAGCCTCAATGCAGAAATATCCAAGTCTCCCAAGTCAAGGAAGACACTGCATCCACTTCCAGCCCATCGCTGCACTATCGCGGGAGCTTTTGCGATAGGCATCCGCCATGCGCGAAGATCGGCAGTGAAATCGAGATCAGCACTCAAGACTGCTCTGCGGAAAGCCTCCGCATCCCGTTTAAGCCGAGTGCCACTGGCGATCCAAACCATTTGTGGACCGTAGAATGCCTCACGCGCCGCCAACTCATCCGGGTGCAGAGCAGAGTATTGAAACTCAAGCACCTCACCTCTCGGGGTCTTGACGTCGGCAATGTGGATCTCACCGTCCTCTGCGAGGTGCCGCACTTCCTGCCAGTCCTTCGGGAAATGGTTTTTCCAGTCCCGATGCCATTCAGTCTCAGGCTCCCACCAGCGGTCACACTCAAGGCGACCCTTGTGGGCCCAATGATGAAGTTTCTTGGTCCCACACTTCGCGATCATTGGAGATCCGCAACCGATGCAGGAACCTCGAAGTTTCGGAACGGCCTCTTGGCGGACCCCTTCGACCAGCGCGTACCTCATGCGTTTTCTCCACAGTACCGTGCCCTGTCGATAGTAACGCACCAAAATGGCTTCAGATGCTCTCCGCACCGTTTCATGTACTTTCCTTTCAGGGCTTGAGGGCTACACTGAAAGCCTTGTTGCCAATTGTTGGAAAGTAAAGCCTGCCCTAGCCAGTTTTAACGGCCGCTGTCACTAAATGCATATAGTGGAAGGCGGGAAATTCCGGACGCATGTTGCACATCCGCACCATCACCATGAGCCTGAAGCAGCACGCCCATGAACGATTATCACTCCTTAACAGGAACGGGCTTACGGAGCATCGTAGCTAGTAGCCGTGGCGTTATGTAGGACATCAACACTTGTACATGATCCTCTGTAATCAAGTCGCCTTCACGTAGCCCTGCGGCTATAAGCGCCTCTTCTACCCATTGCCTTGATGCTGCTTGCTGGGACTGAGAGTGCGCTAGCTCCAGCAGTGGTGTCAAAGCGGACCTGATAGCGTCGTAGTTTGGCGGCCATGCCTCCCAATTCTCTAGCACCCAATGAGAAGGTAATGGGGAAGGCTCAGCATCGCGGTACTGCCAAGTCGCATTGTTGAATGGGTTTGACGCCAAACACGCAAAGATGGAGGGTGGTGCGCCAGCATCACAGAGCTTAAACTTCCAGCCGATCGCAGCATAGAGGCGGTAATATCCAAAGGCTGCACCATGGTCATCAGTCCCGACCCAAATGAGATTGGGGTTCGACCCAAGTTTTGGCTCCATTGGTGGAAAGCTGCGCGTGTCCAAGGCTACCAAACCTGATCCGGGTTCGTCCTCACCACTGGAAAACACGAAGGTACGCGCTCGGTCGTATCTAGGGTTAAGCACTTCATCGTTGCCCAATCGCTTGGCCAACAAAACCAGACAAGCTTTTACCATCGCCTGTTGAGATCGGCCCCTTCCAAAAGCCAGCTGACTAGAAATGGACGGTGCTGGCACAATGCTAGATAGTCGATCTTGCAGTATGTCCGCTTTTATAGTGGCGACGGCCTCAGTTGTATTTTTCCCGAGCTTCTTCGCGATGCTCTTGGCCGCAGCCTCGGCCATCATGTCGGCCTGAGCATCACTGTACACGCCAATTTGTACGTCGATAGTCTCATCATTCATGGTAACTTGAAGCGGTTTCTCCGGTCTCATGCGCACGCCCATTCCCGGAAGAAGGTCGAAGCGTTGTCCATCCGTTTGTAGGCCGAGGATAGAGGGAGGGCTGTGTCCATCACCGGCAACCAAATTGCAGACGTTTCGGATGAACGAGACGCTTTCCGCAAGGTCATTGTCCGGGCCGATACCCATGGTGTGGTTGCAGGTAGGGCATAGAACTGTGCGGACAGTCATCCGCCCGCCAAGTGCATTCAGCAGTATATGCTCCGGCTTTGTCTCTGCACCAATCTCCCCCTTACAGAGAATGCAGGCGAAGGTAGCAGGCGTCATTTTTCAATTCTCTCAATGCTGACAAGCTGCAGCCTGTAGTGGTAAGAAATCTTCGAGACCGAAACGCTATTGATCAACTTGCGGCATCAAAACACCCGTGTCGTATGCGACCGGTGGCGCGCTCAGATGCGTTGCGAACACAGGAACAACATGCAGTCATCATTCGCAGACAACCTCCCGCTCACTGTCGATGAAGTACGAAACTTCCAGATATTCTATCCGTATGCTTTCGAAAAGACGATAGGTGCGCTGTCGTCCGGACACTCATTCGTTCACTACTGCAGCAGTTCAGCGGCGCAATCTATGATCGAGAACGAGCAGGTCTGGATGAGGAATGTCACATGGATGAACGACAGTTCAGAGATAGCACATGGCACGCTGTGCCTGACCGCTGCCCTTGAGAGTGATGCGGCAGCCGAATTAGCGGAAGTACTGGACGGACGCTTCCCGAACTTCACGACTGATTTGCATGGCATCCTCAATTCATGGATACCACATTTCCAGCAGGAAACTTACATCACCTGCTTGACTGAACAGCTGCCAAACGAAGAGCAAATGGGCAGGCTGTCCATGTGGCGAGCATACGGTGCAGGATCGAACCCAGTGGCTTTTGTGGTCAACGGTGGCCCATTTCTTCGCCCCTCCGATGCTCTGGCAGCTTATACCAGCCCAGTCGCATATTTATCGCCTGCTCAATTCCTTGAGCAGTTCAGCAAAGTTACGAGAAATATCATTGAGAACATTGACTATTTACAGGCGCTTGGTCGGGATCATGTGCTAGCAAATCTCTTCGCCGCTTACAGGTATGCGATTATCTGCACCAAGCATCCGAGCTTCTACGAGGAGCGGGAATGGCGGATCATATATCAGCCGACATTTCAGCAATCCAAGCGGCTAATAGCAGCGCGCACCACCATTGCAGGGTCCCCACAGCGTATATTCAAAATTCCTCTAGTCGACGTACCAGAGGAAGGCTTCTACGGGGCCACACTACCTGATCTATTCTGTAGACTATTGATCGGACCCAGCCCGACCTCGCAACAGCTTCAACGAGAATTCGTAGCGTTGTTAGGTGAAAAGGGAGTGCCGGACGCGGCCTCCAAAGTGGAGATCTCAGATGTACCCCTGCGGCTCTGATGTTGGCAGTTGACGCATGAGCGGAACCCCAGCGGAGACGGCAATGAAGCCTGACGATCTGAGCGACGAGCAGTTACTCTACATTGTCGGCAAGGCTGACAAACAGCTTTTTGATGCGGGCGCCGATATTGGGCGGCGTTACTGGGAGGTTCCGCGTCTGGTGATGCAGAGTTTTGGCTACATCGGCTTTGTGATGGCAGGACACGGGAAGCCGAACATTCTTGATCGAATTGAAAAGGCTTTTGCTGCTCTCTATCGAAAACAGGACATCGCGATGGGAGGTCACATCGGGGTGTTCATGTACAGAGATGTCTTCGCCCGCATTTCTGTTCCTCATGTTTACGGGCAAACGCGCATCGATCCATTCCAATTCGTTGAACTAACTGACGTACAGAAGAGGGTACTTGGCACGGAGCCGGACCAGATTGCTGTCTTTATTGATCAGTTCGTGGACGTCAGCGATATTCAATACGGAACTTCCGAAATTAAAGAGCCATACTCAGACATGGAACTGGTCAGTCGGTTCCTAGGACTGGCGCGCCTTCACCTGCATTCCGCATCTGCAGTATTGACGGGTGGTTATGACTATCGTGGCGCAGTGCAAGCCGCGCTGCTGGCGACCGAACTGGGCCTCAAGGCCGGGCTGGGAGCTTTCGGCCTAACTGAGGCAGCAATAAAGACCAAGTTCGGACACCATACAGACCAGATAGCTTCGTTTCTTGACGAGCGATGGCATTCGTTTGACGGTGTTCGGGTTGCCCACACTCTTGAGAAGCAGCCTCAGTATGTGCCTAATCGATACTCCGCCGAACAGCCGGAGCGTCGAGAGGTTGGCCATCTGGTAATGGGCGCACAGTATGTGGTCGCTGAGATCGTACGGCAGGTCAGCAACCGTGATTTTCGAAGCAATTTTACACCAATCCCCATGCGCAGCTATCCACTTTAAGTCCGGCATATACGCAAGCGCATAATCCTTGCTCGCATATTGCCGCGTTCTGTCTGTTCAGATAAGGCTGGTGCAAAGAGGTGAGACATCGTGTTTCACCGCCTGTCTGTAGACCCCTTGGTTTGCAACGCCTTTGATCTCGGGAAACGCTTCCTGCAAGCGGCACCATTTTTATAAAAGTCGACCCATCCCCAAAAATACGCGGACTCAATAAGCTCTAGCCGCGGGCGGAATTTTGTGTCAGTGGACGCGGCGAGCGCGAGTGCCGTAATTCTAGTACGGGCTCGGGTGGGTTGATTGACGTCTCTCCCGCTGCAGCGAGATTACGCTGCCGTTCATTTTCCCCGACATCCCCTACCCTTGCATCCAAGACCAAGCACAAAAAAGGCCCCGCGAACGGGGCCTCTGGTGGATCTGATCGCGCGTGGATTACATCCAGTATGGCGGAACGCCGTAGTAGTCGTAGACCGAGCGACCGTTGTTCCTGTACCAGTCGCTATCGTCATCGCGGTAACGCGGCGCGCCTTCGACCTGTTCCTTGGTCATATCCAGACGATAGCCGTCGAGCTCTTCGTCATAGCGCAGCTTTTCCCACGGCAGCGGATAATAATCGTCACCGATACTCCAGAAACCGCCGAAGCTCAGCACGGCATAGGCGACGCGGCCGCCGCGCTTTTCAAGTATGATGCGCTGGATCGAACCGATGCGTTTGCCATCGGCGCCGTAGACTGCGGTGCCTTCGACCTTGTCGCTGGCGATCAGCGTGGGCGTATCCTTTACATAGGGATCGCTGCCCTGCGCGGCCTGATTCTGATTCAACATTGGGTTACCTCCATTGTCGTTGTCGATGACAATGTAACGGCTCGTCGCCCGGATGGTTCCGCCTCACGTGGTGCCCGGACGAGCGCGCGGGAGATTTATTGACGTTTACGTCAAGGTTATATAAGTTCGCAGGGCTTGCACTGATCCGGCGAAAGCATAAGCTTTACGGGCCCTGAGGAGGAGTTCGTGCCGGAACAGGCGCGCAGGCAAAAATGACATTCGGGAGGAATATATGTCGGAAACCTTGAGCCGCCACAGCGGTCGCGCCGCCGAGAAAATCTGGCTCGACTCCTATCCGTCGTCGGTGCCTGCCGACATTGCCCCGCACGCCCATGCCTCGCTTGGCGCGCTTTTCGAAGCGAGTTGCGCCAAATACAGCGATCGGCTGGCATTTTCGAGCATGGGTCGCGGCATGACGTTCCGGGAACTCGAGGCGCAGTCGCGCAAGGTCGGTGCCTGGCTTCAGTCAAAGGGGCTGCAGAAGGGAGACCGCGTTGCCGTGATGACGCCGAACATCCTGCAGAACCCAGTCATGGTCTACGGCATCCTGCGCGCCGGCATGATCGTGGTGAACGTCAACCCGCTTTATACGCCGCGCGAACTGGAACACCAGCTGAAGGACAGCGGTTCGAAGGCGATCCTGGTGCTGGAAAACTTCGCCCATACCGTCGAGCAGGTCGTGGCACGGACGGACGTCAAACATGTGATCGTCTGCGCCATGGGCGACATGCTGGGGCTGAAGGGGCATATCGTCAATCTCGTCGTGCGCAAGGTGAAGAAGCTCGTACCGGCCTGGTCTCTTCCCGGCCATATGGGCTTCAAGGCGATGCTCGCCGAGGGCGCGCGGCAGACATTGAAGCCGGTCGACGTGGTGTCCAGCGACGTGGCCTTCCTGCAATATACCGGCGGCACGACAGGGGTTTCCAAGGGCGCGACGCTGACCCATGCCAATCTCCTGGCGAACAAGCAGCAGATCGCCCTGTGGCTGGAGGCGGCCTTCGCCGACAAGGGGCGACCGGAAGTGCTCAACTTCGTTTGCGCGCTGCCGCTCTATCATATCTTCGCGCTGACGGTGAATTCGCTGATGGGCGTGGCGCTTGGCGGCCACAACCTGCTGATTGCCAATCCGCGCGACATTCCCGGCTTCGTCAAGGAGTTGCAGGGTTTCAAGGCGCATATCTTCCCCGGGCTGAATACGCTGTTCAACGCGATGATGAACAATCCGGATTTCAAGAACCTCGATTTTTCATCGCTGATGCTGGTTCTGGGTGGCGGCATGGCGGTGCAGCGGCCGGTGGCGGAGCGCTGGCTGCAGATGACCGGTCGACCGATCACCGAGGGTTACGGCCTGTCGGAAACGTCGCCGGTGGCAACGGTCAACCGGCTCGACAGCAAGGAGTTCAGCGGCATGATCGGCCTGCCCCTGCCCTCGACGGATATCGAGATCCGCGACGAGGATGGCCAGACGCTGCCGATCGGCGAAGTCGGCGAGATCTGCATCCGCGGACCGCAGGTGATGGCCGGCTACTGGCAACGCCCGGAAGAGACCGCCAAGGTGATGACCGAGGACGGCTTCTTCCGTTCCGGCGACATGGGCTTCATGGACGAGCGCGGCTACTCAAAGATCGTTGACCGCAAGAAGGACATGATCCTGGTTTCCGGCTTCAACGTTTATCCGAACGAGATCGAGGAAGTGGCGGCCATGCATGCGGGCGTGCTGGAATGCGCCGCCGTCGGCGTGGCGGATGAACATTCCGGCGAGGCGGTGAAGCTCTTCGTGGTGAAGAAGGATCCGGCGCTGACGATCGACGAACTGAAAGCCCATTGCGCGGCAAACCTGACCAATTACAAGCGGCCGCGGTTCATCGAATTCCGCACCGAGCTGCCGAAGACCAATGTCGGCAAGATCCTGCGGCGTGAGCTGCGCGACCAGAAATAAATCGATTGAAATGCGGCGAGATCAGGGTCTTCACCGACTTGATCCCGTCGTGTGCTGCGCATAATGTCCGGCCATCGTTTTCGAAACGGGGACCCGTCCATGCAAGCCATCATCGATCAGCTGACCAGCACCGTCGCCGCAACCCATGCCGACGATCTCAGGGCGGCATTTGCTGCCGACAGCGCACGTTTCAGCCGGTTTAGCATCGCGACCGACGACCTGCTGATGGATTATTCCAAATGTGCGGTGAATGAGGAAGTGATGGCGCTGCTCGAGCAGCTGTGCAGCGACGGCGGCGTGGCCGAAAAGCGCGAGGCGATGTTCTCCGGCGAGGCGATCAACTTTACCGAAGGCCGCGCGGTCCTGCACACGGCGCTGCGCAACCGCTCGAACCGGCCGGTCCTGGTCGACGGCCGGGATGTCATGCCGGACGTCAACGGCGTGCTTGCGGCCATGGGCGCGTTTGCCGAGGGTGTTCGTGCGGGCACGATCAAGGGTGCAACCGGCAAGGCGATCACGGATGTGGTCAATATCGGCATTGGCGGGTCGGATCTCGGTCCGGTGATGGCAACACTTGCGCTTGCGCCTTTCCATGACGGCCCCAAACTGCATTTCGTTTCCAATATCGATGGCGCGCATATCGCCGACACGCTGAAGGCCCTTTCTGCCGAAACGACGCTGTTCATCGTCGCCTCGAAAACCTTCACGACGATCGAAACCATGACCAATGCCCAGACGGCGCGGGCCTTCATCGCCGATGCGCTGGGCGAGGCCTCGGTCGGGCATCACTTTGCCGCCGTCTCGACCGCGCTCGACAAGGTTTCAGCCTTCGGCATCGACGCGGCGCGCGTCTTCGGATTCTGGGACTGGGTCGGCGGGCGCTACTCGATCTGGTCGGCGATCGGCCTGCCGCTGATGATCGCGATCGGTTCTGACAATTTCGGCCGCTTCCTCGACGGCGCCCATGCGATGGACGAGCATTTCCGCACAGCGCCCTTCCGCGAGAACCTGCCGATGCTGCTCGGCGCACTCGGCGTCTTTCATCGCAATGTGCTGGGCTACCAGACCCGCGCGATCCTGCCCTATGACCAGCGGCTGTCGCGCTTTCCCGCCTATCTGCAGCAGCTCGACATGGAATCGAACGGCAAGAGCGTCACGATCGACGGCAAGCCGGTTGCCGGCGCGTCCGGTCCCGTCGTCTGGGGCGAACCCGGCACCAATGGCCAGCATGCCTTCTACCAGCTGATCCACCAGGGCACGAGCGTGATCCCGGCCGAGTTCATGATCGCCGCCAACGGCTTCGAGCCGGAGCTTCGCCACCAGCACGAGTTGCTGATCGCCAATTGCCTGGCACAATCGGAAGCGCTGATGAAGGGCCGGACGCTGGCCGAGGCCAAGGGCCAGCTGACCGCCAAGGGTGTTTCGGACACGGACGCCGATTTTCTCGCACCGCACCGGGTGTTTTCCGGCAACCGTCCGTCGATCACCTTCGTCTATGATCAACTGACGCCGTTTGCGCTCGGCCGTCTGATTGCCCTTTACGAACACCGCGTCTTCGTCGAAGGCGTGCTGTTCCGGATCAACTCCTTCGACCAGTGGGGCGTGGAACTCGGCAAGGAACTGGCGACCGGGTTGCTGCCGGTGGTGCAGGGCAAGGTGGCGGCGACCGGGCATGACAGCTCGACGGAAGGGTTGGTGGCGGCGCTGGCTGAGCGGAGGCAGGGGTGAGGTTGCTGCTGGAGACGGCGCTGCCATAGCGGGGCAAAACGTGTTGAAACAGAAGCCTGAACCGAAAATCTCATGATCGCTTCCCGACCCTCATATCACACTTTCAGTGGCTCTTGAGCAATCCGCTATAGTGTCGCCCATTTGGCTTCATTGTCCGAAAGGTTGTCGTGCCTCAGGCAAGCCGAGAAAGCTGACCGCCTTAGAGCTTCACTGCCTTGATTTTCTCATAGACCTCGGGGGCGAGAACCGCAGCAACAAGCTTCTCCACCCACTCAGGAGAATATGCATATGATTTGTACACTGGATGGTAGATACAGTGCGTCTTGTCGGTGTTTTGCGGCTGTGGAGCGCCGTTCTTCGGCCGTACGTTGAAGTACCGCATAGCCTGCTGATGCGTGTGCGGTGTGAAGTGTTTCTTGGTCTTCGCTGCGACCTGCTTCACAACCTTTCCTGGCTTTAGCGGATAGAGTTCATCCGAGATTACCTTCTTGGCAAGAACGTTATGTATCTCCTTTCCCTCTGCCGATACTGGGTTGACGAACTGGATGTGGGCCTTGGACTTCGGGGCGGCGCTGAGTGTGTATACAACCTGAAACTGGAACTCGATGTTGTTCAGCTGCTCCGGCGTCATCCCATCTGTAATCAGCGCATCGATGGCATTGATGTCGGGCGGAAGTTCGTACTGGTTGAGCGTGGTCACTTGTTCGAGATTCATGCTCGCGAACTGCAGCGCGAACGAGAGTTCGCTTGCGAGAGTAAGCTCCTTTCCGAATAAGTCGCATAGCGCCTTATCAAAGTTCAGGCAGCAAGCTTGGAAAATCCCGAGCCACTTCTGATCGGCCCTGCCCAAGAGATGATGCTCCACCTTATCACGCAGAACTTTCAGCGCTCGCAGATTCTGCCGTACTCCATCTGGCAACGGACAGTCTCCCCGCTCCACAAGCTCGCTTAGGGGCTTGGAGAAGCCATCGCCACTTATGAGGTCCACCTTCGTATTACGCGCGTACCACTCGTGCATGAGGTAGGTCCACGCGACGTTTGCCAGCATCGTGAAGACCTCCGTTTTAAACCGGAGGGCCGCACTGTTAAATACTTGGACAGCGAGTATCATCGCTTCGCGGGCACGTATAATGCGCTCGTCATCGTATCGGTTGAGACCCGTCTGCTGATCGTAGGACCTCTTTTTTAGGAGGAAGAACGCTAGCTCTTCTTCGGATGCAGACTCCTGTCCGGCGTTCTTCTTCACGCCGGTTATACGCCCGCTGTTAATCGTGGCCTTTCGGCCGACGTTGATAAGCGCCTGTATATCCTGATTGCGCCACTTCTGCGCAAGCAGCGCTTTGGCTACCCGCTTTTCCTCAGGTGTCAGTGACACACCGTGCTTTTTTGCCATACTCACACCCCAGCAGTCGGCAGATCATTGCAGGAATTCTACCAAAAGCCGACCGTCTGGAAACTACCCCAAATTGGGCTCATGGTTGCATTGCAACGCAAGCTTCACCAGAAATACGGGCAACTAGCAACCGCTTGTGGCTCCACTTCTTCCCAATCTGTTTGACTAGGTCCGCTTGCTGATATACATTATCTCAAACGTATATCATCGGAGCTCACCATGCAGATCGCCAAATGGGGCAATAGTCTTGCGGTGCGTCTTCCCGCGAGCGTGGTTGAAGCACTGAACCTGAAGGAAGGCGACGCCATAGAAATTCGCGCGGCGGACTGGCGCGAGCTTGATGTCGCGCGGAAGCCGACGCCTGAGGATCTCCTCCAGCGGCTGCGGGCGTTCCGCGGCCGGTTGCCGCCCGACTTCAAGTTCGATCGGGATGAGGCGAATGGGCGGTAGGTTCGTTGACACGAACGTGCTGCTCTATCTCGCCTCGGGTGATCATCGAAAAGCGGATCGGGCAGAGGCGGTCCTTGCCCAAGGCGGCACGATCAGCGTTCAGGTCCTCAACGAAATTGCCAATGTTCTGCGCCGGAAGATGCGGATGTCATGGCCGGAGACGTATGTGTTTCTCGGCACGATCCGAGCTTTGCTGCAAGTCGAGCCGGTCACGCAGGCGACACACGAAACCGGACTTCGGGTCTCCGAGCGCTATGGGCTTTCCATCTATGATGCGATGATTGTTTCAGCCGCGCTCATGGCCGGCTGCGACACCTTGCTCTCCGAAGACATGCAGGACGGCCTCGTCGTCGATGACCGCATGCGCATCGTCAATCCGTTCGGAGAATCCTGAAAGCTGCTTAGAGCGTTTCCGCTTTCAGGAGAGAGCCCCCTACTTCCTCAAAACCCGATCTCCGCTGCCGTCGGCGGATTGGCACCAGCCCGCGACACCGTCACGGCGGCGGCCTTTGCCCCCACGGTCAGCGCCTCGCGCACAGCCTCTTCCGAGAGCGTCGCGACCTTGTCCTTGGTCAGCAGGTCCTGACGCTTCAGCGAAGCGAGGATGCCGGCGTCAAACGTGTCGCCGGCGCCGACGGTGTCGACCACCTCAACCTTGTTGGAGGGCACCGAGACCTTGAAGTTGGCGGTATAGCCGGTCGCGCCCTCGGCGCCCTTGGTCAGGACCACGAGCTTGGCGCCGCGCGTCAGCCAATAGGCGGCGCGTTCGTCCTGGGTGCCGGGAAGATCGAACCAGTCGAGATCTTCATCGGAGAATTTCAGAATGTCGGACATATCGGCCATGCGGGCGATGCGGGCCTGGTGGGCTTGCTTGTCCTTGATGAAGCCGGGGCGGATGTTGGGGTCGAGCGAGATCACGCGGGTCTTGTGCTCGCGCGTCATCAGCGCCTCGTAGGTCGAGCCGCAGGGTTCGGGGATCAGGCTGATGGCGCCGAAATGCAGCGCCTCGCAGCTGTCGTCCAACGTCGGCAGATCAGCCTCGGTGATCATCCGGCCTGCCGTGTTTTCGTCATAGAAGGCGTAAGATGCCTGGCCGTTGGTCAGCTTGACCAGCGCGATCGTGCAGGGGCGCGAGAGCGTGGCACAGTAGCTATAGTCGACGCCGGAGGATTTCAGCGTGTCGCGCAGGATGTCGCCGAGCATGTCGTCGGACAGGCCGGTGAAGAAGCCGGTCTCGATGCCGAGGCGACCGAGCGCGATTGCCGTGTTGAAGATTGCGCCGCCGGCATAGGGCGAAAAGGCTCGCTCGCCGAGCGTGGTTTCGCGTGGCAACATGTCGATCAGCGCTTCGCCGCAACACAGGATCATCTCGAGTTCCTCCCAGACTTCCGTTTCAATCGATTTAAACCAAGTCGCGTCCGATTTCCAGTGCGATTGTGAGCATTTGCTCAGCCGAGCGACGAAACCCCACCATTGCGGCCCGACCAGGCCAGCGGCGCATCGAGAAAGGCCTCGACTTCCGAGAGGGTCTGTTCATCGAACAGTTTCTGCTCGCGGGCGACGGCCAGAACGTTGCGCCACGTGGCGATGTAGTGGAGCTTGACCTTGCCGTCTTCGAAGCGCTGTTCGGCCTCGGGGAAGATGCCATAGAAGAACAGTGCGATGCCGTGGTCGACGATGCCACCTGCGGCGCGCGCAGCCTCGATGAACTTGAACATGCTGCCGCCGGCGGTCGTCAGGTCCTCGATGACGAGCACGCGCGAGCCTTCCGGCATGTTGCCTTCAATCTGGGCATTGCGGCCATGGCCCTTGGGGGCTTTCCGGACATAGATCATCGGCAGTCCGAGGCGATCAGCCAGGAGGGCGGCAAAGGGAATGCCAGCCGTCTCGCCGCCGGCGATGCAGTCGAACTGCTCGAAGCCGGCATTGCGCATCAGGGTGGCGGCGGCAAAATCCATTACCGCGGAGCGCACGCGCGGATAGGACAGAAGTTTGCGGCAATCGATGTAGACGGGGCTGCGCATGCCGGAGGAAAGCTTGTAGGGATCGCTGGCATTGAAGTGCACCGCCTTGATTTCCCAAAGCATCTTCGCGACGAGTTCAGCCATGACGGCAGGATCGGTGAATGTGGTCTGGGTCATCCGGCGCTCCTTGATATGCGGTTCCTGCGCCCATAGCAGGAAGAGGCGGGCGAGGCCAGATGGTTGCCTTGCCTGTCTGCTTCAAAACGATCGATAGCGTTCCGCCGATGGAACAATACGGCTTCGGTCGGGTTAATCCGCCGCAGGCTTTGTGCCGCGGCAACCGCTATCTTCGGCGGGGATTGGCGCAGCGAACATCGCCACCGACATTGTCTCGGAGTTTGTGTTCGAGACATTCAAAACCAGGAGACAAGCACAGAATGAACGCCACACTCGCCATCCAGCCGATTATCGCCTTGATCGCAGGCATCCTGATCCTGGTCATGCCACGACTGCTCAACTATGTCGTGGCGATCTATCTGATCCTTGTCGGCATTACCGGCCTCTGGCCGCAGCTCGTCACACTCTGACGTGTCATCCCCCCACCATCCATTGGGGAGCGGGGGGATGGATCTGCATCACTACTTGGCTTCTGCGGCTGTTTCCGCCTTCTGGCACAAGGTGATGCGGTTGCTGAACGGGTCGGTCAGGTGCAGTTCGCGACCCCAGGGTGCCTCGGACAGGCCGGGCTTGAGAAAGCGGTAGGCTCGTGCGGTGATCTGCTTGTGGATCGCCGCGACGTCAGTCACCCAGACAAAGATACGGGCACCGGGACTGGCGTCGCCGGAATGTTCGCTCAGATGCAGAATGAGGCTGTCCCGCGACACCTGAAGGTAGAGCGGAAAGTCCTCGCCGAAACGGTGCTCCCAATCGACCGTCATTCCGAGATAGTCGCAATAGAACTCCCGCGCCTTGGCGACATCGAAAATCCTGAAGATCGGAATGGGCGCCGCGATCTGCGCAGCGGTAGGCGTTGGCCGCTCCGCGTCGACCGCCAGTTTTGCCGCCAGAATATTCCAGTTTTCGAAGCCGAATTGTTCGGCCACGAGTTCGAGCGCTTCACTGTGGGAGATATTCAGGCCGCGTTCCGTCAAGCGCTGACGGAGCGATTTGGCCATGATCTTTGCATCGCGAAAATCACGCATGTTTCATCCTCTGCAAGAGACGAATGGAGCTATCAGCGCCCGCATTGCTGACCCCTTCGTCATCTGGCTACCGGGATCCGGCGGATGAGACAGGTTGGGATGCATTCACCATGGCGTTTCCGCTGCGGGCGGCAGGCTGCATCCGGCCCGACCGCAAACTAGCCGGGCACGATCTGGCTGACAAGCGCCAGAGCGTCATCCGTGCCTCAGGCGACGTCCCAATGCAGCGGGAACATGGGGTCGAACACGGTTACCGTGCCGGCACCGGTTTCGATTTTTGCCGGGAAATCGACCGGCTCGTCGCGACGAACGAGCGTGATCGTCTTCTCGTTGGCGGGCAATCCATACCAGGCGGGGCCGTTGAGCGAGGCGAAGGCTTCCAGCCTGTCGAGCGCATCATCCTGTTCGAAGACATGGGCCAGGCAGCTCATCGTGTTGATCGAGGTGTAGATGCCGGCGCAGCCGCAGCCGCATTCCTTCAGCGGATCGATGTGCGGGGCCGAATCCGTGCCGAGGAAGAAGCGGCGATCGCCGGAGGTTGCCGCTGCGCGCAGCGCCAGGCGATGGCTCTCGCGCTTGGCGACCGGCAGGCAGTAATAATGCGGGCGGATGCCGCCAACGAGGATGGCGTTGCGATTGATGATCAGATGGTGGGTGGTGATCGAGCCGGCAAGATTGGCGTCGGCCGACTTGATGTAGTCGATGCCATCGGATGTCGTGACATGTTCCATCGTCACCTTGAGTTCCGGCAGGCGCTTGCGCAGCGGATCGAGAACGGTGTCGATGAAGACCTTCTCGCGGTCGAAGATATCAACCTCCGGCGTGGTCACTTCACCATGAACGCAGAGCGGCAGACCGATCTTCGCCATGCGCTCAAGCGCCGGCATTGCCTTTTCGAAATCACGCACGCCGCCATGGGAATTGGTCGTGGCACCGGCGGGATAGAGCTTGACCGCCGTGATCAGCCCGCTTGTCTTGCCTTCTTCCAGATCATCCGGATTGGTGCCCTCGGTGAGATAGAGGGTCATCAGCGGTTCGAATGTGTCGCCGACCGGGATCGCCTTGACGATACGCTCGCGATAGGCGCGGGCATCTGCCGTGGTGACAACCGGTGGCACGAGGTTGGGCATGATGATGGCACGGGCAAAATGCCGGCTGGTATCGCCGATCACGCCTTCCATCATGGCGCCGTCGCGCAGATGCAGGTGCCAATCGTCAGGGCGGCGGATAGTCAGTGAGCGCATGAACGTGCCTCCGGCATCGATAACGTGGACGAGCAGAACTTGCCGCCCTTAGCACGTTCGAAGACACGATCAAAGGTTCTCAAGCCACCCGATGATCGCCGGATGCGAGTGCCAGGCGTTCCGCCTCCTCGGCCTGTTCCCGCCTGTCCTGTTCCATGATCGCCTGGATGCGCGGCAGCGCCCGCTCGAAGGCGGCAACACAATCCGGATCGAACTGGGTGCCGGCCCGGCCGAGAATGTGCTCGGCAGTGCGCTCGAAGCTCCAGGCTGGCTTGTACGGACGCTCGGTCGTCAGCGCATCGAAATTGTCGGCGATGCAGACGATACGGCCCGAGATCGGAATGGCCGAACCGGTGATCCGGTTCGGATAGCCCTGGCCGTCCCAGCGTTCATGGTGGCTGGCGGCAATTTCCGAGGCAAGCTGCAGGAGGGACGAATGCGCCTGGCCGAGAATGTCACTGCCGATCTGGGCATGTGCCTGCATCTGCCGGTATTCCGCCTCGGTCAGGCGACCCTGCTTCAGGAGCACGGTATCGGGCATGGCAACCTTGCCGATGTCGTGCATCGGGGCGGCCAGGCGGATGTCGTGGCAGACCTGTGGTGGCAGTCCCAGCTCGACCGCGATCGCTTCGGAATAAGCGGCGACGCGCAGGGTGTGGCGGGCGGTATCCGGATCCTTGTAGCCTGCTGCGAGCGTCAGGCGGTGGATGATTTCCTGTTCGCGCTCGCGCAGTTCGCCGACGGCACGCTCGACCTCGCGGCGCAACCATTCGGCCTGGTCGGCAAGCTGGCGACGGGCACGAGCCAGGCTGACGATGTTCTGCACCCGGGCATTGAACTCGATAGGATTGACCGGCTTAGTCAAAAAATCGATCGCCCCGGCATTCAGTGCCGCCATGCGGGTGGTCATGTCCTTGTCGCCGGTGACGAAAATGACAGGCACCTGGGCATATTTTTCGAAGCGCACGATCTCGGTATAAAGCTCCACGCCGTTGTAGACCGGCATCTGGTAATCGATGATCGCGATGTCGAAATCGAGCTCCGGCAAAGCCGAGAGAACGGCATCCGGGCTGGAATAGGTCAAGGCCTCACAATTATCGAGCTTGCCGACGAGCTTCGTCAGAAGCTTCAGGTTTGTTGCATTGTCGTCAACCAACAAAATACGCATGAACGCCTCCGTGCCTTTCAGGCTACCAATTTAAATTTTAGGGCGAGGATTTCTTCGCCCAGCAATTCGACTTGTGCAGGCGATGGCGGATGACCCCGCAGGGCATTCGCCTTCACCGCGATTTCATTCAGCCCGACATTCACTGCCGCGCCCTTGATCGTGTGCAGAACACGATCGATCTTTTCCGGATCCGGCTTCTGCAGAGCCTTGTTCAGATCATCCAGAAGCGATGTCGCATCATCAAAGAAGGATTCAACCAACTCCTGGAAAACTTCCTCGCCCAGAGCGTCGACCAGTTCGGCATGGCGTGCCTCGTCGAGCCCTTCGATGCCGAGGCCGGGCATGGCCGTCAGCGGCATAACCTCAATAATGTCCGGCTGGGGCAGACCCGGCGTCTCGGCCGCGACGTCCAGAGCTTCACCAAGCTGCGTTTCTTCGGCGGGGGTCGTTGCGTCGGCAATCATCTTGCGCAACCTTTCAAGGGTGACAGGTTTCGATTCAAAACCGGACATGCCTGCATCCAGGCACCGACGACGGTCGTCATCCGAAGCGTTGGCGGTCATCGCGATGATCGGCGTCTCGACAGAGGGACCGCGCTCGGCGATGATCCGTCGGGTCGCTTCGATGCCGTCCATGACCGGCATCTGCATGTCCATCAACACAAGGTCGAACTTCTGCTGGCGGGCGATGGCAACCGCTTCCGCACCGTCATTGGCAACCTCGACGTCCTGGCCGAGCCTTGCCAGAAAGCGCGTGGCGACGATCTGATTGACCCTGTTGTCTTCGACGAGCAGAATTTTCAGGCGTGGCAGTTCGTCCTCGCTGTGGCGTGCCGCCGTCAGCTTCTTGACGTCTTCGCGGCTCACGGGAACGACCGCCAACTCGAACCAGAAAATGCTGCCGACACCCACTGTGCTGCTCATGCCGAGCTCGCCACCCAGTTTTTCGACAATCTGCTTGCAGATGGTCAGACCAAGGCCGGTGCCCCCATAGCGACGGCTGATCGAAGCATCGACCTGCGAGAAAGGTTTGAACAGCTTGTCGAGGCCCGACTCGTCGATGCCGATACCGGTATCCTCGACTTCAAAACGGATCATCAGCTTGCCATCACGATAGAATTCGCGCAGGCGCAGCGTGACCGTACCGTCATGGGTGAATTTCACCGCATTGGACAAGAGATTGAGCAGCACCTGGCGCAGACGCGTCGGATCCGTTCTGACAAACAGGCTGTTGAGCGATTCCGGCAAGTCGAGAATCACGGTGTTCTTGTGATCCTCGGCGCGCCCCCGAATGATACTGACGGTGCTTTGGGCCAGACCACAGACATCAAATGCCCGCTGCTCCAGTTCGAGCTTGCCGTGTTCAATCTTGGAGAAATCGAGGATCTCGTTGATGACCTCCAACAGAGCCTCGCCTGAGGACCGAATGGTCTTGATGCTCTCAAGCGTGTCTTCAGGCAGTTCCGAAAGCTCCAGCAATTCGGACATGCCGAGGATCGCATTGAGCGGCGTGCGGATTTCATGGCCCATTGTCGCCATGAACTGCGATTTTGCACGGTTTCCGGCATCAGCCCCTTCATAGGCTTCAGACAACTGGCTGGCCATGGCCTCAAGGTCTCGGCTGGTTTCACGCACCGATCTCAGCTGGCGGTTCAACGTCACCACCAGGAATATGACGGACGCCATCAGCAGACCGAGCATGACTGTCGAGGTCCGCTCAAGGCCTAGAATAAGATCGCGGCTATCGGCACGCTCATGGCTGAGGCGGGCATTGGTATAAATCAGCAGTTCTTCCGACATCGGTGCCAGAGCAGCAAGAGCCTTGGCAAGCTCGTCGATCTCCTGCGACGTGGGGAGCCTGCCAGCAGCATAACGGTCGAGCAGTGGCTGCTGGGCACGCACTGCATCGGCAATGTCGGCAATCCGGCTGCGGATCTGTTGATCCTCGGCAAAATAACTGCCGAAATTGGCCTCCTGAACAACGGCGACGCGCGAATACAGGATGTCATAGCGCAGTGCGAGCTCATTATAGACCTTGTCGGTCGCGGGCTGACGGCGAAGGTCGGCCAGGCTATCGTCCAATGCCCTGATTTCGCGGTCCAACTGATAGACAGACCACATGGCATTTTCGCGCACACCGTCTTCCATGATCCGGTACTGGCGGGCGATATCGACAAAAAGCACGATCAGCACAAACAGCAAGACAGCGCACAGGATCTGCAGGATGAAGGCAACGCCCCCCTCACCTGCCACCTGCTTGGCTATCGCGCGCTGGTTGATCACTTGGCGACCTCTATTTCCTTGATCTGCCAGACAGAGCGGGAGAAATACTTCTCGTTGTAGAGGCCCGGATCGAGGTCAAACGGATACACCAGCATCAACGGACCTTTTTCGCGCACCGACATGCGTTGCCCGTCAAGATGCGTCGCCAGGATGGTCGCGATCTCCGCGTCAAACATCGGAACTTCAGACGAATAGTTGTTCAGTGCGCGCACCGTCAATGTGGTACCGGACGCGCCGGCTTCCTTGAGCACGGCACTGAGCAACGGACCTTCGAACGTCACCTGCCCCGTCGTCCATGGGGTTTCTACGATCGCCTTCCGGCTCTCCAGCTTTTCCAGCATGGCGGCGTCAAAAGCTGCAACGTCACCGATATTGGTGTTGCTGACTGACCCGGTGATGGTCAGGATGATCGGGCCCGTGGGGGCGTCCAGGGCGCGAGCACCCGCGGCGGACATGCCTGTAGCCAGCAATGCGACGAAAATGCGCTTCATGGCTCTTTCCTCAGATCCAGACCCGGCTCACGCCGATTTCGAGAGTTCTGTATTGCCGCCAAGATGGTCGGCAAGGAGCTGGCGGAAGGTTACGGCTTCCACAGGCTTGGTCAGGAAATCGGTCACACCGTTGGCCTGGGCGCTTTCGCGCAGACGCGGCTCCGTGTCAGCCGTCACCATGATCACGGGCACGTCGGCATAGCGATCCATCAGGCGGACAGCCTTGACGAACTGCAATCCCGAAAGACCCGGGAGCATGTGATCGACGATCAGCATGGAAAAGGCATGACTGTGGCACAGGGCCAATGCGGACGCGCCGTCCGGTTCGACCAGAATTTCCTCGTCGGTCACCTTCTTCGCCAGATGCTTGAGGATCATCGCGTTGGTCGGGTTGTCTTCAACGATCAGTATTGTCATTTCACACTCCCCTTCCGACACCGATTCAAAGCGAGCCATCCCGTTGGCTATTTCCGCCACGACATGGGTGTCAGCGTTAATCTTTCATGGAGGAGTTGTATCAAGAGGAGGCTGAAATTCGCTGAAGCAAATAGATACAAGTTTAGCGATCGGTGATTTAATTAGAACTTAAGGATTTACACAGATAAAATCCAGCTAAGTCGTTGTCATATCTAGAATAAATCGATATTGAAATCAGCGGTCCGGCTATGCTGCAGGACAAGGCGTCCATTGGGAAGATCATTTCCGCCAACCTTGACGTCGATTTCATCGGGCGCCATGCCGAAACCCTTCCAGCGCTCGACGAGCCGCCGCTCCAATTCGTTAATGGTTGGCGATACCATGACGGTGAAATCGAACAGTGGCGCAAGCAGGCTCCAGGGTTTTTGATTCAGCAAGAGGTAGTTGCCTTCTACCAAAATGATGCGATCGTCCGGCGAAATGCAGCGGGCAGCGGCAATGGCAAGCTCCCGACTGCGATCGAAGACCGGAACCAGCACTTCGCCGCCGGCGCGGACTGCGTGCAGGATATCACCCAGACCGCGGACATCGAAGGTTTCCGGTGCGCCTTTGCGGGACAGCAGGCCTCGATCCTGCAAAATCGCATTGTCGAGATGAAAGCCATCCATCGGCAGGATCGTAGCAGCATGGCCGCGGGCGACAAGCAGCTCGTGGAGACGATCGGCGAGCGTCGATTTTCCGGCGCCCGGCGGTCCGGCAATGGCGACGATGAAACGGGCGCTGGACTGCGCCCGTTTCTCGATTTCAGCAACAAGGGTCTCCAGTTGCAGGCTCATGCGGCAATGCCCGTCACCGGCGCTTCGCGGGCACCGGTCATGAAGGCGACGGCATCCGACATCGTGTAGTCCTTCGGATTGATCACGCAGAGGCGCTTGCCGAGACGATGGACATGGATACGGTCCGCCACCTCGAAGACATGCGGCATGTTGTGCGAAATCAGAACGATCGGCATGCCGCGAGAACGTACGTCGAGGATCAGCTCCAGCACCTTGCGGCTCTCCTTGACGCCGAGGGCAGCCGTCGGTTCATCGAGAATGATGACCTTGGAACCGAAGGCTGCAGCGCGCGCGACCGCCACGCCCTGACGCTGGCCACCCGACAGGGTCTCCACCGCCTGGTTGATGTTCTGGATGGTCATCAGCCCCAGTTCGGACAGCTTTTCGCGGGCGATCTTCTCCATCGCGGTGCGATCAAGCGCACGGAAGACCGAGCCCATGATGCCCGGTTTGCGGATCTCCCTTCCGAGAAACATGTTATCGGCAATCGACAGCGCCGGCGACAAGGCGAGGTTCTGATAGACGGTTTCGATGCCGGCCTTGCGCGCCTCGATCGGCGAGCGGAACTGCACCGGCGTGCCATCCAGCCGGATCTCGCCTTCATCAGGATGTACGGCACCGGATATCGCCTTGATCAGCGACGATTTGCCGGCGCCGTTATCGCCGATGACGGCAAGGATTTCGCCCGGATAGAGGTCGAAATCGGCATTGTCGAGCGCCGTCACGCGACCATAGCGCTTCACAAGCCCGCGGGCGGTGAGAATTGGTTCCCGGGTCATCAGCCTGCTACCTTTCTGATCCACTGGTCGATTGCAACGGCGGAGATAATCAGGACGCCGATCAGGAAGTATGTCCATTGCGGGTCGGTGCCGATCAGGCGCAGGCCGAGCTGGAAGACGCCCACAATCAATGCGCCGAAGAGCATGCCGAGAATGGAGCCGCGTCCGCCGAAGAGCGAGATGCCGCCGATCACGACAGCCGTGATGGATTCGATGTTGGCGAACTGGCCAGCCGTCGGCGACACCGAGCCAATGCGGCCGATCAGGGCCCAGCCGGCGAGCGCACAGATTAGACCCGACAGGGTGTAGACCGAAACCAGCATACGCTTGACGTTGACGCCCGCTAGTTCCGCGGCTTCCGGATCGTCGCCGACCGCGTAGACATGGCGGCCCCAGGCCGTGTGATTGAGCACATACCAGAGCACGGCGACGAGCAGGACCATCGCGATGACGCCGTAGGTCAGAACTGCACCGCCCATGCGGACGTTCTCGCCGAAGAATTTCAGGATCGGCGCATTGGCCTCGATATCCTGGGCCCGGATCGTTTCATTGGCGGAATACAGGAAATTTGTGGCCAGTACGATCTGCCACATGCCCAGCGTGACGATGAAGGGCGGCAGCTTCATGCGGGCTACAAGCACGCCATTGATGAAACCGCAGGCGGCTCCGACAGCAAAGCCACAGAGCACGGCAAGAGATGGCGGCAGGCCATAACGAAAGGCAAACTGACCCATAACGACTGACGACAGAACCATGATCGCACCCACCGACAGGTCAATGCCCGCCGTCAGGATTACCAGTGTCTGGGCCGCGCCAACGATGCCGACGATTGCGACCTGCTGCAGGATCAGCGTCAGCGTGAAGGCTGAGAAGAACTTTCCACCGAGAATGGCGCCGAAGGCTGCAAGCGACAGGACCAGAACGATCAAGGCAACCGCTGCCGGGCTGGAATGCAAGAAGTGCTGAAAATGCTCGAGAGCGCTGCGTTCCTGGCGCTCGAACGAGGCGACCTTGGTCGAACTCTCGGTCAGGACCTTCTCGAAGTCCTGGGCGGTCCGTGTTTCGGGATTGGCCGGCTGCATGGGTTATCCTCCCTGCCGTTATGGATTTCTCTCTACACGAAGGACACGCCCGGCCTACGGTCGCCTGAGTTGGGTCACCGCGTGGGCCGGGCGCTTCGCACCTTGGCTGACGGGAGGCTTTCTCCCGTCAGGACTTCGCCGTCAGGCTCAGTCTTTGGAGATCAGCCCCAGCACTTGTCCGTGCCGGCCTTGGTGTCGATTGACTCGACGCCGGTTGCAGGCTTGTCGGTTACCAGTGCCACGCCGGTATCGAAGAAGTTCTTGCCTTCGGTTGCCGCCGGCTTTTCACCGGTGTCGGCGAACTTCTTGATCGCTTCGATGCCGAGCGATGCCATCAGCAGCGGATACTGCTGCGAGGTCGCACCGATGACGCCCTCGGCAACATTCTTCACGCCCGGGCAACCACCGTCGACGGAGACGATCAGCACGTCCTTTTCCTTGCCGACGGCCTTCAGCGCTTCATAGGCGCCGGCAGCGGCCGGTTCGTTAATGGTGTGCACGACATTGATGGTCGGATCCTTCTGGAGAAGGTTTTCCATGGCGGTACGGCCGCCTTCTTCATTGCCGTTGGTGATGTCGTGGCCAACGATGCGCGCATCGGTTTCATCGCCGATCTTGTTGATGTCGACGGTGTCGATGCCAAAGCCCTTCATGAAGCCCTGATTGCGCAGGACGTCGACCGACGGCTGCGACGGTGTCAGGTTGAGGAAGGCGATCTTGGCGTCCTTTGCGGCATCGCCGAGGGTGGCGGCGGCCCATTTGCCGATCAGTTCGCCGGCGAGCAGGTTGTCGGTCGCGAAGGTCATGTCGGCTGCATCGATCGGCTCGAGCGGCGTATCAAGGGCGATGACCAGCAGGCCGGCGTCGCGTGCCTTCTGGACCGCCGGAACGATGCCCTTCGTATCGGACGCGGTCAGCAGGATGCCCTTGGCACCGTCGGCGATGCAGGTTTCGATCGCTGCAACCTGGCTTTCCGAGTCACCATCAATTTTGCCGGCATAGGTCTTCAAGGTCACGCCGAGTTCGGTCGCCTTGGCGGTCGCGCCTTCCTTCATCTTGACGAAGAATGGATTGGTATCCGTCTTGGTGATCAGGCATGCCGATACATCTGCGGCCTGCACAGGCATGGCGAATACAACGCCAAGAGCAAGGGTCGACAGAGCAGCAGTAAGCAGAGATTTCTTCATAATTTCCTCCCGAAAGTGTTCGACCAGCTCCTCTGGTCGTCGCATGTCGGCCGGGCCGATGATTACCAGCCCGGTTCGGCGCCACCCGGCACCGCTCCTCCACACCGCTATTTAGAACATCAGAACATTTTCGCTGTCAATAAATAAATCCAATTGAATTATTAAATCGCTGTGACATTCTGCCAAGGCTGCCTTACTAAGGGAGCGGTCGGGAGGAGCGGCCTCAAGTGTCACAGAATGATCAAGCACAACTGGCGGAACAGACGCCCAGGGTGAGTGCCGGCGGCGGCTCGAACCAGGTGCGCGTGCGCGCCTACAACGAGCGGCTGGTGCTATCCCTCGTGCGGCAGAACCGCGGGTACTCCAAGGCTGACATCGCCCGGATGACCGGACTGTCGGCCCAGACCGTGTCGGTCATCATGCGCTCGCTGGAAAATGACAGGCTGCTTTTGCGCGGCGAACCGGTACGTGGCCGCGTCGGCCAGCCTTCCATTCCCATGTATCTCAATCCGGAAGCGGTATTTTCGTTCGGGGTCAAGATCGGTCGGCGCAGCGCGGACCTGGTGCTGATGGATTTCATTGGCCAGATTCGCATGCAGAAACATCGCACCTATCGCTATCCGCATCCCGACCATCTGCTGCCCTTCATCTGCGAGGGCATCGCAGAGATGGAAGCGGCCATGAGCGCGGAACACCGGGTCCGGATCGCCGGCATCGGCATTGCGGCCCCCTTCGAATTGTGGAACTGGGCGGAAGAAGTCGGCGCGCCGGAGGGGGCGATGGAAATCTGGCGCACTGTCGACCTGCAGGCCGAGGTGGCCAGCCGAATGAGCCATCCGGTCTATCTGCGCAACGATGCGACCAGCGCCTGCGGAGCAGAGCTTGTCTTCGGCGCAGGCTCCCAGCATCCGGATTTCGTGTATTTCTACATCGGCTCCTTCATCGGCGGCGGCATCGTGGTCAATTCCTCGCTGTTTGTCGGGCGCACCGGAACCGCCGGTGCGATCGGTCCCCTGCCCGTGCGCGACAAACACGGGCAAACCCGACAGCTACTCGACATTGCTTCGATCTTCGTGCTGGAAAACCTGCTGCGCGAGCGCGGGATCGATCCGCAGCCGCTCTGGTATGCGGCCGAGGAATGGATCGATTTCGGTGAACCGCTGGAAATCTGGATCCAGGATACGGCAGCAGCCCTGGCGCAGGCCGTCATCGCTGCCGTCTCGATCATCGACTTTTCTGCCGCCATCATCGATGGCGGTTTCCCGGACTGGGTGCGCAGCCGCCTGGTGACGGCAACCGTCGAAGCGGTCAACCGCCTCGACCTGCAAGGCGTCGTCATCCCCGAGATCATCGAAGGCGCAGTCGGCGCCCAGGCGCGCGCCATCGGTGGTGCCAGCCTGCCGATCTTCGCCCGCTACCTCATCGACCAAACCGTGTTGTTCAAGGAAATAGAACATGCTGAAGGGAATTGATCCGCTTCTGAGCCCCGAGCTTCTGGCGACGCTGCGCGCCATGGGTCATGGCGACGAGATTGCCATTGTCGATGGCAACTATCCGGCGCTGGAACATGGGCGCCGGCTGGTCCGACTCGACGGTCACCACATCGTCCCGGTGCTGAATGCGGTGTTGAGCGTCATGCCGATCGACGACTTTGTGCCCGAGGCGATATTCCGTTCCACCGTTGGCGGCAAACCCGAGCAGATCGATCCGGTGCACGAGGAAATCATCGCCTGCTGCGCCCGCCACGAGGCAAAAATCGCGGTCACGCCGCTGGTTGGCGCCGACTTCTACAACCGGGTTAAGGCGGCCCATACAATTGTACAGACCGGCGAACCGCGTCTCTATGCCAATGTGATCCTGCGCAAGGGCGTGATCTATCCCTGATCGGGGCTCAAGGCTTAGCCTTCCAGCGCCCGGGAGATGCGCTTCGACAGTTCGAGCGGGTTCTTCAGCACGATGGCACGACTTGTGCGCTCGACAAGCTGCTCGCGGGCCAGGCGTGACATTTCCCGCGACACGGTTTCGCGGCTGGCGCCGATATGCTCGGCCAGTTCAGCATGGACCAGCGGCGGCGAGATGATGCGCTCACGCCCGCCATCGGTTCGCAGGCGAGACAGGCGCAGCAGCGTGTTGTAGAGCCGATGCTTGGTGTCGAGGAACGACAGCTCCGACAAGCGCTCGTTCATCGAGCGAACGCGCTTCGACAGCAGTTGCAGAAGCGACAACGCAACGTCCGGGCGCTGCCTCAGGATGTCATGGAACACTGCATAGGGGATCACGGTCACAAGTGCTTCGCTGACGGCCATCAGGCTTGCCGAACGGCTAAGGTCGTCGATGGCCGCCAATTCCCCGAGAATATCGCCGCGCCGGAAGGTTCCAAGGATCGCTTCCTTGCCGACCGAAAAGCGCAGAACCGCCCGGACTTCGCCCGTCTGGACGATGAAGACATCCTTGGATGAATCTTCAAAATCGACGAGGCTTTCACCGGCACACAGAGCGCGCGTGTGACACCGGGACAGCCACTCCCGATCTTCTTCAAGAGTTAAGCCGGCAAACACGGCACTTCCGCGAAGTGTCGAAGGCATTGCCGGAAATGGCAACAGACTTGATCCTAAAGCAACTCGTTCTTTCATTTAGAAATTACTTGCCAATCTGAGATTTACACATATCGATCCTACATATTCGGTGGCATCGGCAGATAGCAAGATGGGGAAAAACAAGACCCTTACGATTAGCCTACCAACTTGCATCGCAATTTAACGAAATCAGCAATGCCATGGTGATTAGCCCCAATTCTCAACGCTCCGCACCTCATCCGATTGAACCGGAAGACGGCCCCCAGACGTCGGTGAGTGCAAATCCACGCTCGAAAGGATCGAAAGGATCGAGTGCGACCTGATGCAGGCCAAAGGTGAAGCCGCGTCCGCTGATCGTCGGGATGACCGCAGGGCGGCCCGCAACCTCTGTCACGCCCGCAAGGCCGACCTCGAATTCGGATCCGATGATCGAGCGTGATGTCATCACGTCGCCGACCTTGGCAAGGCCGCGGGCGTGAAGCGTTGCCAGGTTTGCCGAATTGCCGGTTCCGCAGGGCGAGCGGTCCACACGTCCCGGCCACATCGTCGTGCAGGTGCGGATGGCACCATCGGGATCGACATCGCGGAACATGACATAGGCGACGCCGGAAATGGCGGAGATCTCGGGATGCACCACCGGGATCTTGCGATTGATTTCTTCCTTCAGGATCATGCCCGCATCGACCAGTGCGCGAGCATTGGCCTTTTCGATGGTCAGGCCAACCTGACCGACATCGACCAGCGCATAGAATATGCCGCCATAGCTGAGGTCAAAGGTGATGCGGCCCCATTGCTCGGTTTCGAGCGCGACATCGAGTTCGTGGACGTAGGAAGGCACCATGGTCAGCTTGACGCGCTCGCAGCGGCCATCGCGGCAGGTCGCCGTCGCCTTGACGAGGCCTGCCGCCGTTTCCAGCATCACGATGGTCTCAGGCTCCTGCATCTCGACGATACCAGCCTCCAACAGAGCCGTGGTCACGCAGATGGAATTCGAACCGGAACTGGCATGCGCCTGATCCGGCTGCAGGATGACAAAGGCGGCATCGGCGGCAGGATTTTTCGGCGGCAGAAGCAGATTGACCGAGCCGATCGGCGCGCCGCGCGGTTCCAGCACCAGCATGCGGCGCAGTTCTTCACCCTTGGGGTCAGAGTTGAGCCATGCCAACTGATCCGCTACGGTTTCACCCGGAATCTTCGGCACACCGCCAATCGCCACCTTGCCGATTTCACCTTCGGCGTGAACGTCGAGCAACTGTATCGTCCGCTTCCATCTCATCTGCATTTCCCCTTATCGAAGCGGCATACCAAGCCACCGCATGCTGCCGAACGCAAAGAAAGGCCCAAGACGCTCTCCCGCTGTGCAGCCACGAGACTTTCCACAGTATGACGGATCGCGAATCTCGCCCTGCAACGTTCCCGGAAACTGATATATTAGATGGTCAAATGAGACCATGAAAATTTTGAACCGTGTCGATGCATCAAATTTTGCGGCAACGACAACCGACATCCGTCTCAAATGTGAAGCGCCGGTCTTCAGCCACACCTGGCCATGACAACCAGGCCGCTGGCGGGGTCCGTCTCGATGGTCACGCGATCTTCTCTGAAATCTTGCGTCACCATCTGGCCCGGCTCGATCTGGCGAACGGCCTTCGAGTTCGTCAGTTGCATTGCCTCCGGGTCTGAGGGTTTCGGCTTGCCGACGAGGCTCTGGGCGGCTTCCGCATTGCACGGACCTTTGGTCGGCGCTGTCGAGAGCGTATCGGCGCTGCATGACGTTAGCGCTGAAATCAGTCCCGCAGCAAGAACCAGGTTGAACACGGGTGGCTTGAACATTGCGATCCTACCGAGAGTTAAGAACGGGCTTCCTGGCGTCTGCCTTGTCGCTGAGCCTTGCCCTATTCCAGGTAGGATACAACAAAACCGCCGCCCGGGAAGCATTCGCGCCACTTCGCACCAAGCCTACTGAAACGTCCGTCTCGCGGGAGCACTCGTGGAAAAATCGGCGAAACGATCGCGAGAAACCTCAGCATCCGAATGTGAATGAATCACGACTGAGCGCCTTTTGCGGTGGACGCCGGTGATCTGAACTGAATGCTACGGCTTGGGACCGCAACTATCGAGAAGCTTTCTTATGGCGGTCACGCCCTTGGCGGTATCTGACCACGTCTGTCGCCAGATCAGAAGCCCGACCGAACACGTGGTTGCGATCATGAACGGTATCGGCCCCAGAAACCAGAACGCTGCGGCCACGGTGAAGTAGTATGACCGAACCCCGACGCTGAATGAACGAAGTGCCGGATTGAGCACAAGCGTCAGGGCGTTTGTCCACGCCGTGATGTCCCTGTCCTCCTCACGGGAGGGGCTGGCTCCGATGGCGGCCAGGCAGTAGTTGATCTGACGCACAGCCCAAATGAAATCGGACAGGCCTCGCATCAAAGTCGCCATGATCAACAGGACCTTGCATTGAAAGAACCAGACCGGGTCTTGCGCGGCAAACTTGGCGATCAGGCCGGCACCCGTACCGTAATCGGGCTCCATGAACAGCGCGCTGCTCATGCCAACGATTACAATGAGGTTCGCCGATCCAAAAAAAGATGCGGAGTTGATCGTGTGGCCGAGGATAGCGGCGTCACCGATGAAATTGTTGTCGCGGGTCAGAACCTCGCGCATCCATGCGGCCCGGATACGCACCATATCGACGAGAAGACTGTCCAGCTTCTTCGGCCACCCGGCTGCCATCAAGGGTTCTATCGTCATCCAGATGACGAGGAAATATGCGATCGAAGCTATATTGAGAATATCCATAATGTCCCGACCCGCGTGCCCCTGTCATCGAGACCTTACTGTCACGGCCCCTCCACACTCAACTACAAACCTGATGCAGATCTGATTTCCATGCGTTAGAGTGCTGATGCGACTTTGCGTAAATAGTCGCGCCCACTTAATTAGCTGATTTTAAGATTCAAAGGTCTCCAGCGTTGGCATCAATGCCGGTTTCCGTATTGCACCGAAATGAATTGCGCGAGCAACGTCGCTTGTGCGTCCCGAATAGCAAGAAACGTCTCATCCGTTCGTCGGATTTTCCGGTATTTTATTTGGCAATTGCCAAGTGTGTCTTACAGTGAAGCATAAGAGCGATGCACACTACCCCGACGTGTAGTGGCGCGACGTGAACAAAGACCATTGGGATTGGTGTCGCTGGAGTGGCGCGATTGGAAGAGGAACTGTATTTCGCACCGTTCTCGATCGTGCCTGCCAGGCGAAGCCTGTTGCGGGACGCAACAATCGTGCCCCTGGGAAGCCGGGCTATCGACATCCTGCTACTCCTGGTCGCCCATCCGGGCGAGCTCAAGACCAACCAGGAAATCATAAAGCATGTTTGGCCAGACACTTTCGTCGACGATGCCAACCTGCGGGTGCACATGTCTGCATTGAGGAAGGCTCTGGGAGACACGAAGTCCGAACCTCACTTCATCGCCAACATTCCGGGGCGCGGCTATACCTTCATCGCGCCGATGGAGCGCCGATCACAGCCTCCGCCAATCAAGCCTGCATTTGCCCCGGGACCACGCGACGGAGATGCCTTGCGGATATTTGGCCGCGATCAAAGCATCGAGACGATCCTGTCACAGTTGGAAAAAAGCCGACTGGTCACAGTCACAGGCCCAGGCGGGATTGGAAAGTCCACTGTCGCCAGAGCGGTCGCCAGCAAATCGTCCAACAGTCTGAAGGTCGTGCGTGTCGAACTCTCCGACGTGGCGTCAGGCGATCTCCTGCCGACGGTTGTCGCATCCGCTCTCGGCGTCAAATCGCGCGCCGAGGACATGCTGGAAACAATATGCAAGACACTTGAAGCAATGCCGACCCTGGTCGTTCTCGACGGATGCGAACACCTGATCGAGGATGCGACGAAATTCGTCGAAGGGGTCCTGCAGCGAACGCCCTCGGTCAGGTTCCTCGCCACAAGCCGCGAACCGCTCAGGGGAAGCGGCGAGCGTGTTCACCGTCTCCTGCCCCTCGATACGCCGACAAGCGACGTCAGCCCCGAGGAGGCGCTCAGGTTTCCGGCCGTGCAACTGTTCGTGGAGCGGGCCGATGCGTGTCTGGGCGGCTATAAGCTCACCGACGAAGATGCCCCCATCGTCATCGACATCTGCACGCGGCTTGATGGGATCGCGCTCGCCATCGAACTTGCTGCAGGCCGTCTCGAATCGATGGGCGTTGCGTCGCTCGGCAAATCCCTCAACGATTGCTTCAAGATTCTTACCCGAGGACGGCGGACTGCGCTGCCCAGGCACCAGACGCTTCGCGCGGCTCTGGACTGGAGCTACATGCTGCTGAACCCTATGGAACAGCGCGCGCTGGCCGAACTCTCGGTCTTCAGAGGACGCTTTTCCACCAGCGGAGCAGAAGCCGTGCTCACCGGCGATGCCGACGATCTTCTGGCCGCGCTTGTTGCCAAATCGCTGGTCGTCGTTGAGATGGGCGCAACCGATCAGTCGTATCGTTTGCTCGACACCACACGTATCTATGCCTCGATGAAGCTCGCCGAATCCGGCGCTTTCGATCAGGTGATGGCCCGGTTCGGGACCTATCTTTGGGAGCTTTTCGAGGGATCCGCATCGGCGATGCATACCAATGCCTCCGCCGAGGTAACGTGCGACTTTGGCTATCTCCTACCCAGTCTCCGAGCCTATCTCGACTGGGCGCTTCTCGGCAATGGTGAGAGGCTCCAGGGCGCGAGAGTTACAGTCGCCGCCTTGCCGCTATTTTTCAAACTATCCCTGTTCGACGAGTGCATTGCTGCGGTCACGTCATCGATCGCCTATCTCGATGCAAACCCCGACATCGACGAAGCAAGCAGAATGAAACTCTACGCGGCCCTGGGATGGCCACAACTGATCGCCGCCGATGCCCCGGGTCGAGGTGTCGAGGCCTGGACGGCGTCGGCACGCATCGCCGAGAAACTTGGGGATGTCGATCATCAGCTCCGATCCATCTGGGGGCTTTGGGTCGACGCCTTGAACCGAGCGGAGCCGAATACCGCATTTGGTTTGACACTTCGGTTCGCAGAGATGGCGGCCCGGTCACCGGATCCCGCCGACATTGTCATAGGCCACCGTATGAAGGGCGCGACCCTTCATTGGCTGGGCCGCCACGCCGAAGCCGCTGATTGCCTCAGCGCCATGCTTCTCGAATACGAGGGGCTTCCATCGGCCGGACACGCGATCCGCTTTCAGTTTGACCAGCGGGTAACTGCGAGGATCGTGCTTTCACGGTGCAAGTGGTTCCTCGGACGCGAGCAGGAGGCCATGGCCGATGTGGTGTCCACGCTAGACTATGCTGAGAGCATCGGACACTACGCCTCCCTTACCAATGCATTGGCGGAAGCTGCCTGCCCGCTTGCACTTATGTCCGGCAACGATGCGTTGGCGGCCCACTATGTCGCCATGCTCAGAAATCACACGAAGGCGACCATGCTCGATGTTTGGCGCACCTATGCGGAATGTTTCGAGGCAGAGCTTGTGCGGCGGGACGGCGACAATCAGGCATGCCTGCGTCAGCTTCGACACGGCCTGCAATCCCTGCGCAAAGCGGGCTTTATCCTGTTCGAGACGATGTTCGTCGCAACGGAGGCGCGCGCGCTATCCGGACTGGGTCGCAATTCCGAGGCCATTGCGGTACTCGATCACTCCCTGAAAAAGAGCAGTGCCTCAGGAGAGGCGTGGTACCTTCCCGAACTTCACCGGGCAAAGGCAAACATACAGCTCGAAATGTTGGACCTGGCGAGTGCGAAACTCAGCCTCGACGTGGCGGGGCGCACGGCGGTTGACTCAGGGGCCATCGCATTGGCCCGGCTTGTCGAACGCGACTTGGCTTGACCTCGCATCGCGGCGACACAGCCCGGGAAACGCGTTTACACAGATTTACAACTCTAAACTCGCTTCCTGCCCTGCCAGAGGGCATCGTCTGTGCGAAGAGGAGCGCGTCATGGAAGGCAGCCAGCCGATCCGTTTACTGGTCATTCTTTCGACGGACGAAACGGGCGATCCATCGGCTGGCGCGGTCACACTGGGACGCATCGCGTCACCCTACTATCTTTTCAAGGACGACGGCGCAGAGGTTGTGCTGGCCACGTTGACCGGCGGTCATCCCAATCTTCCCGACTTCAGAGACGCGGAGCCGCAGGAACCGAGTGTGCGCCGGTTGCTTCTCGACAGGGCAGCCCGAGACGATCTCGCCGATACTTTGGCTGCCAGCCAGATCGTCTCCGAAGACTTCGATGCGGCGCTTTGTCTGGGCTTTGCCGGCACGTTGCGGGAGAGCGACAGCGATGGCGTGGCTGCCATCCTCATCTCACTTCTGGAGAGCGGAAAGCCGGTTGCCATCATATTTGGCAGCAGTGTCGCGGCGGCCCCCTATCCCGAAGGCGACGGCCTCTTGATGTTCGGCGTGTCTGACGATGCACCAATCCTGGCCGCGCATGCATTGCTGGCGATCGTGAAAGAACGCCGCAATCGAATTGTTTGAGCATTTGCCAGCCGCGGCTCCGTTTGCATCGATTTACGACGCTTTACTCGCCAACCGAACGCGCCTCAGGCAACCTCATGCCATCGAACGCCAATCCAGGAGGATGCCATGACTGAACGCACATTCGCCCTCGCATCGGGGATAACCCGACGTGATGTCATGCTGGCCGGGGGGATTGCGGTCGCCGCCATGGCACTTCCAAGACAGGGCTCAGCCGCCACACACTCTTCTACCAACCCATCGGAGAACCAGATCATGTCATTCGTCAAAACGCAGGACGGCACAGAAATCTACTACAAGGACTGGGGTCCGAAGGACGCGCAGCCGATCGTCTTTCACCATGGCTGGCCACTCAGCGCCGACGATTGGGACGGCCAGATGATGTATTTCCTGGAAAAAGGCTATCGCGTCATCGCCCATGACCGCCGAGGCCACGGCCGCTCAACCCAGACCTGGACTGGAAACGAGATGGACACCTATGCCGCCGACGTCGCGGTGCTGACCGATGCGCTCGATCTTAAGGACGCAGTCCATATCGGCCATTCGACAGGCGGCGGCGAAGTGGCTCACTATGTTGCCCGTGCAAAGCCTGGCCGTGTCAGCAAGGCCATTCTCATCGGCGCTGTCCCGCCGATCATGGTGAAGTCGGACAAGAACCCGGGCGGCCTGCCGATTGAAGTCTTCGACGGTTTCCGCGCCGCATTGGTCGCCAACCGCGCGCAGTTCTTCCTCGACGTCCCGGCCGGCCCGTTCTACGGCTACAACAGGCCCGGTGCGAAAGTCAGCCAGGGCGTTATCGAAAACTGGTGGCGGCAGGGCATGGCAGGCGGTGCGAAGGCGCATTACGACTGCATCAAGGCCTTCTCGGAAACCGATTTCACTGACGACCTGAAGGCCATAACCGTGCCGACGCTCGTGATGCACGGTGACGACGACCAGATCGTTCCTTATGCGGACTCGGCCCCGCTGTCGGTGAAACTTCTGAAAAACGGTACGCTCAAGACCTATGCCGGGCTTCCCCACGGGCTGTGCACGACACATCCCGAGATCGTCAATCCCGATCTTCTCGCGTTCATCAAGATCTAGTCGCTCATCTGCAAAAACGGTGGCGCATTGCAGACGGTGCGCCACGTCCGGAAAACACAGGGGAACAACATGATTATCGTCTTTGCACTTTTGATCGGTGTCGTCGCAGGATTGCGCGCGATGACAGCCCCGGCGGCCATCGCATGGGCCGCAAGCCTGGGATGGCTCGATCTCTCCCAGACGCCGCTGGCCTTCATGGGATACAGATGGGCACCTTGGATATTGAGTGTGCTGGCGATCGGTGAGTTGATCACGGACCAACTGCCGAGCACGCCGTCGCGCAAGGTGCCGGTTCAGTTCGTCACACGCATTGTCACAGGCGGCCTGTCGGGCGCGGCGATCGGAGCCACGAGCGGATCGCTTGTGCTGGGACTGGTCGCCGGTGTTGTCGGCGCGGTTATCGGCAGCTATGGCGGTGCGGCAGTCCGTGCCAGACTGGCGACCTTCTTCGGACGTGACCTTCCAGCGGCACTCATCGAAGACGTGGTCGCTGTCGGCGGAGCACTCCTGATTGTGATGGCCGTGTCATGAGCGAGTTCGACGCGATCTTCATCGGCGCAGGACAGGCCGGACCGTTTCTCGCAGCCCGCATGGCTTCGGCCGGACGCAAGGTGGCGCTGGTCGAGCGAAAATATCTCGGCGGCACCTGCGTCAATGCCGGATGCATGCCGACGAAGACGCTCATTGCCAGCGCGAGAGCGGCACATGTCGCCCGCGGCGCTTCAGACCATGGCGTTATGATCAACGGTGAGATCGCGATCGACATGACAATCGTGCATGGGCGGGCCGAGAAGGTCACACTCAATGCTCGGCATGGCCTTGAGACCTGGTTCGACGGTCTCGACACCATGAAGGTGATCTACGCACAGGGGCGGTTCGAGGACCCCAACACGATCGTGGCGAACGGTGAGCGGCTTGTTGCACCCCAGATATTCGTCAATGTCGGAGCACGCCCCTCCATTCCCGACTATCCAGGGCTTGCAGACGTGCCATATCTGACAAGCACGTCGATCATCCAACTGACCGAAGTCCCCCGCCATCTAGTCGTGATCGGCGGAAGCTATATCGGGCTGGAATTTGCACAGATGTACCGGCGCTTCGGAGCGCAGGTCACGGTCGTCGAGCGTGGGCCTTATCTTGCCTCCCGTGAAGACGAGGACATTTCCGATGCGATTGCCGGCATCCTGCATGCGGAAGGCATCACCGTGCAGACGCGCGCAACGGGACTATCGTTCTGCAAAGCCGCAGATGACATAGAGGTCACGACGAACAACGGGACCATCATCGCCAGCCACGTTCTCGTAGCCACAGGCCGACGACCCAATACCGATGATCTGGGACTTGATAGAGCCGGCGTGAAAACGGATGACAAAGGCTTCATCGTCGTCGACGACCGTCTTTCCACCAATGTGCCCGGCATCTGGGCGCTGGGCGACTGCAACGGACACGGTGCATTCACGCACACGTCCTACAACGATTTCGAGATCGTCGCCGCCAACTTGCTTGACGGAGCCGACCGCAAGCTCAGCGATCGCATTCCTGCTTACGCCCTCTACATCGACCCGCCGCTCGGGCGGGTCGGCATGACGGAGCGCCAGGCGAGAGCATCCGGACGGCCGATCCTTGTTTCTACCAGACCCATGAACCGTGTCGGCCGCGCCATCGAAAAGGGCGAGACGCAAGGGTTCATGAAGATCGTGGCGGATGCCGGAACGCAGCAGATACTCGGGGCGGCATTTCTCGGCATCGAGGGCGACGAGGCAATTCACGGCATCATCGACGCGATGAATGCGCGCACGCCGTATCCGCACCTGCAATGGTCGGTGCCTATCCATCCGACCGTGTCGGAACTCGTGCCCACGCTTATCGGAGACCTCCGAGCAGCCTCCTGAGCTGAACCCGGAAAGTGAAGTGCGTACCCCTGCCGGCTCGGTTTTGTCCTGCAGGCCACTGGTGAGGAAGGACAAGCTTCCTGTCGTCAATCCCGCAACAGGGCTTCCACGAGCGACACCCGCCGCGCGGATGGCAGCGCATTGGATGAAGGAAAGTACCATGAGCAAGAAAGCATTGATCGTCGTCGATATCCAGAACGACTACTTCCCTGGTGGGAAATGGACATTGTCCGGCGTGGAAGCCGCGGCCCGCAACGCGGCGCGCCTGATAGCGGAGGCAAGGTCTGCCGGCGACCTGGTCGTTCACATCCGGCACGAGTTTCCGACTGCCGATGCGCCGTTCTTCCAACCCGGCTCGCAGGGTGCGGCGCTGCATCCGAGCGTGATCAATCTCGAAAACGAGCATGTGGTGCTAAAGCACCATATCAACTCGTACCGGGACACCGATCTCAAGCAACACCTCGACGCAAACGGCATCGACGCGGTCGTTGTCTGCGGCAACATGAGCCACATGTGCGTCGATGCCATCACCCGCGCATCGGCAGACTTCGGTTATCCCGTCACCGTGGTCCACGACGCATGCGCCTCCCGCGACCTCGAATTCAACGGCGTGACCGTGCCTGCCCATCTTGCCCACGCTGCCTTCATGGCGGCGCTCGGCTTCGCCTATGCGCGCATGCAGTCGACCGACGAATATCTCGGATCGGCAGCGAAAGCGGCCTGACGCTTGCGGACGGCAACGTCTGCCGTCCGACCGTCTCCACCGAAGCAAACAGAGGGCCGCAGAGAAGAAAACTGATGTCGGCGCAACCGCAACAGACGCTATGAGGGTGTCTCAGCGACCATAGAGATCATTGTCGCGCAAGCGGCGCAACAGGAGAAGGCACATGTCAATGGGTACTGCACTGATCACCGGGGCGTCGTCGGGCATCGGCGCTGTCTACGCGGAAAAGCTGGCCGGACGCGGCTACGATCTCGTGATTGTTGCCCGTGACGTAGAGAGGCTCAGCGCTCTGTCGAAACGGCTGTCGCAGGCGCATGGGGTCGCCATCACACCTCTACCCGCCGACCTAGCCAAAGCCGTCGACCTCTCCAGGGTGCTGGCAAGCCTGCAAGAGAACAGCTCTGTCCGTCTCCTGGTCAACTGCGCCGGGATAGGGCCAAAGGGCGCGGTTCTGGCGTCAGAGGTCGAAGGCCTCTTGGACATGGTGCACCTGAACGTCGATGTCCTGCACGCCTTGACCATTACGGCGGCCAGGGTCTTCGCCGACCGCGGCGAAGGTGCGATCATCAACATCGCCTCAGTCGTCGCGCTCATGCCAGAACACTTTCACGCGACCTATGTTGCCGGCAAGGCTTTCGTACTGGCCTTGACGCAGGCTCTGGAGGTCGAACTCAAGCCCAAGGGCGTCCAGATACAGGCCGTGCTACCGGGCTTTACCCGCACGGAAATCTTCGACCGCGCCGGGATCGACATCGAGGTGATCCCGCAGGACATGTTGATGGAAGCATCCGAGATGGTGGAGGCAGCGCTTGCCGGTTTCGACCAGGGGGAGCTTGTGACAATTCCCTCCCTCGCCGACGTGCGCCTCTGGGAGAGGCTGAACGAAGCCCGAGGAAACCTCGCTCCCCATCTCTCTCTCGGGCATGCTGCCGCACGGTATGCGGTCGGTTCAACAGCATGACCCAACACGAAAATCTTATGGGCAGCGTCTCGTGCCGGGACGCCGAGCCTCGCGCGATCCGAGCCTCAGACAACCACGGCCGAAGACCGGAGCAAACGCCTGACGGATCGCGTCGGCACGGACCTTAAGCCATGCCCGGCGCGACACATTTCGGATAAATATCTCGCCCGCACCAGCATCATGAGAGCAACGCAATCGCGAAATTCGAGAGTGTTCTGGAAACAGATTTTGCAGAAAAATCCTGCAAAATGGAGTGCTTCAAATGAAGCTAAGTAGTGGCGCACCCGAAGAGATTCGAACTCCTGACCCCCAGATTCGTAGTCTGGTGCTCTATCCAGCTGAGCTACGGGTGCTTGCCTCACCGACTGTTCGTCGGCGTGTGGCGATCCTCTAAAGCGGACTGCGGAGGATTGCAAGCGCCTTTGCAAAAAAAGAGTCATTTTGCCGTCACGAACGAAAACCGAAGCGTTCAAGCGCGGGCGCGCCAATCGTTCAAAGACACTGGCCTGTCGGGGATCTCGACGCGGAACAGCGTGCCCGGACCAGGCTTTTCCACAAGTGCGATTGTTCCACCGTGGGCAATCACCAGTTCGCGGGCAATGGCAAGGCCGAGCCCCGTACCACCCGATCGCGCCGAACCACGGAACGCGGCAAAGAGATTCTCGCGCGCCTTGCGCGGCATGCCAGGGCCGGTATCGTCTACGGTTATCGCGACAACCGCACCCGTGCGCTGCGCGGAGACCGTGATTCGGCGAGGATAGTCCGGATCTTCCGGAACATAGGTTGCCAACGCCTGGATAGCGTTGCGGCAGATATTGTGGATGACGCGAAAGAGCTGCTCGCTGTCGGCGTCGACTTCGATATCGGCCGCAACCGCCTCGATGAATTCGATGCCGCTGTCGGGGCCGATGTTGAGAAGATCGCGCACTTCCTGGCACAGGTCTGCGAGGCGGAAGAGGCGTCGGCGCGGATCAGCCTCCGAGGTCTGGCCGTAGGCCAGCACCTCGTTCGTATAGCCGACGGCACGATCGATGGTACGCAGCAATTTCGGTGCGAAACTTTTGACCAGAGGGTCATCGACGTCGACGAGGCGGTCGGACATCAGCTGTGCGGACGCCAGGATATTGCGCATGTCGTGATTGATCTTCGACACAGCCAGGCCCAGGTCGGCAAGATTCTTCTGCTGCTTCAGTGTCTTTTGCAGCTGGCCTTGCATGCGCGCCAAATGACGACCGGCGACCGCAATCTCGTCATTGCCATCGCCGGCAAACCAGACACGGGTCGGATCTTCCGGATTCTCGGCAAAGGATTGCATGTTGCTGGTCAGGCGACGAACCGGCACGATCATCATGCGATTGATCGCCAGATACATCAGGATGGCCGTGATTACGGAGATGAACAGCGAGACGATCAGGATGTTATGCGCATAGGCAAGCATGGCCTTGCGCAACGCCTTCTCCTCCATCACCAACTCGATGACCATGTCACTTTCGCCGACCGGACCATAGACACGCAGCAAACGATCGCCACCCAGCAACAGCGTGTAGAAGGCATCGCGGATCGATTGAAGCTCGCCGTAATTGGCAAGATCGAACTGTGCGTCGACCTCCTTGGGCATCTCGGTGACGGCCAGCAGCCGCGATGTGCCGTCCTTGCGCAGTACGATCGCCTTGGTGCCCGTGGTCATCAGGGTGTCGTCCTGCACTTGGCGCGGAAGCTCAAGCGGCTGGAGACCGTCGATGACGACGCCGGCGGCAGCCGCCGTGTTCAACCTGTCCTGCAGCCAGCGCAGGCGCATGGTGGCGACGGAAGGGGCAAAGATCAGGATTTCCGCCAGCATGACGAAGGCAATGGTGAGCCAGAGCAGCTTGCCGGAAAGACCCCGAATACGGCGCGGCATCGGATAGACCTCACCAAGGTCGGACTGCGCATCGCTGTCCTGCCGATCAAGCATCCGTATCATCTCCTGTGGCACGGCCGGGTCGCACCGTTGGGGTTGCCGGTCATGATTTAAGCCATTTTAGTGCAGCGCGAAAGACTTGGCGGCTAAAAGGACCAAGTGACGCAACCATTTTGCCACCACTGCTCGGCCCTAACGCCCCGGCATGACATTCGCCTTCACGAGGCGGCGTGCCGGTCTTTACGCCCGATTGACTCTGTGGCCCTTCGACATTATAAGCCGCGCACGTTCGGAAACCCGCCCCGGCGGCGGTTAGCCGTGCGATTGCACCAACGCTTTTGCAGACAATGCAAAATCCAAGAAGGGCCGCACACCGCGGTATTAAATAAATGAAGCGTACTTACCAGCCTTCCAAGCTTGTTCGCAAGCGCCGCCACGGTTTCCGTGCGCGTATGGCCACCGCAGGCGGCCGCAAAGTTCTGAACGCTCGCCGCGGTCGCGGTCGCGCCAAGCTGTCGGCCTAACGGCCAGACGCCCGACGAGATTGACGGGCTCATGACAGACACAGAACAGAAGAACACTGTCGGGCGGCTGAAAAGCCGCCCCCAGTTCCTCGCCGCCAGAAACGGCGAAAAGCGCAAGGGTCGCCTCATTCTTCTCGAGGTTCTCGACCGAAAAGACAGCGCACCGGCCCGCGTCGGCTTCACCGTCACCAAGAAACATGGCAATGCAGTCGAGCGCAATCGTATGCGCCGCAGGCTAAAAGAGGCCGTGCGACTGAAGGCAGCGTTTGCAATGCAGCCGGGACACGACTATGTCATTGTCGCCCGGCGCGAGGTGCTGAACGCGCCGTTTGATCAGCTTGCAGCGCAACTGACCAACCGCATAGCCAACAGCCAGACGACTAACTTACGGTCTCCGAAGGCCGGTTCCAGGAAAGAATGATGCAAAACAACCGCAATTATTTTGTCGCGATTGCCTTATCCGTCGTGATCGTGCTGGCCTGGCAGTTCTTCTACATGAACCCCCGGATCGAGGCGCAGCGCCAGGCCGAGGAAGCGCGCATCGCCATTGAGCAAAGCCAGGCCGCGACACAATCTCCGGCAGCGACCACGGCCGCCGGTTCGGTTGACGGCGCCCTGCCTGCAGGTGCTGCCGCAGTCTCTCCGGAAGCTAGCCGCGATGCCGCCATTGCAAAATCCGCGCGCGTTGCCATCGACACGCCAGACCTGATCGGCTCGATCAACCTGACAGGCGCCCGCCTCGATGACCTGCGCCTGAAACAGTATCACGAGACCGTCGACAACAGCAGCCCGATCGTCACGCTGTTCAGCCCGGCCGAGACCGCCGACGCCTATTTTGCCGAGCTCGGCTATATCGCAGGCGAAAATGCCGGCAGTGCGCCTGGACCGACCACCGTCTGGACTGCGCCTGAAGGCGCGACACTCACCCAGGCAACGCCGGTCACCCTGACCTATACCAACGACGCCGGCCTGACCTTCAGCCGGACGATCTCGGTTGACGAACATTACATGTTCACCATCGAGGATACCGTGGCCAATGCAGGTACGACCGCAGCCAGCGTGGCGCCCTATGGTCGCCTGACACGCTACAACAAGCCGACCACGCCGTCGGTCTTCGTTCTGCATGAAGGCTTCCTTGGCGTTCTTGGCGCTGAAGGCAGCCTGCTGGAACACAAATACAGCGATATCGAAGAAGAAGCCGTCACCAATGAAAAAGCGACCGGCGGCTGGCTCGGCATCACCGACAAGTATTGGGCCTCGTCGCTGATCCCGGCGCAGACCATCCCCTACGAATCGCGTTTCTCGCATTTCACCGATGGTCAGCCGCGCTTCCAGGCCGACTACAAGGGCGATGCCGTCAGCGTACCGCCAGGCCAGAGCACAACCGTCAAGCAGATGGTGTTTGCCGGTGCCAAGCAGGTCCCGGTCATCGAGAGCTACGAGCAGAACCTCAACATCCCGAAGTTCAATCTGATGATCGACTGGGGCTGGTTCTACTTCATCACCAAGCCGATGTTCAAACTGATGGATTACTTCTATCAGCTCGTCGGCAATTTCGGCGTGGCCATCCTGCTGACGACCATCGTCGTCAAGCTGCTGTTCTTCCCGCTGGCCAACAAGCAATATGCATCGATGGCCAACATGAAGCGCGTGCAGCCGAAGCTCGAAGAGCTGAAGGTCAAGCATGCCGACGACAAGATGGCGCTGCAGCAGGCGATGATGCAGCTCTACAAGACCGAGAAGATCAACCCGGTTGCCGGCTGCTGGCCGGTGCTGCTGCAGATTCCGGTGTTCTTCGCGCTCTACAAGGTCATTTACGTGACCATCGAAATGCGCCATGCGCCGTTCTTTGGCTGGATCCAGGACCTGTCCGCGCCGGACCCGACGAGTTTCGTCAACCTGTTCGGCCTGCTTCCCTTCGAGGCGCCGACCTTCCTGCATCTTGGTATCTGGCCGATCATCATGGGCGTGACCATGTGGGCACAGATGCGGATGAATCCGACGCCTCCGGATCCAACCCAGGCGATGCTGTTCAACTGGATGCCACTGATCTTCACGTTCATGCTTGGCAGCTTCCCGGCCGGTCTCGTGATCTACTGGGCCTGGAACAACACACTTTCGGTCCTGCAGCAGTCGATCATCATGAAGCGCCACGGCGTCGAGATCGAACTGTTCAAGACGATCCGCAATGTATTCAGGCGAAAGCCGGCCGAAACCAAATGACGATAGCAAGCCCCGGTCGCTCCGGGGCTTTCTTTTATGTTCGACACTCTGCGAGCCCCCATGACCGCAAGCTCTTCATCCCTCTCCACTGCCCGCCCCTGGCTCGGTATTGCCCTGGTGCTGGGCTCCGCCACGGCTTGGAGCTACGGCGGCGCGATCCAGCGTTTCATCGGCGTGAGCGACAGCTGGGCCATCGTCTTCTGGCGCTGCCTGTTTGGTGGACTTTTCCTGCTGAGCTTCATGCTCATCCGCGACAGGATTGCTGGAACCGTTCAGCTGTTTCGGGCGATGGGATGGCCAGGGCTGATGATTGCGATTGGTTTTGCCGCTGTATCGACCTGCTTCGTGCTGGCTGTGAGCATGACGCCGGTGGCCAATGTCGTGCTGTTCATGGCGGCCATTCCGCTGTTTGCCGCACTGCTCGCCCGCGTTTTGCTCGGTGAAGCAATCACGGCCGTGACCTGGGGGGCAATCGCCGCCGTCATCGTCGGCGTGGCGATCATGGTCTCGGCCTCGATCGGAGAAGGCGGCTCTCTGCTCGGCCTTGGCCTTGCAGCCTCGATCCCGGTGATTTTTGCCTTCATGACAGTGCTGACACGCCGCCATCCGGGTATTCGCATGACGCCGGCAGCCTGCCTCGGATGTTTCCTGGCCTCGGCGATAGCCGTGCCGCAGGTCGGCGGTTTTGCCGTCGGCACCTCCGATCTTGCTCTGCTGTTTGCCTTCGGCGCGCTCAATCTTGGCCTCGGCATGGCGATGTATGTGACCGGCGCCCGGCTGATTCCGTCCGCGCTTGCCGCTCTGCTCGGGACTGCCGAAATGATCCTCGCGCCGGTCTGGATGGTGCTGCTGCACAATGAAGTGCCGTCTGCGCGGACGATGATCGGCGGAAGCATCGTGCTTGCCGCCCTTTTCACCTATCTAATCGGTCATATGCGCCGCGAACCGGGGCCGCGCGTGCCGACTGCGTCTTGACTTTGCCAGTCAAAACCCGGATTTCACAGGGCATACGAAAGGCGATCCCATGACAAACAACAATCAAAAAGCCGATCAGCCTCTGTTTGGCCGCCCGTGGATCTTCATCCGCGGTGTTCCTGCGATGAAATTCCTGCCGCCGGAAGGCCCGCTGGAAGTGGCCTTTGCCGGCCGCTCGAATGTCGGCAAGTCTTCGCTGATCAATGCACTGGTCGGCCAGAAGGCACTGGCTCGCACATCCAACACCCCCGGCCGTACGCAGGAACTGAACTATTTCGTGCCGGACGGCTATTCCGGCGCTGCCGACGACATGCCGCCGATGGCGCTGGTCGATATGCCAGGCTACGGCTACGCGCAGGCGCCGAAGGAACAGGTCGATGCCTGGACCAGGCTGGTCTTTGACTATCTTCGCGGACGCGCGACGCTGAAACGCGTCTATGTGCTGATCGATTCCCGCCACGGCATCAAGAAGAACGACGACGATGTTCTGTCGCTGCTGGATAAGGCCGCGATATCCTATCAGATCGTTCTGACAAAGACGGACAAGATCAAAGAAGCCGGCGTTCCGCGGCTGATTGCCGAGACACTCGAGAAGATCAAGAAACATCCGGCCGCATTTCCGGAAGTGCTGTCGACCTCATCGGAAAAAGGCAACGGTCTCGACGAATTGCGCGCGGCAATCGCCGAGACCGTCGGCCGGAAATCCTGACGCAAAGATCCCGGGCAAAAGGTAAGAAGGGGCCGGTAACGGCTCCTTTTTGTTACATCTTCGGCAGGATGACCGCGTCGACGACGTGAATCACGCCGTTCGACTGCTTGACGTCGGCGATGGTCACGGTCGAGACGCCACCGTTTTCATCGGTCAGCGTGATCTTGCCATCGGTTGCCTTGGCCTTGAGCACGCAGCCGCCAACCGTCTTGACGTCATGGGTGCCGCCATCATCGGCAATCATCTTGCCGATGGCATCCGACATGGCACTCGCTGCCACGACGTGGCAGGTCAGGACCTTTGTCAGTTGCGCCTTGTTCTCCGGCTTCAGAAGTGTGTCGACCGTGCCGGCCGGCAGCTTGGCGAAGGCGTCGTTGGTCGGGGCAAACACGGTGAACGGGCCGGCGCCCGAGAGCGTCTCGACCAGGCCTGCGGCCTTGACCGCAGCGACGAGTGTGGTGTGGTCCTTGGAATTGACGGCGTTCTCGACGATGTTCTTGTCTTCAAACATGGCCGCACCGCCGACCATCGGATTTGCAGCATAGGCGCCAGCCGTGCCGGCAAGCAGGGCAACGGTGACGGCGAGCGGGCGAAGAGTGGTCTTGAACATTTCGGTTTCCTCTGTCCTGGTGTTCTCGATCCGGGCGGTTCTTGCCGCCGGATGGCGTTGTTCTTCCCTCTTGGGGAACACAACAAGGGACGGAGGGGATCAGATTTTAGTTTCAGCGAACCTGGAAGAATTTGCGAAACAGCGGCAGCCCATTTGATTGGCTCATGTTTTTATTGCGAAATTTCTCCGGCAGCCACGATCGGACCAGTCGCCTTGCCCGTCGGCGAGCCGCCGAAGGGTTCAACGCTGACGGCAAGCACGACGCCATCCGCCAGACGCGTGCGCATCGTTTCCGGGATCAGGATCTCGCCCTGGCCGGTCTGCGGCAAGACGCCCAGCGAAATTGGGGGCTGTTCACCTTCGACCAGCCAGAGCTCAAGGGATTTCTCATTCGCTCCGCCAGTGGCGACCGGTGTCATGGCCAGGAGACCGGATGCACCGTCATAGTGGGCGATCAGGCTGATGGCACTATCCTTGCCAGCGAGCTCAGCCGTCATCAATTGTGACGGCCTTGGTCGTAGTTCGCTTGCCCAATCCAGACCGAACACAAAGGCAAGAGTACCGATCGCAGCGACGCTCAGGGCCCGCCAGACGGGCAATGAATTCCAGATGCCTTCAAGAAGGTTGCTCGATGCGCGCGGTGCACCGGGTCCGAAAATTCTCCGTTCGATTTCCGCGAAGGTGACATCCGGCGGCGTCTCTTCATCGTAGTCGACATTGAAATGCGCAAGGTTGGCTTCCCACCGGCGGACGATGGCGGCGAACGGCCGATCGTGACGCAGACGCACTTCCACCTGCTGGCGCTCTGACAGGTTCAGGACGCCCAGGACATATTCCCCCGCGAGCACTTCGTCGCGCGATCGGTCACCCTTGCTCTGGTCGGGCGTTGCCATCCATGCACTCTCTCAGTTTCAACAGGCTGCGCCGCAGCCACGTACGCATCGTATTCAATGGAACTGCAAAGCTTTCTGCAAGCTCCTGATAGGACATTCCGTCCACATAGGCTTGGCGCACGGCTTTCGCGCGGTCAGGATCCAATGCTTCCAGACAGCTGTCAATGCGTGCGCCTTCCGAACGCAGGACTGCATGGCTCTCGGGATCCAGTCCGAGGTCCGGCACTTCCACCGCCGCATCCAGACTATCGCCGCGCGGCTTTCGCGCGCGCAGCCGATCGATGCAATGGTACCTGGCGACCGCAGCCAGCCAGGCCGATGCATTTGCGCCATCGCCGGTGTAGCTGCCAGCCTTCTGCCAAACTTTAACGAAGACATCCTGCAACGCCTCTTCAGCGTCATTCCTATCTTTCAAGATACGGATGCAGATTGCAAAAAGTTTCGCCGCATAGCGTTTGTAGATCAAGGAAAATGCGGCCCGGTCGTGTAGTGCCACCCGGCCCAGCAATTCGGCGATATCATCGCGTTCCATGAATTTCCCACCCAACTTCGACGCGCCATATAGCGCGCGCACCGGCCGCGGCAATGCGCAGCCACAAAGAAGCGTGTCATCACACTCTTATATTGCAGGGCAATCATTCCATCCCGGCCCGACTTGCGCTAAAAGGCCGCGATCCAAAAAGAGGTTTTCCCGATGACGGCTTCCGAGAGTGAGATGCAGGCAAGACTGCTGGTGCAGGCCCTTCCCTTCATGCAGCGTTATGAAAACAAGACGATCGTCGTCAAATACGGCGGCCATGCCATGGGCAATCCGGAACTGGGCAAGGCTTTTGCTGCCGATATCGCGCTTTTGAAGCAGTCTGGGGTCAACCCGATCGTCGTGCACGGCGGTGGCCCGCAGATCGGCGCCATGCTCGCCAAGATGGGCATCGAATCGCGCTTCGAGAACGGCCTGCGCGTGACCGACCAGAAGACGGTCGAAATCGTCGAGATGGTTCTTGCCGGTTCGATCAACAAGGAAATCGTCGCTCTGATCAACCAGACCGGCGAATGGGCGATCGGCCTGTGCGGCAAGGACGGCAACATGGTGTTTGCCGAAAAGGCGCAGAAGAAGGTTCGCGATCCCGACAGCAATATCGAGCGCGTTCTCGATCTCGGCTTCGTCGGCGAAGTGGTCGAAGTCGACCGCACGCTTCTCGACCTGCTCGCCCGCTCGGAAATGATCCCGGTCATCGCCCCGGTGGCACCGGGTCGTGACGGCGCGACCTATAACATCAATGCCGACACCTTTGCCGGTGCGATCGCCGGCGCGCTGAATGCCTCGCGTCTGCTGTTCCTCACCGACGTCCCTGGCGTGCTCGACAAGAACGGCACACTGATCAAGGAACTGTCGGTCGCCCAGGCCCATGCCTTGATCAAGGACGGTACGATTTCCGGTGGTATGATCCCCAAGGTCGAGACCTGCATCGAGGCCATCAAGGCCGGCGTGCAGGGCGTGGTCATCCTGAACGGCAAGACGGCGCATTCCGTGCTGCTCGAACTGTTCACCGAAGCCGGTGCCGGCACACTGCTCGTTCCGTAGGTCTCAGGCGACCAGAAGCAGGAGAACGCCGGCGACGATCAGAACGCAGCCGGCGATCTCCAGACGGTTGATCTTCTCCTTGAAGACCAGGACCGAGGACGCGAAGGTGAAGAGCATTTCCACCTGCGCGACGGCCTTGACGACAGCGACCTGCTGCAAGGTCATGGCGATGAACCAGCCGAATGATGCGGTTGCACCGACAAAGCCGACCAGAACGCTGGTTTTCCAGGCCGCACGGATACGCGACAATTCCCCGGGTTCGCGCCAAACCATCCAGGCCAGCATGGTGAGCGTCTGGATGACAATGACGACCGCCAACGTGAAGCTCGCCTGCATGATCGAATCGGGTGCGGGCAGGCTGGGTTCGAGCGAGAGCGATGCGGCGCGGTAGGAAATCCCGGACATGCCGAAAAAGAAGCCTGAGGTCAGACCGATGATCGCGGTGCGGCTGCCGAGCGAGGTGACCAGCGACTTCAAGGTCAGTTCGGTACGGGCAACGGAAATCAGCATCACGCCGACGATCGACACGCCGATTGCGCCGACCACCGGAAGCCTGACCGTTTCGCCGAACAGGATCAGCGCGATCAATGCTGCCTGGGCGGGTTCGGTGCGCGAATAGGCTGTACCCACCGCGAAGTTGCGGAACGAAAACAGATAAACAAGCAGGAAAGTCGCGGCGATCTGGGCCAAGGCTCCGAGTATGGCCCAGACAGCGAAATGGCCGTCCGGAACCGGCATCGGACGATCGAAGGCAAAATGCAGCAAGCCGAGATAGAGAAACGCGAATGGCAGGCCAAAGCCGAAGCGCACGAAGGTTGCCCCCGTCGTGCCCATCTTGCCCTTGAGATGTTTCTGAAGTGCCGACCGCATGTTCTGCAGGAAGGCGCTGCCGAAGGTGATGATTGCCCAGAATTCCATCACGCGGCGTTAACACAGTCCCATGCGGTACGCCAAGGGCTCGGCGCTATTGCTTCAAGGGTAGTTTCCTTTCTCCCGCTTGCATGGCAGAGATAGGTCCATGAACACACCTGCAAAACTCCCCTCGCCCGCTGATTTCGCCCATGTCCGCGACTGGGTCTTCGACCTCGACAACACGCTCTATCCGCATCATGTCGATCTCTTCGCGCAGATCGACAGGAACATGGCGGCATTTGTCGCCGAACTGCTGCAACTGGAGCCGGCCGAGGCCAAGCTGCTGCAGAAGCGATACTATCATGAGCATGGCACGACGCTGGCGGGCCTGATGCTGCATCACAATGTGGATCCCAACGCATTCCTGGAACGCGCCCATGCGATCGACTATTCGGCGTTGCTGCCGGATGTCGCGCTCGGCGAGGCCATCAAGCAATTGCCGGGTCGCAAGTTCATCTTCACCAATGGAACCGTCGCGCATGCGCAGGCTGCCGCCCGGGCGCTCGGCATTCTCGACCATTTCGACGACATCTTCGATATCGTGGCGGCGGACTACCAGCCGAAGCCCGCAGGTGCGACCTATGACAAGTTTGCCAGCCTGAACCGCATCGATACGCAAAAGGCGGCAATGTTCGAGGACCTGCCACGCAATCTCCTGGTGCCGAAGGCTTTGGGGATGAAAACGGTGCTTCTGGTGCCGCGCAATCTCGGTACGGCAATATTGGAGACCTGGGAACGGGTCGAGCATGTCGATCCCGACAGCGTCGACTATATCACGGACGATCTGGCCGGCTTCCTGGAGCGGCTGCAGCCGATCACCGGCTAAGAAAGTCGAAGCTTACCAAAGTTTCATCCATGTTACCGATGTTTAAGTAGGATGGCTTGCATCGCGCCGATAGGGTTTCCTGACTGAAACAGGACCCCGAAAGGACCACAAGATGACAAGTAAGTTCTTCACTTTAGCAGCCGTCGCCGGCTCATTGCTGATCGGAACCTCGGCCAGCGCCGTACTTGCACAGGATCGCGATGGTCGTCGCGGACCTCCGGGCGGCCGTGAAGTTATGTTCGTCCGGATGTTGCAGCAGTTCGACACCAACAAGGACGGCAAGATTACCAAGGACGAGGCCAAAGCCTCAGGCGAAACCCTGTTTGTCTCGATCGATGCGGACAAGGACGGATCGATCACGCCTGGCGAATTCCGCAAACATCGTGAAACGATGCGCGAACAGTTCAAGGCCGAACTCAAGGCGAATGCCGAGGCGGATGAAGCCGATGCAGACGATGTCGCGCCGCCGCCGCCAGGTGGACCTGGCGACGAACAGGCCCAGGACGACAGCCGCGGGCCTGACGGCAAGCCGCATCACGGCAAACACCATGACGGCAAGCGCCATGGCGGTCGCGACATGGCCGACCGTGACGGACCCCGCGGACATGGTGATCGCGGACCGGGCCGGATGATCCGTGTTGCCGATACCGACGAGAACGGTCAGATCAACCAGGCTGAGGCCATGACGATGATCGACAAGATGTTCGAACGGGCCGACCGCAACAAGGATGGCGTCATTTCGGTCGACGACATGCCCAAGCGTCCGATGTGGATGATGCGCTAAGCCGCAGAAATAGCGAAACTCCGGCGGCCCCTTATGGGGCCGCTTCTTCGTTCAGGTCGTAAAAATCCGCGACGATGCGCCAGGCATCTTCCGCCGTCTCGGCAAATTGCAGGAGGTTCAAATCCTCCGGGGCAATGGTGCCGAATTCTGCCAGCCCGTCGAAATTGATCATGCTGTGCCAGAAATTCTTGGAAAACAGGATCAGCGGGATCGGCGCCATGCGCTTTGTCTGGATCAGCGTTACAGCCTCGAAGAATTCGTCCAGCGTGCCGAAACCACCTGGAAAGATTGCAATCGCCTTTGCCCGCATGAGGAAGTGCATCTTGCGGATGGCAAAATAGTGGAAGTTGAAGCTGAGTTCCGGCGTGACATAGGGATTGGGAGCCTGCTCGTGCGGCAGCACGATGTTGAGACCGACAGAGGGTGCGCCGACCTCGGATGCGCCGCGATTGCCGGCTTCCATGACACCCGGTCCACCGCCGGTGACCACGACATATTCCTGATAGGCACTGCGGGCGGAATGCTCCGAACACAGGCGAGCGAACTTTCGTGCTTCGTCGTAATATACGGAAGCCGCTTCGAGGTTCTGCTTCTGCAATTCGTTGCGCGCCGCCCAGGCACTTTGGCCGGGTGCCGGAATACGGGCGCCACCGAACATCACAACGGTCGACTTGATGTTGCGCTCGGTGAGGATCATCTCCGTCTTCAGCAATTCCAGCTGCAGTCGGATCGGTCGAAGCTCCTCGCGGCAGAGGAAATCATTGTCGGCATAGGCGAGCCGGTAGGAGGGTGATTCCGATTGCGGGGTGCGGGGCACAACCTCCGCGCTGCGACGATCGGTCGTGCTGTCCTTGAGCGGATCCCAGACCCCATCGTTGCGCCGATGCCGGCCATTCTTTAGCTTTGCCATTCCATATCCTTCCATGCAGAAACGTAGGGCGTTTCCGGCTGTTTCCAACCGCCGTTGAATGCGGTAGAGCAATTCGCCAGTTTCCGATCGACCCCGATCGTTTCCGTCGCCAAGATTAGCCAAGGAAGTTTAAGGAATTCAGATGAGCGCACTCGATCTCACCAGTCTCGAACACGTCATTGACGCGGCTTTCGACAACCGCGACACCGTATCGACCGGTACCAAAGGCGAGATCCGTGACGCCGTGGACGAGGCGCTCAATCTGCTCGACAGCGGCAAGGCGCGCGTCGCCACCCGTGGCGAGGACGGCAACTGGACGGTTCACCAGTGGCTGAAGAAGGCCGTGCTCCTGTCCTTCCGCCTTAACGACATGGATGTGGTCAAGGGCGGTCCGGGTACCTCGACCTGGTGGGACAAGGTTCCGTCGAAGTTCGAAGGCTGGGGTGAAAGCGAATTCCGCGCCGCCGGCTTCCGCGCCGTGCCGAATGCGGTTGTGCGTCGTTCGGCCTATATCGCGCCGAACGCCATCCTGATGCCGTCCTTCGTCAATCTCGGCGCCTATGTCGGCGAAGGCACGATGGTCGACACCTGGGCAACCGTCGGCTCCTGCGCGCAAATCGGCAGCCATGTGCATCTCTCCGGCGGCGTCGGCATCGGCGGCGTGCTGGAGCCGATGCAGGCCGGACCGACGATCATCGAGGACAATTGCTTCATCGGCGCCCGTTCGGAAGTGGTCGAAGGCTGCATCGTGCGCGAGGGCTCGGTGCTCGGCATGGGCGTGTTCATCGGCAAGTCGACGAAGATCGTCGACCGCGCCACCGGCGAAGTCACCTATGGCGAAGTGCCGCCATATTCGGTCGTGGTCGCCGGTTCGATGGGCAGCGGCAATTTGATGCCCAATGGCGTAGTGGCGCCGAACCTCTACTGCGCCGTGATCGTCAAGCGCGTCGACGCCAAGACACGGTCGAAGACCGGCATCAACGAACTGCTGCGCGACTAAGCGCCATCATCCGCCGGGTAGCCAAATCCCGGCGTCTTCCTCCCACCGGCCCGCGACACTTGCGCGTCGCTGTGGCGGATGACAGCGTTTCCTGCATGGGCTAAGTCTAGGCCATGCTCTTCCCGCGCCATTGCGCCACCATTACTCATTGGTCATCATGATCGCTACAAATCCCGTCGATGTCCTGCAGGCCCTGATCCGCTGCCCGTCTGTCACGCCTGCAGAGGGTGGCGCGCTCGGCGTGATCGAAACACTGCTGCAGCCACTTGGTTTTCAGGTGGATCGCATGGTGCATTCGGATACCGGCACGCCCGACATCGAAAATCTCTATGCCCGGACCGGCGCAGGGGGACCGCATCTGATGTTTGCCGGCCATAGCGACGTCGTTCCGGTCGGCGAGACCACCGACTGGACGCATGGTCCCTTCGCCGGCGATATTGCCGATGGCATACTCTATGGTCGCGGCGCCGTGGATATGAAGGGTGGCATTGCCTGCTTCATCGCGGCCTATGCCCGCCTGCTCGAAGAAAACGGCGCGCCACAGGGCTCGGTCTCACTGCTGATCACCGGTGACGAGGAAGGTCCGGCGGTCAATGGGACGACAAAGCTGTTGCAATGGGCGGCTGAGCGCGGGGAGCGCTGGGATGCCTGCCTGGTCGGCGAACCGACCAATCCGAACCAGTTGGGCGAGATGATCAAGATCGGCCGGCGCGGATCGGTATCGGGCACCGTCACCGTGCGCGGCGTGCAGGGGCATGCGGCCTATCCGCATCTCGCCGACAATCCGGTGCGCGGCGCGCTGCGCTTTGCCGAAAGCCTGATGACGCCGGCCTTCGACGAAGGCTCGGACAATTTCCAGCCGTCCAATCTGGAAGTGACAACCATCGATGTCGGCAATCCGGCAACCAATGTCATTCCGGCGTCGGCAAGTTTCAGGTTCAACATCCGCTTCAACGACCACTGGACCGCGGAAACGGTCCAGGCCGAAATCCTGCGCCGGCTGGATGCTGCAGCGACAGATTCGACACTTCGTCCGGGTCGCGGGCCGATGGCTTACGAAATGGCATGGTCGGAGCGACCGAGCCATGTTTTTCTGACACGCAGCAACAGTCTGATCGCTTCGCTGTCGAGCGCCATCGAAACGGTGACCGGGCGCACGCCGACGCTGTCGACGACCGGCGGGACATCGGATGCCCGCTTTATCAAGGACTACTGCCCGGTGGTGGAATTCGGACTTGTAGGGCAGACCATGCACATGGTCGACGAGCGTGTCGCTGTCGGCGATCTCGAGACTCTGACGACAATCTACAAGACCTTCATCGAACAATGGTTCGCTCATGCCGACACTTAAAGAGGTCGAGTTCTATCTGATGGGGCTCTGGTTGCTGTTCAAGAGGGACGCGGCCGGCTTCACCTATCTCGATCTCTCGGACCGCGGCGCCCTGCGATCCTTTTGGGCGATCGGCTGGGCCCTGCCCGCCATCGTTGTGTCGTTCATCTGGTGGCGGATGTTGTTTTCCGGCACACTGCCGGAAGGCGCAAGCGTTGGCGGCCTCTTCTATTTCCGGCTGATGATGGTTGAAGCGATGAACTGGGTCCTGCCCATCATCCTGGTCGGCATATTGTGCTGGATGATCGGTATCGGGGAAAAATTCGCCCCCATCGTGGTGGTGGCCAATTGGCTTTCACTGCCGGTTTCGTTTTCCTATGCCGTGCTTGTCCTCCTGATGATGCTGATTCCAGCCCTGAGCGGATTGATCGCCCTGCTGTGGTTCCTGCTGATGCTGACCCTGATCGTGGTGCTTTTTCGCATCCTCCAGATGATCATCGGCGATCACATTCTGAGCGTGGCAACGGTGACCATGGTGCTTCTCGTGCCATCCATGCTGATTGCCGAGATGCTGGAACGTTATCTCGGGGTCTATCCCGGCTGAGGCTCAGATCGACGTCTGGTTGACGCGTTTCGACAGTTCGGCTGCCGTTTCGACCCTTTCCGAATAGCGTTCGACCAGATAGTCGGAGCGCTCACGCAACAACAGCGTAAACTTGACCAGTTCCTCCATCACATCAACAACCCGCTCATAGTAGGCGGACGGCTTCATTCGGCCATCGGCATCAAATTCCGTGAAAGCTTTCGGAACAGAGGATTGGTTCGGAATGGTGAACATGCGCATCCATCGGCCGAGCACGCGCATCTGGTTGAGACTGTTGAAACTCTGAGATCCACCGCTCACCTGCATCAAGGCAAGCGTGCGCCCCTGCGTCGGACGCACCGCGCCCATGGACAGCGGCAACCAGTCGATCTGGGTCTTCATAAGGCCGGTCATCGCGCCATGGCGCTCCGGCGAGGACCAGACCTGTCCCTCCGACCAAAGCGACAGTTCGCGCAGTTCCTGCACCTTGGGATGTGCTGGTTCAACGGCATCGGCAAGCGGCAATCCGCTCGGATCGAAGAACCTGACCTCGCAGCCATAACGCTTCAGGATGCGCCCCGCTTCCTCAGCCAGAAGCCTTGAATAAGAGACCTTGCGCAGCGAGCCATAGAGAATGAGGATGCGCGGCGGATGAGTCATGCGTTCCGGCTGATGCAAGCGAAGGTCATCGACCAGGCGGAATTGTGCATCATCGATGCTAGGCGTGTCGTGGCCCGCGCGCTGCGTCTCCTCGCTCATCGGGCAACACCGACAGACTGAACGACTTTGCCATCCAGCGTGTTGCGCGACGTGCCGCAGGCAGGGTTGTGATCGTTGGTCACCGGCATAATTCTCTCTACATTTCCGGAATTACAGAAATATGGATATTTTATTTGACGCTGGATGACAAGGCCGAGATACACCATACGATAAGCAGACGCATCACTCGTCGCCCGGATAGTCGACCTTCATGAAGAACAAGCCGTCGGGCGGGGCCACTGGTCCACAGGCGGATCGATCACGGGCATTCAATGCAGCCCGAACGTCAGCCGGCGACATCTTGCCCTCGCCGGCAAGCTTGAGCGTGCCGGCAAAGGAACGGATCTGATTGTGCAAGAAACTCTGGGCCGTTGCCCGGATCTCGATCAGATCACCCGTCCGGCTGACATCAAGGCGATCCAGCGTGCGCATCGGGCTCTTGGCCTGGCAATGGGTCGAGCGAAAGGTGGTGAAGTCGTGATGACCGACCAGTTGCTGGGCAGCCTCATGCATGGCGAGATGATCGAGCGGCTTGGGGACCCACCACGCGCGCTGCGCTTCCAGGGCCAGTCGTGCGGGCCGTGAAATGATTCGGTAAAGATAATGACGGCGCAGGGCCGAGAAACGGGCATCGAAGTCATCCGCAACAGCCCGGACCTCGATGACGGCGACGCTTTCTCCAGCCATTCCAAGATGAGCGTTCAACGCGTTGCGCAGCTTAGCCGGCACCCAATCGCGCGACAGATCGGCATGCACGACCTGCCCCATGGCATGGACACCGGAATCGGTGCGGCCGGCGCCTCGGATCACCACCGTCTCGCCGCTCAAGGCAAGAATGGCTTTTTCCAACGCGCCCTGAACCGATGGTCCATTGTCCTGGCGCTGCCAGCCAACATAGGGGGTGCCATCGTATTCGACGCACAAGCGAAAACGCGGCATCAGGCGATCACCGTGCCCGGCGGCAATGGCGTTCCGCGCAGGAAATCCTCGGCGGAAAGCGGCTTTCCACCGGCCTTCTGCAGGCGGACCAGCCGGACGGCGCCAGAACCGCAGGCGACGGCCAGATGTTCGTCAAGTACTGTGCCCGGTGCAGTACCCGCGCTCCCGGTGTCAGACACTTCGGATGCAAGCAGCTTGACGCGCTCCGGCTTGCCGTTGATCAAAATCTCGGTCCAGGCGCCGGGAAACGGCGCGAGCCCGCGGATATGATTGTGAACCTCTGCCGCTGATCTCGATAAATCGACACGGGTTTCGCCCTTGTCGATCTTGGCGGCGTAAAGCACGCCCTCTTCCGGCTGCGCGACTGTTGTCAACGTGCCGGCTTCGAGTGCCGCCATGGCATCGACCATGGTCGCGGCGCCAACAGCACTCAGGCGATCGTGCAATTCACCGGCCGTCATATTCGGCTCGATGTCGACCACTGCCGTGCGTGCGACAGGGCCGGTGTCGAGCCCCTTGTCCATCTTCATCACCATCATGCCGGTCTGTCGATCGCCGGCCATGATTGCCCGCTGGATCGGAGCTGCCCCCCGCCAGCGCGGCAAAAGCGACGCATGACCATTGTAGGCACCGAGCCGCGTGCCATTCAGAATTGCCTCCGGCAGCAGCAGGCCATAGGCAACCACCACCGCGACATCGGCCTTCAGGGCGACGAACTGATCGCGGTCGGCAGGGTCGCGGAAATTGACCGGATGGAAGACAGGCAGACCGAGTTCCTCGGCCGCCTGGTGGACCGGAGATTTCTGCAGATCGAGACCACGGCGGCCACCGGGACGCGGCGGCTGGGTGTAAACGGCTGCGATCTCGTGGCCGGCCTCGGCCAGCGCCTTGAGGGTCGGTACGGAAAAATCCGGCGTGCCCATGAAGATGATGCGAAGTGACATGGCGTCTCGCCTTCATAACCGGAAGAAGCGCGCGCCCGCAAAGGGCGCGGCGGGATCAAAGCTTCGACTTGGAGGCCTTGGTGAATTTCTTGATCACCATCTCGCGCTTCAGGCGGGAAATGTGGTCGATGAACAGCACACCGTTGAGATGGTCGATCTCATGCTGCAGGCAGGTGGCCAGGAGGCCGTCGGCCTCGGTCAGATGTTCGCGGCCCTCACGGTCGAGGGACTTCACCGTGATTGAGGCAGGTCGCTCAACCTCGGCATAATAGTCGGGTATCGAGAGGCAACCCTCTTCATAGACCGAGTACTCGTCGGATGAACGGACAATCTCCGGGTTGATGAAAACAAGAGGCTCGCGCTCGTCGCCTTCCTTGGAGATATCGATGACCAACATGCGGCGCGCAACGCCAACCTGGATGGCGGCAAGGCCGATCCCTGGCGCCTCATACATGGTTTCAAGCATGTCTTCGGCCAACTTGCGGACATCGGCATCCACCCGTTCAATGGGCTGGGACACCTGACGCAGCAGGGGATCGGGGAGGATGATGAGAGGCTTTATCGTCATGGGCCTCCCTTAGCGCAAGATCGAAACGGAGGAAATCGAAAAACGCACGATTTCGCTCCGTTTTCTGTGTCTCAAGCGGCTCGGCGGCCAGATCGCAGGGAAGATGCACCGGGCTTTGCCGCAGAATGCTCGGTCGAGCGGGTGCGGATATGGCTCAGCAATTCGACCAGCCCGGCCACTTCGGCGCGAAGACGGCGTGTTTCTTCGGAAGTCCGCTCGACCATATCGCTGTTTTCATGGGTCAGATGATCCATGTTGCGGGTCGCCTGATTAACCTCGTTCAGGCCCATAGCCTGATCCTTGGCTGCGGTCGCAATGTCGGAGACAAACGCATTGATCGCATCAATACGGGTGATGATGTCGGTCAAGGCATCACCGGTGCCCGAGACGAGGCTGACACCCTCCTTGACCTGATTGGAGCTCTGCGAGATCAGCTGTTTGATGGCCTTGGCAGCATCGGCGCTGCGCTGGGCAAGCTGACGGACTTCCTGCGCCACGACAGCAAAACCCTTGCCGGCTTCACCGGCACGGGCTGCCTCGACGCCGGCATTCAGCGCCAGAAGGTTGGTCTGGAAGGCAATCTCGTCGATGACGCCAATGATCTTGGAGATTTCCGTCGAGGATTTTTCAATCGCACCCATGGCGGACACGGCACGCGAAACGACGTCTCCGGAAGATTGTGCCTGGTGTTGGGTTTCGCGAACAGTCATTGAAGCGCGTTCCGCATTGGCGGCCGTCTGGCTGACGCTCACCGAGAGCTGCTGCAGAGCCGTCGAGCTTTGCTGGACGCCGGTTGCCTGTCTGGCTGTGCGGTTGGCCAATTCGCCCGAGGCATGGGCGATGGTCTCGGTGCCATCGAGGATCTCATCCGATGCGCGGCGGATCGCGGCAAACGATGTATTCAGACGGTCGACCGTGTCATTGTAGAAGCCGGCCATTTCCTTGAAATTCTGCGGCAGGTCGCTGGTCATGCGGGCTTCGAAATCGCCCTGTGCCAGCGCCTCCAGACCTTTGCGCAAGTGTTCCATGGCGATGGCCTGGTCGGCTTCGAAACGTTGCCGTTCCTCCTCAAGCTGCACGCGCCGGGCATCCAGTTCCTGCAGATAGACGGAGATCGAATAGTCCATGTCCAGCATCGCTGCCTTGACCACAGCTTTGAGCTTGTCGGCCAGGGCGTGGGCATGCTGCTTGCCGAACGGGAAAGGCCAGTGCTTGACCAGGATGCCGGCGGCGAGTTCGCCGACCAGCATGGAGTAACCACCGATATACCAGCGCGGCTCAAGGCCGATGCGCGCATGTGTCTTGCCGACGGATGTTACGCCTTTGACATAGTCCGCGTCGAAGCCACCCTTGGCCAACTTGTCCCAATGGGCCATCTGGGCATTCTTGGCGGAAGCCATGTGCGACTTGCCGCTGAAGAAGCCGGCGAGCTTCGCCGTGCGCCCGATCTTGGCGTAAAATTTATCCAGCGCGCCGCCGATGGTGTCGTTGATGGTCGGGCGCAGCTCGCTGAGCGTCGCCCGGGTCTTGTCATCGATTTCGAGAAAGTCGAGGCGTTCGGTCAGGTCGGCATTTGGATTCTGGGTCATGATTCCATCAGGAGGCGTTGGATGTGCCGGTGGTCCCGGATTGTCGTTACACCTGCCATGGTTATCCTAAACAGAGACTAAACGACCGCGCCGATACTTGACCTCAACCCGCCCGCCGGTATGCGGCCTGGTCCGCACGATCGCGGCTGCCAACGTGACCGCCACTGTGCGTCTTGAAGCCCTCAAGCGCGGCAACCAGTCTTTGCGCCTCGTCGCTCAGCGTCACGGTCTGGGCCGAGGTTTCCTCGACCATCGCCGCGTTGCGCTGGGTGATCTGGTCCATTGAACTGATCGAGGTATTGACCTCGCGCAGGCCGCCGGACTGGTCGGCTGCGGCCGATGCGATCTTGGAGACGATGTCGTTGATCTCGCCGATGCGAATGATGATCTTCTCCAATGCCTCGCCGGCATTGTTGACCAGGCCGACGCCGGTCTGCACCTGGCTAGAACTCTGCGAGATCAGACCCTTGATTTCCCGGGCCGCACTTGCGCAGCGCTGGGCAAGCTCACGGACTTCCTGGGCAACGACCGCAAAACCACGCCCCGCTTCGCCGGCGCGGGCCGCTTCTACACCCGCATTCAGGGCGAGGAGATTGGTCTGGAAGGCAATCTCGTCGATGACGCCGATGATCTTGGAAATGCCATCGGACGACTTCTCGATGGCGCCCATGGCTTCGACCGCACGCGACACGACTTCTTCGGATACGCGCGCTTCCGTCAGCGCAACACCGACGACCATTGAGGCCTTCTGGGCGCCATCCGCTGTCAGCGTGACGTTCTGGGTCAGATCGTGAAGTGCTGCCGTGCTCTCTTCGAGGCCGGCTGCCTGCTGTTCGGTGCGCTGCGCCAGATCATTGGTGGCCGAAGAAATGGCGAAGGTCGAACGAGATATCTCTTCGGCTGCGCCGCGAACCGTGCTGATCGTCGCCTGCAGCGAAGCGACCGAGCTGTTGTAGTCCTTGGCCATCTCGACAAAGTTTGCCGGCATATCATCGCTCAGACGGGCTGCCAGATCGCCCGAGGCGAGCTTGGTCAAGACGCTGCGAAGCGCCGCCAGGGCGACGGCCTGCTCGGCCTCCGCCTTCAGCCGGGCTTCTTCCGCCTGTTTGCGCTCGGCGGCGAGAATATCGAGATAGACGGAGATCGAATAGTCCATGTCGAGAAGCGCTGCCTTGACGATGACCGAAATCTCGTCGGCCATCTGTGGCGCATTCTGCCTGCCGAAGCGGCTTGGCCAACGATCTCGTACTACCGCATGGACCAGTTGCTCGAGCAGAAGCGCATAGCCGCCGATATACCAGCGCGGCTCCAGGCCGATGCGGGCATGGGCCTTGCCGACCATGGTGACGCCCTGCACATAGGTTTCATTGTAATCGGCGTTGGCGACGATACCCCAATGCTGTTCCTGACGTCCCTTCGCACTGCGAATGTGGTCCTCGCCCTTGAAGAAGGCAGCCGTCTCTGGCGTCTTGCGAACCTGAGCGTAGAACACATCCAGGGCGGCACCGACATTCGTGCGAATCACGGGCCCAAGGCGACGCAATGTGTCGCGTGCCTTGTCGTCCAGACCGAGGAATTTAAGCCGTGCCTTCAGGACTACATTGTCTTCGTTCGACGTCATGATGTTTCTGCGCTCTCGTCTTGGTTTCATCAGCGAGTGCTGATGTATTTACTTCAAGAGATGCTTAAATGGTAAACTTTTGGTTGCCGAGAAAACGCTGTTTTAGAGCATTTCGGTTGCGCCCTGTTGAAATGAACGGAAAACAGCCATTTCGGTTTTATCGAATTGCGCTTCATCAAATCTGGCTGCAAAAATTATTTTCGACGTGGTTGTCGAGACGGCAGGGTTTGGGCGAATGTTCACTCTTTGATCTATTCCGGCAGAACGAATCTGCTAGACTGGACTGATGAATGCATTCCAGTTTCCGGCGGTGACCATCGGCTCAGTCACCCTTTCGCCCATGGTGCTGGCTGGCTTCGCGCTGGCGCTGATTGCCATTCCTTTCGTGTTGCTGGGGTGGGCCGTCTGGCGCTCCGGGCGCGCGCGACTGTGGCAACAGGCGGAAACCCTGCGACGGGAGCAGGCGGCGGAAGCCCGGCTCGGCGAGTTGCTCAAGGCGCAGGCCGAAATGCAAGGGCGGCTGGCAACCATGGCCGACGTGTTCGGCAGCCGTCAGGCGGAACTCAATCAATCGATCAGCCAGCGACTGGATGGGATGACGCATCGTCTTGGGACGACAATCACCGAGCAGACGAAATCGACGCATGACAATCTGCGAAGCCTGCAGGAACGGCTCGCCGTGATCGATGCGGCGCAAAACAACATTCAGTCGCTGGCGAAGGACGTGGTCGGGCTGCAGGCCATCCTGTCGAACAAGCAGACCCGCGGCGCCTTTGGCCAGTCGCGCATGGAGACTATCGTTGCCGACGGGTTGCCAATGGGCGCGTTTACCTTTCAGGCCACGCTATCGAACGGTATGCGGCCGGACTGCACGATCCGCATGCCGAACAATTCGCCGCCACTGGTGATCGATGCCAAGTTTCCCCTGGAGGCCTGGAATGCGATCCGCGACGGTGAGACGCCGGAGCAGAAGAAGATCGCGAGCCAACAGTTCCGCCGCGATCTGGAGGTGCACATCCGCGATATCTCGGAAAAATACCTGATCGCCGGCGAGACCCAGGAGATGGCCTTCCTGTTTGTACCATCGGAATCGATCTTCGCCGAAATTCACGAGAATTTCGAGAACGTCGTGCAGAAGGCCCACAAGCAGCGCGTTGTCATCGTATCGCCGTCGCTGCTGATGCTATCGATCCAGGTGATCCAGGCCGTCTTGAAGGACCAGCGCATGCGCGAGCAGGCCCACCTAATCCAGGGCGAAGTGATCCGGCTGATGGAGGATCTCAACCGGCTGGATGATCGAACACGCAAGCTGCAAGGCCATTTCCTCGCGGCACAAAAGGACGTCGACCAGATCCTGACATCCTCCGACAAGCTCGCGCGACGCGGAGCGAAGATCGAGGCGATGGAATTCGAGATACCAGGCGGGCGGGCCGAGGAAGAAGAGACGCCTGCCAAGGCGGTCGAGAGCCGCACCGGCCTGCTCAAGCTCAGGGTTGTTGACGAGGACTGATCGCCTGGTTCAAAAGAGCGTAGAAAAAGAGAGGCTACGCGCATGATCACCGTTTTCGGCTCCATCAACATGGATCTGGTTGCTAACACGCCGCGGCTGCCCACGCCGGGCGAGACGGTATCCGGCACCGGCTTTGCGACAGCTGCCGGCGGCAAGGGTGCGAACCAGGCGCTTGCCGCACGGCGCGCCGGTGCAAGCGTGCGCATGGTCGGGGCGGTCGGCAAGGACGCGTTTGCCGGTCCGGCACTCGACCTTCTCGACAAGGCGGGAACCGACCTTTCCGGCGTTCGCCACGAAGACGGCCCGACGGGTACGGCATTGATCCTGGTCGGCGGCGATGGGGAGAACATGATTGCCGTCGTGCCGGGCGCCAATGGCCTTGTCGACGTTGCCCAGGCAGAAGCAGCCGTTTCGGCTCTTTCCTCCACGGACCTCTTGATGCTGCAGCTCGAGGTTCCGGCTGACGCTGTCGAAGCGGCGCTGAAGGCTGCCAGGGCACGCGGCGTGCGTACCGTTCTCAATACCGCACCTTTGACACCAGAAGCGGCGGTACTGGCGGCGCTTGCCGATATCGTCATTGCCAACGAGACGGAATTCGAATTGTTGACCGGCACGGCGCAACTGGCGGCGGATGCCCGAGAAGCACTGATGCTCGACATGCATCGCAAGTCGAAACAGACGCTGATCGTCACGCTCGGCGGTGACGGTGTGGTCGCCGCATACGAGGGCGCACTGCATCGTGCGAAGGGATTGAAGATCGAGCCGGTGGATACTGTCGGCGCTGGCGATACATTCTGCGGCTATCTCGCCGCGAGCCTGGATCAGGGCCTGGATTTTGACGCTGCCTTGCGTCGTGCAGCCGTCGCAGGTTCGCTCGCCTGCCTGAAAGCGGGTGCTCAGCCCTCCATTCCCACGGCCGAGGATGTCGCTGCCAGGACATGAAATGTCTTGGGCGTCAAACCTTCAAGAATTTACCATGATACCTCCTGGTTTCCGGGCGTTTCCAGATATATTTTTACGCAAAGTTTAGAGATTGGGATTCATCTTCCGGAACGACGCCGGGCCGTGATCGAAATGGCCCGGAGACTGAACCCCTCCTGCTCCATGACGGGGCATCTCCTTGCCTTGCGAGCGCATCATGCGCATCCGATGCATTAATCCTCCATGTGACCGTGAGGACCTAATGTCCATTTTCAGAATGAAATCCCTGGCAGCCAAACTTATTCTCGTCACCGGCGTCGCCATTGCCGTCGTGCTTTTTGTATCAAACCTGTTCCTCATCTCGCAGACCCGCAATCGCGTCGAGACGCTGACGATGGATCAGGCCAATGCCGAAGCCAAAGCCATTGCGACAGACGTTGGCGCCGCCGTCGGCGAACTTGCCGGCGCTGCCCGTTCGATGGCCGGTGTCATCGGCCGCGGCCAGGACGGCAAATATGTCGACCGAAAGGCCGTGGTCGACATGCTGAAAGCCAATGTCGAGCAGAACGCTTTTGCCTTCGGAAGCTGGTTTGCCGAAGAACCCAATGCCTTTGACGGACAGTCGCCCAGCATGGCGGGCAAGTCTGAATTCGGCTCATCGAAAGACGGAACATTCAATCCGTACTGGACGAAGAGCAAGGATGGCGGCTTCACCTTCTCGACCTTCGATTCCGATTATGTCGCGCCCTGGTATTCGCTGGCGGCCAAGAGCCTGAAGGGCGCGATCTCCCCGCCCTATGCCGAATCGACGACGGGTGAAAATACGGCAATGACCTCGATTGCCTATCCTGTCACCGTTGGCGGCAAGCTGATCGGCGTCAGCGGCGTGGACATCTCGCTGAAGGCCATGTCGGACAAGCTGAACAAGTTGCAGCCGTTCGGATCAGGCCGTGTCACCCTGCTTTCGCAGGCCGGCAAATGGATTGTCGCGCCGACGCCGGAACTTCAGATGAAGGATTATGACGGCACCGGCACTGACCTCGTCAAATCCGCCATCACCTCGCTGACCGGTGGCGTCATCAAGGGCCTGGATGAAGGCAATGGCAGTTTCGACCGGGTCGTCTACCCCTTTGCACTGCCGGACGTGAACACCAATTGGGTCGTTCTCGTCGACGTACCGCATGCCGCGATCAACGCGCCGCTGGAGGCTCAGACCTACATGATGGTCATCGGTGGACTGATCGTTCTCGGTGCCGTGATGTTTGCACTCTACTGCGCGGTTCGCGCCTTCGTCCAGACACCGCTTGGCGGCCTTGTTGCCAGCGTCAAGACGTTGAGCGCCGGTCAGTATTCCGAACCGGTTTCCGGACAGGACAGCAAGGACGAAATCGGCCTCGTGGCGCAGGCGCTCGAAGGCTTCCGCCATCGGCTCGCCGAAAGCCATACACTGGCGGCACAAGCCGAAGCGCAGCGCAATGACGCAGAAGACGAACGTCGGCGCTCCGAACAGCAGCGCAACCAGTCGGCCTCCGTGCAGCAGCACGTGGTCTCTGCCCTCGGCAACGGTCTGGCACAGTTGTCCCAGGGCAACCTGACCTACCGTATCGGGGACGACTTCCCCGCTGACTATGAAGCGCTCAAACGTGACTTCAACGACGCACTTGCCAGCCTCGAGCAGGCGATTGCCTCGGTCAATGTCAGCGTCGTCAATATCGGCGCCGGCAGCAGCGAGATCTCAGAAAGTGCCGCAGACCTCTCCAAGCGGACCGAGCAGCAGGCTGCCAGCCTTGAAGAAACGGCAGCCGCACTCAACGAATTGACCGAGCAGGTCCATTCGAGCGCCGACAATGCCGGTATCGCTGCGAACACCGTGAGTGTTGCCGTGCAAGATGCGGAGAAGTCGGGTGAAGTGGTCCAGCGGGCGGTGACCTCCATGCAGGGCATCGCACAGTCGTCGCAGGAGATCTCGCGCATCATCGGCGTCATCGACGAGATCGCCTTCCAGACCAACCTGCTGGCGCTCAACGCCGGCGTGGAAGCGGCCCGTGCAGGCGAAGCCGGCAAGGGCTTTGCGGTCGTCGCCCAGGAAGTGCGCGAACTGGCACAACGTTCGGCCAATGCCGCGAAGGAAATCAAAACGCTGATCAATGCTTCCGGTGCCCAGGTCCGCGACGGTGTCGAACTGGTCGGCCAGGCCGGCGAAACGCTGCAAAAGATTTCCGATCAGGTCATGCAGATCAACAGCCTGATCCTGCAGATCTCGGCGTCCGCCAGCGAGCAGGCCTCCGGCCTCAAGGAAGTCAACTCGGCGGTCAACCAGATGGACCAGGTGACCCAGCAGAACGCGGCCATGGTCGAAGAAACGACAGCGGCCAGCATGACCCTGCGCAGCGAGGCGGAAAACCTCAAAGGTCTGGTTTCCAGGTTTACCGTCGTCGGACAGCGGAACCCTGTGCATGCCCTCCAGGCAGCCGCCCAGACGATGCGTGCGCCCGCCCGTCCGACGGCGTCCCATGCCAGAACACCGGTCGCAAGCTACCAGCCGCCTCAGAAGAAGGCCGCGGCCGGCGGCTCGCGTGGCGGCGACGACTGGGAAGAGTTCTGAGCCGAGAAGGCAAACCTAGAGCGTGTCCGCTTTACTCGGGGTCATATCCGCAGGATTTGAAGTAGTTGGCGCATTCTTGCGGCTCGAACAGCGTGACGATCTGGCCGACCGTATTCCATAAGCCCTCGACCGTTCGCTCGGC